>OLGO01000001.1_pt1 | contig 561478 bp, 433 predicted proteins | sample 1605861 | NCBI WGS metagenome assembly OLGO01 (sample SAMN03283253) | human gut metagenome | biome: human-associated habitat; material: feces | host: Homo sapiens | place: USA | collected 2013
TGGTCCTTGTTCTGGTCCTTGTTCTGGTCCTTGTTCTGGTCCTTGTTCTGGTCCTGTTGTTTTTTCTTCTCTTCTTCCAATTTCTTCTTTAATTCTTCCAGCTGCCGGCGGTATTCGTCCAGGGATTTATCATAACGGAGCATTTCCTCCTTGTTGGACGCTGCTCCTTCATGGGAACCATAGGCAGAGAGCGCATCGTCAAAACGTTTGACGGCCTCTTTAACATGTTTTTTCGCAACGGGTATTTTTGCCAGCCGGGCATCAATTTCCTTAATTTGGTCGTCAATGGAAGAGAGCCGGGCTTGCTGCTGTTCCCCTTCCGGCCTGGAGAAAGTCATGGTCTTGCGTGCCTGGGCGGCTTCCAGGTTGCCAAGGTTGAAGTGGGAATCCGCCTGGAGGGCTGGTTTGGGAGAAAGGAGCGCCTGGGAGAAAGCTTCCGCGGCTTCTTTGGGGTTATCCGCTTTTTGTTCCAGGCATCCTTTGGCGAATTCCAAGGCCTGGCGCGTTTCTTCCGCTAGGTCGGGAACAGCGAGCATTTCATCAATGGATTTGACGGCTTCTTCCGTTTTTCCCGTCCGGATCAAATCCGTGACATTGTCCAGGGAGTGCGTGTCCGCCTGCGCTTCCTGGCCCAGCAGTCCGGCACAGAATAACGCCGCAGCAGTCAGAGATGTCATACCGCGGCGTCCGGAACGGCGGAAGGAACGCCAGCGTGTTCCCACCAGAAGGGTGAGGAGCAGGCAGATGAGGGCCGGAACGGCAAAGATGATGTAGCGGTCATTCGGCACGCGGCGCACTTCTTCCTTGCCTTCCGTGGTATCCAGCCGGTCCGCGATGTCCTTGACGAAGCGGTTCAGCGCCGCTCCGTCGGAGAGTTGGACATATTGGCCTTCCGTTTGCCTGGCCAGGTATTGCAGGCTTTCCGGATTGAGCTTGGAGACGACGTGCTGGCCACGACGATCCCGGTACAGGCCGGAGGGGGATTGCTCATCCGGAATAGTGGTGCCGATAGTAGTACCGATACCCGCTGTCACGATGATAAGCTGGTGCTGCCGTGCGGCTTCCGCAGTCTTATAGGTGATGTTGACGGTGTCTTCCCCGTCGCTGAGGATGACCAGGGCGTTTTTGGCGTCCGCTTCCTTGTCCCGTTTGAAGGTTTGAAGGGCCAGCCGCACAACGTTTTCCAGGTTGGTTCCCCCTTGGGAGACCCAGCCGAATTGAAGTTGTTCAATGGTTTCTTTTAATGCGTTATGGTCATGGGTAAGGGGCATGAGCAGGACGGCGTCCCCGGAGAAGATGATGATGCCGAAGTTGTCCCCCGGCAGGGCGTCCAGCAGGTCGTAGGCGGCGGTTTTTGCCCTTCCCAGGCGGGTCGGGGAAGCATCCTTGCTGAGCATGGAACGGGAGCAGTCAATAGCAATGAGGATGTTGCGCGATTTGGGGATTTCCTTTACCTCCGTGTAGCCGTCCACCGGGCGCGCAATGGAGAGGATGGCGAAGATGGACGCCAGCACGGCAAAGATGACGGGGAGCACCCGGTGCCAGGTGGCCGGAGCGTGAACCAGTTCCCGCCGGTATTCCGGCGAAACGAGTACTTCCCATTTTCTGGAACGGCGGCGCCACAGCCACCAGGCCGCCGCCGCGAGCAGGACCGGGAGAATGAGCGCGTACAGAACGTTGGGATAAAGGAAAGTCATGACGGGTGAAGATCGGTATTACGGGGCGGGGGCCGGTTTGAGCACTTGCAGGGAGAGGCCCAGAAGCGCCAGCGCGGCTCCCGTTACAAGGAAGTACATGAAGTATTCTTTAATGTGGCGGACGGTTTGCACTTTGGCCTCGCTTTTTTCCAGCTTCCCGATGGAGGTGAACGCTTTATTGAAGGAGGCCATATTGGTGGCCCGGAAGTGTTCTCCGCCCGTGAGCTGGGCTATTTTCCGCAGGGTTGGTTCGTCAAATTCACTTTGCACCACCATACCGTTCGCCAGGGTTCCTTCTTCCGTGCCTACGGCAATGGTATAAATTTTGATACCCAGCTTGGCCGCGTTTTCCGCCGCCACCAGCGGGGATATCTGGCCGGAGTTGGAGGCACCATCCGTCACCAGGATGATGATTTTTGATTTGGTTTCCTTACGGTCGTCCAGCCGGGTGGCCGCCGCCGCAATGGCGGAGCCGATGGCCGTGCCGTCCGCCTGGATCATGCGCGGATGGAAATCCCGGATGATGCTGTTGACCAGGGCGTGGTCCAGCGTGAGCGGACAGAAGGATTTTGTTTTCCCGGCAAATCCCACGATACCGATGCGGTCGTCCGGACGGCTGTCAACAAATTGGGTGATGACGTGTTTGGCTGCTACCAGCCGGTTGATGGGCATTCGGTTGAGAACCATGTCCGGCGTTTCCATGGAGTAGGAAAGGTCAAAGGCGATCATGATGTCAATGCCGTTGACTGTCCGGAAGGTTTTATCTTCCACGTGCTGGGGGCGCGCCAGGGCGATGGCGATGGCGGCAGCCGCCAGAACGAAGCAAAGGGCCCCTATTTTCCCTGCCAGGGATTGCGGAGTGCGCGCCAGGGAAGCGATGAAGCGCACGGTGGGGTAGGTGATGGAGCCTTCCGCCCCGCGCCTGCGGCGGAGGATGATGAGGCACAAGATGAAGGGTAAGGCATAAAGCCATTCAGGTTGTGCAAATTGGAAGTGTTCCGTCATGGTATGCTAGCGTTGGTTGAAGCGGGATGAAGATTTTTTGACGACAAGGTCCGTTTCTTCCTTCGTCCGGTGGGCATCCGCTTCTATATCATTGATGAGTTGGACCGTAGCGTCCGCCAATTCGTTGACCATGGAATCGTTTTCCGGGGTGTCCGGTTCATATTTGAGAGAAGCCATGCGGTCCAGCAGATCGCGCGTGGGGGCCTGGAGTTCGGAAGGCAGCGCTGTGAGCGCGTCTGCCCGGCGGTTGAATTCCTGCTGGGTTTCATATAGTGCCGGGTCTTTGGTTTCTCCTACCAGGTATTTGCGGAGGATCAGGGAAAATTCCACGGCGGCCTGCCTGAGGGAGGGATGCGTGTTCCGGAGCATCGAGATGTCCCGGATAGCGGTTTCCGACGGGCTGAGCGGCGCGGCGGGGATGCGTCCCTTCCTGCGGATGAGCACAATGACGGCGATAGCAACGGCCAGAAGGATGGAGGCTAAAATAATCCAGATGCCCCACGCATCCCAAAAGCCCGCTTGGAAGTAGGCATCCGGGGATTGTGTTTCCATCAGGGAGGGAAACGCCGGCGGTTCCGGAATTGCCGTGGGTGGGGACTGAAAAGTGGCGGGGGTTGGCATGTCTGGCGGAGAAGAGGATTAGCGTGAAAATTTACGGGATCTTCTGGCAAAAAGGGCCCGGAGGGGAGGCATGAAGTTGTCCGTGGTCTGCAAGTCCAGGAAGTCGATGCCCAGGCGGCGGAAATCCTGCGTCCATTTCTCGCGGTGCAGATGCACGGCGTTGGCGTGGGTTTCCCGGACATCCTGACGGGAAAGGTTCAGGAACATGCTTTTGCCAGTTTCCGGATCTTTCAGGATGACGCGTCCGGCATCCGGCAGATGCAGTTCCATCGGGTCTGCGATGCGGATGGGGATGAAGTCATGCTTGAAGTTGAGCTGCCCCAGGGCGGCTTTGTTGTTTTCGCCCCAGAAGTCACTGATCATAATGACCATGGCCGCTTTTTTCTGGGAAAGGACAAGTTGCCGTGCTACATCGGAAATGTTCTGGTCGGTTCCATCGTTTTTATTGGCTACGATTTCGCGGACGATGCGCAGGGTCTGCTTGACTCCCTTGGCCGGGGGGATGTAATGGGAGTGGCTGTTCCCGTAGATGAGGAGGCCGCATTTGTCTCCGCTCTGGGCAGCGCTGTAGGCGAGCACTGCCGCTACTTCCGCCGCATAGTCCAGTTTGGAGACGCGGGCCGCGGAGGAGGCGTAGTGCATGGATCCGCTGACGTCCACCGCCAGAATGACGGCCTGTTCCCGTTCCTCCCGGAAACGGCGGACAAAAGGGGAGTTCATCTTGGCCGTTACCTTCCAGTCAATGAAGCGGGGGTCGTCTCCCGGCATGTATTCCCGGAAGTCGTCAAAGTCCAGCCCCTGTCCGCGGAAGCCGGACTGGTATTGCCCGGCGAAGTTTTCCGTGGCCAGATGCCTGGCGCGCAGTTCAATGCGGCGTACGCGCTTGAGAATGTCTGAGGCTTTATCCATGAAATGATTTTCCCTGTTTGGGTTCAATCAGGTTCCGGCAAGGCGCCCCTTGGGGCCTGAAGGATAAGGGCGGGCGCGGAAGCGTCCGCCTTCCTGCCGTCACGGCACGGGGACTTTCGTCAGGATGTGGTCGATGACGTCGTCCGTGGAAATGTTTTCCGCTTCAGCCTCATAAGAGAGCAGGATGCGGTGGCGCAGGATATCGTGGGCCAGGTCCTTGATGTCCTGTGGAGTGACGAAGGAACGATGGTGCATGAAGGCATTGGCGCGGGCCGCCAGAGCCAGGTTGATGGTAGCGCGGGGAGATGCCCCCGCGCGGATGAGACCGCGCAACTTCACGTCCACCGTTTCCGGGAAACGGGTGGCGCGCACCAGATCCACGATGTAGCCGCGCACGGCGTCGTCAATATAAATCTGGTTTACTAGGTCGCGGGAGGCCGCCACCTGTTCCGGCGTGGTGACCGGGGAGGTTTCCGGCGGTTTGGCGGAGCTGGCCATGAGGTCCAGCACCTGGAGTTCTTCTTCGCGCGTGGGGTAGGTGACCAGCACCTTGAAGAGAAAACGGTCAAGCTGGGCTTCCGGGAGCTGGTAGGTGCCCTCCTGGTCAATCGGGTTCTGCGTGGCAAGCACCAGGAAGGGGTCCGGCAGGCGGTAGGTGGTTTCACCCAGGGTTACCTGGCGTTCCTGCATGGCTTCCAGCAGGGCGGATTGCACTTTGGCCGGGGCGCGGTTGATTTCATCCGCCAAAATGAGATTGGCGAAGATCGGGCCTTTTTTGGCTGTGAACTGCCTTTCTTCCGGATTATAGATCATTGTGCCCAGCAAATCCGCCGGAAGAAGATCCGGCGTAAACTGGATGCGGGCAAACTGTGCATGCAGCGTGCCCGCCATGGCTTTTACGGAGAGCGTCTTGGCAAGGCCGGGCACGCCTTCCAGCAGGACGTGGCCCTTGCAGAGGAGACTGAGGATTAATCTGTCCACGAGCGCCTGCTGGCCGATGACCACCTTGCCGACTTCCGTTCTGAGAGCAGAAATCCACGATGAGTTCGCGGCGATAATTTCGTTGAATTCTCGGGTGTCCATGATTCTGATAGCGGGTGAGACAGTATGCCGGGCACTTACGTTGAAAAAATCCTATTATTTCCCAAGGGCAAATCCGGTTTTCAACAGGAGGTCTTCCCGGAAATGGGGAGCCATCATCTGAAAGCCCACGGGAAGTTCCATGCCGCTTTCCCTGACGGTTCCGCAGGGAATGGACATGGCGGGGAGGCCGGCCAGGTTGGCGGGGATCGTGTAGATGTCCGCCAGATAGGTCTGGAGGTGATCCAGCGCGGAATCTCCGATTTTGGGAGCGGGAGCGGGCGAGGTGGGGCCTACGATGATATCCGCCCTGGAAAAGGCTTCCGCGAAATCTCTGGCGACCAGGGAGCGGACTTTTTGAGCGCGGGAGTAGTAAGCGTCATAGTAACCGGAGCTGAGCACATAGGTGCCCAGGATGATGCGGCGCTTGACTTCCGGCCCGAATCCCTCTTCACGGGTGCGTGAGAAGAGTTCCACCAGTCCGGCGGCGTCTTCCGCCCTCTTTCCGTAGCGCACGCCGTCAAACCGGGAGAGGTTGGAAGACGCTTCCGCGCAGGCGATGATATAGTAGGCGGCGACGACGGCATCTGCGTGGGGCAGGTTGACTTCCACCAGCTCCGCGCCCAGGCTTTCCAGCTGTTTGACGGTGTTTTGCACAGCCTCGGAAATGCCCGGATGGTTGCCGGAGGTAAAGTATTCCGAAGGGATGCCCACTTTCAGCCCTTTGACGTCACGGCCCAGCGCAGCTTCAAAGTCCGGCACGGGGCAGTTTGCGGATGTGGAGTCTTTACGGTCGTGTCCGGAGATGGCCTGGAGCAGGATGGCGGCGTCTTCCACTGTCCGGGTCATGGGGCCGATCTGGTCCAGGGAAGAGGCAAAGGCTACCAGTCCGTAGCGGGAAACGCGCCCGTAGGTAGGCTTGAGGCCCACGATACCGCAGTGCCCGGCCGGTTGCCGGATGGAGCCGCCCGTGTCGGAACCGAGTGCGGCAACGGCGGTAGCGGATGCGACGGCGGCGGCAGAGCCGCTGGAGGAGCCGCCGGGAATGCGGTCCGGGGCTTCCGGGTTGCGCGTGATGCCGTAAGCGGAGTTTTCTCCGCTGGCACCCATGGCGAATTCATCCATGTTCGTGCGGCCCAGCGGGATGCCGCCCGCCTCCTTCAGCAGGCGGATGGAGGTGGCGTCATAAGGAGCGACATAAGGGGAAAGAAGGCGGGAGGCGCAGCGCGTCGGCTGGCCCAGGACATTGATGTTGTCCTTCACGGCGATGGGGATGCCGGCCAAGGGGCCGGAAATGTCCGCTCCGGCCGCGGCGTGGAGGGCTGCTTCGCGGTCAAAGGAGATGTAGGCGTTGGTTGTCCGGTCCGCCTCAATGGCGTCCGCCATCAGGTTGACCAGTTCGGCAGGGGAGAGTTCCTTGCGGCGCAGGCGGTCACGCCACTGGGCCAGGGTGCCTTGAATTTTTGACATGAGAAGGAAAGGGTAAAGACGGTTGAAAGGTGAAGGGAAAAGGAAGCGCGAGGATCAGGCGGATTCCACCACCTTGGGTGTGCGGAATTGCCCCTGGGACTGCTGAGGGGCATTGGAGAGGGCTTCTTCCTGGGTGAAGCCGGTTTCAGGAATGTCTTCGCGCATCACATCCATTGCCGGGAGAGGATGGTTCATGGGGGCGATGCCCGTGACATCGTAGGATTCCAGCTTGGTGATATAGGCCAGGACTTTGTCCAAATCCTTGGAGAAGAGCGCTGTTTCTTCCTCCGTCAGGTCAATGCGTGCCAGCTTGGCAATGTAGGCTACGTCTATTTGGGGCGTGCTCATGGTGTAATGTAGAAAAGATGCGGAAAAGAAGGGGGGCTGCCTACTGTTGTTCCAGCAGGCGGACGATCCAGCAGAAGGAAGCGGCGATGGCGCAGATCAGCAGGCCCAGCAGCATGAAGTTTTCTCGCAGTTCCCGCCTCATGTTGGTGGCGCGTCCGTCACGGGCCACTACGGCACGCAGTGCCCGGTTCTGGTTGCCCTCCCGAACGCGGTCGGGAGGCGGCATGGTATTGCGGTCCAGGCGCATGCGGGTCTGCTGGGACGGGCGTTTGAGAGAGGCTTCCAATTCCTGGATACGGCTCTCAATTTCCCGTGAGGCGCGATCCAGTTCTGCCAGTTCGGAGGAACGGCGTTTGGTTTTTCTTTTAATCATGATGCGGAAGGGCTGAAAATCCAGATGAAAAAGAGGATGATGAGGGCAATCAGGAGCAGGGGAAGATGGAAGGAAAGACCCTGGAGGAACTGGGTCATGAATTCACGGGAGCTGATGCGCACTTTGCTGGAGCGGCGTACCCCGGTGAGCACTTTGGTATGCTGCATGCGCGCGCACTGCTGGACGGCATCCGCGAATTCCTCCTCGCAGCGGTCAATGACCTGCTGGCCCTGGCTGATGAGGTTGTCCGTATTTTCAATAGGCCATTCATCCGGGCGCACGGTGCTGAGCATTTTCAGGCTGCGCGTCAGCGCCATGTGGATTTGTTCCAGTTCATTGCTTTCCTGGCGGAGGCTTTCCACCTCCCGGCCGATGAGGTCTGCGGCGTTGACCATGCGGTCGCCCAGCTCGTTCTGCTGGTCCATAAACCTGGCTTTGCGCATATGGCATTCTTCCAGGCGGCGGCGGGAGTTTTCCACTTCCTCCTTTTCCTTCCGCAATTGTTCCAGCCTCAGCTGGGCCTGTTCCATATCGGCGTCCACCTGGTCGTCTGCCTGGGAATTGTAACCGGGGTCGGCGTCCATGCGGCGGTATTGAGGGTGACTTGGTCTCATATGCGGAAAAAATAATGCGGGCCGGCGTAAGGGATTACAGCGTTTCCGGTCCTTTTTGCCGGAGCGGGGAATCCCTGCGCGTGCTATTATTTAACTTTCACAAAATAAATCAAGCCAAGAAGAAGACAGGGAAAGATTTTCCGGATGTGTTCCCGGCAGGGAATGCCGCCCTGTTTTTTCTTCCGGAGCCGTGCATTCCGGATATCCGGGGGGGCGACAGGACGCTCCGCTTTCCCGCAAAGGAGGGGGAGGTGCGCTTTTTTTATGGTCAAGGGCATGGATTTGCTGGTATGTAGGAAGCATGCAGTCTGACACGGTAGAATGTAAGCCGACCATGTGGTTTACCGGCAGGGCGGTTATCATGGCTCTCATGTTTCTGGGGTTCGGAGTGTATTTTTATTATGATGCTTCCATCGGATACCCTCAAAAAAACCTGGAGTTTTTCATGCACAAGGCGTTCGTGGACGCTGGAGCCGTGTTTGACCGTGAGGTGAGCGGGAAAGGGGCGTCCGCGGAGGACTGGGAGCGCATTGTTCTGGCGCGCACTGTGGATTTTCCGGAGGGCTACGAAATTCCTTCCGACGTGAATCGGAACGCGGTGCCGTGGCCTGACATTTTGGCGGATTACAGTCTGATGTCCACCCCCGGCAAGGGCTGGAGCGCTGCGTGGCAATCTTATTCCGGGGAAAAGCGCTATCCCATCAAGCCGGTGGACCACCCGTATGACGCCTCCAAAATTTTTGAACAGTGGGTGGCCGGGTGCATTTGCCTGGCGCTTGCCATGGTGGCTCTGTTTTTCCTGGTGAGAACGCGCGGCAGGAAAATGTCCCTGAACGGGAAAGAGGTGACGGCCGCCGGCGTGGCTTTCCGCGTGGATGACATTGCCCGTCTGGATTTGCGCAGATGGAAACTGAAGGGACTGGCCATAGCGACGCTGAAACCGGAATGCGGAGGAGCCCGAATCAGGCTGGACGGCCTGACTTACGGCGGCTTCCGGAAGGAGGATTCTCCCCATAACGCGGAAGATTTCATGAAGGCTCTTCTGTCTCTCTACAGAGGAGAAATAGTGGATTATGAAGAAATTCCTGATGCCGGCGGGCCGCCTGCCCGGCAGGAGGACGAGGAACGTGCCGTATGAGCGAATCCCTTCCACCGGAAAAGGGCGCCAATGACCGTGCGTTCGGCGTCGCCTGCTGGACGCTGGGTGGGCTGGCGTTTGTTCTGTTGCTGATGGTGGGCGTTTCTTTCAGCCTGTCTGTCCGTACCGTGGTGGTGGAAAAAGTGGTGGAGAAGCCTGTTCCCGTTCCGGCACGGGAGAAGCCGGAGCGTTCGGCCGGAGTCGTTGAGGATGGGGCGGCTGAGGAGACAGTGCATATGGCGGATGTTCCGGTATCTCCTTCTGAAAAGCCCCGTTCTGTGGAAGAAATGCTCCGGGAAGCCGATTTGTCAGATCCGGCTGCCGATTCTGTACCGGTGGCCGCGGCCGTTGCGGGAGGGGGGGACTCCGCTAGCGGGGCATCCCTTCCTGCTGAGGATCCGGACGAGGTCATGCCCCCCATGACGGAGGAAGTGGCGGAGCTTGTCAAGGCGGCTCGTTACGCCCAGATTGAAGGTGACCTCAAAATAGCGGTCGTGAAGTTGGAGCAGGCCATGAGGCTGGAACCGGATAATCCGGTGGTGCTTTATTATTATGGACTTACCTATGAATGGCTGAGGAATGCGGATAAGTCACGGGAGTTTTTTCTGAAAGTATATACCCAGCGTGAGAAGGCGGGGAAATATTTTGCGCGTGCGGCGCGGCACCTCCAGGCCGGCTTTTCCAGCCCGGCGGATTTGCGGGGGGATATGTCCTTCGGCACTATTCTGGAATACCGGGATCCGGAATGCCCCGCCGGGGAGCGCGTCAAGCTGATGGTTCCTATTCTGATGAAGGATGGCCTGAATGTCAGGCCGGAGGATCTGCGCGTCATTGTCCAGTTTTTTGACAAAGTCAATGGGAAGAAAGTGGAAAAGACGCATGCGCCCGAACCTTCTTCCCGGTGCGTTACGGAACCCGCGGATTGGGCGGACGGTGAGGAAATCATGGAAATAACCTACTACATGCCTCCCCTGACGGAAGAAGAGACGATTGCTTATGGAAGCCTGAAATATTACGGATATACCGCTAAATTGTATTACAAGGGGGAACCGATGGATTGCCATGCTTCCCCTCCCGTGCTATTTTTACTGGAACAGATGAACCAGAGTTCCCCTTCCGGACTGCCCGAGATTTATGACGGCGGTTTGCTTCCTCCTGTAGAGGCGGCTCCGGTTTCTGAGTCTTATGAATCTCTTTTGCCTCCCTGATGCCTGATTTGTCCAATGTTTGATCTTCCCCACAACTTTGGCGATTACACGCTGGTGGCATTTATTGGCCGCACGCGCGGAGGAATTCTTTATCAGGCCATCCAGCAGGGCATGGACCGTTCCGTGTTTCTGGAGTTGCTGGATCCGGACAATCCGGAGGGGGTGGGCGTGGAGGATTTTCTGATGAAGGCCCGCACGCGCGCCGCCATTAATGCTCCGGTGCTGGGCACCGTCTATGAAGCGTCCCAGGCCCAGGGATACTGGTTCGTCACCAGCGAACAGCTGGGAGGCTCATCCCTCCAGTCCATGCTGGACCGCGGGCAGACCCTGTCCATGAAGGATTTGCTGAAGGTGATTGAAACGGTCGGCAACGTGTGCGGCAGGTATGAGCGTCTGCGGACCGCTTTCAATATCATGGAGCCGCGTCACATTTTCCTGGATGACAAGTCTGCCGTGCGGCTGATGAATACGGCCGTGCCCGGTGACTTTCACGAAGAAACATCCCGCGACCAGATGAAGCGCCTGGGCATCGACCTGCCTCCTCTGGTGACTCCGGATGTGCCCGGAACCACGCGGATGCGCACCCTGCTGGAATGGATGAGGGAAGGGCAGAACGGAAAGCCGATGCAATGGGACCAGGTTATGGAGCTGGTTGCTGCGGTCCGCGAACAGCTGGGGCTTTCCCCTCGGGTTACCACCCACCGCTATACCGTCCCCGTGGAATCCCGCGGAAAAGCCGGAAAAAGGCTGCTTTGGGCCGGAACGGGCCTGCTGGGCGCGGGGATAGCCGTGGCTGCCGTTCTCCTTTTATTTCCCCGGGAGAAGGAAACCGTATCCCGTCCCCATGTTCCGGCTCCTAAACATTATCCGGATTTTTCCGCCAGCGATCATACGGAAGTCCGCGTAACTCTTCCCGGAGGAGGGGAACTGATTGTGGGAGCCCATGAAATTACCCTGGAATCCTACCGCCTGTTTTTGGACCAGTGGGCACGCCTCACTCCTGAGCTGAGGGAGGAATATTCCCACCCGGACCAGCCGGACAAGAGGACTGCCTCCCATATTCCCCAGGACTGGGAGGCTATGTGGAAGGCGGCTTCCACGCCGGGAGGCAAATGGAAAGGCAGGAGAATAACACCCCGCTCTCCCGTCGTCAACGTCACTTTCTGGGATGCCTGGGCGTATGCGAGCTGGAAGCCCGTGGCCCCCGGAGAACCGCGCTACCGCCTGCCCGAGCGCGGGGAGTGGATGGCTCTGGGGAATATGCTGGAAACGGGTGAGAAGGGGGACAGGACGCTGGTGATTGACAGATACAGCAATGATCATGATTTAAAGACCGGCGTGTGCGGCATGGCTTCCGGCGTGATGGAATGGACTTCTTCCATGGAAAAGGATCCTGCGCGCGTGAAGGAGCCTCCGGGGCCGGTGGCCTGCGGCGGAGACTGGAGGCAGCCCGGCATCTCCAACCGGGTGGAATACCTGCGCTCCCGCGGTGAAAGTCGGGACAACCTGGGATTCAGAATCGTGCGGAATGTCCGCTGACCCGTTTAACGACAATACTTAACATATCAATACCATGAAACATATCCTTGCAATGCTGCTGGCCCTTCTGGGGGCGTCCGGGGCCCTGGCCCAGATTTACGTGAAAGTAGTCCCGGAAAAGAAGACGTTCCTCAGCGGGGAAGCCATGTACATGAGGCTGACCATTACCAACAATTCCGGCGTGCCGGTGGAACTGAAGAGCCGGGAATATTCCTCCTGGCTGGATATCCATGTGGAGCATTCCACTGCGGGGGCGGAACTCCCCCAGTCCAAATTTGCCCTGTTTCCGCCTCTCAAGGTTCCTGCCGGCATGAGCGTTTCCCGCAAGATTGACCTGCGCCATTTCTATGACTTGTCCCGTGAGGGCAACTACCATGTGCAGGCCGTTGTAAAAATGCCCAACCAGAAGGACATGTTTGCTTCCCAGAAATCCCTGTTTGCCGTCCGGACGGGAACACCCATGTGGTCCCAGACCGTGGCCATTCCGGCCAGTGCCAAGAGGTGCACTTTTTCCATTTGCACTATTGCCGTGCGGGGAATCCAGAAATTGTATGTGCAGACGAAGGATCCGGATACGGGAGTGGCCTACAATGCCGTGTGCATCGGTGACTGGCTGGGGACCACGCGTCCGCAGTGCATGGTGGACGGCAAGGCGAATGTCCATGTCTTCTTCCCCACTACCCCCATGCTGAGCGCGTATTCCCGCATCAACTACCGGGGAACTATGGAAAAGCTGCAGTACTATAAAAAGGTGGTGGGAGCCCCCTCCATGGTCTTTCTTCCGGACGGAAGCGTACGTGTGACGGGAGCCGTCCATTATGATCCTACCGTGAAACCCAAGACGGTGCCGGATGCCGCTGATGTTCCCGGCATGTGAATCCGTCCTGTTTCGCCGGATGCCACGCAGGGGAAAAGGAAAGGCAAACGTACTGCTTCTTCCGTACCGGGAAAATAAGATGTTCCGGTATTTTCCTGAGCTATTTTCCCGGCTGGGGAGTGTTTTTCAGGATGTTTTGCACGCTTTTCTGCACAACGCTGATGGGCAGGGCGTAATTTTCCGCCCGGTTCACTCTGGCGATGTTCATGCCGATGAGTTCCCCCTTGAGATTGAGCAGCGGGCCACCCATCAGCGTGTACCGGGAAGGGGTGTCATGCTGGAGGACCATAGGGAAATCATCCCTGCGTTTGCTGAACCCGCCGCTGATCAGGTCATTGGAATCCTCAGGAGTGTTTCCTCCCAGGGCCTGGCGTCTGGAACCCAGCGTGATGGTGTAGGATAACCTTTTATCCTTGCGTTTGACTTTCAGTGTCACTCTTTCTCCAACTTTTTTCCTGGACAGAATGGGGGAAACGGCATCCAGAGCAGTAACGGGCGTGCCGTCCACCGCCAGAATCTCATCTCCGGCCTTGGCTCCGGCCTGGGCGGCGGGGCCGTCCTTGGTAACTTCCTGAATGGTACAGGGGGTGCCGAAAACGACGCCCAGGTAGGCGGTGTCTCCGTTCGGGATGGGGCGCTGCTCCGCACTAAGGGTTCCCAGCTGGGGCCGTCTGGACGTACGGGTAGTGGAGCCGTTGCTGACTACCAGGGTTCCCATGGCGGCATCATTGCTGACGGGGCCGGGAGCGTGCAGCCCGGCGGCTTCCACTTTCACTACTGCGATGTCTGTGGACGGGTCCGAGCCAATTTCCCTGAACTGCCCATATTTGGAAGAACCTACCCGGATGGTCAGATCCCTGTAGGAATGGAGTTCCGAGGCTTTGGTGGCGATGTAGCCGTCCGGGCTCAGCACAATGCCGTAAATCACAACATCGTGACCGGAAAAGAAAACTGCGCTCAAGTCCTGAAGACGTTCGCGGATGGGCTCGATAGTTTTCAGAACGGCTTTCCCGTTGATTCTCTGTTCAAAATCCAGGCTTCCGTTATTTCCTTCCGCCAGAGCGGGGTGGAACAGGGCGAAAACCAGGGGAAACAGGCAGATGCAGAAAGGAAATTTCATGATGGCTGAGTGGAGAATGGCTGGCTGTCCTGTTCCGGTGACGGCGTCAGGGAGGTCTTTCCTTCCGCTGTCTCCTCCGTCAGAGCGTTGAAATCCTTCATGGGCACGTGAAGATTGTCTTCCAGACCGGAACCGACCCTGCTGTGAATGCCAATCAGCTTTCCATCCAGGTTGAAAAGAGGGCCGCCGGAATCCCCGCGAATCAGCTTGCAGTCCGTCTGAATGACGCCGTTCTTGAGGGAAACCACCCTCCCCAGGCGCACCATCGGGCCGCGTTTCCGGTCCAGCCCCCCGCCGTGCCCCAGCGCGAACACCCAGTCCCCCACACGAGGCATTTTTTCCGCTTTTTCCACGCAGGGCAGTTTTTTGTTCAATTGGGATGTGATTTTGGCTATGCCTGCGTCCGAATTGCTGTTTTGCGCCGTGGTTTTTCCTGGAAGGCGCGTTCCATCCGGCAGGATGATTTTGAGCGTGGTTCCTTTCTTGTCCACAACGTGGGCCGCTGAAAAGACCAGGCCTTTTTCCGAAACCAGGATGCCGGAGCCGCTGCCGTTGTTTAATTCAATGCAGACCAGGGCGGGAAGCACCCGGGGAAGCATTTGCTGAAGCTGGCGTTCAATCCGCTGCAAATCCTCTACGGATTGCGGGGTGGAAGCCAGAAGACCGGCTCCATCAGCGGACTGAGCCGGCGCTGGCGGGGCCAGCAGCGCCGTGCCGCAGAGAATGGCGGAAAAACAGGGATTCCGGAGAGCCGGGGTCATGATTGCCGGTGATTATTGCCCAGAGACGGAAGTTTCCGTCTTCTGCTGCTGGTCCTCCTGTCCGCCGCCCACCAGGGAATCATGGTAATACACGCCGATAAACAAGCCTGCCAGCGTAATAAGGGTGATGAGGAGCTCTTTCATGCCGTCACAGCATAGAATGTGTATTCGCGTCTGACGAGAGAATTTCATTGATAAGCCGCATTTTGATGCAGTTCGGCAGAGCGGGGATGAATGCGGATGAGAAAATAGCCAAAATAAAGGTTGCTTTTTCCCGTGATAGGCGTATAAATCCCTCAGCGGCCGTTTCCGGTTCGCTGGCTCATTTCAAGCGGATGTAGCTCAGGGGTAGAGCGCAACCTTGCCAAGGTTGATGTCGTGGGTTCGAATCCCATCATCCGCTCCATTTTTTAAGAATTCCGGCCGGTTTGATGCGGGAATAATGAGTTTGCCTGAACAGTGATATTTCCGTTTAATCGTTTGAAGGTGCGGAAGGAGGATATGGCGGTTCGTTTATTTTTGCGGAGGTGAAACAAGAGCCAGCCGGATATCTTGTTTGCAGCGGGGCCTTGTGCGCTGCCAGCTTTTGTTGATCTCCTCCGGAAGGAGAGGAATTATTGCGGAAGCCCGCTTTCCTGGATGACGGGAGTTTCCCCTGGAAGGACTTTTCTTTTTAAAAACAGCGCTGTCAAATATTTACGGACCGGTTCATCATAGAGTTTCAGGCAGAGCCAGGCCAGCAGAATGCTTCCAATGACGACGGCCAGGGCTCCGGGAAGTGAGTCCAGGAAGGAAAGCTTTTCGTTTTTCACCCACGCATAGTACAAGTAGATGAACGGGTAATGCACCATGTACAGGGGGTAGGAGATGTTGCCCAGGAAACGGCATATTTTATCCGTATAGGGATTTGTAATTTTGCCGGAAGCGCCAAAGAGGAGGATGAGCGGGAAAAATACCGCGAAGCACGCTGTTTCATAGAGGCTGTTCATCCAGAAAGCATTTTGTCCTCCCAGCCGGGGAACGGCCAGCAGAATGGCAAGAGACAGACTGCATAACCAGAAAGAATTTTTGACGTTGAACGGTTTGAACAGCCGGAACAGGAGCAGCCCGGCTGAGAAGGAGTACAACAGGCGCAGGGAGCCGCCCGTCCATTCCGTGCCGGTCATGGAGAATCCGGAGCATATGTCCCCGTTGGGGCCCCAGAAGCTGAAGGAGGCAAGGCCGCATCCGGCCGCGACAACCAGTATTGCCAGGGAACGTGTGGAGAGTTTCCGGATGAAGAGGGCATAAAGAAGGTTACCGATGTATTCAAAGAACAGGGACCAGCTCGGGCCGTTGAGCGGGTACATTTCTCCCAGACCCCGGATTTCCATGCCGGGAGGAGACGGAATGAGCAGAATGTTGACGAAGGTGGCGGCGAACAGAGAGATGACAGCCACCTGCGATACGTCCCATACGGGGCAGCCCTGGAAATAGAAGATGAGCGCGCCGATGAGCGCCCCTATCGCCACCATGGGCTGCAGGCGTATAAGGCGGCGTTTGATGAATTCCCTGGTCGTCATCGTTTTCCAGCGGTTATCATAGGCATAGCCGATGACAAAGCCGGAAAGCATGAAGAAAAAATCGACGGCCAGGTAGCCGTGGTTGATGATTTGGTCCACATGGCTGGTGGCGTAGGCTTCAAAGATGTGGAACCATACGACGACAATGGCGGCTACGCCGCGCAACCCGTCAAGAATGTGGTAGTGGTGTTTTTCACTGCCTGGGGGAATGGGAGAATGCTGCGTTTTCAACATGAGAGAAGCTGTTGTTCGATACTGTTTTTGTTTTAATGTGAAAAACCGGCTGCTCATTTTCCGCCTTTCCAGTAGATGCAGGTTCTCCGGAGGCGCAGTTGTTGAGCTGCCTAAGCAAGTACCCTTCTTCCCGGCAGATTCTTTCAACAGGTGTTTCCTGTTTTATCCGCCGGCAGGGCGATGAGCGGAACGAACGGCGGTTTTCCGGGGGGGGGGGGGAGAATCGCTTATGGCTCGGAAGATGCAGGCAACCGGGAAACCCGTCAGGATGGAACGAATGCTCAGCCTTTGCGGTAGTTTACAAGGGTTTCCATATATATTCCGGAGATACTGCCGCCGTCCATGGGGGTTATGTCCTTGAATGCGGGGTTGATGGGCTGCAGCACGTATTCCGTTTTTCCTGTTTCCGCATTTGTCCTGCGAATCAGTTTTTTCAGCGTAACGCCGCGTCCGTCGTTGTATTCCACGATGGTTCCCGGTTTGGGGATAGACGGGGCGGTATGGCGCCGCATAATCACCAGGGAGCCGTCCGGGATGAGGGGTTCCATGGATTTCCCTTCTACGCGAACCACGTATTCGTTTTTACCCAGGGGCCTTTCCATGTAAATGGTAGACGGGACAGTGTCGCTTTCCGCAAGAGAGCCTGCGGCGATGTTGCCGATTATTTGCGTACTGTATTCACGCCTGGCGTGTCCAGCATGGGACGGAAATTGTCTGACCAGGGGAACCAGGGGGGAGTGTGTTGGCCGCAGCTGGCGTTCCTCCGCCGCTTCGTCCGCCAAATCCGTCAGCCACTGGCGGAGGGGGACGCCTTTTTCAGAGGCGGCCCGTTCATATTTCCTCATGCGCTCTTCCGTGATTTCCAGCACGAGGCGATTGGTCTGGACAGGTTCGTCTTCCGGTTGAACCGTTTTGTATTGAGACATCAGGGATTGGATTTTCAACATGGCGCTGGCGGGGAAGGGGCCGGAGGGGGAGAGCCAGTTATTCACCGTACCTTTTTCCGTACCGCATTCCATGGCAAGCCAGTCACGGTTTTTCCCAATGGCCTTCAACCAGTGTTTCACATCCCCTTTTGTCGGTGTCATGGCTTGATGATACACGATTTTCGTGAATTGTCGATAGAAAGAAATAAATTGAATTCGTTAAAATATATTGACGCATTAACGAAAATCGTTAAAAAGGCGCTATGAAGTACATGCCTTTAGACCTTTCCGTAATGCAGCCGGAGCCATTTCCGCATCCCGTGATGATGAGGTCCGACCTGTATCCCAGAAGACAGCCCTCCCGGGAAGAAAAGTGGGGCATTTGCCCAGGTTCCGTCTGCGGCGCGCTGCGGGCGCTGGTTCGTCGATGCAGGGAAGAGGCGAAGCGGCGGAAGCTGGCAATGAACATTCTTTCCGTCGCCGGAGCCTGCGTTTTCGGCCTGATGGCTGTCGGCGTGTTCTGGCTGGCTGTTGAGATGGATAATTCCGCTTTGCAGGCTTCCAAGTCTTCCTGTTCCATAAAACCGTAAACCGGCCCTTGCCCAAGGAGTTCGGAACGCTTTTTCCTGCGGAGCTTGCTTTCGGAAATGAACGGCCGCGTTTGAGGCCTCCCGGTTTGTTTTTTCCGGTTGAAACGCCTGCGGACGCATGAAAGGTTCCGGCAGGAATGGGCGCCGGATTTCCAGAGGGGCTTTTTTTATCCGCAGAGCAAGTTGAACGGGAGAGACGGGGAAGGGCTGGAGTTTGGATAATTGCATTATTTGCCGGCTGCATCACCCGGGTTCCGGAAATTCCGTCCTCCAATGCCGTTCCTGTGCGGGAATAGCGGTTGGTCATGCGGGCGGGCAGTATGGTGTCCGTTTGCGAAGAGGATGAAGCTGCGGTTCCGGATTTCTGTCCGGAGGGAACCGTATGAGATGGAGCAGGGAAGCCTTTCCTCCACGTGGTCGTTTCCCGTTTATCTGGCGCGGTTTGATTTCATTCTGGCGTGGCCGCCGGGACCGGCTGTTGAAGTAGCTTCCTGAGGCGCAAGCGGGCGCAGGACTGTATGGAAATACCCTGTGGTGTCTGTCGTGCCGGGATGCGAGGCGGGGATGATGCGACCTGGGTCCGGGGCGCCCATCATTCCGGGCGTTATGGCGCTGGTCGGGAGACTGGAGACGGAAGATGCCGCCTGAAACGGCGGCCTTCCGCTTCTGGATTCATTCCGGGTAAAAGATGCGCCTTTTGCGGAGAAAGTGAAAAATGAAGAGGCTTTTTCCGATTTTGCATGTTGAGAAATAATTTTATGACAGTTAATATGTATTTATTATAAATGAATTAAAAATAATGAAACAGAAAGTGCTAAAATTTTTTTGCATTATAGTTACTATAAGGAATAGCCTGAATGAAGAAAGAAGAGGGCATGGTACGCGGCCGGCGTCTTTTCCCTTCTTTTTCCGGAAGCCGGCCGTCGCCGTTTAAAAGGCACATCATGAAAAACAACAGACTTTTTATCAAATCATCGCCATGACCAAGAGAATGATTAAAAATGCTTCCTACGAAGGGGAACGCCCCCTGTTCGCTTCCCGCCATCTTAGGCTGGAAGACGTCATTATTTATCCGGGGGAATCCGCCCTGAAGGAATGTTCCGACATTGAAGCTGTGCGGTGCGAGTTCCGGGGGAAGTACCCTTTCTGGCATAATGACGGGCTGCTGGTGGAACATTGCCTGTTCAGGGAAGGCGCCCGGGCCGCCATCTGGTATTCCCGGAATCTGCACATGAAGGATACCCGCGTGGAAGCGCCCAAGATGTTCCGTGATATGGACGGGATGGTTCTGGAGAACGTCGTTTTGACGGATGCCCTGGAATGCTGCTGGCACTGCCGGAATGCGAAGCTTCGCGGCGTTCAGGCGGAGCATGGGGATTACCTGTTCATGCACGGGGAGAATATAGATGTTGACGGCTTCCGCCTGAACGGAAATTACTCTTTCCAATATTGCAGGAATGTGGTGATACGGAATGCGGAAATCCATTCCAAGGACGCTTTCTGGAATACGGAGGACGTGACGGTGTACGATTCCGTGGTGGATGGGGAGTATCTGGGCTGGCATTCCAGGAACCTTCGTCTGGTGAATTGCCGCATTTCCGGCACGCAGGCGTTGTGCTACGCGGAAAACCTGGTTTTGGAGAATTGCACGCTCGGAGAGGATGCGGATCTCTGCTTTGAGTATTCCTCCGTGCATGCGGAAATCAAGGGGCGTGTGCACAGCGTCAAAAATCCGCGCAGCGGCCGCATTGTTGCGGAAGAGTACGGGGATATTATTCTGGACGAGCATTGCAAGGCTCCAGCCAATTGCTCCATTGAAACGGAAAAAAAACAATCCGGAGAAGCCGCATGAAGTACGATTTTGACACTGTTGTTCCGCGCCGCGGCACGAATTCCTACAAGTGGGATTCCATGCCCCGGGAGGATATTCTGCCCATGTGGGTGGCAGACATGGATTTCCGTACGGCTCCGGCGGTGACGGAAGCCATTCGGAAAAGGGCCGAACACGGCATTTTCGGGTATACGCGGGTTCCGGATTCCTATTATGAGGCGGTCGTGAACTGGTTTGAACGCCGCCACGGCTGGAAGATTAATCCGGAATGGATGATTTATACCACGGGGGTGGTTCCCGCGCTGTCTGCCGTCATACGGGCCCTGACGGTTCCCGGAGACAAGGTGCTGGTGCAGACGCCTGTGTATAATTGCTTTTTTTCCTCCATCCGCAATAACGGATGCGTTGCGGAAACCTGCCCTCTGAAATATGAGAACGGCAGATATACGCTGGATGCGGAGGATCTGGAACGGAAAGCGTCCGATCCCGCCGTCAAGCTGATGCTCCTGTGCAATCCCCATAATCCCGCCGGACGCGTCTGGACAAGGGAAGAATTGGAGGAGATGGCCGCCATTTGCCGGAGAAACGGCGTTTTCGTAGTGGCTGACGAGATTCATTGCGAACTGACGTATCCGGGCCATCCCTATACGCCGTTCGCCTCCCTCTCCGAGGACGCCCTGCACCATTCCGTCACCTGTATTTCCCCCAGCAAGGCGTTTAATCTGGCAGGCATTCAGATAGCCAATATCGTCGCGGCGGATGAAGAAGTTCGGAAGAGGATTGACAAGGCCATCAACATCAATGAGGTGTGTGACGTCAATTCTTTTGCCGTAGATGCCCTGGAAGCGGCTTATAACGGAGGGGAGGACTGGTTGGAGGAACTGAAGCTCTACCTTTACGGGAATTACGAGATTGTCCGGGATATGCTGGCAGAACGTCTGCCGCAGCTCCGTGTGGTGCCGCTGGAGGGAACGTACCTGGTCTGGATAGATTGTTCCGCTCTGGGGCTTCCCTCCGCAGAGATTGTCCGCCTGCTGGAAGAGGAGGGTCGGGTGCTCGTCAACGGCGGGGAAATGTACGGGGAAACGGCGGGGTGCTTCATTCGCCTGAACGTCGCCTGTCCCAGGAAGCTGCTGCTTGAGGGGCTGGAAAGAATCATCCGCACGCTGTGCGGCCGCATTTCCGGAACACGGACGTGCCCGTCGGGCCCTGCAGGCTCTTAACAGGGAGAACGGTTATTAATCATCAACAATCAAGTTGCCATGGAAAATAAGATGACGAGAAGAACATGGCTCCAGTCTTCCACCGCAGCCCTGGCATGCCTGGCTTTGCCGGAATATGCCCTGGGCGCGGTTGCGGAGAAGGGTGGAGCTTCCAGGGTCTGGATGACGAAGGAAATTTCTCCGGAGGCTCTCGTGAGGATTTACGAGGCTCTGGGGCGTCCGGCCGGGGGAAAGGTAGCTGTCAAGATCAGCACCGGGGAACCGGGAGGCCGCAATTTTCTGAGTCCGGCCTTAATCAAAGACCTGGTGCGCCGGGTGAACGGCACCATCGTGGAATGCAATACGGCTTACGGAGGCAAACGCTCCCGGACGGAGGACCATTTGCAGGCTGCGAAGGATCACGGTTTTTCCGATATTGCGCGGGTGGACATCATGGATGCGGAAGGGGAGTTCACTATCCCGGTGAGGGACAGGAAGCACCTGGAATACGATATCGTGGGGGATCATTTAAAGAATTATGATTTCATGGTCAATCTGGCCCATTTCAAAGGGCATGCCATGGGCGGCTTCGGCGGTGTGATCAAGAACCAGTCCATCGGTGTTGCCTCGGCAGCCGGGAAGGCGTACATCCATTCCGCCGGAAAGACGCGGGATGTTTCCTCCGTGTGGAACAATCTGGCCAGTCAGGATGATTTCCTGGAGTCCATGGCGGCTTCCGCGCAGGCGGTGGCGGATTACTTCGGGGACAGAATTTTGTACATCAATGTGATGAATAATCTGTCCATTGACTGTGATTGCGATTCCCACCCCCATGCGCCGGAAATGAAGGACATCGGTATTCTGGCCTCCCTTGATCCGGTTGCTCTTGACCAGGCCTGCCTGGATCTCGTTTACGCCGTCAGGCCGTCCGAAGGGAATGACAACAGACCCCTGGTGGCGCGTATTGAAAGCCGCCATGGACGGCATACGGTAGAGTATGCCGAGAAGATAGGTCTTGGCAGCAGGAAGTATGAACTGAAAGAGCTGAAACCGCAGCAGGCCGTTTAGTCGGTCATTTCCTTTTTAGTATCAAAAACAATAGAAAAAACTGTGATGGAAAAAGTGATGTTGAACAATGGCGTTACGATGCCTGTCCTGGGATTTGGCGTTTTTCAGATTCCGGACGCTAAGGAGTGCGAACGCTGCGTGCTGGATGCGATTGAGGTCGGCTACCGTTCTATTGATACCGCGCAGATTTACGGCAATGAGGAAGCCGTAGGCCGCGCAGCGGAGAAGAGCGGGGTTCCGCGGGAAGAGTTGTTCCTTACCACGAAGGTGTGGATTTCCAACGGCGGGTATGAGAAGGCGAAGGCGTCCATTGACGAATCCCTGCGCAAGCTGCGCACGGATTATCTGGATCTGCTGCTCATCCACCAGCCTTTCAACGATTACTACGGCACTTACCGGGCCATGGAAGAAGCGAACCGGGCCGGAAAGGTACGCGCCATTGGCGTGAGCAATTTTTATCCGGACCGTTTTGTGGACCTGGCGGAGTTCTGCGAGATCAGACCCGCCGTCAACCAGGTGGAAACGCATGTGTTCCACCAGCAGGAAAAAGTCCGGGAGGTGATGGAAAAGTACGGTACCAGAATGGAATCCTGGGGGCCTTTTGCGGAAGGTCGCAATGGGTTTTTCTCCAACCCCGTGTTGAAGGGCATTGGAGAGAAATACGGCAAGACCCCGGCGCAAACAGCCCTGAGGTTCCTGATTCAGCGTGGAATTATCGCCATTCCGAAGACGACCCACCGGGAAAGGATGGAGGAGAATTTCAACGTCTTTGATTTTGCCCTTTCCCAGGAGGATATGGGCGCTATTGCCAGGCTGGACCGCGGAGAGAGCCTTTTCTTGTGCCACCGGGATCCGGAATCGGTCCTGTACCTGATCAATTACGGGAAGCAGTAATTCGCATGAAGTTCCAGAAAGATGACACGATACTCATTTAAAATATTTTGCGTGGCTTTTTCCGCCTGCTTTTGCTGTGCGGGGAGCCTGTTGGCAGAAGATAATAACCCCCATACGGACAAGATGATGAACGAGAAGCTGAATTTAACGCAGGAATGGGACAAAGTGTTTCCTAAAAGCGACAAGGTAACCCACCGCAAGGTAAGTTTCCGCAACCGTTATGGCATTATGCTGGCTGCGGATTTGTATATGCCCCGGAATGTTAACGGGAAATTGCCGGCTATTGCCGTTTCCGGCCCTTTCGGGGCTGTAAAGGAACAATCTGCGGGCCTTTATGCCCAGACGATGGCCGAACGAGGTTTTTTGACGATCGCGTTTGATCCCTCGTATACGGGAGAAAGCGGAGGATTTCCCCGCTATGTCGCGTCTCCGGATATCAATACGGAGGATTTCTGCGCCGCCGTCGATTACCTTTCCACCCGAGATGACGTGGATTCGGAACGTATTGGAATCATTGGCATTTGCGGCTGGGGCGGCATGGCGGTCAATGCGGCGGCTATCGACACCCGCATCAAGGCAACGGTAACCTCCACGATGTACGATATGAGCCGCGTGAACGCGAACGGCTATTTTGACGCGATGGATGCCGACGCCCGTTATGAGCTTCGCAAACAACTGAATGCCCAGCGGACGGCTGATGCGAAGAGCGGTTCTTATGCCCTCGCGGGGGGCGTGCCTGATCCTCTGCCTGCGGATGCCCCCGGATTTGTGAAGGATTATTACGATTATTATAAGACGCCCCGTGGCTATCACAGGCGTTCGCTCAATTCAAATGGCGGATGGAATGTCACTTCGGCGCTTTCCTTCATCAATATGCCCCTGCTGGCGTACAGCGGTGAAATCCGCAACGCCGTGCTCATGATTCACGGGGAAAAAGCCCATTCGCGTTATTTCAGCGAAGACGCCTTCAGGAAGTTGAAGGGGGACAACAAGGAGCTGATGATTATTCCCGGTGCAAGCCATGTGGATCTTTATGACAATCAAGCCGGTGTCATTCCTTTCGACAGAATCGGACAGTTCTTTCTGGAGCATCTGAAATAAGGAGGCCCCGCATCTGAATTTGGGAAAGAAAGACGGAACGTAATGAAACGCAAGGATTTTTTGAAGATAACATCCGGTTTGGCCTTATCCCTGGTTTCCCGGGGATGGGCCGGGGTGGGTTCTTCTTTGCTGTCTGACGGTCCGAGGTCTTCTTCCGGGGTGCCGAAGAAGGGTTTTCTTGGGGAATCCCGGCGCCTTGGAGGCCTGGAAGTTTCCTCTATCGGGCTGGGATGCCTGCCGATGGTGGGTTATTACGGCGGCAAGTATGATAAACAGGAGATGATTGCCCTGATACGCCGGGCTTTTGACAAAGGAGTTACTTTTTTTGATACGGCGGAAGTGTACGGGCCTTATACCAGTGAGGAATGGGTGGGGGAGGCTCTCGCCCCTGTCCGCAACCAGGTCAGGATAGGAACCAAATTCGGTTTTGGCGTGGAGGAAGGCCGTCCTTCTTCCCTGAACAGCAGGCCCGACCATATCCGGCGTGCGGTAGAAGGTTCCCTCAGGCGTTTGCGTACCGACCACATTGACCTGCTTTACCAGCACCGGGTGGACCCGGATGTTCCGATGGAGGAGGTGGCAGGTACGGTGAAGGAACTGATGCAGGAGGGAAAAGTGCTGCATTTCGGCCTGTCCGAAGCCGGCGCCCGTTCCATCAGGAGGGCTCATGCCGAGTGTCCGGTGAGCGCTGTCCAGAGCGAATACGCTATCTGGTGGAGGGAACCGGAGACGAAGATTTTTCCCACGTTGGAAGAGTTGGGCATCGGTTTTGTTCCGTATTGTCCGCTGGGGCGCGCCTTTCTGGCAGGAGCCGTCCGGGAGGACAGCCGTTTTCAAAAGCGGGACCGCCGCGCCACTTTGCCCCGGTTTACTCCGGAAGCCCTCAGATTCAACATGCCGCTGGCTGTTCTTGTCCGGGAATGGGCGGAACGCAGGGGCATGACTCCGGCCCAGTTCGCCCTGTCCTGGATGCTTTCCCGGAAACCGTGGATTGCGCCTGTTCCCGGAACAACCAATCCAGCCCATCTGGATGATTTTCTGGGAGGGGCTTCCGTCCGCCTGTCCGAACCGGAACTCAAGGAATTCGACCTTGCCTGTTCCAGAATTCCCCTGATGGGGCACCGGGCGGATCCGTTTACGGAGAGCCAGATTGACAAGTAGTTTTGCCGGCGCGTTTCCTTCCGTTCCGGAAAAATGCCGCGGGACTGTTTGCGGCGGAAGGATGTTAAGCTATTTTTAAGAAAGAGACATATGATTCTGATTTTCGGAGCATTGCTGGCGGTTTACGTTTTTTGCCGCGCTATTTTGCCGCTGAAGCTGAAATGGGGCTGGAAGCTTCTGCTTGCCGCCCTGCTGGCGGTGGCGGCATTCAAATTCCACTTGCTGCATTTGTTTGGAGGCCCCATGTTTTTCTCCCCGGTTTTGCCGGAAAACGTTCTGCTGGCGGCCGCGTGGCTGTTCTCCGTTCTTTTCCTGTTCTTTTTCCTGCTGCTGGCGGCGGATGTGGTGCGGGCTCTGTATCTGCTGGTTTTGTTCTGCTTGCGGAGGAACAGGACGGAAAGGTTCCGCATCATTGGCAACCGGGTGAATGTTGCTTTGCTGGTTTTTTCCGCCGTGCTGGCAACTGTGGGCATGATTGGAGGCACCAGAGTGCCCCAGGTGAAGGAGGAAACGGTTGCCGTGAACCGCCTGCCGGAGGAGGCGGACGGATTGACGGTCGCCGTGCTGGCGGATCTGCATGTGGACGGCATTACAAGGGAGGAGCGCATTCGGAAGATTGTGGAGCGCACGAACGCCCTGAATCCGGACATCGTCGTGATTGCCGGAGATTTCGTGGACGGGACGGTGCCCGTGCATGGCGGCGATTTGAGGCCGCTTGCGGATTTGAAGGCCAGATACGGGGTGTTCGGCGTGCCGGGCAATCATGAGTATTACTCCGGTTATGAGGAGTGGATGGAGTTCCTGCCCACCCTGGGCATTCGTATGCTTCTTAATGAACACGCGCCGGCGGGAGGGGAGGCCGTGGTATTGGCCGGTGTGACGGATCCTGTGGCCGGCATCATGGGGAAGGAGGAGCCGGATATAAGTAAGGCGTTGAAGGATGCCCCGGAAAAGGGAGTGCGCATCCTTGTCTCCCACCAGCCGCGGCTGGCCCGGGAGGCAGCTGCGCACGGCGTGGATCTTCAAGTGTCCGGCCATACGCACGGAGGCATGATTGCCGGGGTGGACCGGCTGGTGGCGTGTTTTAACGAGGGATTCGTCTCCGGGCTGTACACGGTGGGTAATATGAAGCTGTACGTTTCCAATGGGGCGGGGATTTGGAACGGCTTTCCCATCCGCATCGGCGTTCCATCGGAAATTGTTCTGATTCGGCTTCGGAAAGAATAACATATATTGATAAAGCAGTTTAGGAAGTGATGCGGGCAGGATTGTCGGAATTGTTGAAAAAATATTGACTTATAGTTACTCTAATGTTTAGACAGAAATAAGGAACAAGGTCAGGCAAGGGAAATGCCGGATGAAACCGTTTTTTCCGGACGCCTTTTGCCTCTCCTTTTAACCGGATAAAAATACATGAAAACAATATCAATGATATGCACGCTGGCCGCGGCCCTGATGACAGGAGCCGGATGTTTGGGACAGGAACAACCCAAGGTTTCCGCGGAACCTTCCAGGGTTCTCATTGCCTATTATTCATGGGGAGGCAATACGAAGTACGCCGCTGCGCAAATTCAGAGGGCGACGGGAGGAACGCTGTTTGAAATCAAGCCGGTCAAGCCCTATCCCTCCGAATACCGGGAATGCACCGTGCAGGCCAGGAAGGAGATTCAGGAAGGGGTTCGGCCGGAACTGGCCGCCAAAGTAGAGGATATGGGCAAGTATGATGTGATTTTCATCGGCAGCCCCAACTGGTGGAGCACCATTGCGCCTCCGGTCGCGTCTTTCCTGGCAAGTTACGACCTTTCCGGCAAGACGGTGATTCCATTTGTGACGCATGGGGGCGGCGGCATGGCGCGCTGTGCGGACGAGGTTCGGAAGCTGTGTCCCAAGTCCACCGTTCTCAAGGGAGGCGCTTTTGCCGGGGAAGGAATCCGGACGACGAGGGCCGCGCTTGTCAAGTGGGTCAATGAGACGATTTCCATCAATAAATAATGATTTTATGAAACGAACCATCGCGGGAATGGCTTTTTCCCTTGCCTGTCTGATGAACCTTTCAGAAGCCCAAACCATAAATCACGATAAAGTGGAAATGGAGAATGGCAAAAATACGGGCATGTGCGACAAGTTACCGATGCAGCCTGATGGTATCGTCCGTCTCTCAAAAATAGAAGTGCATTCTGAATATTTGGAGGAATATGTGAAATGCGCCATCGAAGTGGGGGAAATCTCCCTGCGCACGGAACCGGGCGTGTTGACCATGTACGCTGTTGCTGAAAAGGACAATGCTTGCAGAATTACGATTCTTGAAACTTACGCCAGCCAAAAGGCATATAAGTCGCACATCGCATCGGCTCATTTTCAGAAATACAAGCAGGAAACGCTGCACATGGTTAAGGCATTGGTTTTATCCGACCAGACGCCGCTGAATCCTCTAAGCAGTATTACTAATATTATTAAATAATACAATAATGAATAAGATTATTTTATTTCTTTCAATTAGTTTTTTCATAACAAATGCTATGGCGCAGGAAAAGATAGTACAGACGGCGGGACGCACTCAGTTAGGAGAATTTGCTCCCAAATTTGCGGAACTTAACGATGATGTCCTTTTCGGTGAAGTATGGAGCCGGACTGACAAGCTCGGTCTGCGTGATCGCAGTTTGGTAACCATCACCTCCCTCATTAGTCAGGGCATTACCGACAATTCGCTCGTTTTCCATCTTCAGTCGGCAAAGAAGAATGGAGTTACCCGTACCGAGATTGCAGAAATCATCACCCACATCGGTTTTTATGCCGGTTGGCCGAAAGCATGGGCGGCATTTAATCTGGCCAAAGACGTATGGGCGGAAGATACGGCTGGCGAAGACGCCAAAGCCGCTTTCCAACGCGAGATGATTTTCCCTTTAGGCGAGCCGAATACGGCATATGCCAAGTATTTCACAGGCAACAGCTATCTTGCACCCGTTTCACGCGAACAGGTGAATATCTCCAATGTAACTTTTGAACCCCGTTGCCGCAATAACTGGCATATTCACAAAGCGACGAAAGGCGGCGGGCAGATGCTTATCGGTGTGGCCGGACGCGGCTGGTATCAGGAAGAAGGAAAGCCTGCTGTGGAAATTCTTCCTGGCACAGTCATCCATATTCCCGCCAACGTGAAGCACTGGCACGGGGCTGCCTCCGACAGATGGTTCTCCCACTTGGCTATTGAGGTTCCCGGTGAGAATGCATCCAATGAATGGCTCGAGCCGGTGACGGATGAAGAGTATGCCAAGGCCGTGAAATAATGTGGATACTTCCATGTGAAACAATTACAGCGCAAGCTGTCGTGCTGGCGCTGTAATTGTTTGATACAAAATTATTTTGAGTATTCCGCGGCACCGTTGCTTTCATTCGCAATATAATAGGATTTGCCGGAGGCGCCCATGTATTCAGGAATAGTCTCGGATAGCACAGGCTAAGACCCGTATTCGACGAAATAATATGAAAAATATATTGATTATCAGCGGCCATACAAACCTTGCCGCATCTGTAGCCAATAAGACAATCCTTGAAACCTTGAACGAACGGCTGCCGGAAGCTGAAATCGTAAAGCTTGACGAACTTTATCCCGATTTTAAGATCGACGTGGAAGCCGAACAACAGAAATTGCTGCGGGCAGACATCATTGTATTGCAATTCCCTCTCTTCTGGTACTCCGCACCCTCCATATTGGAACGCTGGATGGAAGAAACCTTCCGCCACGGCTTTTCACACGGCAGTACCGGAGACAAGCTCAAGGGCAAGAAACTCATTCTCTCTTTCACAACGGGAGCACCCGAAACGCTGTATAGCCGTGAAGGGGCCATGGGCTACGCGATTGATGAATTTCTGCCATGCTACAAAGCTGTCTGCCGACTGACTCAAATGGAATACTGCGGCAGTGTTTATACCTGCGGCATAAGTTACGGCAATCGTACGACACCGGAACTTATCGAGCAGCAAAAGGGAGCATCGGTGGAACACGCTGAACGTCTTATCCGGTTACTTGAAGCGCTCTGATGTTTGAATAATTTCGACGCAATGGCCTTCAATTGCCCTCTATCCGATGACTGCATGAATTTCATGTATGCGGAGGCGGCAGGAAGCAAATAAGAACGCAGAGCGGCCGGGATTCCTCATTGGAAATCCCGGCCGACGTCTGTTGAGGATTTAAGGGAGGGTTTATTCCTCAGGCGCGATGTTCGGCTCGCTGGCGCTGATGTAGTTCAGCGGATTGCAGCTGTCCGGCCTGCGGTTGTCTAAAAGATCCTGATAAAATTTTTTCTTGTATTTCAACACTTCCATTTGTTTTTTCAGGATTCGGAGCTGTTCCCGGAGACTTTTCTCTTGCTTGAAGATCAGTTCGGCGCGCTCCGGAATGGTGGAATCCCCTTCCTGGCACAGGTCGATGTAGTGCTTGACGCCTTCAATCGGGAGGCCCGTCATCCGGAGGCAGTGGACCAGGCGGAGCCACCCCAGGGTGTAGTCGGAAAACATACGGGCATTCCCTCCGCTGCGGTCCACGTCCGGGATTAATCCGGCGTTTTCGTAATACCGGATGGTGTAGGCTGACATTTCCATCATTTCCGCAACCTGCTTGACAGTGTATCTGGGGGTGCGGTCATAAGAAGGGCGGTAGGTGCCGGATGGATTTTTCTGTTTAATCATCGTGTGACTGATAGCTTACAGTTACTCCAATATACGAGGCGTTGCCGGATGACAAGTTTTTTACTGTGCTGCACGGGAATAACGCATTTAAAGGCCAGGGAAAACGGCGGTAACTCCATTCCGTGGAGGAAGGACCGGGCTGTGCGTCGGAATATCGGGGGAAGGGGGGCAAATGAGTTGACTGGCTTTTCCTCCCCGTTACAATGAAGCCCGCTCCGGGGACGGAGCCTGTAATGATGATTATTGCCTCCCTTTCCGATTCCGCCCGTTACGAAATGTTGAATCCCCTGTTCAGGAGAGCTTTCGATTTTATCAGGGAGATTGCTCCGGCAACCCTGGAAACCGGCCGCCATGTCCTGGAGGAAGACGCCCTGACCGTGATGGTGAATGAACCGGTGATGAAGAAGCGGGAGAACGCCCGCATGGAAGTGCATGACCGGTTTATTGACATTCACGTGCCCCTTTCCCGGGAAGAGGGATTCATGTGGAAAGAGCGCGCGGCGCTGGAAAAGCCTTCCGAACCGTTCAACAGGGAAAAGGACGCGCAGCATTATGATGATGCTCCGGACACCTCTTTTGTCGTGAAACCGGGGCAGTTCGCCATTTTTTTCCCGGAGGATGCGCATGCCGGCTGCATTGGGGAAGGAAAGATTCTGAAACTGGTGATTAAAGTCAGAACGGCCTGAACCTCATTCCGGAAAAACAGTCCGGAATGGAGAACAGGCCGTTTCTTCAATTTGCGGGCGGGAGTTGCGTTATTTTCCGTCTTCCTTCCGGGCGTCCTGTAAAGCGTTTTCCGGAATCCATACGGCCACATTGCCGCCGTGGACAAGAAACCGGCCGTTGCCTTCCCCGTCAATGGAGACGGTTTCCTCCACGTTGCCGGTGGCTTCCTTCCAAGTTTCCCCTGCGTGCTGCTTGCCCACGTTCATGACTTTGTCTCCATCCTCTCCATTGGAAATGAGCACAGCCACGCCGGAATGCGGGTGCTCTTCATCTCCCACACGGGTGAAGCCGATGGTGTTCGGGTGGTCAAAGTAGTAATTTTGTTCCCCGAAAGCATGGTTTTTACGGATTTCCAGCAGATTGTCGATGATGGCGCGGTGCATGGGCGGGTTGCCGCTCACACCGTAATAGTCCCCGTAGAAGATGCAGGGATAGCCTTCCTTCATGAGCAGGATGAGCGCATAGGCGGAGGGCTTGAACCAGTCTTCCACAGCTGATTCCAGGGAACTGCCCCACTGGGAATCATGGTTGTCCACAAAGGTAACGGCCAGCGTAGGGTGGTTCTGAACCAGGGTTCCGTCCAGAATTTTGGAAAGGTCGTAATCGCGGCCCTGCTTGGAGGCCTGGTACATGTTGTAGTGCAGGGGGACGTCAAACAGGTCCACTTTGTAGCGTTCCTCCTTGAGGTAATCGTCCAGGGATTCCAGATCCTGTTTCCAGTATTCACCCACGGCGTAGAAGTCTGCTCCCCTTTCCTTGCGGACGGCTGCCAGGAATTTCCTGATGAATTCGTCATTGATATGCTTGATGGCGTCCAGCCTCATGCCGTCCAGATCCAGTTCCCGGGATACCCAGATTCCCCATCTTTCCATTTCTTTCACCACTTCCGGGTGGTTGAAGTCCAGATTGGCGAACATAAGGTAGTCGTAGTTGCCGTTTTCTTCATCCACGCCTTCGCTCCAGCTTTTGCCGTCTCCCATAATCTTGAAAATGGAGGTTTTTTCCGTGCGTGCGTCATAGTCCGTTCCGGTGAAGTGGTACCAGTGCCATTTGAAGTCGGAATATTTGTTTCCGCGGCCGGGAAAGTTGAAGCCGGTCCAGCCTTCAATCTCGTAGGCATCCGTAATTTCCTTGTCGCGGTTCTGCTGGTCCACTTCCTTGGCCATGAATTTTTCCGTATAGTCCGCCCCTGCTTTGTGGTTCATGACGGCATCCAGATAAACGCCTACATGGTGTTCGTGAAGAGCCTTGATGGCCTCTTGGAGTTCCTGCCTGGTGCCGTATTTGGTGCGGACGGTGTTTTTCTGGTCGAATTCCCCCAGGTCAAAAAGATCATAGGTGCCGTATCCTACGTCATTTTGTTCCTTCCCTTTGTAGGCTGGAGGAATCCAGACGGCCGTAACACCCATTTCCTCCAGGTGGGGGGCGTCTTCCTTCAACTTGTTCCAAAACTGTCCGTCGTTGGGCAGATTCCACTCAAAATACTGCATCATGATTCCGTTTTTCATTTGATCTGATTCCTTGTCATACCGTTCGGGTTGTCGTGCTTCCAGGGGCTGTCCGGTGGAAAAAGCGGTTTTCCCGGGCGAGGTTCCGGATGATGAATCCATACGAAGCCCCCAACAGAATAGAGTCCTGAAAGTACGGCGCGTTAGGCATACTGCCGGTCTTATGTCCTGCAAGAATGCCAGCGGCAAAACGGTAGGCGGGAAGGGTTTTTCTCCGAAGGATGGGAAAAAGCGGTTTCACTCCCCCCTGCCGCACCCCGGAAAGAATGGGCCGGGAACGAGGGTTCGTGTAAGTAAGACAGGTGGGAAGAAAGATTATGCCTTTCCCGTGCCGGGAACCAGGTAGTGCCTGTTTTTCAGCCGGTAGTATTTCAGGAACCGGCGGATGAAGAGCAGGGTGACGATAAAGGAAAGCACGTCTGCCAGAGGAAGGGATGCCCAGACTCCGTCCTGTCCCCAGAAACGGGGCAGGACCAGCAGGAACGGCAGGAGGAAGAGCATCTGGCGCGTCAGGGACAGGAAGATTGCCAGACGGGCTTTTCCAATGGCCTGGAAGAAGTTCCCGATGATGATCTGGCTGCCGATGAACGGAAAGGCCAGCACGCAGATGATCAGACCGTTGGCCGCCAGGCTGATGAGCGAGGCGTCATCCGTGAAAAGCCCGGCAATGCCGCGGGGAAAGAAGACGCAGGCCAAGAATCCCAGCGAGGTGAAGGATGTCCCTGCCAGAACTCCGTATTTGAGGGTGAGCAGAACGCGGCCCGGCTTCATGGCTCCGTGGTTGTAGCCGATGATGGGCTGCATTCCCTGAGTGAGGCCGATGACGAGCATGGCGAACAGAATAAGAATGCGGTTGATGATGCCGTAGGCCCCGATGGCCAGGTCCCCCCCGTGATCCGCAAGCTGCCTGTTGATGGCGACGGTGACCGCGCTGCCGCAGACGTTTACCAGGCAGGGAGCCATCCCGATGGACAGGATGCTGGTGACGATGGTCTTGCGCAGCTGCCAGATGCCGTGGCGGAAGTGGACCGTGCTAGCCGCATCGGAAAAGTGTAACAGCACGCGCACCATGCCGACGACCTGGGCGAGAAGGGTGGCCACGGCTGCTCCGGTAATGCCCCATTTGAACCAGAAGATGAAGATGGGAGCCAGGATGATGTTGATTCCTACGGAAAGAAGGGTGGAGCCCATGGCTTTTTTAGGGTAGCCGGTAGCTCTCATCACATGATTGAGGTTGAAGAAGACGTACGTGACGGGCAGGCCCAGCAAGGTAATAAGCATGAAGTCGTACGCATAGGTGAGGGTTTGCCCGCTGGCGCCGAAGGCGGTCAGGATTTCCGTAAGGAAAAGAAGCGTGGGAATCACCAGCACCACAGCGGCAATCAGACTCATGATGAGGACGTTGCCAAGCGTACGCTCAGTTCCTTCCTGGTCTTTTCTTCCCAGCCGGATGGAGCTGATGGCCGCCCCGCCGATGCCTACCAGCGTGCCCAGGGCGAAAGTCAGGTTCATGATGGGGAAGGTGACGGCCAGGCCGGACAGGGCCAGAGGCCCCACGCCGTGACCGATGAACACGCTGTCAATGATGTTGTACAGGGAGTATACCACCATGCCGGCGATGGAGGGCAGGGAGTACTGGATCAGCAGACGCCATACGGATGCGTTTTCCAATTCTGCGATGTTGCGTGACTGGGCTGCCATGGACGTTCCTCCTTTCAAAACAGGTGGCAAACTATAAAAACGCACGGATGGGTTGTCAAGCTGTCCACCTGTCCGGAAAACGGCCTTTTTCCCCCAGTTTCAGAGAGAGGGCTGTTTTTGATTGACTGTGGAAGCTTTTGGAGGTTGAGTCCTTTCCGCCTTTTTCAGAAGCACGCCATGACCATGTCCGTTTTCCCTTTCCTGCGTCTTGTCTCCGTTTGCGGCGCCGCTCTTATGGGTTCTTCCTGTCTGCCCATGTTTGGCGCCGGGCAGGTGCTGGCGGGAAGCAGCCTCGCGGAAGGTCTGCTGCTCTCTTCCTCTCTGGATCTTGTGTGGAGGGGAGATATCCGTTCTTTTCCCTCTTCCGGTTTGAGGACGCCCCGCGGGTTCAAAGTTTCTCCCGCGGATTCTTATTCCCTGCTGATGGAAGCGCGCCCGGGGATTGCCGGAGAGTGGGCCTGCTATCATGACCGCAGCAATTACTACTGGGCTTTTGTAGCCGGAAAGAAGGAGGAGGAAGCGGGGCTTTACGCCGTGCGCCGCGGCGTGGCCGTAAGCGGCATTTCCGGAGAAATTGAAGATGCCCCTGCCGTGCAGGATGCTCAGCCATTCTCCGCCATGTAAGCACAGGTTCTGGTCTTTTTGCAAAAAATGCTGCCGGAACCCCGTTTTCCGGCAAGTTGGACACGATAGGTTTGACAGGCAGCTGTTATTGCGGGCGTATTATGAACCGCATGAAGTTCCTTTTATTATCGTTTGCATGGGTGTGCATGGCTTGCGCCGGAGCATGGGGGCTGGATACGGCCCCGTCTTTCCCGGCTAACGGGGCCAATTACAGGCTGTTTCCGGCGGACCGGCCTCCGCTGGTTCCCAAACCCCAGCAGCTACGCTGGGACGACAGGGCCATTCCCGTGCAGTCCGTACGCATTTTGGCTCCGTCTCCGTCCAGGACTTCCTATCCGGAACAGATGAAGTTCATTGTTTCCGAATTGAAATCTTTTCTGGCGGAGCACCGCGTGAAGGTGGCTCCGGACGGGACTTTTGCCGTTAAATTCGTCAAGGGGGATGTGAAAGCCGGCACGGGAAATTCCAAGCTGAAGGAGGAGTCTTATTCCCTCCGTGTAACTCCCGGCGGCGCACTCATTACGGCGATGGATACCAGAGGATTCTATTACGGCATGAAAACGCTGGAGCAGCTTCTTTTGCGCCGCGGCGGGACGACGACCATTGCCGCCTGCGATATCGTGGACTGGCCGGATTTTGAAATCCGCGGATTCATGAACGATGTGGGACGCAATTACATGCCGCTGCCTCTGATTGCACGGGAGCTGGATTCCATGGCGCAGCTCAAGCTGAATGTTTACCACTTCCATTTTACGGAGAACCCCGGCTGGCGGCTGGAATCCAAAATTTATCCGGAGCTGAACGCCCCCGAAAATTATACGCGCATGCCTGGCAAGTTTTACACGCAGAAGGAGTTTAAGCAGCTGGTGGAGTACTGCCGCCTGCGCAATATCCTGCTGATTCCGGAGATGGATATGCCGGGGCACAGCCAGATGTTCCGCAAGGCGCTCAACGTGAAGATGAGCGATGAAAAAGCCACCAAAGCCCTGGTGGCCCTGATCAAGGAGTTGTGTTCCCTGGTTCCCAAGGAGAAAATGCCCATCATCCACATTGGCACGGACGAGGTGCGCGGCAAGGATGAGCAGGTGAACAATGAGATTCTTAAGGAGTACATCCATGCAGTGGAGTCCTGCGGCCGCATTCCCATGAGATGGCAGCCCGGCCTGACGCCGAAGGGCTATAACGGCTCCATCCAGCAGTTATGGTCCGGCCGCCAGAACCGTGGCGCATGGCCTACCGACGGAGCGAAGTATGTTGATTCCCTGGAGACTTACCTGAACCACCTTGATCCGTTTGAAACGGCCATGACCATGTATTTCCGCCGGGCATGCCCGTTTCGGAATGCGGAAGGACTGGGCATGATGCTGTGTTCTTTCCCGGACCTGGAAATTACGGATCCGCGCAACCAGGTTCTTCAGACGCCCGTTTACGCCGGCATGGCGTTCGTTTCCGAACCTTTGTGGAATAATCCCCATGAGAAGGTGCTGGGAGACCCCAACCAGGACGAATATATGAAGTATTTTTCCAATCTGCCCGTGCAGGGGGATCCTCTGCTGAAGGGGTTTGCGGATTACGAGAACCGCGTGCTCGCCATCCGGGACCGTTTTTTCGTGGATAAGGAGTTTAATTACGTACGGCAGGCGAATATTCCCTGGAAATTGCTGGGGCCTATTCCCAACGGCGGTAAGACGGAAAAGGAATTCGCTCCGGAGGAGGACAACAAGGCAGGGAAGATGAGGGATTCCTACGAGATTGACGGCGTCACCTATGAGTGGTCCGGAGACGATTACACGGGGGCCACCATCATTTTCAAGCATTACTGCGATTTTCCGACGCTGTTCAATGGCGCAAAGATGGGAGCTTATCCCCACAAAAACCACACTTATTACGCGCAGACCTGGATTTATTCCCCCAAGGCGCAGACGGTGCCTTTCTGGATCAGCGGACATACCTGGGCCACGTCCGATTGGCGCAACGGTCCGGCGAGCGTTCCCGGCAAGTGGTTTCATGCGGATCCCAAATTTTTTGTGAACGGCCGGGAGATTGCCCCCCCGCAATGGAAAAAGCCGCGTAACAGCGGCGTGATGGTGGATGAAAACTACCATTTCCGGGAGCCTTCCATGGTTCCTCTTAAGAAGGGTTGGAACCGCGTGCTGGTAAAGAGCCCCAGCAACAATTCCGCGCGTCGGTGGATGTTCACATTCGTTCCGGTGCTGGTGAACCCCAAGACGCCCGGCTGCAATGTGAAGGAATATCCCGGCCTTAAATTTTCCACACGTCCGGAATAGAAAATTCCGTGATGGGCATCCGGAGTTGAAATGATCCGGTTGCGGTGTCCTTCATGATCATCAAAAGTAAGAGCCGCGCTTTTGTCAGAAGCGCGGCTCTTTATTGCATGTAAAAGGAACGGATACGAAATCAAGCCCTGCGGCGGCGCATCATCAGAGCGGCAAGCCCCATCAGGCTGAGGGAAGTCGTGGCCGGTTCCGGCACGGGAAGCACCACTTCATTATAGAACTTGATGTTATTAATGTCTATTGAGCCTAACAATGCATGCCCACCGCCTCCGAATGCGCTTCCGAACTGAGCTCCGGTCAGAGCGGGAGACTGGGGATTCCACTCCGTAATGGAACCAGCCAGAGAGCCGTTGACATAAACGGAAAGAGTATTGGAATCCAAATCCGAGATGATGCTGAAACTGGTCCAAGTGTTCCTCTGGAGATCGGCAGATGTTAGTCCCGTATTGATGGAAGACGTGTTTCCTGTATTTGCTCCTCCAAAGGAAGTTTCGCCGCCAACCTTGTTGTAGAGCATAAGAGCTCCGGACGAGTTGAACTGCAGCTGTAGAGAGTTCCCATTTCCTGATGTCGTGTTATTGGAATACAGACTAAGGATGGAATTCCAATTGCTGTTTTGTGTAGAGAGATTTTTCAGGTCGAAACTGATCGTAAAACTGTTGGAAATACCTGAAATACTTGCGTTCCATGGATTATTGCTGCTTGTGAAAGAAGCGTAATCATTCCCCTCCGTGTAAGTGAAGTCATTATGCCAACCAGAAGCAGTTATTTGAGCTCCACCGGCCGTCCATTCCCAGGAATAGACTGGTTCCGCTCCGTTGGACAGAGCGGAAGCCGCTAAAAAGGACAGAGCGAATAAGGTTCTTTTCATAATTATTGATAATTGGTGTTATTCTTTCTATTATCTGGATTCCAACCCGGAATCTGAAAGAAGCCTATCGGATAAGCAATCCGCTATCTAAAAGAACCAGGCATCTTTTTCTTAATGAACCAATCAATTTCAAGCCCAGAAGAATGTTTTTCTAACACCAAGTAAAATATTTAGTTTTTTCATTCCTTCCTTGTTCACTCAAACAGGATGGGTAGTTTTGGACAATGAACTTTCTTTTCAGCATGCCCAATTTATATAAAATTCTTATTTTCAAAATTTACGGCTTTACACCGGATTGCTTATCCGGTGGATAAATATTTTCCTGTCTCCATGTATTAATGTGCGATATCATGGAACCTGACCGTTGAAGAAGGGGAGATTGCTAATGTTTTTTTGAGCTTGTTTCACGACAATATATTTCGTCACATATGAAAAGGGATTGAACCTTTCCCCTTGGGAAAAGAAAACCGGAATGTCAGGAGAAAGGTAACCGGTATCCGGCCAATACATTGCCAGGATAAAAAGAATGGAGCGTCATGGGTGTTCTGGCCGTTTAATGACGGCCAGTAGAAAAGATGTACAGGCGGATTTTATTGTCTATGGGTCAAAGAAAAGAAATTACTGGAATTCCTTATGGGTAAGACGAAGGTTGAATGATTGGATTTTATATGAATGCTGGAGGCCATAAAGACATTCCCATCCCTGTTCCTGTTGTTTGGAATGGAACGGCTGATGCTGCCAAGACACCGGAAAGAATTCAAAAATAATATTTAAAGATTTTTTAAGTGGTAGAATGGCTGGAATAGAAACTAAGGCTGTTGAGCCCGTATGGGTTCAATGAAGCAGATAAGGCTTGCATTGTTACAGTGTTTGCCAGGGGATGTTTTCCAAGATTTCTCCGAAGCCGAGTCCCGCTCCTCCGGGCACGGCCACTTGCGGGTTCATGCCGCCCATCTGGTCAATGAAGGGGTCCGGCTCAAACAGAAGGTGCGTGCAGAGGCCGCAAAGGGGAATTTCCGTGGGAAGGGAGTTGCGGTAATATTCCGCCGCCTGGTAAACGGCCCAGAGCTGTCCTACGGGGTGGTCCATGACGGTGGTGAAGACGGGAGGTTCGTAAAGGTATTCCGGAGTTGCTTCCCGTGCGGGCTTGACGATGCGGATGATGGGCAGGTCTGAGGAAATAGCCGGCTGGTGTTCCACGTCCGAACCCATGTCCAGGGCCAGAGGCATGCCGGCATCCACCAGACGTTCCCAGCTTTGGATGGAGAAAGGGCACGGGTCTTCTATGAAATCTATCCTGGTTTTCAGGTGGTGGGGCAGGGATTTCCAGAATTTCAGGGCATCGTTTTCATTCAGACTGCCGTTGAAGTCCAGCCTCCAGCGCCAGGAGGGGACCATGGAAGCCAGCATTGTCAGCCGTTCCAGAGCGGCAGCCAGGTTGGCGCTGGCCTTGATTTTTCCAGCCTTGAATCCCTTGGCTTCCATGATGCGAATGGTAGCGGGGCTGACGCAGGAGGGCAGCGTGGCGTGGCTTTCCGGAATGTGCAGGCCGTCAAACAGGCTGACACCCCTCGCGCGGGCTTCCCCGTCCGTTCGGGCGCACTCCGCAGCGCGGAGGCCCAGAGGCAGGGGGCGACCCTTCCTGAGCGCGTCCAATTCCTCCTGCAGGGTGGCGTCTCCCAGTTCCGGCCACGGCTGGATGCAGCCGTACCCGCCTTCATCCGTTTTAATGAGGGCTCCCTTCCTGCATACTTCCGCGGCTCTGGCGTTCAGCGGGCCGCAGGCTGTTAAAGAATATTCATGGTAAAACACAACTTTAATTCAAACAACCTTTCCATCTTTTGTCACGATGAAAAAAGGTTTTCATTGGATTTTGGAGGGTGAAGCGTCTAAGCTCTGCGTCATGTACAGAACATTGGTGTTCGGAGCGGACGGACGGGTGGGGGGGCGCCTGGCGGCGTATCTGGAGGAATATGGCCTGGAGGTGGTGAAATGCGGACGGGGTTTTTGTGATTTGAAGGATTTAAGCGCTTTAAAACGTGTTCTTCTTTCTTCCGGAGCCACTCATGTGGTGAACTGCGCCGCTGTGAGCGGATTGGAGGCCTGCCTGGATGATCCGGAGACGGCCCACCGCGTCAATGCCATGGCTCCGGAGATGATGGCGCGCATTTGCCGCCTGGAGGGTATGCGCTTTATCCATTTAAGTACGGATTATGTACTGGACGGCAGGAGGAAAGGCTTAAAAACGGAGGAGGGGAAGTGCCGCCCCGTGAATGTGTACGGGGAGTCCAAACTGGAGGCGGAATTCCGTGTGCGGGAGGAGATGCCGGATGCTTTGGTAGCCCGCGTTTCCTGGGTGTTCGGCAATCCGGTCCGGCCCTCATTCCCGGAAATGGTGCTGCGGCGGGCGATGAAAAGGGAGCCCCTGGCTGCCGTGGCGGACAAATGGTCCATGCCCACATGGGTGGAAGATTTATGTGCATGGCTCCGTTTTCTGGCTTATGAGAGCGGGGCGTCCGGCGTGCTGCATCTGTGCCAGTCCGGGGAGCCCGTTTCCTGGCACAGTTATGCCATAACCGTACTGAAATGCGCCGTGAAGCACGGGTTGCTGCCTTCTTTGCCGCCCGTGGCGGAACAAAAGCTCGACGAACAGGCCGGTTTCAGGGATGCTCGGCCCCGGCATACCGCCATGTCCTGCGAACGGCTCTCTTCTCTGATGAAGAAGCCCGTGAGGGCGTATGAAGAGGCCATCGATATGGCCGTGGCCCGCTATGCCGCAGATCCAACCCTTCTCTCCAGCATTTCATGAACGATTTCCGCAATTCCCGTGATTCCCGTCCCAGGCCCGTTTACCGGGACCGCCGTTCCCAGCCGGGCCGTCCGCGCACGGCTCCCAAAAAGAACCTTTTTGCCAACAAGGCTCTGGAAGGGAGCGAGCAATGGCTCAAGCCCTGGGTGGAGCTGAAGTATTTCACATACAATCCGGCCGTGTTCCCCCGCATGCTCGGCTCCGTAAGCGGGGAAATAGCGCCGGGTAGCCTGGTAAACGTCTATGACAAGAACGGCGAACTGTTCGGCGCCGGATTCTGGAATGAGGCCAGCCGCACGCCCCTGCGCATGGTGCACCACGGGAAGGACGCTTTTGCCGAACGGGATCTGGATGCCGCACTGGAACGCGCCGTGAAGCTGCGCCGGGAAGTTCTGCGCCTGGATGAAACCACTAATGCGTACCGCGTGCTGCACGGAGATTCCGACGGCCTGGGCGGCCTGGTGGTGGACCGTTACGCGGACGTGCTGAGCCTGGAGGTGAGTACTCTGGCCGTCTGGCAGAGGCTGAACCGCTGGCTGCCCCTGCTGCACCGCCTGTGCGGCACAAAACGCCATGTGGTGCAGGTGGATGAGGGAATTGCCCGCATGGAGGGAATCCGGGCGGAGGAAGCGCCGGAATCACCGGCCCCCGTCAGGCTGGTGAAGATTGTGGAAAACGGCATCACCTATGAAGTGGACTTCGCCCAGGGGCACAAGACGGGCTTTTTCTGTGACCAGCGGGACAACCGCCTCAAGTTCGCCTCCCTGGTGAAGGGGGCTACGGTGCTGGACCTGTGCTGCTACAGCGGCGGCTTTTCCATTGCCGCCAAGATGCTGGGCGGAGCGGCGGAGGTAACGGCTGTGGATTTGGATGAGAAAGCCGTCGCCATGGCTAAGAGAAACGGAAATATCAACCGTCAGCGCATCGACTTCGTGCATGCGGACGCCTTTGTCTATGCGCGCCAGATGGTGCGCAACGGCCGCCTGTTTGACGCTGTGCTGCTGGATCCTCCCAAATTCATCGTCGGCAGGGACGGGTATGAAGAGGGTATCAAGAAATACCATGACCTCAATATGTTGGGGTTGCAATGCGTGCGCCCCGGCGGCCTGTTTGTCACCTGTTCCTGTTCCGGGCTGCTTTCCCCCGCGGAGTTTGAGCATACCGTCATCAAGGCTGCCCAGCGGCAGGGGCGCAAGCTCCAGATAATGGCGATGACCGGCCCCGGCTGGGACCACCCTTTCCTGAGCACTTATCCGGAGGGCCGTTATCTGAAAGTTCTGTGGGCGATTGCCCTGTAACTGGAGTTGAGGCCCGGAACGCATTTGGGAGAAAACGGAAGAACCTTCCAGGCGTGTTGACGTTTTTTGCCCCTCTCTGCTTCTGTGGTGAGGAATATGGCAAAACAAGTATTGCAGCGGCTCAGTTTTACAGCCGGGGAACTGACCCCGTGGCTGGCCGGACGCGCCGACCTGGACCCCGTGTCCCGTGGTGCCTCCCGGCTGATAAATTTTCTGGTCAGCCCCTTCGGCGGTCTCCGGCGCAGGCCGGGAACACGCCTGGTCGCCCGCGCGGGATGCCGGGAGGGCATGGTGAGGCTGGTTTCCTTCAAGTACTCCACGGGCGTGCAGTTCATGCTGGAAGTGGGGCGCGGCTACGTTCGGTATTTTAAAAATGGCGCGCTTCTGACGGATACGGAAGGCGGGGTGCTGGAAACGCTTACTCCGTGGAAGACGGATGAACAGGTAAGCAACCTCCGGATGCAGCAGCTGAATGACGTGATTTACTGCGTGGAACCTTCTACGCCGCCTATGACGCTGGCCCGCTACGCAGACGATGACTGGCGGCTGGAAGCGTTGGAGTTTTCCGGAATTCCTTATGAGAGTTCCCTGTTGAATGCCGTGCGGCTGGAATGCCGCATGGTGCGGGAGGGGAGCGTCAACAGGCTGCTGGCGACGGCGGACGATGATGTATTCACTCCGGAAATGGAGGGAAAGGAGTTTCTGCGCATCACCAGGAAATATGGAGAAACCGTGGCGGAGGGAAACCAGATGCCTTTTTACCATTTGACGACTCTGAGCCGGGATCTTTACAAGGGAGAGACTTTTTCCATGAACCGGGAGGACGGCTGGCGGCAGGCTTATACCTGCATCCGCGATTTCAGCCGGGAAAGCGACTACCAGGAAGGGGTGGACCGCCCGGAGAGGTACACGGCCTTTTTTGAAAAAGGGGCCGATGCCAGTACCCGCATTTATGTCAACGGCGCGTGGACGTTGGAGACTACGGGGACCTGGGATGCGGAATGGGAAATCTGCCGGGGGTATCCGGACGGCTCCAATTACCTTCCCAACCGTCCGGAATTAGTGTGGCATTCCGTGAAGAGCTTCCAACAGAGGGAGGGGTTCCGGAATAATTTCACCCTGAGCGGCAATGAAGAGGAAATGTCCTACTACAAAATCCGCCTCATGGCTTACAAGGACGGGTCTTTTGCGGGAACGCCCGTATTCCGCGCATCAGCCGGCTCCTTTAACCATGAAGTGGTGGTGGAGGAATATGTTTCCCCGCGCAGCGCCTATCTTGCGAGTGCCCTTCATCTGTCCTATCATACGCTGAGTGACTGTGATACCAATGACTGGTCTTTTGGTGCGTTCGGGGTCCGGAACGGTTATCCGTGCACGGTAGAGTTCCATCAGGGGCGGCTGTGGTTCGGAGGCACTCCTGGGCAGCCCCAGACGCTGTGGGCCAGCAGGGTGGATGATTTTTCCGCGTTTACGCCCGGAATTCCGGCGGATTCTCCCATGATTCTGACAATGGCCGCTTCCCAGCAGAACCGCATTTCCTGGATAGCTTCCCTCCGGGGGCTGATGATTGGAACCAGCGAGGGGGAATGGCGTCTGTCCGCCACCAATTCAGAAGGGTTGAATGCCTCTAATGCCGGATTTGAGCGCCATTCCGGCGTAGGCTCCGCTTCCCTGGATGCCCTGTCTGTAGAAAACAGCCTTCTTTTTGTGCAGCAGGGCGGGATGAAGGTTCGGGAATTATTTTATTCTCTGGAGGCTGACGGTTACCAGACAAGGGATGTGAGCCTGTTGTCCGACCATTTGCTGGGGGAGGGAATTGTGGACTGGACTGTACAGAGGAGCACGGCGTTCCATGTCTGGTGCGTTCTGGGTGACGGCAGCGCCGTATGCATGACTCTGAACAGGGAACAGAATGTGGTGGCGTGGCATGCACACCGCCTGGAACACGGCCGCATTCTGTCCGTGGCGTCCCTGCGCGGTTCCCGCAATACACCGGATGAGGAGGTATGGTTTGCCGTGGCGCGCGGGGAAGGGGAGGAGGCCTGCATTACGGTGGAATGCATGGCGGATGGGAATGACTGCCTGGATGCCTGCACGGAGGCTGTCGTGAAGGGGGAGACGCTGTCCGGCCTGAGCCATTTGGCGGGATGCGGCGCCTTTCTGGTGGGCGGGGACGGCGCATGCATGGACATCAGCGTTGACGGAGCCGGGAATGCCGCCTGTCCCGGAAGGGGGGATGGGGAAACAGTATCCGTAGGCCTGGCCGCTCCGGCGGAAGTAAGGACGATGCCCCTGGAAACGCTTGAGACGCTGGGTTGCTTTAAAAAGCAACTCGGTGCGCGCGTCCTGCTTCATGAAAGCACCCTGAAATTCCGCTACGGAACGGGAACTCCGGAGGCATGGAAGGATTTCCAGCCCGGCAGGTACAGTGTTTCCGAACCTTACTCCGGCTATGTGCGGATGATTCACAACTATGGTATGGATGAGCAGTCTTCCTTTGCCCTCCGTGTGGAGACTCCGGCTCCATTTAACCTTCTGGCCCTGGTGCTGGATGTGGAATTATAGGCGCAGGAGTGCGTTTACGGCTGTTCAGCCGCCTCTTCATGGGAAAGCATGTGTACAATGACCTTGATGCCGTGTTTTTCCCCAGCCGCCTTCGCCAGGGAACGAATGGCGGAGGCCGTCATTCCATTGCGGCCGATGATGCGTGCCACGTCCGTTTTTTCCAGAATCAGGCGGAAGCGGACGGCGTCTCCCTGCGGGGATTCCGCAACGCGCAATTCTGCCTGTTCCGGGTGTTGCACGAATTGCAGGGCGATCAATTGCAGGTACTGGCGGATTTGTTCTACGGCAGGATGCATGAAGGGAAATATGGGTTATTTTCATGAACCATACTATAAAGCCGCCTGATTGAAAAGATGCAATTCCAGACATTCCCTGAAAAAGAAAGTCGCCCCGGCCGTAAAACGGCCGGGGCGCCCCAACTACCCTATGAAACTGGATCGGTTAAGATCCAGAGAGCTTTTTTAACGAGCGCTCACCTGCTCGAGGCGCAATATAGTGGAGGAAAAGGGGATACACAAGTATTTTTTCATTGGAACGATGTTTTTGTTCAATGGAAATAGCATCGTATTTTTATTTCATTTTGACAATATCGGGACCGGAGGAATGGTTATTGTTATTGTCATGAAATCATCTTCCGGGAAGCAGTTCATACGTGAACCCCTTCAGGTATTCCGTTTCCGGAATATTCAATAAAACCGGATGATCCGCTCTTTGGCCGTGTTGCTGCATCAGACGCAGGGTGGCCGGAGCATCAATGGCGGCGTCAAGCACGCTCTCCCGGAACAGGTCCGCTCCGGCGTGGTGGGAACAGCAGAAGGTGGAAAGGATGCCTCCCGGAGCCAGAAGCTTCATGGCGCGGAGGTGGATTTCCTTATATCCGCGCATGGCGTCATGCACAGATTTTTTGTTTCTGGTAAAAGAGGGAGGGTCCAGGATAATCAAATCCCATTTGTGTTCTCCTCCGTCCCGGACGAGGGCCGCTTCCTTTTTCAGGAAGTCAAACGCGTTATCCGTGACGCACTGCACGGAGACTCCGTTCAGGCGGGTGTTTCGCGCTACGGCGTCCATGGCGTCCTGGGAAACGTCCACGGCCGTTACCTCCGAGGCTCCGGCCAGGGCGCAGGCCAGGGCGAAACCGCCCTGGTTGCAGAAGCAGTCCAGTACGCGGCGTCCGCGGGCGAAGCGCGCCACGGCGGCGTAATTGTCAAGCTGGTCCAAATACAGGCCGGTTTTCTGTCCCGTCTGAAGGTCAATCATGAATTGCACGCTGCCGCTGCGTGCGGCAAAAGGTTCCGGTTGCTGTCCTCGTGCCACCCGGACGGAGGGGGAAATACCTTCTGCCGCCAGCATGGGTGAATCATTCCTGACAATAATCCCGCGGGGAGAAAGAAGGTCTTCCAAAACATTCAGGATGATGGGGAGGCGGCATTCCATGGCGATCGTCAGCGTCTGGACGACCAGATAATCCGCGTAACGGTCCACAATGAGGCCGGGAAGCCCGTCGGATTCGCTCCAAACGAGCCGGGTGAGAGTTTCTTCTGGAAGCCGGCGGCGGCGCAGTTCTACTGCCTGGCTGATGCGCCTGGAAAAGAAATCTCCGTTCAGTTCCTGTTTGCGGCGGGAAAAGCGCCTGGCGACGATCTGGGAATGGGGATTGAACATGGCGGAACCCAGAAAGCGGTCCTTGAAATCCTTCAGGGCCACAACGTCCCCTGGCTGCGGGTTGCCGAAGACCTTGCGCACTTCCGTGCCGTAAACCCAGTCGTGTCCTTGAAAAATGCGTGCTCTTGGAGAAATAATCAAACCTGCCATGTCAGGAAAGGCAATACATGATCGGGGGGGAAAGTTCAAGGGTAATGCGGGCGGTTTCCTGAACGGATGGGGAAAGGGTGGAGGCCTCCGTACCCGGGGATTTTTTGCGCAAGTGCGCCGCTGTGCATCATTCCGGGACTATTTCGGTTGAAAATGCCCGGAAACGCAGTAAAATAGGGCGCGTTATGAAAGTAGAAACTTTTGAAACTCCCCAGGATGCTGCCAAGGCTTTGGCAGGAGAAGTTGCGGAATTGATCCGTACGCGCGCCGCTGAAGGCAAAAACGTGGTTCTCGGCCTTGCCACGGGCGCCACTCCGCTGCCTTTTTACGCGGAACTGGTTCGCATGCATAAAGAGGAAGGCCTTTCCTTTGCCAACGTCATTTCCTTCAATCTGGACGAATACAGCGGCCTGGATCGTGACCATCCGGAGTCCTACTGGTATTTCATGCACACCAACCTTTTCAACCACATCGACATCAAGCCGGAAAACATCAATCTGCCCTCCGGCACGGTGAAGGATGATGAAATTGCCGCCCACTGCGCCGCCTATGAACAAAAGATCAAGGACTGCGGCGGTATTGACCTCCAGATTCTCGGCATTGGCCGGACTGGCCATATCGGCTTTAACGAACCCGGCTCTGATGACACCACCATTACCCGGCAGGTTCATCTGGACGAACTGACCCGTTCCGACGCCGCTCCTGCTTTCGGCGGTATTGAAAATGTTCCCACCACCGCCATTACCATGGGCGTGGCTACCATCATGGGCGCTCGTGAAGTGGCTCTGATGGCTTGGGGTGAAAAGAAGGCGTCCATCGTGAAGAAGGCTGTTCAGGGGCCTGTGACGGTGGAGGTGGCCGCCTCTTACCTTCAGAAGCATCCGAACGCCAAGTTCCTTCTGGACAAGGGAGCTGCTTCCCAGCTTTAATTTTACGTTGTAGCAACGGAAACGCCGTCTTTCCCTGTTTCGTGGAAAGGCGGCGTTTTTTTATGGGATGAAGGAAGGCGGGAGCTTCTTCTTTCCATGGAGGTTATATGAGATAATGCCGCCTATTCAGGCGAAAGGGAAGGGGTGGAGGCTGGGCAGGGTAGATTTTGTATCATCGTATACTAATTCACATGTTCGTGTAGCGATACGTTCCAAACTACTAACATATATATGGCTGGTGCTGAGTGGCATCCGTCATTTTTATTGGAGATAACCGGGGATTTCTTTTTCATCACGTCTGAGGCGTGTTGTTGCTGGCCCAGGAACTCTTCATGATTTCCGGTGAACTAAGCGTTTAGTTCAGAAACAAGAAACTATCAGGAACATGAATAATTATATTCCTCTAAACAAGGCAGTCGGCCCGAAGGTCATCTGCGACGGATACCAGGCTCTCATCCCTCAGAAGCTCGGAGTCGATGCGATGACGTTCAACTTTGACGGGTCGGAGTGCGAACACGCCACTTGCGCCGGAGCGCCGGAAATGTTCATCAAGGTCGAGGAAGACGGCCTGTATTATTTCGGCGTGGAAGCTGACGATACGGGCAGCCTGACGATTGCCGGCGAGCAAGCTATAAAAAAGGATGGGACGCAGCCTAACATTGAAACCGATTCCAGGTTCCTAAAAGCGGGGTATTACAAGGTGGCCCTGTCTTACGAGAACAACGCCTATAATCCCGTTCGCAACAATGCGGCCGCATTCAATGTGACGATGGACAGGGAACCCATTCAGGCAGGGAAGTATGAAGGGAACTCGACGATGAAGCGGGAATTCTCGCCGTCCCCCAAAATCAAATTGTGGACGATTGAAAAGGAATCCAACATTACCTGTGAACCGTCCAAGAAAGTGGAACTGGAATTTGAAAGTCCGGAACCCGTCTATTTGGAAGGGCATGCTGCCTGTAATGTAAAGAGCATTAGACCTAAAATTTGCGTGACGGTTTGCAAAGATGAAGCGGAAAACGTATGGAGGTGCCGTGTAGTTTCCGTTTCTGCCGGAGCTGAACTAAAGGTGTATCAGGGAAGCTACATTGACCCCTATTTCAATCCTCCTCTCAACGAGGAAGAGGCTATTGAGGCCGTCAACGAAATGAACGGCTATCAGGCACGAGGAAGAGTGGGCACATGGCACACGACGCAAGCTTCTCTCGCCCATGAAGAACACCACCGCCGTCAATGGGAGGATGCCTACAACTTCTATTGGAAGGAATCCAAAATACAGGAAATGCTTGAAAAGGAGACTCTTTCCTGCGACGAAGAACCGGACATGAATAAAGCCGTCAAGTCCATGCAATCGCTTGCCAATGAAATGGCGTTGGACCTTTGGACAGAAACGTCGACCTATGTTCTGGCGTTGCCGGATCAGGCCAATGACAGGCCCTATTGCGCCGGACAGGAAGTCCTGAACGAAGCGGCCGCCCATGTCATCCGTCTGGCCGACGCGATGGGGTGGAGCAATGTCCCCAGGTTCATCACAAAGCCCGGTACGATTGAGCCGCCCTGTTTCATGCCTCCGGTCAGCGAAGGGGAAACCCGCAGCATGGCCGTTGCGGAGGAACCGTTCTCCCTGAAGCTCTCCATTGCGGATACTTCCCGGTTCGCGGAAGGCAGGATTACGCTGTGCTTCCGCAACGAAGGAAACGAGCCTGTCCGGATTCCGGACGAAATCAACGAAGAAACGTCCAATTTCTTTTTCGTGACGTTGTTGAGAACGGAACAGGGGAAAATGCGCGTTTTGAACAGGGAAATCGGTACCATGACCTTCCAGCGGCCCTTGAACTACCGGGAGCTTTCCCCCGGCCAGGAATACGGCGTTACGATTCCGGTGTGCCTGGATGAAGTCGATCTGGAAGGCTGGAAACAATGTTCTTGTGAACTCGAAACGCGCTACTATAATCAGCAGGGTAAGGATTGTTTCCTGGGGATGCTCCGGGCGATGGCCAAACTCATGCTGTGATGAAGAAAATCCTCCGGAAAAATCCTTCAGGCACCGTGGAAGAGGTCAACAGTTTCTCACAGACCTGTTGCCATCCCATGATTCCACATCAAAGTCTACCCTGCCTGCCCCTTGATCAAAACTTGAGAATACCGGTATTTTTCGCTGGTAGGGAAATATTCCTCTGATGCACAGGTGACTGGCCGTGTAACCTGATGACAAATCCTACCGGGAACCTCAAAGAAGCAACAACACACCTCAGACTTGATGAAAAGAGATTTTCACCATTCTCATTGAATCCACGTTGAACATTCACCGAGCCACTCCTTTGGGCGACCGGCTCGACGTATGAAATTCAGTCTTCCCTATATACACCCTCCGAACACCGGGTTCCGCATATCCATTCCTGAAACGTACTTCCAGCTCATAGTTCTGACCATTGCGAAGACGGTCAAAATGCGTCAGCAACAGGTAAGCTTCCTTGATGGGGACTTTCATGCTTTTCTCCCGGCTTCAACGTAATGAAGCGTATCAAAGCCGCTACCCGTTCGATTTTATACCCGGCTACATAATAGGCTATTGGATTCTCTATTTTGCCCACTCTGTACCCATATCTTTTCCCTCCCACTTTTTCCCATATTTCGATATGGATATTAGGGCCGTCATCTTTGAGGGGATAGAAGTCGTCAAACAGGCGCACGGTCTTTTCGCCCTTGTTCGTGAACACCAGTTTGAAGTCAGGGAACGTCTCTCTTGCGTCAAACCGGGTCTTTTCCATCACCACGGAACATTCCACTCCGTTGTCGGCCATGTCCCCCCATGCTGCAGCATGGAGGGACAGGCTTGCCAGAAGTACTAAAAACTGGACAGTAAAAGGCTGCAGCTATTTGAGCCATGCCAGAAATTCATGGTTGCCGTCCGTTCCCGTGATGGGGGAGGGTTCGCACCCCATCCAGGAACGGTTCAGCTCCTCCGTGACGAAAGTGCGTATGGAGTCCACCGCCCGCTGGTGCAAAGCCGGATCCCGGACGATGCCGCCGGGGCCTATGTCTTCCGGCTGAAGTTCAAACTGGGGCTTGATGAGCACCAGGGCGTCTCCTTCTTTTTTCAGCAGGGGAAAGGCGGCTGGCAGGATTTTTTTCAGAGAGATGAAGGAGACGTCGGAAACGATCAGATCCACTTGTTCCCCTATATCCTCCGGAGTCATGTAGCGGGCGTTGAATTTTTCCTTCACAATGACGCGGGGGTCCTGACGCAGTTTCCAGACGAGCTGGTTGGTTCCTACGTCTATGGCATGCACTCTGGCGGCTCCGTGCTGGAGCAGGCAGTCCGTGAAGCCTCCTGTGGAAGCCCCAATGTCAAGGCAGACCTTGCCTTCCGCAGAAACGGGGAAGGCGTTCAGGGCTCCTTCCATTTTCAGGCCGCCGCGGCTGACATAGCGGGGACGGTTTCTGATGGCGATATCCGCGTCTTCATTAACCTTGAGACCGGGCTTGGTGGAGGGATGCCCCCCCACGCTTACTTCTCCGGCAATGATGAGCCGCTGGGCCAGCTCCCGGGATTCTACGAGATTGCGGGAAACCAGAAGGATATCGAGTCGTTGCTTGCTCATGATTCGGAAAAAGGTGTGAACGCAGGTATTTCATGAAACCGCATGAAGAATCAAGAAAAACCGAGCGCAGAGAGGCATTCGGGCGTAAAAATGCGGCATTCCTCGTACTGGAACATTTTACGATTGATTCAAGGCCGGTTTATAGGAGACTCTGCGGCGGATGGAACACCGCTACAGGCAATTGATGCGCAAAGTCAGGCTTTACCTGCTGACGGAGGTGCGCAAAAAATCGTGGGCAAGCAAGTTCCTTTCCGCCAGTGTTTTTGATTCTGTTTACTGGTCGTGGAACAGGCAGTCCGTAGCGACGGGCGCCGGCTGGGGGGCCGCGGCGGCGATTGCCCCGCTGCCCATGCAGAGCCTGTGGGGCGTGTTTGCCTGCCTGTGGCGCAAGGGGAATATCCCCGTAGCCATTCTGATGGCGTGGCTTTCCCCTCCCGGCTTCACCTTTTTTGCCATTCCGGGCCAGTGGTGGCTGGGGTGGTTCCTTTTTTCCAGCGTGGGGATTCCCACCTCCGGGGCAAACTGGCAGATGCTGAAAACGGGGGTGCAGCAGTGGTCCTGGGCTCCGTTTGACGGGTTGAGCATCGGCATGGTAAGCCTGGAGTTCCTGACGGGCTGGATTGTTTCCAGCGTAGTGCTGGGTTTCCTGTGCTACGGGCTGGTGCAGCTTGCATGGGGAGCGGGCCACTTCCTGCGCAGTAGGAAAAATCCGGGCAAGCCTTCTTCCGGAAAAGGTTTTGGTAAATAAAGCCGCCCCCTGTCATGTGTTGCAGGAGGAAGCAAGCGTCTGCATGGGATAGATATATATTTTATGGACTTCTGGAATTTGAAAGTATCATTTTATTACGGAATTATATAGAATAGTCTTGCTGTAAGATTTTCAGAATATTCTGGCTATTGATATTCAGAAAATTGCTCTGATGAAAAATCGGGAAGATCAACGAAACAAGACTAAAGTGGATAATTCCGTTTTATTATTGACGTTTATGGTGAAAATATTATTTTTGGGAAACTTTCCTGAGTATGATGTCTCCCTCTATTGATGCCCTGTTCAAGAAATATTTACACTGCCTGATCTTTCTTTGGTTTGGCGGGGGCACGCTATTGGGCTGTTTTTGTTCCCAGGCTGAAGAACCGTTGCCTGATGGGGACACGGGAGCGCTCTCCATTGAATCGAAAACTGCCCTTTATTCCGCTGATTGTTATATCACGGGAGAAGAAAATGAAGACGATAAAAAGAGAAGTTCCATAGGCATAGGAGAATCCTTCACTCTTACGTTGACGGGAAAACCTATGGGAGATATTAAAAAACTGACGTGGGCGTTTGTTTCAGGGAAGGAGCTGGTGGAAGAAATTGGAGAAGATAAACTTAAAGGAACGGCAAAAATTACATTGTCGGTCAGAAAAGATTTGACGCCTGATCAGCTTAAGAACCAGTCCAGCATCACATTGAAAGTCACAACGAGCGAAGGCCGTACAGTGACCATGCAAGATTCGATGGTCGTATTTTTCCCCACCGGAATGACCGCCACACATAGGGGAGTCGGCACACCAGAGGTAGGTTGCAATAACCGGGGAGCTACACAACCTTCAGCCCAACTGGTTGTTACATTGCAGCCTACGAACGTCTCCTTTAAAAATATTAAAATCATTGAACGGGATTTGGGCTCCGATCCCAACAACCCTCGAAGAACTCTGGATCCTGGCCATACAGGTCACGGAGTTGATAATGCAATAGAGGTTAACAACGCAAATCGATTTGCAGACCATCTTAAAGGAACAGTTGCCCATCAGGATATTCAGGGGAAAATACATATTTTGCCACAGGAGTGGAAATGGAAATGCTCCTGGCGCGTCCATAAGGGCAGGGGCGGACCAATAGCAATTTCCGGAAACGACGATGTGGGGCAAATAGGGGAAATGGTCGAACAACGTTTTAAATTTTATTATAACCTCAATCCACAAACGGGAAGAATAAGTGCCGTTTGTGGAGAAGTATCAAAATTCGGATGTACGGCTATGGCTTATTCGGATGGTACCGGGAATCATTACAACTATTTGGGACCTAAAGAAACGGATTAACGGAATTAGATTATGAGAATGCAGTGTTGTCTTCTTTCCCTGTTCATGGGAATCGTGGTTTCTTCACATGGGTCAGATTTTCCAGTTCCCTTGGAGAAACCCAGTAGTATCAAATCCTTAAGGGATGTTCCGGAAGATATCAAGGCCTTGAATATCTTGCTCAAGGAAAACAAGCTCGAAGAATTTTACAAAAAATCTAGGGAATGGTATCTCAAAAGTTATCCTCATTCAGAAGATATAGCATCTGTACAGAAGTTTTTCTGGCTTGCCTACTATGTTTCCTCCGCGCCTCTTTTTCCTTTTGAGGATGATGATTGCAGAACAACGGCTTCCTTTAACGACAATATAGATTTACGGCTTTTGGGAGATGTTTTTGATTTTTCTCTCACAATAGCCCGGAATAATCTGGATTCATTCACTGTCCATCAGCCCCTGAAAAGGAAGGAATTGGCGCATCTTTTCAGTCTTTATGCAGCCCGCATGTTGCACAGGGTACGTAACGCCTATGTTAATGATCTGCCGGAACGGGAAAAGGCCGCCCGGCAGAACTATCAAAAAGCGGTTGCCGAACGCATGGAAAAAGCAACTACGCTGGAGGAAAAACTTGATCCGTTTGGAGCGGAGACCGGAAGGATGGCGAGGAATTTGGATAACAAAATAGTGGCCAACGACGGAAGGAACATGGAGATTAAAAATACCGTTGAGAGGATGGAAGAAGATTTCGTGCCTACTCTTGTCCGGTTGTTCCCTGGAAAAAAGGGGGAAGTAATTAAGTACATCCGCATGGCAGGCTATCAGGAAGGGGAAATTAATGATCTTGTGGACCGTACGGTGGGACGGGATTCCAGCACGGAATTCCTGTACAAGGGACGCAGTAAAAAGGATGCCAGATAAAACCTTGTTAATTTTCCTTTTTGATGATCCTAAGCCATTCGTGATTGTAGCTGGAAGCTGAAAATACGGGAGATCCCAGTGGTTTTCTTCATTAAGCCGGAACATTTTTCCGATCGTCAGACGGCCACTTCCATCAGCAGAACGGTCGAATTCTGGAGGGCCTCCATGGTGATGGAGTCCGTATCCGTGATGCCGGCTCCGTCCCGGCGGTGCAGCACCGTGTCTCCGATCTTGATTTCTCCGTCTATCACGAAGACGTACACCCCCGTGTTCTGGCACTTGAATTTGTATTCGCGCTCCACGCCGCGGTTCAGCTCCGCCCAGGAGAACCAGGCCTGCTGCATGATGGAGATGTCCGTTTCCGGAGCCAGGAAGGTGGAAATCTCATTGTGTTTCAGCAGGGGAGCAATGTTGTAATCCCGGTACCTGGGAGGAGCGTTGACTCTGTCCGGAATAATCCATATTTGCAGGAATTCCAGGGGCTCCGTGGAGCTGCCGTTAAATTCGCTGTGCTGGATGCCCGTTCCGGCGCTCATCACCTGGATTTCTCCGCGCGTGATGGTATGGCTGTTGTTCAGGCTGTCCCCGTGGCGGAGTTCTCCTTTCAGGGGGATGGAAACCACTTCCATATTTTTGTGCGGATGGGTGCCGAAGCCTTCTTCCGGGAGAACCTTGTCGTCGTTGAGCACGCGCAGAGCTCCGAATTGCATGCGTTCCGGGTTGAAATAATTGGCGAAGCTGAATGTGTGGTATGTATCCAGCCATCCGTGGTTGGCATGTCCACGGGAGGATGCACGGTGAATGGTAATGTTCATAATTGATAGGGGGAGTGGGAGCGGTTTTCCGCCTGCAGAATGTTTGACCGGCTGCAACTCGGGGTTGTTCAAGGCGAGTGACATTATTTCCAGAACCGTAAAACAAATCGGCAACACAAATTGGTGGTGCAATGTCTCTTCTTTTAGGGTAGCGTGTTGCAGTACCCGTGCAAAGAAGACAAGGCTTATGGCTCAGCGGACATTTATGAGATGGATCAAGGGACTGATTCCCACGGTGATTATTTTGCTGGGGGCGTTGCTGCTGGGCTGCATATGCTACATCTCCATCTGGGGGGTGCCATCCTTCGTTGTGCAGCGGGTGGAGAAGGCTCTTCTGGAAAAGGGCATTCCCTCCCATATAGAGACGCTGAAAGTTACTTTGTGGCCCCGTGCCGTCGTGACACTGAAAAATGTGGAATTGCTGGATCCGGAGGCCATGCCGGAAATTCGCCGGCCCATAGTTCTGCTGCATGAGGCGGATGTGGCGCTGAATTGGAAAAAACTGATAGAAGGACAAGTAGTGCCGGAGCGGGTGAATGTGAAGGGGATGAACGTCACTCTGCCCGTAGATGCGGGGAATCCGGAAAAAGTTTTTTCCGTAACGGGGGTGAACGCGGAATTGAATCTGGGGCGGCCCGGCATGGTGGACATCGTCAAGGCAGATGCCGTTGTGCAGGGCATCCGGGTGACGGCCCAGGGGGCATTTCCCATTGGTCAGGATGATTCCGGAGACTTTACGCTGACGGCTCAGGACATGGCCGCCGTCAGAGAGCAGTTGAATCAGGTCCTGAATTACATGGACCGGGTGAAGTGGCCTGATGCATCTCCTCCCCGCCTGATTGTCAATTTAAGCGACGATCCGAAAGGCGGCGTGCGCATAGGCATGGATTTGCAGGCGCCTTTTCTCAGGTACGGAAAAATCATGGTCAGGGATTTCCTGTTCAATGGGGATTACGCAGATTCCGTTATCATGGCCAAACGCTTTACCATGCGGGATGCGGAAACGGCCGGTTTCGTCAGCCTTTCCCTTCAGGCCGATTTGAAAAAGCGCACGCTGATCTGGGATGTCCGCAGTACGGCTCCGCTGGTCTCCTGGGCGGTGGCTATTGTTGATGAAGCTCTGGTGCCGAAGGAAATGAAGTTTCTGAGCGAGCCGCATGTACAGCTATCCGGTCGTGCGGTTTTTTCGGAAAATTGGGAGGGCGTGGAACATTTGAATGCTTTAGGTTCCGGGTCCATGGGTGCATTTTCCGTGCTTGGGGAAAAATTCCAGAGGGCCTCCTGCGATTTCAGTTATGAAAACGGTAATTTTTATGTAACTGATCTGGATATAAGGCATCCCGGAGGCAGCTTTTCCGGCAAGGTAATGGGAGTGGACGGAGAGATTAAGATAGACGTTCACAGCACGCTGCCAATGAAGGCGATGTTGGGGATGGCCCGTTCCATTGCCCCGGAGGATGCGAAGCTGCCGCCAGCGCTGGAAATCAGGGGAGACCCGGAATTGAAGGTGTACGGTTCCGTGGATATGGGAAAGGGTTGGAAAGGGCCGTTCCAGGTGGACCGCCTCCAGATTGAGGCTTCCGTGACGGATGTCTTTTACCAGGGAGTGGAATTCGTTTCCGCTGCGGCCAGGGCGGAATTGATTGGCCGTTCCGTTAATGTCACCCAATTGGATTTGGTGCGGGATGACGGCCGGGTGAAGCTGGAAGGAAGCTATCTGGGCACCGACCTTGTTTTTACGCTGGAATCTAATCTGAAACCTGAACTGCTGGAGACTCTGGCTGGAAATTGGTTTTCTGTCCCTGAAAATTTGCAGCTTCCGGAAAAAGCGGTTTTATGGGTACACGGCAGGCTGGATATTCCGGAGGGCAAGCCTGTGGAGCCGACGCTAGTCCGCGCACGCATCCATGCGGAGAATCTTGCCTGGAACAAGGTTCCTGTCAAAATGGCGAATGTGGAAGCGGAATACCGTCCCAACCAGCTTTTTGTGCAAAACTGCCGGGTGGAAATGGAAAAGGGTGTCTTTGAATTGTTCGCCAACGGTTTTCTGGACGGTCAGATGTTTGTGATGGGGCAGTCCACAGTTCCGCTGCAAACGATAGACCAATTGTTGAGCATGGAGGATGACGACTTTTTCATGAACCGCTTTGTCTTCCGCAAGGATTCCGGCCTGGAGTTTTCCTTCCAGGGAACATTGGGTTTGTACAATCTGGAAAAGGCTTACGACTTGCAGGCTACTATTTCTGCAACCAACACGCGCTACAGGGGGGTGGACTTGAAGTCCGCCCGGGCGGATGCCCATCTGGTGACGGATCAACTGGTGCTGACCAATGTGACGACTGTGGTTTCCAACGGAAATTACCTGTCTTCCGCCGGATTGTCCGGAGGTCCTTCGGAATGCACGCTCAAGGCCAAGAGCATAGATTTCCGTTTTGTGCAGGATACGGTGGAAGTGCTTGGCCTGGAAGGACAGGCCTATCCCGGCTATACCCTGCAGATGTTTTCTGATAGTGCCGCCAGGGTTTTGAAGGAGTTTGTCTTTACCCGGCCCGTAACGCTTTCCGGCGGTGGCATGTTTCCGATGGGGGATGACATGAAGCTGATGAAGGGTCGCATCCGCTTTGACGCTTCCGCCGGGCGCGTGCGCTATCCCCTGCTGGGAACCACGCTGGATCTCGGAAGGACAAAGGGGGAAGTGTTGATTTCCCCGCAATGGGTGGTTGTGGACAAGATGATGGGAACCATCTGGGACGGAACCTTCACGGGCCGCGTTCTGGCGCAGATTGACGATGGGGATGCCCTGAACGGTTCTTTTGTCCTCCAGGACATGAATTTGACGTCTATCGGGAAATCCTATGACAAAAAGATGGAGAAAGCCACTGTGCACGGAGCCATTGAGTTTTCATCCAAGGGCGGCAACATGAATTCTATTCAGGCGAAGGGGGAGGCTGCCCTGGTGCATGGCGACCTGGTGGAAATTCCCCTGTTCGGATTTTTGGGGGAAGCCCTCTCTAATTACATTCCAGGACTGGGGCATCTGATTAATTACAAAATATCCAGGGCCGATTGCGATTTTTCCATTGAGAAGGGTTATGTGCGTACCAGTAATTTCGCGGCCCAGGGAAGCAACATGTCTCTGGAGGGGGGAGGCTGGATACGCCTTTCCGACTTGCAGGTCAATTCAGATTTCAAGCTGGGGCTTCGCGGTTTTCCTGGGTTTATTACTTCCCCGGTTTTCCTGTTGGCCGGAGGGCTGTTTCAAGTGCGGGGAACGGGGCCTTTGAGCAATGTTTCCTGGAGTTTCGCTCCGTTTTCCGGAGGTAAAGCCCCCATTCCTCCCGCCGCGGCGCCTGCCCGGAAAAGGTAGGGCAGACGAAATATTTGGGTGTTGCGCAACTGCCATAAGGAGCCGCATGCCTTGCAGCAATTGAAAATAACAGACGCCGGACATCTGATAGAAGACAAGGAGCTGTAAATTCAGAATGCCCCGTTTACGGTGCTTTCCTGCAGGAAAAGGAGTCTTCAAGGAAATTTCTGTTTTTCTTTTTCTTTAAACCAGAGTATAGACGGAAACAGCTGTAATACTCAATTTCTGTAGGGAAGACCAGTGAAACAGGAGGTTTTTCCCCGGGAATGAAACCCGGGGCTGAACGGTAGCCGGAGCGTAAAAACGCATGAACTATGGAGCCGGAAAGAAATATCCCCACCATGCAATTCTGAAGAAGGTGCAGGAGTTCCTTCATGGAAAAGACAGGCTGCCGGTTTCCGTTGAAGTGCCGCGATTTGCTTCGGCCGTCCACCTATGTGAGCGCCCGCCTGCATGTTCCATACGGGAAGATCGTGCGGTCCGGTACGTTGCTGGCTGGATGGAAATAAGCCGATTCCGGGGTCGGATTGGCTGTTCCCGGCAGGGCGGGGCCATAATGGCGTTCTTTTACTGAGGAGAGGATGTGGCTTTACCGGAAACAGTCTGCGGCAGGAGAGGCGGTTTTAACGGGTAAAAAGCAAATAAGGCAGGGAAGTGTTGGCGTAAAAGAAGGAAGTTTTTATTCCGGAGCGGATCCGTTAAAAACGGGGCGGCTGAACTGCTCCAGCCACCCCGTTGAAAAAGGGAGTTATTTACCGGATTTTCCCAGTTTGTACCCGGCGTAGGTTTCCGTGTTGTACAGGGGCTGTTTGTCCGGTACGGCGTAGCCGATGGATTTGCGAATGGCGAGGAAGTCCGCCACGCCTTCCGGCCCCACCTGGTTCAGAGGAGCTTTGTGCAGACCGGCCATCAGCACCATGCGGCAGTAGGCGTCCGCATTTTCCATGAACCATTCCGCTTCTTCCACGTCACGTGCTCCGGTAATGACTCCGTGGTTTTCCATGAAAACGACGGTGGACTGTTTGGCCGCTTCCGCCACGGCCCGGGCCGTTTCCAGAGAGCCGGGCGTTCCGTAAGGGGCCAGCGGGATGTGTCCCAGGAAGATATCCGCTTCCGGATTGATGCCGGAGGGGGGAACCTGTCCGGCAAACAGGAAGGCATTGCAGTGCGGGGGGTGGGCATGGATGCAGGCATTGACGCCCACGGATTTCATCATGGCAATGTGCGTTTTCACCTCGCTGGTGGAGGGGCGGATGCCCGCCTTCTGGCGCGCGTCCATGTCCACCATGCAGATGTCTTCCACAGTCATGAAGCCTTTGGAACACAGGGTGGGGGAGCAGAGCAGCAGGTTCTGTGCCACGCGCACGGAGATGTTGCCCCCGTTGCCGTCCACATATTCCCGGTTCCACAGGCGGCGCCCTATGTCGCACATGCGTTCCTTGATGACCAGAATTTCCGGGGAATGGAAGAATTCATTCACTTCCTCCCGCGTGACGGGGTTGTATTTTTTCCATGGGAACACTTTGTCCGGTAGGGGAGGGGAGATTGACCAGTCTTCTGACATATTTTGTTATTGGTTGAACTTTTCGTAAGCGGCTTCCTGGGAACCCGGCATATATGTCCGGTAGGTGATGCCGAAGGCGTCCCGAGCCTGCTCCGGCGTAGAGTACACCCCGGCGCCTGCAAAGGCAAACATGGATGCGCCCAATACCGTACTTTCTGACACTTCAGAGACTTTGACGGGAATCCGGAGAATGTCTGCCCTCATCTGGGTCCAAACGCTGTTTCTGGCGCCTCCGCCCACCAGGATGAGGAATTCGCTTTTGAAGCCGCCCACGGATTCCAAACGGCGCAGGCGGGATTTCAGCCGCCAGGTGAGCGCCTCCATGGCGGCGCGGTAGATATGGCCGCGTGTTCTTCCCAGCACCAGTCCGTTGATGGAGCCTTTCCGGTCTCCGGAAGCCAGGAAGTCCGGAACCATTGTCACGCCGTCGCAGCCGGGTGGGACGGCGTCCGCTTCCGCATCCATGGTGTCATAGGATTCCCCGTGAAAGCAGGCTGCTTTCACCCATTCGATAATGCCGGAGCCCAGCCATTGGAGCCCGGGGTTAAGAAGGCCGGATTCCGCGTCGAATTCTGCCGTGGCTCCGTCCTCATAATCTTCCCGGGTCAGCCTGGCCTGTGCGGAGCGCGCCATCAGGATTTCCCATGTTCCGGAGGAAAGGACGGGCTGGTTTTTGTCTGCACCGGAACCGAAAATGGCGAACTGGGTGTCGTGCCCGGCGGAGATAACGGGAATGCCCGCCAGGGCCGGGAGATTCATCGCGTCTGCCGCTTCCGGCGTAAGGAGGCCAATGGTTTCCCCTGCATCCACGATGGGGGGGAAGAGGCCGCGGCTCAAACTGAGGCGGTTCAAAATGAATTCGGAAAAATCTCCCGTTTCCAGATCCGTGAGCTGGGAGGTCCCTGCCATGGTCCGGTCTGTTGCCATGATGCCGGTGAGCTTGTAGGCCAGCAGGTTGGAGATGAAGAGCCACGCATGGGCTTTTTCCAGAAGTTCCGGGCGGTTTTCCTTGAGCCAGACGAGTTTGTAAATGGTGTTGAAAGCAAAAGCTCCCACGCCGGAGATACGGTTAAGTTCCTCCTGGGAGATATATTTGCCGATGTTTTTCATGACCTCCGCCGTGCGGGGGCATTTCCAGGAGATGACTGGATAGAGCAGGTTGCCGGCTTCATCCACCAGCGCGCCGTCCACGCCGAAGGTGGTAATCGTGGCGGCCGTCACCTGTTCCGCATTTAGTCCTTCCAGGGCTTTCACGGCACATTCGGAGAGCTGTCTGAAAATCCGGTCGGCATCCCAGATGTGAAATTCCGGATTTTCCTCGCCGGGCAGCGTGGCGTTCGGCTGTGAGGCCTTCCCCACAATGACGCCTTGTTCATCCACAACCATGGCGCGCACATTAGTCGCGCCGCAGTCCAAGCAGAGGGAGTACATGAGTTAAAATTTAATGGTGAAAAGTTGATAGGAATCCATCTGAGCTTGTTGAGTTGTTTTGTTAATAGAAATGAGCATGTTAAGGATTTCTGTGCAGTCCTGGTTGATAGAGGAATACTTCCGTTTCCGCCAGGCTTCCGGTGGCATGCGGCAGTTTAAGCCATGCATGGGGGCCCGAAATATTCCTTCAGGGCAATGCGGGTTTTGGAAAAGAAGTCCCTTCTGCGGCTACCGTAGACAGCTTCGGATAAATTGGCGGAAATGCCCGCACCGGAACGTAGGAGCTGGATGGGCAATTCCCGCTCGACGTCCTGCTTTTTCAAATGCCTGCATCAATAATGCGGACCGCGAAAGAAAAGCTTTTAGCGGAAACGGGTTTTTCTGCCATGTTTTATCCGAAGCTGTTAACTATTACCTATTAACTGTTGCCTTTCGTTTTCAGTATTTTCCGTATAATGGCCCGTAGTTGGCGCAGGCCCGGAAATCAGCTCCTTCCGGGTCCGCCGTGCCGTGGAGCCCCCAGGCAGAGGGGCGGTAGATTTGGTCATCCGGAATGTTATGGGCGTATACGGGAATGCGCAGCATGGAGGCCAGCGTCAGGATGTCCGCGCCGATGTGGCCGTAAGTAAAGGCTCCGTGGTTGGCTCCCATGTTGGCCATGACGCTGTACACGTCCGTAAAGGCTCCCTTGCCGGTCAGGCGCGGGGCGAACCAGGTGGTCGGCCAGCCCGGGTCAGTGCGTTCGTCCAGAGTCTTGTGTACCTCGGCAGGCAGATCAACAGACCAGCCTTCCGCCACGATGAGGACGGGGCCGAGCCCCTTGACGATGTTCAGGCGCATCATGGTGACGGGAGCGCCTCCCCTGGTGACGTAGTGGACGGAGTAGCCGCCGCCGCGGAAATATTCCCGGTTGGCCGGGCACCAGACGGCTTGTTCCATCATGGTTTTCGCATCGTCCGGAGTGACGTCCCAGTGTTTTTTCATGACGGGCTGTCCGTCCTTGCCCGTGCAGGCCATGCAGCCGTCCATGGCGGCGGAGCCGGAATTGATGAGGTGGATGATGCCGTCCTTGGCATGGCCTTCCAGCGTATAACCCGTGACGCGCTTTACGGCTTCCGGGCTCCAGTAGGTGCGAACGTCCGCGAAGACATTGGCCTGTCCGGTCAGCAGATAGCCGAAGAGGAGGCAGGCGCCGTTGAGAGAATCATTTTCCGTGGCGAAGGGAAGCGGGGCGCGCGGGCCGTTCCAGTCAAAGGTGGAGTTAAGCAGGGTTTCCGCGATGTCTCCGTTCGGATAGAAGTCCGTCCAGTGGCGCTGGCCCTGGAAGCCGCCGGCAATGGCCTGGTAACCCAGGGATTCTTCTTCACGGTCGATTTTCTTGAGCTTGGGATTGCCCTGCATCATGTCGCGGAAGATCATGGACATCAGCACGCTTTCCTTGAAGGTTTTGCGGCGTCCGGCTTCATCCAGCTTCAGATCCGGACGGTTTTTGTCCTCGGCGAATTTAAAGACGGAATCCGCCCATTGCATGGCGAGGTCAAATTCCGCTTCGTCATAAATCTTTTGGTCCATGCGGCGGCGCACTTCCGTCATGTCCACGGCCTGTACGCGGATGCCCAGATAATTTTCCCAGAAAGACTGGTCCACAATGGAACCGGCAATGCCCATGGAGCAGCCGCCGATGGAAAGATAGCCTTTTCCGCGGAGGGTGGCTACGGCGAGGCCGGCGCGGCAGAAGCGCAGGATTTTTTCAGCTACGTCTTCCGGGATGGAAGTATCCGTGGCGTCCTGCACGTCTTTTCCGTAGATAGAGAAAGCCGGGAATCCTTTCTGGTTCAGGCCGGCCAGCGCAGCGGCCAGATACACGGCGCCGGGGCGTTCCGTGCCGTTGAAGCCCCAGATGGCCTTGGGAGTGAACGGATCCATGTCAAATGTTTCACTGCCGTAGCACCAGCAGGGCGTAACGGCCAGGGAGACGCCGACGTTGTTGGCCTTGAATTTGTCCGCGCAGGCGGCGGCTTCCGCCGGGCCGCCGATGCAGGTGTCCGCGATCACGCATTTGACGGGTTCGCCGGAAGCGTGGCGGATGTTGGCCTCAATAAGGGCGGCGGCGGCCTTGGCCATGTTCATGGTTTGATCTTCCAGGGATTCCCGGACGCCGAGGCGGCGACCGTCAATCGTGGGGCGGATACCGATGGTTGGTAATGCTGTTTTCATATCTTGCGTAGGTGATGTGAAGCTGGTTCATGCATGGGCAGGCTTTTCTTCCTCTTCCTTTTTCAGATGAGTGTTGCGGAAGAAGAAACCGTAAATTAGTACCACGGCAAAGCAGATGATGGGAATAAAGAAGGATGACCGCACCGCTTTTTCCACGAAGTTTTCTTGGGCCGTCTGGAATTGCTTCATGTCCAGGGGCAGGGCGATGAGGTTGTCCAGCACTTCCGCCTGGTTTCCGGATAACGTGGAGAGCGCCGGAATCAGGGAGAATTGCTGAATTTGCTGTTCTCTTCCGGCAGGAACGGGGAGGCGTTTCAGATTGGTTTTGAAAGCAGCCAGTTCCCCAGGCTTGAGGGAGGAGCAGCCGGGCAGGGATTTGGCCGCCTGCTCAAAAGCGTCCCCTTCCAGGGAGGGGAGGGAAAGGAAGGTTTCCATGTTTTTCTGGAATTTGCCGGCGGCCCTGGCTTGTTCTTCTCCGTCCGCAGGGCTGGCTTCTGACATCCTGTACAGCGCCAGCATGGCTCCGGATAAGGATTTGCGGGCGTCCGCAGCTTCCGCCTGCGCGATCAGAGGACGGTTGATGGATTCAAAATAGGCCACCTGGTTTTTTACTGTGGTGTTGTCTATCCAGGAACCCATGTACGGGGTAATGACTGCGCCGCCCAGAATGGCCATGATAAGGCCCGCAGCTCCCAGTTTCACTTCAGACCCCAGTCCGCGCAGGGCGATGCCGTAAATAGTGGGGAACATCAGGGACATGCAGCCGGAGATTCCGACCAGTGTCCAGACGGAGATTTCCCTGGGCAGATAGATGGTGCCCATGCAGCAGAGAATGCCGGCGACGGCGAAAAGGGACATCATGTTGGCCGGGTTAAATTTTTTCATCAGGGCCGTAGTGATGGCGCGGCAGGCGATAAACAGGATGATGGAAAAGATATAGTAGTTGGAGGCTGCCGCTTCCTGCATTCCGGGGAAGACGGACATGATGTATTTAATCGTCCACGTCCACACGGCAATCTGCACGCCTACATAGAAAAACTGGGCCGCCACGCCGCAGAAGTAGCGCGGAAGCTTCACCAGCTTCATAAGCTGGCAGCGGTAGTCCGGCATGATGAGCAGGAAGGCGATGGGCCCGATCATCATAATCAGGATTTGCTGCACCATGCTGAATTCGAAAGCGGAATAATACTGAAACAGGAAGGGGATGAGAATCAGGGCGATGCAGAGTCCCAGGCGGCCGAGTTTGGCGGAAAGGGGCTGTGTGTTTTCCCGGGTGGGTGCGTTTTCATCATCGGATTTGTAACGGCAGAAAAAGAACCAGATGACGGCGGCGATGGCTACCAGGCCCACATAAGGAACGCATACCCAGAAAAGTTCATCGCTGACAATGGCGTTCAGTTGTTCCGGGTCCATGGCTTTGCGGGTGTCCATGTCCGCATCGTTTAAGTGCGCCAGAATGAAATATTTGGCCAGAAAAATACCCGTCAGGGAACCTATGGGATTGAAGGCTTGGGCGAAGTTCAGACGGCGGACGCTCGTTTCCTGGGACCCCATGGAGAGAACGAAGGGGTTGCAGGTAGTCTCCAAAATGGAGAGGCCTCCGGCCAGCACGAAGATAGCCATCAGATAGATATCGAAACTTTGCCCGATGGCGGCGGGAATGTAGCACAGCGCGCCGATCATGTAGAGCCCCAGTCCGATGAGGACGCCCGCCTTGTAGGAAAATTCCTCCAGAAGGATGGAGGCGAAAATGGCAAGCACCGCGTATGCCCCATAAAAGGAAATTTGAACTCCGGCGGATTCCGAAGCATTGATCATGAATATTTTGCTGAATGCCGGGACCAGGTTGTCCGTCATGTTGTTCAGGAGGCCCCACAGCGCAAAACAGGAGACCAGCATGAAGAACGGCAGCCGGTACCGTTGGGGAACGATCGGCACGGTAGAGGTACGGTTGTTATCCATATTGCTTTTGCCAATTTCTCATAAGGACGGCGGTGCGTCAATCTGGAAACCTGAAAGAGTCCAGAAATTATCCAACTTGTTGATAGAAAAATAAAAGGATGTTTTTTTCGTGGTGATGTCCCGTCAGTGTACGCTGCAGAAGCTCTTTCTTCTTGACTTGTGTTTTTGCGGCGGCTAGGGATAGAAAGATGAAAAAGAGCATTCTGGCCGTCTGTCTGGGCCTGGCGGGATTCTGGAGCGTTCAGGCTGAAGATTCTCCCATTGCGGATCCGGAAAGGGTAAATGAACAAAGCGATGCGAAACTGCCTTCAGGGGAATTGTTGTCGGATCATGTGGCGGAAGCGGAGTTTACGGGAATGATTCACCGGAAATGCATGTTTCGTACTTCCCTGTGTCCGGACAAGTGTGACCACGCCAGGGATTTCGCCGTTTTCCGGATCGTCAAGTACCTGGATTACCGGAAGCCGGGCAAGTACGGCGATGAAAAGCAGGAGCAGCTGATGGTGGACGTTAATCCGGCGCACAAGCCCATCCTGCAGGGCGCGGATATTTTGAAAAAGATATCCGCCCTTAAACCGGGGGACAAGGTGCTCCTTCACTGGGCTCATTACTATATGCACTGGAATTCCGGTTCTTTCCCGGAACGCCCCGTGATTTCCGTGGAGCCGGCGGCTCTTTCCGGAGGGAAAACGGGAGAATAAGGACTGGTCTTTCCTCAGGCTGTTCAAGCGGGGCTTGACGCAACGGAAAGCCGTATGTTAGAAAATAAATCGGCAAAATAACGCTGCTGCGAGCAAGATTGTCTGAGGAGCGGCGTATATATCCAGCGAAACACACCATAAATACGATGCGTTTATCTTTGAATACATTAACGGGGACTGCCCTTCTGTGCGCCTTGGGTCTGTCTGTTCCCGCGGCCCTTGGCACGGAAAGCTTTGAGCAGGCCAAACAAGGCAGGTTCACGTCCCTTTCCACCAAATACGGCCCCATGTCCTGCGGGGACGGCGTGGCGGAAATCGGGAGAGGCGGGAAATCCGGAAAATCTTCCCTGAGGATGTTCGGCGGGCAGGATACCGAATTGAAACTGGATTTGAAGGATATGCCTTCCAGAGAAGTCCGGTTGTCTGCCTGGGCGGAGCGATGGACCGGGCAGTCCCCTTTTGAATTTTCCATTGTGGCGATAGGGCCGCAGGGAGAAAAGAAGATTTATGACGGCAAGGATATCAGGACGGGCGGGTTTCATACCAAAATAGAAGCCAGTGTTCCCGCCGGAACGCGTTCCCTGTTGTTCAGGCTTACTTCTCCGGAGAACAAAGGAATGAAACTGGATGATTTGTTCATTGTTCCCTGCATTCCCATGAAGGTGAATCAGCAGGTGGAGATGACCTCTTCCGTCTATCCGGTGATGGTGCGTATCCCGTGCAACCCTGTTCTTTCCCTGAATGTCCGGACTGACGGCTGCCTTAACCCCCAGTTCCTGACAGCCGTCAATCTGGATTTTACGGGTACGACGAAGCTTTCCGACATTGCATCCGTGACTGTCATACGGGGGGAAGAGGAGCCTCTCATCCATCATGGGGAAGAGCTGTTCCCGAAAGATTCTTCCCAGGTTCTTGGTACGGTAAAGCTTGCCGGTTCCGCCAGACCTCAGATTTCTGTGAAGGGGAATATGGAGCTGGAGCCCGGAGACAATTACCTGTGGGCTTGCGTGACGATGAAAGAAGGAGCCTCCCTGGACGGCAGGGTTGTGGTGCGTCCAGCCAGCGTTGTGGCGGGCAATAAACTGGTGAAGGTTGCCAATGCGGCTCCCGTAGCGCAGCGCATCGGCGCAGCCGTAGTCAGGCATGGGGATTTCAACTCCAAATTTTACCGTATTCCCGGGCTGGCCCGTTCCAAGAAGGGAACTCTGCTGGCCGTGTACGATATCCGGTATAATCATGCCGGAGACCTGCCTGCCAACATTGACGTGGGCGTAAGCCGTTCCACGGACGGTGGCCGTACCTGGTCTGACGTCAAGATAGCCATTGATGATTCCAAGATTGACCCCTCTCTGGGGGCTACCAAAGGCGTAGGGGATCCGGCCATTCTGGTGGATGAAAAGACGGGGCGCATCTGGGTGGCCGCCGTATGGAGCCACAGGCATTCCATCTGGGGCAGCAAGTCCGGAGACAATTCCCCGGAGGTCTGCGGACAGCTGGTGCTGGCCTACAGCGATGACGATGGCCTGACCTGGTCCAAGCCGATTAATATCACGGAACAGACCAAGAACAAGGATTGGCGCATTTTGTTCAATGGCCCCGGCAACGGCATTTGCATGAAAGACGGCACGCTGGTCTTCGCCGCCCAGTATTGGGACGGCAAGGGGGTGCCGTGGTCCACCATTGTTTATTCCAAAGACCGGGGAAAAACCTGGCACTGCGGCACGGGCGTCAACCAGCAGACGACGGAAGCCCAGGTGATTGAGCTGGAAGACGGTTCCATCATGATCAACGCCCGGTGCAACTGGGGTGGTTCCCGCGTAGTGGGCGTTACGAAGGATCTGGGACAAACCTGGGAAAAACACCCCACCAACCGCACTTCCCAGCTGAAGGAGCCGGTCTGCCAGGGCAGTCTGCTTGCGGTGGACGGCGTACCGGGGGCGGGCAGAGTGGTTTTGTTCTCCAATCCCAATACCACATCCGGACGTTCCCACATGACGCTGAAAGCTTCTACGAATGATGCCGGATCATGGCCGGAAGACAAGTGGCTCCTTTACGATGCCCGCAAAGGCTGGGGATATTCCTGCCTGGCACCGGTAGATAAGAACCATGTGGGCGTGCTGTACGAATCCCAGGGGGCGCTGAACTTCCTGAAAATTCCCTATAAGGATGTTCTTAACGCAAAAAATGCGCGCTGATTCCGTTTCCCGGTAACATGTTCAACGGGCCGTTTTCGTTGGAGAACGGCCCGTTTTTTTTGTTTCCGGGTGTTTTTGTGAAAGGACTTGGCCGCTGCTCTACGGGTTATTTGCCGCTAAAGACGGGAAACTGTACCAGGAACCGGCTCCCCACCCTTTGGCGGGAAAGCCGGCGGTGTGTTCTTAACTTGTTTTGAGGACGCCATTGTCAGGATAAAAAGGAAGCAAGAGCCTCCTTCAGCATGTTTCTGGCGCGGAACAGCAGGCTTTTGGTAGCGGGAACCGTCATATCCAGCGCCCGGGCTATTTCCTCATAGGGCATGTTTTCGAAACGGCGCAGTTGAACGGCCAGCCGCGCCTTTTCCGGCAGAGCGGCGATTGCCGCGTCCACGGCGTGCTGGAGTTCCGTATGTTCCAGTGCTTCGTCCGGGGCCTGAGAAGGTTCCAGAAACACGGCCATGCCTCCTTCCTCCTCCATGGCGTCTGCGGAGGTGGTGGGCTTGCGCTTCTGGCGGCGCACTTCATTGAACACCAGATTGCGCAGGATGGTGAACATCCAGGTGGTAAACCGTGCGGAAGGTTCATAATTCCCGGCTCCCTTCCAGATGCGGATGAATACCTGCTGGGCGATGTCTTCTGTCTCCGGGCCGTTGTTCAGCATACGGGCCACCGTCGCATATACGGAATTCTGGTGTTTGCGGACCAGCATTTCCATGGCGGAAGCGTCGCCATTCCTGACCCTCAGCATCAGCTTGGCATCTTCGTCTGGTTCCGCAGGCGGCATGTCTTGTGCTTCATCCATGAAATTCCCTTTTATAAACCCCGTTTCCGGTGAAAGGTTGCAGCCGGCAGGGCGCATTCCAGAAAAAGGTCTATCCCATTTTTACACGGCTGACTAGATGAAAACGGGTCTTTCTTTTCTTTCCGCAGGGGATGGGAGTAAAATGTTTTACTCTTTCCGGAGCCCGGGAAATATTCGCGCCTTTGCAGGAGAGAACCCGGTGCATGATGGATTCCCTCCATGCCTGCCGATTTGACAGGGGCCGGAAGGGGCTGTAGGGTAGGGAAGGATGGAAGAAAGGAACATCGGCGAATTAATTTGTTTAAGGAATCATTCCGAATTTCTTTTCGCGGCCTCTTCCTGGTTCAGTTCCAAATGGGGCATTCCCTCAGAAGTTTATGAAGAAAGCATGAAGGAATGCATGGAGCGGAAAACAGGGATTCCTCAATGGTACGTTATTGTGGACGGGCAGCGGAATATCATTGCGGGAGCCGGAGTAATTGAAAACGATTTTCATGACCGGAAGGACTTAACTCCCAATTTATGTGCTCTTTTTGTAGAGGAAAGGAAACGCGGCAGGGGAATAGCCGGGGTGGTGCTGGATTTTGTGAGGAAGGATTTGGCCTCTCTCGGATATTCCAGGCTCTACCTGGTAACGGATCTCTCGGGTTTTTATGAAAGATACGGCTGGAATTTTCTGACGATGGTCATGGGCGGACATCATGCTCGGGAGAGGCTTTACCAGGCTCCCGACATCAGGGCCGGTTCCGCTTGACGGACTCCCAACCACACTCCGCGCGGAAAGAAGAGCAAGGAATGGAGAAAGTTCCCCGGCAAAAGGGAAAGAGGGGGAAATAATGAAAAACCGTCCGGTGTTTCCGTTGGAAGATGCACGGAGCCGCCTGCCGGGGGAGGACTCTGTTCTTGACAGCATTTCCTGTCTGCCTGATAACTTGATAATACGAGTACCCCTCAGCAGCATCAGGAAACGCCGCCATGAAACAATGCATGAATTCCGAAAATTTGCATCGCCGCCTCAAGAAGATTATCGGACAGGTGCAGGCAATCGACAGGATGATTGACGAAGACGTTCCCTGTGAAGATGTTCTTGCACAGCTCAATGCCGCCAAGTCCGCCTTGCATAAGGTGGGGCAGGTCGTACTGGAGGGGCATATCAGCCATTGTGTCCGGGACGGGCTTGAACACGGAGACCCGGAAGAGACGATCGCGCGCTTCACCAAGGCGGTTGAGCGGTTTGCCAACATGATTTGAATGGGACAATGGGTTAATGCCTTTTTCCGGCAGGTTCGGGGGTGGCTCCCATTTTTTTCTTGAAAACCTATACCCCTATAGGTATATAAATGCCCGTACCCGTATGGGTATAAAAAGAAAAATCATCATATGCTGGACCGATTGGAAAAATTGCTGGAATGGGGAGGGACAAGGCGGAAAGTCGCACTGTTGTCCGTTTCCGGATTAGCTCTGTTGATGAGCATGCTTGGCATGGAACCTTTGCCCTTTGAAATTTCATGGATAGCCATTGTGCTGTGCGGCGTTCCCATTGTGCTGGAAGCCGTTCTTGGCCTGGCGACGGCCTGGGATATTAAGGCGGATGTTCTTGTTTCCGTCGCTCTGGTTGCCTCCGTCATCATTGGGGAGGACTTCGCTGCGGCGGAAATTGCATTTATCATGCAGCTTGGGGAACTCCTTGAGGAGCTGACCGTAGCCCGGGCCCGGAAGGGTATTGAAAGGCTGGTCCGTTTGACCCCGGCGACCGCCCGGAAAGTGGAAGGAGCCAGGGAGGAGGTTATTCCGGCGGAAGAGGTTCGTATCGGGGATGTTCTCCGCGTATTGCCCGGAGAGACGATTCCGGCGGACGGCGTTATTCTTTCCGGGCACACTTCCGTCAACCAGTCCGTAATGACGGGGGAACCTCTTCCGATAGACAAGGAAACCGGGGATGAGGTTTCTAGCGGGACGGTCAACCAGTTCGGAACCTTTGACATGAAGGCGGCCAGGACCGGGAAGGACAGTTCCATCCAGCGCATGGTCCGCCTCGTCCAATCCGCGGATGCGGGGAAGGCTAAAATCGTGAGGCTGGCGGACCGCTGGGCCACCTGGATCGTTGCCATTGCCCTGGTTTCCGCAGGGGGGGCCTGGATGGCCACGGGCGAATTGATTCGCGCCGTTACCATTTTGGTGGTATTCTGTCCCTGTGCGCTTGTGCTGGCAACTCCCACAGCAATCATGGCCGCCATCGGGAACGCCACCAGGCATGGTTTTCTGGTGCGGGAAGGGGATGCCCTGGAACGCCTGTCCTGCGTGTCCCACCTCACTTTCGACAAGACGGGCACGCTTACCTGCGGTGATCCGCGCGTGGCGGCCGTGCGCAGTTTCCTGCCGGAGCTCCCGGAACAGGAACTTTACAGATATGCCGCCTGTGCGGAACTGCGTTCTGAACATCCTCTGGGCAAGGCGATTGTCCGCTGTTACCGGAAAGATTCAGTGCGGGAACTTTCCCAACCGGAACAATTCCGCATGATTCCCGGCAGGGGAGTACGGGCTGTGGCGCAGGGAAAGGAACTTCTGGCCGGCAACCTGGAATTGTTCAGGGAAAACGGGGTGGAGCTGTCCGATGAGGCCAGACGTGCGGCGGAACGGTATCAGGAGGAGGGGTGTTCCGTGATCTTCATAGGAATGGACCGGCAGGCCGCAGGGGTGATCGCCCTGTCGGATACCTTGCGGGAGAATGCCGTAGCCACCATCCGGGAAGTACGGGATGCCGGAGTGGTTCCCGTATTGCTGACCGGGGACCATGGGAATGCCGCCGCGCGTGTCGCCGGACAACTGGGGATTGACCTGGTTTGTGCGGAATGCCTGCCGGAGGACAAATTCAACTGGATTGACGCGTGCCAGAAGGAGCGGAACCGTGTGTGCATGGTTGGGGACGGAATCAATGATGCCCTTGCCTTGAAAACCTCTCATGCGGGAATTGCCATGGGCGGCATAGGAAGTGACATTGCCGTGGATGCCGCAGATATTGTCCTGGTCAATGACGATATCCGGGAACTGCCCCATCTGCTCCGTCTGTCAAGGCGCATGATGGGGATAATCAAATGCAATCTGACATTCTCCATGGCTCTGAACTTCATCGCCATCATCCTGGCGGCGGGCGGCATCCTGGGTCCCGTGGCTGGCGCGCTGGTTCACAATGCGGGCTCCGTCGTCGTGATCGCCAACTCCGTTTTTCTGCTGAAATGGAGGAGGAAAAACGCGTGAATCCGCCTGGAGGGTAGAGAAACTTCTCCGTGTTGATTGCCGGGAGGGAACGGAGTCCGTCTTTTTGACGCTCCGGTTTCACCGCGCCGGGCTGGAAAACGCTTGGATGAAGAGAAAGTCCGTGTTATTCTTTTTCCAGTTCGGCAGGGGTGCCCAAATAAAGGCTGAGATTGCAGGAACGGCATGCTGTTCCCGCAGAACCCTTCAAACCTGATGCGAATAATTCCGCCGCAGGGAGTTCGATTGAACGGGCTTGTCCCGTTTTTCGGGGAGGTTTCGTTTCCGCTGTTCCCCTGCCGGAACAGAACAGCATTCATCCCATGAACGATACCTCCAATTTGTCTTATCCCGGTTCCCGCCGCATTTATGTTCCGGGCCGTCTGTACCCGGATGTTCGGGTTCCCATGAGGGAAATCATTTTGGGCGATACCTTGTTGCCCGACGGCACCGCCCACCCTAATGACCCGGTGCGCGTGTACGATTGCTCCGGCCCCTGGGGGGACGCTGCTTATGAGGGAACTGCGGAGGAGGGGCTTCCCTCCCTGCGTGCCGCCTGGATACGGGCCCGCGGGGATGTGAAAGAGGATGTGGGGCACGAGAGCATCCTGCGTGCTGCGGGCAAGACGCCTGTGACACAGCGTTATTACGCCCGGCGGGGCGTTATTACGCCGGAAATGGAATTTGTCGCCATCCGGGAAAATTTGGGCAGGGAACAGGCTTTCAAGGCGATATACGACCGCTATCCGAATGCCAAGAGCCGCCCGGACGAAGCCGCGGAAGCCCTGGAAACGCTCACCATGATGCCGCGTCCGTCCGAATTGGAGGCGCAGGAGGGATTTGGGCCGTCCAGCATGGTGGCCCGCGACCGCCTGGATTACCAGCATGCCCCGGAACGCCGGAACGGCTGCCGCATGCCTGCCTACTTTACGCCGGAATTCGTCAGGGATGAAATTGCCTCCGGCCGTGCGCTGATTCCCGCCAACATCAATCATCCGGAATGTGAGCCGATGGCTATCGGCCGCAATTTCCTGGTAAAAATCAACGCCAACATAGGCAACTCCGCGCTGGGGTCCAGCATTGAGGAGGAGGTGGAAAAGCTGCGCTGGGCCATTCACTGGGGGGCGGATACCGTTATGGACCTGTCCACCGGGAAGAATATCCACGCGACGAGGGAATGGATTTTAAGAAACTCCCCTGTCCCCATCGGTACTGTTCCCATTTACCAGGCTCTGGAAAAGGTGGGAGGAAAGGTGGCTGACCTGAGTTGGGAGGTTTTCCGCGATACCCTGCTTGAACAGGCCCGCCAGGGCGTGGACTATGTGACGGTGCACGCCGCCCTTCTGCTCAGGTTCGTGAACCATACGGCGCGGCGCATGACGGGCATCGTTTCCCGCGGCGGTTCCATCATGGCGCAGTGGAGCATGATCCACGAACAGGAAAATTTCCTTTATTCCCATTGGGATGAAATTTGTTCCATTCTGGCGGCTTACGATATTGCCGTCTCCATCGGGGATGGCCTGCGGCCCGGTTCCGTGGCGGACGCCAACGACTTTGCCCAGCTGGCGGAGCTGGAAGTGCAGGGGGATTTGACCATGCGCGCGTGGAAAGCGGGCGTGCAGGTCATGAATGAAGGCCCCGGCCACGTTCCCATGCACCTTATTAGGGAGAACATGAGCAAGCAGCTGGAATGGTGCATGGAAGCGCCCTTTTACACGCTGGGGCCGCTGGTAACGGACATCGCCCCCGGTTACGACCATATTACCGGAGCTATCGGAGGGGCGATCATCGGCCAGCTTGGCTGCGCCATGCTTTGCTATGTAACCAGAAAAGAGCATCTGGGGCTTCCTGACCGGGAGGATGTGAGGGAAGGCGTGGTTACCTACAAACTGGCGGCCCACGCCGCAGACCTGGCGAAGGGGCATCCATCCGCGCAATGGAGGGATAATGCCCTGGCCCAGGCTAGGTTTGAATTCCGCTGGGAGGATCAGTTCAACCTTTCCCTGGATCCGCAAAAGGCTCGTTCCTTCCATGACCTGACGCTTCCCCATGCCAACGCCAAAAAAGCCCATTTCTGTTCCATGTGCGGTCCGGACTTCTGCGCCATGCGCCTGAGCCAGGATATCCGCCGCCGCTCACAGCAATAGGCGTCTTTTCTCCGGCATTTCGCGGGGCTTGCGGTTCCGAGGGGGCCAGCCCTTAAAAAAGAATGACAAGCCCCGGTATCCTGTTATAGTACGGTTAAGATGAGAAATTCATTTTTTCCTGCAATTGGTGTTCTTTCCTTGGCCTCCGCTTTGATTTGTTCCGCGTCTTCCTCCTGGGAGACTGATTGGAATAAAGCGCTGGAGAAGGCCGGAAAGGGCGGACATCCTGTGCTGGCTGATTTTACCGGTTCCGACTGGTGTCCCGGATGCATTCACCTGCGCAAAAATATTTTTGACACGGATGCGTTCGCCAAATATGCGGCAGATCATCAATTCGTGCTGCTGGAACTGGATTTCCCCAAGGCTGCCGGGAAAATGCCGCCGGAACAGTTAAAATTCCATGAAGAGCTGATGCGGCGTTATGGCGTTTCCTCGTTCCCATCCGTTCTGTTGATGGAAGGAAATGGCGCTCCCTACGCTAAAATAGTGGGTGCCACCAGAACCCCGGAGGAATATCTGAAAAAACTGGAGGCCGCCGGAGAAACGAGGAGGAAGTTGAAAGAGGCCGTAGCGGCGGCCCAGCCATTGAAAGGAAAGGAAAAACTGGAGCAACTGGTTAAGGCCTTGAACGTGCTTCCGGAAGATTTGCAGCCTTTCCAGAAGGAGTTGATTGCAGAAATTTCCGCTCTGGACCCGGAGGACAGATACGGTTTTGGAAAGAAGTCTGAAAAAGCCGCAGCCATGGAGAAGCAGCGGCTTATGTGGGAACAGTTCTGCCAAAAATATTCGGGGAGGAGCTCCGCAGAAGAAACGCGCGCCGGCCGGGAGGAAGCATTGCAGATGTTGGAGAAAAAGGATACGCTTCCTCCCATCCGCCTGAAGATCGCCAAATATATCAGTGATGGGTATGTCTTGGAACGTAATTTGCCCAAGGCTTTGGAATACCTGGAAATTGCCCGTGATGCCGATCCGGAGTCTCAAGCCGCCAAAAAACTGGAACCGTGGATTGACAATATGCGGAAACATATCAATCAGGAGAAGTAAAAATTGTTCCGAAAGGCATGGCCGTCTTCCGTCGAAGGGGGAGGGCCATGCCTTTCCGTTTTTTATTTTAAACAAAAAAACAGGGCTGTTGCGCTATGGCTGATGAAGGAACCGAATGTACGGATGCAGAAATGAATACGCCGGCTTACGTCAGGAATGAGGAGGTTGATGAAGAAAGCAGCCATCTGCTGAGTTGGGATGAGTGGCTGCGGGAACATGCTTCCCAGCTGCTTCTGTTTGCACGCCAGCAGTCCCGCTCTCCGGAAGATGCGGAGGATATACTTCAGGATGCCCTGGTACGTTTGGCTCGCAAGGAGGCTTCCGGGGAATTTGTGGGTGGGCAGGAGGCGTGGCTTTCCTATGTCTTTGCCTCCATCCGGCGTCTGGCGGTGGATTATGGCCGCAAATCCGACCGCCGCCAGAAAAGGGAGGATGAAGCCTGCGCCTCTGAACGGGACGAAGATGTTTATACGGACCCCTGGTTTTCCAGTGCTGCGGCAGATGAGGAACTCAAACAGTTCATGGAAATGCAGCTCAGGAAGCTCCCTTCCAAATTCTCCGAGGTCATTGTCTTGAAAATATGGGGGGAACAAACTTTTCAGCAAATTGCGGAAACGCTGGAAATTTCGCAGAATACGGCGGCGAGCCGGTACCGTTACGGTATTGACTTGCTCCGCAGGGCTTTGAGAAATAAAAAGAATCAATTCTAATGCCGCTCTACCCTTATGAACCATGAAACAACATCATCCGCCGCAGGGGAGGAAGACGGCGGTACTGCCGTCCTGCAGCCCCTTCCCGTATCTGATGAACTGATTTCCCGGCTGGCCGGAAAGTGTGAGGAAATCTTCCCTTTGGAGAGCCGTTTCCGGCGTGATGAAATCTCCGATGATGAAATTCATGAGATGGAATCCCTTTTGAAACGTTTTCGGCCCTCTCCGGCAAAAGTCCTGTTCAGGGAACAATGCTGTGCCCTGATGTGTGCGGAATCCGAACATGAGATGGAAACCCGGTTGAAAAGGCTTTCCGCTTCTTCCATGTTGGAATTTTCCGTCTGTAAAATGGCGCAAGCCATGAATTGCGCCAGTGATGAAAAACGGGAAAAAGCGCTGAACATCCCCCTGTGGCGGCGTTTTGCCTGTATTTCCGGCATTTCCGCGGCTGCCGTTGTGGGGGCCGTCATGCTGGTTCAACATGCTCTGGTGGCGCCCGTAGGGACGGTGGCAGCCGGAAATGCCGGGGAAGTTCCCTCGGAAAAGGCTGAAACTCCTGTGATTCCCGGTGAAAAGCGGGAGTTGCTCCGGACGCCCACCCTTTTTGAATTGCAGGGAGGGGATGAGCGCGTGCCTGTGATTGCTCCCGCCGTTATCCGCAAAATTCTTCCTGAAAAGGAATATTAAAAATTGCGGTGCATGAATATCGCCGGAATTGTGCGATCTGCTGCGGCATTGCGGCTTTCCTTGGCAGGCAGGAAAGATGCCTGGCGTTTTCCGGTGTTCTGCGGCGAAGGATGCCGTCCCGGAAGCGGCGAAAAAAATGCACAAATTTTGAACATTGTATGGACAGATGCTGTATATTATCTCACATGGATATGAAAACCTGTATCTTTCTGACATTGGGATTGCTGGTAGGTTCGGGCTCCGGATATTCCATTGACCGGCCCGCAGGAAGTACGGACAACCTTCAGCCGCCTCCTCTGACGCCGTACGCGCATCAGGTGAAGCCGCTCCCCTCTTCCAAACCGGCCAGACTGGGAATTGTTCCGGGCACGGTGCCTCAAGCGCTCGTTGCGCAGCTGGAGCTTAGCGGATTCCCCGGAGTGCTGGTGACCAAAGTGATGCCGGACAGCCCCGCCGCCAAGGCCGGGCTCCAGGAAAATGACGTCATGGTCAAGCTGGGGGATGTCTCCCTTTCCGGTCCGCAGTCTGTGACGGAAGCCCTGTCTGAAAAGGTGCCTGGAGACAGGATTACGGCTGTATTTTACCGGAAAGGAAAGAGGGAGACTGTTGAAATTACCTTGGATGGGGGAACGCTTTCCGCTGAAGAAATACTGGCGGCCCAGGGGGATCCCCGCACGCAGCCCCGCGCAGTTCCTTCCGTCCGGCGTCAGACGGCGCCTTTTTCCGGAATGGCTGCACGGCCTAATCTCCCCCAGCGTATTCTGGATATGCAGCAGATGATGGATGAGTTTTTGAAGGATTCCGCCATGGATGATTACCGGATGGACGACATCATCGGCCGGATGAACCTGACTCCCGGCGCGGCGCAAATGCTCCGGAGCTTGCAGGGACTTCATCAAATGCCCATGCCTCCCATGGGCAAGGTTTCCGGAGGGGGCCAGAGCATGTCTTCCGTCCGGATGTCGGATGCCAACGGGACTATCGTGGTTTCTTCCAATTCCCGGACGGGAACCACAGTTCATGTGACGGACTCTGCGGGAAAGGTTCTGTATTCCGGCCCCTACAATACGCAGGAGGAAAAATCCGCCGTGCCGGAAGCCGTCAGGGAACGCTTGAAAAACATAGAAACCAATTTCTGCTTTTAACGGCTTCATGAAATAGCGGAGAAATCCGTATTCATGAAGTTGACGACAGCTGCCCCGTGCGGGGCAGCTTTTTTATTACGTGGAAGAAGAGGGGAAAGCTGTGTTGATGCGGCAGATGAAAATAATGACGGGCAGAATGAAAGGAAAATCATGGAAATGCGTATCCTTTAACAAAATAGACCGCTTCATGGTTAAGTGCAGGTGTTGGGAAAACGGCGGTTTTTTCAGGCTGCCCGGTTTCTGGCGGCGGTCTTTTCACAAAGAACGACATGAATGGTTTTATTTTTATTTTGTGGATGCTTTGCTGCGCTTCTTGGAGCCTGGGAGCGGATATATTTGTTTCTCCTGACGGAGATGACGCTCATGCGGGGACGGAAGAATTTCCGATGCGTTCCGTGGAGGCCGCTGTGCGGAAGGCCGGGCAAGGGCATTACGGAAAAGGCTGCCAGATTATCCTGGCCGACGGTATTTATCACCTGGCGGAACCGCTGCTCCTGCGTCCGGTTCATTCCGGTCTGACTATTCGTGCCAAGAATCCGCATAAGGCGGTATTGAGCGGTGCTCAGCCCTTTGTTGCGGACTGGAAGCCTTTCCGTGATGGGATCATGAGAACTTCCGTGCCCTCCGGACTGGAAATGGACGTATTATTGGTCAACGGCAAACCCATGCATATGGCCAGGTATCCCAACGTAACTCCCGGAGAACGCATTTTCCAGGGAACGGCCCCGGACGCGGACGATCCGGAACGGGTAGCCCGCTGGAAAAATCCGGCGGGTGCGTATCTGCATGCCCTTCATCATCGCATGTGGGGAGACATGCACTTCCGCATTACGGGGAAGAATGGAAATACACTGGTCAAGCAAGGGGGCTGGCAGAATAACCGTCCCTCTCCGCCGCACGAAAAATATAAATTTGTAGAGAATGTTTTTGAGGAATTGGATGCTCCCGGAGAATGGTATCTGGACAGAAAGGAACATATCCTTTACCTGTATCCGGAACAGGGAACGGACCTGGCTGCTGCCAGACTGGAAGCCGGCGGCCTGGAAGAACTGGTCAAAATCCAGGGGGAAGGCTCATCCCCCGTCAGGAACGTGACGCTCCAGGATCTGGTGCTGACTGGAACGCGGCGAACCTTCATGGAAAACCGGGAGCCCCTGCTGAGAAGTGACTGGACCATTTTCAGAAGCGGAGCCGTACTCTTGCGGGGAACGGAGGGGTGCCGCATTCTCTCCTGCGAATTTGCCAGGTTGGGTGGAACAGCCGTTTTTGTGGATGGGAATAATGAAAATCTTCTGGTGCGGTCCTGTTATATCCATGACATAGGTTCCAACGGCGTAGCGTTTGTGGGGGACCGTTCCTGCTACCGGGGACCGAAGAATTATCGGGAAGCCAAAGGAATGTCCTTGGAGAGAATCGACAGGGTTCCGGGACCTCGAAACAATGAATTTCCCAGGAACTGCATGGTGGATGATTGCCTGATTATCCGGACGGGGCTGGTGGAAAAGCAGACTGCCGGAGTGCAGATATCCCTGGCCCGGGAAATTACCGTCAGAAATTGTTCCATCTACGAACTTCCCCGGGCGGGTATCAACATAGGGGAGGGGGCTTTCGGCGGCCATGTGATTGAATACAATGACGTTTTTGATACCGTTAGGGAAACCAGCGACCATGGTTCGTTCAACTCCTGGGGACGGGACAGATTCTGGGTCCGGGACCAGATGGCGCTGAGCCAGGACAAGGACGTCGTCCTGCTGGATATCCGGCAGCCTAATATCATCAGGAACAACCGCTGGCGCTGCGATCACGGATGGGATGTGGACCTGGACGACGGTTCTTCCAACTATATTATTTACAACAACCTCATGCTTTCCTCCGGCCTGAAGCTCCGGGAGGGGTTTTACCGCAAGGTTTACAACAATATTATGGTTAACAAAACCCTGTACCCGCATGTATGGTTCAGGAACAGCGGGGACGAATTTTACAATAACATTATTTTTGAAGACCGCTACCGTCCTGCCGGCAACATGGATTTTTCCCCGTGGGGAAAACTGATGGACAGGAACTTTGTGCATGTGAAGGGAATGAAAGGGGTGGAACCCGCCTCCGAACTGGCCAGGCAATCCGGCAATGACAGGCACTCCCTGAAGGGGGATGCCCTGTTCTCTGCTCCCGGTCTGGGGGATTTTTCCGTCCGGGCTTCTTCCCCCGCCCTTAAACTGGGATTCCGCAATTTTCCCATGGACCGTTTCGGCGTGCGTTCCCGGCATCTGAAAGCCCTGGCGCGAACTCCGGATATTCCTGAAGTTGCCGGGAACAGGTTGGAGAAACGGGAAACGGTGCTGGTGAAGAAACTGGGAGCGGAAGTGAGGATAGCGGAGGACGAAGGGGATTTGTCTGTCTTTGGGCTGATGCCGGAGGATCTGGGCCGGGCGCTGGTTATTGTCAAGGTGCAGAAGGACGGCCCTTGTTCCTCTGCCGGCATTCTGCCCGGCGACGTTCTTCTGATGGCGGGCGGGAATAAGGTGGATGGAGTGGAAAAGCTCGAACGCCTGCTGCCGTCTTCCGGTAAATTAACCGTAACCGTCAGGAGAAACCAGGAAAATAGAAAGGTGGATTTGCAGTTTTGAGGATGCTTCTGGCCTCCGGAAAAAGAGGAAGCGGAAATTACAGAATTCCGGTCAACTTCCGGTAAGTTTCCAGGGCAAAGGAATCCGTCATTCCGGAAATATAATCAAGCATGTGCGCCAGGCGTGCAGCCTTCCCGCCGTTGTTCCGGGGTACGCCGGTACCCTGAAGCATGATGGCGATTTTTTGGGATTGGCCGGAGGATGGATGGTTCACCCATTCCATAAAGAAGTCGATCAATTCTCCCAGTACCTTATAACCCATGGCTTCCACTTCAATAACCTCCCTGGCCTGGTACACATTCTTGAGGCGTACTGGTACAAGCCGTTCAGCGGGGCGGCCAGTTCCGAGCTGTCTATCAGGGATTGTTCCAACCTTCCTTGCAGCAGGTCTTCCTCGTGGTTCACGAAACTGTCCACGGCGGACTGAATGCTTTTGCCGATGGCGAGCGCGCGCATATAATGGATGCAGGAATCTTTTTCCTCTTTTGCTTCCAGTTCCCGGACATAACAGAGCTGGGATTCCGTCAGGAAAGGGCTGAACAAATCCTTGGTGGAAGCAAAATCCAGAAGTCCGGAAAAATACCCGTCCTCAATATCCGCAATGCGGTAACAGATATCATCCGCAGCTTCCATCAAATACGCCAAGGGATGGCGGCTCCAGCAAAGATGTGCTGCATCAGGTGTGGAACGCGGAATCAACCCCAGATGTCCAGCCATGAAAGAAGCAGCTTCCCTTTCCTGTTCCCCGATGCCGAATTTCTTGCATTCAAGCTTGTTGGCCGCAACTATGCTGCCTTTCTTGACGGCGGAGGAATAAGATTGCGTACAGGGATATTTCATAAAGGCGCCCAAAACAGCCGCTGTCAGTTTCAGGCCGTTGCCCTCCATCGGATCTCCTGTACGTGTCAGAATGCGGAATCCCTGGGCATTCCCTTCAAAAGGCAGTTCCAGGCCGTGCCGTTTCAGGGCGGTTTCAATGGCGTCTTCACCGGAATGGCCGAAGGGCGGATTGCCGATGTCATGGGCCAGGCAGGCGGTGGAAACAATGGTGGCGACATCGGAGGGCATGATAGGAGAGGGCAGGGACCCTTTCTTCGCCAGCCACTCCCCTGCCAGCATGCCGAGGGAAGAACCGATGTGGGCTACCTCCAGGCTATGCGTCAGGCGTGTGCGCACGTAATCGTTGCGGCCCAGGGGAAAAACCTGTGTTTTGTCCTGAAGGCGGCGGAAAGCACTGGAAAACAGAATGCGGCCGTAATCCCGGTCATAATTGCTGCGGTTTTTCTGTGGAGACGCCGTAATCCGATGCCTGGATCCCCAGCGCGCGTCTGACAAAAGCTGCTGCCAATTCATCATCCCTGACATGGTAAGGAAATGCTACAGGGGAATGCCCGGATGTAACAGGAGAAAAATAGAGAGGGAGTTCAATAGGTCAGCATCAGCCCCACGCCCCAGTGCAGGTTCTTGTCGTAATTGGTGGAAACGCTGAGGTGTGAGGTCAGGATGTAGTGCAGGCCCACGGAATAATCCCGGTCCGTATTCAGGGAAAAGGAAAGGCGCAGGCGAGGGGTGAGAGGGATATCGTCCCGCTCCAATTGCAGGCGCACCTTGCCGTCCGTGTCAATGCGCGCATCCGCAATCAGGAGCAGGGGCAGCATGTACCGGGCGCCCAGGGTGCCGTCCATTTCCCGGTCCTTTTTGGTGGTCTGTCGGAACATGTTGCGTTCTCCGGCCTCCCCCTTGCGGCAAGTCCAGTCCGCCCCGATGTAGGGGTAAAGCCATTGCTTCTCCCCGATATACCTGCCCAGCCTCCCTTCCGCCTCATAACCCCGCGTATCCTTGTATCCTATTTTCCACTCTCCCTGCATGCTCCACCGGGTGCCCCCGAATTCCAGGTTCCCTATGTTCCCGTTGGTGGCGAAATCATTGTTCACGCTCAGGTACCATTTCCGGTCCATTTCGTAAACATGCTGAAGTGCCTGCATGGGGTGGGGAAGCTGAGGATTGGGGGGAGAATCCTCATACGTAAAAATCCGGCCCATGCCGCTCATCATGTGGTACAGAATATGGCAGTGGAAAAACCAGTTGCCGCGCGTTTTCTCCGCAGCGTTAAACTCAATCACCTGGGTGTCCATGGGCTGGATATCCGCTGTAAACTTGAGCGGAGAAAAATCCCCATGCCTGTTCACCAGCCGGAAAAAATGCCCGTGCAGATGCATGGGATGCCTCATCATGGTATTGTTGGTCAGGATTATGCGCACATTCTGCCCTTCCCTGATCATGATCCGGTCCGTCTCGGAAAGAGTTTTCCCGTTAATGCTCCATACGTAACGGTTCATATTACCGGTCAGCATGAAATGCAATTCCTTAACGGGCACACCGGAAGGAAGAGTGGTGCGGGAAGGGGACTTCAGCATGTCATACGTCAGGGTGGTTTCTTCTCCGTCCTCCTGCATGTTGCCGTGTCCTCCCCCATGGGAGGAACCGGACTTCATGTCCATTATCTCCATATTTCCGGAATGGGCGGTCGGCATGCCGTGATGATGCATCTTCATATTTCCTCCCATGGTCATCATCCCGTTCATTTGCTTCATCTTTTTGAAGTAATTCAGCTTGGGAAAGGGGCGCAAAGGCTGCCTTTCCCCATGGCCCAGCCACAGGGAGGAAGACCCGGAAGTATCCTCTGCCGTTGCTTGGAATTCAAAGGCCTTGCCTGATTCCGGCACTTCCAAGATGACGTCGTAAGTTTCGGAAACTGCGATTATCATGCGGTCCACGTCAACGGGAACAACGTCTTTCCCGTCGCTGGCCACCACACGTATTTTCCCGCCCGCATACCTCAGCCAGAAATAGGTGGAGGATGCTCCGTTGACGATGCGCAGCCTGATGCGGTCGCCGCCCCTCAGCCGGGGCAGGGAAGCCCGCGGGATGCCGTTGAGCAGAAAACATTCATAATACACGTCACTCACATCCATGGCGTTCATGCGCTTCCATTCGCTTAACAGCTTGGTTGCCATGCAGCCGGAGCGCAGGGCCTCCCAATAGCTCTGTACACTCCCCTTGCGGATGGAAAACCAGTCGGAGCCCGTGTGAAGCATTCTGTTCACCTCCTGGGGATTCTCGTTCGTCCAGTCGCTCAGTACCAGCGTATATTCCGGCAGGGCGTCCTCCGTCCTGCGTGCCGGGTCATCGGGCCGTTTGCGGACGATGAACGCTCCGTACAGGCCGCTCTGCTCCTGAAACCCGCTGTGGGAATGGTACCAGTACGTGCCGTTCTGGATGATGGGAAAAGTATAGGTATGCGTAGTGTGGGGCTTGACAGGAGCGGAAGTCAGGTACGGAACTCCATCCTGGTCATTGGGTACCAGCAAGCCGTGCCAATGGAAGGAAGTCTGCGTGTCCATCAGGTTATGCACCCGTATTACCGCAGTATCTCCCTCTGTAAAATGCAATGTGGGGCCGGGAATGCTCCCATTGATGGTCATGGCCTGGCGCGTGACTCCGGTAAAATTGACGGGAGCGTTCCGGACATATAAATCGTATTCTACCGTTTTTGCCAGAGAAGGGGAGAAGAGTATCGGCAAGCAGCACAGGAATGGAAGAAAATGGAAGGTTCGTGTGAACATGAATGGGAAAAAGCACTGCCTGGAAAGACCTGCCTCTTGTATTTCCAGTTCAAAATGAAACGGATGTGATGTGTCATGCCCACCCTTGGCCAAATCTGCTAAATGACGGGGCCTGCAATCCGGACGGAATAGGGCGTCTGGAATTTTTTTATGCGTCGTTTTTTAAGAAAATAGGGACGATCAGGAAAGAAGCCAGGATAAGCAGGCAGCCGATGGACAGAAGGAACATGTTGGAATGCTCCCTGAACAGTAGCAGGGAAGTCATGGCCGCCAGGGGAATCTTGAGATTGTTCATAATCGCCAGCTTTACGGGAGTTACCCGGCGCGCGCCGTAATTCCACAGGAAAAAACAGACTCCTGAAGCGATGACGCCCAAATAGGCCAGCAGCCACCATTGCACGGTTGAAATCCCCTGCCAGCAGGCCAAGCCCGACGGCAGGCCGGAAGGCAAAGTAACCAGCAGGGCGCCTGCATAGGCATAGGCGAAGCAGGATGCTTCGCTTCTCCCGAACCAGGAATTTTTCAGGGAAATGTAGGCTATCTGACCTGCCGCGAAGCAGAGGTTGGAAAGCTGGACCAGAACGATTCCTGTCAACTCCCCGTTACCGGAGGAATATCCTTTCCAAAGGATTCCCGCCCCTCCCATGGCTGCAAGAATAGCCGCCGCCAGATGGAGCGGCGGAAGATTCTTTTTCATCAGGCCGTCTATTAGAACCACATAAATCGGCGTGGTGGCTGTAAAAAGGGCAACCTGGTGGGAAGGCAGATAGTGGAAGGCAGCGATATAGAAAAGATACATCCCTCCGAACTGGACGGCGCCTATCCCCATCATCCCCACGGCATGGCTGAGGGGCGCCTTCCGGACGAAGGGGAGAAAAACGGCAAATGAACCGGCCATGCGTGCCAGTGCGACAAAGCTGGCGGGAAGTCCGGACAGGCAATTCCCCAGCAGTCCGAATGACAACGCCCAAATGAAAGACGTGAGCAGCAACGCAGGCATGTGGGCGGAAGCATACGGAGAGAGGAAAACCAAGTCAATGCCCACGGCGCAGAGCATATAGTCGGGAACATGCAAAATTACCCAAAAAACGGGGTAAGATAATGGTTCTAAACATAAAAACACCCCGAAATATTGAATTCCGGGGTGTTCAGGAAAATGGTACGCGGTACTGGTTTCGAACCAGTGACCCCATGCGTGTGAAGCATGTGCTCTACCACTGAGCTAACCGCGCATTTGCAGTGCGGGAGGAATATATCGTTCGTGCCGGGGATTGGCAAGGAGTTTTTTGAAATCGGGTAAAAAAGGATTCCGCTTTTCCGCCGTCAACAAGTTCCCGGAGGAATGACCGATGTACAGTTTCTCCGAGGGACGGTTTGGAAAAGTGGAAAGGTGGCTTAATTCCGGCTTGTACAGCATCAACCGTCTTCCTACACTCCGGGCATGAGTTGCACAAGCCCTCCCAGAGCATGGGCCCAGATTGATACCAATGCGTTGAGGCACAATTTAAACGTCGTCCGGCGCGTCATGCCGGATCACCGTCTGATGGCTATTGTGAAGGCGGAGGCTTATGGCCACGGTCTGGAAGGGGTGGTGAAGGCCCTGGATGGCGAAGATTGCGCTTTTTTCGGCGTTGCCACGGTGGCGGAGGCCTGCCGGGTGAGGGATGCCGGGGCAAAAACATGCCCGTTTATTCTCGGCCCCTGTTTTGAGGGGGAGCGGGAGGAAATCGTGCAGAACGGCTGGCGCGCCGCTCTTTCCAGCATGGAAGAGGCGGAGCATTTCAATTCCCTGGGCGCCCTTTATGGCAAAACCGTCCATGTCCATTTGGGCGTGGATACCGGCATGGGGCGCAGCGGTTTTTTACCGAGTGAATTGCACGGCCTGACGGACAAGCTCAAACAGTTCAGTTATCTGGATCTGGAGGGCGTGTTTTCCCATTTATCCGCAGCTTCCGATGATATTTCCTTCACCCACGGACAGATCAGCGGCTTTACGGAAGCCGTAAATGAACTTTCCCAAGGCCATCGGTACAAGTTCCGGCACCTGTGCAGCAGCGCCGCTGTGTTTAGTTACAAGGTTCCCTGCGCCAATATGGCGAGGCTGGGCAGAATCCTGTACGGGTATTCCCCCATGCCGTCTCCCTATAATAAAGAGCTGCGGCCTACAATGACCCTGTACAGCCGCATTACTCTGATACGCACGCTGCCGGGAAATCACGGCGTTTCCTACAACCACTGCTATATAACGAAGGGGAGCACGAAGGTGGCCACTATCGGCATCGGTTATGCGGACGGCTATCTTCAATATCTGTCCAACCAGGGAGCGAGGGTGTATATCAATGGCCAGTACTGTCCGGTTTTGGGCCGTGTGACGATGGACCAGATCATGGTGGACGTTACCTACATGGACCATGTGGAGACCGGAGACCTGGTGGAAATCATGGGGCCTAATGTAAGCTGGGAGGAACTGACGCGCCGTGCCAATACCATCCCCAGCAATGTGCTGACCAGCATCAGCGCCCGCGTGCCCCGGATTTACGTGTAGGATAATGCCGGGGGCATGGTGATTAAAAGCTGTTGCCCGCCGCCCGGAAAAAAATCAGGGGATTTATTTGCAGATATGTTTTTCCCCGGCGGACACGGATAAACGTTTTACCGTACTTTTACCGCTGGCGGATTCTATTCCAGTCTTCCGGTTCCAGAGCGCAGGGATCAGGGGCTACCCAGTGGCCCGGCTCTATTTCCACAGGGGTAAGGTCCGCTCCCACCGTCTCCGGATAGGAGGGGTGCTGGATGCGGTGGCCGAAAGCAGAGCCGAGCGGCGGGTTGATGGGAGAGGGGACATCTCCCGGCAGAGGCTGGTGCTTGTTGGCCCTGGAGGGGTCTGGTTCCGGAATAGCGTCCAGAAGAGCTTTGGTGTAAGCATGTTTGGGGGATTGATAGATGGTTTCCGCATGTGACATTTCCACAATTTTACCCAGATACATGACCGCCACGCGGTCGGAGATGTGTTTGACGACCGCCAGATCATGGGCAATAAACAGGTAAGAGAGTTTGCGTTCCTCCTGAAGTTCCAGCAGCAGGTTGAGCACCTGGGACTGGACGGATACGTCAAGGGCGGAGACGGGTTCGTCCAGAATAATGAGGCTGGGATTTAACGTCAGGGCGCGGGCGATGCCGATGCGCTGGCGTTGCCCGCCTGAGAATTCAAAGGGGAAGCGGTCAATAGCGCTGTCCGGCAACCCTACGCGATCCAGCAGGCCGCGCACCCATTCCCGGCGCGCGGCGGGGGTGCCCATGCGGTGGATGACAAAGGGTTCCGCTACGATTTGACCGATGGATTGCCTCTGGTTGAGGGATTCCGCAGGGTCCTGGAAGACCATCTGGATGTGCGGACGTAGAGGCCTCATTTTGCGCTGGGAGAGTCTGGCGATATTGTTGCCGTTGAACCGGATGGAGCCCCCGGTGGGTTTCAGCAGGCGGACAATGCTTTTGCCAATGGTTGATTTTCCGCAGCCGGATTCCCCCACCAGGCCCAGCGTTTCCCCCGGGTAAATATTGAAGGAAACGTCGTCCACAGCCTTGACCCATCCCGCTTGCCGCAGGAAAATTCCGGAGCGGACGGGGAAGTACATTTTCAAATTGTCTACTTGCAAGAGAGGTTCCGGCATGGCTGGTAGAAAAAGAAGTTAAAGGTTGGCGCAACGGGGGCAGGCTTCCACGAAGTGGTCCGGGGATATTTCCACGAGGGGAGGGCGTTCCGTGAGTTCTTCCGCGGGCACGCCCTGCCTTTGGCAGAAGCGGCATCCGGGAACGAAATCCGCAATAGAGGCCACCTGACCGGGAATGGTGGGCAGTTTGGTTTTCCGCACGGAACTTAGCTGAGGGATGGAGGCCAGCAGTCCCCTGGTGTAAGCATGGCGGGGGTTGGCAAAAAGTTCCCGGACAGGGGCCTTTTCCACCACGCGGCCAGCGTACATGACGACTACGGAGTCACAGCTCTGTGCGATGACGCCCAGGTCATGTGTAATGAGGATGGAGGATGACCCCATTTCCGCCTGAAGGTCTTTGAGCAGGGACAGGATTTGAGCCTGAACGGTGACATCCAGGGCCGTAGTAGGTTCATCCGCAATGATGAGTTCCGGATGGCAGGCCAGGGCAATGGCTATGACGACGCGCTGGCGCATGCCGCCGGAGAGCTGATGAGGAAATTCGTCCACACGCTGTTCCGGGGCGGGGATACGAACGCGCTGCAGGAGCTGGATGGCTGCATCCCGGGCTTCCCTGGTGTTCATTCCCCGGTGGAGCATCAGGGATTCCCCAATTTGCCTGCCGATGCTGTGTACGGGATTGAGCGCCGTCATTGGTTCCTGGAAAATGACGCCGATATGGCGGCCGCGGATGCCGTGCATGTCCGTCTCTTTTGCCTGAACCAGGTCGCGGCCCTTGAACAGAATTTGCCCGTCCAAAATTTTCCCCATGGGCTGGGGCAGCAGCCGGACGATGGACATGGCCGTAACGCTTTTGCCGCAGCCTGATTCCCCTACGATGCCTACGCAGGTACCTTTGGGGACGGTGAAGCTGACGCCGTCCACCGCTTTCAACAGGCCGGATTCCGTTTCGAAGCCGGTGACCAGGTTCTTGATTTCCAACAGGGGATCGCTCATGTGTTATTTTTCCGTGGCAGAAGGTTCCAGAGGGTCGCCGCTTTCCGGGATGACAGGCACAGACGGCAGCTTGCCGCCGCCATCCTTGTTATCCAGGCTTTCAATGGAGTCCATGTAGCGATACTGGTCATACACGGTATCCACTTCCTCGAATGTTTTTCCTTCCCGTTTGGCTTCCATTGTTTCCTTTTTGATATCGTTATCCACCCAGTACAGATAACTTTCCATGGGATCAAATACGACGGGATGGCAGAATTGCGTAGTTGCACTGTTCGGCCATTTGACCCAGCGCCAGTAACCCAGTCTGATGAATTCCGTGGTCCAGCAGGGAACCCACAGGGCTTCGTCATCAATTTTCTGCTGCACTTTCCACGTGGCCTTTTGGAGTTCGTCTTCCGTGGCTGCGTTTGTTTCTGCGTCCAACAGCTTGTCCATTTCTTTGTCCGCGTAAGCGCAGATGTTATTGGTATAGGTAATAAGGCCTCCACGCTCATCATAGGCGTACCGGGAGTGGAACCCCTGCTCGTTCATCGGATGGGGGGGAGTGAATCCCCAGGCCATGAAGGAGGCCTGAGCGCGTTTTTCCATGATTTTGCGGAAAGCTACGGTGGAGTCCAGAGGGTCAAGCTGGATTTCCAGGCCGCACTTGCGCGCGTCTTCCTTCAGCTTGCCCAGAGTGGAAGCCAGGGAAGGAGATGAATTGGGGAAGGTGATGGCTGCGGTGAGCCGGGTGCCGTCCGGCTTGCGGAGGATACCGTCCGGGCAGGGGATGGTGTAGCCCGCCCTGGCGAAATAAGCTCGGGCCTGTTCCGGGGAATAGGGGCGCGCCTTGATATAGGGATTGGTGAATTTGCCGAAACCTGAATTGTGGGAATTGAGCCGCTGGTAGTCTCCGCGGAAGGTAATGTCAATGATATTCTGGATATTAAGTGCGTGCTGGAACCCCCGGCGAACATTGAGGTCATTGAAGGGGGCTTTGGAGGTATTCAGAAAAACTCCGTAAGGAGGGCGGGGGTAAATGGTGTAAAATGTGCTGCGGTTGATGTAGCCGTTGTGAACCTCCGGTATTTCCATGCGTTCGTGCCATAGTTCCGGTTTGGTGATGTTCAAAACGTCCAGTTCTCCGATGCGGAAGAGTTCGATGGCCTTGGATGGTTCCGCAATGAAATTATACACGATTTGATCCACATTATACATGTATTTCGTGAATTTTTTGTCCCTGGCCCACCAGTCCGGCACGCGCTGGAGTGTTACCTGGCGGCCGCGGATGATACCGTCCGGCTTGACAACATAAGCGCCCGTAGTGGGCGGTATGCGCCACTGGTAGCGTTCCACGTAGTTGGGGCCGAACTCGCAATAAAAATGCGGCGGGGACGGAATGAACAGCGTGCAATAGTACGGGAGCAGAGGTTTGGCGAAGGGGAGTGTGATGGAAAAGCGGCTGTCGTCGTAGATGGTGATGTTGGAAGCGTTCTGGTAAAAAAAGTTGTTGTAGAATACGTCCCGGCTGTATTCCGAAGTGCGGATATACATGTTCACCAGGAGGTCGATGGCCTTTACCTTGGCTCCGTCCGTATAGCGGGCATCCGGATCCAGTTCGAAGTAAACAGTGCGCCTGTCTGGGGATTCCGCCCATTTATGAGCGATTCCTGGAATGATTTTTCCCGTAACCGGATGGATGGAAACGAGGCCGATGATGATTTCATCATACAGGGGGCCGCGGAAACCGCTGTTGCTGTTCGGGCCGTTGGGCCGGAATGTGTCGGGATAGGATCCGGGGGCCCACTGGCGCAGCACGCCTCCTTTTTTGGCATTCGGGTCCCCTATCTCCGGATTGTCCAGTCCATCCTCCCACTTCAGGTCTTGGGGGATGTCCGCCGGGGTCTTGAATTTGATGTAGTCGCCTTCCGTCTGCCTGCGGTGAATGACGGACAGGGCGGCTTCATCCGCAATGAGTTTGCTTTGCAGTTTTTCCCTGACTTTAGAATCTTCCTCTTTAAAAAACTTGTCCCGGAGCTCCCGTATTTCCTTTTGCTTGGCAGCTTCCTCACGAGCCAGGCGGTCATTGATCTGTTTGTTCCATCGTTCCGGGAAGGAATCAAATCCCGGAGGGAGCGTGCCGAAGGGTACGTTCGGCTGCCAGCCTACCCCCTGGGATTGGGAGGAATCCTTGCAACCGGACCCGGCTGCCAGCAGAAGGGACAGCATCACGGAAGAAAGGGTGGAACGGAGGAGGGTGGACAGCTTAAGCATAAGAAATGGCAAAGCGGGAGTCTTTTTATTTATAAGTGGTGAATTTTTTAGGGTCAAAGGCTTCGCGGACAGCCTCCCCGATAAAGGTGACGAGCAGGAGGGTAATCACCAGGGCGGAAAAGGCGGAGGTCACCACCCAGCTGGCGGAAAGATCCGCCAGTCCGTCATTGAGCAGGCGCCCCCAGCTGGCGTATGTGTCAGGAAGGCCGAAGCCCAGATAGTCCAGGGAAGCCAGAGCCAGAATGAGGGCGGAAACGCTGAACGGAACCAGAGTGACCAGAATGGCGACCAGGTTGGGCAGGATATGAACGAAGAGAATACGGCTGGTGGAAGCCCCAAGCACGCGGGCGGCCGCCACGTAGTCGCGCGCTTTTTCTTTCATGGTGGAGGTTCTGAGCTGGTAGGTCATGGACATCCACCCGAACATGATTAGAAGGCTGATAATCAGGAACATGCCCTTCATATGAAGGGGAACCATATCTGAAATAATCATGATGATGAAAAGGAAGGGAACCTGGGAGAAGATTTCAATGAGGCGCTGCATGCCGAGGTCAAACATGCCGCCGAAGTATCCCATCATCATTCCAAAGGTGATGCCGATGAAATATACGATAGGCAGGTAGAAGAGTGCGGCTTTCATATTTACCTGGAGGCCGCCGTACAGATAAGCCAGAATGTCCGCCCCCTGGGTATTGGTGCCAAGCAGGTGGCCCCCCTTGAGGGGCGGGGAGGGGTGGTAGAAGATACGGCTGATTTTATGTTCATCCGTCTGTTTCAGGAATTCCTCTTTGGTGCCGGGGCCGCTGTAATGTTCCGCCACAATGTTGTTGTTTTCATACGTGGCGCTGTACACCTCCGTTCTGTCTTCCAGCCAGCCGGTGGCCCGGTCCACTTTTTTCCCCTTGCGGAATTTGTAGCTGATGTGGGGAAGGGCTTCTTCATCCTTATGCAAACGGGAGGCCAAACCGGAATACGGCTTGCCGCCGGGCTCGCAGACGAGGCCGTCTTCATTCACCATCAAAGCTTCCGAACCGGGGTTGGTGGAATCTCCCGTGGGATCGTATGGAACCAGAGGCATGATGACAAGGGAGGGTTTTCCCGGCTGGCCTGCCTGTTTTTTCAGTTCTCGGTAGTTGGCTTCCGCATCCGCAAAATCTCCGGTCTGGCCAAATGTAGAACCCTTGTATACTTTGCGCATCATGGCCGGAAAGTACCAGGAGCCGTCCTGAACGACAAGGAGGGCCCGCTTGCCCACCAGGCATTGGTCCATACAGGCCAATAGCGTCAATACAAGCAAAATGAGGAGGGATACGTAGCCGCGGGAGATGCTTTTAAAACGCTGGATGCGGCGCCTGGTGATCGGCGTTGGATGGAACCTCCGGGGGCCTTTCAGCATGAGCCAGAAACCGAGGCCTCCCATGACCAGCACGCAAACCCAGCCGAACCACAGGAATTTCCCCTGAGGCGTCAGAAAGCCGCCGTTGTTCTGGTCCGTACAGACGATGTTGAGCATGCTCATTTCCCGTGAGACGGTGAAGGGCCAGCTTAACGTGGGCAGGAGCAGCCCGCACAGCTCTCCCACGGCAGTAAGAACCGCCAGAATGACCAAAAGGTATGCCAGTTTTCTAACCATGTGTATTATTCAAATTTGATGCGCGGATCCACAGCGGCCACGATGATATCGGAGAGAAGGTTGCCCAGCACCATCAGGAAGGAGGTAAGCAGCAGCGTTCCCATGATCAGGGCGTAATCCTTGTCCATCAGAGCCTGGTAACTCAGCATCCCGAACCCCTGGATATCGAAAACCTTTTCCACCAGCATGGAGCCGGCCACAATCAGGCTGATGAGGCTGCCCAGAGTGGAGGCAATGGGTATAAAGGAGTTGCGGAAGGCATGCTTGATGACGGCCCCTCTGAAACTCACGCCCTTGGCCATGGCTGTCCTGATGTAGTCCGCGGAAAGATTGTCCATCAGGTTGTTTTTCATCATCATGGTGGTGATGGCAAAGGAACTTACTACATAACAAATCAGGGGGAGCACCGTATGGTGCAGCAGGTCTCCGGCCTGTTGCCAGAACCCCATGTCCGCAAAGTCCGGAGACGTAAGCCCGCAGAGAGGGAACCATTCCAGCCGCGCGCCCAGATACACCACCAGTACGGCGCCCAGGGCGAACCCAGGTACGGAGTACCCCAGGAAAATCAGGACGGAAGAGATGTTGTCCACCAGGCTTTTATGGCGGATTGCCTTTACTACCCCAAGGGGAATGCAGACGGAATAGGTAATAATGGCGCTCAGGATGCCGAAGTACAGGGAAACGGGAATGCGCTCCTTGATCATGTCCCATACGGGTTCATTGTACTTAAACGAGTTGCCCATAGTTCCCTGGAGCAGCCCGTCAAAGCTGGTCTTGTACATTACGGCACGCCAGGCATAGCCCCGAGCCTTGTCGCGGACGGCCTCCGTATTATCCGTCTGCCTCATGCGGCGCGCCCAGCGTTCCGCGCGGTCCATGGGGGATTCTATATCCACGGTCCAGCCTTCTGAAGCGGCTTTCCGGGAAGGCGTGCCGGAAAAGAAAGCATCTTTCACGCTGCCGGAATCCTTGTCCTGGCGAACTACGACGACTTGTTCTCCTGTTTCATTCAGATTGATCCGTGTATGCGTATCGGAAATGCCGGAATATTCATCTTCCTTGTCTCCCTCTCCCGCTCCGCCGATTTCCCCGAATTCCTCACGGGAAATGAAAATCTTTTTGGGCAGCACGCCCAGCCATTGTAGATAAGCCGTGATGATGGGCTCCTGCAGGCTGTACTGCTCTTCCAGCCGCTCCATATCCGCTTCACTCAGGTTATTGTCGCCGCGCTGGGAGCCGGCTTTCTGTCCGGACAGGGCGCTCATGCTTTGCTGCTGCATCATCTGCTCAATGGGACCTCCCGGAACAAAACGGGTTATGCAAAAGACGAGAAACGTAACCCCCAGGAGCGTCAAGGGCATGAGAAGGAGTCGTCTGATGATATAGGTCTTCATTCGTCGCGCTGAACTCTACCGATTTGTGGAAGGTGAGGCAAGTAGCAATGCAAATTTGTAAGCCTTTGCTAACATAAGGCGCTGCCCGGTTCTTCTTAAGATGAAAGGGAAACAATGCAATACGGCAGGGTTCCTTTCTTTTGGCAGGCCTTTCGGGAGGTGCGGAATTTACATTCCTTCTCCCAACCGGCGCGCCAGCATGTCCGGAAGACCGGCGGCCAGAATGCGTCTTTGGGCCTCCGCTACATCGTATTCCACGCGGCGCTGGTAGTACACCATGCTGTCTTCGTCAAGCACGCCGTAGGCGGCGCGGGGATCGCCGTCTCTGGGCTGGCCTACGGAGCCCACATTAATCAGATATTTATTGGTTTTGAGTAGCTGGATATCCCCGGATTCATATTCATGGATGCTTCCTTCATGGCGGATGAATGTACGGGGGACGTGAGTGTGTCCGTTAAAGCACAGGAATTGATTGTCACGCAGCATATTGATGCTGTGGGTGGCCGTATCCACATTCGTGACGTAGGCCCAGGAGTTGGGCTTGTCCTGTGTAGCGTGCACCAGAACGATTTCATTGGGGAGAATGCGCTGGAAAGGAGCGCGGCGAAGCCACTTTTTCTGTTCTTCGGAAAGTTGCTGTCGCGTCCACATCAGGGCATTGTAAGCTACTGGGTTCATCCCTGCCGGATTGTCTTCTCCAATGGCTTCCTCATCATGGTTGCCGCGCACGGTGGGAATCTGGCGGCTGCGGATGAATTCAAGGCATTCGGACGGATTGGCGTTATAGCCCACAACATCGCCCAGGCAGTAAACGGCATTGCATTGAAGCTGTTCTATATCCTTCATCACCGCTTCCAGAGCGGGCAGATTGGCATGGATGTCACTAATCAGGGCTATTCTACTCATGGTATTGTAAGCAAAGAGCATAGCACTTTGGGGAGGTTTTGCCAAGCGCGTTTGCTCACAGGAAATCATGGTTGGGGACAGGGTGCCGGCCTTCCCATGACCCCTTATTTCCGTCTGTTTGATTTACTCGTCTTTTGCCGGAGGCAAAGATTCCAGGGCTTCTCTCAGCCCGTCTACCGGATATTTCAGGGAATTGGCCAGATGGCTGGTCATCAGGTCACGGGCGATCTCATCCGTGGGAAACAGCTCCCGGAAGGGGATGCGTTCCTTTTCCGGTATGTTCAGCCTGTTTTCCAGAACAAAAATATTACTCACCAGGCTGGGTGTCCTGTTGCGGGGATCCTTGAATAACTCCCGGCCCAGTTCCAGAGCTTCTCTGGATTTGGAAGGAACACGGACGAGCGCATAAAATTCTTTGCGGGCCGTAAGGGGAGGCGCTCCCAAATCCCGTGCCTTGCGGTAGGCTTCCGCCGCCTTTTCAAAGTCAGGTTGCCGGTAGGTATCGCTGTACATGTTGCCCAGCAGGGATTGAAGGTACCAGCTGTCAGGATTGGCGTTGATGCCTTTTTCCAGGAAGCGGCGCCCCTTTTGAATGTATTTGCGGAAGCCTTCCCGGCGTTCCATGGGAGAAAGACGTTTATTTTCCAGATAACTGGAGGAAGCGTTATTGCCCAAATGCCACGATCCGTTGTCCCAGTAGAAATCGGAGTGAGGAGCGAGAGCGGTAACCTGGTTGTAGCGGCGTTCCAGGTTAGCCCAGTCGGAAATCAGGAAACAGTCGAAAGCTTCCATGCTCAGCACGGCCGCCACCAGGGAGCGGAGCCCTCCCAGGGAGACCATGGCAAGTTGTTGTTCCAGATAATCGGAAGAGGAAAGCTCTACCGGATTATCCAGCAGCCCCGCCGCCTTTTCCTGTTCCAGAATATGATTCTGCAAAGGCAGGCGAATCATGCCGAAGCCCAGCAGGGCAATGATGAAAATGACGATGGTCTTCAGCATGATTCGCAATTGGTTCGGGTTAATTTATATTCAGGCGCTTGCGGATGGCCTTGTCCAGAAGTTCCCATTCCGGCACGGAGGCTCCGGCTTGCCGGGCCTTGGAGAGAGGGTCTCCCCAGATAGCCGTGTATTCGACGGGACGGCCTTCGTTGTAGTCCACGGCGCTGGACGGAATGAAAGCTCCCATGGTTTCCGTACGGGAAAGGTGGAATTCAACCAAATCTTCCGGCAGGGCATAGCCGCGGGCTTTGGCTGCCTGCACCACTTCCTCCATGATGCGGCGCGCCCGCATGACGTTTTCCGGGTTTTGGTAAAGTTCCGCAATGCTGATGCCTCCCAGAGCAAGGCAAAGTCCGTTAAACGGGATGTTCCAGACGAGTTTGTACCACTGGATTTGCTCTGCGGCGTCAAAAGCGCGCGTTTTGATGCCGGCATTGGCAAACAGCTCGGAGAGTTCCCTGGCTTTTTCAGTCCCTTCCGGAGTGGGGATGAAGGGGGCAAATTGGATATTGCCCCCTTCCAGATGGTTGACATGACCCGGTTTTTCCCGCATGGCGCAGATGAAGCACAGGCCCACATAGATACGGTCCGCCGGGATGATGCGGGCAATTTCCTCCGCATTCCCCATGCCGTTCTGAAGTGTAACAACAGTCGTATCCGGTCCCATCAACGGGGGAAGGGCTCTGGAAAATCCGGCGTTTGCCGTGCTTTTCCATGCAACGACAACGAGGTCTACCGGGCCGACTTCCTCCGTGTCCCGGTAAACGTTGATGCGGGGCAGGGAGATATTCCCATGCAGGCTTTTCACCTGAAGGCCGTGTTCTTTCAGATAGCCGTATTCCGAACGTACGATGAAGGATACGTCCTGCCCCGATTCCTGAAGTCTGGCTCCGTAATAGCAACCCAGGGCTCCGGCTCCAAGAATGGCGATTTTCATGGCGTGCGGCGCAGTTGGTGATATTTTTCAGAGCCCCTGGACGTTGCCCTTGTCGTCCAGATAGATGTGCATGGCGTTCGGTGAGACGGGAAGGGCGGGCATGCGCATGATTTCCCCGCAGAGGGCCACCAGGAAGCCGGCCCCGTTGGCGATTTCAAAGTCGCGCACGGTGATGGTGAAGCCGGTGGGGCGTCCTCGGAGGCGTCCGTTGTCGGAAAGGGAGTTCTGGGTTTTTGCCATGCAGACGGGAAGGTCCGTCAGGCGGCTGGCTTCAAACTGGGCCAGCTTCTTTTTGGCGGCGGCCGTCAATTCCACACCGTCCGCCCCGTAAATGTTGCGGGCAATGATGTTGAGTTTTTCTTCCACCGGCAGAGCGGATTCATAGAGGGGTTTGAAGGGGGCGGAGCTCCTGTCCGCAGCTTCCACTACCATTTTGGCCAGGTCTTTTCCTCCTTCTCCTCCCTGGGAGAAGATGTCCGCAATGGCGCAGGGAATACCGCGTTCCGCGCAGTGTTTCACGATGGCGTCCAGTTCTTCCCGGGAGTCGTCAAAGAATTTGTTGACGGCGACCACGACGGGGCGTTTGTAGTGGGCGGCAGCGTCCAGATGCGCATCCAGGTTGGCAAGGCCTTTTTTCAACGCGTCCACATCCGTGTTTTTCAGATCCGCAAGGGCAGTGCCCCCGTGCATTTTCAGTGCGCGCGCCGTAGCTACGATGACAATGGCCGCCGGATCCAGTCCGGACTGGCGGCATTTGATATCCAGGAATTTCTCTGCACCCAGGTCAAACGCGAATCCGGCTTCCGTGACGGCATAGTCCCCAAAATGCAGGGCCATCCTGGTGGCCAGCACGGAGTTGCAGCCGTGGGCAATGTTGGCAAACGGGCCGCCGTGCAGGAAACAGGGCACTCCTTCCACGGATTGAACCAGATTGGGCATCAGGGCGTCTTTCAGCAGGGCCATGACGGAACCGGTAATGCCCAGTTCCCTTGCGAACACGGGCTTGTCATCCGTCGTGAATCCGATCACGATGCGGTTGATGCGTTCTTCCATGTCCTTGTAGGAAGTGGCAAGGCACAGGCACGCCATGATTTCCGAAGCCGGGGTGATATCGAAGCCTGTTTCTCGGGGGAACCCCTGCTTGTTGAGCCCCACGATGATGGAACGCAGGGAACGGTCGTTCATGTCCATGACCCGCTTCCATATGACTTTGCGTTCGTCAATGTTCAGCGTGTGGAAGAACATGGCGTTATCAATGATGGCGCTGATGAGGTTGTGGGCGGATGTAATGGCGTGGAAGTCACCTGTGAAATGCATGTTGATTTCCTCTGCCGGCGTCAGGGAACTTTTGCCCCCTCCGGTAGCTCCGCCCTTGCGGCCGAACACCGGCCCCATGGAAGGTTGCCGGAGCGCCAGGCAGACTTTTTTGCCGATGGCCTGCAATCCCTGCGCCAAGCCGATGGAAACGGTGGTTTTGCCTTCTCCGGATGGGGTGGGAGTGATGGCGGATACCAGAATGAGTTTGCCGGGGGCTGCCGACTTGTCCAATACGTCCAGGGAAATTTTGGCCTTGTTGCGGCCGAAGGGGATGACGTCTTTTTCATCGACGCCCAACTTGTTGATACAGTCGGAGAATGCAGGTGTAACCATGCGCACATGATGACGGAAGCCCCCTCTTTTGGCAAGAAGGTTCATGGGCATTCCGGACCGGATGAATCAATGAGCGGGAAAGGGCCTCCTTCTTCCTGTTCCGCGGTACTCCCCGGATATTCCATGCAACTCCGGGAGAAGCTCCGGAAATACCCGGTATGGCAGGTTGCGCTAAGACGGGGGTAAGAATCAGGGGTGCGCTTTCTGTTTCCCCTCAGCCAGCACGGGACGGTAGTGGCCCGTGATGGTGTGGGAGAACAGGAAGTCTTCTTCCTGCGTTCCGGCGCCGACATTATGAATGATCAGCGGCGTGCCTTCCTCCGTTTTCCGGTCGGAAACGATGCCAATGTGGGGAATACTATCGGACAGGTTCCATGTAACCAGGTCGCCGGGCTTGTAGTCCGCCGCGTTTTCCGTAATGGGAACGGACCAACCTTTTCTGGCAAAAAAGGTACGAAGATTAGGGACCCTGCGGTGGTCAATGCTGCGGTCCGTCGTTTTCAATCCCCATATTTTAGGGTATTTGGAAAAGTGGGCCTTCATGTCCTCATGCACGGCTTTTTGAAGGTCCAGGCCGAAGGCTCTCATAGCGCGGATGACCACATCCGTGCATACTCCCGTTTCGCGGGGAACGTCTCCGTTGGGGTAGGGAATGGATTGATAGCCTCCGTTGTAGGAAACCGTTACTCCTACCTGTTCACGCGCCCTGGCCGCCAGTGCGGCGTTGTCCGCCATCAGGCATGCAGGGCAGGAAAGAAACAGGAGGATGAGAAGGGCCGCCGGTTTCATAGGGCAGGAGGGGAGGGAAGAGATGGAAAATCAGATGGCAAGATCCAACGGTAAATCACTTATATCCTTTAAACGCTTACCTTCGATTAATGAATTGAGTATTTCTATGGAATCTTCAGAACCTGTGTCTTTCACTGCTTCTATTAATTCATATAGAGCAAAGTGATACATACAGTCAATGTCTCCAGTACCGAGCCCCAGTGAAGCTAATCTGCTGGGAAGAGGTTCTCCTGTAACAACCACTATATGAGGTAGATGTCCTTTTCTATTTCTAATGAGTCCTAATGCCTCCGTCCGGCTGTTTTGTGCACGATCGCTTCGCATTGTCCACTTAGCGGAAATAGAGGCGTGGAGAATTGGTAAGCCGCCGTTTTTTTCTCGCAAATCAGCCCTGTTGCAAACCGTATCGTCTATAATAATGTCCGTGGAATTTATTTCTTCATCAGAAACAAGTTTTCGATAGATTACAACATCTGGAGCAACCATATAATCTCTTCTTATACAAGAAGCTAATTTAGCATCATAAGTAATCAGGCGTGTCAAATATTCCAAATGCTCGTATTGAGAAAAGCTACTTGTTTTAATTGCACTCCGATTCCCAATTTTAGCGATTATCCACTTCCCTGGTCTAATATTTTGTAACTTAGGAAATGTTTTATTTAAAAAATCCATATTGATTTGCTCAAATTTTGCACCAGATGTTTGACCGACTGCTTTATCATGTGTTTCGGCCATTAAACGTTCTGCGATCCCTTTTGCAATATTGATAGATATCTTTGAAGATGAATCAGCATTGCTGGGAACGCCTTTTGTATCTATAGTAAGAACGCCTTGGCGCAAAAGTTCTTCATGATATTTTTTTCTTGCCTCAGCTATAAGTACATTCATTTTTCTAATACTTTTCTTAGTTCTTTTCCTACCGCACATGCTACTGGAGGCGGAAATGCATTGCCTATCATACGGCAAGCATGGGTTTTCTTTTTCCCAAAATCCCATGTATCAGGAAATCCCTGAATTCTGGCAATCATCCTTGGGGTTAGTCTGGGCATCCCTTCAAAATCAGGAGCTGGTGCTTCGTTTGCTACCCCTGATCCATCAACTCCCAACAAAGTCCACGCTTTTTTTGCTCTTACTGGTCCTAAATCGGGGCCTCCATGTTTTTTAGAGCCACCGACAATCGTCGGTGCAATACTATTTGCTGCCTTAGCCCATTTTTCTGCACCTTTCCATCCATTAGAACTCATTAAATCAAAAAGAGTTTCTCCGACAGTAGGAGTCAATTCTGGTTTTTCTTCCGGATAACAGAATTTGCCTTGTTGATCATTCCGAATTCCTACAATCACAATTCGAGGGCGTAGCTGGGGAACTCCATAGTCATTTGCATTGAGCAATTTAATATGAACTTGATAGTCCAATTTTTCTATTTGTTTCAATATTGAAGTACGGTACTCTTCAAATACTGAATCAAGAAATCCCCGAACATTTTCTAACATTACCGCTTTTGGTTTGATTTCATCAATCAATCGAATTGCTTCTGGAAACAAATCCCGTTCGTCTGCGTTCCCAAGTTGTTTCCCTGCGACAGAAAATGGTGGACATGGAACACCTCCTGCTAGCAAGTCAACTTTTCCTTTGTAGGGAGTGCCGGAAAATTTTCTGACATCTCCGCAAATAACATTCCATTCCGGGCGGTTGCATCTTAATTTATCGCAATATTCTTGTTCATATTCAACAAGTGCTATATGAGAGAAGCCTGCCATAGATAGTCCTAATGCCTGACCGCCCACACCAGCACATATTTCAATACTTGTTAACATTTGTAGTCTCCTTTTAATCAGACGAAGCTGGCAAAGCCGATGTCCGGTCGGCGCTGCATGCCGTTAAATTGAATCTTTTTGATTTCGTTGTGGGCGCGCTGGCGCGCTTCGGAGAGGGTATCCCCCTGTGCCACGACGGCCAGGACGCGGCCGCCATTGGTTTCATAACAGTTTTTATCCGCATTCCATTTGGTGCCGGCGTGGTAAACGGAAGCATTTGAAATATCGTCCAGTCCCTGAATAGCGTCGCCGGAATGGGAGGTCTCCGGATATCCTTTGGAGGCCAGCACGCAGCAGACGCTCCAGCCGTTTTGGAAGGAAATTTCTTCCGGCGCAAATTCTCCCTTGGCCCCATGCAGGCAGAAGGAGGCCAAGTCTCCGGAGAGCAGGGGCATAACGGCCTGGCATTCCGGATCGCCGAAGCGGCAGTTGTATTCAATTACTTTTGGACCGTTTGGAGTCAGCATCAGGCCGAAGTACAGAAAACCCCGGTAAGGCAGTCCGTCTTTTTTCAGTCCGGCTACCGTCGGAGCCACGATTTCCTTTTCAATGCGTTCCAGCATTTCCGGCTCCACCAGTCGGCGGGAAGCCACCGCTCCCATGCCACCCGTGTTGGGGCCAGCATCGCCTTCCTTGAGGCGCTTGTAGTCCCGTGCCGGGCAGAGGATGAGATAATGGTCGTCCACCAGAGCGCCGAAGATGGAGACTTCCGGTCCGGTAAGAAATTCTTCCACCAGCAGCCGCCCTTCACCAAAGCGCCTGTCCGTAAATACTTCTTTCAGGAAGGAGTCCGCTTCCTCCTTGCTCATGCAGACGGCTACGCCCTTTCCGGCGGCCAGACCGTCAAATTTCAGCACGGTAGGATAGTTGTTTCCGATGAATTGCCGGGCTTCCTCCAATGTGGCCGCTACGCGCGCCTGCCCGGTAGGGATGCGGTGGCGGAGCAGGAAGTCCTTGGCAAATTCCTTGCTGGCTTCCAGCCGGGCGCTTTCTTTTACCGGCCCCCAGCAGGGAATGCCCGCACGGGTGCAGGCATTGGCCAGGCCTTCATCCTTGACCAGATAGCTTTCCTCCCCGGCAACGCAGAGGTCCATTTTATTGGAAACCATCCAGTCGATCAGCGAGGGCAGATCCCTGGCCGGGATGGGGGTAGCCAGACGGTTGATGGCGTCACTCCCCGGGAAACAATACATTTCCGGAGCGGAGGGAGATTCCTTGAGTGCCTTGACCAGTGCATGTTCACGTCCACCTTTTCCAATAACGGCTATTTTCATACGCAGCCAGTATGCCGGGACGGACTGATTTTGCCAAGCTGAAATGAACGGTGAGGTTTTCCCTTTTGTCTGGTTGTTCCCATGCTTTTCCTCCATTGCCGGGAATGGGGCTGTACCACTTTTTCTTTTCGTGGCACGGCGCAGCCGTTCGTTCGGGGAAGATGTTGTAAAAAGGCCGCCTGACCCGGAGGGAAGGCGGCCTGTAAAAGGAAAGGGCGGTATTTGCGTTTAGAACGGGATTTCGTCGTCCATGTCTCCAAAGTCGTTGGACGGCTGATTGGTGGGGGGCATGGGGGGCGGGTTGTAGTTCTGGGCCGGGCGGGATTGTCCGTAGTTGTTGGAACGGGGAGCGTTCTGGTACTGTTGGCGCGGAGCACCTCCCATATCGCCTTCGCCGCCGCGGGGGAAGAGCTGGATGTTTTCCCCAATCACGCGCAGCTTGGTGCGTTTCTGCCCGGAGGCTTTATCTTCCCAGGAATCCAGTTGAAGGCGTCCTTCCACAAAGACTCCGCGGCCCTTGCTGAGGTAGTTGCCGGCAACTTCCGCCTGGCGGTTCCAAAGGGTGACGTCCACGAAAGTGGTTTCTTCCTGGCGTTCGCTGTTGTCGCCCGCGTAGTAACGGTTGATGGCAAGGCGGATGTCCGTAACGGCGGTTCCTTTGGGAGTGTAGCGCAGTTCGGGATCAGCGGTAAGGTTGCCCATTAAGAAGACTTTGTTGAGATTGGCCATATAGGATGGGTGTTAACGAGGTGTATGGTATATAGGAAAAGAGCCTTGCCGTTTAGGAAGGCATGTGTTTGGTCGTTAGCAAGTATGGGCCTGCACATGGTCTTGTGCAATACTAAATTACGGAATCGTCCTTCATCATGTCTCCTTTCTACATTGCATTCGTCATGGAACCGTGAAAACTTTACCTCCATGAGTTTCAGGCAGCGGCGGAGAAACGGACTGTTCCGGGTTTCCTGGGGCACATGCCTTTTGCTGTCTGTGCTGGCACACCTGTTTTTGCTGGCGGGGAGCTGCCTGGTTCCTGAAGAATGGCTGGCTTCCCCGCGTCCGTCTGAAACGGCGCGGAGGAAAGTGGCTGTAAGCGCGCGCATGGTCAAGAGAGTGGAACCTCAACTGGTGGGCCGGAAACAAGAGCCCGCGGAATATCTGCCTGCCGTCGTGAAGACCAATGAGGAGCAGGAAAGCGCCACCAGGCCGGAAGTGCCCAAATTCCAGAGCAACAGGAACACGCGGGCGGAAGGCGGCCGGAAGGATCCGGACGGCGACAGGGATATGCCCGCCCAGGATGGCGTGGAACGGGAAAACGGAGAGATTGTCCTTTTTGACCAGGAAAGACAGGATGGGGATTTAAGCCATGAACGGGACGGCAACAAAAACGCTTCCCCCGGAGCTTCCTCCAATGTTCCCTACCGGCCCCTGGAACCATCCATGCCGCCTGCCGGTCATCCCGATTCCCTGGCTCATTCTCCCGACAAGAAGGGGATTCCAGGCAAATCGGAAGAGGAAAAAACGGCCCGACAAAACATCCGTCATGCACAGGAGAAGGCCATGCAGCTTCCCCATGCGGTAGTGTTGCCCAGCCCCGGAGATTCGGAGAAGCCGGATCCGCTTGAGGAATTGGCCAAAAGCATTGCGAAAGGGGCGGACAATCCTCCCCTGAATCTTCCCAATCTGGATTTGGTGCCCAATACAAAACCGGTTCAGAAACAGCCCTTGTATGATCCCATGTTCAATGCGGAGAGCCAGCCCGGCTTCAAGACACATGAGCGGAAGACCAAGCAGGTCGGCAAATTCAGCTTTGGCCGCCGTCCGACATTGGATGTGGAAGCTACGCCCATGGGAACGTACCAGGAGATCGTTTACCGGGCTATCGGGGAACAATGGTACCGCCAGTGCGATTTGAACCGCGACCTGATTGTTACCGGAACTGTGCGCATCCGCATCCTGATTAACAAGAATGGCAAAATTTCGTCTATGAGGCAGACTTCCCGCGTGGGAGCCAGCGAGGTACAGAAGTCCTTTACCTTCCTCGCCATCAAACTCGCCAGGCTTCCAGCGATGCCCCCGGAGGTAAGGAGTATGCTTGTGGGGGATTCTTTGGAAATGTATTTCGATTTCAATTTTTAACAACCTACCATCCTGCAACAAATACCATTCACAGATATATGATGATGAACTTGATCAAAGACTGCATTACATTCTTCCAGGCAGGCGGCGTTTTCATGTACCCGCTGGCAGCCTGTTCCGTTCTTCTTATTGCGGCCGTTATTTACCGCATGTTCAATATGAAGAAGAGCCTCATTTGCCCCGTCGTGCTGACCAGGGCCGTGGAGCAGTACACCCGCGGCGCCGTGGAGCGCACTGAATTGGAGAGAATAGCTGCGGATTCGGATTCCGTGGAGGGCCGCCTGGTGCTGGATGCGTTGAATTCACCGCTGGAGGATGAAGCCTCCCTGAAGGAAATGATCCAGGTGAAGGCCCGCGAGGAGTTTGTAACGCTTCAGGCGGGTCTGCCCCTGCTGGACATGATTGTGATGATAGCCCCCATGTTTGGCATCCTGGGAACCGCCAGCGGCCTGGTGCAGATTTTCAGCGTTTTCGGAATGGATGAGAGTCACGGCATGATTGCTCAGGGGATTGCCCAGGCTCTGAATACGACGATTGCCGGTCTCGCCATCGCCACTCCGGCCGTGATTGCCCACGTTTATTATTCCCGCAAGCTGGAGCGCATTTCCGCCTCCATGGAAGTCCTGCTGACAGAACTGGTTTCCTTCCGCTGCCATCATTCCCAACGCTGACAAGGCCATGCAGTTTTACCGCAAGAAAGCAAGGAGCATGGGGGTGCCCATCGTCCCCATGATTGACATATTGACCATTCTGCTGATTTTTTTCATTGTCCATACGCAGTGGAAGAAGCCGCAGTCCCTGCTTAAGATAGATGTACCCGGAGCGGAATTCATGGAAGGGACTCCGTCTTCGGAACAGCGGGCCGTTCTGGCCGTGACGGGGACATCCGCCATTTCCCTGAATGGCAGGCTGGTGGAGATGAATGAACTGGCTGCTGCCCTGGAGGCCTTGAAAAAGGAAAATCCGGGCGTCAAACTGCAGCTTGACGTGGATAAAAAAGCGGAGTTCGGCGTCATTGTCGGCATTTGGGATGCGCTGACGTCTGTGGGTATTGACGCAGGAGAGGTTCCTGCCAGAATAGAAATCAACAAGCCCGGCGCACGGTAAGCGCCTTAACATATATATTATCCCCCTCCCGATGTTATTGGAAATAGCACAGTATGGAAATCCGGTATTGAAGGAAAAATGCCGCCCTGTAGAACATTTTGACGACAGCCTGAAAACCCTGGCGGAGAATATGCTGGAAACCATGTACGCAGCAGAGGGCATTGGCCTGGCGGCTCCCCAGGTGAGCATTCCCATTCAACTGGTAGTGATTGATATCCCGAAGGAGGAAGAGTCCGTCACCTGGCTTAAAGTGAACGGAGAGGACAAGGAGCTTTCCGACATCATGCCTTTGATGTTTGCCAATCCTGTTCTGGAACCTTACGGACCCATGCATCCTTTTCATGAAGGCTGCCTTAGCGTGATGAAGATACGCGCTTCCGTCGTGAGGCCGGACTTTGTCAAGGCTACGGTGCTTCTGATTGACGGAAGGGAAATAACGATTGACTGCAACGGCCTTCTGGCCAGATGCCTGCAGCATGAATGCGACCATTTGAACGGCATCCTTTTTGTGGAGCGCGTTTCTTCCGCACAGAAGATTACCCTGCGCAACAAATTGAAGCGTCTGGCATTGGGATACTAGCTTTCCGTGACTTCCCTCAGGCCTTTATGGCAGCCAAAGGAGGGGGGCAAAGAAGACCGCATTCCGGAACCGCAAAGTTTTTACAGCCGGGAACCGTCCCGTGATGTTCCCGGCAGACTATAATCCACCCGGGTTCGCAGTATTCGGAAGAGAAGAGGTCAGGACGCTTTTTCCGGATCCGGCTGAACCGGTTTTCCAGATTCCCTTTTGACGCGTATTTGCAAATCCGCCAAAGCGTTCATGTAGTAAATGTACGCGTCAAAGGCGGATGCATACGGCGTGAAGGAGTTTTCCTTCTGCATATAATGGAAGTGGTCCGCACTCTGCAGTTTGCGCCAAACGTGGGTAAGATCCTTGTCATGGGCTGCCTTGACCGGTTTTTCCAGACGGTAGATTTTGCGGAGGGCTTCATCCTGCATGACGTTGCCATTCCAATGGGACATGGTTCCAAAAGTGGAGCAGGTCATTTCCTGGGTGCATTCACAGACGGAAACAGGTTTGATTTCCCGCGCCACTTCGGACGGAGTCATGAACCGGTTGCCGGCGTCTATGCAGGCGAGAATCATCGTACGCCAGAATTCGAAGACGCCTGTAGCGTCAGACTGTCGTTCCCCCAGCGTTTCATAGTCCATGGACAGGGTAGTGACGCTTCCCTGCTGGTGCGTCAGCCAATCCGCGAACGTGGTGGGGGAAAGCGGGTATTCCGACCATTCCGGATCAGTCCGCATGATTGCCAGGTCATTGGAGAGTTCCCGGTTGCGGAAGATAGTGGTGGTGTTATACACCCACGGAGCCAGGAAGACTTCATTGCTGGTAAATCCCTTGAGCATGGCCGGGTTGCCGTCCGCCATGATGCCCTTGAAGCCGAGCGTTTCCGCCTGCGCCGCAATGGCGTTGGAGTACAGCATGCCGGTATTCATCAGCACATCCGTTTCCTGATGAAAGAGTTTTTTGAGAAGCTCCCGGTGTTCTTCAATCTGTTCGGCAAATTCCTGAGGGGAGTAAACGGATGCCAGGGAATTGTAATAAGGCATTGCCAGAAAGTCCACACAGCCGGTTTCCGCCAGATCCTTGAATGCGGCAATCAGGTCCGGCCTGTGGTACAGGGCCTGTTCCAGAATGACTCCGCTGAGTGCCAGCCCAAAGCGGAATTTGCCCCCGGTGAGTTCAATAAGCTGTTTCATCAGCCGGGTTGCCGGGAAATAACAGCGCTCCGCCACCGTGCTAAGCACGCGGGCATTCAGATCATCATCTTCATAAAAGGCATGTTCTCCAATTTTGAAGAAGTCATAATGAATCAGCCGGTTGGGCTGATGCGCAACGAAAGTGAGGGAAATGTTGCTCATGGACGGGGTGAAGAAGGCTGAGAGTTATGGAGTAGGGTAAAAAGGCGTTTTTAGCGGTTCAGCACATGTTTATAGACCCGGATAACCTTGTCTGCGGCGGCATCCCAGGTGGAGGCCTTGATGTCCTCCGTGCTCTGTTCCACTACTTTCCGGTACAATTCCTCATCCGTGCAGAGATGGACGATATGTTCCGCCATCTTGTTGACGTCCCAGAAATCCGCTTTCAGGGCTCCCTTCATAACTTCCGCCACGCCGGACTGCTTGGAAATCACGGCGGGAATGTTGAATTGGGCCGCCTCCAGCGCAGAAAGGCCGAAGGGCTCCGATACGGAAGGCATGCAGTAGATGTCCGTGATGGAGAGGAGTTCATTGACTTTGTCCTTGTTCAGGAAGCCGGTGAAGTGGAATTTGTCGCCCACGCCCTTGAAGGCTCCGGATTCGATCAACTGGCGGAGTTTTTCTCCCGTACCGGCCATGACGAAGCGTACGTCGTCCGTCTGTTCCAGAACCTTGGCGGCAATCTGAAGGAAGAATCCCGGACCTTTCTGAGCCGTCAGGCGGCCCAGGAAGAGTACGAGTTTTTCCGGGAATTTTTTCTTCCCTTTAAAGACTTTGACCGGATCCGCTCCGTTATGAATGGGAAATATCTTATGGGGGTCGATGGCATAGTGCCCGCTGGCGATGGTTCCCGTGTATTTACTGACCGGGATAACGGCATCCGCCTGTTCCATGCCGAATTTTTCAATGTCGTAAATCCAGCCGCGGGCATCCGCTCCGGCACGGTCAAACTGGGAAGCGTGCAGATGCACCACCAGGGGCTTGCCCGTGGCTTTTTTCACTTCCACGCCAGCCAGATAGGTCATCCAGTCATGGGCGTGGATAATGTCAAAATCCTGCTGAAGGGCGACTTTTACCGCTATTTTTGAGAATTGAATGACTTTCAGGGCCAGGTCTCCGGCGTAAAGGTCTTCCTTGTTCCTGAACAGCTGGAGGTCGGCTTCATGCGTTTTGGAGAAGGTGATGCGGCCTTCCTTGGTGAACTGCACCACGCCGGATCCCCCTTCCACGGTGGTGTAGGGGTCCAGTTCAATGGGCGCGCGCTCCACCAGGGCAAAGCTGTCATAAGAATATTTCCGGTCCACTTGCTCCACTTCCCGATAGGAGACGTTATTGAGACCGGTGAGCTGAAATCCGTCAAAAAGGACGGAAGGATCGGCCTTGGGAACGATCACCCTTAAATCCACTTTTTTTGCCAGCGCCTTGGAAAGACCCAGGCAGGCAATGCCCAACCCCCCGTTGACCAGGGGCGGGAATTCCCATCCTAATGTAAGAACTCGAATTGTGCTCATCGGTTGATGTGGTTTGTCGGTGCCGGGAAGGATACGGACTCGTGCCGTGTTGTACACCAACGCAATAAAACCAGATTTTTCATGTTCGGTCTAGATTAATATGAATAATTTTACTCTAATAATGAAAAGAAAAGTGCTGCTTTAGTTCAATCTTGCGTTCGTCATGAAATTGATTTAGTCTGGACTGAACGCTTTTGATCCTCTCTTCCGTCCGGCTTCAATGTGCTCCGTTTCCAACATCCCTGAAAGACGAAAAACACCTCCTCTCCGGGGGAGTCTCGTCAAATGGGAGTACACGAATACGGTTTCCAAAATAACTCTCAGCATGTGTCTTGCTGATGCCGGTATTGTCCGCGTAACGTATTTCCCCGGAGCGGTGCCGGAAGACGAGCCGAGCTATGCCGTAAGCCCCGGATATTCCGCACCGGGAGCGGAAATCCGCGAGTATGATGAGGACGGGGTTCATGTCGTTGAGACGTCCCTGCTCCGCATCCGCATTCGCACGGAGGAGCAAAAGGTGGATTTTTACGATGTTGCCACGGATGAGCCCCTGCTGACGGATGAGGGCGGATTCGGCCGGGAGAGCAAGGACTGGACTGGAGACGCCCGGGTATGGATACGGAAAAATCTTCAGGAAACGGAGCATTTTTTCGGGCTTGGGGACAAGCCGTGCGCCTTGAACCTGAGGGGCAAGTATTTCTCCATGTGGGGAGCGGACCATTATGATTTCCATGAGGAATCGGATCCCCTTTACAAAAGTATTCCCTTTTTCCTCAGTTTGCGGGAAAGGAAGGCGTACGGCCTGTTGTTTGACAACACGTGCCGTTCGTATTTCGACTTCGGAGCTACGGATGAAAAGGTTCTTTCCTTCGGGTCCTTCGGGGGCCTGATGAATTATTATTTCATTTACGGCCGCACTCCTCTGGACATCATCTCCGCTTATACGCGCCTTACCGGTACGCCTGAATTGCCGCCTTTGTGGGCGCTGGGGTACCACCAGTCCAAGTGGAGCTATTATCCGGACAAGGCCGTATACAATCTGGTGGAGCGTTTCCGGGGCCTGGGCATTCCGTGCGATGCCGTGCATCTGGACCATCATTACATGGAACGGAAGGAGGGATTTACCTGGGACAAACAGAATTTTCCCGACGCGGAAGGAATGGTCCGCGCCCTGGAGAAGGACGGTGTGAAGACGGTTCTGATTGTCAATCCCGGCGTGAAGGTCAACCCCGCCAATTTGGTCTGGAAAGAGGGGATGGAACGCAATTATTTCTGCCGCCGGTCGGAAGGCAATTTATTGTCGGAGGAAGTATGGCCGGGACTTTGCAATTTCCCGGATTTTACGGCTCCCGCCGTACGCGGCTGGTGGGCGGATCTGTTCAGCAGGGATATTGGGAAAATTGGCGTGCGCGGCCTCTGGAATGACATGAACGAACCTGTCGTTTTTCCGGACCGCACTTTCCCGATGGATACGCGGCATGAATATGACGGCATGCCCTGTTCCCATGAAAAGGCCCATAATATTTACGGGCAGTGCATGGCGGAAGCCTCTTGGCTGGGCATGAAGCGTCACGCTCCGGACCGGCGCCCCTTCCTGCTGTCCCGATCTGGTTTTGCCGGATTGCAGCGCTTTGCCGCCACATGGACAGGGGACAACCGGTCCAGCTGGGAACATTTGAAGCTGGCCAATTTCCAGTGCCAGCGGCTTGCGGCTTCCGGCATCTCCTTTGCGGGAGCGGATGCTGGGGGATTCATGGGGCATCCCACGCCGGAATTGTTTTGCCGCTGGATGCAGATGGCCTCTTTCCACGGTTTTTTCCGCAATCATTCCTCCGGGGAGTTCGGAGGTCAGGAGCCATGGGTTTTTGGGCAGGAAGTCACCTCTTACGTGAAAGCCGCCATAGAGGGCCGCTACCGCCTGCTTCCCTATATCTACACGCAGTTCCGCCGGTACGCGGAGACGGGCATGCCCGTGCTGCGCTCCCTGGCCCTGCAATGTTTTACCAACAAGGACACCTACTGGCGGGGGGCGGAGTATTTCTTCGGAGACCACCTGTACGTCATTCCCATTCATGAGCCGCAGGAAGGCGGGCGGTTCCTCTACATTCCGGAGGGCGTCTGGTATTCCTACCACACGGACAGCCTGATGGAGGACACAGGAAAGGATGTATGGGTGAAGTGCCCCCTTTCTTTCCTGCCCGTGTATGTCCGCGGAGGAGCGGTAATTCCCCATTGGCCGGTGCAGCAATACGTGGGAGAACTGCCTCGGCCGCCGCTGACGCTGGATGTATGGTGGGCGCCGGAAGGGGAGGTGGCCTCCCATTTGTATGAAGATGCAGGGGACGGATATGCATACCGGAACGGAGAATGCGCCGTGCATGAGTTCCTTTACCGCGGCGGCTCCAATTCCCTGGAGCTGGATTGGAACTGCGAAGGGGATCCCTGTGCGTTCCATGAGTCCGCAGAGGTGGTTTTGCACGGTTTGCCTGCAGGTATTTCCGTCAGTGCATGCATGGACGGCGTGCCGTGCTGCGGCGTGATGAGGGAAGGAAGGGTGTGGAAAATACCGGTGAAGGATAAATTTGACACGCTTTCCGTCTGCTGGCCGGAGGAATAATGTTCTTCCATTAAGGGAATGAGGCGTCCGGAGGAACTGTCATGGAAGGTGGAAACTGCGCCTGACCGTATCCCTCTTCAGTTTCAGTTCCCGCCATTCATGCGTCAGGGTGGAGGAGGCCACTACGCCGCCCCCGGTGCAGAGTGCGAGCCTCTGCCCCTGCCAGTACAGGGAGCGGATGCCTACCAGGCAGAAAAAGTCTCCATTTTCCAGAAAACCGAACGGGGCGCCGAAGTGAAGCGGACAGCGGAGACGTGAACGCCAGTCGTCCAGCTGGGAGAGCGTGTTTTCCGTGCGGGGCTGGGAACCCAGGGCGGGGGTGGGGTGGAGCAGTCGTATCCAGTGGGCCGGAGTATGCTGTTCGTCCGATTCCAGTGTGAGGTAAGTGACGAAGTGGATCAGGGTGCCCAGGTTCAGCACGCTGCGTGCCGTTCTGGTGACGCTGCCGAAGGGGGACAGGCGGGAAAGAATGCTGCCCGCCACGATTTCATGCTCGCGGATTTCCTTGTCGTCGTTGATGAAAACCCCTTCATCCTCCGGACGGGCCGTTCCTGCCAGGGCCATTGTCTCCAGGCGGCGGCCCTGCTGGTGGAACAGTGTTTCCGGAGTGATTCCGCAGAATCCTTCCCGTTCCGTCCACCAGGCGTAGGGATAATGGGACGGAGAGCTGCTGATGGCCCGCAGGATGAGTTCCCGGGGGGTGTGGGGGAGCAGCATTTCCCCGAACTGGGGGATCGCCGGAACGCTTTTCATCAATTGCCCGGCAGCGATTTGCTCCATCATTTCCGCAAAAACCTGCGCGTATGCGTCCGGAGACGGTTCCGCCCACCGGATTTCCGGAGCAGGCGGGGGGGGATTTCCCTCCGCCGGGAGAGCATGAAGGGCTGCCGGTATTTTCCATGGCCGCGGGTCGTCCAGCCGGAATGTATCAATATAAAAGGCGGGGCCGGAATCCGGCGGTTCCGCTGATTCCCGGAAAGGCCCGGTTCCGAGAAGAAGGCCGTGGGAAGGATGCTTGATCAGGGCTCCGGAAGTCAGCGTTTTTATGTCCATGCGCAATTCATGTTAAAATGCCGCCGCCGGGAATTCCAGCTATTTGAATGTTTGTGAAGTGCGGAAGAAACGGGAATGACGGTTCAATGGGCGCCTCCGTTTTTCCAGAATGTCCCATGGATGGCATGGACCTGAAAAAGGGCATTCCCCTTCGTTTTCCTCCTCCGTTGAAAAAGCAGGGGATGACGGCCTTCCCCTGCCCGGAGCCTGTAACGGAGAGAAACTCCGCCCCTGTTTCCTGGAGCCGTGCGCCATGTCACGTGCGTTCCCCTTTTGAATTGACGGGAAAAAGCACTCAAGTAAGCTTTAAAGAGCTTCCAACCCTATGCAGATAATGAACAGACCAGCACCATCAGTCCCCACCGCCGATATTCCGGTAGAGGCCATGCTGGCAGAGGTGCGGAAGCCGCTGGGACCCGTTTGGTGGAGCGTGTTTCTCGCCAGCGCATTGCTGGCGGCGTGGGGCATAGGGTGGAGTTCCTGGCGCATTGCCGCAGAGGGTGTGGGCGTGCTGGGGGTGAATAATAACGTGGTGTGGGGGCTGGACATCGTGCATTTTGTTTTCTGGATAGGCCTGGGGCATGCGGGCACCCTGATTTCCGCCGTCCTGCTGCTGACGCGCCAGTCATGGAGAAGCCCGATTGCGCGCGGAGCGGAACAGATGACCCTGTGCGCGGTTATCTGCGCCGCCGTTTTCCCTGTGGTGCACGTAGGGCGTGTCTGGATGGCGTGGATGGCTTCCCCGTTGCCGGAAGTGAGCGGAATTTGGCCGGACATGGCCTCTCCTTTGATGTGGGATGTCATGGCAGTCAGCACCTATTTTCTTCTTTCCCTGTTGTACTGGTATATCGGCCTGGTGCCGGATTTCGCGTTGCTGAGGGATTGCTGCAAGGGGCGTCTGAGGCGCCGGTACGGGTGGCTGGCACTGGGCTGGCAGGGAACGGGGCGCCAGTGGCGCGCCTATGAAAAGGCCAGCCTTCTTTTTGCGGTTATTCTGACTCCTCTCGTGGTATCCGTTCATTCCGTGGTGAGTTTCGATTTTTCCGTGACTCAGGTGCCGGGGTGGCACCAGAGCATTTTTCCGCCCTATTTCGTAGGGGGGGCCATCCTCAGCGGCATGGCAATGGTTCAGCTGATTCTGCTGGGGGTGAGGCGTCTGATGGCCGGCAGCGGAGTTCGCCGGGCCGTTACTCCGGCCATTCTGGATTTAAGTTCCCGGTTTGTGCTGGCCCTGAGCCTGGTGATGGGAGCCATGTATTTGTGGGAGCATCTGGCAGCCATTCTGAATGAAGGCTCTCCGGAGCCGTTTCCGGGCAGAAATCCTGTGAATGCCGTGTTCCTCATCGTCATGGTTGCCGGGAATGTGGCGCTGCCCCAGTTGTTCTGGTTCCGCTCTCTGCGAACCAACTGCTGGGTGATCGCCGCCGTGGCTCTGGGAGTGCTTGCGGGCATGTGGATGGAACGTTTCTGGATTGTCGTGAATTCCCTGAAGGCATCCCTGCTGGCTGCCAACATCGGAGATTATTTCCCCAGCGTGACGGATTTGGCCATGATGGCCGGGAGCGTGGGGCTGTTTATGGCCCTGTACATGGCGCTGGTGCGCGTGGCTCCGTTCTTCTCCCTGTGCGACGTGCGGGAACAGCAATCCCTGAACAAGGAGGGCGGGGCATGAAAAAGCCCGTCATTTCCGGCTGGGTGCTTTCCTTCGGTTCGGAGAAGGCGCTCCTTCAGGCCGTCCGCGTGCTGGTGAAGGAGGAAAATCTGCGCTGGGAGGTTTGCGCACCTTATCCCTGCGCCGCTGTTCGTCTTGCCAACAGGCACGCCGGGAAGGCCGTGGGAGCAGGCGTCCGGCTGTGGGCCGCAGCGGGCGGCGTCTGCGGGTTTCTGGCCGTGGCTCTGTGGCTTTACTGGACGCAGTTCTGTGCGGATCCCCTTGTGACCCAGGGCAGGGTCCAGGGCTGGGACAGCTGGCCCGCATATGTCCCTCCCCTGTTTGAAGGAACGTTGCTGGGGGCCGGATTGCTGACCGCCGCCGGTTTCCTGAAGGGGGCTCTTCTCCCGCAGTGGCACGACTGGGCGTTCGAGTGTGATTTTTTCAGGACGGATGAGCACGGGAACGGTTACTTCATTCTGCTGGAAGGCGGGAGCGAAGGCTATGCCGCCGTTTTGGCTGAAGCCCTGCATCCGGATGCCTGCGAGTACGTTCATGGGAAAGGAGGCCGGGCATGAGAGGAGGCATCACGGCGGTAGCAGCCCTTGTTCTGCTGGGAGCACTCTGGTTCCTGGCGGGGGACGACGATGGAAGAAATGCCGTTCCCCGTTTGTTTGACAATATGAATGATCGTCCTCTGGCGGATGCCCAGCAGGTGGGGATTTCTTCCGCCGCTCCGGACCGGAAAGCGCGCCTGACGCCTCCCCGTTCCGTGGCGCAGTCCCTGGGCATGAACGGAACGGTCCAAAAACGGGAGGATGACCGGGACTCCTTTGCTGCGGAAGGTTCCTATTTTTCCTCCGGCCGCATGCAGGGCGGAGAGGAGGATTCCATGCCTCTGGAACTGGGCGGCATCTCCCGCAGCCGTGATGTGCAGGCGGAGGGGCGTGCGCTTTATCTGGCGCATTGCGCCGTTTGCCATGGAGAGGACGGAGGAGGACGCGGCAGCATGGCCGCTTATGACACCTATCCGCAAATAGGCTCTTTCCGGGATGGAAAGTACGCTTCCTATTCCCCCGGAAAAATGTTCAGGAGCATTCGGTCGGGGCAGGGGAACATGCCCGCTTTCGGAAATATTCTCACGGCGCGGGAAATCTGGTGTCTGGTGGCGTTTATCCGCCATTTGCAAGCGCCGCCGGAAGAACCTGCCGTTCAACAGAAGGAACAACATCCATGAACAGCAATACATCTTCAACAGGCAGGAAACGCCGGGATCGTCCGGCATTCGGCTGGGCGGGGCGTCCTGCAGCCCTCACCATGTGGATCATTTCCGTTCTATTGTGGTGCGTGCTGATGCGCCAGTCTTTTACGGCCATGCCCTGGGACGACATGACGGTCGCCGGGGAAAGGCTGCAGGAATTAAGAAGGCCGTTCGCCGCTGCCGGAATGGCCACAGGCGTTCTCGGCTCCAGCCTCTGTCTGGGGTGCCTGTTCTGGCTCTGCCTGTCTTCACTGACGGGCTCCGGCTGGGGAATCTCACTGAGAAGGGTTCTGGCGGCGGGGTGCTGGGGGTTTTTACCCGGTGTTCTGGTATTGGCCGGAACAGTCGGCTGCCTGACTACCGTGATTTTTCCGGAAGCAGCCCGTTACTGGGGTGTTGCGGATGTTGCCTCTCCCGGCGTCCAGCCCTTCGGCGTTCTGGATTTGGCTGACTTCTCATGGTGGAACCCGGCATGGCTGTACGTGCGCGTGGGGAGTATTGCGGTGCTTTCCTGGAGCATGGCCCAGGTATGGGAAACGCTGGTTGCGGAAAAAAATGTCTGGCAGCCTTCCTTCCGCCGGGGCTCTGCCGTCTTCTGCATGGTTGTGACGGTGATGATGCTGGGCCTGCTGGGGATGGACATGCTGGGAGGGACGGGAAAGGTCGTTCTTTCCATGTTCCCCGTATACATGATTGCATATGTTCTGCTGGTGTCCCTGGCATTCGCTGTGTTGTCTGCCGTGTTCCTGAGGCGGCTGGACGGAGGGAAGGAGCTGCCTTGGCCCCGCCTGGGCGGCATGCTGACGGCTATGGTTCTGGTGAAAGCCTATATTGTGTATTCTCAGTACATGATTACTTGGTACGCCTCCATTCCGGCTGAAATGTCCTTTTATAACGCAGCCGCTTCCTCCGGCTGGTCCGGAATGTTTGCCGCGGCTCTTGTTCTTCAGCTTCTGCTGCCTTTCCTTATTTTGCTGTTCCCCGCGTTGAGACGCCGGCCGTCCGCGTTGGGCGCTGTATGCGCCGGGGTGCTGTTTGGCTCCCTGCTGGAAGCATGCTGGATGTTCGGCCCCGGACTTGGGCTGGACCCGTCCGCATGGAAGGCATGGCTTCCGCTTGTCCTGCTCTTGGGAGGGATGGCCCTGATCTGCTGTTTTTCCTTCCTGGGGGCACTGAGCGTCCGCAGGGTATTTCCCGAATCATGATGAACCGTACCGCCGCCGTTTTTTTTCTGTTTTCCCGCCGTCCGGGCGAGTATCTCCCCCTGTTCTGGCTGGCAGGGGCTTTCGTGCTGGGTTTCCTGTGGTCGCTGGCGTACGCTTCCGGTCTGGTGGCGGAGGAGCCTTTGCCGTGGCCGGCCGGCCGCCTCATGTTCGCATTCTACGGCATGCTGGTGTACGGCTGGGCCCTCCCCGTCCTGTTTTCCTTTGCGGCGGGAAGCAGGAGCCGGTGGATGAAACCCGTAGAATGGCTCTGGCATGCCTGCGTTGCGCTGGGGTTGGCGACTATTGCCGCGGGAAATGGGAGCGGCGTGCTCCTGATGCCTTTTGACTGGTGGGTTTGCCCGGTTTTTGCCTTCCTTGCCGCAGGGGCGGCGTGCGTCGCATGGTTCCGTCCGTTTCCGTGGACTGTACGGCTGTTGTTCAGTTCCTCCGCCGGGTGTGTGGCCGCGGCCCTTTGGGCGTTGGGACATACGCAGGCATTGTCCATGAATGGCCTGCTGGATGTTTCCGCCCTGGGAGGAAGCCTGTCCTGCGGGCTGATGTTTGCCGCCCTGGGAGCGGCGGCGCTCCGCCTGGATATGGCGCTGGGGAGGGCAGCCGGAATCCTGTCCGTCTGGATGGCCCTGGTGCTGGCGGCGGCTCCGGTGATTGGCGGGCTGGGGGGGCTTCAGGGGGTTCCCGTGCCGTGGATGTTGGTGGAGGCCGGTACCGCCTGGTTTTGGTGCGCCGTTCTTCCCGCCGTCCTGGCGGTGGCGCGTTTTTGGATAAAATCCGGTACGAAGACCGGAATATGGGTGAAGACCGGAGTTTCCCTGCTTGCCTTGCTGGCGGCATGGAACGTGTTTGTTGTGGGTGCGCCTGAGCTGATGCAGTTTTCCCTGTCTGCATGGTATGAACCGGAATTATGGATTCTGCTGGGGGCCGGAGTTTTGATGATGGCAGGGGGGAAGGCCCCCGGACATTTCCCTGTGGCATGGCGGCTGTTGGGCGCAGGCGTCTGCGGCGTGCTTCTGGCGTATGCCGTGGGCGTGCTTGCCGCCCTGGATGTCCAGGCTTTTCCTGAGGCCCGTCGCGCGGAGCTGATGAGCGGCTGGGTGGGCATGGCTGCCTGCATCCACGCCGTTGCCATGGCTTTTTGCCTGGCGGGCAGCCTCTGCCTGTGGCGGCCAGCGGGAGCGGAAGACGGAGGCCGGGAGCCTTCCCCTCCGTTTTTGCTGCGTTTCTTCTTCATTTCAGCCGTAGCGGCGGCTTTGGCGCTGGCGACGGCTGCGGCCGTTGTTCTGCATGCTCCGCCTCCGGATTCCATGGAGGTCAGGAGACCCGTTCATGATGCGGAAGGTTCCGGTATTTATGCCGCGGAGGGGTGTGCCCTGTGCCATACCCAGATTATCCGGCGTTCCCTGTCCGGAAAGGACTGGCAGACGGCGATTGACCGCGGCACGGATCCTGATTTCCCCTACCGGGTCAGTGAACCGGAAGACATGGATGCCGAATTCAACAGGGAAGGAGCGCCGCAGGCGGGGGTGGCGGCCATAGGCCCGGACCTGAGCAATGCGGCGGAATACGCCGCCGGGAGGCTGGAATATGAAGACGCCGTATCCGGCGGCACGCGCCGCGCCGCGCAGGTGCGGGAATGGCTGGCCTTGCATCTTTACAACCCGCGGGAAATGCAGTTCAACAAACCTTGGACCATGTGTCCGGCCATGCCCGGACTGTTTGAGGAACGCCCGGTGGAAGGGAACGCCCCCTCCACGGCTGCCCTGCCTGTCCGGATGGAACGGGGCCGAGAGCTGGTGCCTTCCCCGCGCGGGGAGCGCCTGTTGAACTACCTGGAGTCCCTGCGGAGGGTGGAACCCTCCCTGAAGCGCGACCAAATCCATTCCTTCCCGGCCCTGTCCCATATTCACCCGGATTATGCCGCGCATCCTCCCGCCGTGGATATGGAACGCCTGAAGAAGGCCCGCGCCGCCGCCGTGATGGAAAAGGGCAGGGGCGTGTACCTTTCCAAATGCGCCATCTGCCACGGCAACGACGGCATGGGGGACAAGGTGACCTATCCGCCCCTGGCCGGGTCCGAGTGGCTGAAGGAAAAGCCTGATGTGGAAATCGTCAGGATCATCCTCCAGGGACTGACCGGACCCATCACGGTGAATGGAAAGGAATGGGATTCCACCATGCTGCCGCCCGGCGTCACGGATTCCCGCGACCTGGCGAACCTGCTCACATTCCTGCGCCGCCAGTTCGGCGGGGTGGAGAAGGCGGCCTATACGCCGGAGCAGGTGGACGCCATCCGCCGGGATCTGTGACGGGAGGGCCCCCGATTACAACGTTTCATGCTCCTTGCCCCGGGAACGGAAATGGCTGCAAATGCCATTCTATGAATTTAGATGATACGTCCGCCCTTTCTGCGGACAGAAACGTTGTAATCGGAACAAATGCCAGTGCCGCCAATGGCACGGACAATGTTGTGATAGGTTACCTCTTCCACCAGAGACGACCGGGGTACCGTTGTGGGTTCCACGTCCGTGGGCACCAACTCCGCCGGAACCGCCCTGGGGGATCATATTAAAGTAGGGAATTCCTGCGTTTCCGTAGGTTCCTGGTCCAATACGGACCACTGTTACATGGGGATAGCCCTGGGTTATCAGAGTAATACGTCCAATGAATCGGAGAAGCTCCATACGGCCACGGCCTATTCCTTCTGCGCGGGCATGGGTTCCCGGATCAAGGGGGCCTTCTGCATAGGCACTGGCAGGGGGATTTATGTGGAAGACGGCTGCGGGCACAGCATCGTGCTTGGTGGCTATTCCAGGCCGGAAGTGCCCAGCGGCATTGTGATTTCCGGCGGCCACGCGACGGCCACCCGGTGTGGTTCGTCAGTCCGGGCGTCACCAGCGGGGAGATGATGCTGGCCAGGCAAGCCCTTTTATATTTCCACAACTTCCTCTTTAGTGATGGCATTGTAGGCCAGTGTTATCCCTCCGAAGCCGGAACCGGGGGCCGGAGGATTGCCCGGGTCAATGTCCTTTGCCAGCAAATCCAGCGGGTATAATTCCAGTTTGGTGCCGGGGGTGCAGAAAAATACCACGTCGGGATTGTCCCCGGTCTCGTCCGTTTTAAAACCAAGCTTGTCCCGGTAAAATTGCAGGGACTTTTTCATGTCTATGGCTCCAAGGCAGATGTCGGTTACTCTGTTCATGTTCTTCTTCATGGAATTGGCGAATAGCCTGTTTTTCTGTTTAATGTTTTGCGGAGCCTCCGCCAGGAAAATGTGTTTTTCCCGGTTTTGTTAACGTCTGGTTTTATGGTGAAAGAAACGGAGCCGTCCGCAGGTAGTTAAGGAACCTTTTCATGAATCTTCCTTCCTCCCGCATTCCCTGGCTGGACAACATCCGTGTTTTTGCCTGTATTCTCGTTATTGCCAGCCACATCGTGGGGCAGTTTTTTGTGTCGCCTCCTTTCACTCCGGACAATGAAACCTTTGCCTGGTCCTCCTTTTATACGGTGCTGGTGCGGGTCTCCATCCCCCTGTTTTTCATGATTTCCGGCGCCCTCCTGCTGCCCGTTCGGGATACGACGGGGCAATTCCTGAAAAAACGCTTCACCCGCGTCCTGTTCCCCTTCCTGCTGTGGTCTGCGTTTTACACTGTTTTTCCGTGGAGCTATGAAACGCTCACGGGGGACAGCTTTCACTCCGTCTTCCCCCTCTCACGGGTCACGCCGGACCTGGAAACCATGGGAACGAACCTGCTGCTGATTCCACTGAAATTCAGCGTAGGCATTCATCTCTGGTACCTCTACGTGCTGATGGGCCTTTACCTCTTCCTGCCAGTCATATCCCCCTGGGTGGAGAAAGCGGGAAAGGCGGCCTTTGCCTACTTCCTGCTACTGTGGGCGCTCACCCTCTTGTTCCCTTATCTCCAGACCATTTTCCCCAGCTATCTGGGAAAATGCCCCTGGAATGAATACGGGGCCCTGCATTCCTTCTCCGGGTACCTGGGCTACATGGTGCTCGGCTGCTTTCTGAGGAAATACCCTGGGAATTCCTCCTTCGCCCGCACGGCCTGCTGGGCCGTTCCGTGTCTGGCCGCGGCCTTTTGGTTTACCCTCCATTTCTACCGGACGTCCACGGCTCAGGCCTGGTCCTCAAGCGGCGACTACATCGGCTTCGCCAGCATTAATGTGGCCCTCATGTCCGTGGCCTTATTCGTTCTCTTCCAGTCACTTCCTGCGTTCATAGCCGGGTCCGCGCCGCGGCGGTTCCTGGCTGATTTCTCCAGCATGAGTTTCGGCATCTACCTGGTCCACTTTGTGCTGGTGGGAGCCGTTTACCGCCTCTTTGGCATGCTCCATCTGTTGTTCCTTCCGGCTTCTCTTTCCATTCCGCTGCTGACTGCGGCGACGTGCCTGGCAGCCTGGGGAATCATCAAGTTGCTCTCCTTCCTCCCCGGCAGCAGGTACCTGATCGGATAAATTCCGGCATGGAGACAAAAAACTGCCCTCCGCACCGTGTGGCGGGAGGGCAGTCCGGATGGAAAAAGCGGGAAAAACAGGGATCAGCTCAGGGTTTCCACCAGTTTGTCGCCGTAAGCGGAGCAGGTAAGTTCCGTGGAACCGGGAATCATTTCCGCAAGGTCGAACGTAACCGTTTTTTCGGAAATCACCCGGTCAATGGCCTGAATCAGCAGATCGGCGGCTTCCGTCCAGCCCATGTAGCGCAACATCATCTCCGCAGACAGGATGACGGAGCTGGGGTTGGCCTTGTTCAGTCCGGCCAGTTTCGGCCCGGTGCCGTGCGTAGCTTCAAAAATGGAATGCCCCGTCAGGTAGTTGATGTTGCCTCCGGGGGCGATTCCGATGCCGCCGACCTGCGCCGCCAGGGCGTCGGAGATGTAATCCCCGTTCAGATTCAGCGTGGCTACCACGTCGAAGTTTTCCGGATGGAGCAGAATTTCCTGAAGGAAGGCGTCTGCAATGCAATCCTTGATAACGATACCGTTGGGAAGTTTCAGCCAGGGGCCGTCCCCTATGGGGAGGGCGCCGTATTCCCGCCGTGCGACATCGTATCCCCAGTCACGGAAGCCGCCTTCCGTGAATTTCATGATGTTGCCCTTATGCACCAGCGTGACGCTTTTCCTTCCGTTTTTCACGGCATAGTCAATGGCGGCGCGCACCAGGCGCTCCGTGCCTTCACGGGAAACGGGCTTGATGCCGAAGCCGGAGCTTTCCGGGAAACGAACCTTTTTCATGCGGTCCGGGAAAATGCGGCTCATGGTATCAAAAAACAGCTTGGCATCCTCCGTGCCTTCCTTGAATTCGATTCCGGCGTAGATGTCTTCCGTGTTTTCGCGGAAAACGACCATGTTCACTTTTTCCGGAGCTTTGACGGGAGTTTCAATGCCGTTGAAATAGCGCACGGGACGCAGGCAGACAAACAGATCCAGATCCTGCCGCAGCGTGACGTTCAGGCTGCGGATGCCTCCGCCCACCGGAGTGGTGAGGGGGCCTTTGATGCCGATGAGGTACGTGCGGAAAGCTTCCACCGTTTCATTCGGAAGCCAGGTGCCCAGATTATCAAAAGATTTCTGCCCGGCAAAAACTTCATACCATGCGATGGAACGCCTGCCCTGATAAGCCTTGGCTACGGCTGCGTCAATGACACGGGAGGCCGCCGCCCATATCTCAGGACCGGTTCCATCACCGATGATGAAAGGAATGACGGGCCTGTCCGGAACGCAAAGCCTGCCGTTCTGCATGGTGACGGCTGCACCGTCCGCGGGAGGGGTGAATGTTAAATTGGCCATGACGTGCGTTCCTTTATAGGACGCAGCCCGGTTTGGCAAGATAAAAGAGCGGAATGGGGAACTGTGCTTCTGGAGCTTTGCCGGCTCCTGAAGCAACCGGCCTTGAAAATGTTTTCCTCTTGTACCTCAGAACCAGCGGTCCTTCCCGGAAGGTTCTTCCGGCTGCCCGGCTTCTTCCCGGAGGCGTTTGAGGAAATTTTCTTCAGCCTGATGTTTCAAACCGCTCTCCATGATATGCTTCCGGGCGTTTTCGTTCAGCTGGTTGACGGCAATGGCGGCATCTTCGGAAGTCAGCCTGTTCCAGATGCCGGCGTCATCCTTCACGATTCGCAGGGACCCCTCCACCATCTCACAGGAAATCAGCTTGCCATGAAGGCCCTCTGCCGTAATGGGGCCTTTGTTTCCTGCGGGAATGATAATCCGAAGAGGTTCGGGCCCTTCCAGATTGATGCCCCCGTGGGCGCGGTAGGCCGCTTTCAGAATCAGCGTTTTCCTGCTCCACCACCAAGTGGTGGAGTAACGGTATTCATATTCAAAAGTCCGTTCCACTGTTACCAGGTTGGCCACTTTTTCATCCTTCTGCACAATCAGGGCCACACCGTCGTGGTTGGAGGAAAAACCCTTATTGATCAGGGTGAGGCCCGCTTCCCTGCCGGCTTCAATCAGTTTTTCCGCTACAGCCATCGGCTTTTCCGCCGGGGCGGTGATGCAGGTGCGCACGCCCCAGAACAATACGGCCAGCACACCTATCAGAACGGCTCCCCTGGCCAGCGCGACAACGGCGGGGGAATGGAAAAAGGTGGGGGAGGATCCGCTCATGAGATGTTGTGCGTGGCGGAAATTCAGGGTTCCGGGTCTTCATGGGAGCCATGTTCCCTGATAGGGGGCATGAACAGGGCCAGGAAGGTGAAGGCGATGACGGTCAGGTCATCTATCTGTCCTACTCCCGGAATGAAGTCCGGAATCAGGTCAATGGGGGAAAAGGCATAAAGAGCCGTCAGAGCCAGGAGGACAAGCTTGCGTCTGGTGAACAGGCGCGGTTCTCCTTCCCGGCTGCGGAAGTAATTGATGGCCCTGACCAGAAGCTGCTGCCTGGAGCCGTTGGGCGGAATGGGAATCTTGTTTTTCATGGAGATGCAGGGGTGAATTTACCGTCAATGGAAAGGAAACTCTTTTTTATATGGACCGGAAGAAGACCCGAAGGCAGGATAACGGACCCCTTCGTCCTGCCTTGTCCCGGCAACGGCACGGGAAGGGATTTTTTTGAAGCCGTTTTCTGTAGGCGTCTTTTCATCAGGAAAGCTCTTTCCTTATTGTCTCATGCACTCCCGGCCGCGTCCAGAGCAATTCCCGGCTTCTTCCGGGAATGAGCTTCCTTGCATTTGAGAGAGAGTATAACGTTTACGGCAGTTGTGCCGTGCATGTATCTCCTTTTCCTGGCATTATCATCGGCAAGGGAAGAGGGCAAGTGCCGGAAAGCGCGGAAGGAACCGTAATATTTGTTTTGTCCCTGCCGTTTTCCGAGCCTGTTTTCCCCCAGCCGCAAAAACGTTCCGCAGGGTAGAGGAGGGCTTCTTCCCCATTGGCCTGCGTTCCCTTCCCGGAAGGGGAACGCTTGGGCTTGCGGCATTGACACGGCGGGAGGCACGGGGTACTCTCCTGCGGCATATAATGATCAGTTTTACCAATATCAGCGGGGCCGAGGAAATTGGGGCCAATTGCTATTTGCTTGAGATGGACGGCACCAGGATTGTGCTTGACAGCGGGATGCACCCCAAGAAGGAGGGGAAGGCGGCCATTCCGGATTTTGATTCCCTGGAACCCAATTCCGTGGAAGCAGTTTTTTTAAGCCATTCCCACCTGGACCATCTGGGAACGCTGCCTGTGCTTCAGGAGAAACAGCCAGCGGCGGAGGTGTTCATGACGCCCGCCGCGGCAGCCCTGTCTGAAGTGATGTTGCATAATTCCGTGAATGTGATGAGCGCCAAGAGGCTGGACCTGGGCATTGTGGAGTATCCTTTTTTCACCCATAATGATCTGGACAGATTGAGCGACGCCTGGCATGCCAAGTCCTGCAATGAAGTGTTTCGCGTGGGCTTCCGTCAGAACGTGCTGGCCACGTTTTACGATGCCGGGCACATACTGGGGTCTGCCGGCGTGATGCTGGAGGGTGAGAGCGGCCATACCGTATTTTATACGGGGGACGTGCAGTTTGAAGACCAGAGCATGATTCCCGGGGCTGATTTTCCGGAATCCGGCGTAGATACGCTGGTTATGGAGTGCACGCGCGGCGGTTTCCAGCGCAGCGCCCACTATTCCCGGCCGGAAGAGATGGTGAGGTTCGGGAAAGCGATTGCGGAGACGCTGGAACGCGGCGGCGCCGTACTGATTCCGGTATTCGCCATCGGCAAGAGCCAGGAGATGCTGTTCAACATTCACCGTTTCAAGCAGCAGGGGGTGATTCCCGCCAATACTCCCGTGTACTTCGGCGGGCTGAGCGCGAAAGTTTCCCTGTTGTACGACCGTTTTGCCGGGTTGACGCGCAGGCATGACCATGAATTCAAGCTGAAGGATGAGATTCAGACCGTGCCCCTTCCGCGCAAGGGAAAAGCTCCGCTGGTGTGTTCCCCGGGGAATATTTATGTGGTGTCCAGCGGCATGATGACGGAAAATACGCTTTCCAACGTCATGGCGGAGCAGGTTCTTCCCCAGGAGAAGAATGCTATTTTGTTCGTAGGATATGCGGATCCCGATTCTCCGGCGGGACTGCTGAAGGCAACTCCTGAAGGGGAACTGGTGAAAATGAGGCCCAACGGGCAGCCGGTGCGCCGCAAGTGCACCGTGGACTGTTTTGATTTTTCCGGGCATGCCACCCGGGACTCCCTGGTTAATTATGCCGTGAAGCTGAACCCCAGGCAGGTGGTTCTGGTGCACGGGGACCCGGATGCCGTGGAGTGGATGCACCACACGCTATCCGCCAAAATGCCTGATTCCACCATCGTCGTTCCTGAGCCGGGACGCCGCTACACTTTCGAGCCATGAGTTTTACCGGAGAGAGAAAGGGGAGGCTGATCGTCTTTGAAGGCATTGACGGCACGGGCAAGTCCACCCACATCGGCCACTTGAGGAAGTATTTGGAGGGGAAGGGGCTGGAAGTGGTGCAGAGTTTTGAGCCCACACGCGGACGGTGGGGCCGGATGCTCCGGGACTCCGCCGTGACCGGACGCCTTTCCGTAGAGGAGGAAGTAGCCCTGTTCCTGAAAGACAGGAGGGAACATGTGGAAACGCTGATTGCTCCCGCATTGGCGCGGGGGGCATGGGTTCTGCTGGATCGCTACTATCTTTCCATGATGGCTTACCAGGGCGCGCGCGGCATAGATCCGGAGGTTATCCGCGCCGCCAATGAAGAATTTGCCCCGGTGCCGGATGCCGTGGTCTGGCTGGACATTCCCGTTTCCGTGGCGCTGGAACGCATTGGGAACCGCGGGGAACGCGACGCTTTTGAAACGGAAGCGGGCCTGGCGGCCTGCCGCAGCGTGTTTGCATCCGTCCATGCTCCCTGGATGCTCCGCATAGACGCGGACGCCGGGAAGGAAGAGGTTGCGGCAAGAGTGAGGAAGGCTCTTTCCGTGCGTTTTCCCGATGTCATTGAGGCATAGGCATCTCCTTTCGGCCATCGGCCGGGAATTTTTCCTTAGCGTTTCATTCCTGGCATTTGGATGCTATTCCGCAGGCGCATAAGCCGTTGGATCCGGAATTCCGGCTTCCCTGAAGGCTTCCCGGCGTTCCATGCAGGTGGAACAGACGCCGCAGTGGACGGCTCCGCCCTTGTAGCAGGAATAGGTGCGGGAAAAGTCCACGCCCAAATCCTGGCCCATGGCGGCGATGCCGCCCTTGGACATGTGGATGAAAGGGCGCAGGATGCCTAGGCCGGCATAGGTTCCCAGGCGAATGGCTTCTGTCATGGCGGCCATGAATTCCTCCCGGCAGTCCGGATAGATGCTATGGTCCCCGGAATGGGCCGCAATGACGAGCTGCTGCGCCCCGCAGCTTTCCGCAACTCCGGCGGCGATTGACAGGAAGATGCCGTTGCGGAAGGGGACGACGGTCTGCTTCATCAGTTCTTCATCATAGGAACCGTCCGGAATATCGTCCGCGCCGGAGATGAGGGCTGATTTCAAATGGGAGGAGATGGAGGAAATGTCAATCACGCGGTGTTCTATGCCCAGACTGGCGGCCTGCCAGGCAGCGCATTTCAGCTCTCGTTCCGCGTGGTTGGAGGCATAGTCAAAGCTGAGGGCCACCCGGACGCGGTGGTTCCGGTGGGCCCAGTGCAGGGCTACGCTGGAGTCCAATCCCCCGCTGAGCAGTACGGCTGTTTCCATTTTGTCCATGGTCTGGATTACAGGGGGCGGTTTTCCGGATTGTGTTCGGCTGTTGCGGTCAGCTGGATGCCGCCGCGGGGGGAGAAGCGGCCTTCCACCTTCAGCCACCGCGGGGAAATGGCGGCCACCAGATCATCCGTGATGCGGTTGACGATTTGTTCATTAAAAGCCGGATAGTTGCGGTAGGAGGCCAGGTAGTATTTGAGAGATTTGGTTTCCACGCACTTTTCCGCCGGAACGTAGGTGATCGTCAGGTGACAGGAATCCGGTTGACCGGTAACGGGGCAGAGGGAGGAAAATTCATGGGTGTCCAGCGTGATGGTGTAGGGACGCGTGCCGCGGTTGGGGAAGGATTCCAGCCTGGCGTCGTCGGGATTGGTAAAGAAGGAGCTTTGAGAGCCTAATAGAGTCAGATGGTCGTCGGACATGGTTATTGTAGTATGGTAATGGATGTTCAGGTCCCCTGGACGGGGGCTCCGCCGGGGAATTCTTTCACGTACAGGTCCTGTTGAGGGAATGGGATGGAAATGCCGTGTTCGTTGAACGCATTATAGATGTGTTCCCGCACGGAGGAAAGGCTGGAGGACTTTGTCATGACGGGAACCCAGACCCATACGCCCAGATTGACGGCACTGTCTCCGAAACTGTCCAGCACCACGCTGGTTTTCTTGACTTTGGAAAGGAATGGCAGGGTTGCCAGCGTTTCCAGAATGATTTTGCGCGCCCTTTCCACGTCCGTCCCGTAGGAAATGCCCACTTCCACCTTCACGCATTCGAATTTGTGGTTGCGGGTCATGTTGCGGAAGTTCTTGTTGAAAAGCTGGGAGTTCTGGAAGGCGATGATAGAGCCGTCCAGCGTCTCGATCATGGTGGAGCGGTAGCCCAGGGAGGAGACGCGGCCCCGGTAGCCGTCGCATTCAATCATGTCGCCCTGGCGCAGGCGACCCAGCATTAGGGAGAGGCCGCTGATGATGTTTTCAATGGTATCTTTCAGGGCGAAGCCGATGCCCATGCTCAAGCCTCCCATGACCATCAGCAGCCCGTTGTAGTTGGCGTTCATGATGATAAGCGCCGTAAAAACGAAGAGCCCCCAGAGAAAAAGGGTGGAGAGTGTCACGAAGGTGGGGATGGTGCCTACTTCATAATCTTCTCCATAGATTTCATGCAGCGTATTTTTCCCCAAGAATATCAAGTAGTTGAGAACAATGGCCATCAGGATGACCGTGATGACGCTGCTCCAGCTGAAAGTGAGCAGATCCTTGATTTCCGTGGTTGCGAAAATTTTATTAATGATGAGGTCCCCCATGTCGAAGGTGGCGGCGGGCCAGATGATGCTGAACAGGATGAGGAAAATGGTCAGGCAGGGAAGCAGCAGCTTGGAGATGAAGGGGCGGAACCACAGGATGGCCCTCTTGTTCCGTTCCTTCCGGCGGTTTTCATAATGGTGGAGCAGATCCCACAGCCCCACCAGCAGCAGGATGCTGGTCATCAGCATGATCCAGGTCATCAGCACCAGGAAGGCCATGAAGCTGAATCCAGTCCAGCACAGGACGCTGCCCAGGATGGTGAATACCAGAGATACGGTGGAGAAAAAACGGTCCAGCCGGGGCAGCTTGTGCCTCTGCCGCACCCAGGTCAGCAGGGAGAAGAGGGAAACCAGCGTGAACAGGATGGGCATGGAAATGTCCACGATGATGTTGGGGGCCATGAACATGCGCAGAAGCATGAAGAATCCGCCCAGAAGTAGATAGGGCATGTAGATGCGGATGCCGGAGTTAATGGTGCCATACGGAAGGCGCGTGACCAGGGAGAACAGGATGGCGCTGACCAGAAGAAGGAATTCCGCGCCCAGGGAGGCCGCGCTCTCCAGCAGGTAGTTCGGCGTGCGCAGTGAGGCAATGACGAGGATCAGAGCCACGATAAGAATGGTGGTGACGTTGGCGAAAGCATGGCGTTTGTTGTAATGCCCCGTCTTTTTCAATGTATTTCGGAATCCCAGGAAGATGATGAGGCGGGAGAGGCAGTAGGAGCACAGGATGATTCCCAGCAGGATAAGTCCGTAATGCTTGAGCGTTTCCGGGTCTGACGGAAGCTGGAGCTTGCTGTCCGCGGATGTTTCCCATGCCCCCATGCACGTTTCATACGTCTTGTGCGGTTTGAGAAAGATGTACCGGGCCGCGTGGGACGGCGTGTAGAAGACCCTGTTAAACAGGGCGGAGAACAGTTTGGCGCTTTCATTGTTGAGCGCGTCTATTTTGCCGTTCAGGCTGCTGAAAAGTTCCTTGAGGTAGCTGATTTGCTCCTTTTCACTTTGGAGGGATTCTTCCAGCTCCTGGCAGGCATACAGGGCTTCGTCCCGCTGAACCAGGGAGGCTTGCGACAGGGTGTCCGTATTTACTTCCTCCAGGGATGACGCCAGCTTTTTAATGCGTTCTATTTCCTTGTCCAGCCGTTCCTCCTGCCCCTGGAAATCCGGTTTTTGGGCGTAATACGTCTTCACCAGGCTGGAAGCGGCCTTACAGTAAAAGGCCAGCGTAAATATTTTCTGGTCGTCCAGCGCGTAAAGCACGGCGGACATTTCATATACCCTGGTGTCAAAATAATTATAGGTAGCATCCGCTTCCCTCACCAGCGTTTTCCGGATGGCCATCCTTTTTTCCTCATTCTTTTTCAGAATGGTGATTTCATGGCACAGAGCCATGATTACGGTATCCATTTCCGATTGGTCCGGCTGCTCTTGAGGCTGTTCCGCCTTGGCTTCCTCCGCCTGTTCCGGAGCGGCGGCAGGCGGAGCCGCCTGCTGTGCAGATGCAGAACCTGCGGCCAGAACCCCCGCCAGGAAAAAGGCGGCGCAGCGGCGGAAAAAGATCCGGTAATCAGGGATGCTCATGAATGGTCCCTGTTCTAGGGGCTACAGGCATTACGGTCAAGGTTATATATTCTCCTGCTGACGGAGGGTGAGCTTCACAGAAAAAAACTTTTTTCAACGTGAACCGTATGGAAAGGACAGGGCATCTTCCGGCATCATTTCCCGAATCCCCGGAAGATGCCCTTCCGTAAACAGGAAACGCACCGGAGAATTTCCGGTGCGTTTGAAAAGATGAATACTCCGGCGGGAATCAGTCCAGAGAAAAGGAACGGATTCTCCTTACGGTTTCCTCCCGGCCCAGCAGGGAAAAGACGGAGGAAAGGTCCGGGCCGCCGCTTAACCCGGTGAGGGCCACCCGGGCCGGGAACATCACGGCTCCCATTTTTACGCCGTTTTCCTTGGCAAAGGCTTTCAGCACGCCAATGAGTTCATGTCCATCCCATTCCGGTTCCTGTTCCAGCCTGTCCGCCAGTTTGAAAAGCAGTTCCAGGGCTTCCGGCTGAACTTTGGAGACGGCTTCCGGATCCATGCCCAGGTCAAAAAAGAAACGGATTTTATCCGGGACTTCCGCCAGAGTCTGCACCTTCGTTTGCACGGTGGCGATGGCGGCGTCCAGAATCGGGGAATCCGGCAGGCCGGCTTTCAAACAGAAGGGGCGTGCCCGGAGGGCGAATTCTTCCGCAGGCAGGGCGATGATGTGCTGCTGGTTGACCCAGCGGCATTTGGTGATATCGAATTTGGCGGCGGAGTGGTTCACGGCTTCCAGAGAGAAGCGTTCGATCAGCTCCTGAGGGGAGAAAATTTCCGTATCGTCCTTGGGAGACCAACCCAGCAGGGCCAGAAAGTTCATGACGCCTTCCGGCAGAAAGCCTTCTTCCGGGTAGGTTCCCAGGGCGGCGCCCACGTCGCGCTTGGACATTTTGGAGCCGTCCTGGTTCAAAATCAGCGGCATGTGGGCGAAAACAGGGGGAGTGACGCCGAAGGCCTCAAACAGCTGGATGTGCTTGGGCGTGTTCATGATGTGGTCTTCCCCGCGAATGACGTGGGTCATCTTCATCTCAATATCGTCCACCACGTTGACAAAGTGGAAGATGTAGGAACCGTCCGCGCGGCGGATAGCCATGTCCGGGGTGTTGGAGGCGTCCCGGTAGTCGATGGTGATGTTTCCGCAAATCAGGTCATGGAAGGTGACGGGTTTGGAGCGGTCAAAGCGGAAACGCCAGGCTCCTTCATCCTCGTACACGCGGCCGGCGTCCTGGAGCTTTTTGAAATAGGCGTCGTAAATATCGTTGCGCTGGCTTTGGAAATAGGGGCCGCAATCGCCGCCCTTCATGGGCCCCTCATCCCAGTCCAGCCCCAGCCATTCCATGCCGGTGAAGATTGCGCGGGTAGCCTCCTCCGTATTGCGGGCGTTATCCGTATCTTCAATGCGGAGGATGAAGGTTCCCCCCATCTTGCGGGCAAACAGCCAGTTGAACAGGGCGGTGCGGGCGCCCCCGATGTGAAGGTAGCCCGTGGGGGAAGGTGCAAATCTTGTTCTGACGAGACTCATGATGGGTAAGAGAGTAAGGGCCTGTCTGCCTGCGTCAAGCAGATACAGGGGGTGCATGCCAAAAAACGGGGATGCGGAAGCAGTGGATTTTTTAGGACGTTGTCGGCCTTGCGGCTTGCGTGGAGAGGGCTTTTAGGCTTCATTTAACGCCGTGTTCTTTTTAAAACACATATTCCGTCTGCGGGAGAAGTGGCAGATTAAAAGGGAAGATGAGGAAAAGCCCTTTCTGGAGCATCTGGACGACCTGCGGACCATGCTGCTGAGGATGGCTCTGTGCCTGACCGTCAGCACAATTCTGTGCGCCGGGTTTGCGTCCAATCTGATGGACATCCTAAGGCGTCCCGTCAACCAGGTGTGGGATATGTTTGAAGAATCCCATCTTCCGGCAGGGATTGGTCTGGATGCCTGGGGTAAGGCCAAGGAAATGGCAACGGCCATGACGAGCTTGGGAGCTTCCCAGCGGGCATTGTTTCTCCGCCAGGTTTCCCCGTCCCAGGCAGATTTGACGGAGGCTGCCCTGGTGCTTCGCGGCGCGCAGCCGCTGCCGGAGGACAGGAAGCAGGTTTTCATCAGGGAAGGCAGCCCCTCCACAGCCGTGAGGGATCTGGCGGAAGCCCTGTATTCCAAAGGAGCCGTGCTGGCAGACGGAACGGGGCGGGGGGCCCTCAAGATGATGAGCGCGTTCCAGCCCGGGGAGGCGTTTATGCTGACCATCAAGCTTTCCCTGTATGCCGGAGTGGTCATTTCCTTCCCGCTTCTGTTGTACTTCCTGCTGCAATTCATCATTCCGGGGCTGCTGGAACATGAACGCAAGCTGCTGTACAAGTGCATGGCTGTCGGCTTCGGTCTCTTCCTGGCCGGGACGCTGTTTTGTTACTTCATCGTCCTCCCGCGGGTATTGACGTTTTTTTACACCTATTCCCTGGAATTCGGCATCTCCAATGAATGGCGCATCGGCTATTACCTGTCCTTCGCCACGCAGATGATTTTAATGTTTGGACTGGCTTTTGAATTGCCTGTGGTAGTGATGCCCTTCGTCAAGCTGGGGGTGCTGACCTATGACATGATGAAGTCCACGAGACGCTATGCCATTGTGGCTATCGCCGTCCTGGCCGCGGTTATCACCCCTACGCCGGATGTAGCTACCATGATGCTGATGGCCGTTCCCATGTATGCGCTGTATGAAATATGCATCATTCTGGCCTGGATGCATGAACGCAAGGAGGCCGCGCGCACCCGGGAGGAAATCGCCCGGTTTGAAGAAGATTTCAACAACAACAATTCTCCCTACAACCTGTAAATACATCCAACCCACGCCAATATCATGAACCTTCTGGAAATTATTATCCTGGGCATTGTGGAAGGCCTGACCGAATATCTGCCGGTCAGCTCCACGGGCCACCTGCTCCTGACGGAATCCCTGCTGAACATGTCCCAGAGCAAGGAAGCTCTGGATGCCCTGGCCGTCTGCATCCAGGGGGGAGCCATCCTAGCGGTGCTGAGCCTGTATTTTCCGCGGGTAAAGGCCATGGCGCAGGGCGTGCGCGGCAATAATCCCGCCGGGCTGAAACTGCTGGTCAACCTCATTCTGGCCTTCCTTCCCGCCGCCGTGGTGGGCCTGTGCTGCGCTTCACTGATTAAAGAATATCTGTTCAACACATATACGGTGGCTTATTCATGGATCGTAGGGGGAGGCGTTATTCTGGCGTATTGCGCCTGGCGCGCCAGGGGGGGCCGTTCCAATGAAGGGGACTCCGGCGCCTCCATTGAAAGCCTGACGCCGGCCAAGGCGCTGACGGTGGGCGCACTCCAGTGCGTGGCCATGATCCCCGGCACCAGCCGGAGCCTGATGACCATGCTGGGAGGCATGTTCGTGGGGTTGAGCGTGGAAGCGGCCGTGGAGTTCAGCTTTTTGCTGGGATTGATTACCTTGGGCGCGGCCACGGTCCATGATGCGTATAAGGACGGAGCTCTGATGCTGGAATCCTTCGGGTGGGAAGCTCTTGCCGTGGGGACGGCGGTCAGCTGGCTTTCCGCATGGTTGGCTGTAAAATGGATGGTATCCTATCTGCAAAGGCACAGTTTTTCCGTATTCGGATGGTACCGCATCGCCATTGGTATCGTGACGCTGGTTCTCCTGTCCATGGGGCTGGTGCATTGAAAAACGGATTCCGGCATTCAAGCACCGGAAAACGTTTTTCTCCGGCAAGGCGGTTCTCTCCCGCAGCGGGAAGCGGGTTTTGAACAATCCCGGAGAAGGTTGGCCGCTGCCTGGACAAAGCCATGACACAGGGCCGTTTTGCATCCCCGGAACAAAACAGCCCTGCGATGAATAGCGTTTCAGGAAAACTTATCTCCTGTGCGTTCCGTGGGAATTCCCGGGATTGGAGGGTTTCGGTGAAGGGGATGGACGGGATGGCGCAGATGAATGAGGGGAAGAAGGCCTGCCGGGTGCGCTGGCGGAATGGGGCGGGGAAGAAGGCCGGGAAACGGGAGAGGGCCTGCCGGGGCGGTTGATGCCGGAGTGGCCTGGATTGGGGGCGGAAGGCCTTGAAGACGGCAGGGTGGAAGGGCGGCTGGGACGTCCGAAATCCGGTCTGGAGGGACGATTGTCTTCCGGACGGTTGATGACGGGGCGATTCGTGCCGCCGGGACGGGAAGGATTATTGGCGGAAGGGCGAGAAGGCCGTTCGGGCTGGTTGATTCCCGGATGATGTACTGGCGGCCGCTGTAAATTGCCGGGTTTTCCAAAGTCCGGCCGTTGATTGGGCCGTCCGGGCTGAGGGGCCGGCCTGTTGTTTCCCGGACGGAAATGGTCAGGCCTGAAGTGGGGTTTCATCGGCGGTTTTGCCATGGGGCGGCAGTTATGGGGACGGACATAATGCCCGCGGTAATAGGGAGCCGGCCCCCACGTGGGAATATAGTAATTCGGACGAATCAGGTTGATGGAGTAAATGGGGCTTCCGAACGTGTCGTAGGCATAAATGGGTCTTCCTCCATAATATCCGTAAATGGGGTAGCCGGAGCTGTCATACATGTACGACACGCCGGAACTTCCGCTGCTGTAGGAGCCTGACACGCTGAAATTGTCATAATAAGGATCGTAGCAGCCGGACAAAGCGCAGCCGATAGCGGCCGCCAGCAGTGAGTTTTTTAAGATAACGTATGCTTTCATGATGACGAAACAGGGCGGATTATATTTTCCCTTTGCCTGAAAAGCGGCAAGGAAAAAGTACATTTGTTTAAAATTATTTTGCTTGGAAACGCACTTACTGTTGTCTTAGACTGCAAAAACGTTCTACGCGATGGGAATTCTTCTTCAAAATAAAAAAGTCGGCCTGGCTCTGCTGTGCGATAACGCCCCTTATACGCTGGCCATGACTCTGGCTTCCTATGGCAGGTCCGGGCTGCTTGGCTATTTTGACGAAGCATGCGCCGTTTTTCCGGAAAGTGCCGTCAAGGTGCGGGAGACGGCCCTTTCCCATGGGCTTTCCGCGGTGGCCGCCCCGGTGGAAGGCGGTTTTATAGGAGCCCTCCATACGGCGGTCAACGCTCTTGATACGGATTACGTGCTGCTAGCGGAGGATGACTGCATGATCTGGGAACACCTGCGCGGGGAAAACCTGGAAAAGCAGTTGAAACGGGCATTGGACCTGCTGATTTCCGGACAGGCGGATATGGTGCGTCTGCGCCATGCATGGCGCGGTTGCACGCGCTATAAGGCCGCTTATACATATTCCTACTTTTATCCCGTGGAACAGCTGGCCACCATGTGGGTGCATGCGGAAGGTTTGTCGGAAGCGCCGGATTGGATTAAAAGCATCCGGCGCTTCTTTCACCCTCTCCGCTCCAAGCGTTCGATAGGCCGTTGCGTTTATGTGGAGCAGAACCCGCATCTTTGCTTTCCCCAGTACATTACCAAGATTGATGAAGGCTATATTATTGACAGCGAGGTTTTCCAGTGGACCAATCAGCCTACGCTCATCGCACGTTCCAGAATCAGGCAGATTCTGACGGGGCTGGAGCAGATGTCCGGCTCCATCGGGAAATTGCCGCAGGATTTTGAACATGCCGTCAATAGCCCGCGATGGAGGAACGCCCATATGAACATAGGCGTCATCAGGGGAATTTTCACTTAAATGCGTATGGAAAACGGCGGAAAAGCGGTGCGGTATGAATGCACCAGATGCGGCGCGTGCTGCCGCTGGGCCGGGGATGTGTGCATTGAGACGGATGAAATCCACGAGATTTCCCGTTTCCTGAACATGGACGAACAGGTTTTTATTGACACATGCTGCCGGTTGAGAGCCAACCGGCGCGGATTGTCTATCCGGGACGCGGAAGACGGAGCCTGCATGATGCTGACGAAAGACGGCTGCCGGATTAATCCCGTTAAACCCCGCCAGTGCCGGGATTTTCCCAACAAATGGAATTTTCCCGGCTGGCGGGATTTGTGCCGCGCCAGAGAAGTGGGGGAGGAACGGGAAGCATAATATTTGCCGGGATGCCGCAAGATTCTTTTCTTCTTCCGGCATTATTCCATGGACGGGGTGAAATCCGGCCGGAATCTTGTGTTTTTTACAGGAACTGAGCCAGATCCCGTTCAAAACCGGGATAGGACGTATTGATGCATTCCGCATCCGTCACTACGGTTTCTCCCTGTGCGCTGAGTCCGGCCACCAGGAAGCTCATGGCGATGCGGTGGTCCCCATAACTGGATAATTCCGTTCCCTTCAGGGGGGTGCCGCCGTGAACAACCATGCCATCATCAAATTCTTCCACATCCACGCCCATGAGCCGGAGGTTGGCAGCCGTGGTGGCAATGCGGTCCGTTTCCTTGACGCGCAATTCGCGGGCGTTTCGGACGATGAAGTCTCCCCGGCCCAGGGCTCCCGCTACGGCCAGGATGGGTATCTCGTCAATGAGGTTGGGTATTTCTTCCGGCAGGAGGCTGGTGCCGTGCAGGGAATCCGAACCGTACACGGTAATATCGCCGTATGGTTCGCCGGCATCTTCCGGAGAAGTGGGCACGATGTCCATTCGCGCGCCCATCCTTTGCAGAGCGCTGATGACGGCGTTCCGCGTCTTGTTCAGCCCCACCTGGCGCAACGTCAGGCGGGACCCCGGCCGGCTGGCGGCGGCTACCATCCAGAAGGCTGCGGAGGAAATATCTGCCGGGACTGTCAAATTATGGGCGACGGGGAGAGCCGGCCCGCAGGTTCCGACGGTAAGTCCATCCACGGTGCAGGGAACGCCGAAATGGCGGAACAGGCGTTCTGTATGGTCGCGGGTGGCGGCCGGCTGGCGCACGGTAGTGGTTCCGTCCGCAAACATGCCCGCCAATAGAATGGCGCTTTTAACCTGGGCGCTGGCCATGGGAAGCGCGTAGGAAATAGGGTGCACCCGCCCGCCGTGAATGCTCAGCGGAGCACAGCCCGGTTTGGTTCCCCGGGCTTCAATCCGCGCTCCCATTTGTTCCAGCGGCTGCATGATGCGGCCCATGGGGCGGGAGCTCAGGGAAGCGTCTCCAAACATTTCCGAATCAAAGGGGCAGGCGGCCAGCATCCCGGCCAGCAGCCTCATGCCCGTACCGGAATTGCCGCAGTCGATGGGCCGTTCAGGAGCCTTGGGGCTCATGGCGACGCCCGTAATTCGGAAGCGGACGGGACCGTATCCCTGCCGTTCTTCCAGCACATCCACTTTGGCGCCCAGCTGCTCCATGGCGCGCAGGGTATTCAAGCAATCTTCACTGCATAGAAAATTATCCACTTCCGTCACTCCTTGCGCCAGGCCTCCCAGAATGGCGGCGCGGTGGGAAATGCTTTTGTCTCCGGGTACGGTCAGTACCCCTTGCAGGGAGGAAATGGAATGGGAATGAAGGTTCATGAGTTTCCGGAAGAACTACCCTGTATCGGCTGCCGAATCAAGCCAATTACGAGACGGGCGGAGGCATCAGGGGACATTCCAGAATGGAGTTGATTTTCCGGGACGGTAGCGTATATTCATGTGCGTTATCGGCTGCATCCCCCTGAAAAGAAGGAGAGAGCTTTTCAGGATCAATGGATCAAGCTGGTTTTCATAGGTAGTAAGTTGGAGCGGCCACGGGAGCAGTCCTGTGGCCGCTTTGCCTTATTCAGGGAAGAGGGCGCCCATTGGCTTGAAGAAGGAAGCGGAAGGAAGAAAGAAACAAAATTCTTTCCATGTCTGCTTTGGGCTTTACCGCGAGCCGATGAAAGCGTATGTAGTCCATGCCGATCAGGTTCGGGTGGTCGCTGTTCCGGTCTCCGGACCGGAGTAGAGGAAAGTCCGGACATCACAAGGCAGCGTGTCCCGTGAAAGCGGGAGACGGGAATCTCCCAAGGGTTCCCGGACGGAAAGTGCCACAGAAAACAAACCGCCCGGATGGGGTTCTCCTCATGCCGGGCAAGGGTGAAAAGGGGAGGTAAGAGCTCACCGCTCCGAGGGTGACCAAGGAGGCATGGTAAACCCCGCGCGATGCAAGACAAACAGGGGAAGGGTCGCCTGCCCGCCGGATCCCCGGGTATTAGTCGCATCCGTTTCGTGAAAGCGAACGGGCGCGCGGAACGTCTGACCGCGGTCCGCGTGAGAAAAATGACCGCACAGCCGGCTCTGTCCGGCGGACAAAATCTGGCTTACAGAACCTGGTCGGCTCCTGCTTTTTTACCATGCCGTTTTCCTTCCCTCTTTTCGGGGGAAGAGAAACATCCGGGAATTTGTCCCGTTCCGGGGGCTCTTTGGGGTTGCATGGGCGTTTTAAATGTGTAGAATCCGTCACCTAATTGCAACCCACTATGGAGAAGCTTGTCGTACATGGAGGTTTTACGCTGAGGGGAGCCGTCAATATCAGCGGGTCCAAAAATGCCTCCCTGCCTATTTTGGCCGCATCCCTGCTGACGGATGAGCCTGTAGTGGTGCGCCGGGTTCCGGATGTTTCCGATACCAATTTCATGGTTCAGATCATGGGCCAGCTGGGAGCCTCCGTGGAACGGTCCAGCGGCAATGTGCGCGTGGAAGCCAGGAGTCTGCATTCCGAAGCCGCTTATGAACAGGTACGCAAGATGCGCGCCTCCATCTGCCTGATGGGGCCCTTGATGGCCCGCATGCAGCGGTGCGTGATTCCCCTGCCGGGCGGCTGTGTGATTGGCGACCGTCCTGTGGATCTGCATATCAGGGCCATCCAGGCATTGGGGGCACAGGTGCAGATTGAGCGCGGCAACCTGATTATTGAAGCTCCCAGGGGGTTGAAAGGAGCCACGGTGGATTTGAGCGGCGACCACGGCCCCACCGTTCTGGGAACGGACAACCTGATGATGGCCGCCGTATTGGCGGAAGGCACCACCGTTATTGAATCCGCAGCCTCCGAACCGGAAGTGGTGGATCTGGCGAACTTTTTAATCAAGATGGGCGCCAATATTCAAGGTGCGGGAACGCGCCGGATCGTCATTGAGGGAGTGGAAAAGCTCCGTGGCTGCAACCATACCGTTATCCCGGACCGCATTGAGGCCGGCACCTTTATGGTGGCGGCGGCCATGATGGGGGATGGCGTGACCCTGCGGCGCGTGTGTGAGGAACACATGACTGTGGTGACGGATTTGCTCCGGAAGTGCGGCCACCACGTGGAATTCAACGAGCGGGGGGATACGGTCACCATCATTGCCGGGAAAACGCCCAAATGCGGAGAAATCAAGACTGCCCCGTATCCCGGCTACCCCACGGACATGCAGGCCCAGATGACGGCTCTCTTCGCCACCACGCCGGGCATCTCCGTGGTGAAGGATACTATTTTCCCGCAGCGTTTCATGCACTGCTCCGAACTCAAGCGCATGGGGGCGGACATCAAGGTGGATAACGGCACCGCCGTCATTTCCGGAGTGGAAACGCTCAGCGGCGCCCCCGTCATGGCCTCCGACCTGCGGGCCTCCGCCGCCCTGGTGCTGGCAGCCCTGAAGGCGGAAGGCACTACGGAAATCCACCGCCTGTACCATATTGACCGAGGCTATGAAATGATCGACGAAAAACTCCTGGCCATCGGCGCTGCAGTGGAAAGGCTGCCGGATGACGACAATTAACGCCGTTTTAGGTCCTGATTTTCCTTCATACCGCATTTTTTCTTTACTGTCAGGGCTCCATATGCTATTCACCGAAGTCCTATGAACAAGGCTCAACTGATCGAACTGATTCAAAGCAAGCTGGGTGCTGATACGACCAAGAAGCACGCTGAAGAAGCTCTGGCCGCTGTACTGGAATCCATCAAGGAAGGCGTGAAGGAATCCGGCAAGGTGCAGATCATTGGCTTTGGTACTTTTGCTACCAAGACCCGTGAAGCCCGTACCGGCCGCAACCCGAAGACCGGCAACACGATCAATATTCCCGCCTCCAAGACGGTTGCTTTCAAGGCATCTTCCGCCTTGAAGGACTAAGACGGCAACTCCTTCTCAAGGGAGTACTTTTCTTTCAGCACCCCCGTCCTTTGAGGACAGGGGTGTTTTTTATGTCCCGCTGCGGATGCCCACGGCTTGACCGGATGAACGCCGCCGTCTAGAATGCCGCCATGTCCAGCAGTTTTGGTCAGGTGTTCAGAATTTCTACCTGGGGTGAATCCCATGGAACTGGGGTAGGCGTGGTGATTGATGGTTGCCCGTCCCTCGTCCCGGTGATGGAAGAAGACATTCAGCGGGAGCTGGACCGGCGCAGGCCGGGACAAAGCGACATCGTAACCCCCCGCAGGGAGGAAGACCGCGCGGAAATCCTTTCCGGAGTGCTGGACGGCAAAACCCTGGGAACGCCTATCGCCATCAGTGTTCGGAACAAGGATCACCGCTCTTCCGCCTATGACGAGATGGCCAGCACGTACCGGCCTTCCCATGCGGACTACACATACGACGCTAAATACGGTATTCGCGCCTGGGCAGGGGGGGGCCGGGCCTCCGCACGGGAAACCATCGGCCGCGTCGCAGCCGGAGCCGTGGCCAGGGCTGTACTGAAGCAGGCTTTTCCCGACATGGAGGTCATAGCCTGGGTGGATCAGGTTCACCATGTGAAAGCTTCCGTGGACTGGGAGGCCGTGACGGCTTCCGTTATTGAAAGCAACATCGTTCGTACGGCGGATTCCTCCGCTGCGGAAGCCATGATCGCTGCCATCAAGGAAGCTCGTGACTCCGGAAACTCCTTGGGCGGCGTGGTCAAATGCGTGGTGCGCGGCTGCCCTCCCGGGCTGGGTGACCCGGTCTTTGACAAGCTGGACGCTACGCTAGCCCACGCCATGATGAGCATTCCCGCCACCAAGGCTTTCGCCGTGGGTTCCGGTTTTGAAGCGGCGGGCATGACCGGTCTGGAACATAATGACCCTTTTTACATGCAGGGCCGCCGGGTGCGTACCGCCACCAACCACTCCGGCGGTATTCAGGGAGGCATCTCCAACGGGGAGGACATTCTGATGCGCATCGGCTTCAAGCCTACGGCCACCTTGATGATTGACCAGCAGACGGTCAACAGGGACGGGGAGGATGCCCGGCTCAAGGGCAGGGGACGGCATGATGCCTGCGTACTGCCGCGCGCCGTGCCCATTGTGGAGGCCATGGCCTGGCTCTGCCTGTGCGACCACTACCTGCGCCAACGCTGCCAGAGGGCTTTGTAACAACCGGTTTCACGGCTTCTTTTCCCTCACTCATGGATTCCTCCCTCACATTTTACCTGGTTCTGGGCGCATTGCTGCTGGGTTTCATCGTGCTCGGCATGCTGAAGGGGATGATTAAGATGCTCCTGTTCGGTGCGGCAGTGCTCTCTTCCGTAGCCGCTTACTTCTGGCTATCCAAATACGGTTTCACCTACCTCTCTTTCATCACCAGCGATCCTCGGGAATGGATGGTCACTGTGCTGTCCGTCGGAGGCGCGGCGGCGGTCTTCTTTGTCTTTATGCACGGTCTCTTCTGGTTCAGCGACGTCTTCTCTTGGGGACGGCGCATGGGCTTCGGCGGGACCAAGGGAATCGTCACGACGGTACTGATGGCGGCAGTCGTATGCTGGGTGGGAGTCATGTGCATCTTCTTTTACGGCTCCATGGCGGAAATGACCCGCGCCCGAGAACTGGCCCTGTACCACATGGACCCCAACCGCACCATTTCCCTCCCTGCCATTTATTCCATCAAAAAGTCCATCATGGACAACCCCCACCTGAGCTGGCTGGAAAAAATATCTCCGGAGCATGATCCGGAACGGCTTTCCCTGGCAAAAATGATCGCCTACCTGGTGACGCTCAGTCCGGAGCTCTCCGACCAGCGGCGCACCCAGCTGGACTGCTATATGCCCCGTTCCCGCATTACCAGCCGCGTGCTAAGCCTGAAAAGCCTGAGCGAAGACCCCGCCATCCGTCTTCTGGTGCAGAAGGGGGATATGCAGGGCTTATACAATGACGTCAAGCTGACCCGCTTTCTGGAAGACCACGATGTCCGTTCCGTCCTGTCCCAACTGGATGTTGATCGTGTGCTGGGCTTTGTCACGGAAATTCGCCGGACGGCCCCAGCCGGAAATGAATACATTCCCGAAGCCACGCCAATTGAGTGATAAACGCGGATTTTTTGTTCCGCCGTAGTGGATTCGTTCCTTTTATCCGCCTTTAATTCAAGAAAAAATCAGGGAATTATCCCCCCTTGCGCCCGAACCGGAAAAAGAGAGTTCCTGCTTTTTTAGGAAAAAGCGCTTCCTCCAGGCGTTCGTCCCGGAAGAAGCGCTCTTTTGAAGATAAGATGACTGAAATCTTGAAAAAACATCAGGAGAGTTTTTCCGCGATGGCATCCACCCATTCCGGGAAGGTGTCATCATGGTCTCCATTGGAAAGCACTACCGGCAGAAGCCTTTGCGCTTTCAAACGTTCCAGGAAGGAATCGAAGTCCTTGCCAGCCTGGCAGAAGTTTTCATAAAATTCATCTCCAAGGGCAAAAACGGCGTAGCTTACCTCGGACAAATCTTCCGAAGAGTCCTTCAATTCCTGATGGAGGGCCTCTGCGTTGGTGGGAGGTTCTCCGTCCCCCCACGTACTGGTGATGACCAGCAGCGTTCCCGCATTCTTCAACTGTTCCACCGTCATACCTTCCATGTCAACCACCTTTGCCTGATGGCCGAGCTTGGTCAATTTTGCCCGCGCGTCCTGGGCCAGACTCTCCGAATTGCCGGTTTCCGTTCCGTAGATAATAGTGATTTCCATGCGTTCTGATTATTGGTTCGACAACGAAAGTTAGATTGAACTAATTAAACAGGCAAGACAAAACAGCGGAACGACGGTTGAATTTTTCTTCCTTGTTCATCCTTCCGGGTAACTGGTTTTCCGGAAAATTCTCCGATGCCATACTACTCTCGTTTGATTATCAAAGTATTCGGATGCTGTGGAAAGGTGAAGCACCAGCCGAAAAGACGCGCAAAACGGTAGTATAATCCCTTGCGGCAGGAATTTTGGCTGGTCATGATATCGTAAAAAGCCAGGTCAATCTGGCTTCTGGAAATAGGGGCTCCATTCATTTTGGCGTGCAGCATGGCGTCGTGGAACAGGGAAGGGAGGAGCATATCCGGAGGGGTGGACCCCCAGGTGACGCCGTCCCAGCCATAGCCGGGAGTAATGCTGAAACGACCGCCCTCCGCCTGCATGCGTATGGATGGGTCATACACGCTGACGGCTGTCCAGCGGCCAAAATCCGCCTTTTTTCTTCCGCTGGTCCAGCTGATGGCGTTTTTAGTGATGTAGAAAGGCTTGTCTTCATAGAGGGTTCCTTCATACCAGCCTGCCACGGGTTCCGGAGCCGCGGCTGGCGTGGAGCAGGATTTCAGAAACATGGCTGCACATATTGTTGTGAACAATATGTAAATACAATGTGAATAAGAAATAAAGGGCATGAGGGGACGGAGCGTTATCCGGATAGTTGTTTCTTATTGGATTTCCAGCACGATGATTTCCGGAGGGCAGCAGAAGCGCAGGGGAAGAACGCTGCATCCCAAACCTCGGGTAATGAGGAAGGGAGTTCCGTTCAGCTGGGACCAGGGATAGGAAAATTTGACCTTCTCTCGTGAGATGTTTGCCAGGGCCCTGCCTCCGGGAAGGCATATCTGGCCTCCGTGGGTATGCGCGCTGATGACGAGGTCCGCCGTGCCGGGAGCCAGCAGGGGAAAAATGTCGGGTACATGTGAAAGAAGGATATGCGGAATATCCGGGGAAAAACGCAGAGGCAATTCCTCCGGCCTGATTCTCAGGTGGTAGTCGTCCCTGACGGAAGAGAGCTGCAGCTCACGGCCTCCGGGAAGGTGCAGCAGCAGGGAATCATTCCACATGGGCAGGATGCCCAGCCCGGAAAACATGTTGCGCCATAAGTTCCAGCCGTAATACTGGTCATGGTTGCCCTGCACGGCAAAAATGCCGAGAGGGGCTTTCAACATCTTGAAATATTCCCGGGCCGTCTCCGGGGCCATGCTGCTCTCCCTCGTGTGGCCGTTGGCATAATCCCCCAGCAGGAAAATCATATCCGGCCGAGCTTCCATGATTGTTTCCATGTACTTGTGTGCCAGATCGCCTCCGTTCGGACGCAGATGGAAATCCCCGGCAATCGCGATGCGGAGGGGAGGGCCTTCTTTTCTCTTCCACTGAGGCATCTCCATCGCAGCCGTGACGGTTTCCACACGCCTGGGTTCCACCTGCCATGCCCACATGAATAAGGAGAAGCCAATCATCAATATTGGGACAAAGATGATTGCCAATTTGTTGAGAAAGGGTCGGCGTGGTCGTGACTTCATGCAGGGCAGGGCTCCTGACTGATTATGAGGCCTTTTAACCGATTTTCAATCATTCGTGTTTGCTAATCGGGAATTTGCTGGTATGATCCGTCCCGCTCAAGGTAGGGCTGTCCGATGACTGCAGCTCTATCTTCATATTAACATCCTAATACCATGCAGTTTACACACGAAATCGAACAAATGTGTTGCGTCAAGAAAGGCTGCAACCATGGTCCGGCCCCTATCCCGCAGGAAGGCAACTGGACGCAATCCAGGGAAATCACGGATATTTCCGGCCTGACCCACGGCGTGGGCTGGTGCGCTCCCCAGCAGGGCACCTGCAAACTGACGCTGAATGTCAAAAACGGCATCATTGAAGAAGCACTCGTGGAAACCAGCGGCTGCTCCGGCATGACCCATTCCGCCGCCATGGCTGCGGAAATCCTGCCCGGCAAGACCGTACTGGAAGCAATGAACACGGACCTCGTGTGCGACGCCATCAACACCGCCATGCGCGAACTGTTCCTGCAGATCGTGTACGGCCGCACCCAGAGCGCTTTCTCTGAAGGAGGCCTTCCCATCGGCGCCGGTCTTGAAGACCTCGGCAAGGGGCTTCGCTCCCAGATTGGCACCCTGTACGGCACCCGCGCCAAGGGCCCCCGCTATTTGGAAATGGCTGAAGGCTACATTACCAAGCTTGCCCTGGATGAAGACGGTGAAATCATCGGCTACGAGTTTGTGCGCATGGGGCCGATGATGGAAATGATCAAGAAGGGCGTGGACGCCAACGAAGCCGTCGCCAAATGCACGGGCAACTACGGTCGTTTCGACGAGGCAGCCAAGTACATTGATCCTCGTCACGAATGAGATTGAATTAAAAAGAGTATCTTAACTTCAAGCACTATTACTATTATGCCTCTTTTCGAATCCTACGACCGCCGCATCAAGCAGATCAATGAAGCCCTGGCCAAATACGGCATCGGCTCCATTGAAGAAGCGGAACAACTCTGCCTTTCCAAGGGAATCAACCCCCGTGAAATTGTGAACGGCATTCAGCCCATCGCGTTTGAAAACGCCGGCTGGGCCTATGTGGTGGGAGCCGCCATCGCCATCAAGAAGGGCTGCACGAAAGCCGCCGACGCTGCTGAAGCCATCGGAGAAGGCCTTCAGTCCTTCTGCATTCCCGGCTCCGTTGCGGATGAACGCAAGGTGGGCCTGGGCCACGGCAACCTGGCCGCCATGCTCCTGCGCGATGAAACGGAATGCTTCTGCTTCCTGGCCGGGCACGAATCCTTTGCCGCCGCTGAAGGTGCCATCGGTATTGCCAAGTCCGCCAACCGCGTCCGCAAGCAGGATCTCCGCGTCTGCCTGAACGGCCTCGGCAAGGATGCCGCGTACATCATCTCCCGCATCAACGGGTTTACATATGTGCAAACCAAGTTCGACTATGCCACAGGCAAGCTGAACATCATCCAGGAGAAAGCTTTCTCCAAGGGCCCCAAAGCCGCCGTGCGCGTGTATGGCTGCGATGATGTGCGCGAAGGCGTGGCTGTCATGTGGAATGAAGGCGTGGACGTTTCCATTACCGGAAACTCCACCAACCCCACCCGCTTCCAGCACCCGGTGGCCGGCACCTACAAGAAGGAATGCAATGAGAAGGGCAAGAAGTACTTCTCCGTGGCTTCCGGCGGCGGCACGGGCCGTACCCTGCACCCGGACAACATGGCGGCCGGTCCCGCCTCCTACGGCATGACTGACACCATGGGCCGCATGCACTCCGATGCCCAGTTCGCCGGTTCTTCCTCCGTGCCCGCCCATGTGGAAATGATGGGCCTCATCGGCATGGGCAATAACCCGATGGTTGGCGCTTCCGTAGCGGTGGCCGTGGCTGTTGAAGAAGCCGCCAAGCAGAACGCCTGAGCGAGCAGCTGATCAAAAAAACCGCAGAGCCGCTTTCCCTAATCGGGAAAGCGGCTCTTTTAGCAATTGAAAGAAAAAGGGGGATGTCCCCATTTCCGGCCCCCTCTTCCTGCCCTTGTATCCGCATCAGCTTCCGATACGGAATCTTCCATCCCGGTCCGCCCGGGGAGGAAGTCCGCGCGAAGGAACGGATCTTCTGGAAACGGATTCCTGGCTGGCAGAGGACGGCTTGACGGAGCGGATTTCCGGGCGGGAGGCAGAAGCGGGAACAACCGTTTTTCCCGGTTGCGTGCCGTGGGAGGAAGGGAGAACAGGAACGGTTCCGACAACCGTTTTTTGCCGTTCATGGGCCTTATAGGCGCGTTGCAGGGTAAAATCCCGCTGTTCTCCCGGTCTCAGGGAATAATCCGCCTTTTTGGGAGCTCCGGCTTTTTGCGCCAGAGGTTCCACGCGCCGCTGCAGCTGTGCGGCGGCATCCAGTTTGCCTGCCACCCATTCCGGATTCCATTCCGGCTCGGATATTTTCAGGGACTGAAGCAACTGCGCCGCTTTTTTGCCGCTTTCCAGGGCTGCCTTATAATCCCCCTCCTTCTCCTGCCGTGCCGCGCGCGTCAGGGAAAGGTTGGCTTCGTAAAAAGTGTCTCCGGGATTGCCAAAGGCCGTTGTAGCCGCCAGGAACATGCAGAGCAGGGAACAGGGTAGAAACTTCCTTTTCATGATTGTTGGCACGATAACATGATTCCTCGTTTTGGAAAGTCCTTTCTTCCGGCATGTTTTGCGCAGGGCCGGACTCCGTTTCCCTTGCGGATAGAGGAAAGGTTCTCCATCCCGCACCCCGGAGCAACTTGACGGAAAGTCCGGAGTGCCGTATGCTGGGCGGGACCTGCTATATGACCCGGAACGAGCCATCATCCCTTCCAGCTCCGCAGATGGAGGAAGATCCCAGATTCCTGACGGAACAAATTGTAACCTATTTGGGCAATAAGCGTTCCCTGCTTCATTTTCTGGGGACGGGACTGGAACAGGTGAAAAAACGCCTGGGTAAGGAAAGGCTGAAAGCAGGGGATCTTTTTTCCGGCAGCGGCATTGTGGCGCGTTTTCTGAAACAGCATTCGGAAGAGTTGATCGTCAATGATCTGGAGGAATACAGCCGGGTCGTCAATACCTGTTACCTGAGCAACGCGGAGGAAGTGGAAAATCTGGAGCTGGACAGGCATTACAGATGCCTGCTGCGGTATATGGAAACGCATGAATCCCCAGGCTTCATCACGGAACTGTACGCTCCCAGAAATCCGGACTGCATCACGGCGGATGACCGCGTTTTCTATACGCGCCGCAACGCCGTGTACCTGGATACGGCGCGGCAGACCATCAATTTGCTTCCGGCAGAAATCAGGCCCTATTTTATCGCTCCTCTACTGGCGGAAGCTTCCGTCCACACAAACACGTCCGGCGTATTCAAAGGCTTTTACAAAGACAGAAACGGAATCGGCAAATTCGGGGGAACGGGGGGCAACGCCCTTTCCCGCATTCTGGGCGACATTTCGCTGCCGTTTCCCGTGTTTTCCCGGTTTGACTGCCGGTATTCCATCCATTGCCGCGATGCCAATGAACTGGCTGCCGAGCTTCCGGAAATGGATGTGGTGTACCTGGACCCTCCCTATAACCAGCATCCGTACGGTTCCAATTATTTCATGCTGAATTTGCTGTCTTCTTATGAAAAGCCGGAGGAAACCAGCCGAGTTTCCGGCATTCCCGCAGATTGGAAACGCTCCATGTACAACAGCCGTCAGCATGCTCCGGAGGCCCTGTTCCGGCTGCTGGAGGATTGCCCGGCCAAATTTATTCTGCTTTCCTACAGCTCGGAGGGATTCATCAACTATGAGGAAATGACCGGTTTCCTTGGACGCCTGGGCCGTACCGTTACGCTGGAAACGCCGTATGCCGCGTTCCGGGGCAGCCGGAATTTCAGAAACCGTCCTCAGAACGTGGCGGAATTCCTGTTCCTGGTGGAACGGTTTTAACAGACAACAGGAAAGGCAAGCCTCCATGCAGACTCATTTGGAACGCTTCATCCGTTTTCTGGCCGCGGAGAAAGGCTTGAGCACCGCCTACCAGCTTTCCGTGAGACAGACTCTGGAGGAATTTGCCCGGTTTCTGGAAATGGAAAATACCGGCCTTGCCCAAACGGGCATTGATACGCTTTCGGCATTTCTGCGGCATTTGCAGGACCGGGGCATGGCCCGCAGCTCCATGCGGGTGGAAATGGTGCATCTGCGTATTTTTTTCCGGTGGCTGGCCGGAACGGGAATACTGGAAAAAGACCCTTCCGTATTTCTGGAAATGCCCCGGCAGGGGCTGTCGCTTCCCCATGTGCTGGATCAGAAAACCGTTTCAAGTTTGCTTGAAAGCATTGACATTCAAGATATTCCTTTAGGATGTAGAGACAGAGCGCTCCTGGAGATGATTTACGCCTGCGGGATGCGTGTTAGCGAAATAATCAATTGCAAATTAGAGAGTTTTGATAGAGATGAAGCTTTTGTCCGCGTGCTGGGGAAGGGGGATAAAACCCGGCTGGTGCCCGTAGGGAGATCCGCTTTGAACGCTTTGCAAATGTATTTGGAAAAAGGAAGACCCAAACTGGTCAGGACAGTGACGAAAAGTCATATCTTTCTGACAATGCGCGGTCGACCGTTGACGAGGGAGCGGGTTCGCCAAATTCTCCGGGAACGTGCCAGAGCCGCAGGACTGGAACAGCATGTTTTCCCGCATATCCTGCGCCATTCCTTCGCCACGCATCTTCTGGAAAACGGAGCGGATCTGCGCATTATTCAGGAGATGCTGGGTCATGCCGATATTTCAACCACCCAGATCTATACGCATTTGGAGCAGCAGCGGCTGAACTCGATTCATCACCGCTTTCATCCCAGAGGATAGGAACGCTAATTCATCATTCATTCCCATGCCGCGTTTTTTCACATCCTCCCAATCATATCATAATCATTTAAATATTAACGCCCGGAGAATTATTCTACCGGAATTATATTTGGCATTACATATATTATGCGAAGTATAGTTTAGGCAGCATTCTCCCATTCTCATTGGACGGAAAACGCGCTCTGTCACTTGACAAATATGCAAGCATTTCATAGCTTCATTAAATGAGTGGCCCTTGCCTTGTCCGTACCGTTGCCATTTTCATCCTTTTTTCATCTTTTTCCCTTCTTCATGCCGAAGATGAGGAATTTTCCGATATCATGGAACTGGTATCGGAAACGGAGAACTGTTCCGCCAAACTGGCCCGTGACAAAAACGCGACGGAAGAACAGAAGAAGGAAGACAGAAAGCGCAGGAAAATCGGCATTGGAGAAACGGTCACCGTTACCCTGAACTGTAAAAAACCGTTTTTACTGGAACCGAAGGATCAAATCCAATGGAAAGTGATTGAGGGAAAAGAGTTGCTTGAAGGCGGTCTGAGAAAAATCCCCAATAGTTATCACTCGGTAACATTTCAAATAAATCCTTGCGCCAGTAAAGAACAAATTCAGCAGTCCGGAGGGAAAGTAGCCATTGAAGTGGAAACAGAACAGGGAACAGCCCTCCCCCGCCCTATTGAATTTGACGTGGTTTTCCCTGAACATCTTACTGCGGAACATGAAACTTTGGGCGGGATGGTTAAAGGCGTTCCTGCGGCAGATATGGGATTTCCAAGGGATGGAGATTCTGCACATGGAGTTTCCGCCCAGCTTCTCGTCTCCATCCATCCCCTGGACGTCTGTTTTGACGGGGTCTATGTAATTGAAAAAGACAAAGGCTATGCAGGAGCTGCCGGAAGCCTGGCTCAGACTCATTCGGCGGACAGCATCTGGCGTGTAGGTATCGACAATCGTTTTGACCAGCACGACAATATCGGCATAAAATCCGGGAAAAACGGGGACATGCAGTGGGATGAGATTCAAAGTTATGACGCTGACGGAAATCCTGTCTATAAACATTCGTATCCCAACGCATTCACATGGAATTGCCTGTTCAGAACATACCAGTTTATGGGGAATAAAGAGGGGATATCCGATATCTCCACTGTCTTTCAGAGGTTTTATATAGAGAACAGAGGCAATGGCCTGTTTTACGCCAGAATCCGAAAATTTCTGGTTGATCCCGAAAAAAAGGATGAATGTTCCGTCGAACGCACTACCGGCGGCAGCCATATTTTTAAACCCTGATATAATATAAATATGATGATAAAATCTCGGAAGAACTGTTTTCTGACTTGTTTTGCCGCCATAACGCTGTTTGCTGTCTTTTTTTCTGTGACAGCCTTGCCAACGTTCGGCTCTATCCCGACAGATTCGCAGGAATTGACATTCCATGCAGATCCTGTGCTGAAAGAACTTAAAATTCTGCTAAAACAGGGATATCTGGTAAAGTTTTACCAAACAGCCCACACCCATATGGGGCAGCTTGAGTGGAGAGACATCAGAGGGGGAGTTTCCCCGGATAAGCTGGATCGGTTATTGCTGATCGCCCGGCTAGCTTCCGCAGCCCCCCTGTTTAAAGAAAACGAGAGCACGCCGTTCGAACAAATGACGCAGGATTTCGATTCGGCAGGAGATATTCGTCTCAAGGGGAAAGTTATGGTAGATCTGGTCATCATTTCCAAAATCAATCTTAGGCAACAATGCTCTGCCGTGAGAAAGAAAGAAGTGGGGCAGCTTTGCTCCATTTACGCGGCAACGATGCTGAAGATGATGAAAGAATCCTACATTCCTGATTTCGAGGGCTGGAAGAAGGAAACCATGGAAAGAAAAACGGCGGCCTGGAAAAGAGTGTTTGACGCCAAATGGGAGTCTTTCCTGAAAGAAAGAAACGAGAGAGAGGAGCGAGCCAGGAAGGAGCTATCCATACCCTTCAAACAGAGAATGAGAATGAGACAGCAAACAACGGAAGAGGAAAAGAAAAAGGATCGGGAATTCGCGGAACAGGACGACGCCTATATGCTGGAGGCTCGAAAGGAATGGGACAAAAAAAGGAACCTGTCCAACATTCTGGGGTCCATGGGAGGAAGGAACTCCAGAATCAGATCATTCCTCAAAGATGGAGGAGGAGGTTTATTACGAATTTTATTGGACAACTACCCCGGCAAAGCCACCGAAGTGTTTAAATACCTGAAGCTGGCGGGATATGAGGAAGGAGAAATGATGGAGTTGGTTGATCGGGAGGAGGGAAAAACCGAAGAAACGGAATTTTTGTATCAAAGCCCGTTGGGAAGAAAGTTCCTTAAAGAGAAGAAACAAAAGAAATAATTCCTGCCAGAGCGCGGAATCATGATATTTTTAGTTTGCAAGGGTATTTTATCTTTTTGAGATTCCTTCTCTCTTGCCAGATCACCTTTCATCCTTCATAATAAAAAAAGCATGAATACTTTCGTTTCTCTTTGCCTGGTCGGGAGCCTCAGCCTGGGTTCCTTTTGTTATGCTCAGTACATGGATAACGATGCCAAGAAGAAGGTAATCAAAGATTTGGATAATCTGCTCGCTCTGAACAGGTCTGCGGAAACCAAAGTGATCAATGCCGCTATCAGCAAACTGAATTCCGCCGGCAGGGATCCCGGCGCCGCATATGACCTGCTGATCCAGTCCAAGAAATTTCTGATGGAAACAGAAAAGGAAAAGGACAGGAGCCAGGGAAAGAGCGCCAAAATCGCCTCCAATTCCATGAAGGACTGGATGGACCGTGAAGCGAAGAAGTACCAGGATAAAAATGCCCGTAAAGGATTAATGCTTCAATATCAATGGGGTGTTCTCGTCCTCAAGGCGCGCCTTAAGGAAAATTTAATGAACGCCACTTCCCATTCCTCCGGCGGAACAGCGGAGGAAATCCTGGATGTTACGGAGTTCCAGAAGCCGGCCATGGATTTGCTGAATGCCTACCTGTCCGCCTGCTCAGACCCTGATTTTATCGACCCTTCCTCTTCTAAAAATAATAATGGAGCAGCCGGAAGAGCCGGCGCCCGTATTGCGGAACAATCCGTCCTTAATACGGAAGTGGGGGAAGCCCTGGGCATCAGCAGCATGTCTTCCAAGGCTTTCCCGGATTCCATGAAAAACCGGGATGAAATTTTTGACAAGCTGTTTTTCACCGGATACCGGAAGACCCGCAACCTTCCCGCCCTCAGGCAGGCATGGAACAAGAGAATTTCCATGGAAGTGGCTCTGGGAAAAATCAGCCATGCCATTTCCTCCGGCAAGAAGTCCGGCATGCAGGGCCGCATCGCCAATGCGTCCGAAGACGAATTTGATGAGCAGGGAGCCGCCGTTCTGGATCGGCTGCGCTGGCGTTGCGAACTGGATTGCTTCGACTTGGGAGACCAGGCAAACGCCACGAGGAATATGATGACGCTCATCCGAACGACGGTGGATCCCGTGCGCCGGGAACAGGGTATCCGCACCCTCCGGGATAAACTGGTTCAGAGCATGAAGAGCATGATGGATTCTCCGGAAGAAGGAAGCATGGCTGACAGTTCCGCTTTATCCCCTGCTCCGCGCCCTGCCGTGCGCGCGCCCAAAAAGAAGACTCCCTCCACCACGATCACGACCAGCCGTGAAATGGATGATCCCGGTGCCATTGGAACGGATGCGCCGTCACCGCCCAAACCGGATCCAACCCGGAGCGACGATTTTTTTGAAGACGTTTAACGTTCTTCAGACAAAGATGCTGCCCGAACGGCGGTTTCCCTGTTCATGGAATGCACAGAGCATTCTTGACGACCGGAGCCGCCGTTTTATACATTAAGGGCATGTATCAGCCATTTCAATTTTTCATGCCCGCGCAAATCTTTTTCGGCGCGGGTTCTTTGGACAATCTTGGTTCCGCCCCCCTGCCCGGCGCCAAGGCCCTGATCGTCATCGGCGGGACGTCCGTCAAACGCCTCGGGTATCTGGACCGCGTACAGGCTCTTCTGAAAAAACAGGGAGTGGAAAGCGTTGTTTTCGATAAAGTGCAGCCCAACCCCGTGGTGGAGCACGTAATGGAAGCCTCCTCCCTGGCCAGGGAAACAGGCTGTGATTTCGTCATCGGCCTGGGCGGGGGCAGCAGCATGGATTCCGCCAAGAGCATCGCCGTGATGGCGGCCAATCCCGGAACCTACTGGGATTACATTCAGGGCGGTTCCGGCAAGGGGCTTTCCATTCCCTGCAAACCTCTTCCCATCGTCTGCATCACCACTACGGCGGGAACCGGAACGGAGGCGGATCCGTGGACCGTCATCACGAAAGAGGACACGCAGGAGAAGATCGGTTTCGGCTTCAGGGGTACTTTCCCCACCATGTCTATCGTAGATCCGGAGTTGATGCTTTCCGTACCTCCCAAATTAACGGCATACCAGGGGTTTGACGCCCTGTTCCATGCCGTGGAGGGATATATGGCCACAATCGCCTCCCCCATGGGGGACATGTTCGCGCTCCAGGCCATTGAATACATTGCCAAATATCTTCCGCGCGCCGTGAATAACGGGGATGACCTGGAGGCGCGCGCCTATGTGGCGCTGGCCAATACCTATTCCGGGTTTGTGGAAACCATTTCCTGCTGTACGTCGGAACATTCCATTGAACATGCCCTCAGCGCCTTCCATCCTTCCCTGCCCCATGGCGCGGGGCTAATCATGATTTCCTGGGCCTACCATGAAGCCTATGCTCCCTCCTGCCCGGAACGTTACGCAAGAGTTGCCGCAGCCATGGGACTGGAAGCCTCCGTGGACGGTTTCCTGGACGGCTTGAACAGCCTGAAGGAAGCCTGCGGCGTGGACAAGCTGAAGATGTCCGAATTCGGCATTACACCGGATTTATTTGACGAATACGCCAAAACGGCCTTTTCCACTATGGGCAATCTGTTTGAGCTGGACCGTTGCAAGTTGACTCCGGCAGACGTGGTCAGCATCCTGGAGAAATCCTATTCCTAAGAATAAGCCGCCGGGGATCCCATGCCGGGCTGGCTACCGCCCGCCCGGCAGAATTTTTTGCTGTTCCAATGCATTGGGAATGCCGTTAATTTCCATCATGTTTGGGCAACTCCCGGAATTAAAGGGGGGGGGAGCGTGGTTCTGCTGGCCGTCCATTTCCATTTCAAGAGTTCCGCTGTAAAACAGCGCGGCAGGCCATGCGCAGCGCCGGGTTTCCATGTTTTTCTTACCGGGCGGCCAGATAGCCCAGGCCAATGGCAAGGAGCCCCCCGGCAAAGCTGATGAGAGTGTAAAGGAAGAAGGCGGAGAAGTTCCCTTCCTTCAACAACAGGAAGGATTCATTCATCAGCGTGGAAAAGGTGGTGAAACCGCCGCACAGGCCTGCGGTAAGAAAGAGCCGCGTTTCCGTATGCGGCAGGTTCCGGTCGAACAAACCGTAGAGGGCGCCCAGGATAAAACATCCCAGCAGGTTGACGGGACAGCAGGAAACGCAATATGCCGCCCGCAAAGCTTCCCAGACCCACCATCATCAGCATTTTTATCATAGCGGCTTTTCTACGTTTGAATAGAAAATAAAGTTCCGGAGCAATCCCGAAATCTTCCGGGAAAAAGAACTGCCGGCTACGTTCCTGAAAACTGGTCTGGAAACATCCGTGCCTCCTGGTGAAGCCCTTTAACTGGAAACAGACTTCTGCGGAAGCTGTCGGCCAGTATGCCGACAGAACCCATTTCCTTTAACGCGTGCGGATAAAATACCCTGTTTTTTCCATATCGCCAGCCTTTTTGTTCTTGATTGCAGGGTAAAACCGTATTTCCCTTTTTCCATGTCCCAGCCCCTTCTCGTTACCGGAACCATCGGAATTGATACCATCCTTACTCCCGGCGGCAGGGCGGACGGCGTTCTGGGCGGTTCCGTCTCCTTTGCGGCCGTGGCCGCCCTTTTGTTTGCCGACCGCGTGGATGCCGTCAGCATCATCGGGGAGGATTTCCCCGCCCATTATGAAGCGGCTCTTGAGGCCAAAGGGGTGTGCATGAACGGTGTAGAACGCAAGAAAGGGCCTTCTTTTTCCTGGACCGGGGAATATTTTGACAATATGAACAAGCGGAGGACCGTTTGCGCCAATGATTCCGTGATGCTGGAATGGGATGTGCACGTTCCGGAGCCTTTGAGGAACCATCCAGTTCTGGTTTGCTGCTGCATGGTTCCGGCCCAGCAGCTCAAGTGCATGGAACAATGTCCGGACGCGGCGCTGGTGCTTTCCGATTCCATGGACAAGTGGCTGCGCCGCCAGCCGGAATTGCTGGATGCCGTGATCAGCCGTTCCCATATCACCATGATGAATGAGGATGAGGCGAAGGAATATGCCCAGGCGTCCACCGTCATGGAAGCCGGGGAATTCCTGCTTTCCAAAGGCGCCGCGTACGCAGTGGTGAAACAGGGGGAATACGGAGCCACGCTTCTGGGCCGGGATGCCGGCGGGAATCTCCGGATGTTCCGTTGTCCCGCCTATCCTCTGAAAACGCTGGTGGACCCCACCGGCGCGGGGGATACGTTCCTGGGGGCTCTGGCCGGCTATTTGTCCACCCTGCCTCCCGGCCTTCCTCCGTTTGAGGAAGTGAAGAAGGGGATTGTGTACGGAACGGTGGCGGCCTCCTTCACCTGCGAGTCCTTTTCGGCAGATGCTCTTCTTTCCATGACCAAAGAGACCTTTCGCCGCCGTCTTGAAGAGTACGCGGAGGTGTGCCGCCTGCCTGATATCCGGCTCTTTTCCGCAAGTGACTGTTAAGACGGGATCAGATCTCCTGAAAAGGAGGAAATACCGCCCTTGATTTCGTTTTCCGGTCTCCGTTTTTGCGGGATGTCCGGAATGTTCAGGTAAAGAAAGCCCGGATGCGGAACATGAAAAACCCCGGCGTGGCATGCACGGCCGGGGTTTCCGTAAAAACAGGGGATGCAGTCGGCGGGATCAAGCATCCTGAAGGCCGAATTTAAGCTCGGCTTCCGAAACCACCTGTCCGTTCACCAGGCAGCGTGCCGTCGCCTGGCCAATGTTTCCGCGCATCTTGGTCAGCTCCGCTTCAATGATGAGCGTATCGCCGGGAACCACGACGCGGCGGAATTTTACCTTGTCCGCACTCATGAAGTAACCGAGCTTGCTGGCATTGCCGGGCTGGCGCAGCATGACGATGGAGGCCACCTGGGCCATGGCTTCCACCTGGAGAACGCCCGGCATGACCGGATGGCCCGGGAAGTGGCCCTGGAAAAAGAGTTCGTTCATGGTCAGGTTCTTCAGACCCCGGCACTTGGTTTCTCCTTCAAAACCGATAATGCGGTCCACCATCAGGAAGGGATAGCGGTGCGGCAGAAGGCTCATTACTTCGTTGATGTCCAGCACGGCGTCTCCGTACGGCACGTTGATGGGATTGGGAGCCATTTGCTGGTTGCGGTGGTGTTCCTTCTTGAGCTTGGCCGTGAGTTCGGTGTTCGGGCCGTGGCCCGGCTTGATGGCGATGACGTGGCCCAGAATGGGCTTGCCGCACAGGGTCAGATCCCCAATAAGGTCCATGGCCTTGTGGCGGGCGAACTCATTGGTGAAACGCATGGGTTCCTTGCTCATGAGCTCCTCGCCGCGGATGACCACGGCATTCTCCAGGCTGCCGCCCTTGATGAGGCCCTTTTCCAGCAGGGGCTTGATGTCTTCGTAGAACGTAAAGGTGCGGGCCGGGGCCAGTTCCTTTTCATACGTTTCCGGCGTGATGACCGCGTCAAAGTACTGGGTGATGCGGTTTTCCGGTCCCACGCAGGTGACGGAAACGCGGAATTGCTTGGAGGGAAGAATGGTCAGGATGGAACCGCCCTTGGTTTCAATGGTGACGGCCTCGCGCACTTCCAGATAGCGGCGCGGCACATCCAGTTCCACGATGCCGGCGCTCTTGATCAGTTCTACGTAGGGGGCTGAGGACCCGTCCCCGATGGGCGGTTCGTTGGCGTCCATTTCGATGACGGCGTTGTCAATGCCCATGCCCGTGAGGGCGGAGAGGATGTGTTCCACGGTATGCACCTTGACGGAACCTTCAGCCAGGCTGGTGGCGCGTTCCACAGTCTGCACCTTTTCCACATCCGCGCTGATGAAAGGCTGGTCCGGAATGTCCACCCGGCGGAATTTAATGCCGAAGTCGGCGGGAGCCGGCTTCAGGGTCAGGGTAACGGGCTGCCCCGTATGCAAAGAGGTACCGGCCAGGGAGGCCGGAGAGCCGACAGTTCTTTGGTTTCCACATGCCATGCGGGGATGCTAGTGAATGAGCTTCCGTTTGGAAAGCACGAAATCACGGATTTTCCTTTAAATTCAGGGAAGAGGCGGTATTCCGGCGTGTCATCCCGGAAAGAAGTGGATAAAGGGCGCTTGAAAAAACGCCGCTCACCCGGTAGTGATGTTCCATGCACATCACGGCAGGCATCCGCATTTCCCGTGCGTTTATTCTCGGCGCCGGGCTGGGTACCCGCCTGCGCCCTCTCACCGGCGTTCTGCCCAAGCCGCTGATTCCCTTTTTCCATGAGCCCCTTATTCTGCATTCCATGCGCCGATGCTACGATTGCGGCATACGGGAGTTCATCATCAACACCCACCATCTGGCGGCAGCCTGGGACAAAGTGTTCCCTGAACGTTCATGGAACGGCTGCCCCGTCCATTTCAGCCATGAATCCGTGCTGCTGGATTCCGGCGGCGGCGTCAAAAAAATAGAACCCCTGGCTTCCCCGGAAGAACCGCTGCTGGTGGTGAACGGAGACATGGCGGCCACATTTGACCTGGGCCGCCTTCTGGAGGAGCATTTGAGCCGTCGCCCTCCCGTGACGCTGGCCCTCCGCACCTCCGGAGACAAGAAAAACGTGGGATTTGACTTTTCTTCCGGCCTGGTGACGGATATGAGGCACGCCCTGGGCCGCGACTCCGGCTCCTGCCAATTTACCGGCGCGTACTGCATGGAGCCGGAAGTATTCGGGCGCATCCCTTCCGGGGAGGCCGTTTCCATTATTCCCCTGTTTCTGGATTACATCCGGGAAGGGCGCCTGCGCGGCATTCTGGCGGACGACGGGTTGTGGATGGACATGGGAACGCCGGAGGCCTACCTTCAAGCCCATCTGGATTTCCCCTCTCCTGTTCCGCGCATCCACCCCCGGGCCCGGGTGTCCCCCCGCGCCTTTACGGACAGTAATTGCGTGATAGGTCCCGGCGCAACAGTAGAAGAAGGCTGCCGCCTGCAAGGCTGCGTTGTCTGGCCGGGCGTACGCGTGCCTTCAGGCACCTGCGCGGAACGCCGGATTTTCCACTGTTCCCCCAACGGTTATTGACCATGCTTTTGCTGCGCCTTCTTCCCCTGATATTGTGCTTTTCCGGTCTGGTTCACGCGGAACACCGCGTTTTCACCAGGAAGGACGGCTTTTTGTCCATGCGGGACAAGCTGAACGTGTATTTTTTCCGTTCTGATACGCACCGTCTGCTGGTGAGGGACGAAGGAAGCGTCAAAACGCCCCGGCACGGTTCCCTGGACAAGGCCATGAGGAAAAGCCCCTGCGTGGCCGGCGTCAACGGAGGGTTTTTCAGTGCGGACGCGGAGGGAACGCCCCTGGGCCTGGTCATTCAGGACGGCAAACGGCTTTCTCCGCTGGCTACGGGGTCCTTCGCCGTTTCCGGGGTTGTTTATGAAGGAGGCAGAAGCGGATTGACCCTGGTTCGCAGTTCCGTGCTGAAACGCATGAAAAAGCTTCCGGCCATGCAGGCAGCCATCCAGGGAGGGCCCTTTCTGGTGGAGAACGGCTCCGCCGTAAAAGGGCTTAACGCGCAGAAGTCCACCTACCGCACTTTCATTGCCACGGACGGAGGAAAAAGGTGGTGCATCGGCGTTTCCTCCTCCCTGACTCTGAAGGAACTGGCAGCCTGGCTGGCGACTCCCGGAGCATTGGGGAATTTCCGGGTGGAAACGGCCCTGAATCTGGACGGCGGCTCGTCTTCCGCCTTCTGGTGCCATGAAACAGGCATTTCCTACCCTGCGTTCAAACAGGTCAGGAATTATCTGGGCGTAGCCCCCGTGGAACGCCGGTAAACGCCGTCCTCCACGGGGCCGTGAACGCGTTTCCCTGCGCCTATCCTGCGCAGCAGCAGAACCGCGAACGCCAGGAAACAAACCAGAACAGCCCAGTCGCCCAGCATGGCGTACAGGGTTATTTTCGTACAGCCCACAGGCAATGTGGCAGCCATCACCCCTCTGGTAAACGGAGAACCGGAGGAATCCCGCAAATCCGCAATAACCGCGCCATTGGGGGCCAGAGCCACGCTTACGCCGGTATTGGCGGCACGAACCATGGAACGGCGCAGTTCAATACAGCGGAACGCTGCATTGCGCCAATGCTGTTCATTGGCGCAGGAACGGTTGAACCACCCGTCATTGGTCACGTTCACCATTAACTGGGGTTCCTGCCGGACGAAGCGGCGCACCCAGCTTCCCACCACATCCTCAAAGCAGACCAGCGGAATAACGCCCACCGTAGAGGAGCTTCCGGGGCGGATAGGCACGGGAACGGGGCTGGAGGAACGCCCGGGCGTATAATTCAGGCCCATGGCTGTTCCGGCGGAAGCCTCAAAGGCTTTTTCCAGAAACGGGAATGTTTCCCGCATAGGGATGTATTCACCGAAGGGAACCAGCATGGCCTTGGCGTGCGGACGGGCTGTGGAATAATCCCCCTCAAAGACGGTAAGGCAGTTGTAAGCCCGCGCCACACGCCCCTCATCAGACAGGTAAATATCATCCGTGCCCGTCAGCAGGATAAAATTGCATATCCCGTTCCGGAGGGCCTGGACGTAATCCTCTTCCGCGCTCAGAAAGTTGACATTGTCCTGATTGGGGAAGCGTTCCCCTGTGGAATCACGGTAAAACGTGGAAATGGGGAAGGAACTTTCCGGCCAGATGACCCATGCCGGCATATCCAGGGAGGCTTCCGCGCCGTTTTTGACCGCCTGTTCCAGAGCGCGGTTTTGAAGATCCAGCATTCCCTGTTCCGTCATGTCCAGCAAAGCCCGGTAAATGCTTCCCCGGTTGGCCGGATCCCATTTTTCCTTCTGGCTCAGATTCAGCTGCACGGCCATGACGGGAACGGTAAGCCTGCCGTTTCCCGTAACCGCGGCAGACTGGGGGGAGTAGCGAGCCGTCCAGCACACGCCGACGACAAACATGGTTAAAAGAACCGCCACCAGGATGAAAAAGTCCCAGGGAACGGTACGTCTGCCTTCATGGACAATCATGGTTCCGGCCCGGCGGCAAACACGCCAGAGCCAGACGGAAAAGACGGCCGGAATAAAGGCCAGCGCCGTCACGCCAAAGTATTCCGCCCATTGGGCCAGCGGATTTCCGTACAGGGCCACTCCCAGATTGTTCCAGCCGAAACCCGGTATCAGCCAACCCCGCCCCCATTCCAGGCATACCCATAAAGCGGCGCCCGCCAGAGCGGCGGAAGCACTGGGCAATATGTCGCCCATGGCCCAGGCTTTCCAGGCGGCCCGACGTTCCTTTGCCGCCAGCTTCGCATCAGGCAGCGGCCGGGCGTCCGGACGGAAGAACACTCCCATGACCAGAGCCCAGAGGCCGGGAAACAGGCCTCCATAAAAAATCATCAGGGGAATATAGCCCAGCGTGCTGACTTCATTGACCCACCAGAAGGAGATGCCGTAAAATACCACGCCAAATACCCAACCATACAGGGCGTACGCCAAAATTCCCCTTTTCCCCTCCCGTCTGCGGCCGTACCACAGGGCTGTCAGCAAAGGCAGGAATCCTATCCATACGCACCCGCTCCAGTCTACCGGAATAAAGGCGCAGGCCATCAGAATTCCGGAAAAAGCGGCCAGCAGCAGCCCTGCCCACACGGGCAGGAGACGAGGGAGGGAAGCAGGTGGGATATTCATCGTGAAAAGCCTTTTATTCCGGGAACGGGAATGCCGCCATTGTCCCCCATGCTGACTCATTCCTGCAACAAAAAAGATTGCAAAATTTACTCAAATGCGGAAATAGTGGGCGCAGTTCATACAACCCATCATACACAATGGCAGATATCGACGAAAAAACACCTCTAAACGTCCCCGGCAAATTTTACGTGGACAGTTCCTGCATTGACTGTGACCTTTGCCGCGAAACGGCTCCGGAAAACTTTGGACGGGATGACGATGAAGGAGTATCCTATGTCAAGAAGCAGCCGGACAACAACGAAGAGCTGAGCGCCTGTGAGGAAGCCCTGGAAGGCTGCCCCGTGGAAGCGATTGGCGACGACGGCGAATAATATTCCCCCATATATTATTTTAACCGCCCGGGGCTGTTGGTATTCAACGCTCCGGGCTTTTATTTTCCCCCTATGTCCTCCCCCTGGTTTCCCTACACGCCGGACAGAGACCGTCCGGATCCCCACGCCTCTCCCGTCCGGTATGATTATCTTTCCCGTGACGAACAGGAGGTGAGGCAGGCGCTGGCGGACTGGTTCCAGATATCCCCCGCCGCCAGTGAAACACGTAACCTCCATACGGCGGAATCCCTGCTGGGGGATATTCTGTCCAGGCTTCCTCTGGACGGAGACGGCATGGATCCCGAATTGCTCCGGGAAGGATGGCTGAAAGCTGCGGGGCCATTCCTGGGCCAGCAATCCAACCTTCTTTCCATTGTCAAGGGAGTGGCCACCATTCAGGTGCTTCAACCGGCCATGCGCTACCATCTCCAGCAGTGGCAGGGAGCCCTGCTGGGGAAACTGAAAGACCAGTTCGGCAAGGACGCCGTCCATTCCATCCGCATACGGATAGGATAATTTTGCCGCCGAACGACATTTTCCCCAAAACGCCTGATAATTACCTCATTATAACGGATACGAAAAAACTTTCAGAATTTCTAATCCGCTGTCAAATGGATTTTTCTTTTTCTGTCTTAGGAGCAGGACTTTTCAATCACTCCCCACAGTTTTCCTCCATATGAGAGAGGAGGAAAAGGAAATATTGGAGGTTTTTATAACCATTTCCTGATAACTCAATTGTCAGTTTTCTTGCGTTAACGTTTCTTTAGCGGATTAGAAATTCTGTAGTTACTATTCCAGATAAAGCAGAATTCCCGCTGTGACGGCATGGATTTCTATTTTCCAACAGCACACATAACGCACATGAAAAAATCTCTTTTTTTGAGCTTAATCACCGCATCAGCCCTGTCGGCACATGGAACAGAAGTCTGGAATGACCTGAGCTACTTGATCCCGGAGCTGAATACGGAGACAACCACCATCCAGCGTATTACTTATACCTCCGGAGGGAACCTTATCGCAAACGGGGGACCTTCCGCAGACGCCGTACAGGCTACTCTTGGAGCTTTGGATGCGGGATGGTATTCCGGCAATAGGACTGGCGATACCGGTTCAGTTGCCTCCGTAATGAGCGATGGCAGCACCCAGCTATTTTCTGCTTCCGCAAACGGGGGCGGGTTTACGGCCGTCAAATTTAACGAACTGACTACCGGTGAGGCATCCAAGTATGGAGAGCTGAAGATTTCCTTTGAAACGGGTGGCCTTAGCAACAACACCAGAACTAGACAGCCCCAAAATTTCAGCCTGTGGTACAGCTTGGGGGGAGGGGAAGAAACTTCTCTTTTCCAGGTTGGCTCCACATTTTCCGGATCAGCAGGAGAGGTCGCCAACAAAACCTGGGAATGGACAATTTCCAAAGATTCATACAATAATTTGTTTGAACAAGGAGCCACCTTTTATCTAGTGCTGAATACGGGTGCCATAGACAACACCTACGCTTTCCAGCAGCTTGAAGTAAAAAATTTCCAGATGGAAGGGCTCGTGATTCCGGAACCTTCCTCCTGCTTTTTCTCGCTGCTCGGAACGGGAGTCTGGATCTTCAGAAGAAAGAAAAGGTGACGCGGCAGAAAAACAGTATGCCGCGTCATTTAAAATTTGATGAAAGAGAGTTTTTTATTTAAGTGTAGTATTCATCACATGCGACCCACTCTCTCTGTTCTTTTGCTGACGTCAAGCTTAACGCTTTGTCCTCTTTCTTCCTACGGAGATTGGTCTTCACCTCACTCCCTCCAGCAGGAAAAAAACGCGCCGGTTCCTCTCATTCCCTTTCCGTCCCAGGTGGACTGGAAAACAGGGACATGCCCCAAAAAAGCACCCGTTTCCGTTAACAAGGACGCTGCCCTGACCAAGTCTCTGGGAAGAGAAGGCTATGAGCTCCAGGTCCGCCCCGGAAGCATCCTGATCCGGGCAGCCACGGATTCGGGTGTTTTCTATGCCCGCAGAACGCTGGATCAGCTGGGAGCTAAGGGAAATTACCCGTGCTGCGACATCAAGGACAGCCCGGCGTTCGCCATCCGCGGCTTCATGCACGACACAGGCCGCAATTTCCGGCCTGTTGAAACGCTCAAGGCGGATATTGACGAAATGGCGCGGCTGAAGCTGAATGCTTTCCACTGGCACCTGACGGACTATCCCGCATGGCGCATCCAGAGCAGAAAATATCCTGTTTTGAATGATCCCTCCAAGCGGATCAAGGACCGGGATGTCAACGACACCTACACCTACGACCAGATCCGGGACCTGTTCCGCTACGCCAGGGCGCGCCACATCCAGATCATTCCGGAAATTGATATGCCAGGGCACAGCACTTATTTTAAAAACTGCTTCGGCTTCCCGATGCACGACCCCAGGGGCATTAAGATTCTGGAAGAACTGCTGGAAGAATTCTGCCGGGAAATCCCTGTGGAAATGTCCCCTTACCTGCACATTGGCGCTGATGAAATCCACATCCCCAACGGGAAACAGTTTGCGGACCGGATGGCGGCCAAGGTCAAATCCCTGGGACGCCAGCCCATCCAATGGGCAGGAAACAATGATCTGCCCGTTTCCGGAGACAGCTACTCCCAATTGTGGAATGACGAAAATTCCGTAGGCCTACCGGATCCAGCCAAGCAGAAGACCCCCTATTTCGACTCCACGGCAGGCTATGTCAATTCCTTTGATCCCGGCATTCTGGTGCGCAGGAATTTCTTCCGCCAGCCATGCGGAACGGTGAAGAGCGACGGGCACTCTCTGGGAGTCATCCAGTGCCTGTGGCCGGATACCCGGGTGGGAGACAAAAAGAATATTCCCATTCAGAGCCCCCAGTGGCCGGCCATGTTTGCCATGGCGGAACGCAGCTGGAAGGGGTTGCCGGAGGATGGTTCCCGCTTTGCCGGGAAACTACCGGAAAAGGATACGGAGGCCTATCAGGCCTTTTCCCTGTTCGAAAAGCGCATGGAAGCCCTGGCCGGAAACAAGCCTTTCCCCTATTGGAGGGATTCTTTTTTGGAATGGACCGTATTCGGGCCCGTTCCGAAGGACAGGCAGGAAGAAGTAAGGAACAGCCTGCTGGCAGGTAAATCTCCCGCAGGGCTGCCCCCCATCCAAGCCAGGGGAGGCAATTTGTATTTCCGTACCCGTGCAGGGTCGGAAGGCCTGTTCTCCAAAACCAAGCCGGGAAATACAGCCTGGGCGGAAACGACCCTTTATGCGGCCAAGCCCGGAACCATGTACGCCATGGTAGGATTTGACGCTCCGGCCCGTTCTACGCGCCGCTGTTCCGGGATTCCGTCCGCCGGGGAATGGTCTCAATGCGACACCAGAATATGGGTGAACGGAAAAGAAGTGAAAAATCCCCAGATCTGCAAGCTGGCGGGACAGCGGCGTTATGAAAAGCACACCTGGAATTCCCCCGCCAATGAGATACCCTTTGACAATGAGGAATTCTGGTGGGCGCGTCCTCCCGTTTCCTTCCAGATAAAGGCCGGAGAAAATAAAATCCTGATTGAACAGCCGTATACGGGCAGCTTCCAGTCCTGGGGCATCAGCTTCATTCCGGTGAAAAAATCGGGAGACCGCTGGATTTCCGATCCAGGCTATTCCGTCCGGGGCGGCGCGGAAAAATAAGCTGCTACTTATTGACTGAAATGAAAGGGAAACGCCTGTTCTTCCTGCTGTCTTTTCTCATGGCTGTTCCTGCAGCTGCGGACACCCAGCGCCCCAATGTCATCCTGATCCTGATGGACGACATGGGGTGGGGAGATCTGCCTTCCTACCAGGACCAGCGCATGAAAGAAGGTTTTCCCGCCATGGACAACCCTGGCCTGAGGATGCTGGCACGGGAAGGAATGACACTGACGCGCCACTATTCCTCAGCCCCGCTCTGCGCCCCGGCCCGCGCCTCCCTGTTTACGGGGGTACACCAGGGCCATGTCCAGGTGATCCGCGACAGGTCTTTTGACCTGCCCATTGAACAGGCCCCTACCCTTGGAACCGTCATGCAGGCTGCCGGGTACAAAACGGCCCTCATCGGCAAATGGGGGATAGGCGGGGGCACGGAACATGCGGGCTCCCCGCAGGAATCAACGGCCTACCCCACCAAGCGCGGCTTTGACTACTACTTTGGCTACCTGGATCACGTCAGCGGCCACCACCATTATCCCAAAGAAGACCCCAATCCCATTTCCCCTACTAAAAAAGCGGAATTTGGGATGGAAACAAGTGTGTCACGGGGGATTGCGACAAGGCTTATTCCGTGGATCTGTTGACGGCCCGCGCCAAACAATGGATTATGGATACGCACCGCCAGAATCCCCGCAAACCCTTTTTTCTGGCGCTGACACACACCGCGCCCCATTCCCAGCTTCAAATACCCACCGGACCCTATCCGGAAGGACGCGGCGTGAAAGGCGGCGTACAGTGGGTGGGGAAACCCCACAAGCTGATCAATACGGCGGAAGGCAAAATCAATTCCTACATCTACCCCAGATATGCCGAAAAGAAATGGCCCATAGCACAGAAAAGGTATGCCACCATGATCGCACGGTTGAGCGATTCTTTTGAAGACCTCATCCAGACTCTGAAGGACCTGAATATCGACAAAAACACCGTCATCATCATGACGTCTGACAATGGCCCTCATGATGAAGGCGGCCAGAATCCGCAGTTTTTCCGTAATTACGGGCCTTTTGACGGCATCAAGCAGGATGCGTGGGAAGGAGGGTTCCGTGTTCCCGCCATCGTCCGCTGGCCCGGCCGCATTCCGGCAGGTTCCTCAAGTGACCACCCTTCCCAGTTCCATGACTGGATGGCGACGCTGGCTGCCATTGGCGGTGTAAGGGCTCCTTTCCGGAGCGACGGCGTTTCCCTGCTCCCCACCCTGCTGAACCAGGAAAATCAGCCGGACAGCCGCCTGTATATGGAATACAGCGCCAAGAAGTCCCGGAGCAAGACGACAACGCCCGCCTACCAGGATTTCCACCCCTCCCGCAGGAATGCGGTGCGCGGCGAGGAACAGATGGTCTACATCGGAAAATACAAGGGAGTGCGTACCAACATCCAGTCTCATGCGGATTTATTTGAGATTTACGACACGGTCAGGGATCCGGCGGAACGCCATGACCTGAAAGATACGCCGGAGGGGAAAAAAATGCAGTCTCTCATGCACGGCAAAGTTCTGAGGATGAGGCGTATTTATGATTATACCCATCCGGCGCGCGGTACCTTTGCCCAAAGGCCTTATGACACAGAGCTAGTTCCGGCCCTCAGAAAGGAGGAAATGCCAGGCAACCTGCTTCCCCTGGAGGAATCGTCCTCCCAGGGCGTTCGCCGGAAGGACGGCAGCATGAAAAGAGTTCTCTATCTGAATATCCCGGAAACAGGGAACTATGTTTTCTTCCTGAAAACTCCGGTAAAGAAGGGGGCTAAAGCATTCGTCAGGCTGCACGACGCTCATCTGCTGGATGCGGAATACGGCTACAATCCTGGAACGGAAGTGTCTTCCTCCATGGGGGAAGGGACGACTGAAGGAGATGCTGGGCAAACGGGGAGGAAACCAATCCCTCTGGAAAAGGGCTGGCATCCCCTGATGGTGGAAACGGAAGGTTTTTCCGGACTTCCCACGCTTTTCTGGCAAAAGGAAGGCGGAAAGAAAGAAGCTATTCCGAATAGTGCCCTTCACGCGGCGGTTCCTTAAACGCATGGAACTGAAAACGGAGCGGACGTTTCCTCTTTCCGGTGGTTATTTGCCTGCAGCCACCAGAACGAGAGCGCGCGGAAAATATCTCTTGAGAAACACGTAAACGCTCCGCGCCATCATGTAAACCGCAGGCACCAGGCACCACCACGCCCAGGCAGGCCATGGGGAGGGGAAACAGCTCTCTGCGCCCATCAGGACTATCAGCACGAAAATGTGGGAACAATATACGAAAAAACTGCCGGACGCCCACAGGGTCAGCCTTTCCGACCAGCCGGGGCTGACGGCTTTCACAATAATCCCGAAGCTGAGTAAGGACAGAACAATCAATCCGGAAAAAGAGCCGTCCGGAATCAGGAAAGTGTCCGCACAGCCTGCCCATACAAGGGCCGCAGAAGCTAAGAGAATAGAAACATGCACGGCAAGGGGCATTTTGCCCCAGCGGTTCAGACAACCCGGCGCAGCGGACGCCAGCATAACGCCGAGCGCAAAATCCCCGAACATGTACGGACTTGGCCACGCCAGGGAGTCATCCCACCGGTGCAGAAACAGGCAGAACAGGCCAAAGGCGTAAAGGGCTGGACGGAAACGGGAGAGCAAAAACGCGGCCAGGGTAAAAATCATCAAATCTCTCAGAAACCACATCGGGGTAAGCATGGGACATATTCCCAGCCCAAACACGGAAGCCAGCGTATCAGGGGCAAGAGGCATGCCCGCCGCCAGCCAATAGGCCGCACACCAGAAAAGATAAGGACGCAGCAAAACCATCAGGCGGCGGGCCACCCACGTTCCTGCCCCCTGATCCCCAAGGCCGGAAGCGGAAAAATACCCCGCCAGCAGGAAAAACGTCGCCAGCGCCGGACCAATCAGCCATTGGTTGGGAGGAAACGCCATGGAAGGAACGTGCTGCATGATGACCACAAGCGTCGCCAGCAGCCGAGCAATCTCCACCCATGGCAAACGGGGGTGAATTTCTTTACCGGACGTGGGGGAGATGGTCATGACTGCCACATTCTGGATGATTGTTCAGAAAAAGCACTACTTTTTATTGATGTTATAGACGAAAACCGCCTTATCAAACTCCGCAGGACTCATTGCGGAAAATATTTGGAAATGGATTAATTTAAGTATTTCCCCCATATTTGCATTTATTGCTTATGGGCGAGATCATTTATTTCTGTACATATTCCGCATTCCGAGAGCAGATGATGTATCAAATACGTTTCTGCATTGATAAATGGCGAGATACATCTGTCATTTTAAATTCGCAAAGTTTCTTCATATAATTTATTCCATACATTCATGGTTTTATTTTCCGTTTATCCGGATTTACCACATATTGCGCGTTTCTGGATGATTCTTCCATCGCAATTCCGTATAACGCAAAATAAAATTCATTATATCAGCCTGCGGCGCCACAGAAAAAATTCAACTCCCGCTTTTACATCAAAGCGTCACAAATCATTTATTTTTATGTTATGCTAAATAAAAAAGCAAAGTATTAATGTTGTCCCGGACAGCTGCGGGACAGCCATCAATGCCGTATGTCGCGAACGCCTCCCCTTCCCTGCCCGATGGTTCGTAAAATCATCAGCGGCTCCTTTGGGGAATCAGGGCTGAAGCTGCCGCAAGGACCTGAAGGCCCACAAAAAGGAAAAACCAGAACCAGCCACCTTTCACAAAACCGTAGGAGTGCAGGCCAATCCCCATGAGGTTGACACCGAACCACCCCCAGGCTGCTACGATATTTCCGAGCGAGGCAAGAACGAGGAAGCCTTGACAGGAACAGACGTGTAAAAGGCGGGCATGGAGGGTGCAGGAACACCAAAGGAGTGTCATTAAGGCACCGTTTTCTTTAGGGTCCCATCCCCAAAACCGTCCCCAGCTCATGTCAGCCCAGATGCCGCCGAGCATTGTCCCCAGAAAACAAAAGAAGAGCGCCACGAGAAGGATGCGATAGACTCCGCAGGACCCGGCTTTCAGCCCCTTTTCACCCTGTCCGAAGCCGAAGAAACGGGCCACCAGATGATATGAGGCTAAAAACCCGGCAAAAAAAACACTTCCGTAGCCTATCATGATGGTCATTACGTGCATGGTGAGCCAGAAATTCGAATTGAGAACGGCACGCATCATGCCCATGGTATCGCCGCTGTAGGGCAAATTCATGGCTACCAGCAGTGAGAGAAGGCCGGAAGCGCAAGCGACCGCGGCAACAGGAAGCTGACGGCGGAGAATATAAAGCGTCCCGCCGAATAATGAGGCTACCACGCCCGCAAAGACGACTGAGGAATACAAATTGGTAACCGGGGGGCGCGATTGAATGTACATGCGGGCCGCAATGCCGAATAAATGCCATAATACCGCCATACACAGGAAGACCGTCGCAAAATGCAGCAATGCCTTCCGCCGCTTGAGAAACAGAGAGACTACGAAACAAACCAACGACATGCCGTAGAGAAGGAAGCCTCCAAAGAAGGGTTCGAGAGCATTGATGCAATGCTCGAAATGCAGTTTGAAAGAATCCATGGGCAGTATTGACTCCAATTCCCCGGAAAGTTGACGCAGAGTCTCTGCAGCAGTAGATTCATCTCCGGCAGCATAGGCATCGCAGGCTGCGGCATAGGCTTTCAGGGCGGTCCGCCCGGCGGGACTGAGATTTTTTTCGAGCAGAGCAGCAGCCGGAGTCAGGTAGCTTCCCTCATGTGGGATTACTCGCAGGGCCACATTCGGGTCCGCTTCTTCTACCTGCACAAGAGCCTGGAGGAATTGAAAATAGCGATTGGCACGGTAGAGCCGGTCTAGCGAGGGATGGCGTTTTTCGCGTTCAGCGGCTTCAAGCTCTGCTGAAGCTTCAACCATAGCTTCATGCCATGCATCAAGCGTCCCCAAACAGCCCGATGTCCCCTCCAGGCGGAGAGCGAGCGCAACGCCGGCCTGCTCATAAACGGCGAGTGCGCCCAGTACGGCTTCCGCGGCATGGGCCTGATGAGAATTGCCCCGCAGAGAGCCGCGCAGCAGGCCAGCCTTCTCAACTGCATCGGCATAGGAAAAATAACGGCCTCGTCCGCCAAGGAATTCGACCATATCCCTGTTATCCGAACGCAGAAAAGGTTCGCCGGCCATTTTGGCCGGGCAGGCGTTTAATGCCAGCAACCACTTCACCGGCCCGGTCCGAGAGCCTCCAAGATTCACCGACGTGCGGCCGCTTGCCAATTTAAGGGAATCCGCCGCTGCGCTTGAAACCGGCATCACTCGTCCTGCCTTCAGGCATGGCAGCGCTCCGGGTGAGGGCGCCCCTATGCCGTCAAATGAGGAAAAAGAATTCCCCAACCTCTGAAACAGAGGCAATAATGCAATCACAAGAGAAACGAAAAACGCCGTAAATAAAATAATTTTACACTGCATGTTTTTTTCGGGCACGCAGGGTTGAGAGAAAAATCAGCAGCATGCCCGCAAATACGCCGGGCACCGATATCCACGGAAAAAAGCGCACCGGATTACGTACGGCTGTGATTACACTCGTGCGGCCCCCATTGGCGTAACTGTTCTGGTAAAAAATCCAGCCTCCAAAGTAGACCGGAGCATTCATGCGAATAACCGTTTCCGTGCTTTCCCCGCCGCGCATGAAGCAAACCTCGCTTGAAAAGCTACTGGGGATATCGCTTCCCGTCCATGTCCGGGCATCAAATTTTTTCAGCTTTACTGAAAAACCAAGGGGGATACTTTTCCTTCCATTCCCTCCGCCTGCCAGTATTTCGTGTGAGATCTCACCTGCATCCAGAACGAGTATTCCCTCCGTACGCAGAAAATACTGCAACGCCCCCGCCAAAATCAGCACTACCAGAAAGGCATGCGTGAGGCTCACGCCCACGCCGCGCAGTGTGAAGCGCGCACGCCGGAAAACAGACGCCGAAATATTCAGTACGGCCAATGCCCCTACGCCGGCGCCGCCAATCAGAGGAATCATCCCGAAGGAAAGGCAGCCCCAGCTTTCAAAATACCTGGCCTGCACAGCGGAAACACCGATAGACCGCGCCTCAAGAGTGCCGAGAAAAATGAGCAACACGGCATAAGCCATCAGCGCGCACGCGAGACGGGGAGATGCCATCCATTGCAAAATTATCTTCATCAGCAGATCCTGAATGAAAAAGGGCCGCACGCCTCTGCCGCTCCAGCCGGGAAACGGAAGCATAGGGTCGTGCGGCCTGCTTCGTGATGAATAAGGACGGAATAATTATTTTTTGTCCGTGAAGGCAGCTTCCACTTCAGAGATCATCTTGTTCAGAGAAATGATGCCGCCGCCGGAAAGATACCATACCTGCGGGTCAAGCAGGATGATGGCGCCGTTTTTAGCCGCCTTCGTTTTGTTCACAAGCACATTGTTGAGGACATTCGGATTTTTGGCCGAACGGCCGATAGCAACCGAACGGTCCACCACAAAGATGATATCGGGATTGAGCATGGCAACGTATTCATAAGTCACCTGCTGCCCATGAACCCCCACCTTGATGTTTTTATCGGCCTGGGCCACCCCCAGGGCATCGTGCACCAACCCGAAGCGGGAACCCGAACCGTAAGCGCTTACCTTGCCGTCGTTCGTGAGGAGAACGAGAGCTTTCTTGCCGCTGGCCTGGGCCTTGTCTTTCGTACGGGTTACGGCTTCATCAATGTTTTTGACGGCTTCGGCTGCCTTTTCGGGCACGCCGAATACATCACCCAGAAGCCTGATGTTTTTCTTGGCTTCCCCCAGCTGATCCTTGGCCAGAATATCGACCAGGTAAACGGGGGCGATGGAGGAAAGTTTCTGATAATAATCCTGCTGACGTCCTGAAATAATAATCAAGTCCGGCTTGAACGCATTGATGGTTTCAATATTGAATTCCTTGACCGTTCCAAGATCCGTATATTGTTCTCCGGAGAATTTGGAGAGGTAAGGAGGAAGGAATTTTTTGGGTAAAGCCAGCGCGGGAGTGACGCCCAGTTCGCTGATGGTCTCAAGCGAACCGTAGTCCAGCACGGCGACACGTTTCGGATTGACCGGAAGCTCGACCGTGCCCAGCGTGTGCGTGGCGGTGATCGTTTTGGCTTCATCTGCCGCGGCCATGGAAAGACCGGGAAGAATCAATGCGGCCAGAAATGCGGTGATTGTTGTTCTCATATTATTTGTTATTGTTTGTTGTTTTGGGAATTTAAGGAAATTCTATTCATAGTATACGCATATCTTTTTATCACCATAGGGTTCTATGGCGATATCCATACCGTAGATATCACGCAGCACATCTGTCCGGATGATATCTTCTGTCGGCCCTTGATGGCACAGGACTCCGTCCCTGAATGCCACCACGTAATCCGCATAGAAAGAGACAAAGTTAATATCATGAATTACAATGCAGATCGTCTTGCCCTGCTCCCGCACCAGGGAACGCAGCAGTTTCATAATGCGCGCCGCACGATGCATATCAAGGTTGTTCAAAGGTTCATCGAGAAAGATGTACTTCGTGTCCTGTGCAATGGCCATGGCAATATAGGCCATCTGCCGCTGGCCGCCCGAAAGTTCATCAAGGTAGCAATGGCGCAAATCGACAATCTCGGTAAGTTCCAAAGCCTTTTCGATTTGCAGAAAATCCTGATTTTCCAGGCGGCCGCGGGAATGAGGGAAACGTCCGAAGCGAACCAGTTCCTCGACCGTGAGCCGCGCCGGAGTATGGAGGGTTTGCCCCAGGATGGTGAGGGTTTTGGCTAGCTCCCGGGAATCCCATTTCCTGAGTTCCCTGCCATCAATGGATACAGAGCCTTCTGTGGGTTCCAGAAGGCGGCTGATAATGTTGAGCATCGTGCTCTTTCCGGCGCCATTGCTGCCGATAAAGGCCACCATCCGATCAGAGGGAAGCCTCGTGCTGACGTGCCTGAGCACGAAGGTTTCACGGTATTTTTTGGAAATGTCTCGTATCTCAATCATATACGTTTAATTTTCATGATCAGGTAGATAAAGTAAACCCCGCCAACGAAATTGATGATTACGCTCAGGGGCACGGAGAAGTTGAGCCACCGTTCGGTAAGCAGCATGCCGAAAGTCAATGCAGCTACGCCCACGAGAGCCGTGCCGGGCATGAGGACAATGTGGCGGTAGGTCGGGAATATGAAGCGGGCAATGCTCACGATGAGAATGCCCAGGAAAGTCACCGGCCCTACGAGCACCGTCGAGGCCGAGGCCAGAATAGAGACGATCATCAGGGAGCGCAGCACCACCCATTTGTAGTTCACGCCCAACGTAATGGCCGTGGAGCGGCCCAGCGTAAGCACATCGAGCTTCCTGAGGTCGCAAACCAGCCAGATGACCGTCGCGGCGATCACAAGCCCCGCCGTAAACAGCAGTTCTTCATTAATGCGATTGAAACTGGCGAAAAGACGCCCCTCAAGTATGGCAAATTCACTCGGATCTATCAGCACCTGCATGAAATTCGACAAGCCTCCGAAGGTTATGCCGAAGATCATGCCTACCAACACCACAAAATAAATATTGCCGCCATTCTGTCCACGGAACATGTAGAAAAAAATACCCGTAGATACGCAGACCATCAACAACAGGGCTCCCATGAAACAGAGCGGGCTCTGCATGGTCGTCAACTGTGTGCTGCCCACAAAGTAGAGCACGAGCGTCTGCAGTAATACGTAGAGGTTATCCAGCCCCATTACGCTGGGCGTGAGGATATAGTTGGTTGTAATCGTCTGGAAGACGACTGAAGACAGCCCCACGGCCGTTCCTACCAGCACCAGCGCAATAACAATAGGAATGCGGCGGGCCATGTTAAAGTCCCACGTTTCGGGGGTCATCCCCTGAAAGACATATACGAGCGCCAGCCCCACGCAGAGCAGACCCAGAATCAGGAAGGCCGGGAACGCGCGACGCCGGCCGGCAGCATTGCGGAAGGCATCATCTTTTTGATGTTGAATGGAATCAGGCATACGTTTTTCTATGGAAGAGCATGGCCAGAAATACAGCACCGCCGACCACGCTCAGGATAACGCCGATGGGGATTTCGAAGGGGGCGATAAGCATGCGCCCTGCCACGTCGCAAACAAGAACAAGCATGGCCCCCAGCCAAGCCGTATCAAACAAGATTTTCTTCACGGCATCCCCCCGGAAAATGCTCACGATATTGGGCACGATCAATCCGATGAAGGGGAGGTAGCCTACCTCCACAATCGTGATTGAGCTGATGATGGATACAATCACCAGTCCCATGTGCATGATGCTTGCGTGGTTCAGCCCCAACGCCACCGCGGCATCGCGCCCCATGCCGGCAATCGTAAAGAGATCGGCATAAACATAGGCCAGCAGCATCAACGGGATGCTGGCATAGAGCAATTCATAATTACCCTCAATGACAAGGGAGAAACTCCCCTGCAGCCATGACGCCATATTCTGTACAATATCAAACTGGTAGGCATAAAAAACGGCTCCGGCATTCACCACGCCGCCCAGCATGATGCCTATCAGGGGCACCAGAATGACATTCTGGTGCCGCACACGCGCAATCACCGCCAGAAAGCATGAGGTGCCTATCAGAGCAATCACAAAGGCGGCCCCCACGCGCCAAATGGGAGAGGCTCCGGGCAGATAAAGAATGGCGATCATTACCCCAAAGCGGCACCACTCCATCGTGCCTGCCGTAGTCGGCGACACAAAGCGGTTATTGGTGATGCGCTGCATGATCAAGCCGCTGATGGCCAGGCTGCTGCCTACCACGAGAATGCTGCAGAGGCGCGGAATGCGGCTTTGCAGCATGATCTCCCACCAGAACTGCAGCTGCTCGCCATCCATCTGCCACAGGTCGGACAAGGACACTTGAGCCGCCCCGATAAAGAGCGAATAAAAGGCAAGGCCAAGCAGAAAGCTCCACTGAATGATTCTGAATGCCATTTTCTCAGGCTTTCAACACGGCTGCATCAAGTTCCATTTCAAACAACAGATTGTCCCGGCACACATCGGCCTGTATGCCGATGCAGGGCATGATGGCGAGGCCGCGGCGCAGAGCTATTTTTTCGTAGTGAGAGGCATAATCCTTGTCTTTGAAATAGGCTACGGAACGGACAACATCCTTCCAGCCCATGCCGCGTGATTTCAGGATGGCTTCAATCACGTCCAGCGAAAGCTCTGTTTGTTTGTCGATATCGCCGAGATGTACGGATTCTCCGCCAGGGGAAATGCTGGCCGTGCCGGAGACGATGATTTGCCGGAAGAGAGGGTGGTCCACTTCTACCGCACGGCTGAATGAGCTGCGGTAATCCTGAGCCGAACATTGCAGAGGCGAAGGGATATCTTTTACTGTCACACGGTCGCCCTTAGGCCGAATGGCAAATACGCGGGCCGACAAGGCCGCATTTTCCCGATTGCCGGAACCAATCCCCGTACTGGCCGGAACCAGACGATCAAACACGCCGCGGCTTTCAAAAAATGTGTCGCGGGCGCGGTTGAACTCTTCATACCAGTCCAGCAGGCGGTTATTGTAAAACCATGTGCGGACCACATGGGAAAAATCCATACCGGCCCGGTTCAGCGCTTCTTCCATCTGCCGGAATACATCCAATGTCTGCTCGGTTCGTCCGGCTGTCCGGTCACGGGGCGACAAACCGCCCAAAACGGCATACTCGGCATATTCATCCTCATAAAAAACGCCGGCGGAGCGGCCATTGAACTCAATCGCCCGGGCATTTACCCCCTCCACCGCGCAAATTTGCATACCTCGATAGAAGGATGCGCCCGTTTTCGTACCCAAAAAGGCAGTCATCCCCGCCCCGGGCACCGGGGAGATATCCAGATCAGCGCTGCCATACACTTCCGGGCCAATCCACCGGAGACCGTTTTTTTCAGCTTTTTGGAGTAATTCGACATGCGCGGCCAACTGCCCAGGTTCGCTTCCGGCGAGCGTAACGAATTGCAGAGATGCGCCTTCTCCGCCCAGCGGGAGCGACTTGACGGAAACACCTTTGTTTTTTTCCAAGTTGCAGGTCATGAGTATATTAGTTTTTTTAAAGTGATTTCAGGAATTGAATCAGTTGGCCGCGCTCTTTGGCGGAGAGATGGCGGAACATTTCACGGGAGAATTCGCTTTCGCCGAAATGCCACAGGATAGCCTCTTCAAAGTCGCGGGCGCGCAGATCATGGAACATATCGGTATGGTTGGCGGTTTTGTGCATCAGCCCCCTTCCCCAAAGGGGCGGCGTACGCCAGAAACGAGAACGTCCGCGGTTGATTTCCCCCATATCGTGACGCAGCATATCCGTATAGGGGCGGATGGTCTGGTTTGCATAACCGGGAAGCGGCTTATATTCCCCCGTTGTCCATTCAGGCTTGTGGCAACCGGCACACCCCAGTTTATTGAAGAGTTCCTGTCCGCGGCGCACGTCAGGCTTGTCCAGGTTGCGGGCGGCAGGCACGGCCAGCCCGCGATGCCAGACCATGAAATCTTCATACTGCTGCATTGAGAGTTCCTCTTCCTGCGGGCCTTCAAGATCGCTTACATCAATGCCAAGTTCCTTCTGTTTTTCGAGCCATTCGGGCGTCATGTAGATGTTCGGACGGTTTTTGCGCGTTACATTCGTCACGTTCCAAAGCGCATTGGCGCCAGGACCGTTTTCCAGTGTGGCGCGCGAGCAGTCCCACGTGAACTTGCCGAGGCGCCGGGTGCCGTCGGGCTCGTCAATCCATTTGCCAGGAACCCCCTTCACCGGGCCTGTCATGCTCTGCTGGCGCCTGTATTCGGCAATAATATCCTCGTCACGGATGGCATCAAGCAGCCCCGTTCCGTAAATGCCGATTGTTGATTCGATTGACACGCGGTAATCGGACGGAAGCGGAAGCAGCGGCTCAATCACATCTGCCGTGGGATAAGTCAACGTGCCCTCCGTCGGCTTGCCCGCATTGTAGGGCGTTCCGTCCGGATATTTGTTTCCGTACTGGTCAACAAAATCATGCCATTCTATTTTCACACCCTTGGCATAAGGTACAAAAGGAGGAACCGCTTTCGTCTGCAGCATGCCCGTGTACCCCTTAACCGGGGTGCCATCGGGATTATGTACAAAGGCCAGATAACCGTTGCCGTACTGCCTGTCAAAATTGCCGGTGCGCTGTCCGCGGCCATAACCGGGGTGGCAGGCCAGACAGGATGATTTAATGTAAGTGGGGCCGAGACCACCGAAGCGATTGCGCTTCACGGGTACGAAGTTCCCTTCAAAAATAATTTCGCCCGCCTTGAAACGATTCGTCAGGCCGGCTTCAGTAATTGCCGGCGATTCCTGCTCAAACGCTTTACTGGTGGCATTAAACACCGTTCCCTTTTCACCGCCCAGATAGTAAGCCGGTCCGGGATCGCCATCTTTCGTCCTGAGCGCGGGGGGCGTGAAATCACGGCCGCGGTTCACATGGCAGCTCACGCATGAAGCTGTCATGTATTCGGCTTTGATATTGTCAAATTTTGATGCACTCCCCTGGGCCGGATTAATCAGTGCGCGTCCGGAAATGCGGGGATGTCCCAAAACGCCGGCATTCCTTGCCGTGTCCGGGATAAAAGATTGTTCAGGAGCCGCATCCCCAGAACCTCCGGAATTCACTATTGCCCAGGCGGCCGCTCCCGCTCCGAGCACCAGGACAGCCGCAGGTTTTGCAAATTGTCGATACTCCATGTGCATTGATGATTGGCAGGCTTTCCAGAAATACGGCCCGTGGTACACGTCTCCGTCAGCCGGCCGACAATATGATATTGCAGCCCAGGGCCTTGCCGACCCTGGGCAATGCGGGTTAAATTACTTCACAAGAAGTTCCTGAACCTTGTCGAGGTTTTCGGAAAGTTCCTTGCAACTGTCGATGATTGCCTTGAGCTGCTCCTTTTTGTCGAGATTTTTCACCAGGGGCCCCTGTATGGCGTCAAGGCTCTTGAATACCTTGGCGATAGAACCTTTCACAGCCTGGTCAACCTTCGCGGACTTGGCGGCTACGAGAGGGGAAATCACATTGTAGGATTTTTCTACGCTCTGTACGTTGTGGCGAGAGTCCACCAGAGAAGTGTAGCTGTAAAGGGATTCACAGTCGGCGGCGTCAGCCGTTTCGTAGGGCTTGCCCACCTTTGAATCGGCTATTTCGTCAATAATGTCCTTGCTGCCGCCGATGATTTCATCAAGCACTTCCGAGTTTGACTCGTAGCGGCTGCCTGCCTGACCAGCTTTTTTGAATTCCCCCGCATAGGACTTGCCGGGTTCTATTTCAGCTTCTTCAAGAATCTTGGCCTTCTCTTCGCTGATCTTGTCAGAACCCGCCCACCAGGCTTCAAGCGTGATGGAATCCTCAGCAATCACCTCGGCCACAGCGGCAAGGTAGGAAAGCTGTCCGGGCGTCAGATCGGCGGCCTTGCGGGGCTGCCCATCTCGGAACAGCAGGTATTCGGCAGCATGGAAACCGCGCGTTTCCGCGCCGAGGGAATTGCGTACGTAGGCGGCGTCAATCGTTACGCTCTTGCTGTCCGCGTTTTTGGCGACGGCATCAAGATTCGTGGTATCCAGGGGCCAGGAGTCCAGCTTCGGGTCAAGGTTGGCGAAAGCAGCCGGGCCAAAGAGGAAGGATTCCGAAAGTTCCCACGGCACGCGCGTTTCAAGAAGAAGCTTCCCTGCTTCAGCAACCTTGGCATCGGTAGGAGCAGCCTTCAGCTCTTTAGCGGCCTTGGCGAATTTGAGAGCGTTATCACTCATCATCTTGTAGGTGGGAATGACAAGCTCATCCGCGTAGGCGGCAATCGCCGCGCTCGTTTTATCCACCTTGGGGGAAGCGGCCTTGGCCGCCTGAGCCTGGCTACCGAAAGCCAGGATTGTACTTCCGGCGCAAAAGCCGGCCAACAACATGCGTTTGTATGCGTTCATGGTTTTTTATTGATAATGAAAACATCCGTATCCTCCTCAGGGAGGCATCTTCCAATCCGGCAGGATTTCATGGCGTATCCGCCATTTTTTCCCGCCGGAGCGGAAAATAATAATCCGGCCAAACGATGTCAATTAAAAATTAGTCCAAACTAACTTTGCAACAAAAAGTCCCCCTTGTGACCGCATGCCGGAACATCGGCATGTTATTGATTCGGAAATATTTTCTGTTTCCGAATGCGCCCCGGAGCCGCCTTTTACCAAATTCCGAGTTTATCCGCGATAAGGCTCCTTACCTCGCCAAAAGATTTCACTGCGGGCGGATTTTCCGTATGGCCCCCAAGAAACTTCTCCATCCAGATCATATGGTACCAGCGGCCGAATTTGTATCCGCACCGATGAAATTTCCCTGCGAATTGATACCCCAAACGTTTATGGAACTGGACGCTGTCCCGTGTAAGATAGGGGTCTTCAGCTTCACAGGGATAAGCAATGCACGCATTTAAATTCAAAATATTCTGCATGGAGAGAATCTTTTCCAGAGCTGCATACAGTTCCCTTCCCGTTCCCATTTTTTTCATGTCTTCCCGCACGTATACCGTCGTTTCCACAGCCCAGCGATACGCTGCGCGGTCCTTGAACACTCCTGCATAGGCATAACCGGAAATATCCCCTGCCCTTTCCGCAACCAAATAGGGGTATTTTTCCAGTACGTGATCTATTCTTTTCTCAAACTCCGTCACTGCTGGCACTTCATATTCAAACGTGACAGCTGTCTTTTCCACATACGGAGCGTAAATTTCCAGCAGCTTGGCCGCATCCCGCCTCGTTGCAATTCTGATTCTGTTGCTTTTCATTTCGGTTGACCGTGCTGAGCCCCTGAGCCGGAAGCGCTGCCGATCATTCTAATATTTCACAAGCGATTGTCAATTTGAGGCCGCCCAAACACCCGCCATTTCCGGGAAATATCATCCGCCGCATGTTTTCCGCCGTTCCCGTTCATGAACGGGAAGAAACGGGGTCAATATTCATTTCAAAAGCAGAGTAAAAACCGCATTTTTTACCTTGTCCGGTTTCCCGTGTCCATTTATGGAAAGCCCTCCCGAAAAAGTGAAAAAAGGCCGGAGTCCATAGAGAATCCGGCCTTTTGGAAAGGATAGGATGCCACTTCGCGGCAAAATCCGTCTCAGGAGTAAAAACCGATGTCCGGTTCCCGGTCCCGCCGCCTGCGTTTAAAATACGGATTGCGGTAGCGGTGGATGCATTTTCCGGAACTCCCAGGGGTATAATGAAGAGGGGCCGCCTCCTTGACGGCTTCACGGCTCAATATCTCCACAAAATCCTTCAAGGACATTTCCAAATCTGCATCGTGGCATGCCAGCGCGGCGGACAGGCGCACTTTGCCGTTGTCATAGTCCACATACATGGCGAACAGCGTGGTCTGGTACAGGTGCCACGGTTCCCCGCCCATTTTTCCGGACTGGTGTTGGCTGATGGCCTCCAACAGCCACGTCAGCGCATGTTCCAGTTCCAGATTGTCCAGAACATCCCGTATAAGAGATGTTTCGCGGCCGAAAACGGCCACGCTTTCCTGTTGTCTTGCCCTGTTGATTTTCATGTCTTGGTTCTCCTTTCCGGTTTCCCTTGTTAAGCAGGACGGCGGATAATTCTGCCGCTCCAATTGTTTTGGACACTTTTTTTCAACAGGTTGTTCAATCTGAATTCTCAACTGTGTCAGCCATGACCACTTTCCCAATGTACGGGAGTTCCCGGTAATGCCCATCCAGGTCCATTCCAAACCCCACCAGGAAATCGTTTCCCTGCGTAAAAGCCACGTAATCAGCCTCAAAAGGCACTTTCCGGCAACAGTGCTTGTCCACGGCTACAGCAGTGAGGACTTCCTTCACCCCTCTTCTTTTCAATTCCCGGCAAACTTCATCCAGCGTAGCACCCGTATCCAGAACGTCATCCACCACCAGAACAGGCACATCGGGCTGGAAATCCCCGCAATCCCCCTCCCACGCCACGGAACCGGAATTTCTCATTCCGGCATAACTGGAAATTTTGACGGCTTTCACCGCAGGCCGGGATTTCAAATGCTTCTCCAACATCGCAGCGAAAGGAAGAGCGCCGTTCAGCAGCAGCAATAAAATATAGGGTTTTCCTGCCATGGCCCTGTCAATGGATGCGGCCAGTTCCCTGACGCGCGCGCAGATGGCATCCTCTGCAATCAAAGGAGTGATGGTGTAAGTCATGGAAACGGAGTATGATAATGTTTCCTGTAAGAAAATCAATCCTTAAAGAAGGATGAACGGAGACAAAACATTCCCGGCCGGGCTCCAGCAAATTTTACAAGAAGCAGGACTGGTCTTCATAGTCAGGAGGCAACAAAAAAGCGCTCTCAAGATTGTTTCTCCGCCCCGATCGGCAGAGAATGCGGAGGCGCATTTAACGGTGGCTTCCCGCCGGACCGCATGGTAAAGTAAGGCAGAAATGACTGATTCCCCTTCCAAGCGCCTTTTTATTCTGGATGGAATGGCCCTGGCTTACAGAGCCCACTTCGCCTTTTTCTCCAATCCCATCCGCAATTCCAAGGGAGTCAATACTTCCGCCGTGTACGGCTTCGCCAATACGCTGCTGGGCATTCTGGAGCACGAACGCCCCACGCATATCGCGGCCTGTTTCGACACTTCCGTCCCTACGGCGCGCCATAAGCTTTACCCTGCCTATAAAGCCAACCGGGAATCCATGCCGGAAGAGTTGAGCTTTCAAATGCCCCTGATTTTCAGATTGCTGGAGGCCATGAATATTCCCATTCTGCGTTATGAGGGTTATGAGGCGGACGATACGATAGGCACGCTGGCGCGCATTGCGGACGGTACGGAGGGGTTCCAGACCTACATGGTTTCCCAGGACAAGGATCTGGGCCAGCTTATTTCCTCCACCTGCTTTCTGTGGAAACCCGGCAAAAGGGGCAATGACCACGAAGTGATTGACCTGGCAAAGCTCAAGGAGCAATGGGGCATTGAACGTGCGGACCAGGTAGTTGATATTCTGGCCCTGATGGGGGACAGCTCCGACAATATTCCGGGGCTTCCCGGCGTGGGGGAAAAGACGGCCAAACTGTTGATCGGAGAGTTCGGCTCCGTGGAAAACCTGCTGTCTAATACGGATAAACTGAAAGGGAAGCGCAGGCAGATTGTGGAGGAAAACGGGGCCATGGCAACCCTTTCCAAGCAACTGGCCACCATTGACCGGAACGTTCCCCTGACGGTGACCCTGCCTGAATTGGTTAAAAGAGAACCCAGTCCGGAAGAACTGCTGGCCCTTCTCCAGGAGTTGGAGTTCCGCTCCATGCAGGCCAAGCTGTTCGGGAAAAAAGCGCCGGAAGCCAGAAAATCCCCCCTCCCTGCGGACGATTTGTTTGCTCCCGCCCCGCAGACGGAACAGCCTCCGTTGGTGGAACCCTCCGCCCCCGTTTCGGGAGCACGTCAGAGCGGTTCCGGCCAAATGGACTTGTTTGAGGAACGCCATTTGAAAACGGTAGATGATTTCAGGCACGAGTATATTATTGCGGACACGGAGGAAGCCCGTTCCGCCATGGTTGCCGAGCTGGAAAAGCATGATTCCTGGTGCTTCGATACGGAAACGACGGGCCTGAATCCCCTTACGGACAATCTGCTGGGCGTCGCCTTCTGCGCGGAACCGCACAAGGCATGGTACATGCCTGTCTCCGGCCCGGAGGATCTGGAAGCGGTTAAACCGCTTCTGGAAGGCCCCGCAGAGAAGATAGGGCATCACCTGAAATTTGACTTGGAGGTTTTGAGAGCCAACGGCATTCACGTCAAAGGCCCCTTTTTCGACACATTGCTGGCTCATGCCCTGATCGCTCCGGGCATGAAGCACGGAATGGACGTTCTGGCAGAAAATTTGCTGCAATATTCCACGATTAAACTGAAGGACATTGCTGCTCCGGGAGCAAAAAAACGGGAACTGGACACCAGCGGCGTTCCCGTGGAGGTCATGGGCAAATATTCGGCGGAGGATGCGGATATCACCCTCCAGCTTTCCTCCATCCTGAAAAGGCAGGTCAAGGAAAGCGGCATGGAAAAACTGTTCCGTACCGTGGAACTGCCTCTGCTTCCCGTGCTGGCGGACATGGAGTTTTCCGGCATCCGCGTGCTTCCGGAATCCCTGGAAAAGGCTTCCGTCAAGGTAGGAGCCATCATTGACGGCCTGCGGGAAAGAATTGAAGAAGCCGCAGGCCATCCCCTGAATCTGAATTCCCCCAAACAGCTCGGAGATTTCCTGTTCGGAGAACTGGAGCTGGTGAAGAAGCCCAAGAAGACGAAGACGGGCCAGTTCGTGACGGATGAAGACACCCTTTCCGCTCTGGCCCCCCAGCATCCCATTGTAGCGGATATCCTGGCCTACCGGGAGAATATGAAGCTGAAGAGCACGTATCTGGATGCGCTGCCCAAGTATATCTGCCCGCGGGACGGACGCATCCATACCCAATTCCACCAGATGCTGACCGCAACCGGGAGGCTCGCCTCCCAGGATCCCAATCTTCAGAATATTCCGGTAAGGACGGAACAGGGGCGCCTGATCCGCACCGCCTTTGTCCCCGCCTCAGAGGAATACACCATGCTGTCCGCGGATTATTCCCAGATTGAACTGCGCATCATGGCGGCTCTTTCAGGAGACCCCGCCATGTGCGGAGCATTCAGGGAAGGACGGGACATCCATACGGAAACGGCCGCCCGTGTGTACGGCATTCCCCGCGACCAGGTGGACGCCGTTATGCGCCGTGCGGCCAAAACGGTGAATTTCGGCATTATTTACGGCATTTCCGCCTTCGGTCTCTCCCAGAGGCTGGGCTGCCCCCGCGGAGAAGCCGCCACTTTGATTGAAAACTATTTTACCCAGTTCCCCGTAGTTAAATCCTTCATGGAAGACCTGGTTCACAAAGCGGAACAAGCCGGTTACGCAGAAACGCTATTGGGGCGACGGAGGATGATTCCGGAAATCAATTCCGCCAACAAGACCATTAAGTCCGCCGCGGAACGTACTGCCATCAACACGCCCATCCAGGGCACGGCGGCGGATATGATTAAAATAGCCATGATCCATGTGGACAAATTGCTGAAAGGTACCAGATCCCGGCTTATCCTCCAGATTCATGATGAATTGCTGGTGGATCTGCACAGGGATGAGTTGGATCTCATTCCCAAGATAGAGGAAGCCATGGTCAGCGCGCTGCCCCTGCCCAACGGCGTTCCCATTCTGGTGGAAGCCAGGACGGGAGGCAACTGGCTGGAAGCCCATTAAAAAATATTTTTTCAAAAGACTCCCACGGCGTTCCGCATTCCAGAATTTCCTCGCCTTCCCGATGCCGTATTTTTCCTTCCAGCCGTATCGGGTTCCAGTCTGTGGGTGTGCTGCCCCTCCAACGGGAAATTTTTGAAAAGAATGATTCCCCCGCGGCAGAAAAATAGGTAGGAAAGGATATCCCTTTGAAAAAATGAATTAAAGAATCAGAGCGTCCCCAGCCTGGAATTCCGGAACGGTCACCAGGGCTCTGCCGTCTTTCAACGCCACTACCTGCACCTTGCGCTCCTGCATTCCTGACGGCGTTTTTACCTGGATGGAGCTGCCGTCCCTGACGGCGGAAGCGGGAATCCACGCGGAAACGGGAACTTGAACGTTGATGGCTACTTGAAGAGCCATGTTGACGGGAGCCACTTGCCACTCGGAGACATGGGAGGCATTCGGCTCCAGGGAGGCAATCAACACGGCGGAATTGCTTTTGGAATCCAGCGCCGCATCCACCGCCGTAACGCGGCCCAGCCACTGCAGCCGTTTTCCATTATTCAGCACGCAAGAGGCGGTCAGAGCCGTATTCACCTTGCCCTGCTCATCCCTGGGCAATGCGGAAAATTCTTCCAGCGGAACGGGAATCCGTATCATCCGCTCCTGAAGAGGAATTACTTTCCCTACCGGCTGCCCGGCGACCACGCGGGCACCGGCTCCCACAGAGCATTCCACCACCTGGCAGGTATAGGGAGCTTCCAGCACCGTATCCCGGAGGGCCTGTTCTGCTTCCGCCACATACGCCTCCGCGGCGTTCAGCCTGGCGTTTACGGCTCTGCGCTGCGGCACCCGGAGCACCAGTTCGGATTCCTTTCCGCTTTTGGAGACGGAGCTGTATGTCTTTTTGATGGCTTTCAGGGCTTCCGCCTGCTCCGTAGAAACATCCAGGCGGGCCTGTTCCAGTTCCGCCTGAGCGTTCGCCAGCCGGGCGCGGTATTCAAATTTTTCCAATTCCATCAGGGGGGTTCCCTTCAGGACAATTTCCCCCACATTAAACAGGGGATGCACTTTGTCCACCTTTCCGGAAACGCTGGGAGAAAGCATCGTCAGGTAGGAGGCCTTCACGATGCCGGGCGCGGAAATGGAAAGAGTGTTCGTCTGCAGCCGGAGGGGTGTCTCCGTTCCTGCGGGCGCGCAGCCCCTGTTTCCGGAGGAGGAAAAAGAGACGGACGGCTCCGTTACAATAGCCGTGCCTATCAGAAGCGCCACAATCCCCAGGCCGATGCCTATGGACCAGGACGTTCCCTTTTTTTGAGGGGCCTCGCTCATCAACAGCTCCGGGGGAAACGCGTCCCGTTATTTGGGATATTCCGTCTCCATGATGTGGGAATAGGCCTCCGCCGTTTCCACAGCCACGGTTTCAATATTCTTCATCAACTGGGCAAACTGGACTTCCGTGAGGTCCATGCCTTCCAGAACGAAGGACTGGCGGTAATAAACATACCCGCTGTTGGGGTCCAGCTGAAAGGCGCCGGCCGTCTGGTCCGCATTCAGTTCGCTGAGGATAATGCTGACTTCCACACGGCGGTTTTCAGGAACCTTGGCGGCAAAAAGCACGTCAATGACCAGCGTCTCCGGACGTTCAATCATGGTGTACAGGAGGCTCACCGGGGTGAACGTATCACAGGGGACGAATGCGATGCCTGTCTTAATGTTGTGGTCATCAGCGGAAGTAATCCATTCCGTCTCTTCCCCTCTCTTTCTGAGAACGGTGTACACACGGTCCAAAAGGCTGAGATGCTGGTTTTCCATATTGAAAATTGTTTAACAGGGGGGTTGCTTGCAAAGGCGCATGCAACGTACGCGCCCGTTTACTGAATTCAAGCTTACTGGCATCCTTCTGATTCGTCAAGCTCTCCTGACGTAAAGAAATTGAAAAAACACGTATGCGGACGGCATAAAAAATACAGACGCCGTCCGAAAAGGGCGGCGTCTGGAAAAAACGCGTGCGCCGGGAGTTCCGGCTTTTTTCCGAGGTTCTTTTTACAGGATATCCCCGGGTTGGTAGCCCGCCCCGTCCGGAAACCTGTCCGTCACTTCCTTCACCATGGAGCGGAATGCTTCCACCTGGGCGTCAGCCATGCCCGTAGCGGAGGAATTGGAATCAAAAATGCGCTGAAGGTCCGCCCGGTCTATTCCCAGGCGCCCGTCTTCCGCCAGGCGGTCCAGCAAATTGTTTTCCATGATTTTCCCGGCGCGCAGGTCATTGGAGACAGCCACGGCATGTTCCTTGATCACCTCATGGGCGGTCTCCCGGCCAATGCCGCGCTTGACGGCCTCCATCAGGATGGTGGTTGTCATCAGGAAAGGCAGGTAGCGGCGCAATTCCGCAGCCACCACGGCCTCATACACGCCCATCTGGTTCAACACGGTCAGGAAGGTTTCAAACAGGCCGTCCGCAGCGTAAAAGGAATCAGGCATGACGACACGGCGCACCACGGAGCAGGAAACGTCCCCCTCATTCCACTGATCCCCGGCCAGACCGGAAATCATCATCAGGAACCCCTTCAAGATGACGTGGAAGCCGTTGACGCGCTCGCAGGAGCGGGCGTTCATCTTGTGCGGCATGGCGCTGGAGCCAGTCTGCCCCTTGGCGAACCCCTCCGTGGCCAGTTCATGGCCGGCCATCAGGCGCAGCGTCTTGGCGAAGGAGGAGCAGCCGGAGGTGAGTTCCACCAGTCCGGAAACTACGGAAAAGTCCAGAGAACGCGGATATACCTGCCCTACATTCATCCACTTGGCGGGAATACCCAGGTGGGCGCACACGCGGTCTTCCAGTTCCAGCACGCGGCCGGCATCCTGTCCGAAGAGGGAAAGCTGGTCAAGCTGGGTTCCAACGGCGCCCTTCAGCCCGCGTACGCTGTAACGGTCCATGAGGGAAATCCATGTCCCCAGGCCGTGCACGATGTCTTCCCCGAACATGGCGACGCGTTTGCCCATGGTCGTAGTCTGTGCGGCTACATTGTGCGTGCGTCCGGCAATGGTCACGTGCTTCCATTGTTCGGCCAGGGCGCTCATGCGGTTCAACACGGCCACGGCCTTGTCCCGGATGATTTGCATGGATTTCCAGATCTGGAGCTGTTCCACATTTTCCGTCAGGTCCCGGGAGGTCATGCCCTTGTGGATATGCTCGCATCCAGCCAGTTCGCAGAATTCTTCTATGCGCGCCTTCACATCGTGGCGCGTCACGCGTTCACGCGCGTCAATGGAAGGAAGATTTACCTGGTCTTTCACCCGTTCATAGGCCTCAATGACTCCGTCCGGAATATCCAGCCCCAGATCCTTCTGGGCTTTCATCACGGCAATCCAGAATTCGCGTTCCAGAATGATGCGGCCCTCTGCGGACCAGATGGATTTCATGGCGGCGGAGGCGTACCTTTCAGCCAGGACATTGGGAATCACGCTCATATCAAAATATGTCTATGCGGGGGGTTATCAACAACGGTAAGCCGCCATGATCATGACGGAAGGAAAAAAAGCAAGCACTTTCCCACAGCTTCACGGATTAGGGGCGCCGGGGAATTCAAAGCCATTCCTTTTATGAACTTGATTCAGTATTGCGCCTCCCTCCCAATAAAAGTTTCAGGAACAGGCAAAAATTTTTATTGCAGAATGCCGGAATCGCAACATTTCCGCTTATCGCCATGTTCCCTCACTCCCCCGGCGGCGGCTCCAGGCCGTACCGGGCATAACCGGAAACGATTTCCTGAAGGATGGCGGAAATTTTTTCCAGAGAACGGACAGGGACGTATTCATACTTTCCATGGAAGTTGTGGCCTCCGGCGCACAGGTTGGGACACGGCAGCCCCATGAAAGAGAGGCGTGCTCCGTCCGTGCCACCGCGCACAGGGATGATTTCCGGCCTCACTCCCACGGCTTCCATGGCCCTGCGGGCATGTTCCACCAGGTGCATGTGCGGGAGTATCTTCTCCTTCATGTTGTAATAGGAATCCGTAATTTCCACCTTTATTGTCCCCTCTCCGTATTTACGGTTCAGCAGGGCCGCGCATTCCTGCATGAACTCCTTCTTGCGCTCAAACGCCGCCCTGTCATGATCCCTGACGAGGTACTCCGCAACCGCCTGTTCCACGTCTCCCCGGAGAGAATCCAGATGATAAAAGCCCTCGTATCCTTCCGTGAAAGCGGGATTCTGGAACGCGGGCAGCATGCCCTGGAATTCCATGAGAACCAGGCAGGCATTCAACATCCTGCCCTTGGCGCTTCCGGGATGAATAGAAGAGCCCTGCACCGTCACTACCGTGGAAGCCGCATTGAAATTTTCATATTCAATTTCCCCCAAGGCGCCTCCGTCCACGGTATAGGCGAAATCCGCGCCGAACCGCGCCACGTCAAAGGCATCCGTCCCGCGCCCTATTTCCTCATCCGGCGTGAAGGCAATCCGTATCTCGCCGTGAGGCCGTTCAGGGTTCAGCAGGAAGGAGGCGGCCATATCCATGATTTCCGCCACACCGGCCTTGTCGTCCGCGCCAAGCAGGGTAGTTCCGTCCGTCACGACCAGGTCCTGGCCCAAATAATCCGCCAGCTCGGGAAAAACGGCGGGGGAAAGCACTATTCCCTGCTCCGGGTTGAGCTGGATGTCCCCGCCGTCGTACGAGCGTATGATGCGGGGGGTGACGCCGCTGCCGGAGACTCCCGGAGCCGTATCCACATGGGCCACCCAGCCGATGACGGGAACATTCCCTTCCACGTTGGAAGGAATGGAGGCGTAAACAATGCCGGAATCCTCATCCAGTTCCGCCTGCGCTCCCATGTCCTTCAGCTCCCCGGCCAACAGACGGGCCAGCTCCGTCTGGCCGGGGGTGGACGGCACGGTGGAGGAATCCGCGTCCGACTGGGAACCCACGGAGACATACTTCAAAAAACGGTCTAAAACGGAGATGTTCATGGGAAAAATCAAGGATTGGCAAGAGTCTAGCACCCGCCCCCGCGAACACAAGCACAAGACACGGTTTATTCTTGCGATTCAGGACGGTATACCGTATGTAAACAAAGCTTCTCCCCATGATGACTCCGCTTCCCCTTGGCATTACCCTTGCTTTGTCCCTGACCTGCGGCTCCATGCCCCTTCTGGCCCAGGGGACGTATATGCCCGGCCCCATGCCCGCCACCGCCGGAACAAAGCAGGATCCAACGGACATGTACCTGGAGGCGTTGAGGCTGGTGACCCAAGCCGCAGGACTGGTGGAAAAACGGGATTATATAGGAGCCATCCGCCTGACGCAGCAGGCGGAAGACAAGTTCGGACGCCTGGCTAAGTTTTATCCCCAATGGCGCCCCAACCTGCTGCAAACGCGCCGCCAGCTCAACAGGGAAAATCTGGACCAGTGGCAGAAGCTGGCCCAGCGGCAGGCTGCCGCCTCTTCCTCTTCATCCGGCCCCGGCCTGGAGCTGGAACGTCCGGCCTCCGTGCCGAAGCGCCCCAGGCCAAAACCCAACATAGCCCTCCCTCCCGGCTACAAGGGCGTGGAATTCCCTACCCGTCCCGGAGAATCCCTGATCAATACCATCCCGTCCCCTTCCGTTTCTCCCGGGGCGGCTCCGGAAGTGGTGGAGAGCAATTACGAACGCATCCGCAGACTGCTGGATAAAACCACCATGGAGAACAAGGCTCTGATCCAGGCTCTCAAGCGCACCCGCCGGGAGCAGGAGGAGATTCTGGCAAAACTGGCCGTGGCATCCGCCGGAGAATCCGTTTACCGGGATGAATTGCTCAAGGTCAAAAAGCAGATGGAGGATGAAAGAAAGACCAGCAACAAGCTTATCCAGACTCTCACCAGGAGAGTGGAGGAACTGGAACAAAACGTCACTTCCCTCAGCCAGGACAAAGCCCGTTATCTGGCGCAGATCGCCGATCTTCAGCTGCAGCTCAAGGAGTACCAGGACAAGCTGGACAAAGTGACGGATGAGAAAAACGCCCTTCAGAAAGACCGGGACCAATTGGCGGCCCTGGTGGAGCTCAACAGCCCGGATAAAACAAAAAACCTGTTGGACCGCAACCTGACGCTGGCAGCCCAGCTCAAGGATGCCCAGGACAAAATCGCCGCTCTGGAAACGGCCAAGTCCGATTCCGAAGAACAGCGGAAAGCCAATCTGAAAGCGTTGGAAGAGGCGCGGGGGGAATCCGCAGACCTGAAACAGAAACTGATTGCCATCCGGGATGAAAACATCGGCTACCGCAAACGCATTACAGAGCTGAATACCAAGCTCATTAATGCGGATGTGGAACTGTCCAAGCTGGAGGCCAATCCGGAAAAAAGCCCGCTTCTTCTGGAAGAAAACCAGCTGCTGCGCTCCACCATCGCCAAGCAGCTCCGCATACTTTCCGTGCAGGACCAGAGCCGCTCCCTGCTCATCAGCACTTATAAGCGGCTGCATCAGGAAAATCCGGACACGGTGGAAATAGCCTCCCTGATGGACAATGAGGAAGCCATCAAGCTCACTCCTGCGGAAAAACAAATTGTCAACGCCATTGCCAGGGATAACAATATCAATGTTCCCCTGACGGATCAGCAGAAGGAAAAAATCAACAAGCTGGCACAGGCCCTCTCTGCGGAACGCGGCAAGGCCGCCCAGCTCGCCCGGGATTTGGAACTGGCGCGCAGCCAGATGAAAACCAAAGCGGACAAATCCGCCAGAAACGACAAGAAACAGGCGGAAGCCCTGGCGCGGACCCAGAAGGCCCTGGAACAGAAAAACATTCAGGTAGAGGAACTCACCCGGCAGATGGAAGAACTGAAAAACCGTTCCGCCGAACAGGCCCGCCTGGCCGCCATCTCCGCCGGAACCATTACTCCGGACCAGGAAAAAGCGCTGAACCGGAGCATGGAAGCCACAGTACGCCGGAAGCTGGAGGCGGAAGCCCTGGGGCAAGGCGCCGCAGAAGCCTTCGCCAAAAAACGCTATGCCGCCGCAGAACAACTGTACCGGACTTTGCTGGACTTCCAGCCGGCCCACGTTCCGGCCCTGGTCAATCTGGGGACCATTCTGCTTCAGCGCAACAAGGCGGAGGAAGCCATCAAATTTCTGAAAAAAGCCACGGAACTGGACGCCTCATCCTCCCCCGCATGGTTCATGATGGGGGTGGCCCAATACCGCGCCGGGGAAGACCAGCACGCCATCGCCTCCCTGACGGAAACGCTCAGGCTGGATCCGGCCAACGCTCCCGCCCTGCTTTACCTGGGCAACCTGGAAACCAGCGCCGGGAACTATGAAAAAGCGGTGGCCCACTTTGAAAACGCCCTGAAAATCCAGCCGGAATCACCGGACGCGCACTTCAACCTGGCCTGGACCTATTCCCGGCTGGGCCGCACGGCGCAGGCACGCAAAAGCTATGATGCGGCCATCCGCAGCGGAGGCCTGCCGGATTCCGATCTGGAGCTTGCCATTACCGGAACCACCACCCTTCCCCGCAAAAAGCAGGCTGCGGACCAGAATCCCGCATCCGCCGCAAAAGAGGACGAACCCCAGCTGGCCGCGGCAATAAGCGATCCGTCTGCCATTCCCCACGGCGCCAATGAGGTGCCTGCTCATGTGGCGGAGGATCCGAATGCGCAGGAAAAGCCGTCCGCCGGTCCCAAACAGGTCGTCGTCAGCCACCGTCCGGAAACCGAACCCGTCTCTCTGGCAGCCCAAATGAGGGAAACTGCCCCTGCGGCGGCATCCGCACAACCTCCGGCAGAAGCCGCAACTGCCGCAACGGAAACGCCCAAGCCGGAAAAGCAGGAACCTCCGCGCAGGAAAAGCCGTTTCCGAATCGGTTCCTGATGGAATTCTTCCCTTTCCCACTAAATAAAGCCATGTATCACGTTTCCATTTTAGGACTGGGCCTCATTGGCTCACGGATTGCACGCCATATGGCCGGAATGGGCGACAAGGTCACCGTCTGGAACAGAACTCCGCGGGAAGATTTTCCGGAAGCGGTTCCTACCCCGGCGGATGCGGCACGCGCTTCCAAAATTATCCAGCTCTACCTGAAAGACAGGAATGCCTGTCTGGAAGTGTTTGAACAAATGAGAGGGGCTCTGACACCGGAGCATATCATTCTGAACCACTCAACCATTGACCTGGCTACCGTCGGCAAACTCTCCCTGATGAGTTCCGCCATCGGCTGCACGTATGTGGATTGCCCGTTCACCGGCTCCCGTTTGCCCGCGGAAAAAGGGGAACTGGTTTACTACGTTGGCACGGATTCCACCACACTGGACCGCATACGCCCCGTGCTGGAGCACAGTTCCCGGGACATCCTGCACCTGGGCGGCATCGGAGCCGGCACCGTCGTCAAACTGGTTACCAACATGGTCTCCGCCACCATGGTGCAGAGTTTGAGCGAAGCCCTGGCCATCTCCCAGGCGTACGGCATTTCCCCGGAAATGCTGGGCCAGGCCATTTCCCGGAACGTCATCGCCTCCCCTCTGGCTGCATTTAAGCTGCCCCTGATGGCAAAGCGTGACTTTTCCACCCATTTCTCCCTGGACAACATGAGGAAAGACAGTATTTACGCTCAGGAACTTGCCGCAGAAAAAGGAATCCACCCGCCTGTTGCCGCCCTGGTTTCCTCCATCATGGGGAAGCTGTGCCGGGAAGGTCGCGCGGAAGAGGATTTCAGCTGTCTGGCGGAACAATTCGACTAACTTTTTCCGTTGATGAGATTCAGGGGAACATGCGTCTTTCTGTTGACGGCTCTTCTTCTGCTCCCTGCCGGCCGGGGACAGGAACGAAAGGAGCCTGGCAATGATTCTTCCGCGGAAGTGCGGCAGACGGAAGAAGAATCAGCATCCGTCCAGGATGCGGATTTTATTGATGACGCCTCGGACCGTCCAGTATTGCAGGGCAGTTCCAATGTAAACCCCGTCGTTCCCCCTTCACCTTCGGCAAGGGCCGCCGCCGGAGCGGAGGAACAGCCCGCCAAAAGGCAGCCGTTCACCAGCGTTTCCACCTCCAAGCAATTCCACGTCACCGGGATGGATTCCCTGCTGGCCGGGGCCATCGCCACCCGGGCGGATGCCATACGCACCGCGCTGCTAAAAGTCCTCAAGCAGCCTGACGAATGGAAAAACGGCATCAACATCCGCCTGGTAGGAGAGCCGGGAAGCCCCGTTCCGGCCAACCCCGTCCGCATGCAAACCGTCATTGTAGGCAATACCCTCTCCTATAGCATTTTCATTCATCTGGGCCACGGCATCAACCAGGACAGCCTGCGCCGCGCCATCGTCTCCACCCTGCTTTATGAAATGATGCTGCGCACGGTGGACCCGGAAGGCCTGCCGGACAACGTCACGCTGCCCCCCTGGCTGATTGCCGGATTGGAACAGGCTGTTCTGTGGCACAATAATGAAGCTGACCGTGCCATGTATTCCACCCTGTTCCAGCAGTCCTGCATTATGACTCCGGAAGAAATCCTGAATTGCCGGGAACCGGAAAAGGAACTGGATGCGACCTCTTACGCGGCCTATCAAACTTCCTGTGGAGCCCTGGTGCTTTGCCTGCTGAACCAGGAAAACGGTCCGGAAGGAATGAAACAGCTTCTGGACCAGGCTATTCTGGGCAATGACGATCCCAGAAACCTCATCAAACGCCATTTTCCGCAGCTCAGCCTGACTCCCACTTCCCTCCATAAATGGTGGACGCTTCAGCTTTCCCGCATGGCGACGCCTCCCCTGACGGAAACTCTCACGATTACGGAAACGGAACGTCATCTCCAGGAAGCCCTTACCCTGGTCAAGTATGATCCGGATACCCGCACCACCGTCACATTTCCCCTGGATGACCTGGAACAGGCCCGTTCCCTGCCGGATCTGAACAGGCAGCTTTCCAACGTGGCTGGCAGCCTGCTCAACCTCAGCAGGCGTTCCTTTCCTTCATACCGGCCCGTCATTGTAGAATATGCCAAGCTGGTGGCCCTGATGCAAACAGGGAAAGTCAACAGCCGGGAAGCCGTCCCCAAAATCAGCCAGCTTCGGGAAATAAGAAACCTTTCCATGAAAACCGCCCGCCGCGTCCGGGACTATATGGACTGGTATGAAATCAACACGCGGTCCGGAACCGGCAAGACATTCGCTTCCTACGCGGCAGCCGTGAAAATCCTCCGGGAACAGGAACAGCCGGCCAATACGCCTGTTTCCCGCTACCTGGACGACATTGAAAAACTGTACACCCTCCCGGCCAGGGCTCCTGTGCCCTCCCTGCATGGGAAGAACTGAGGGAAGGAAATTTTTGCCCTCCCCGGCAAAAGCACTGCACTTCCGGGAAAAAACGTTCTCCCAGGCCGGCAATATTACTTACGGCATCACAAAAGGCTGATGAGTCCCCCCCGGAAGCCGGATGAAACGGATATCCGGTGTTATGAATAAAATTGGCCTCCGGAACAGGCCAAATCACCGGAAAAGCCATGTATCACGTCATGAACCAATAGGTTGTCCCCTCCAGCGTTTTGGAGAACTTTCTGCATCAGCGCCTATCCCTTCCTCAGGAATACGCATCTTTATGTGGTCTTTTTTGATTCAGGAAGATTCAGGGGTTGTCTTTCTCAAGATGATTTGCAATCATCGCCCCGAATTATTTTCATATCACTACATAATATGGACACGTCATTGAAACTCCACGGCCTGGTGGCCGCCGTACACACTCCGTTCAAGGCGGACGGTTCCCTGAACCCTTCCAGCGTTGACGCCCAGGCCAAGCTGCTTGCCTCCCAGGGCATCAAGCTTGCTTTCATTACCGGCAGCACCGGGGAATCCTCCTCCATGCAGCTTGAAGAACGCAAGGAAATCTATTCCGCCTGGAAGGAAGCCTCCGCCAAGCATGGCGTGGAAGTTATCGCCCATACCGGTTCCAACAGCGTCTGGGACGCCCGGGAACTGGCCTCTTTTGCCCAGGAATGCGGATTCGTGGCCACCAGTTCCCTGGCCCCGTCCTACTACAAGCCCGGCACTGTTCAGCGCCTGGTGGAATGCTGTGCCTTCGCCGCCTCCGGCGCTCCCGACCTGCCCTATTATTACTATGATATCCCCGTACTGACGGGCGTACGCTTCAATCCGGTGGATTTCATCAGGCTGGCTAAGGAACAGATTCCGAATTTCGCAGGCATCAAATTCACCAATCCGGATCTGGCCCTGTACCAGACCACGCTGAATTACGACGAAACCGTGGATATTCCCTGGGGTGTGGACGAATGGTTTACGGGCGCCCTTTCCGTGGGGGCCAAGGGCGCTGTGGGGAGCTCCTTCAACTTTGCTCCGGCCCTGTACCAGAAACTCATGAAAGCCTTTGCGGAAGGCGACGTGGAAACGGCTCGCGACTGCCAGTGGAAATCCGTTCAGATGATCAATATCCTGGCCTCCAAGGGCTATATGGGATGCGCCAAGGCTCTGATGGGCTGGCTGGGCGTCGATCTTGGACCCGCCCGACTTCCGCAGGGCAACCCGACCGCAGATCAGCTGAAGGAACTCCGTTCCGAACTGGAAGGCATCGGCTTCTTCCAGTGGGCTTTAAACTGAATCCCGGAACCTGACCGACATGGCTGCAACTCTTGATATGCCCTCCCTGGGCAAGTTCTACCGCCGCCAGCTTCTGGAAGACGTCCTGCCGTTCTGGTTCCCCCGCGCCTACGACGAAAAAAACGGTGGTCTTTACCACTGTTTTGACGCAGACGGCACGCTGGTGGACTCCGACAAATCCGTCTGGGCCCAGGGCCGTATGGCATGGATGCTGCTGACGATGTACAACAGCATCGAAAAGAATCCGGACTGGCTCAAATGGGCGGAAAGCGCCCTGGAATTCCTGAAGACCAAGTGCGTTGACCCGGCGGACGGCCGCATGTTCTTTCATGTAGCCGCCGACGGTACCCCCATCCGCAAACGCCGCTACGCCTACAGCGAATCTTTCGCCGCCATCGCCTTTGCAGCGCACGCCAGGGCGACCGGCAGCAGGGATTCCGCCCGTGAAGCCCGCCACTGGTTCGACATCTTCACGGACAACTGCTTCACCCCCGGCAAGATGGTTCCCAAGTTCACCGGGGAACGCCCCACGACCGGCCTGGGCACCCGCATGATTACGCTGAACACCGCTCAGGAAATGCGCAAGTACCTGGGAGATGACGACGGCTTTTATACCGGCTGGACAGACCGCTGCATCAACGACCTCCGCACCCTGTTCATGAAACCTGACATCCAGGCAGTCATGGAAGTGGTGGGAACGGACGGCTCCATTATCGACCACTTCGACGAACGCACCCTGAACCCCGGCCACACTACGGAGGGAGGATGGTTCGTGCTGGAAGAAGCCCGCCATCGCGGCAATGACCCCGAACTCATCAAGGTGGGCTGCGACATGATTGACTGGGCATTCGCCCGCGGCTGGGACAAGGAAAACGGCGGCATGCTGTACTACACGGACGTGTACAACAAACCCGTTCAGGAATACTGGCACAACATGAAGTTCTGGTGGCCGCATGATGAAGCGCTCATCGCCATGACGCTCGCCTACAAGCTCACAGGGGAAGAACGCTATGCCATCCGCCACGACATGGTGCGCAACTGGGCTTTCTCCCACTTCCAGGACGTTCAGCATGGCGACTGGTTCGGCTATCTGAACAAGGACGGTTCCAGGGCCAACACCCTCAAGGGGAGCCTCTGGAAATCCTTCTTCCACCATCCCCGCGCCATGTGGTGCTGCGCCCACTACTGCGGAGCCATTTAAGAAGAAATCAAATGTTTCCTGCCGGGAGGCCATTCCGTATCTACGGAGTGGCCGCTTTTTATGCCCTCAACGCAGGATGATATCCTCCGTCCGCACCACCACATCGCCGGGATCCAGCATGGCGTTAATCAGGGAACAGAAGCGGAATTTGCCTATATCTTCCGCTCTTACGGAACATTCCCGAATGTCTCCGCGGGACAGCAGGAAGGCGCGCTTGGTTCCCGGGAGCAGGAAAGTTTCCGGAGTAATCCAGGAGGCCCCGTCCCCGAACACCACGTTGCTGTACCGCGTATCCGTCACCATCCCGTTCCGGAGAATCAGCGCTTCTTCGTCACAGCCCAAGGCCGCCCCTGCCGCCAGAAGCCCTGTCCGATCCTCCCACTTGCATGAGTAATCCAGCCCGGGCATTTCCACACACGTCAGCGTCTTCACCTGCCGGGGACGGTAGGGCTCAAAGGAGGTGCGGCGCACCCTTCCCCGCGTATCATACGTGATATGGCATTTGTAAACTCCACGGCCTTCCGGGCCGGGACAAGCCGAAAGAACGGAAGCCAGATCGGGGACGGAAGCGCCGTCCGAACCATGAACGCCGATGGCGGCCTCCACCCTCCGCTGGTGCCAGGGAAGCAGGCAGGGAGCGCCATTCTCCCATTTAACGGTTTCAAAAATCAAACGGCACATAAACTTTGGCAACAGCTTCCCGATATTCCTCTTCCATCCGGCTCATGACGGTAATTCCTCCACCGCTCTTGTATACCATTCCCCGCTCATCCTCCTCCATGAAGCGGATGGAGACGGCGGAATCCAAATCCCGCCCGTTGAAAAAGCCGAAAATTCCGGTATAAAACCCCCTCTCCATATCCTCCGCTTCCGCGATGGCCCGGCAGGTGGCTTCCTTGGGAGCTCCGGTCACGCTCCCGGCAGGAAGCAGCTTCAGAAGGATTTCCCCCAGGCGGGAACGCCAGTTTTCCGGCAACAACCCGGAAATCTCGGAACTGCATTGAAGAATAGGCCCTTTGGACGTTTCTACAGGGCTGATATAGCGGTAACGCTTCACCCTCACGCCGGTTGCCACCATGGAAAGATCATTGCGCATCAGATCCACAATGGTGGCGGATTCCCTATTCTCCTTTTCATCCGTTTCCAGCCAGCGGCGCGCTTCCTGCGTAGCGGACGGAACCGTTCCCTTCATGGGAAACGTGGAAATGGAGCGGCCGCGCACCGTGACAAACGGTTCCGGAGAAAAGCAGACGCAGCCGCGGCCGTGCACTCCGGAAATCCGCGCGTCCGGCCCCAGCAGCATCCGGTAAGGCGCGCGGGCAAACCGGAACAGATGGCGCAGCGTCAGGTTGGTTTCCACGGGGGTGGACACGCATAAATTCAGCAGGTAGGAATCCCCCCTCATCAGATGGTTCCGGACGGAGGCGAAGGATGCCGCATACCGGGACACGGGATGGGGGGATGGAATGAACCGCAGCCGTTCCGGAAGCGGAGGGCCGCCGTCCTGACTTCCCATCGTGCCCAGCGGCAGGGAAAAAGCAGCCATGCGCTCCCCCTCCGTTTCCGAAGGTTCAAACAGCAGGTTATGGCCCATATCATGGGAGATGACAAAAAAGAACGGACATTCCGCACGGCCCAGGGCATTCATGCGGCTGATGGTCTGTTCCCGTGTGTACATTGTCGGGAATTACTCTATCATGTGCGCGCCATGAGTCAACCGAACGTCTGGATCATCGACCACCGGGATTCCTTCACCTGGAATCTTGCGGAACTCGTCAGAATGACGGGAATGGCCGTTCCGCGCGTGGTTTCCAATGAATCCCCGGAACTGGAACAGGCGGTTCAGGTGGGGGAAAAGCTTATCCTGTCTCCCGGTCCGGGAACGGTGGAGGATGCCTGCCACCGGGCCACCTTCCGTCTTCTGGACCGCCTGCCCCGCTTTACCCCGGTGCTGGGCGTATGCCTGGGACATCAGATCCTGGGCGTGCGCTTCGGAGCCCGTCTGGAACACCTTTCCCGGCCCCTTCACGGAGCGCGGGAATTCATACGCAGGACGGAACAGTGTCCCCTTCTGGAAGGATTGCCGGAACAATTTCCTGCAGCGCTTTACCATTCCTGGCGCCTTGCCGCTTTTCCCTGGCCGGCTGAGCTGATTGTCACGGCGAGGGATTCCGGGAAAAATGTGCAGGCCATCCGCCACAGGCACCTCCCCCTTTACGGCATTCAGTTCCATCCGGAATCCATCCTGACGCCGGACGGAGAAACGCTGCTCCGGAACTTCCTGTCCCTTCCGGCAGGCAGCCGGGAAAAACGGCGCATCAAATGATTCCATCCCAGCCCCCGGCATCAGGGATGAACGGGACAAGGCCGGAAAGTGTCTCACTCCCGTGCGGTTCCGGCTCCCATACCCGGCCACTTCAGAGATAACGTTTTTCACCTTTATGAATGCACAGGACGAACTCAAAATCAGGGACATGGAAATCCTGTTCCAGCCTTTTCACTCACGCAAGCTCAGCACTCCCACCCGCATCGTCCTTCCGGCCATGACCCGGGGATTTTCTCCCAACGGGGTTCCCACGGACCAGGTAGCCGCTTATTATAAAAGGCGGGCCAGACATGAAGTAGGGCTCATCATCACGGAGGGCACTTTCATTGACGAACCCAGCGCCTCACCTTCCTCCAACTATCCCAATTTCTTCGGGGGCGCTTCCCTGCGGGGATGGAAAAAGGTGCTGGAAGCCGTCCACGCCACGGATTGCAAAATAGCCCCGCAACTCTGGCATGTGGGTATGGCCCGGCCCTTCAAGGGAGAAAACCTGCCCAATCCAGAGCTACCGCCCATCGGGCCTTCCGGAATTGACGTAAACACGCTGGAACAGACGGAGGAACCGATGAGCATCGCTAAAATTGAGGAGGTTATCAATGCTTTTGCGAGGGCGGCTGCGGACGCCAAGCGGCTGGGTTTTGATGGTGTGGAACTGCATGGAGCGCACGGCTACCTGATTGACCAGTTTTTCTGGAAGGAGACCAACAGGCGCACGGACGAATACGGAGGCGACCTGGTAGGCCGGACCCGTTTTGCCAGCCGCATCATCCATGCCGTCCGCAAGGCAGTGGGCAGCCAGTTCCCCATCATCTTCCGCTTCTCCCAATGGAAAACGGGCCATTATAACGCCAAGCTGGCGTATACCCCCATGGAACTGGAAGCTTTTCTGGCTCCGCTGACGGATGCGGGCGTGGATATCTTTGACTGTTCCACGCGCCGGTTTTGGGAACCGGAGTTTGAAGGTTCCCGCCTCAATCTGGCCGGCTGGACCAGAAAGCTTACCGGAAAGCCCACGATCTCCGTCGGCTCCGTGGGGCTTAAGGGAGATTTTACGAATGCCTTTGACGGGGGGCCGGAAGCGGAGGCCGCCAGTGTGGAACCTCTGGCGGAACGGCTGAAAGCAGGGGAATTTGACCTGATTGCCGTAGGCCGCGCCCTGCTGGCGGATGCGGAATGGGCGGAAAAAATACGCCATGCGCGGGAAAAAGATATCCACCTGTTTACGAAGGAAGACCTGAAAACGCTGAAATAACGGATTTGCCTGACCGCAAGGATGATGGAGGAACTCACTCCGCAAAGCCGGGAGGGAGAAAAACGCCAGGCCGCCCCAAAACGGAGGGACCGGCTTCTTCCCCCGTTTCCGCAGCAATCATCATTCCCGAAAAGGAGATTCTTTTATTTCTTCCTGACGCGGACAGTCAGGTACAACAGCCGCAGAAGAGCCAGTGCCGGAATCTGAAGCGTCAGCAAATACCACGGAGCGGACCCGAAATATTCCAGTACGGTTCCTGCCGGGGCATACCGGGTAAAACCGTAATTCGTATCCAGCCAGATATTCACCGGAATAATAAAAACCAGGTAGGCGTCGCACAAACCCAGCGCCCGCATGTCATCCCACGGCCGCGCACGCCATTGCAGGACGGCGGGAAGGTAAAGAGCGGAAATCAATAAAAGCCCGTGCCCGATGAAAAAGGCGAAAAAGGCGGCGGAGGGAAAACCGTCGTGAAGCATGGGGGTAATCAATCCCTGGACGCTTGCCGTCAGCACGCCGAAATACGCCACGGCACATGCCCAGGGTGTACGGAACCACAGGGCGATAAAACAGACCAGAGCCATCAGACTGCAAAAATGCAGCGGAAGCCTGTCCTGCCAGGGCTCCCAATGTTCTCTGACGATGCGGCCGAATGTTTCCATCAGAAAAGTCAGCAGGAAAAGGCTTCCCAGAACCTTTCCCACAAGCAAACGGCTCTCCATCCGGAGCCGCCGGCATACCCACAGGAGCCCTCCTGCTGCCAGAGCTACGATGCCCAGGGCAGCCCAGTGCGGCAGGCTCCAACGGACAAACAGGGGCGCCATTTCTCCGGTCATAAAAAAATCCATCAACGGGAGGGAGGAGGTTCCGGGCACGCATGAAGTTTGGCGCTGACAGCCTCCACCTTAAGACGCAGAACACATACGGAACGGACCATGCCGGGGGTAAAATCCGCATCCCTGCCCGTCTGGTGCAGCATGATGCGGCGCAAGGCATGCATCTTTTCCTCATCCTCCCGGAGAAATTCGACGACGCCACGCCCCATGACGCAGCCGTAGGCGTAACTGTACCGGCACGGGACATCCCCCTCCAGCAACACATGATCCCCATCCATTTCAAAAGAAACCTCCGGACGGTTTTGCAGGATATCCAGCTTCCTCCCTTCCCTGGCGCAGTGGAAAAACAGGCTCAGGGAACCATTTTTTTCTTCATATCCGAAGTTGAGGGGAACTACATACACCTCCCTGCCGTCCCACAGTCCCAGGCGGCACACCTTGAACCGGGCGACCATTTCCATCAAATCCCCGTGCCGGGTCACTTCCCTGTCTTTTCTTCTCATAAGCCGGCGCCCTCCATCCATTCATTCATGCAAAGGGCGGCACGTCCGGCGAGCAGGGAGCCATTCCGTACGGAAGCCGCCCGAAGTCCGCAAATATCCGTTCCCGACTGCATCAATTCACAGGCATGGCCGGTCAGCCACTCCTCCATCCGGGAAACATCCGCCTCCACATGGAACTGGAGAGCCAGGGCATGCCTCCCTATGCAAAAAGCCTGATGGGGAGTCACCTCCGTGGATGCCAGCAGGCGCGCTCCGGAAGGGACATCAAACGTATCCCCATGCCAATGCAGAACGGGCACCCCCTCCAGATAACGGAGAGGGGACAAACGCCCGTCCCCCGTCAGGGATACGGTTCCCCACCCTATTTCCCTGGCCTTTCCGGGATAAACGCGGCTGCCGAGGGCATGGGCCATCATTTGAGCTCCGAGGCATACGCCCAGCAAAGGCTGCCGACTTTCCAGACGCATGCGGACCAAATCCAGTTCCGTCTTCAAATAGGGATACGATTCCGTATCCCCCACCCCTACGGGACCGCCCAGCACCACGCACAGGTCAGCCTCCAGCCATTCCCGGACGGAAGGACAGGGAGCGCCCGCCCGGATGTACCCTATTCGGAAGCCCCTGTCCCTGAAAAGGGGTTCCAGCGTACCGAGATCTTCAAAAGCCACATGGCGCAGGGCCAGGCAAGTGCGGGATGCAGAACGGCTACTCATGGCGACGGAGGATGAACCTCAACAAGGAATATAGAAAAAAATCCTCCGGGAAAAGCTTTTTGCCCTCTTCCCTCCGCATTTCCGGAACCAGGATGTCCATCATGAAACGGAAATATCCGCCACATCCGCAAAAAAGCCCTCCGCCGCACGGCATAAATCCACAGGATTCAATTCAATCTGGCACCCCAGACGTCCGCCGCTCACCACCATCTCCGGCAGGGCTTCCGCGCTGGCATCAATCACCGTAGGGTATTTCCTTTTCATCCCCAAAGCCGTGCAGCCGCCGCGCACATACCCCGTCACGGCAGTAATATCCTTCACCGGAAGCATGGAAAGAGCCTTCTCTCCCACGGTTCGGGCAGCCTTTTTCAAGGAAAGCTCCGCGCCTATGGGGATCACGAACACGTAATATTGCCGTGGATCCCCCTCCGTGACCAGCGTCTTGTACATCTTCTCCTCCGCCAGATTCAGTGCTTCCGCCGTATGCCGCGCATCCACAAACTCGCGGCATTCATAGGAATAATGCCTGTACGGGATATGCAGCGCATCCAGCAGGCGCATGGCATTTGTCTTTGCCTCCTTCTTTTTGGACATAAACTTGAAAAAGGAATGTCCCGGTAACATAGGGAAAAAGCCTTCCTTTGACAAGCCCGGGAGCCCCCGACGGCCTCTATGAAAAAGTGGAATGGAAAACGGGGCTTTCTCTGAAAGAACGGTAAGGACGGCAACGCCGTTCCTCCAGGGCCGCCCGTTCACGGCGGAAAATTTCAGAATCGGCGGACAGCGAAAAAGGAAAAACGCCTCATTTCCGCAGAACCCTTGACTTGACGCTGGCAGAAAAGATAACATCCGGCATCATGGAAGATTATCGTGTCCGGAGAAGCTTTGGAGAACATGTCCTGCGCGGCTCCGTCCTGATTGCAGCCCTCTTCATCATGTCTCTGGGCATCGCTCTGTCCCGCCAAGGCAGACCTGGGGGTCTCCCCCATCTCCTGCACGCCCTATGTGCTCAGCCTGGCATTCCCGCTAACCATGGGAACCGTCACCATCCTCATGCATCTGAGTTTTGTGGCCGTGCAGGCGGCCCTGCTGAAAAGACAGTTCCGTCCGGCTCATCTGCTCCAGATTCCCATTGTTTTTATCTTCGGCATTCTGACGGATTTTTCCATGTGGCTCATGGCACCTCTGGAACCGGACGGATACCTGTGGTCCGTTATTCTCTGCCTGTTCAGCTGCGTGGTCATCGGGTTCGGCGTCTTTCTTCAGGTTAAGGCGGATGCCGTTCTTCTGGCCGCGGAAGGCATGAGCCTGGCCTTCGTCAAACTCTTCAAATGGGAATTCGGCGCCGTAAAAACCGGGGTGGACTGCACGCTCGTCTGCATCGGCCTGGCCTGTTCCCTCATCTTCCTGCCCGGATTGACGGGCATACGGGAAGGAACCGTGGTGGCCGCCGTCCTGGTGGGAATGATCGTCCGTTTTTTCAACAGACACGTCTTCTGGCCGGACAGGCTCCTGGAACGGCTGGCAAACCCTGGAGCCTCAGGCGAACTTCTTTCGCTGGCGCAAACAGCCGTTTATGCTCCGGACGCCCCTCTGGTCATTTCCATTGACCGGGAATACGGTTCCGGCGGCCATGCCATCGGGAAAATGCTGGCGGAAAAGCTGGGCATCCGATTTTACGACTCGGAACTGGTGTACCTCACGGCCTCCCAGAGCGGCCTCACTCCGGACTACATCCGCAAACACGAACAACAGCTTTCCAGTCGCTTCCTGCATGAACTCTACGCCCAGAACTACGCCTACACGGCGGAGGAACTGCCTCCGGAAGACGCCGCCTTCCTGGCCCAGAGCAAAGTTATCCGGGACATTACGGCCGGTCAGGCGTGCGTCATCGTGGGCCGCTGCGCCAACTTCATCCTGAAAGGGAGGCCCAACCTGTTCAGTGTTTTCCTTCATGCGGACAGGAACACGCGCATGCAGCGCGTTATTGAAAACTACGGGGTAAAACCTGGCGGCGCAGCCCGGACCATGGATATCATGGACGCCCGCCGCCGCACCCACTGCCTGCACTACACCGGGCAGGAACTGGGCAATGCACGCCTCTACAACTTGTGCGTCAACACGTCCGACTATGGCCTGGAGCGCACGGTGGAACTGATTCTGGAAGCCATCAACACCAGAACCGAACAATCTTCCTCTGTAGAAACGGTTCCCGTCCGCTCCGCATCTTTTCCCGAACCGGAGGCCGGCAGCATTCCCGGAGAAATATCCCTGGCCTGACCGGGGCAAATGCCTCAAACAGGCAATACTTATGTAAAAACTGCCTGACCGGTAAATAAGAAACCCGGCAGGAAAGCAGATGGCTCCTTCCCTATAAAAGCAGCCCCATCCCTCCAAACTTCCCCGGCTTTTTTCCGGCTGCGCAATTCAAAGCAACAAGATACGGCCTTTCTGAGTCCAAAAAGCATGAGACTCTGGTCACTCCACCCCTCTTACCTGGATGCTGTCGGCCTGGTTGCCCTGTGGAGAGAAGGCCTCCTGGCACGCAAAGTTTTGCAGGGGCAGACAAAAGGCTATATCCATCATCCCCAGCTCTTCCGCTTCCGGGAGACGGGAAACCCCATTTATGTCCTGGATTTCTACCTGAAAGGCGTCCATGACGAATCCATCCGCAGAGGCTACCATTTTGATTTAAGCAAAATTTCTCCCTGCGAAAACCGGCCCCCTTCCCTTCTCCTTCCGGAGAAACAGCTCGAATACGAATTCTTTCATCTTCTGGACAAGCTCAAGGAAAGGTCCCCGTGGCAATATTCCCTGTTGCGGCAAACGGCCGTTATCCTTCCCCATCCGCTTTTTCAAATAAAACCAGGAGATATTTGCTCCTGGGAGAAAAAGCCTGTTTCGTCATTAACATGACTTCATTCCCTTTTCCGGAAACTATTGATCTTTTTAATAGTGACGGCGATCAAACCACAGACATACGCCATTCCCATCTCATCACCCGGCAATTACTGCAGCGAACAGAATTACTGTAAACCTTTCCAACCTTTTGCTTTTTCAGGCTCATACAGTGAAAAAACATGTCCGGCAAAGGAAAAGGCCTTAAAGCGTTAACCGCTTTAAGGCCTTTATTTGGTGGAGCATAGCGGGTTCGAACCGCTGACCTCTTCAATGCCATTGAAGCGCTCTACCAACTGAGCTAATACCCCTTTGACTTTCGTCTTGGTGCGTCCTGTTGAGGACGGGGGAAATCTATCATTTCCAAAGCGGGCATGCAAGCTTTTTCTACAAAAAAATTGTTCCGGGATAATTTTTCCGGAAAATACTGAATCTGGGAAGGGGTGCAAATCCCATGCAGACGAAAACAGGGACAGTCTGAACAAATGTGTTTGAATAAGACTCATTCCTGTTTTACCATTCCATAAATGATGAAACGCCCTCTTTTTACTCATCGCATGATATTCGCCTGCGCTCTGGCAATTTTGTTTCTGGCCGGTTCCGTTCATGCCCAGGAGACTTCTGCTGCAGGAAGGCCGACGGCCCAGACGGAGGACAGCGGCATCTCCACACCCCGCAGAGTCGCCGGACTGGGCGTTCTGGCGTTCCTGATCGGCTGGATGATTTGGAGAAGCAGTTCCAGCCGCCAAAAGGACAGAGGCCATGAACAGGAGATTCCCCGGGAATGACGCCGTTTTTGAAAGGTTGCCCTGCTTCCTGGCGTAGTCGTTGCAGGAAAGTGTCTCCGGCCATGAACATGATTCTACCCATCCTGAGCTTTCTTTGCGGCGTCATGCTGACGGAAGCGGCTTCCGGCTCTTCCGGGGAGGGAAAGCCTTCTCCCGGCGTAGTGCAGGAATTATGGTTCGGCATTCCGGGAGCATCCGTAAAGGATTTGACCCACAGGAAGATTTTTGAAACGGCGGCCCCGGATGTCCGCACAATCAGCCATCTGGATGTGGAAAACCAGGGGGACAGGTACGGGGCCCGTTACACAGCCCTTCTGAAAGTCCCGGCAAGCGGGAAGTACCGCCTTTACCTGTCTTCCGATGATTCCGCAGAATTATGGCTGGGCAAGGATGCTACCCAGAAGGACATGACCTGCATCGCCACCGTCAAAGGATATTCCGACATCCATAATTGGGGCAATCAGCCCAACCAGGCTTCCGAACCTATCCAACTGGAGGCGGACCGGTTTTATTTCCTTCAGGTGATTCACAAGGAGGATGGAGGCCCGGACCACATGTCCGTAGCCTGGTCCGGACCGGACATCCCCTCTCCCGTCATCATCCCTGCCACGGCGCTGTTCATACCGCCCGGTATCCTGCCGGAAGAAAAAAAGCAATCCCCGGCCAAAGCGGACTGAAAAGCCCTTTGATTACCTTCCCTCCGGCCCTTCCCTGCTTTCAGGAGATAGTATCTATTTGCCGATGAGAAAATGAATATTTTTCATCAAACTCTATCCATCAATTATTTCCAATACGAAAAAACCGGACCTCCCCCCCTATGGGAGAAGTCCGGTCTTTTCTCGTCGTTTATCATGTAGTTAATTGAAGCGGCCTGACACAGAAAAATGCCAAAACACCTTCTGAATCCAAATCTAACGGATTTAGAATCCGCAGTCAAGTTCCTACCTTGAAAGGAAAAGATTTGAGAAAAATCCCGATGTTCTTCGAGGATATTCATCTTGGATACAAAAAACTCTCAGCTTTTCATGTGAAGGATAAAATTTCAAGAGAATGAAGAAGGCATTTTTGTTATTCATATCTTTTTTAAATCCAAGAATCATTTATTTTCAATAATCTATCTTTCTTGCCGTCCATAAGGAACGGACATTGCCGTTCAGAAAAAATGCTTCTCCCCTCCTGAAATTTTTTATCATTAATGAAACTGCGGATTCTAAATCCGTGTTACGAGGAGAATACCTGAATGAGTGATTTCGAATAAAACGCCACCTGTCCCAAAGAGCCAAGAGATAAGCGTTTTCACGTGAAAAGAGCCGCACGACAACTCCTTTTTTCAGAAGAAAGCAAGTTTGAAATCATTTTTCAGTACGATTAAAAAATAAGAAATGATGTAGAATAGTCCTGCCGCGAGATTCTCAAAAGATTCCATCTGTTGATATTCAGCAAATTCATTCTATAAAAAACATAGAAAATCAATAAAATATTCTGAAAGAAAGGGGGGATATATTCAGTATCTCATAACCCTCTGACCGTATAAATGATGTTGAATATACGGAAAAAAATACGGGAACGCGGGAAAGTTTCAACAGACGGAAGAAGCAGCGCTTTTAATAGACCTGGGTTGCTGGACAAAAGCAGATGCGTTTGCCACCTTTCCAGATGTTGCCGGGGAAGGTAAAAACAATCAGACATTAATGTCTGCGGCGCCTTGCCAGAAGGCCTCCCAGTCCCAGGAACGCCAGAGAGGATATCGCCGGTTCCGGAATCTGGCTGATGGAAAGGGAACCGATGGGTCATGGAACAGCCGTTGCCGGATGTGCTGGGCCCAGCCTCCCAAGGTGAGACCGTTCAAGTAGAGAACTGACTTTTCATAGTTGATTTCCGTTTTGTTGACTAATGCCGTGTCTCCAAGGAATGCCTCCACATAGGTAGAGCCGTTTTCCGCCAGGAAATTGACGGTGAGCATGCCGGAATAGATGTCGGAAACGGAGCCGCTTTTCCCGGAAACATTCATGTTATTTCCATTATTGGAAAAAGCCCAGGTATTGGTGGTGGTAGAAAAACCGAAGGCCGTCGTTTGCGTGTTGTATGCTCCAAAGCCCAAAGAGAACACGGGGCCATTTCCAAGCTGGAGGCCGGACTTCATTTCTGAGGGGATTTTTATTCATCAAGTGTAGCTAAGAACGCCTGCCAACAAATCATTTTACTGGAAAAGTACACTTTCATCCCCTGCTCCGCTATCCGGCATGAATGACTTTCCCGTTATTGGAATAGCAACGGCCGTTCCAGTTATACACCTGTTATTATCATTTTATTCACACCTCTTCCCTCTTTTTTCAGAACCCGCATTCTTTTTTCTCAGGAAAAACATGAAACAGGAAAGACTGCATGGAAAGGGAAGAAAACAGGGAACGCTTCTCATGCCGTCGAAAAATCCAGAACGAAACATACGATTTTTCACAGGCGTTTTTTACTTTCCATAAATCATCCCCATGTCTTTTCCACCCCCCTGAAAACAGCTTCCTACCATTCCCCAGGAACGGAACGAGGAAAACGTGACGACAATTGTCCTTGTTCCAATGACGGGCGGGCGGTAGATTTTCCGCGCCATATGAGCAGATCATCCAGAACAGAACGCCTTGATTACCTGAAAGACCAGTTACGTAAAAGGGTTGTCATCCTGGATGGCGCCATGGGCACCAATATCCAAAAATTCAGACTGGAAGAGAAGGATTACCGCGGAGAACGTTTCGCGGACGCGGCACGCTATCCCAACGATTTAAAGAATAATAACGACCTTCTGGTTCTGACCAGGCCGGATATTATTCTGGATATTCACCGCCGCTTTCTGGACACGGGACGGGCGGATATTCTGGAAACCTGCACATTCGGAGCCACCAGCATCGGCCAGCATGATTATTTCTGGCGCCGTCCGGAAGAAGGCAGCCACAAGAACCAGCAGTATTTCCAGGAGGTGGTGGACGCCCCCGAATTGAAAGCCCTTGTCCGGGAATTGAACCTGTCTGCTGCCGCGCTCGCCCGGCAGGCGTGCGACGAAGCGGAAGCTGCAGACGGCAAGCCCCGTCTGGTGGCCGGCTCCATCGGTCCCATGCCCGTCACCTGTTCCCTGTCTCCCGATGTGAATGATCCCGGCTTCCGCGCCGTGAATTTCCGCCAGCTCAGGCAGGCGTACCGGGATCAGGCGCTGGCCCTGCTGGAAGGGGGAGTGGACATGCTGCTGGTGGAGACGATTTTCGACACGCTGAACGCCAAGGCTGCCCTGTTCGCCATTGAAGAAATTTTTGAGGAACAACCGGAAAGCTCTGTTCCGGTCATGGTGTCCGTCACGCTGACGGACAAAGCCGGACGCACGCTGTCCGGCCAGACGATTGAAGCATTCTGGAACTCCATCCGCCACGTGCGCCCCTTCTCCGTAGGCATTAATTGCGCCCTGGGGCCGGACCTGATGCGCCCCTTTGCGGAAGAACTGTCCGGACTGGCGGATTGCCACATGTCCATTTATGCGAATGCCGGGCTTCCCAACCCGCTCAGCCCTACCGGCTACGACCTTCTGCCGGCGGATATGGCCCGGTTCATGAAGGAATATGCGGACCAGGGCCTGCTGAACATCGTGGGCGGTTGCTGTGGAACCACTCCGGAGCACATCGGCGCCATTGCAGCTGCCGTGGAAGGAATGCCTCCGCGCGTTCCGGCTCCCCAAACGCCCGCGCTTCGCCTGTCCGGATATGAAGCGTATAACCACACGCGGGAAAAAAACACCCTCTTTGTCGGGGAACGCTGCAATGTGGCGGGCTCTCCCAAATTCGCCCGCCTGATTCGTGAAGGAAACTACGAGGAAGCGGTATCCATTGCCCGGCAGCAGGTGGAAAATGGCGCGCTGGTATTGGATTTCTGTTTTGACGACGGCCTGATCGACGGGCCGCAGGCCATGGTCCGCTTCCTGAACCTTGTTTCCGCAGAGCCGGATATCGCCCGCGTTCCTTTCATGGTGGATTCCTCCAAATGGGAAGTGCTGGAAGCAGGGCTCCAATGCATGCAGGGCAAGGGAATCGTGAATTCCATTTCCCTGAAGGAGGGGGAAGAAGAATTCCTGAAAAAAGCGGCGCTGATTAAAAAGTACGGCGCGGCGGTCGTGGTCATGGCGTTTGACGAACAGGGACAGGCCGCCAATTACGAGGACCGCGTCCGCATCTCCAGACGGGCCTATGACTTGCTGGTAAACCGGGTGCAGTTTCCTCCGGAAGACATCATTTTTGACCCGAACGTCCTGACCGTAGGCACCGGCATTGCGGAACACGCCGATTACGCTCTTGATTTCTTCAAGGCCGCAGGCTGGATTTCCCGGAACCTGCCGCATGCCCACATTTCCGGCGGCATTTCCAATGTCTCCTTTGCCTTCCGCGGCAACAACCCGGTGCGGGAAGCCATGCATTCCGCTTTCCTGTACCATGCTACGCAGCAGGGGCTGGACATGTGCATCGTGAACGCCGGGATGCTGGAGGTGTACGACAATATTCCCAAGGACAGGCTGGAGCTGATTGAAGACGTTCTGCTGAACCGGAGGACGGACGCCACGGAACGCCTGACGGACTACGCGGAAAAACTGGCAGCGGAAAAAACCGGAGACGGAAAGGAGAAAAAAACCGTACTGGCCTGGAGGGAACAGGATGTCTCCAAACGCCTGGAATATTCTCTTATCAAGGGCATTACCGAATTTGTTGACGCGGATACGGAGGAGGCTTTTCAGGAGCTGGGATCCCCGCTGAACGTGATTGAAGGCCCTTTGATGGCCGGCATGAAGGTTGTGGGGCAACTGTTTGGGGACGGCAAAATGTTCCTGCCGCAGGTGGTGAAAAGCGCCCGCGTCATGAAACAGGCTGTAGCCTGGCTCACCCCCTATATAGAAGCGGACAGCAAAGGTGCCGCCAAGGCGGGAAAAGCCGTGATCGCCACCGTGAAGGGGGACGTGCATGACATCGGCAAAAATATCGTCGGCGTGGTGTTGGGCTGCAACGGTTTTGAAATGATTGACCTGGGCGTCATGGTGCATTGCGATACCATTCTGGACCGGGCGGAAGCGGAACAGGCGGATCTGGTGATGCTTTCCGGGCTGATCACCCCTTCCCTGGAAGAGATGTCCCATGTAGCCGCGGAAATGGAACGCCGGGGGATGACCATTCCCCTGATGGTGGGGGGAGCTACGACGTCAGCCCTGCACACGGCCCTGAAAATAGCCCCCCATTATCAAGGAGCCGTGGTGCATACGGAGGATGCCTCCCAGGTGGTGCCCGCAGCAGCCTCCCTGGTGGGAGAAAAAAAGGATTCCTACATTGCCGCCGTGAAAGCCCGGCAGGAGGAATTGCGCAACAATCATGAAAACAAACTAGTCCGCGACCTCCTGCCTCTGGAGAAAGCCAGGGAATTGCGGTGGAAGGGGGCGGAAGGCGGCTATCTCCCTCCCATTCCCGCCCGTCTGGGCCCGGTTTCCATCGGCAGCCTGCACAGCTCTATAAGTTGCGGCTGCTGCAGTGACGATCCGCGTTATTACGTAACTGTTCAGGAGCTTATCGAGCGCATGGACTGGACGCCTTTTTTCCACGCCTGGGAGCTGCACGGCACATGGGACCGCGTCCGCCGGGAGTTCCGCACCAAGGACCCGTCCAAGGCTGAGGCGGCCGCGGCTCTGCATCAGGACGCCCTCCGCCTGCTGGAACAGGCCGTGAAGGAAAACCGCTACCAGGCGCGCGGCGTCATAGGCATTTTCCCAGCCAATTCAACGGCCAGCCATGACGACATCACCGTCTGGGCGGATGAATCCAGAACCATTCCCCTGGCTACGCTGCTGACGCAGCGCCAGCAACTGGACAAACAGGGGAAACCCCGGCTGGCGCTGGCGGACTTCATCGCTCCCGAAGGCGTCAGGGATTACGTAGGGGCCATGGCGGTCAGCATCCACGGCTCCCGCCGCTGGGCAAAGGAATGGGAAGCCAGAAACGACTCCTACCGCGCCCTGCTGGTCAGCTCTCTGGCGGACCGCCTGGTGGAGGCTTTCGCGGCCATCGCCCATGATAAGCTGCGCCTTTTGTGGAATATTCCGGAAGGGTCCGGCGTGCGTCCCGCCTGCGGGTACCCCAGCCAGCCGGACCACCAGGAAAAGGAAACCGTCTTCACCCTGCTCCACGCCCGGGAGGAAGCGGGCATGAGCCTGACGGAAACATGGATGATGCAGCCCGTTTCTTCCGTCTGCGCCCTCGTCTTCTCCCATCCGGAAAGCGCTTATTTCTCCGTGGGCGTCACCGGGGAAGACCAGCAGGAGGATTACGCCTCCAGAAAGCGGGCCTCCCGGCCCTGACCTCCCCTTTCCCTTTGATGCAGCATACCGACCAGATACAGGCCCTTTCGGAATTCCTGCTGGAATACGCCACCACCCTCATGGGCGCGGGAGTGCATACCAACCGCGCCGTGCGCAATATTTCCCGCATTGCTGCCGCGTATGGATACAGCGCGGACATGACCATTTTCCAGCGCAATATCACCATGAGCCTGATCTGCAAGGATGACGAGACGCTGCGCCGCACCTCCGTCCGGAAACTGAAACCTCTGGCGTTCAACCTGAACCTGATCCAGCAGCTCAGTGAATTGAGCTGGCTCCCGGTGGACAACAACGTCAGCATTGCGGAAATGGAACAGGCATTCCGCTCCATGGTGCGCACCAAAAGATTTTCCCGCTGGACGGACCTGCTCCTGGTCAGCGTGGGCAACGCCGCCTTCTGCCGCCTGTTTAACGGAGACCTGTGGGCCATGCTGACCGTGTTCGCCGCCACCATGCTGGGCTTTCTGGCCAAGCAGCAGCTTACCCGGCTGAAATACAATCCGCTGGGGGTCATCATCCTTTCCGCCTTCACCGCTTCCATGGCGGCCGCGTGCGCCGTCCTTTTCCAGATAGGCTCCACACCGCAGATCGCCCTGGCAACCAGCGTCCTGTTCCTGGTGCCCGGCGTCCAGATGATCAACTCCATTATGGACCTGATGCACGGCCACATCCTGATGGGCATTTCCCGCGGCGTCCACTCTATCATGATGATCGTCTGCATCGCCATCGGCCTTTCCGCAACCATGCTCATCGTCGGGGTAAACAGCTTATGAATCCAGATTTTATTTCATCCATCCTTCTGGACGGACTGATGGCCGCCATCGCCGCCACGGGATTTGCGGTCATCTCCAATCCGCCCAGGCGCGCCATTGCCGTTTCCGCCGTTCTGGCGGCCGTCGGCCACGCTTTCCGCTTTTACATGCAGCATTCCTGGACCATTGACATTTCCAGCGCCACCTTCATTGCCGCCTTCACCATAGGCATGCTGGGCGTCATGACGGCCAAGCTGGTAAAATGCCCGGCGGAAATATTTGCTTTCCCTTCCCTGCTTCCCATGATTCCCGGCGTGTACGCCTATAAGACCATCCTAGCCCTGATGCAGTTCATGCAGGAGAACCAGGACGCGGCCGTCATGAACCGGCTGATCGTGGACATCTGCAAAAACGGCATCACCGCCTTCTTCATCATCTTTTCCCTGGTCATCGGCGTAGCCATACCCATGCTGATGTTCAAACGGTTGAGCTATACACGCGTCATCAAGCCGGGGCATTGACCTTCAAACAAGGGAGACAGGGCATTTTTCTCTTGCCAGACTGCGCCCCGTGTGGTTTACTACGCCCCGCAACGGCAGAAACGCCTGAGCAGACAGCCCCATAGTGTAATTGGTAACACACCTGATTTTGGTTCAGTATTTCTAGGTTCGAGTCCTGGTGGGGCTGCCAATCCAACCCTCCTTCAAGGAGGATTTTTTGTTGCCTTTTTTCAGGATTCATCCTCTCCCGGAGCGCACTTGAACGCCATTTCCCATCATCTGCGCAAAATTCTTGAAAATCCAACAGCCGTACTGCCGCGCATGAAGCATGCGGAAGTGAAGGAGAAGGCTGGAAAGAGAGGTACTCCATGAACGGCTCGCATACGGCATTCCGGGACGGTAAAAGCTCTTGCGTTACAGGGATTTTTTTGCATAATCCCCCGGCAGGAATGACGGAAAAACCTATACAACTGGGGCTTGCCGGGCTGGGAACGGTCGGTTCCGGCGTTTATGAAACGCTGTGCCGCAATCACGCCCTGCTGGAAGCCCGGAGCAAGATTCCTTTCAGGCTCAAGCGCATCGCCGTGCGCAACCTGGAAAAGCCCAGGGAAACCGTCGTTCCCCGGGAACTGCTGACGGACGATTGGCAGGATTTGGTCAATGACCCGGAAATAGACATCATTATTGAGCTGATTGGAGGGACGCGCCAGGCTTACGACCTGGTGACGCTGGCCCTCCGTGCCGGCAAGCCCGTCGTTACGGGGAACAAGGCTCTTCTGGCCGAGTACGGAGCGGAGATTTTCAAGCTTTCCGCGGAAATGGGCACCCCCATTTATTTCGAAGCGTCCGCCGGCGGCGGCATCCCCATTATCCAGAGCTTGCAGAATTCCCTGATTTGCAACCACATCAATTCCATTGTGGGAATTATCAACGGAACGTCCAACTATATTCTCTCCGCCATGGGGGAACACGGGGCCGATTACGCGGACGCCCTGGCCCAGGCCCAGAAGCTGGGCTTCGCGGAAGAAGACCCTTCCCTGGACGTCAATGGCTGGGATGCCGCCCACAAGGCGCTCATCCTGGCGATGCTGGCCTACGGAACAACCATTTCCCCGGATAAAATTTACGTCAGAGGCATTGAGAATATCACCAGCCGGGATTTCGAATTTGCCAAAAAACTGGGCTATACCATCAAGCTCCTTGTCGTCATCCGCTACCATGAGGGGCAGGAAGACGCTCTGGAACTGCGTGTCCAGCCCTGTTTTGTCCATGACTGGCATATCCTGGCTTCCGTGAACGGCGTGTTCAACGCCATTTCCGTCAACGGGGACATTGTGGGGGAAACGCTGTTTTATGGCCGCGGAGCGGGCAAGAACCCCACCGCTTCCGCCGTCATCAGCGACATCATCACCGCCATGCGCGAAAGCCGCTATCCGGAATACCATACGGGCTTCAATCCCTATGCCAAGGCCTGCGGGATCATGCACATTAATGATACGGTCACTCCGTATTACGTCCGCTTCCAGGTGGTGGACCAGCCGGGCGTCATTGCGGAAATAGCCCGCATTCTGGCCACCTTCGGCATCGGCATTTCCGCCACCTCTTCCCTCCCCAGCCATATTGATGAGGGCGGAGCCCCCTGGAACGACCTCGTTTTCATCCTCCATTCCTGCCCGTGGGGCCAGCTCCAGAAAGCTCTGGAGGAAATAACCCGCATCTCCTGCGTGGCGGCGGAACCCCGCGTCCTGCGCATAGAACATCTTCTTCCTCAATCCTAACCTACATATCATCCTGTTACATGGCTCTTATCGTTCAAAAATTCGGGGGCAGCTCCGTCGGCACCATTGACCGCATCCGCAATGTAGCGCGCCGCATCCATGAAACCGCCAGGGAAGGCAACCAGGTGGTCGCCGTCGTTTCCGCCATGAGCGGCGTGACGGACAAGCTGATCGGGCTTGCCAGGGAATTATCTGAAACCCCTTGCGAACGCGAACTTGACGTGCTGATGGCCACCGGCGAACAGCAGTCCATCGCCCTGCTCTGCATGGCTCTGCATGAACTGGGGGAAAAAGCCGTGTCCTTCACGGGGGCGCAGGCCGGGATCACCACCTTCGGCAGCCACACGCGGGGGCGCATCCACAACATTGACCCAACGCTGATGAACAAGTACCTGCTGGAAGGCAACATCCTGATCTGCGCCGGCTTCCAGGGGGTTACGGAAGAAGGAATGGTCCAGACGCTGGGCCGCGGCGGTTCCGATCTCTCCGCCATCGCCATCGCGGCCGCCCTGAAAGCGGACGTGTGCCAGATTTTTACAGATGTGGACGGCGTCTATACCTGTGACCCCCGCGTGGTCAAAGATGCCAAGAAGATACAAACCCTTTCATATGACGAGATGCTGGAAATGGCTTCCAACGGGTCCAAGGTGATGCAGTCGCGTTCCGTGGAATTCGCCAAAAAATTCGGTGTCGTCTTTGAAGTTCGCAACTCCATGAACAACAACCCCGGTACAATCGTGCAAGAAGAAACCCCCTCCATGGAAGCCGTCGTCATCCGCGGCATTTCCATTGACCGCAACCAGGCCCGCGTCACCATTACCGGCATTCCGGACCAAATCGGCTACACGGCCCAGATACTGGGTGCCCTGGCAGAAGCGGAAATCAACCTGGATATGATTCTGGCCAATACTGCCCACGACGGTTATGTCCGCCAGTCCTTTACGATGCCCTCCAACGAACTGGGCCGCGCCCAGGCCGCCCTTAAACCGGTCATGGCCGCCCTCGGCTCCACCGTCAAGGTGGAAACGGAAGCGGGGCTGGCCAAGCTTTCCCTGGTCGGCATCGGCATGCGTTCCCACTCAGGCGTGGGAGCCACCGCTTTCAAGGCCCTGGCGGATGCCAACATCAAGACCGGCATGATTTCCACCTCGGAAATCAAGATTGCCGTGATGGTGGACGAATCCGATATTGAGGAAGCGGCCCGGGTAGTACATAAGGCGTTCAACCTGGGAGCCTGATTTTTTCAGTATTTATCAACTCGTTTTTCCGCGCCGGTTCACGTTCCCGTGAACCGGCTTTTTCATGCGGCAAAAAAGCAGCCCCTTCCAGGAAGAGGAACGCCATCCCCCCGTTTCCTTCCAATTTTCGAATGAAGGAAGGGCGTCTCTCTCCGCATGCTGTTGCGGGCGGAATGGCCGTCTCAGGAACACAGGAGAATAATGCCGCCCTTTCCCTGTTCCGGTTTTACCGGCTTGCCGCCTGCGTTTTTCAGCGTTCACATAAAATCCATACCTCTAGGAACGGAAATTTTCCGCTTCTCCATGCAGGAAAGGGAAGTCCTTACAGGTACGGAGCAAAAAAGGCACAACAAACAAAAGGTTCATCCACAGGGGATCAACCGCCCCCGCACCGCGCAGTAGCTGCCGCAGCCCATCCCTTCTATTGCACCCGTATCGTCTGCTCAATCAGTTCGTTCAGGCGCGGCGCAGTAATGCCGCCAACCATATCCTTCAGCTTCATCCCTTCCAGATACAGAACTGTCAGAGGGACGGCTTCCAGGCCATATTTGCGGGCTATGTCCGGATAGGCGTCCGCATCTATCAGCACGGCAAACGCCTTGCCGTCCTGCGATTCGGCATAAGATTTTACCGCCTGGACGTAATCCATGGCCGGGCGGCTCCACGAAGCGTAAAAAACAAGAAGCACCTTGCGGCCGGAAAGTTCCGTAAGCTGCCGCATGTCCTCTCCCTTGTAATCCATCCATACGGGGGCCTTTTTCTTGGGTTTTGCGGGCGGGAGGACTTTTTTGGGAGGGTCAAACGTCCTTTCCAGAGGGCGCGGAGCGGGCTTTTTTTCCGCATAACGGGCGCGACGTTCACTGGAATCGTCGCACCCGGTCAGTCCGGCCGCCAGCAAACCGCAGACCAATATGAACAAGCCCTGTTTCATCCGCAGGCAAGTATGCCCGGAGAAGGCGAATTTGCAAGCCTGAAACCCATCCCGCTTTTCGCGTTGCCCCTCCCCCCTCTTTCTGTTATGGTGAAGGTTGCATGAATGGCGTCCCTCCACTGGAATTCGCAGGTGTTTCCCACTGGGCTGCCCTGGCCGCACTCCTGGCGGCGGGAGCCTGCATCCTGGAGCTGGGGCAGTCATACAAGAAAACCGTCAGAAACCGCACTACCTTCTGGCTGGGGGCGGCCTGCCTGTTCAGCCTGGTTCCCGACCTGGCCGCCATGCTGGCCGATGAACCGGAAAAGAACTGGACATGGATGCTCCCCCTGCATTTCTGCTCCGTCATGCAGGTGGTGTGCGCCCTGAGCCTGTGGATACCCTCCCGGCGGCTGCGCTCCGTGGCCTATTACTGCGTGCTGTGCGCCACCCTCCAGGGGCTGGTGACTCCTTCCGTGGCCCATGATTTCCCCTCATGGACGTATTTTGCCTTTTTCCTGTCCCACGGCGTGACAGTCATCACGGCGCTTTACCTGCCTCTGGCTCTGGAATGGAAGCCGGCGCGCTGGGATTTCCTGTGGGCTTTTTTGCTGGCGAATGCGTACCTGGTGGCCATTCATCCCGTCAACATGCTTCTGGGAACCAATTACGGGTTTACCGTGGCCACTCCCGCCGGAGGGTCCGTGCTGGACTTTCTCGGGCCATGGCCCTGGTACCTGCTGTGGATGCAGGTTCCGGCGCTGGCGCTGATGTATCTGCTCACGCTCCCCTTCCGCCGTTATCCCAAGGGCCGCACGGGCAGTTCCCTGTTCCGCCATTGAAAGGGAATCTTTCTTCCCCGCCCCGCCGCTTCCGACGGAATCCCCGCAAAACGGCCCGCCCGTTTCCGGAAAAAAAGAGCCCCGGAAAGTTCTTTATTGTATAATCGGCTTGAGGATGCCGATGTAGGTGTCCGATGTCCCTGTTCCGCGATAAATGGAATTAATCCTGATTTTGATGGTGTGCACAGGCTGCCTGTAATAAGGAGGCACGACGATCTGCGGAGTCCAGTCATCCCGCAGCGTGGCGTCAAAAGTATAAGTTCCGTTCAGCGTCACCTGAATGCCTTTGGGGCGGCTGAACATGGAGTAGGCAATATTCGGGTGCCTCCGGGCTTCCGAATCCTTTTCCGGGTCGGTCACCGGGGAAATGCCGGTCTCCAGCATGATTCCCAGCAGCTGGCCGGGTTTCCTGAGCTTGATTTCCAGGGTTTCCCCCTGGCCGTCCCCGGAAACGCTTTCCGCCCAATAGCCGGAACTTTTTTTCAGGTTGTCCGGTGAACATGGAGCCCCATAAGGGTCCCTGTCCAGGGTGGAGCTGGCCGTTACATCGTACTGGTCCGTCAAAACGCCTTTTTCTCCGCGGACGGTAATCCGCCCATCCTTGTCCAGCACCCAACCGGGGCCCGGAGTAAGCACCAAGGAGGGAGCGTAAGGCCTGCCGTCCGCTCCCAGCAGAGACCAAGTATAAACGCCTTTGGGCGTCGTCACAATGGATTTGGCATCCGCAGAGGGATCCAGCTTGACGGACTGGTTGGTCATCTCCGAGCTGTACACATTGACCACCGCCCTGGGGGTGCCCCCCGTCCAGGTCATTACCGGAGAGGTAAGCAGCGTCAGGCGCGGTTCCCCCATGTGGACCTTCGGTTCCGGCGTAATGGCAACGTCCTGCGTATAAGGAACGGAGAACTGGAAGGCAAGAACATGGATTCCCGCCTTGTTGGGAACCTGGGCCACCAGCCAGTGAGTTATGCCGGCAATGGGAAACATGGAGGGAGCGTCCGCCTGTAGATGCCGCCCCTCCACCAGGGAAAAATCACATTTCAGATCATCCACGGATGTGACGACGTCCTGCACCGCTTTCGTAAAAGGGAGGCTGCGTATGGGTTCCTGCCTGGCGGCATTGGCCTGTTCATCAGGCGGTTCGTACTGGAACGGCACGCCTACGGAAATGGTTTTCCCCCTGATTCCCCTGGGGATATCCAGCGCGCAGGTGTAAATCAGGAAAGCCTGGTGCTGCTTCAGGGAAACAGTAACGTCAAGCGCGTTCAGCCGGATTCCGTCCGCCTGCGTCAAATCCATGGGAACGGGCAAGCCGGGAACCGGAGCGATGCATTGAAAGGATATCTCCTGCTGGCGGGGGCGGTCCGCTTTTTCCGCGGCGGTCTGTTCCTTCTGCTGGGGTTCGGCGGCCATGCCCGGCACGCAGCATGCAATGCCGGCCAGCCAGATCAGGGTAGCCAATCTCATGGCCGTTAGATTAACGCGCTGCAGCCCGTTCATCAAGTCCATTTAGGGGAGGGGGAAAGGCCTCTTCCGTACCCGCTCTTTTCCCTGAACAAACCGGGGCGGCCCTCCTTTGAACCAGCGACGCCCGCAGCAGGAAAATATTCGTTCCAAACTCCGGAATTGGTCGCTTCATGCCCTTGGAAACGGGCTCCGGGATTCCGCCTAGACGTCTCTCTGCCTGAGAAGCGGAAAAATGGCCCCATGGCATATGACAGGTAAAAACAAACTGAGGGGCATCGGAGGGCTTTTTCCGCCACAAACCAGCATCATTTACTCATTAGCAACAATCGGCATCCATTGTTGCGTATTTGCAGAAAGACTGTGTTCTTCCGCTTTCCCGGCGCCGTTAATGTACTCTTATTACCAGGGTTTTTCATGAAAAGCCCGTTTCCGGGGGAGAGCCAAAACGCCCAGCCGCCCCCCCTTCGCCAAACAAAAAAAGAAGCATGCGGAAGACAGAAAAAATCACGCAAGACAGGAGAAATTTTTCTAGAAAACAGGACAAACAACACAATATATAGCGTATATAAAAAAATACTGTACAATATTTCCTTTTCATCAGGATTATTTTTCAGTAGATAATGCACACGCTACGCGCCGCCGCCCCACGACGAAGCGCAAGCCTTACGGGATTGTTCCCAAATCTTTCTACTTCGCAAGCCAATGACCACAGACAACTCGCAAACCATACTCAAACTGCGCACAGGCCAGGAAATTATCCTCCCCCAGAGGAAAGACCTGCTGGGCGGATTGAAATTCACCAGAAGATTTTCACACAATGAAGTCCACCCCTATGATGAAGTGGACTGGACGCGCCGCGACGTCCGCATTATGGATTGGAAAACCGGCAAGACCATTTACGAGCGTCTGGGTCTGGAAGCTCCCGCCCACTGGGATGACAACGCCGTCAAAATCACGGCGGACAAATACCTTTTCGGCAGCGAACCCGGCTCCCTGGAATATGAAGACAGCTTCCGCAATATTTACGACCGCATTTCCAATACCTATACCGTATGGGGATGGGAAGAAGGTTACTTCGCCACGCTGGAAGACGCGGAAATTTTCAATGAGGAAATCAAGGCCATGCTGGTACAGCAGATATGGGCGCCCAATTCCCCCGTCTGGTTCAACATCGGCCACTGGGAGCAGTGGCGCTGGGGACGCCCGGACCTGAGGGAAAGCTATACAGGCCACGGCAACAAGGCCTACCATACCAAGGGGACCAAGAACAATCTGAAAACCTTCACGGTCCAGTCCACGTATGAATATCCCCAGTGTTCCGCCTGTTTCCTGACGGAAGTGGGAGACAGCATGGAGGATATTCTGGACCACCTGACGACGGAAGGCCGTATTTTCGCGTCCGGTTCCGGCGTGGGCATCAACCTGTCCACCCTCCGGTCCTCCAAGGAGCCCATCAGCGGCAAGGGCCGGTCCTCCGGCCCCATCTCCTTCGACCGCGGCTGGGACCGCATGGCCGGCGCCATCAAATCCGGAGGCAAGACGCGCCGCGCCGCACGCATGGTCCTGATGTTCAGCGACCATCCGGATATTTTCGAATTCATCAATACGAAGAACCGCCAGGAAGACATCGCCAAGGTTATCCTGCGCGAACACAACGTGCACGTGGAGCTCAAGCAGATTGCGGAGACCAAGCTGGTTGCCGGCACTCCGGCGGAAAAGGCCGCCGCCCGCGTCATTCTTTCCCTGCCCCTGGCCACCCGGAACAGTTTTGACCCGCACATGGATGCCCTGCTGTACGGGGAAACGCTCTCCCACCAGAACGCGAACCATTCCGTTTCCCTGAAGGGGGATTTCTGGCAGGCGCTCGCCAATAACGGCAATACCTACACGCGCTGGGTCACGAATCCGGCCCACATTGAACAGACATTCCGCGCCCAGGAACTTCTGGAAGCCATGGCCCAGTCCATCTGGGACAACGGGGAACCCGGCGTGCACAATAACGACGTAATCAACCTGTGGAACCCCGTCAAGTCCATCGGCACCATCACTACGTCCAATCCCTGCTCGGAATACGTCTTCCTGAACAATACGAGCTGCAACCTTTCCTCCTTCAACGCCTACCGCTTCCTGATCAAGGGAGAGGACGGCAAGCCCGTTTTTGATGCGGACGCCCTGACCCACGCCGCCCGCCTGGCCATGGTCTGCGCGGACCTGAATGTGGAACGCGGCGGCTTCCCGATTGAAGAAATCGCGGAGGGCACCTACAAGTACCGCACCACAGGCATCGGCTTCGCCAACGTGGGCGGCTCCCTGATGGCCCTGGGCGTGCCTTACGATTCCGACGAAGGCCGCTGGATTGCCTCCCAGCTTTGCAGCGCCCTGACGGCGGCCTGCTGGACGGCCTCCACGGAAATGGGCGCGGAACTGGGCTCCTACGTGGAATACCCCGCCAGCAAGAAAGACCTGCTCGCCGTGCTGCGCCTGCACAACGCAGCCCAGAAACTGGCAAGCGCCCTGCCCTCCCAGAAGGATTCCAAGACGCTGGACGACCTGATTGAGAACATCATCGCCAATGCCGGAGGGATCCTGCCGGAAGCGCAGGGGCTCACCGCCTCCTATGCCCTGCATGCCTACCTCAAGAGCTTCAAGGCCCCTACCATGATGAACAGGGAGCGCATCGCCCCCGCGGCCAAACTGGCGGAAGCCGCTTCCGACATGTGGGCGAAGGTGACCAAGGCCACGGCGCACCGCAACGCGTTTGTTTCCGTGATGGCGCCCACGGGCACCATTTCCGCCCCGCTTGGCTGCTATGATGAAGGCACCACTTCCATTGAGCCGGATTACACGCTGGTGAAATGGAAGCAGCTGGCGGGCGGAGGCTCCCTGAAGATGTTCAACCGCCTGGCCCTGGAAGGCCTCCGCTCCCTGGGTTACCCGGAAGACTTCGTCAATGAAGCCGCTCTGGAAGTGGCGGGCCTGGACGGCCTGATTTCCGCGTTCCAGGGGAATATGGATTCCGTCGTGAACCAGCTCATTGTGGACCCCTGCAATGACCAGGCCGGCCCCGTGCGCCTCGCGTGGCGCCGCCTGCTCTCTGGCACGGAATCCCGCAGTGAAATTCAGGAAAAAGTGGCTTATATCAGCAACCCGGCCAACATGGCCGTGCTGACGGCGGACGAACTCGCCGTAGTCAACGGAGCCGCCCATATTGAATCCATTCCGTGGCTGAATAAGAAGGACCTGCCGGTCTTTGACTGCGCCGCCACCAACGGCAACGGCATCCGTGCCATTTCCCCCGCCGGCCATGTGCTGATGCTGGGCGCCCTCCAGCCCTTCATCTCCGGCGCGTGCTCCAAGACGGTCAACATGCCCGTCTCCGTCGGCGTGCAGGATATTTACGATTCCCTCATCATGTCCCACGAACTGGGCGTGAAGTGCATCGCCATCTTCCGCGCCGGCTCCAAGGCGAATGCCGTTTACGTGGTGGATACCCCGGAAACGCGCATGTTCAAGGCCAACCACGTCTGGGAACAGCTGGTGAATGCCGGCTCAGACGCCATTGACGAAATCATCGCGGAGGCATCCAAGCCGCGCCAGCGCAAGCTGCCCGGCCGCCGCCTGGGCCAGACCGTCAAATTCTCCGTAGGCGGCCAGCTGACGGGCTACCTGACGGTAGGCGTCTATGCGGACGGCACCTGCGGGGAAGTTTTCGGACGCCTGGGACAAGTCGGCTCCTTCGCCTCCGGCATGTTTGAAGCTTACTGCAAGCTCCTCTCCACCGCCCTTCAGTTCGGCGTGCCTCTCAAGGAAGTGGTCAAGGGTTTCCGCAATTACTCCTTCGAGCCCTCCGGGTTCTGCCGCGTGGGGGATGATACGGAGGCGGACACCTGCACGGAAATCCGCTCCTGCGCTTCCGTGGTGGATTTGATTGCCAAGATTCTGGCGTGGCTTTTCCCGGAAAGCAACGGCTACCGCCTGCGGGACGTGTTCTCCATCCCCATCGTCAGCCTTCCGGGCCAGGCTCCGGATACGACGGTAAGCGTGCTGCCCCCCCGCATCATCACCGCTCCGGCGCATCCCGCTACTCCGGCCCTTCCGGAAATTCCCGCCGGAAAGGTTCCGGAAGGAACAATGCTCAACGGAGCCTCCCTCTGCCCGCAGTGCCACTCCCTGGCCTATGTCCAGGACGGCAAATGCAAATCCTGCCGCTCCTGCGGATACAAGGACGGCGGCTGCGGGGAATAAACGGTAACCAGATCATTCCAGACCCGCTCTTTCCGGGCGGAATCCGGCTGTTGCCGGGTTCCGCCTGGTGAATTTACGGAAAAGGCATTCTTTCCGGGAGAGACGATTTTCCGGCCTTCCCGGCCCCCGTCCAGCATGAACTTTCCGGAAAAAGCGGACGGAAACCGCCGCGCGGGGAAAAGGAATGATAGGCGTTTGCCTTGAAATCCGGCAGCATTTCATTCATAGTCCGCCGCATACGCCTGAAGCCGCACCTTTATTTTCCATGAAACCCTACTATACTCTGGCTGACCTTCTGGATGAAGGACATCCGTTTGACGCCGGGGAAACCGTTCCCGCCAGACTGGCCGTAATCGGTTTCCCCATTGCCCATTCCAAATCCCCCGCCATGCAGCAGGCCGCGCTGGACGCGGCGGGCATTCGCGCCCGCTATATCCGCATCCAGGCCGCTCCGGAAGAATTCGGAGAAGTGGTGCGGCTTCTCAGGGAAAGGGGATTCACGGGGGCCAACGTGACGGTGCCCCACAAGCAGGCGGCCTGTTCCCTGTGCAACGACACGGACGCCCTTTCCCGCGCCACCGGTTCCGTCAATACGCTCGTCTTTCAAAAGGACGGTTCCGTCTCCGGCTTCAATACGGACGGCCCGGGTTTCGCCCGCGCCATCCGGGAAGAATTCTCCGTGGATTTGCGCGATTTGAAAGTGGCCCTTCTGGGCTCCTGCGGCGGAGCCGGGCTTGCCCTGGCCTACACCTGCGCCATGCAGCGCTGTGAACGGCTGACGCTGGCCGGAAGATCGGAAGAAAAGCTTCAGGAGCTTAAAAACAGGCTGAGTTCCTTTTTCATTGACGAACACAGGCTGGAAGGGGCCTCCGACCGCCTGGCGGCCCACCAGAACAATACGCCCCGTTTCAATGCCGCTGTGGAGGATGCGGACCTGATTGTCAACGCCACCTCCCTCGGCCTGAAGCCTACGGACCCTTCCCCCGTCCCCCCTGCACTGCTTTCCGCCCACCATCTGGTTTACGATTTACAGACGCATGACGATGCCTTCCAGATGGAAGCCCGCTTTCAGGGCGCCAGAGTTTCCAACGGCCTTTCCATGCTGGTTCACCAGGGGGCCCTCTCCTTTGAACGCTGGTTCGGCATCAAGCCGGATATTTCCGCCATGCGCCGGGCTCTTGAACAAAAGCATGACTGACGCCACCCCCCATTTTAACGTCCATGCTTTCCGGAACGCGCTGGTAGAATGGTTCAGGCGCGAAGGGAAAGACTACCCGTGGAGGCGGACAACGGATCCGTGGCACATCCTGGTTTCCGAGCTGATGCTGCAGCAGACGACCATTCCCACCGTTCTGGGAAGATATGACAGATGGATGCGCCAGTTCCCCACTCCGGCGCATCTGGCCGCCGTGGACGAACAGACGGCCCTGCGCTCCTGGGAAGGACTGGGCTATTACCGCCGCGTGCGCTCCCTCCAGGCCATCGCCAGGGAAATCGTCAACAAGTTCGGAGGACGGTTCCCGGACAACGCGGAAGGGTTGAAACGCCTGCCGGGCATCGGCCCCTACACGTCGGGAGCGCTCCTCTCCTTCGCCTTCAACAAGGCGGCTCCCATCGTAGACGCCAATGTCGCGCGCGTCCTGGCCCGCATTGACAATTATTCCGTTCCCGTGGATTCCACGGAAGGCCAAAAATACCTGTGGAGCCGCGCGGAAAGCCTGGTGGACCCGGAACATGCCCGTGAATTCAATTCAGCCATCATGGAACTGGGGCAAACCTGTTGCAGCATCAGTTCTCCGGACTGCCTGCTGTGCCCCGTGCGCCCCTTCTGCTCCGCGGAACGGCCGGAAACGCTTCCCGTCAAAAATCCCAAGCCGCAAGTCACCCGGGTGGAGCACCACGACATTCTTTACATCCGCGGCAAATCCGTCCTGCTGGCCAAATGCCCGGAAGGCAAGCGCCATGCCGGCATGTACCGCTTCCCCCAGAGGGAGGACGACCACACCCTTTCCCTGCCCCATGTCCTGAAACAGACCTACAGCATTACCCGCTACAGGGTGACCCGCTACATCCACCATGTGACGGATACGCCTCTCCTCAGGGAAGGAGAGGAATTCGTGCCGCTGGACAAAATCCACGGGCTGCCCATGGCATCTCCGGACCGCAAGGCGCTGAACTCCCCCGCCCTGGGCAAACTGCTGGACCATATCAGATGAATGACAGATTAACGCCGGAACTTGTCCTCTCCGCCTACTGCCAGGGGTGTTTTCCCATGGCGGACCCGGAAACGGGAGAAATCTCCTTTTACGAACCGGACCCGCGCGCCCTGATTCCGCTGGACAACCGCTTCCACATCCCTCACGGCCTCAAACGGGCTTTGAATAAAAAACCTTTTGAACTCCGGATGGATACCGCTTTTCCGGAGGTGGTGCATGCCTGCGCCCGGACGGAGCAGCCGGAAGAACAATGGATAGACGGGCAAATTGAAGAAGCATACGGCAAGCTTCACGAGATGGGCTTCGCCCACAGTGTGGAATGCTGGGACGAGGAAGGGCTGCAGGGAGGCCTGTACGGAGTAGCCTTGGGGAAGGCTTTTTTCGGGGAAAGCATGTTCCACCGGAAAACGGACGCCAGCAAGATTGCCCTGGTGGCCCTGGTGCAATACCTGCGGGCGCACCAGTTCCTTTTTCTGGATACCCAGTGGACTACGCCGCATCTGCTGAAATTCGGAACCTATGAAGTGCCGGCGGAAGAATACCGGAAAATGCTGAAGCGAGCGCTGGCAGGATAATAAACCATGTTTTCATTGTCCGGAATAAACAGCCGGAATGGATTCTATGGCGTTTATTCCCAACTATGGAATATCCGGCAGCGCACCGGATTGCAAGAACTGTTGGTAATTTTTCTTCAGCCTTTACCATCAATACTTGAACCATCAAGCCGAACCCTATGCTCGAATATCCAGAAAGCATGGTTCCGGCATAAAAAACGCCGGAATTGAAATTGGCGGCCTCCGGGAAAGGCGAGAACTGTGAAGGTATGTCCACCCGCGCGCATGGAACAATCGGCCCGCAGGTTCAAGCCATATCCGCCAAGGCTATTCCATCCGCTAAAAAGCCCGTGGTTCCGAAGAACCACGGGCTGTCTATTAACCCTTAACAAAAAGGTTTATTCCTGTTCCAGAGCTGCCTGGGCCGCGGCCAGACGGGCGGTCGGGACACGGTAGGGAGAGCAGCTCACGTAAGTCAGGCCCAGCGTGTTGCAGAACTTGACGGAAGCGGGGTCGCCGCCGTGTTCGCCGCAGATGCCCAACTTGATGTCCGGGCGGGTGGAGCGGCCGAGTTCCACGGCAATCTTCATCAGCTTGCCGACGCCGTTCTGGTCAATGGAAGCGAAGACGTTCTTCTTGATGATTTCCAGTTCCTGGTACTGCGGCAGGAAGGAGCCGGAGTCGTCGCGGCTCATGCCCAGGCCCGTCTGGGTCAGGTCATTGGTGCCGAAGGAGAAGAATTGGGCGGTTTCCGCGATTTCGTCAGCCGTAACGGCGGCGCGCGGGATTTCAATCATGGTGCCGACGAGGTAGTCCACCTTGGCGCCTTTTTCCTCAAATACCTGCTGGGCCACCTTGTCAATGATGGCTTTCTGGATGTCCAGCTCCTTCTTGAAGGCCACCAGGGGAACCATGATTTCAGGCACCACGGCAAAGCCTTCTTCCTGGGAGACTTCCACAGCGGCTTCAAAGATGGCGCGGGCCTGCATTTCCGTGATTTCCGGATAGGCGATGCCGAGACGGCAGCCGCGGTGGCCGAGCATCGGGTTGAACTCATGGAGTTCGGACACGCGGCGCATGATGACTTCCACAGGCATGCCGATTTTCTGGGCCAGGTCAAGCTGCTGTTCTTTCGTCTGGGGAAGGAATTCGTGTAGGGGCGGGTCCAGAAGGCGGATGGTGCCCGGCAGACCCTTGAGCGCCTTGAAGATGCCCTTGAAGTCCCCCTTCTGGTAGGGAAGGAGCTTGGAAACGGCGGCTACGCGGTCGCTCTTCTTGGTGGAAAGGATCATTTCACGGACGAAGTCGATCCGGTCCCCTTCAAAGAACATGTGTTCCGTGCGGCAGAGGCCGATGCCGGTGGCACCGAAGGCGATAGCGGTCTCCGTCTGCTTGGGAGAGTCCGCATTGGTGCGCACTTTCATTTTGGTGCAGTCGTCGCACCACTGCATGAGCTTGGCGAAGTTCTGGTAGGTGCGGCTGTCTTCCGGCTTCATGGTCTTGGAGATCAGAACCTGGATGATTTCAGAGGGGGAAGTTTCCACCTTGCCGGCGTATACCAGGCCGCTCGTTCCGTCAATGGAGAGGTAGTCACCTTCGCTGACGGTTACGTCGCCAACGGAAACGGTGCGGTTGTTGTAGTCCACAATGATTTCATCTGCGCCGCAAACGCAGACTTTGCCCATCTGGCGGGCAACGAGGGCGGCATGGGAGGAAACGCCGCCGCGGGCGGTCAGGATGCCTTCAGCGGCAATCATGCCGCGCAGGTCTTCCGGAGAGGTTTCCAGACGGACCAGCAGAACCTTTTCACCTCTGTCCGCGGCTTCCACGCAGCGTTCCGCGTTCAGGTAGATGCGTCCGGTGGCGGCGCCGGGCCCGGCGGGAAGACCGCGGGTCAGCACCTTGGCGCTCTTGATGGCTTCACGGTCAAAGATGGGGGTCAGCAGCTGGTCCACCTGGTCCGCAGGAATGCGGCGCACGGCGGTTTTCCAGTCAATCAGGCCCTGTTCCACCATTTCGCAGGCAATGCGGAAAGCGGCCACGCCGGTGCGCTTCCCGTTGCGGGTCTGGAGCATGTAGACGGTGCGGTCTTGGATGGTGAATTCAAAGTCCTGCATGTCATGGAAGTGATTTTCCAGCACTTCGCGAATGCGCACCAGTTCATTGAAGGCGGCGGGCATCACTTCATGAAGGGCAGCAACGGGGGCGGGCGTACGCACGCCGGCCACGACGTCTTCACCCTGGGCGTTCATCAGGAATTCGCCATAGAATTCGTTTTCGCCGGAGGCGGGGTTGCGGGTGAACGCCACGCCGGAACCGGATTCCTCACCCGTGTTGCCGAAGACCATGGCCTGCACGTTGACGGCGGTGCCCCATTCGGACGGAATGCCGTATTTCTGGCGGTACACGATGGCGCGGTCATTGTTCCAGGAACCGAACACGGCGCCAATGGCTCCCTGAAGCTGTTCCCAGGGGCATTCCGGGAATTCATGGCCGGTGCGTTCCAGCACCAGAGCCTTGAAGCGGGAGACAAGTTCCTTCAGGTCATCGGCGGAAAGCTTGGTGTCTTCCACATCCTCGCTGCCGAAGCGTTCTTTCTTGATGGCGGCGATGGCGGTTTCAAAGGGTTCGTGGTCTTCATCCGGGGTTTTCTGCACACCCAGCACCACGTCGCCGTACATCTGCACGAAGCGGCGGTAGCAGTCCCAGGCGAAGCGGGGATTGTTCGTAGCCTTCACCATGGCTTCCACGGATTTTTCATTCAGGCCGAGGTTCAAAATCGTGTCCATCATGCCGGGCATGGATTCACGGGCGCCGGAACGCACGGCCACCAGCAGGGGCATAGCTTCCGTATCGCCGAACTTGCGTCCCAGGATCTGTTCCATTTTGGCAATGCCTTCCTTGACCTGCGCGTCAAGCTGGGCGGGATAAGTGCAGCCGTGATCGTAGTAGTAAGTGCAAACCTCCGTAGTGATGGTGAATCCGGGAGGGACAGGAAGGCCGATGCGGGCCATTTCCGCAAGGTTGGCGCCCTTGCCGCCCAAAAGATTTTTCATGCTGCCATTGCCGTCGGCGGACCCTCCGCCGAAAGAATAGACGAATTTGTCAGTAGATGCGCTGCACGCGCAGGAGTTGGTGGACATATCGATTATTGTAGTCGAATTAATGATTCTGCCCAAACATCGACCAAAGGAGCCAACAAAAGACCCAATAGCGAGTTAGGGTCGAGTAAGGATGCCTTCGGCCCCTTGCTTTGTCAATCCGAAATTGTACGGAAAACAAAAATATTTTTCAGAGTTTTTGGGGAAAAGAATGCATGCCAAAACCCTGTTTTTCCAACCTGTCCCGTCCGGAACCGCTCTTCCTCCGGGCAACGCCGCTTCCTGTTTTCCGGCGGTCCCAGAATTACCTGGGAATAAAAGCGCAGCGAGTTTCTTTTCATGGTTGCCCGGAAAAGAAAAACGGCCGCTTATCAACCGGATAAGCGGCCGCCGGAAATAATATGCCCTGTTTTTTATGCCTTGCAGAAGGTGTCTTCATCCGCACAGTCAGCCTGAACCCACATGACGGAGGAATCACCGGAAGCTATATGCACGAGGCAATGGTACACGGCTTCCTGGTCCGCATCCAGCCGGGCAGCCATCTGGGCGGCGGTTTCCGGGGCGGTTCCCAGAGCCCCCCTTACCCTGCCCAGCAGAGCCAGGAAGGAACCCGCCGCTTTTTTGCCGGCTTCCACGCCGGGCTGGTGGTAGGCGTTGATGTTGACCAGAGAAGCATAGAAGGAGACGGCGCGCTCAAACAGGGCAATCAGCATGCCGAGCGTTTTGGCGTTCACCTCCGGGATGGAAATGGTGATGGAGGAACGGCCGGATTCCGCCAGCGCCTGGCGGGTGCCGCGCAGGAAGCCCTGGAGGAAGTCTCCGCACGTGGCGCCCGCCTCCACTTCCACCGCATCCGCGGAACATTCGCGCACTTCAATGAAGGTGGCGAAGAAGTTGTTCACGCCGTCACGGAGCTGCTGCACATAGGCATGCTGGTCCGTGGACCCCTTGTTGCCGTACACGGAAATGCCCTGGCAGACTTCGTTGCCCTCCAGATCCAGCCGTTTGCCGAGGGATTCCATAATGAGCTGCTGGAGGTATTTGGAGAAGAGCACCAGGGCATCCTTATAAGGGAGAACCACCATATCCTTTTCCCCCTTGCCGCCGGTAGCCTTGTACCAGGCCAGCGCCAGCTTCATGGAGGCGTTGCATTTCACGCAGTCCCGGCGCGTCTTTTCGTCCATCAGGCGCGCGCCTTCCAGCAGTTCATCCACGTTCACGCCCTGAAGCACGGCGGGAACCAGCCCCACCACGGACATGACGGAGGTGCGGCCGCCCACCCAGTCTTCCATCGGGAAGCGCTTGAGCCAGCCTTCCGCCTCAGCCGTTTTGTCCAGCCGGGAGCCTACTCCCGTGACGGCAACCGCCTGGGGAGCGAATTCCAGCCCGTTCTTCCTGAAGAAATCCTGGGCCACCAGCATGCCGTTGCGGGTTTCCGGCGTGCCGCCGGATTTGGAAATAACGACGACAAGCGTTTCTTCCAGAGGGAGGGATTCCAGCACCCGGTACATGCCGTCCGGGTCCGTGTTGTCCAGAAAGAACATGTCCAGCCCCGCCGCAGGAATGGCGTCCGCCACCAGCTCCGGACCAAGAGCGGAACCGCCGATGCCAATGACGAGGGCCGCGGAATATTGTTCCGCGCGGGGAGGCGTTATTTTGCCGTCCAGAACGTCCCGTCCGAAGGCTTTGACGTCCGCCAGGGGACCATCAATGGCAGCCTTCAATTCCGGCGTGGGAGCCAGGGAGGAATTGCGCAGCCAGTAGTGCCCCACCATGCGTTTTTCATCAGGATTAGCAATGGCGCCGGATTCCAGCGCCTTCATGTCGGCAAACGCCTTGTCTATCCGCCCCTGCATGGAAGACAGGAACGCATCGTCCAGCGGAAGTTTGGAAAAATCAAGGGAGATGCCCAGTTCTGGGTAGCGAACGAGTTGTTGTGCGTATAAGCTCATGATGGTCATGGATTGGAAAAAGAATTACCGGAGTTTTTTCAGGACGCTTTTAGCCTGCACGTCTCCCTGATCCGCCGCTTTCTGGAACCATTCCCGGGCTTTGGCCATGTCCTTGGGCAGGCCGAAACCGGTCTGATACATCACGCCCAGGTTATATTGTTCCGAGGCATAGCCTTCCACAGCCGCCCGGCGACGCGTGCGGGCCTGCTCCCTGGCTTCCGCAGCGGTTAGTCCCAGAACCCGCGCCGCATCCGGCCACGCAGCTCCGAATCTGGAGGCGGAAGGGGCATAGCCGGCGGCTCCGGCCTTGCGGTGCATTTCCTCCGCTTTTTTCTTATCCCTCTTCACGCCGTATTTGCCCTGGTCATACAGGAACGCCATGCCCCAGTAGCCACGGGGGCAGCCCAGTTCCGCCGCCTGCTGGAAACATTCAAAGGCATCTTTATACTTTTTGGAACCCATGGCGAGCACAGCGTCGGAAATGTGGAGTTCCGCCTCCTTCAAACCGGGAAATTCCGGGATGGCCGCCCATTCCCTTTTCAGTTCCTCCCTGTCCCTTTTGGACTTGGGAGGCATGCCGGAGGGACCGGAAAAACGGAAAAGGGGGAAGTAGCCCTCCATGGCTCCCATGTTGCCCAGGCCGGACATGAGGAAAACGCCGGGAGATACCTTCCACATGTGCATGTACTGGATGCGACCTTCCTGAAGAGATTCCCTGGCCACCCATTCCGGCATGTTCACCGGTTCCCCGAACTGTTCCGTCAGGCCCACCAGAAGGGCCTTATAGGCGGATTTCAGTTTGGTTTCATATTCGGAACCGCGGTGCTTGCTCCGGGAATAGAAGACAACGGCCCTCAAGCCGCCGGAGGGGTCATAGTCAAAGTTCAGGGCAAAGGTCTGACCGCCTATGGCCTGCCTGGTTTTAAACACGCCGTTGAGTCCGGTGCGTGCGAGGAGGGCATCCGTGGGCGGACCTTCAAGCTGCTTGCTCCGCCTCAGGGTTTTCAGCACCTGGTCCTTGTCCATTCCCACCTCCAGCCCCTCATAGAGAGCGGCAAGAAGAGGGGCACACGTGAGAGCGAAGAGTCCAGCAACATAGGCTAGTTTTTTCATAGAAAAAAGTAATTGGGCGGCTTTCTATCAAAGCGGAAGCATTTTCAAAAGGACAAAATGCGTCAGCCACAGAGAGGAAAATTTTTCATAAAATATTCATTTTCAATCTATCCACAATCTTTTCAAATAATCCTCCCCGGAGAAATCCGGAGGCATGGGGTCACGGGTCAGGCGGAAACCGGGAACGGCACGGGCCACCATCCTGCGGAATTCCTCGTGGCTGAGCTTGCGGCAGTTGCTGGTGCACAGCATCCAGCCGCCCGGTTCCAGGCATTCGCGCGCCAGGGCCACCAGCTCCCCGTAGTGGGATTCCACCCGGAACACCTTTCCGCGGTCATCCCGGGAAAACGTGGGAGGGTCCAGAATAATGCCGTGAAAGGTTCGCCCCTGCCTGGAGAACCGTTCCAGCCAGCGGCGCGCGTCCCCCTTGCAAAAGTACTGGCCGGAGGGGTCAATGCCATTCAGAACAAAATTTTCCCTGGCCCAGTCCAGGCACGGCTGCGCCAGATCCAGCGTGGTTGTCTGCGCTCCCCCCAGGGCGGCGTAAACGGAAAAGGCCCCCGTATAGGCAAAGGTATTCAGCACCCTCATGCCCGGAGCGCTTTTTTCCCTCACCCGGCGGCGGTGGTCGCGCTGGTCCAGAAAAATTCCCTGGGAATAACCGGCGGACATGTCTATTTTGAAACGCACTCCCTGCTCTAGGGCCGTAAATTGCAGGGGAAGGAGCGGCCCGGCGATCTGGACGGGCGCTTCTTTCTGGTTTTGTTCCAGTTTTTTGTGGAATACGGGCAGGCCCGTATCCCGGAGTTCGCTTTCCAGGTCCGCAGTAATGGAACATCCGCGCGTGGAGACGAGAATACGATCCGCCATCTGATCCACAAAGACACCGGGAATTCCATCCCCCGCCCCGTCCATGACCCGGAACATATCCGTATCCGGCGGAATCAATTCCCTGTTGCGTTCCACGCAATGATGATAATTTCTCTCCACGGCGGAGCAAAGAGTAACGGATGAAGAACGTTCCCGCAATGTCAAAGAAGCAGGAGCCTCATTTCCTTCGGAGCAAGAGTTCCGCCAGGAAAAACGGTCATCTGGACGGCCCTCCTTCATCAACAGAGACATTAAAAAAATCGCCTGCAAGGCTGGACCTTGCAGGCAAAAACGCCTTTAACTGCTGGCAGGACAAGGTTTTCAGGCTTTCCGGCGGCGGCGAACCATCAGGGCCGCCAGCCCCAGCAGACTCAGGGATGCCGTAGCCGGTTCCGGAACCTGCAAGCCAAAAGCGTTGAGAATGTCTGTATCCGCGGCTTCGGTATTAAACGTCGCCAGCTTAATGTCAGTGAATGTCTCCTTCGCCGCGTTCGTCCAGATACTGGATTGATCCCATTTCAGAGAGCTTGTACCGGAGGTGAAATTAAAAGAAACTGTTCTCAAGGTTTGAGTTCCGCTGTACAGGGTAGCTAAGGCAGAGCTTCCATCCTCGCTTTTCCGTATAATCAGCGTGAGAAGAAGACTGCCTCTTTCAGTTGTCGCCGTCATATCAAAACTCTGACCTGCATAGGAGAATAAACAGGTATACCCGCCGTCTGCGGAGGAGGAAGTCAGCTGTAGTGCATTACCAGACGCCCCCCCGTTGGTACGTGAGGTCGAGAAAATATTTTGGGGAGAGGAAGTATTTCTTGTTTCCGTAAGCTGAAAAGAAATGGCGAAATTGTCCAAGGACGTTCCTGTTGTTCCTTCTCTCCACGTCAATGACGAATTGCCAGAGGAAAGAACACCGTTCTGAGGCTTAGTAAGGCTCAGAAGCGTAACAAGATCAGGAATTTCTGCGTTGACCCACCCGGGCAGCAAAACCGCCGTCATAATAGACGATACAAATAATTTCTTCATCACGGACAGCTTATAGCCGGATTGACTATCCGCTGAAGCAGTTCAGCACTGCTGTAAAAATTCAGAAACAATAATGAGATAATTAAGTTGTTAAGTGTCAATAACTTTCAAACAACATAAAATTCCTTTCTTCTCAATGAAATCACAAACATTTCTTGAATTCATGAATGAGTTGCGGAGCAAGATGCTTGCGGACATTTTTTGTTCTTCTGTATTTTTTATCAGGCTTTCCCTCCCTATTATCTGCATAAATTCTTTTAGAAAAAGTTGACAGCGGATAGTCAATCCGCCCGCAAAAAAGAGGCCGGATTTTTCATCCGGCCTCTCGCAACAGGTATTTACCTGATAAACAGGAAATTCCGTTTAGTCAGCGTACTGTTCGTTAAGAGCTTCCATTATTTCCCTGGAAGCTTCCGGAATGTTGGTGCCCGGGCCGAAGATGGCCACAGCTCCGTGTTCCTTCAGGAAGTCATAGTCCTGGGCGGGAATAACACCGCCGCAGAAGACCAGGATATCCGGACGGCCCTGCCTGGCAAGTTCTTCCACCAGGGCGGGAAGCAGCACCTTGTGGCCCGCGGCCAGAGAGCTCATGCCGATCATGTGCACGTCGTTTTCAATCGCCATTTTGGCAGTTTCTTCCGGCGTCTGGAAGAGCGGGCCCACGTCCACGTCAAAACCGAGGTCGGCATAGGCGGAGGAGACCACCTTGGCGCCGCGGTCATGGCCGTCCTGGCCCATTTTGGCGACGAGGATGCGGGGACGACGCCCCGTGCGTTCGGCGAAGTCATCCGTCATCTTGCGGACTTCCTCCACCAGCGGATCTTGACCATAGGATTGAGCGTACACGCCGGTAATGAGTTTGATTGGTGCTTTATGACGCCCGAAGTGTTTTTCCAGGGCGGAGGAGATTTCACCCAGGGAGGCGCGGGCCTTGGCCGCCTTGATGGCAAGGTCAAGGAGATTGCCTTCCCCCGTGCGGGCGCATTCGGACAGGGCTTCCAGCGCGGCTTCGCACGCGGCGGAGTCCCGTTCCGCGCGCAGTTTCTGCAGGCGGGCGATCTGGGCTTCCCGGACGGTGGTGTTGTCCACTTCCAGAATATCGATCTGGGCTTCCTGTTCCAGGCGGTATTTGTTAACGCCGATGATGGGTTCCTTTCCGGAGTCAATGGCGGCCTGGCGGCGCGCTGCGGCTTCTTCAATGCGCATCTTGGGCAGCCCGGTTTCAATGGCCTTGGCCATGCCTCCGAGTTTTTCCACTTCCTGAAGGTGGGCCCAGCCCTTGCGGATGAGCTCATTGGTCAGGTATTCCACATAGTAGGAGCCGCCCCACGGGTCGATTACCTTGCAGATGGTGGTTTCATCCTGAAGATGAAGCTGGGTGTTGCGGGCGATGCGGGCGGAAAAGTCCGTCGGCAGGGCAATCGCTTCGTCCAGGGAGTTCGTGTGCAGGGACTGCGTATGGCCGCAGGCGGCGGCCAGGGCCTCAATACAGGTGCGGGTGACGTTGTTGAACGGGTCCTGTTCCGTGAGGGACCAGCCGGAAGTCTGGGAGTGCGTGCGCAAGGCCAGTGACTTCGGGTTCTTGGGGTTGAACTGCTTGATGAGTTTGGCCCACAGCACGCGGGCGGCGCGCATTTTGGCCACTTCCATGAAGTAATTCTTGCCCTGGGCCCAGAAGAAGGAAAGACGCGGCGCGAAGGCGTCAATGTCAATACCCGCCTTGATCCCGGTGCGGACATATTCCAGGCCGTCCGCAAGGGTGTAGGCCATTTCCAGGTCCGCCGTAGCGCCGGCTTCCTGCATGTGGTAGCCGGAGATGGAAATGGAGTTGAACTTGGGCATGAACTTGGAGGTGAACTCAAAGATGTCCGCAATAATCCTCATGGAGGGATCAGGCGGGTAAATGTAGGTGTTGCGCACCATGTATTCCTTGAGAATGTCATTCTGGATCGTGCCGGAGAGCTGGTCCAGCGTGCAGCCCTGTTCCTGGGCGGCGACGATGTAGAAGGCCAGCACAGGCAGCACGGCGCCGTTCATGGTCATGGAGACGGACATTTTGTCCAGGGGAATGCCCTTGAAGAGGATTTCCATGTCCAGGATGGAGTCCACGGCCACGCCGGCCTTGCCCACGTCACCCACCACGCGGGGGTGGTCGGAGTCATAGCCGCGGTGCGTCGCCAGGTCAAAGGCAATGGAAAGGCCCTTCTGGCCCGCCGCCAGGTTGCGGCGGTAGAAGGCATTGGATTCCTCAGCCGTGGAGAAGCCGGCGTACTGGCGTACCGTCCAGGGGCGCGCCACATACATGGTGGCATACGGTCCGCGGAGGTTGGGAGCCACACCGGCTGTAAAGTCCAGGTGCAGGCAGTCGTCGTACACGCTTTCCGAGTAGGTGGGCGGCACGGGAATTTGTTCATTGGTCATCCAGGTTTCCGTTTCGGAAGCCGGGGACGGGGCACCAGCCTTGATTTCAGGATAGGAGGCGGATGCAAAATCAGGAATATTGCTCATTGGGTGGAATAGGTTGGTGGTTGTTAGAGGCCAATTTTGTTTTGAATAGCTTCAACGGTGTTGTAGCAGTTGGCCTTGACGTGGATGAAGATGTCCACGCCGGCTTCCTTGAATGCTTCCACATAGTCGGCCGGATAACCGGCAAGGGCCACCATCATGTCCGGTCTGGTCTCCCTGAGCGCCTTGCAGAAGGCGGGGACGATTTCCGGATAAGTGTCATCCGTGGAGCAGATGACGCATACGGCGCAGCCGCTTTCCGCAGCCGCCCTGGCCGCGTCTTCCGGAGTTTGGAAGCCGGACGGATAAACCACATCCAGACCGCCGGCGCGCAGGAAGTCGCGGGAGAAGTCCGCGCGGGCCTTGTGCTGGCGAAGCGGCCCCATGTTGGCGAAGAAGACCATCGGCCGGGAACCCTTTTCCTCCACCCAGGCGTCAGCCTTGGCGAGCAGGGATTCAAAACGTTCCGCCAGGCGGCGCTTCGGCAGGGCTTCCATTTCCAGAGGTTCGCCGCACTTACAGTCAACCCCGGCCACCAGGGCCTTGTTGATGAGACAGGTGGAAAAGCCTTCTCCGGCGGCCTTGCAGGCGGAGTCCACGCTCATTTCCACTTCCGGGAGCTGGATATCCGCATTCTTGCAGCAGCCGTGCCCCTTGTGGGCGGAGCAGCAGGAGCCTTCCGGCGCCTCCAGCTTCTTCTCTGCCAGGTTGACATACTGGTTGACGCCCACGATGGACTGCCGGCGCTGGTCCGCCAGTTCGTAACGTTTGGCGGCGGTGGCGTTCACCTTCTTCTGGATGCTGCCGGCTTTGAGAGCCTTGACGATGCCGCCTTCCTTTTCGATGCCCTGGAAGAATTCCCATATCTTCCGGGAGGCTTCATCCGTCAGGTTTTCCAGGTACCAGGAACCGCCGGCGGGGTCAACGACCTTGTCCAGATTGCATTCGCCCAGCAGAATCAGCGGGCAGTTGCGGGCAATGCGGCGGGAGAATTCGTCCGGCATGCGCACGGCAGCGTCAAAGGGCAGAACGTCAATACTGTCCACGCCGCCCATGATGGCGGAGAATGCCTGGGCGGAGCCGCGCAGCAGGTTGACCCAGGGATCCACCTTGGAGAGGGTCCAGAAGGAGGTGCGGGCATGGAGCTTGATTTTGGCAGCTTCCTCGCTTCCTCCGCATTCTTTGACGATGATGGCCCAGAGTTCGCGCAAGGCGCGGATTTTGGCGATTTCCAGGAACAGGTTGGCGCCGATGGAGACCGTAAAGCGCATGTGCGCCGCAGTTTCATCCACGGAGAGGCCACGTTCCTCCATGGCGCGCAGATAGGCCACGGCAGTGGACAGCATGGCGCCCACTTCTTCAAAAGCGGAAGCGCCGGAATCCGCGTAAGGCAGCCCGCTGACGCCGATGGTCTGGAAGCCGGGAGCGTTGGCGACGGCCCATTTGGTCATTACGGCCATCTGGTCATAGTAGGCGCAGATGCCTTTTCCCCCGCAAAGGGAGCCCTTCATCACAGCTTTCCCCACCGGGTCATACAGAACGCCGCCCCTGAGATCCGCCGTCTTGACGCCAGCGGCCTTGCAGGTGTTCAGGAACATGGAGAGGGTTCCCAGGCCGCAGGAACCGGGAGTGACATATACGGGAAGCCCATCCAGCCGGACGCCCTTGAGAGCCGTATCCCAGTCAGCCTGCTTGCGCAGTTTCAGGCCGCATTTGCAGTTGAGCTGGATGTTTACGGCGGTCAGGCCGCGTTCCAGGTCATGCAGAAGCTTGGCGTTGAAATCCTCAGGAGAGGAAGCGGGAATGCTCTGGGCGATTTCGCAGGGCTTTTCCATATAGCCCAGGGCGCGCGTTCCGCGGCGGTACGGAAATTGCCCGGCAGGCATTACCGGGGAATGTTCATCCCATTTGTTATAGATGGGATGCAGGGTAATTCCCTCCACAAGCTTGGTAAAAAGCTTCTTGTCAAAATCAGCCCCTTTCAGGGCAGCGACTGCTGCCTCGCGCCATTCGGCGTATGTGGCTGGTGCGAATTCTCCGAAATCAATTTCCGGAGCCGTTGTTTTATTTCCCTGTTGCATGGCGAAGTCAATGGGTAAGGCCTAATATGTTGGTTTTTAACTATGCGCAAACCAGGCCAAGTTTAAAGCGCAACATTATTTTAGGAAATCAAAGTGTAAAGTCCAGCGAGAAAAATCCTCCCGTCCGCCTGCAAATGCGAATTTGCTTCATCACGCGGGGCAAACTTGCAAAAACGATGTCCATGGCGTAAATACGGGAATAAGCATGCCCCCTTCCACTACCGTCAAACTCCCTCCCCAGCTGGTCAGGCAGCTCCGAACTTTCCGGCGCCGCCTCAGAACGGTGAAGATGCTGGAAGCCGTATGCCTTGCAGGCATTGCCGTCATTCTTTCCTACGCGCTCCTGTACCTTTCCGACAGATTGTGGGAGACGCCTCCCGCCGTCGGCTGGCTCCTGTTTTTCATCGCCGTGTCCGGCCTGGCGGTGTTTATTCCCTGGTGGAGTTTCCGGTGGGTGTGGCAGAGGCGCACGGAAGCCCAGCTGGCGCGGCTGATTTCCCGGACGGACGCGGCCCTGGGGGATCGTCTTCTGGGCGTCATCGAACTGGATTCAGAAAAGCACGGCCGCCAATACGGTTCCGAAAAGCTGAAAGAGGCGGCCATGGAGCAGGTGGCCCGCGAAGTGTCCGCCCGGGATCTGACAGTGAACATCCCCCGGCCCAGCCACAGGAAGCTGTTCGTCCTGCTGGCGGTTCTCGCCGCATGCACGGCGGCCGTATGTGCGGTAAGCCCGGAAGCGGCAGGGAATGCCCTGAAACGCTGGGTCCGCCCGTTCAATCCTCCGGAACGCTATACATTCACCCAGCTGGCCCCCACCCCGGATTCCCTGGTCATTCCCATGGGAGAGAGCTGCCTGTATGAAATCCGGCTGGCGGAGGGAACCAAAACCCGCCCGCAGACGGCAGAGTATTTTTTCCGCAACAGGGTGAGCCAGCAAGCGCCTCTTGCGGACGGCGCATACAAGATCCACATCCCCCCCATGCAACAGGCGGACAGCCTGGAGTTTTTTGCAGGGGATGCCGTGCGACGGCTGAACATCATCCCGAAGGGGCGCCCTTCCCTGCTGGGAGCCGAAGCCGGCGTAGCCTATCCTGCCTATATGGCGCGCGCCAACGGCAGGGAAGCCATGAGAGCAGGAGTTATTTCCGCCCCGGAAGGCTCTACGCTGACGTTGAAGGTGTCCGCCTCCCAGCGTCTGCAGTCTGCGGAGGACGCGCAGGGCCATCCGCTCCGGGTGGACGGAAGCAGCGTCATCATTCCGAACATCCTTTTGGAGAAAGAGCCCAGGGAAATAGAGCTTGACTGGATGGACAGCGACGGGCTGGCTGCTTCCCGGCCCGTGAAGATACGACTGGAACCCATTGAAGACAAACAGCCTTCAATTTACCTGAGAGGCGGCGAAAACGACCGCTACGTGCTGGAGGATACCAGCATTGAACTGGAGGTAGAGGCGGCGGACGATTTCGGCCTCCGGGAAATGGGGGTGGAATGGCAGGGTGAAAAATCCTTTTACGACGGCAATGAGGATGAAAACGGGGCCTCAGCTCCAAAACCGGCCGGTGCGGACAAACCGGCGCCCGGCCTCCGCGGGGAGAAAGTGCTGGCGGACGGACAGCCCACGCAGACCGGGCTGAAAGGAACATTCCTGTTCCAGGCCAGGGCGCTGAAGCTATCTCCCCAGCGCGTCGTCATCCGCGGGTTTACGCAGGATTACAAACCGGGAGGCAAACGCGTTTATTCGGAACCCATGATTATTTTCGTCCTTTCCAAGTCCGAGCACGCCCAGATGATTCGCAATGAACTGGAACGCATCACCAGCGAGCTGGAAGGCATGATCCGCCGCATGGACGCCATGGCGGACGAGGCAAAACGGCTGAAAGGAATGGAAAGCGGCAAATTGAAAGATGCGGAGTCCCAGGAACGCCTGCACGCCCTGGCCGATGAAGAGCAGGCCAACAGGCGCGAGTTGGGAGACTTGCTCAACCGCTCGGAAAGCCTGTTTAAGGAAGCCTCCCGCAATTCCCAGATAGACCCGGCCGGCATGAAGGAATTCATGAAAGGAATTTCCATGCTCAAACCCATTCCCGACGGACCCATGAAAATGGCCCAGAAACAATTCCGGGATTCCGCCTCCGAGAGCCGCTCCGAGCAGGAAAGCAGGAAAGACCTGGACGACGGGGAGAATTCCCATTCCGAAGCCACACAGGCGCTGAAAGACACCATGAACCAGCTCTCCAAGTCCGCGCAGGACATGGAGGCCAGCACATTCGTGGCACGGCTCAGGCAGGCCGCATCCAAGGAGGATTCCATCGCCCATGCGCTGGCCGGCCAGATCAACACCATTGCGGGCATGACCATGGAGGAGCTTGACCCTTCCACCAAGCGTGAAATGGAAACCATCGCCACCCTTCAAAATGCCTCCACGCAGGACATAGGCTGGATTCTGGAAGACCTCAGCTATTACAAGTCACGCACCGGGGAGCGCATTTACAGCGACCTGTACAACCAGATGAACGCTTTCTCCCTCCGGGAGAAGCTGGACCTGGTGCACGGCAATATCCTGAACGCAATCACAGCCCGCTCCATTGACGAGTCCCGCCTGTATGCCTCCACTCTGCGCCATTGGGCCAAATTGATAGACGACTATAAGAAGAGCCGCCGCGGCGGCGGGGGAGGAGGAGGCGGCGGGGGAGGCAGCCAGTCCTCCATTTCCGACGCCGAGTTTGAATTCATGCTGAAACTCATCCGCATGATCCAACAGGAACAGGATATCCGCATGCGCACCCGCGCCGCCGAACAGGAACACCGAAAAAAACTTCCCCCCCCTGCCCCATGAATACCGCCAATTTTCCAGCCATGATTCTGGCGCTTTCCCTGCCCTGCGCCGCCGCTCCGGCTCCCGCTCCGGAATATTCCGCCAAGCACAGGGAAACGGCATCCAAACTGGCAGTACAACAGGACGAGCTCCAGGCGGACACTTCCGACCTTATCCTGGGAGAAACCAATGAGGAGGTAGTGGACCTGCTGAAAAAATGCCGCCATGCCATGAATGACGCCGTGGACCTGCTGGAAGTTTACAATACCGGAGGCCAGACGCTGGCCGCGCAGTCGGATGTGATTGAATTGATTTACCAGGCAGCCAAGGCCAAGATGACCGGGGCCGACGGCCGGCCCAAGCCGGGAGGAAGAGCTCTTATGGACATGCTGCGCCAGCTGCTCGGCATGGATAGCGACTCCCAGTCCGCGGAACAGCAGGAAGGGAATGGGAAAGGGCAGGAAGGTTCCCAGAGAGGCAGCGGCAACAATCCCGGACGCGGAGCGAATGGAAAATCCAATATGGCCTCCTCCCAGGATAAAGGCGTTTCCAATCCGGACACGGCTGCGGAAACGCGTTCCGTTCCCAAATCCACCGGCATGTCCGCAGACGACATGCCTTCCGAATTCCGCAAGGCGCTGGACGCCTACAACAAGACTTTGCAGAAGTGAGACGCATCTCTCCGGACAGCCCTTTCACGCATGAACAGCAACTTCCCGTTTCCATGAAAAATCCCCGCCTCCTGCTTACCGCTTTCTTGACCTGCTGCATGACGGCCGCACCGCAAAACGCAGCGGCCCAATCCCCCATGAGAACGTCTTCTTCCGTGCCGCCCCAGGTGGAACTGATGTATGTGAAGGGGCTACGCTATCTTCAGAATGCCCAGAAAACGGATGGAACCTATGATGGAACTTACGGGAGGGAGCCCGGCATCATCGGTTTTTGCCTTATGTCCGTGCTGGCTCACGGAGACGATCCGAACGCGGGGCCGTACGCCACCATGGTGCGCCGCTGCGTAGATTACATCCTGTCCAGGCAGAACAAGGTATCCGGCTACATTGGGGATTCCATGTACAACCACGGCTTCGCCACTCTCGCCCTGGCGGAAGCCTACGGCATGGTGCGGGACGACCGCATAGGCCCCGCTCTCCGCAAGGCCGTGGCCCTGACACTGACCGCCCAGAAAAAAAACAAAACGGGAGGCTGGCGCTATTCCCCGGAATCCACGGACGCGGACAGCACGGTGACCGGCTGCCAGATCGTCTCCCTGTTCGCGGCGCGCAATGCGGGCATTCCCGTGCCGGATGAGGCCTTTGAACGCGGCCTCAAGTATATGGCTTCCTGCCGCGACAAGAAAGGCGCCTACGGCTACACCGGGCCGGCGGGTCCCCGTGTCACCCTCACGGCCATCGGTTCCCTGACGCTGTCCCTGGCGCGCCTTAAAACGGACCCGTCCTTCAAGGATTCCCTGGCCTACCTGAAAAAGCACCTGAACTACCGGGATTCCACTTATCCGTTTTATTTTGAATATTACATGTCACAGGCCCTGTTCCATGCGGACCAGGAAGTGTGGAAGGAATGGAATTACAAAAATATGCGCTATCTGGGAGCCTCCCAGGCGCCCAACGGGTCCTGGCTTTCCGATCATTCCGCGGCATATTCCACCTCCGCCGCCCTGCTCTCCCTCGCGCTTAATTACAGATTTCTACCCATCTATGAACAATAGAATCCGCCTTTCCCTGATGCTGGCCCCGGCCTGCCTGCTGACCGCCTGGGCCAATTCCGTCATCGACGTGGTTACGGATAACAATTACCGCCTCCGCGGGGAAATCATTTCTTACGGAAAACAGGGCATCGTCATCAAGCACCCGGCCATGCGCCAGAACGCCGTCATTCTCCCGTCGGGAATCCGCGCTCTCTACTTTACGGGAACCGCCTCTCCGGATCTTCGCGCCCGGGACAAAATTTTCATGGCTGCGGGGCACAGGGACATCATCCCGTGCAATATCATTTCCATCACACAGGACAAAGTGCAGTACCGGGACATACTGGGCCATGAACGTTCCGTTCCCCGCAGCCAGGTGGCCGGGTTCCGGCTGAATACGCTGCAGGAAAAGGGCTTCTGGCAGGAACCGCTGATTTTTGACAACAGCTGGGTTTATTCCGGCAACCGGGAGGAAGACTACCGCACCCAGGCGGGGAGAAAACTGATGAATGCCCTGAAGCCGAAAATCCAGGGAGACAAGTACCAGTACCGGCTGGGCAACAATGATTACCCCACCTGGATACCCCTGTACAAGAATATCGGCCTGGATCCTTCCTCCTTTACCTTTCGCACCACCATCACCATGAACGGCAATAATGACCGCTCCGGCATTGTCTTCTGTTTCGGGGGGAATGAAAATATTCCTTTCCGGTCCAATTCCGGCAGCAACCTGAACAGGCTCATGCTCAGCATCTCGCCCGGAAAATGCACCCTGCTCCGGGAACAGAAGTCCGGCATCCTCGTGCTGGGGGAAGCGGCCATTCCGGCCCCCATTCTGACGGAGGGCGTGGATATTCAATTGACAGCCTCCCGCCAGGGTGGAAACAAGCAGGTTTACGAGCTGTTGATAGGAGATCTGCCGCCCAGACTGATAACAGACCCCAGCCCGCCGGAACAGCCATTACAGGGAGACGCCTTCGGCCTCCAGATGGAAGGGCACGTGTCCCTGACCATCAGCAAACTGGCCCTTTCCTCCATCACCCTGAGCGCCAAATCCGTGGCCAAAAACGGGAATGCAGAGACAGACCTTGTCCTGACAAAGGAAGAAGACGCCATTCCGGGTTCCGTCAGCGGTTACGACAGCAAAACCGGAACGCTGACGCTTTCCACGGACAAGGATTATCCGGGCATTCCCCGTGATTTTTCCATCCCGGCCAAGTATCTGGATACCGTCTTTTTTGCGGAACGGAACAGGAAAGACGACTCCCGCCCCCCAGCCCGCCACAGCCTCCAGATGAAGGACGGTTCCCGCCTGCACGGAGATATTCTGAGCATGGATTCCCTGAATATCATCCTGCGGCATCCGCAGCTCGGACAGATTTCCCTGCCGCTGAAAAACATCACCCGCGTGGAATTCCTGAATCCCGCCCAGCCATCCCGTTCCACTCCCTGATTGATCCCGCCATGAAACAGGCAATTACGCTTTTCCTGTGCGCCTGCGCCCTGCCGACCGCCCTCCTTCTGCCTCATGCTCGTTCGGAAGGGGTCATTACGCTTAAATCCGGGGAAAAACTGCCGGGCAGCATGGATACGATGAACCGCCCTTACCTAAAGGTCCGTTCCAGCATTCTTTCCAAACCCGTGGATGTCCATATGGGAGAGCTTGACGAGCTGGCCTCTTCCCGTCCGCTGGAAATACCGGAACAGTTTTCCATCATCAGGCTGGCCAATGGGGACGAGGTTTACGGCACCCTGAAGGCGCTGGATGCGGAAAATCTTCAACTCCAAACCGCTTGGGGCGGCCTGCTTCAGGTGGACCGCAAATATGTGCGCCACATCGGGTTCGACTCACAAAAAGCCTACCTGCGCAACGCTACGGAATCCCTGCAGGGCTGGGAGTCTTCAGCCAAAAGCACGCTGCCCGAATGCCGCAACGGATACTGGCTCATGCGCGGCTCCAATAATACGGAGCTGCAAACTTCCTTCCCCATGCCACCCCGCCTCCATGTGCAGTTCTCCCTTTACCATACCAATACGTTCCGGATTAATCTTGCCCTCTGGCAGGATTCCGAATCCGGAAACAGCATCAGCCTGGATCTCTCCCTGGAAAAAGCGGAACTTTCCAAGAACAGTTCCGGCCAGTACCGAACGCTTGGCAGGGTGAAAAGGAACACGGAGCGGAACTGGTATGCCGACAAGAGCGTCAAGCGTTCCGACGTTCATTTTTACGCCGATCCGGAAAAGGGCAATTATTACCTGTACGTCAACGGTGAACAGGTAGCCTGGTGGGAGGAAGTCAAAGAGATGGACACTATCTTTGAAAACGAGAGCGGAGACGATGAAGGGGAAGATGGAGAAAGCGCCGGGAAATACGAATTCAAACCGGGAAACACTCTTGCCCTGGGAGGTTATGACAGCTTGAACATGGCCGTATTCCATTTGAATGTATTTGACTGGAATGGAGCCATTCCCCATCTGGAGGAGGAGCTGGACATCATTTCCCGTTACGACCCGACCGCCCCCAGAGACAAGGCCCTGCTGGTAAACGGAGACGTGCTCAGGGGAGCCATTTCCCTTCAGGAGGAAGGCTCCATCCGCATCAAGTCCGACCATTATGACGTCACCGTTCCCACCGCCAGGGTACGCGCACTGGACCAAAAAGGCCATGAAGAGAAGGTCCTTCCGGAAGACAGCTCAGACACCCGCGTTTTCCTGACGGACCAGAGCGTCCTTTCCCTGGCCCTGGAAACTATCCGGAACGGGGTCATGGAAGGGCGCTCATCCGCAGTCGGCAAGGTCCGGATTCCGCTCCAATCCGTCAGAAAGGTCCAGTTCAACCTGCAAAACCCGGAGCTGAGGAAGCAGAGGGAAACGCCGTTCCGGTGCAAATAAAGGCTTCTCCGCCAGGCCGTCCTTTCCGGAGAAAGCCGGCTGCCGGGAAAGCCAGAAGAAGCATCCGTTACCGCTCCTCCATTTCCTCCGCGCGCCGTACGGCACTTTTCACCGCCTGAATCCAGGCATTGCGGAAGCCGCATTCATCCAGCGCATTCAGAGCGGCAATCGTGGTCCCTCCGGGGGAAGTGACCTCATCCCGGAGCGCCATGGGATGCTTCCCGGTCCGTTCCAGCATCAGGGAAGCCCCCCGCATGGTTTCCGCAGCCAGCCCCAAAGCGGTTTTCCTGGACAATCCCATGGCTACCCCTGCGTCTGCAAGCGCATCCAGAGCCGTAAACATGTAGGCAGGGCCGCAACCGGAAATGGCGGAAACGGCATTCATCCCGGATTCCGCCACCTTGTAAACGGAGCCGCAGCCGGAAAGCAGCATCCGGGCAGCCTCTTCATCTTCATCTTTTACGCCGTTTCCCGTACTGTAGGCGATGACGCCGGCCAGCACCATGCACGGGGTATTGGGCATGGCACGTATAATGCGCGTTCCGTCGCTGGCGCAGGCTTCCATATCATCCAGGGAAACGGCGGCTGCGATAGAAATCAGAAGGGGAAGCTCCGCCCCCCGTTCGGAAAGAGAGGAAATGAGCGAAAGGACGCCGTGCGGCTTCACGGCCAGAATCAGGACTTCCACGGCGTCCGCCGCATCCGCCTCCGAGGCAGCTTCATGAACTCCGGGGTATTCCTCCTGCAGGGCCTGCACGTTTTCATGATGATGATCGTACACCCAAACTTCCTCCGGAACCGCTGCTCCGGATTTCAGCATGCCCCGCAACAGGGCGCCTCCCATTTTTCCAAGTCCGATGATACCTGTTTTCATGGTTGATAATTTTTTACAGTCAACATATAAGCGATTTATAGAAAATGGAAATGCCAATTAAGGCCCATGGTTATGGACGAGAAGGCGTCATTTCCGCGTTTGTTCCCTCCGGCCCTGTTATCAACGTCTCTGGCTGGACCTGCGGTTGGGATTTTGCGTACTGGGCCGCGTTGCAGAAACAGCCCTCAATATGGTCGTTGACAAACCCGGTTGCCTGGAAAAACGCATAACAGATCGTCGGACCGAAAAACCTGAATCCCCGCCTTTTCATGTCCCTGCTCATGGCTTCCGACTCCGGAGAAACAGCGGGAATCTGAGCCAGAGCGCTGAAATGGTTAACAACGGGCTGATGATTGGGGAAAAACGACAAGACGTACCGGTAAAAACTGCCGAATTCTTCCTGAACGGCCATAAACAGTTTCGCATTATTGACAGCGCTGTTGATTTTCAAACGGTTTTTGACAATTCCATCAAATCGCATCAACCGTTCCACATCTTCTGCCGTCATCCGCGCCACTTTCTCCACATCAAAGCCATGGAAGGCTCTCCGGTATCCTTCGCGCTTCCGGAGGATAGTAAGCCAGGATAATCCCGCCTGGGCGCTCTCCAGCACCAGAAATTCAAACAGGGTTTTGTCATCGGAAACGGGCCTGCCCCATTCTTCATCATGGTATTTTATGTAAAGTTCATCGGTTCCGGCCCAGCCGCAACGCGCATTGATGATATCCTTCATACGGTTGCGCCTTAGAATTCCTTTTTCCTGAACAGCCACGCCGCCAGCGTCATGTGAAAGACGAAGTATCCCAGCGTAATCAGGGCCAGGGTTCCGAACAGGGAAAGGGGAATAAGCCGTCCGTTCAGGGCGGAATCCGTCACGGAATAAATCTGGAAATTCGGAAAAACCAGGGAAAAGAGCCTGCTGCCCGCCACCTCCCACCAGGAAAGGCCATCCGTGCCGGATCCCACCCACAGGGAAAGAGCCTGGGTCTGGAACAGTCCCGCCAGATAGATCATGAACGTCAGCAGCGCGCTGATAATGGTGCCGTTCGTCACGCAGGACATCAACAGCGTGAGGGAGGAAAGCACGACAAACTCGCACATCATCACGCCCAGCCCCGTCTGCACGTTCCAGGTAGCTCCCTGGAGGCGGATCCTGTCCAGGTACGGCTGCATTTCCTCCAACGTATAACGGCCTTTCAGCGAGGCTATCTGCTCCGCCACCACCGTATCCGTCCGCATCCACAGCACCAGCGTCATTACGGCATCCATCAGCAGAACGGCAACCAGGGTCAGGGCCAGCACCCCCAGAACCTTCCCCATCAGATAGTCGATGCGCGGCACCGGTTTGCAAAGGATGGTGTATAGAATACGGTCCTCCGCATCCCTGGGAATAATCAGAGCCGTGGCCGCCACGCAGAAAAAGAGGCCGAACACCCGCATGGCGCCGTAGGCGGAGTTTTTCAGCAGCACGAGTTCATTGATTCCCCCGGTTTCAGGCCCCAGCACCGCGCTCAGGCGGAAGGAACTCAGAGCCAGCAGCGCCACGGCGAAGAGCCCAAGAAAGAGAAACACCTTCATGCGCACCAGCTGCGTAAAGGTGGTACCGGCGATTACGGCCATGCGCCCGGGCGAAGGTATATAACCGGAGGTAATCCATGCCATGCGGATCATCTTGCCGTATTCCGGAGCAAATAAAAGAGCTTTTTATTTCATGTGCTGAACTCCTTCCGCCTTGAAGAAGCGCTTCTCCCGTGTTCTCATGGAGCGCGTATGAGTTTACGATCCCAGCTGGAAGAACTGCTCCCGGAACTTTTGCCTTCCGATCCGGCCCAGGCCATTAAGGGAACAGAACTCATCCGCCTGGTGCGTCTGAGGCTGGGGGAGGAATATTCGGACGCATCCCTGCGCTACCATTTTTCTTTCATGGCTTCCGAGCCGGATTCGGAAATCGCCAAGGTGGAACGCGGCCAGGGCTATTACAGGCGCATGAGGGAACGGGACGGGCAGCGCGCTCCCAGAGGGCTTTTGCCCCTGTTCCTCGGGGAAAACGAACCAGACGCCCTGAACTGCCGCGCCAAGGCGCTGGCCCTGGCCGTGCGCCAGTACGATACCACGGGCCGCGGCGTTTTCGTGTTCAGTACCAGTGAAACCGGAACTTCCTGGGTAAAGCCGGATCTGGCCGTTGTGGAATGGCCGGAGGGGGAATGGGAGGAAAACGCGCTTGTTTTTGACAAAAGCGCACTTCAGCGCCGCCGCATGATCGGGGCACCCATGATGGGCATCCGCAGCGTCTGCGTAGCCCGCATGCCCGGTGGAGAAGACGGCAGAAGGGAATTTTTCAGGACTCTGGCCACGTCCCGCTGGGCACAGTGCGGAGAACTGGTCATTGTGGGGGAACTGCCGGATGATTCCGAATGCGCCGCCCTCCGCGGGCTGGCCGCCGAGTTCGGCGTAGGGGTGCTTTGCCTGGAAATTGCGGACGAACGCCTAGGAGAACTCCCCGGCGCGGAGGAAATTTTCAAAGCCGGAGATGAAGAATGTGCCGCCCTGCTGGCGGAGCTCACGCCCGTACGGCTGGCCGCCGGAAGACTGAAGACGCTGGAGGCAGATACGGGGGAAACCCTGGGCGGGGAATTCGGAGCCCTGTTCGACTGGCTGGCCGCCTGCCTGGAACGCGGCAGCGTGGAAGAATATGAATTCCGCGTCTCCTGTTACTGAATGCGGCGGAGAGATTCTTGACAGAACTTGCGTATTAAATTAAAGATTTTCCCGGCTCCAACCCGCCCTTCCCCCTGACATGGAACAAGAAACACTGGTTTACCCGCTTGCGGACAATACTGTTCTGCAAGACAAATATACGATATTGAGCGTGCTGAACGTCGGCGGCTTCGGCATCACGTACCTGGCTCTGGACAACCCCGGTTCCCGGTATGTCGTCATCAAGGAATGCATGCCGGACGCCTACGCCTGCCGGGATATGGAAACCGGCGTTGTCCATCCCCGGAACGAACAGACCGCCGTCAATTTTTCCCAGAGCGTTTCCAATTCCCGGCAGGAGGCTTCCGTCCTGTCCCAGCTCAACCATCCCGGCATTGTCCAGGTGTTTGACATGTTTGACGCCAACGGCACCTGCTATTACGTCATGGAGAATATCCAGGGACAGACCCTGTTCGACCTGATGACCACCATGCACGCCACCGGGCAAACCATGGAACCGGCCCAGGCCACGGATCTTCTGTTCCGCCTGCTGGACATCCTGCACTACCTTCACTCCATGGGTGTGTACCATTGCGACATCAAGCCGAGCAACATCTTCATCCAGCCGGACGGAACGCCCAAGCTCATCGACTTCGGCGCCGTGCGCACCAAGACCCTCCAGCATCAGGGGCTCGTCCAGATCACGCCCGGCTATACCCCGCCGGAATTCTACCCCGGACGCCGGAGCGAAATAGGTCCCTGGTGCGATATGTACGAACTGGGCGCCACGTTCTACGAATTGCTCACGGGCCAGGTTCCCCATCCTGCGGACCAGCGTTCCGTGGTGGACCGCAACCCGAAAGTGACCAGTTACGCGGCCCTGCGGAAAACTTATCCCATGAACTTCCTTTCCGGAATTGACAAAGCCCTGTCGCCGGACGAACGCAACCGCTTCCATTCCGCCAAGGCATGGAATGACTATATCAACGCCATGGCGGCAGTAGGCACCCTGCAGGCCGGCGGAGTATCGAGGAAGGCTCTTCCCCAGGCCAGGAAAAAATCTTCCGCAGGCACGGCTTTCCTCATCATCCTGCTCATCGCAACGGCAATCGGCTGGGTATGCTGGAAACAGGGTCTGCTTAACTTCTGATTCCGGCCGCTTTCCGGCGGAAACATTGAAGGGTGATGTCCGCAAAGACACGCCTCCCCAACGCAATAAGGGCTGAACCTGACGGTCCAGCCCTTGCCAATCCGGAATTGAACGGGAGAACCAACCTTTACAGGCTTTCCCCGAAGTCCCGGCGGTATTTGGCCGCCAGTTTTTCAGGCCAGTCGCTCTTGGCGCGGAGCTTGCCCATGAAGAAGCGCAGGACGGGCGGTTCCTCCACAAATTCCAGGCCGCCAATCAAATCGCGGTTGTCATAGAGCCACTTCATGCGGTCCGCCACGTATTTCACCTGGGATAATGTGAAGACACGGCGCGGGAAGGCCAGGCGGAGCAGTTCCACATCCGCCAGAATGTCCTTGCCGTTTTCGTCGCGGACGCTGGAAAGCGTGCCGCGTTCCATGCCGCGCACGCCGGAGGCGATGAAGAAAGCCGCCGCCAAAGCCCCGGCGGGATAGTCCTCCTGCGGAATATGGGGCAGGAAACGCCCGGCGTCAATATGAGCGCCCAGGCCGCCAGCGGGGGTCACGCATGGAATGCCCATGTCCACCATCTGGCCGATAAAGTATTCAATGAAGGAGGGGCTCTGAGAAATCACGGTCAGATCCGTGGTTTCATACAGGCCCACGGCCATGGCCTCAATTTCCCGCACGGAAATGCCGCCGTAGGTCAGGAAGCCTTCAAACAGGGGAACCAGATGCTCCATTTTTTTGGCAATGGCGCGGTCATTCGTGCAAATGCCGCCGCCGCGGGAAGAAGAAACCTTGCGGGCGGAAAAGTACACCAGATCCGCCAAACCACACATGGTTTTCAGGATGTCCGCGCAGGATGAGTCCTTAAACTCGTCTTCACGCATCTTGATGAAATAGGCGTTTTCCCCGATCAGGGAGGCGTCCAACACCAGCATGATGCCGAATTCATCGCAAATACCTCGGATTTCCCTCATGTTGGCAATAGAAAAGGGCTGGCCGCCAATCAGGTTGGTGGAAGCTTCCATACGCACGAAGGGAATTTTGTCCGCCCCGTGCCGGGCGATGCAGTCCCGCAGCTTGGCGGGATCCAGATTGCCCTTGAAGGGATTGGTGCTGACCGGGTTGACGGCTTCATCAGCCACCAGTTCCTCAATCTTTCCGCCGTTCAGGTCAATGTGGGCGTGCGTGGTAGTGAAATGGTAGTTCATCGGAACCACGTCTCCGGGTTTCACAAAGGTGCGGGCAATAATGTTTTCACAGGCTCGGCCCTGGTGGGCGGGAAGCAGGTATTTCTTGCCGAAGACATCCCATACGGCCTGCTTCAGGCGGTCAAAGCTCTGGGAACCGGCATAGGCGTCGTCCGCACGGAACATGGCGGCGATCTGGTTGTCGCTCATGGCGTTGACGCCGGAATCCGTCAGCATGTCCAGATAGACGTCGTTCGTGCTGAGCTGAAAGGTATTAAACCCGGCTTCCCGTGCGGCTTCCAGACGGCGTTCCACGGGAACAAGATGCAGCTTCTGCACCACGCGGACTTTGTGCAGTTCCAGGGGAATTTGTTCCCCATTGTAAAATTTGACAACGTTTGATGGTTCTGAATTCATAAAATAAAAGGTAAATAAAAGTGTAGCAGAATGAATCTTTTCCGCAACATAAAAGGACAGATGGCTTCTTTTTGCCCCCCGCCGGAAAGGCAGGAATGACGCTGAAAGGAAAAATGTGGAACTTTCCGGAGGGAGTTTCTAGCGTGGCTTCCTATGAAAAAATACTGGAAATTGATTCAACAGCACCTGGGCGTGGATGCTGACGGCATCCCCGGCCCCAAGACGGCTCTGGCCCTGCTGGAAAAGCTGGACATCCGCCAACCGGAACATTCCTGGCCCAGCCAGGAGGAAGTGCGTTCCGGAAAATCCGTCTTCGGCCGTGCGGGAGATGAAAGCAACATGACCAGCATCAAGCTGCCTTATGTCATGCGGCTGGCGTGGGAAACAAACACGACTGTTTCCACCATGCGCTGCCACAAGCTGGTGGCGGAACCGCTCGTCCGCATCTTCCAGGCTGCTCTGGACCATTACGGCATGGAGAAAATCAGGGAACTGGGGCTGGACCTGTATGGCGGCTGCTTCAACAACCGCTCCATTATCGGCGGAAAAGCCACATCCATGCATGCCTGGGGCATCGCCGTGGACATGGATCCGGACAGAAACGGACTAAATGTCTCCGCGCCGAAAGCGGTTCTGTCCGGACCGGAGTACACCGCTTTCTGGCAATTCGTGGAAGCGGAAGGGGCCGTATCCCTGGGACGCTCCCGCGACTACGACTGGATGCACTTCCAGTTCGCTACTCTTTGACCGGAGCGGACGCGAACGTCCTCCAGCCCTCCTCCCAGCGGCGGCGGAGGGCTGGCCAGTCCTCACCGTTCCCTCCATGCCCCATAAAAGAGCGCTTTTTCAGCTCCCGGAAGCTTTCTCCGGGAAGGTGGAGGAGTTCCCCGCGGTCATAGGCATTCTGATCGCACATGCCGTTAAAAACGGGAGTCCACTGCCAGCGGCGCACGCCCAGATAGTTCTTGAACGTATCCACCAGTTCCGTCGTGCAGTTGGCGGTGACGGTATGATAATAGCGCGGGCGTTCATGGAGACTGTTGATTTTTTCCGCAAACCCCAGAAAGGCCTTTTTCAGGTTTTCCCTGTCAATGTTGATACGGTACAGGTACATGTCCTCTTTCCGGTAATTAGTGCGCAGGGCGAACAGGTCTTCTTCGTCCGCCAGGATGTAAATCACGTTGAATTGCTTGTAAAGGCCAGGGACACTTCCCTGCTCCACCCCTTCAGGCAGCCGCGTTTCCACGGACAGGGCCAGATGCTTCCCATCCTCAAAACCGAAGGACAACATGGTATGGGCCACGAATTCCATCCCATCCCAGTGGCTCACGGCAAAATCCAGCGTAGCCAGCTTGTCCAGGTCAAAGCGGCGCGTCACATAGCGCGCGTCGAAGTCCCGCTCCGTCCGGTAGATAAAACTGCGCACGTCCTTCACCACGATTTCATTTCCGTTGATTTCCACGGAGGGCAGGCGACTCCAGGACGGCTGCCATTCCTTATCGTTCGTCGCCGGTATGCACAGGTAGTACGCCAGCAACAGGGCCGGCACTCCCCAGGAAGCGCGCCATAATACGGGCCGTTTTCTGCGGAGGGCGAAAGCGCACGCCATGGCCGCCACGTACAACCACACCAGCACGGGACCTCCCCATACGTTGTAAAAAACCACGCCCGCCGCCCATACGGAGAGGCCGAACCACGCCGCCATCATCAGAATGCGGGCGGCGGCCAGGCCCGCGTGGCGCAGGAAAGTCAAATGCATGAAAAATAAAAAGCAGGCCGCGCGTTCCAGCTCATGAAACGCGCGGCCCGTTAACGGAAGTTACCTGAAGGAAAGGCCCTTCACTTTATCCGTCAGGGCTTTCAGCACGCGCTGGTGCGCGGCGTCCACTTCCGCGGCCGTGAGGGTCTTGGCCGGATCCCTGTACAGGAAGGTGTAAGCAATGGATTTGCGGTCCGCCGGGAGTTTTTCACCGGAGGGGTCCGTGAACACGTCAAAGCAGGAATAGCTGACAAGCAGTTTTTCCCGGGCGGATTCCACGGCCTTGACAATGTCCGCATTGGGCGTGGAGAGGGGCAGCTCCATGGCCGCATCGCGGGAAGAGCCGGGGAATTGGGGCAATTCCGCAGCCTTCACAGGCGCGGTGAGGATTTCCTGCATTTTGCGGAGATCCAGTTCCGCCACGTACACGGGCTGGCCCAGGCCCAGCTCCCGGCAGCGCGCCAAGGACAGGCGGGCGAAATAGCCGCAGGCTTTCCCGTCCAGCTGCACATCCGCCCCCAGGGCGGCCTGTTCGCGCGGTTTGGCAGGCGTAAGCGTAAAGCGGTGGCCCGGCGCCAGAGCAGCCATCACGGCCAGAAGGTCCTCAAAGGAGGCCTGCTCCGGCTTGGGGTCCGCCCAGGAGCGCGCCGTGCGGTCCCCGGAAACAAGAATGCCCAGGGTATCCGTTTCAATGTCCCTGCCCTTGCCGCCGCCCGTATTGCGGAAGACGCGGCCAAGTTCAAAGAAGCGCAGGCCGGACACGCCCTGGTTGCTGTTGCGCACGGCGGCGGCAATCAGGCCGGGCGTATGGGCGGGACGCAGCACGGAGTGATCCTCGCTGAGCGGCAGGGACACGCGGATGAGGTCACCGTCCTGAAGGGGGCGCAGGGGCAACGCGTCCTTCACCTGGGCAATGGCGCCGTCCGCGGATTCAGAGGCAATGAGCTTGATGGTCTGGGTTTCATAAAATCCCAGGGCCGCCAGCTTGCGGCGCAGCTCCATCTGGAAATTGTAGGCCGCATCCACCGGGGATTCCGCCACGAAGGGGCCGGAGAAGCGGGACGGTATGCCGTCCAGGCCGAAGACGCGCACGATTTCCTCCAGCAGGTCGCACGGACGCGTGAGATCCAGGCGGTGGGGGGGGATCAGCCAGCATTCAGGAGATTCCGGAACCTGCTTCAGGCCCAGCGCCGTCAGGATGCGTGCCCCTTCCTCATGGGAAATGGAACCGCCGGACATCTGATCCAGCGCCTTCCAGGGAAGTTTTACAAAGCCCAGTTCATTAGTCACCGTGGCGCCCTTCCCCTGCTTCAGGGAAGCGGGCACGGAAACGGGGCCGTCCGCCCCCCCGCAGGAAGGCATGGAAGCATGCGCCGGATTAGGAACGGGAGAACCGGCCACATACGTCGGGGAAGCCGTTCCGCCCGCCAGCTGGAGAATCAGTTCCACGGCGCGCACGGAACCGCGCAGGACATTCCAGGCGGAAGTGCCGCGTTCAAAGCGGTAGGAGGAGTCGGAGGACAGGGCCAGCCTGCGGGATGTGGCGCGCACGGAGGAGGGCTTGAACCAGGCGGACTCCAGAATGATATCCGTGGTGGCGTCCGTCACGCCGCTTTCCTCCCCACCCATCACGCCGCCGATGGCGAGCGCCTTGCCGGATTGGTCCGCGACAACCAGGTCCGTGCAGTTAAGCGTGTATTCCTGGCCGTCCAGAGCCTTGAAAGTTTCCCCTTCATAAGCGGTGCGGGTAACGATGCCGCCCTGCACTTTCGCCGCGTCAAAGGCATGGAGGGGCGTTCCCAGTTCATGCAGGACGAAGTTGGTAATATCCACAATGTTGTTGATGGGGCGCAGACCGACGGCTACCAGGCGTTCCTTCAGCCATTCCGGGCTTTCCTGCACGTTCACGCCGCTGATTTTTACAGCGGTGTAGTACGGGTTCAGCTCCGGCTGGTCCAGCCGCACGAAGTCTCCGGCGGGTTCCAGTTCCACCCCGGCGTCGTCAATGGAAACGGGCCTGTACTCCCGGCCGGAGATAGCAGCCAGTTCATACGCCATGCCGTTGTGGGAAAGCAGGTCCGGTCGGTTGGGCGTCACTTCCACTTCCACCAGGGTATCCGCCTTGACAACCTGGGAAATAGGCGTGCCGGGTTCCAGTTCCTGGGGGAGAATCCAGAGACCGTGCTCCTTGTCGGGAAGCCCCAGCTCGGAGGCGGAACAGAGCATGCCGCGGGACTCCACGCCGCGCAGCTTGCCCACCTTGATTTCAAAGTTGCCGGGAAGCACCGCTCCCGGCAGGGCGCAGGGCACCTTGTCCCCCACTTTGTAATTCTGCGCGCCGCATACGATCTGGTGCAGCGTGCCGTCGCCCACGTCCACCTGGCAGACCTTCAGCCGGTCCGCCTGGGGATGCTGTTCCGCGGCGGCCACGCGGGCCACCACCACGTATGGGGAATCCACGCCCTGCTGGCGGATGTCTTCCACCTCAATGCCGGCAAAAGTCAGCATGTCAGACATTTCATCCACGCTCAGGCCGGACAGGTCAATGTACTGGGAAAGCCAGTTAAGGGAAATCTTCATAACGGGAAAACAGATAAGGATTATTGGAATTGGGCAAGGAAGCGCACATCGTTCTCGATCAGGGCGCGTATATCCCTGATGCCCCAGCGGATCATCGCCAGGCGGTCCAGACCGATGCCGAAGGCAAAGCCGGTCAGCCCCGTGTAGCGGGCCTGTGAGCGGGGGTCCAGCCCCAGTTCACGGTCCACGGCTTCAAAAACATTGGGATCCACCATGCCGCAGCCGGCAATCTCCACCCAGCGGGGGGCCTGGCCGTCCACCTTCAGCTTGACGTCAATTTCAAAACTGGGTTCCGTGAACGGGAAGAAATGGGGGCGGAAGCGCACCTCCGTGCCGGAGCCGAAAAGGGCGCGCAGAAAATATTCCAGCGTTCCTTTCAGGTCGCCCACGGAAACGTCCGTATCCACATACAGGCCTTCAAGCTGATTGAAGGCGGAAAGGTGCGTAGCGTCAATTTCGTCGCGGCGGTAGGCGGAACCGGGAGCGATGACGCGCACGGGAGGCATCTGCTTTTCCATGGAACGGATTTGCACGGAAGACGTGTGCGTACGCAGAAGCTTGCCGGAATCAAAGTAAAACGTATCCTTCTCATTGCGCGCCGGATGATCCTCCGGCGTGTTCAGCGCGTCAAAGCAGTGGAACTCGTCCTCAATCTCCGGGCCGTCCGCCAGGGCAAAGCCCATGTGGCGCAGAATGCGGACGGCTTCATCCCGCACGATGGTGAGGGGGTGCAGCCCGCCAGACGGCAGGGAGCGGGCCGGCAGCGTCAGGTCCACCCCGGCCACAGCGGCCTTGTCCGCCAGGGCCTGCACTTCTTCCAGCTTGGCGTCCAGGGCTTCCGTAATGGCCTTGCGGGCCTCGTTAAGCAACTGGCCGACGGCGGGTTTTTCCTCCCTGGGAACGTCCTTCATACCCGTCTGGGCCAGGGTCAATTCCCCTTTTTTGCCGAGGATGGCCACGCGCGCGTCTTCCACGCCGCGCCTGTCAGACGCCTGGGCGATGCGCTCCAGAGCGTCCCGTTGGATGCGTACAATCTCTTCCTTCATAAAATTTGACGGGCAAGAGCTTACCCGCCCCCCCCGCCAGCGTCAAGCCCTTCGGGCCGCAGGGACGTCACTCAAGAGAAAATGGCGGAATACGGAAAAGAGGGAAAGAACAATGAACCCCGCTTCCTAATCACTAATACTTAATCATGAATATCTCCCCAGAAAATTACACGTATCCCGGCCGGGCGGACATGCGGCCGGAAACCATGCCGAGCACGCAGAAAAAGGTATAAACCAGGCAGAACGGCAGGAAGGAGCCTCCCTGATGCAGGAAGGAGGTGAACAGCAGGCTCAACAGGGCGCCCATGGTGAAGCCGATTCCCTGGGACATGCCGGAAAGCCTGATTGATTCGGAAGGCGTCCGGGCCCGTTCCACCATCAGCGCCATTCCGCGGCTGAATACGGTTCCCGTCGCCAGGCCGAACAGAACAGCCATCCAGACGGCCCAGTCCAGCGGAAGATACAGGATGCCCCAGCAGGAAAGGGCCGCCAACGCCATGGCCATCACGATGAGGAGGCCCCGCCCTCCCATAGCCTTTTCCAGCACGTGAGCGGAGAGCGTAGCGGGCAGCTGGGCGAACATGGCCACGGAAAGGATGAAACCGGCGTCCTCATAGCTCATGCCCCGCTGCCGCAGAAAGATGGGAATCCAGGTATAAAAGAAATAGGCAGCCCCAACGCGGCTCAAATAAAAAACGGTAACCTGCCATGCCTTGCCGCTGCGCAGCAGGCTGCGTCCGGATGCCGCCGGATCGTTTTGAAATACGCCGTCCGGATGCCTGAGAAAATAAGCGCCCCACACCAGCATCCCCAGCAGGATGGGAATAATCCAGATTCCCAGGCCGAAACGCCAGCCTCCCAGCATATTGGAAAGGGGAACGGACAGGCCGGAAGCCGCAGCGCTGCCCACGCCGATCATGGCGCTGTAAACGCCCATCATGACGGAAGCGCGGTCGGGAAACTGGTGTTTGATCAGTCCGGGAATGGCCGCTCCGGCAATCCCCATGCCCAGCCCCATCAGAACCATGCCGCCGTATAACCCCGCCACGCCGTCCCAGCTGCGCCACAAAATTCCGGCTACCGCCAGAAGCTGGAACCAGAAAATGATTTTCCACGGCGTCATCCGGCGCGCCACGCGCGGAGAAATGGGGGCCGCCACCCCCAGCACAAAGACGGGCAGCAGGGCGAACAGCCCTGAATTTTCCAGGGAAAGCCCCATATCCCTTTCAATCGTTCCCAACAGCGGATCGGGAGAATCAAACCCGGTACGCAGATTAAAGCACACGATTAAAAAGGCGGCAAACAACAGCATCTTTCCCCTGATGCCTCCGGAAGTTCCTGCCTTATCCATCCCATGTTATACAGCCTCTCCCCCGCCCCTGTTCAAAAGCGACAGTCTTCCGGCTGTCAGCAGTCCGGAAGATACGGTATGGAGAAAAGACCATCAAAGGGGATCAATCCCCTTGCGGCTTTCCATTCCCCCTGCCATGAAAAAGCGCCGCCGTCCCGGAGGACGGCGGCGCCCGAACACGCTAACCTCTTAAGCTTTCATTTGGAAGGGCGTTTGCCGTACACCAGCGTACGCCTGCCGTCCCAGGAAACGGCTTCAATCCGCGTAGAGCCTTCCGGATAGGGAACCGTGGTGGAGGAATTATCCCTGGAATCTGTCCCCGCCATGGTGATGCGGACCATCTCCCTGTCTTTGTAGGTTTCAAAGACGACGGCGTTTTTCCACACGTCATGGGAAATAATGCGACGATTGCCCTGCTCCGTAACGCCCTGGTTGTAGACGCCGCGGACAGGCAGGCGGTTCTTGTATGTTTCCGCGCTATTGACGGAAATATAATAAATGACGGGGCTTTCCGGCTTTTTGTACTTCCTGGCGTAGGCAATCAGGTTCTTGCAGTCGGCCTCCGTGATGGTCATGCGGGCGCAGGTGTAGTCGTCCAGTTCCTGGTCAATGGGTTTGAGCATGCCCGTTTTCCGGAAAAAATCCGTCAGATCCTGCCTGGCGGCGTCGCAGGCGTTCTTCATGAACGCAAGCTGGAGCTCTCCATCCTTCTTGCCCCTGGTATCCATCTTGATGGCCTTATAAAAGATGTCCGGATAAAAGTCGGGATTGCCCTTCCCGGCTACCTTGAAGTACAGCTCCAGCTGCCACAGGGGAGCCAGCTTGACAAAATGGTCGTGCACCATCGGACGGTTATCCCCGCCGGAACGCTTGTCCGGACCGCTCTGGACAAGCCAGTTTTCCCCCTTCAAAATGCCGTTGTTCAAGTAGGCGTTGAAGCGGCCGCCAATCATGTTGCCGTCCCCGCCGTTGATGCGTTCATGCTCCAGGCGCATGCTGGAGGGATTCAGCATGTAATTCACGTAAGCGGAGTAAATGTTATTGGTCACTTCTCCGGTGGATACCCATTTCATGGCGGGGCGCACCTGGTTGACGTGGCCGAACTCATGGGCAATCCCCCAGGCGCTGCCGGGAATCTTGTCCGGATTGCCGACCTCCTTCATGGTGCCGTTATGGAACGCGGCTCCCGTGCCGTCCGCATGCATGAACCCGTTCCAGATCACACGGCCGAACATCCGGTTTTTGGGCAGCATCCTGTACTTGTACAGGCCCATGATCCGCTGCTCCATGCCGATAATCCTGTCGTACAGGGCAATGAGCTCCTCCCCCTTGTCCGGGCAGAATTGTTTAAGTTCCTCCACCGGATACACCAGATGCACGCGGTTGCCCACGATGTCCACAACTTCCGTGGGGGAGTTTTCCAGCATCCTCTTCCAGTCGCTGTTTTTGCTGACGCCTCCCACGAAAACTCCATTCACCTTGCCGGACAGAATGGACAAATGCACCTTGGGCGCCTTCTTGTAATTGGGAGTGAAATACTCAATGTAGCCAAGCCCCTTGTTCTTCGCCCTGATGATGTTGACCCCCTCTTTCAGCGGATAGGAGCTGTGGCCTCCGTCCCGCCCGAAATTGTGGATAACCAGATTCAGTTTTTCACCTTTGGAATCCCCCATGACCAGCAATACGTCCTCACCCTCTTCAAAAAAGATGCCGGTGGGATTTTCAAATTTGCTGTACTGGCTGGTGCGCAGGCGTTCCGCCAGATCCTTGACCGGTTCATACGGCTCCGCCGTCAGGGCGCGGGCCTTGCGGTCAAATTTCTTCTCCGCCATCTGCTCGGCGAGCCCACGCACAAAGGGATCCTTGATTCTGGCGATGCGGTCGCGCGTGACATTGGGCTTCAACGCCAACATGTATTCATTGGCGAACACATTGGAATCCAATGCCTTCAAACCCTCCTCCGTAATCGGCGCGCCCCCTGTTTCCTGGGCGGAAAGAACGCCGCCGCCCAACACGCCGCAGAGGGCCAGTAAAAGAATCCCCTTTTTCAACAATGGTGAGAAAATCATTTGTTAAATAATACTGTTCGGTTTCCGGAATTGTTTCAAGGAAAAACGCCCGGCCCCCATGCCCGGGAAAAAGCCCCTTTGTGTGACATGGGACGCCCGGGCCCAGGGAGAAAAACTGTCCATCCCCCTTGACGGGGGCCGTATAATGACGCTCGCAAAACATTTTTCCATATGAATACAGAAACACATCAATTTCAGGCGGAAGTCCGGCAGCTGCTGGACATTGTCATCAACGCCCTTTACAGCGACCGTGAAATCTTTGTCCGCGAGCTTGTTTCCAACGCTTCCGACGCCCTGGAAAAACTGCGTCTGAAGCAGCTGACGGATTCTAATATTTACCAGCCGGACAAGCCCCTGGAAATCACCGTCACCACGGATAAGGAAAACAAGACCATCACCATTGCGGACACCGGCATCGGGATGACGGAAGCGGACCTGGTGGAAAACCTGGGAACCATCGCCCACTCCGGCACCAAAAAATTCATGGAGGCCCTCAAGCAGAAGCAGGAAGGCGGAGCGGACCTGATTGGCCAGTTCGGAGTGGGCTTCTACAGCTCGTTTATGGTGGCGGACCGGGTGGAAGTGTTCACCCATTCCTATGAACCGGAAGCCGCCTCCCTGCGCTGGTCTTCCGACGGACGGGAAGGCTACAGCATCGAAACGCTGGCGGAACCGCTGGACCGGGGCACCCGCATCGTCATCCGCCTGAAAGACGAATATGAAGAGTTCTCCCAGGAATACCGCGTGAAGGAGCTCCTGCGCCGCTACTCCAACTTCGTGGGGTTCCCTCTCAACTTCAACGGAGAGCACGTCAATACCGTCCAGGCCATCTGGTCCAAGTCCAAATCCGACGTGAAACCGGAGGAATATGATGAATTTTACCAGTTCATTGCCCACACGGATGAAAAACCCCTGTCCTACATGCACTTCAGCGCGGACGCCCCTATTGCCCTGAATGCCCTGCTTTTCATCCCCAGGCGCAATCCGGAAATGTTCGGATTCGGCCGCGTGGACGCCAACGTGGCCCTGTACTGCAAGCGCGTGCTGATTGACGCCAAGCCGGAAGGCCTGCTGCCGGAATGGCTCCGCTTCCTGAACGGCGTGGTGGACAGCGAGGACCTGCCCCTGAACATTTCCCGCGAAATGCTTCAGGACAACTCCCTGGTGCGCAAAATCAGCGACATCATCACCAAACGCTTCATCAAGCATCTGGAAAAACTGGCGAAGGACGATCAGGAAACCTACAGGGAATTCTACGCGCAATTCTCCCGCTATCTGAAAGAAGGCGTCGTCACCTCCTGGCCGAACAAGGAATCCCTGGGCAAGCTGCTCCGTTTTGAATCCACGGCCACGGAACCGGGGGAAACGACCTCATTTGAAGACTACGTCACCCGCATGAAGGAAGGGCAGACGGCCATTTACGCGCTTACCGGCCCCTCCCGCTCCCATCTGGAAAACAGCCCGTACCTGGAAGCCTTCAAAGCCCGCGGCTATGAAGTGGCCTTCTTCACGGACCATGGGGACGAATTCGTGCTGGACTCCCTGTCCAGCGTGGACGGCAAGCCCGTCACGATGATCGACCGCGCCGACGTGGAACTCCCCGCCCTGGAAGAGGAACAGAAGGACGCCCTGCCCCAGGAGGAAGCCGCGGCCCTGGAAGAATGGCTGAAAGGGCTGTACCCGGACAAATTCTCCAAAGTCACCCTGGGCAAGCGCCTGGTCAGCGGAGCCGCCGTAGCCCTGCAAAGCGGCAATGACATGGGGCCGGAAATGAGGGCGTACATGAAAGCCATGGGGCAGGAAGTGCCGGAAAGCCACCCGCAGCTGGAACTGAACCCCTCCAACCCGCTGGTGAAAAAGCTTTCCGCCCTGCGGACGGAAAACCCGGAACTGGCGCAAATGGTGGCGGACCAGATCGCGAATACCGCCCTGCTCCGCGCCGGCATGCTGGACGATCCCGCCGTGCTGGCCCAGTCCTCCCAGGCCCTGATGGAACAGCTCCTGCTGAAGTAAGGGGCCCGGAGGAAACAGCCTCTCTCCCCAAGCCGCTCCCTGCCCACCCCGCCGGGGGGCGGCTTTTTCATTTCTCTTCCCGCCATGAACGCGTTACGCCGCATGCCCCGCCACATTCTGTTCCTGAGGCTGGCCTATCAAGCGGGCATGTGCCTGCTGGCCCTGGTCGCCGTAACGCTGACCGCCATTGACCTGACCACGGAAGCGGCGGAATGGGAAGTCACGGCGGACCGCGTCATCTACTGGATTTTTGTGCTGGATTATGTGGTCCGCTTCTCCATCAGCCGGTCCAAATGGCTCTTCATTAAGGAACACCCCTGGGATTTACTGGCCATTATTCCCTTTGACGCCCTGTTCCGCCTGTTCAGGTTCGCCTCGCTGGGGGAAATCTTAAGGCTCGCCAGGTATCTGGACCTGTTTTCCTATGCCATGAGGTTCACCACGCGCATCCGGCGTTTCTTCAACACGAACGGATTCAAGTATATCTGCATCGCCGCCCTGGTCATCATCCTGCTGGGGGCCGTAGGCATCCATCTGGCGGAAGGCATGAGCCTGCCCAACGGTATCTGGTGGTCCTTCGTCACGGCTACCACCGTAGGCTATGGGGATACCTATCCGGTCACTACTTCAGGCAAATTTCTGGCTGTATTCCTGATGCTCACGGGCATCGGATTCGTGGGAACGCTCACCAGCACCATCACGTCCTTCTTTCTGAGTCCCCACGGCGGAGAAGCGCTGCCGTACCGGGAAGAGGAAATTGAAGACATTAAAAAGAAACTGGACGACCTTTCCTCCATGACGGATGAGGACATAGACACCATGGCGGCCCTGCTGAAAACCCTTCGGGACGCTCCCCATTCCCCTACTGAAGCAGAAAAGAAAACATCACCGCCCGGCTCTTCCACAACCTGACGACAGGGCTTCCTCAGAGGCGCGAACAAATCTGCGGAATTATAAAAAGTCCCCTATTCCCTCCTTCGGCGCCACAACGCCGCCGTAATCCCCAGCAGGGATAACCCCGCCGCGCCAGGCTCAGGCACCAGGGAACCAAGATGGTTATAATATATGGAAACCATGCCATTGCCATATTCCTCCGCTTCAACGTGTGGATTCTTCCAATTCACCACGTGAAGCACTGACACAACTGTTGATTTTGTAGTTGTAAACAGCAGGTAACGTCCCGGCTTCAAATCGGCAGAAGCCGTTATATCCCATTTAATTTCCTGCCATTCCATAAGTACCGTATACTGTCCAAAAAAATTAAAAGATAAAACAGCTTCACTCAAATTTCGCTCTCCCAGCTCCGCATGCAAAGTTAAATTAACTAAAGATAAACGAGGGTGATAGCCGGAGGTACCATTATAATGATTCCCCAAATATATAGTATTGCATCCTTTCAAATACCAATCAGAATCATTATTCATTACCGTCCCATCAATATCCTCATAAACAGCCTGATCATCATTCCAGATACTTTTCTCTATGTAGATTTCACTTGCCCGGCAAACTCCTCCCAAAAAACCAAAGTGAAGAAAAACACTTAGAAGAGCCGTTTTCGCCATTTTCCCTAATAAATTTTTGAAATATTGTTCCATGGGCAGAGGTATAACGGATTCCTAATCCGTACACACTTCTTCAAGGATTTAGAACAAAATCCAACATATTCGCCCTTATACTCTGCTGTAATCATTGCCCTAGATATTTTCGTTCTTGTCTGATTTTCATATTTATCCTCATCACATTTCAAGCTTGCATACGGATTAGGAATCCTCTGCTACAACGTTCTTCATGAACATACCGACTTCCTCTTTCCTCACCGACACGGATCAGACAGGAATCCTACTCATCCGTTCCCTGGGCATTCCTCCCATGGACGCTTTCCTTCTTCTAAAAGACCTCCTGGACACCAGCCGCGGCAGAGGCGACAGAATAACCCGGGCCAAACGATGCATACGGCTGGGAGGAGAGGCCCTTGCCGACAGGGAAACAAGCGTGCCGTTTTCCCAGGCTGTCCGCGCCAGCCTGGAAGCAAGGAAACACCGCCGGCCCCGCACCCTGCAGGAAATCCGCTATATGGCTGCCCGGATGATGAAAAAATGCCCGGAACTGACAAGAAAACAGGTTCGTTCCATCACGCCGGAAGATTGCGAGCGTTATCTCCGCAAAAGCTTTTCCACTCCCCGCCAGCGGCACAAGGGGCGGCTGATCCTGAGCGGCATCCTGAATTTTTCCCTGAAGCGCGGGTGGTGCCGCAGAAACGCGGCCTTTCTGGTTCCTCCCCCCATCCTCAGGGAAAAACGCATCAGGGCCCTTTCCCTGTACGAGGCAAAACGGCTTCTCCACACCGCGGAACAGTTGTTCCACGGGGCATGCCTGCCGGCCTGCGCCCTGATGCTGTACGCGGGCATACGCCCCCACGAAGTCAAAAGGCTGACCTGGAAGAACATCAACCTGAAATCCGGCCTGGTTTCACTGGCGCCCAGCCATACCAAAACAGGCGGGAGCCGCCACGTTTCCATCCTTCCCGTGCTGGGCGCCATCCTCAGCCGGACGTCTTCCGCCGGTTCCCCCTCCCGTCCCGTTTGCCCGCCCAACTGGGAAAAGAAATGGAGGGAAGTAAGGCGCCGGTCCGGCATCCTGAAAAAAAGCGGATGGGTGCAGGACGTGCTGAGGCATACCTACGCCTCCTATCACCTGGCCCATTTCTGCAATCAAAACCTTCTTCAGAAGGAGATGGGGCACTCCTCCCCCTCCCTGCTTTTGGCCCGTTATCTTAACATGGACGGAATCACCTCCGCAACCGGCGCCATGTTCTGGACGTACAGCTTCATTCCTCCCGCTCCGTTAAAGAAAGACTGACAAAAATCCGTCTGGAATTGCGCGGCCAAAGACGGACATCCACCTTGCGTCATCAAACCGGAGGCGTATTTATTTTGTCTTGAATCCAAAATAAGGCACAGTACAATGTTCTTTCCGAACAGGGCGACGGGGGAACAGTTTTGCCTTGAATCCAAAATAAGGCACAGTACAATAGTTATTGGCAAACGCCGTAGCGTTCGTTTGTTTTGCCTTGAATCCAAAATAAGGCACAGTACAATCCAGCGCTTTGCTCGCTGCTACAGCCCCTAGTTTTGCCTTGAATCCAAAATAAGGCACAGTACAATAGCCAAAAGCGATCCTTACCTATAGTTTTGTTTTGCCTTGAATCCAAAATAAGGCACAGTACAATTTGAATAATTACACCACTCTACAAAAGTATGTTTTGCCTTGAATCCAAAATAAGGCACAGTACAATCAGGCGAGTTAATGGCCTGACGCTCGCATTGTTTTGCCTTGAATCCAAAATAAGGCACAGTACAATATGCAGGTTACTCTCATTTTGGAACGGTAGGTTTTGCCTTGAATCCAAAATAAGGCACAGTACAATCCGCCAAGCACCTTAAGTCTATATATGACTGTTTTGCCTTGAATCCAAAATAAGGCACAGTACAATACGGCCTAATATGGAAGGGCAATCGGCTTTGTTTTGCCTTGAATCCAAAATAAGGCACAGTACAATTTACCAGCCCCCGCGGTTGCTACCATTTGGGTTTTGCCTTGAATCCAAAATAAGGCACAGTACAATCAAAATGCAACGACCGCATGAAGGCTATCGGTTTTGCCTTGAATCCAAAATAAGGCACAGTACAATCGAGGGACTTAACTATGACGCCGCCGATATGTTTTGCCTTGAATCCAAAATAAGGCACAGTACAATCCCACAAATAGGAATCCGACATTAGATCCGGTTTTGCCTTGAATCCAAAATAAGGCACAGTACAATAGATACTGTGCCTTATTTTTATGTTCAGCGACTTATAAAAAAATACGGCGTCCGATATTTTTACCAGAGGAGCATCTGCTGAGGAAGGGAAACCTCCTGTCGGGGACAAGACCTGCCATGAAAAACGAACATCTTATCCCACTGGATATTCGTAACGAAAAGACAGCGGACAGAACCATCAGGCGGTATCATTTTCTGGATTCTGCGGGAGTGGGTAGCTATTCTTTCCTGAGTAACACACGCGCGGGCATAGACGCTATACTGAATCATCGTATAGCCGTCTTCTAAAAGAGCCTTACGGAAATACTGATAGTTTTTTTTATCTTCCGGCGTGGTTGTGGGAAGATCAAAGAACACAACTAGCCAGCCCATTTTATAGTTGTCATATGCCATGGTTCATACGGTCCGGATTGCCCGGCAAGAACTGCTTTGCGGAAACTGCGGCAAACGGCCTCTACCGCCGCTTTCAACGGCATCTGTTTGTTCTGGTGCATAACAGAAGCCTGCAAGGTGGCTGTAATATGTTGCCTGAACTCACGGGTGATTTCTCCTGCTCTCTCTTCTGTTTTTCCTTCCTGCAGGCACAAATGAATCCAACGGGCCACATTGGCGTCAAAGGCAGGCCTGAAGGGTTCCATCAGATCATAAGCCAAAGGCGCCGCATGTTCCCGGGATTGATGAAAAATGCCGAAGCAGGGATCCAGCCCCAGAGCAAAGAGATATTGCAATATGCAAGACAACAGAATAGCGTACGCATAGTTGAAGAGGTTATTAAACCCCTCCTCATGACGTCCCCTGCGAAAATCGGAGTTTGCCCATGTATCCGCAAATACGCTCCAGAACAGGCGGGCGCACTCTGCTTCCCTCGCCGTCTTTTCCGTCACGGCCATTCTCTTCAGCTCCGCAATGGCGGGATGATGCGGATTCCATGCTTGGGCCAGAGCCGTCTGATTCCCACACTTGGCATCCAAAGTCTTTTGCCAAAGGCGGTTCCGCAAACGGGCCGGCATATCCGCCAGATGTCTTAGCAGACCGGTATCCGTAGACCGATCCGCTGGCAGAAGCAGCACGGCAGGCCTGTAGCTTTCACACAGCACAAATCCTATTCTCTTCCTGGCCAGTTCTATCAGCAAATTGCTCGTGAGCGTCGCCTTAAAAGAACTGAGCACAACAGCCCCCACATCCTCCAGCGGAATCGTCCGGGGAGAATTCTCTCCATCCGCGCATCTGAGTTGGCCCTTGTCGCAGCTCAGATGGCATGTATAGGCATCTATGCTTAGAATATGGTATGACATGTAAAATGCCTTATCGTGGAGTTCCCGTATAAGAAGTAGGGTATCTTTTCATCTGGTATTTTTTTAATAAAGAAATGAGATCTACTTCACGCCAATTACATTCATGCGTCTTATTTTTAGGTACAGCGCAATGCGCTCTCTGAAGATCTAATTTTACGCCACCTTTTGAATCCTGTATGGATTCAATTCTCCATACACCCGCATGCTTGGGATCTTTAGACGAGGTTAAATGAATCAACATGCCTTTTTTCAAAATGCGCACCGGCTTGCCGCCGTTCTGTTCTTTCAGGGCCATGATTCGCTTAAACACCTTAATATGTCTGATCACCACCGGCTTGGGATCTAACGCCACTCCATAATTGCCATCAATTTCTATGGCTGCCTTAAGAGCCTTCAATTTTGACGGGCCTTCCGGAAACACTCCGACCAATTTGCTTGCTTTTACCTGATTTTTTTCCTTCTTCCCATCTTTCTTTTTGGAAAGAGAAACCATGGCATCCTCCCCGCTTCCATCAACAGAAAGCACTCTCTGCATGGTTTCCTTGAGTAAAGCGCCGCCCATGTCTGCAGGGACATGCTGAATGACCCTCTGCTCCATCAATTGTTCACGAATATTTTCTTTAAGAGAGGCGGAAAGATCACGCAACATCATGCGTCCATCATCATTCAGGACGTAATGACGCTGATTCGCAACAGGCCTGACTTGAGGTATCAGTTTTTCCGGAATTCGGCGCATGGCAAGAACACGTCTCAGCAAACCATTATGATGAGCAGGGATGATATCAGGAATAAGCCCCAGTACACAGGCATCCAAGGCATGATGCAAATGAGTGAGAGAACGCAGGTTTTCCTTAAGAATCTTGCCGGAGTCCGGGTCGGCAGCTTCCGGGCATAATTCCTTAAAGACCCCAAAAACATCCCACGCCTTGCGAACTTCAGCAGTAACAGCGCCGGGAATCATGTCGATGTGCGCATCCGGCAGAGAGGTTTTAATAGACTTGCATGCCAGTTTCATCAGGTGGGAACTCTGCGTCATCATGCCTTCCGTCATGCCTATTTCCTTCATGGCCTCGTGATTTTGTGATTGATGTTTATGAGACAATCCCCTCACCATCAGTAAGGCTTTGCGCTTCTTTTTGCGCCTGCGGTCATCTTCATGCCCCTTCTTGTCATCCAACTTTTCAACCAATTCCCTGTAATTATTCAGGGAACAAATATGCAGGTTGGGTTTATCCGGCACAGGATTCTCCTGCTCCTGCTCCACAAAGTCGTACCCGGTGCGCTGACCTTTCATCCTGTTGACTCCCGGCCAGGTAAGAACCAGAGAAGAAAGTGCGTTAGACTGCCTGAAAGAATGGGGCACGATATGTTCCAGTTCCAGATTTTCCAGCTCATGCGTGCCATACGTTGCGCCGGTGAACGGGCATGTCCAGTTCATGTCCATGGCAATGCGGCACTTGCGTATCAGGTTGGCAGAAAGCGCTTTCCCCGGCAAATCCCGTTTTAATCTATTGACGGCTTCCGTATGGCTTTTCTGACGCAGATTCAGTTCTGTCTGAATTTTTTTGCTGTCCATGCCGGAAAACGCCGTCAGTTCCTTACCGACTTCCACACAAATGCGGGAAATTCTGTCTTTTTGGCCGCCGGCGAAATCCTGAATCAGATCCTTCAGCAAGCGATCCAGAATCAACATACGGTGACGCACAAGGTGGTTGTTGGTCATCGTATCAAGACGGCGCTCTTTCTGGTGTTGATTCACGGAAGAATCTGTATCAAGGAGGCAATACAGACAACCGTCATGCGCTTTCAGTTCCCCATCCGGATGCGCTTCTCCCCGGGCAGGACGCGTCGGGTCTTCCCCGTCAAGGGTTTCTTCCACAACTTTTTTCAAGACGGGGCGGGCATACGGCGCTCGTCCCGTCGCATACCTGGGTTTTAACGGCGTGGCGGCATAATCCGGATCTGTCTTCTTGGCTTTCTTTCGATTGGCCTGTTGATGGCGTTCTTTCTCTATTTTCTTTTCTAACGCCTCGACAGATTCCCCACGGGACTTAAGCAAATTCAACAAATAATTCGGGGTAACGGACTTCCCGCGACGCAGACGATTGGCGGCAAGCCGGCAAACAGATGGAGAAAGAGTTTCCCCGATGCCGCTTCTTTTCAGAACTTCCACGGCAGGATCCAGGTAAAGAGCCTCTTCGCTGTCAGGATGCAAAGTAAAATAGTTGGCTACATTAGTCTCTGTCTCTCCCAGACGAGAAGAGATGGCCTTCTCCAGAGACGCTTTGGTCAACTTTCCTTCCTGTCGGGCCTGATTCATCAATTCTCTGCGTATCTCTGCAGAAAGAGGCTCTCCGTCCGCACGGATGTTACATAAAATCCGGGCCATGCGGTATTCATAAAATTCCGGGCAATTCGCCGTCGGAACCTTGGATAGTTTTTCTGCCCGTTCACGGGCATTTTGCTCAGAATTTCCTTTCTTTAGCTCAGCTTCATACACCTGAGCCCACGAGACAGGGCAACGGCTGATGATGCGGTTATCAAAACGGGGGATTAACTGACCGAACAAAAGACTCCCACGATAACGCCGGGCCAATTTTATCCCGTAATGAATCAACACGCCGCGTTGTTTCGTTGTCAGGGGATGATGCTGGGCAATCAACTCCATGATTTCCGAAGTCAGCCCCGGAATCAGAGGCGCGGAAAGCTCCAATATACGTCGTACTTCCTTTTCCACGGTTAAACGGGGAAAAGCGGTATTGAGATTTTTATAAGCCGGCGTTGAAACATTCATCGGAGCATCCGCTTTGCCCTCTTCCAGTTTCAATTCCCGGCAAATGGTTTCCGCCATAGTCGCCGTCCCATGTTTATCCATCAAATCTTTAGCATGCTGCACTCTCTCGGTATCTTCCTTGTTCCCTCCATCTTCTGAAAAGCCGCCAGACCATGAGACATTATTGTCGTACCCCCGGTTATGAGCATACCAGCGGAGGACATGCCAAAGTTCAATCGGGGCAAGATTCCTATGTCCTTTTAATGCTTCTGACGCCAAATAAAAGGGAGCGGGATGCCCGGGAGTTTCCTTCATTTCCTGCGTGATGATTTGAGCCTGAACCAGCAATCTGCCAATACGCTCGATACGAACGCGCCGAGACCGGATATTGCGTCTCAAACGCCTGTATTCACGCCTTTTAAATGCCTGACAATCATCTTTCGGAAACACAACTGCACCGCAACCGCAAACAGAGGGATCCGCATCATCATGAGAAGCGGATTCAATTACAGCCCACCCAATGGAGGCGTAACCAATATCGAACGAAAAAGTAAGAGAACGCGACATCACAAAAAACTGCTTTTGTTCATGTTATATGCCAATATTGCATTTTATCAAGTATTTTATAAAAATTATTCAATTCAAAAAAACAGTTGACAAAACATCTGAACATCACTTTAATTTCCAACGGATTCAAGACAAAATTTGAAATGCAAACCGATTTTCCTGACTGCCAGCCAGTCACACCGGTAACAAAAGCATTTTTATCAAACCGCCATGCGTTTCAGCGCAAGGCGGTTTTTATTATCCTTTGAAAGTTCAAAAGACTGACAAAAATCCGTCTGGAATTGCGCGGCCAAAGACGGACAATCCCCTGCGCCGGGAGCATCCGGCGCCCCTCTTTTTCCAACCTTTCCGCCATTTTCCAACCATGCCAGCAACCAGCCCTCCCCGCGCCTGGGCCGAAATCGACCTCGGGGCCATCCGCCATAACCTGAATGTCGTCAAGCAGGCGGCCAAAGGGGAATATTACATGCCCGTCGTGAAGGCAGGCGCCTACGGCCACGGGCTGGAACAGGTTTGCCGCACGCTGGATTCGGAAGGCATCGCTTTCTTCGGGGTGGCCAATGTGGGGGAAGCCCGGCGCATCAGCCAGGCGGGCTGCCGCACCCGCCCTTACATCCTGGGCCCCGCGTTCCCGGAGGAACGGGAGGAAATCGTGCTGAACGGCTGGCGCTCCTTCATTTCCACCATGGAGGAAGCAGAGCATTACAATTCCCTGGCGCGGCTGTACGGAAAGACGCTGCCCATCCACCTTTCCGTGGATACGGGAATGGGCCGCGGAGGATTCCTGCCGGACCAGCTTGAAGAACTGCTTTCCCGCCTGGGAGAACTGGACAGCCTGCATCCGGAAGGCCTGGGAGCACACCTGCCCTGCGCGGACGAGGACCGGGAAATCACGCTCAGGCAAATCGCCCTCTTTGAACGGATGGCCGCCCGCATCCGGGAGAAACTGCCCTTGAAGTATTGCCACCTGGCCAACAGCGCCGCCTCCCTGGATTATGAAATCCCCTCCAACAACATGTGCCGCCCCGGGCTGGTGCTGTACGGGTTTTCCCCCATTGACTCCCCATGGGCCTCTCAATTAAGGCCGGCCATGGCTCTTTTTTCCCGCCTGACGGTGGTGCGCACGCTGCCGGAAGGCCACGGCATTTCCTACGGGGGCACCTATGTGACGGACCATCCCACCAGGGTGGCGACCGTGGGCATAGGCTACGCGGACGGCTACCTGCGTTCCCTGGCCCATAAGGGCGCCCGCGTCATGGTGGACGGGGTTTCCTGCCCCCTTCTCGGGCGCGTGACGATGGATCAGATCATCGTGGACGTCAGCCGGGCGCCTCACGCGGAACCGGGCATGACCGCAGAAATCATGGGGCCGAATATTCCCGTGACGGAACTGGCTGAAAAGGCCGGCACCATTTCCTGGGAAATTTTTACCGGAATAGGCCCCCGGGTTCCCCGCCATTACAATTATTAGACTTTCAACCGGGGAAGAAGCCCGCCATTCCGCGTGGAACCTTCATTCCCTATTGACGGGCATCCGGAAATATCGTTTATTTAACCGATATGATGAAGGTTTCCACCAGAGGACGTTACGCATTGCGCCTGATGATTGATCTCGCCCACCACCGCAACGAAGGCTACGTTTCCCTGAAGGAGATTTCCGCCAGGCAGGACATTACCGTACGTTATCTGGAACAGATTATCGCCATCCTCCTGAAAGCGGGATTTGTCCAGAGCTTCCGGGGAAAGGCGGGAGGATACCGCCTTTCCAGACATCCGCGCGAATACACCACGGAAGAAATCCTGAAACTGACGGAAGGCTCCCTTCTGCCTATTTCCTGCACGGCTCCCCACGAAAATCCGTGCCCACGGGCGGCAGGATGCGCCACGCTGCCTTTCTGGCGCGGGCTCCAGCAAGTCATTGAGAATTATTTGCGCCGCGTAACGCTGGAAGATCTGGCCGAGCAGCAGAAGGAAATCGGCTGCGACTACGGAGCCGGCATTTAAGCAGCGGCCGCGGGCCTGAACATTTCTCCACCTTTTCCCATTCCGGCCCATGTCCCGTTTTTTTTACCCGGAGCTTGACATGGTCTTTTCTTTTCGTTATCCATTTCCTAGTTTTCCGATAGGAATATAAAAACATGAGCAAGAACCATCGATTTGAAACACGCCAGATCCACGTGGGTCAGGAAAGTCCGGACCCGGCCACCGATGCGCGCGCCGTACCTATTTACGCCACCACTTCCTATGTCTTCAAAGACTCGGAACAGGCGGCGGCCCGTTTTGCCCTGGCGGAGCCGGGCAATATTTATAACCGCCTGATGAACCCAACCGCAGATGTTTTTGAACAACGCATCGCCTCCCTGGAAGGAGGGGCGGCCGCGCTGGCCGTCTCCACCGGGGCCGCCGCAGTCACGTATGCCATCCAGAACATCGCCCGGGCCGGGGACCACATTGTTTCTTCCTCCACCGTATATGGCGGAACGTACAATCTTTTCGCCAATACGCTGGCGGATGCCGGCATAGAAACCACTTTCGTGGACGCGAGGGACGTTCAGAATTTTTCCAGGGCCATCCGGAACAATACCAAGGCCCTGTACGTGGAAAGCCTGGGCAACCCGAATTGCGACATTGTGGATATGGAAGCGCTGGCGGAAGTGGCGCACGCCCACGGCATCCCGCTCATTGTGGACAGTACGTTTGCCACGCCCTTCCTGTTCCGCCCCTTGGAACACGGAGCGGACATCGTGGTGCATTCCGCTACCAAATTCATCGGCGGCCACGGCACGGTGATGGGCGGCGTGATTGTGGACGGCGGCAAATTCGACTGGACGCAGAACGACAAGTTCCCAGGCATCAGCAAGCCCAACCCCAATTACCACGGAGCCGTGTTCGCGGAGGTATGCGGCAATCTGGCCTATATCGTCAAAATCCGGGCCACCCTGCTGCGGGACACGGGAGCCACCATCAGCCCGTTCAATTCCTTCCTGCTTCTCCAGGGGCTGGAAACACTCTCCCTGCGGGTGGAACGCCATGTGCAGAACGCTTTGCGCGTAGCGGACTATCTGTCCTCCCATCCCCAGGTGGAAAAAGTGAACCACCCCTCCCTGCCGGACCATCCGAACCACGACCTTTACAAGAGATATTACCCGAACGGGGGCGGCTCCATCTTCACCTTTGAAATCAAGGGCGGCGCGGAAAAAGCTCGCAAGTTCTGCGAAAGCCTGGAACTATTCTCCCTGCTCGCGAACGTGGCGGACGTCAAGTCCCTGGTGATTCATCCGGCCTCCACCACCCATTCCCAGATGACGGAGGAGGAACTGAAGGCGGGAGGAATTACGCCATCCACTGTGCGGCTCTCCATCGGGACGGAACATATCGACGATATTCTGGAAGATTTGGAACAAGGCTTCCGCGCCATTCTCTAACGATTTAACGGCAACAACGCTCTTTTCCTACAAGCCATGAGAATTTACAAAAACATTACGGAACTGATCGGCGGCACCCCGTTGCTGGAACTGACCAATTACGAACGCAGGAATGGCCTGAACGCCACTATCCTGGCCAAGCTGGAATACCTGAACCCCGCCGGCAGCGTGAAAGACCGCATTGCCCAGGCCATGATTGATGCGGCGGAAGCCGCCGGGAAGCTGAAGCCGGATTCCGTCATCATTGAGCCCACCAGCGGAAACACGGGCATCGGCCTGGCGGCGGTGGCCGCTTCACGCGGGTACCGGATTATATTGACCATGCCGGAGACGATGAGCGTGGAACGCCGCAACCTCCTGAAAGCCTACGGCGCGGAACTGGTGCTGACGGACGGCGCGCTGGGCATGAAGGGAGCCATCGCCAAGGCGGAGGAACTGGCCGCGGGACTGCCCAACAGCTTTATTCCCGGCCAGTTCGCCAACCCGGCCAACCCGGAAGCGCATTTCCGCACCACAGGCCCGGAAATCTGGAATGATACAGAAGGCAAAGCGGATATTTTTGTGGCGGGCGTGGGTACCGGAGGCACCATCACAGGCGTGGGCAAGTACCTTAAATCCCGTAATCCGGGCATCCGGGTCGTTGCTGTGGAGCCGTTCTCCTCCCCCGTGCTGACCCAGGGCACGGCCGGCCCCCACAAGATTCAGGGCATTGGCGCGGGCTTCGTGCCGGAAACGCTGGATACCTCCGTGTACGATGAAGTCATCACCGTCACCAATGAAGACGCTTTCTCCACAGGGAAGGAACTGGCGCGCACGGACGGCGTGCTGACGGGCATTTCCTCCGGCGCTGCTCTCTGGGCCGCCACACAGGTGGCGCGGCGCCCGGAGAATGAAGGCAAGACCATCGTCGTCCTGCTGCCGGACACGGGAGACCGCTATCTTTCCACCCCTCTGTTTACGGACTGATTCCTTCCATTCCCTGCCATGAAAAAATTCAATCTCCATCTCTACCTGGTCACGGATGAAGCGTCCAAATGCCGCTACAGCCTTCTGGAAACCGTCCGGAAAGCGGCGGACGGAGGAGTTACCATGGTGCAGTACCGCTCCACCAATCCGGATGCGGGAACCTGTTACCGGGAAGCTTTGCCCATACGGGATTTCCTGGCCTCCCGCGGTATTCCCTTCATCGTCAACAACCGCATTGACCTGGCTCTGGCGCTGGAAGCAGACGGCGTCCACATCGGCCAGAGGGATCTTCCGGTTCCCTCCGTCAGAGCCATGATCGGCCCGGATAAAATCCTGGGACTGTCCGTCTCCAATAAGGAACAGCTCCGCGCCGTGGATGCATCCCTGGTGGACTACCTGGGCATGGGCCCCGTCTTTCCCACCATTTCCAAACTGAACGCCCCTCCCGTGCTGAGCGTGGAAGGCTTCGCCGCTCTGGCTTCCCAATCTCCCCTGCCTGTTGTCGCCATCGGCGGCCTGGACGCGGAACGGGCCCGGCAAGTACGCGCCACGGGAACTGCCTCCGGAATTGCCGTTGTCTCCGCCATTTGCGGAGCGGAGAATCCGGAAGCCGCCGCACGGGCTCTTGCCTGACGGACGAACCGCAGGAAACACCGGACAATCAAGCACTTTTTTACGCCATGCTTTCACCGACAGACCTTGTTCAAGCCGTTGCCGCCGATCTGGAAAAAATCCGGGAAACGGCCCCGCTGGTTCTCTCCCTGACCAATTCCGTCGTCCAGCCCCTGACGGCCAATCTCCTGCTGGCCATAGGCGCCGTCCCCGCCATGCTCAACGACGCGGAAGAAGCGGCGGACATGCTCCGCAGCGGAACAGGCGCCCTGCTGGTCAACCTGGGCACCGTGACGCGCGAACAGGGAGCCGCCATGCAAACAGCGGTGCGGGAAGCCAATAGGCTGAATATCCCCTGGGTGCTGGATCCTGTGGCCGTAGGGGCTCTTTCCCTGCGCACGCGGCTGGCGGGGCAATTGAAGGAACAATCCCCCCGCATCATCCGCGGAAACGCTTCTGAAATCATGGCCCTGGCCGGCTATTCCTCCGTCACGAAAGGGCCGGAAAGCACCAGCTCCAGCGCAGACGCCCTGCATGCGGCCAGGGAACTGGCCCTGCACACAGGGGCGGCCGTGCTCGTTACAGGGCGTACGGATTATTCCACGGACGGCCGCCAGGTAACCGCCACGGAAAACGGACACGCCATGATGTCCCGGGTCACGGGCGTGGGCTGTTCCATGGGAGCACTGTCCGCCGCCTGTGCCGCCGTCTCCCCCACCCCCTTGCAGGCGGCCGTTTCCACGGCCGTACTCATGGGCATTGCCGGAGAAATGGCCTTTGAACAAAGCCCCTTCCCCGGTTCCTTTGCCGTATCATTGCTGGACAGCCTTTACGCCCTTTCTCCGGAAGACGTTGTCCGCAGGGCGCGCTTTCTTTCCCTTTGACAGTCTTATTTTCCCAGGAAAGCAACTCCGCTGCCATGCACACGGCCTGACCCGGAAATCTCCGGAGGGGGAAGTACATTACCATCAGCTGCCCGGGAGAGGGGAATCTCCGGCTCCCTCCCCCGCTAGAACAACCTGCGCCATATTTTCAGGCATTCCGCCTGCGGAGCAGGAAGCAGCATGCCGGGGACCTACCGAATCCCGCACAGCCATTTGCCTATCCCGACCGCCAGAGCGCTGGAACTGCAAGCGGATTTAGTGTTGAGAAATACCTGCGGCCTTTTATAATGGAGGCAACCCATTTCAGCATGGCAAACTCCACTACCACGCAAAAACTCTGCAACTGGTTCATTCAGCAGGCGAACGCCAAGGGACTCGTCCTGACGCCCGTCAAACTGAACCATCTGGTCATTCTGGCGGACTGGTGGCATCTGCACCGGACTGGCGGTTTCCTGATCAATGAACGGGTGGAAGCCTGGCCTTCCGGTCCGGTACTCCCTTCCATTTATCATGAATACAAGGATCAGCCGCCCTACTCTTCCATAGAACATCCCAGCCGCCGCCAGCCCCCTTTGGAGGAGGAAACGGACATTATTCCTTTTCTGGAGCATATCTGGAACGTCTATGGCAAATATACGGCCCAGCAGCTCGGACGCATCAACACCGCCCCGTCCTCTCCATGGAAGCAATCCCAGGGCAGGCATGAACAGGCGCACCGCCAGCAAATCACAGAGGAGCACGTACAGGCGTACTTTAAAAGCCTGGCCGGATAATTCCGGAAAAAACAGCCTGCCGCTTTCCTGTACAGCCTTTTTCCAATCAAAACATATCTTTGAGTAAAAAAAAACTTGCAAAAAACAGCCTCTTCCGCTTTAATGCGCCCGCGCTGCAAAAGCGCCCGTTACATAGCCCTATAGTGTAATCGGTAACACAGCGGATTCTGGTTCCGTATTTTGGGGTTCGAGTCCTCATAGGGCTACCACTTCTAATAAAAGAGCCGTCTCTCCAGAGACGGCTCTTTTATTTTCTTTTTATTTCCCAGGTCCGCCCCTTCCCCCAAACCCGGACAACAAGGAGACGGTAAAAAATCTGGAAGCAAAAGATGATTCTTTGACAGAACCTGTTTCCTCCCCGTTTATATTGGAAATATGGCACGTCTTTTATTCCTTCTCGGCGGCATTCTGCTCTCCTTCTCCCCTCCGGCAGAAGCGGCAGCCCAATACAGCATTATCCCTGAGCCGTCCAGAACGGAACTCAAGCAAGAAACAGCAACAACTTTACAGCTTCTTTCCGACCGGGAAGCTCCGTCCCTGAGAACGGACGCCTACCGGCTCACGGTCACCCCGCAGGGAGCGCACCTCGCTTCCGGAGGAAAGGAGGGCAGAATTTACGGGCTGGCAACCCTCCGCCAGCTTCGGGACCAGTTGGCGGAGCAGCCGGAGGGCATCCCCTGCGGCGTCATTACGGACGAGCCGCGCTACCCCTGGCGCGGCCTCATGGTGGACCCCGCGCGGCATTTCATCCCCGTCAAGGACCTGGAAAAATTCGTGGACCTCATGGCCTACTACAAATTCAACAAGCTGCACCTGCATCTGACGGACAACCAGGGCTGGAGGCTGCCCGTGCCCGGTTACCCCAAATTGAAAAGCGTCGCCTCCAGGCGGGCGGAAAGCTTCGGAGACGGAATCCCCCACGAGGGGATGTACACCAAACAGGAACTGAAGGAGCTGGTGGCGTACTGCGCAGCGCTCGGCATTGAGGTCATCCCTGAAATAGACGTGCCGGGGCACAACCAAGCCCTGGCGGCAGCCTACCCGGAATTTTTCTGCTTCCCCAAACCGGACATGAACGTGCGGACGACAGCGGGAAACAGCAAGGAACTGGTCTGTCCCCAGAAGCCGGAAGTCTGGAAATTTTATGCCTCCGTCTTTAATGAACTCAAGGATATCTTCCCGTCCGGTATCGTTCATCTGGGCGGGGACGAGGCCCCCACGGAAGTCTGGGAAAAATGCCCTCTGTGCCGGGAAGCCCGGACTAAAACAGGCATGAAGGACGAACAGGAACAAATGAGAGCCTTTTTTGCGAAAACGACAGTTCTGCTTGCCAAAAACGGGCAAACGCCGCAATTCTGGTATGAGGGGAACGCCGGCATTTACCATCCGGGGGAAACGGTTTACGCATGGCGGCAAGACCAGGCCCTCCAGTCCATTGAAAAGACGAAAAAGGCGGGATTGAACCTGATTATGGCCTCCAACGAATACTGTTACCTGGATTTTCCCCAGATTCAGGGGCAGCGCAACTGGGGATGGATGAAAACCACCACCCTGCAAAAATGTTATGAACTGGATCCCGCTTTTGGAAAACCGGAGAAAGAGGCAGGCCATATCCGGGGCGTGCATGCCCCCGTATGGGCGGAACGCCTGCCGGACCTGGACCACCTGCTTTACCGCGCCTATCCCCGCGCCTGCGCCATTGCGGAAGCCGGCTGGTCACCGATGAGCGTGCGCTCCTGGGAAAACTTCCGGCGCAAGCTGGCCGACCACCGTCAATTCATCCTCAAACGCTTCAATTATGATATGAAGCGCACTCAGGGGAATGAACCGGCCTTCCGCTGGGAAAACAACAAGTAATTTCACCGTTTTTCCTTATCACGCATCCCTTACCATGGTATAATCTTTTCCGAAATAGTTCTTCATGATGTTTAAACTGCCCCTCATCCTGGCCTGCGCCATTTTTCCCGCCCACATGGCATGTGCCGCCGAAGCGGACAAATACAGCGTTATCCCTGAACCGGAAAAAACGGAACTGCAGCACAACAGTACCAGAACCTTGAAACTTCTTTCCGACCAGGAGGCTCCGTCCTTGGAAACGGACGCCTACCGGCTCACAGTCACCCCACAGGGGGCGCACCTTGCTTCCGGAGGAAGGGAAGGCAGAATTTACGGGCTGGCAACCCTCCGCCAGCTCCGGGACCAGCTGGCGGGACAGCCGGAGGGCATCCCCTGCGGCGTCATCACGGACAAGCCGCGCTATCCGTGGCGCGGCCTCATGGTGGATCCCGCGCGGCATTTCATCCCCACGGCCGATCTGAAAAAATTTGTGGATATGATGGCCTATTACAAATTCAACAAGCTCCAGATCCACTTGACGGACGACCAAGGGTGGCGTCTTCCGGTGCCCGGCTACCCCAAATTGAAAAGCATCTCCTCCAAACGGAAAGAAAGCATGCGCAACGGAATTCCCCACGAAGGGATGTACACCAAACAGGAACTGAAGGAGCTGGTGGCGTACTGCGCAGCGCGCGGCATTGAGGTCATCCCTGAAATAGACGTGCCGGGCCACAACCAGGCCCTGGCGGCAGCCTACCCTGAATTCTTCTGCTTCCCGAACCCGGATACGAAAGTGAAGACCGATGAAGGTGTCACCCTCCACCTCATCTGCCCGCACAAACCGGAAGTCTGGAAATTTTATGCCGCTGTTTTCAAGGAACTCAAAGATATTTTTCCGTCCGGCATCGTCCATCTGGGCGGGGATGAAGCACCCCTGGAAAAAACCTGGGCCAAATGCCCCCTCAGCATCCAGTACCGGGAGCAAAAAGGCATGAAGGACGTCCACGAGGAATTGAAGGAATTCATCAAAAAAATGTCCTCCATGCTGGCTGTTCACGGCAAGCGCATCCAACTATGGTATGAAAAGCCGTGGGCCAGGGCCAACATCTACAACAAAGGAGACACCGTCTTCACCTGGCGCATGGGACTGACTCCGTCCACCATCACGGAGACGAAAAAGCAGGGGCTCTCCCTGATCATTGCTGCCGGGGAACACTGCTACCTGGACTATCCGCAACTTCCAGGGCAAAACAACCGGGGATGGATGCCCACCACCACGCTGGAACAAAGCTACAGGCTGGACCCCGCCTACGGCAGACCAGAAAAGGAAACAAACCATATCATCGGCGTTCAGGGCACCGTGTGGGGAGAACATCTCCCTTCCCTGAACCACATTCTCTACCGCGCCTATCCGCGTGCCTGCGCCATTGCGGAAGCCGGCTGGTCACCGATGAGCGCGCGCTCCTGGGAAAACTTCCGGCGCAAGCTGGCCGACCACCGTCAATTCATCCTCAAACGCTTCAATTATGATATGGAGCGCACCAAAGAAAACGAACCGCCTTTCAAATAATCCGCCCTCTCTTTTTCCATGAGCAACATCAAATTTGCACGTCCGCACCGCCCTTCCGTAGAAGAACTGGCCCAGGGAGTACTGGCCGGAAACCGCGCCCTGCTGGGAAGGGCCATTACACTGATAGAAAGCAATGCCGTCCGGGACCAGGAATCTTCCCGCGCCCTCATCTCCAGGCTCTTGCCCCATTCTGGCAACGCCGTCCGCATCGGCATTACGGGCGTTCCGGGCGCCGGGAAATCCTCTTTCATTGAAGCCTTCGGCACTTACCTGTGCAAAAAAGGGTTCAAGGTGGCCGTGCTGGCTATTGACCCGTCTTCTTCAGTCTCCCGCGGTTCCATTATGGGAGACAAAACACGCATGGAGGAACTCTCCGGAGAAGAAAACGCCTTCATCCGCCCTTCCCCCTCCGGCGGCTCTTTGGGCGGCGTAGCCCGGAAAACGCGTGAAACCATGATTGCATGCGAAGCCGCGGGCTTTGACATTATTCTCATTGAAACCGTGGGGGTCGGCCAGTCGGAAACTACGGTGCGCTCCATGGTGGACATTTTCATGCTCCTGCTCATCACCGGCGCCGGAGACGATCTCCAGGGCATCAAGCGGGGCATCATGGAACTGGCGGATATTCTGGTAGTTACCAAGGATGACGGCGACAACCGCCAGCGCGCCGCAGCCCACTGCCAGGAACTGAAAATGGTACTCCACTACCTGCAAAGCCCCACTCCCGGCTGGACGCCCTCCGTCCTCACCTGCTCCTCCCTGGAGGGACGCGGCCTGGACACCATTGAAGAAACGCTCTTCCGCTTCCGGGACAGCATGAAGGAATCCGGATTCTGGTACAGCCGCCGCCGGAGCCAGTCCCTTTCATGGGTCCAGTCCCTGGTGCATGAAGCCCTGCTCACCGCTTTTGAACAGCACCCCGCCGTAGCGTCCCGCATGCCCATTCTGGAAAACATGGTGGCGGGGGACAAAATGGACCCCGTTTCCGCCGCACATGACCTGCTGAGCCACTTCACTTATCCCGCGCCCGGACATTAAAGAAATCTTCCAGGACCCTGGCGTAAACTTTCTTTTTAAACTCCGGCAGCCACTCCAGCTTAAATTCGGCTGGGGCTATCCACTTGTAATCGCAAAACTCCCGGTCATCCAGGACGGGTTCCGGAGCGTCCGCATGCAGCCGGCACAGGAAATACTCCTGCGCCTGCCCAACAAAAGGCTGCCGCCGCTTTTCACGAACATACTCCAGCACCTCCGGCGGATAATCGTAACAATACCCCTTCCGGGATTCCACAATATCATACTGGGACGGCAAAACCCCCACTTCCTCCCCAATCTCGCGCCGCACGGCTTCCAAAGCCGTTTCCCCCGGGTCAATTCCGCCCTGGGGAAACTGCCAGGCTCCTTTCTGCCCGGAACGCTCGCAAATCAACAATTTCCCGTCCTGCCGGACCATCATCCCCGCAACATTCGGACGATACAATCTTTCCATGCCCTGTTCATTAACATACCCTTTTCCGCATTTCCAGCCATGTTCCTTCCATAAACCCGTTGAAAACGGGCAAAAAAATCCTTTCACAGATTTCCCCCCTACTTCAAGGCACTCCGAATATCAACCGCCTTCCACCAGAAGAATAAGCGGTATAAAAAAACGAAAAACTTCCCGTTTGCGGCGGGAATTCCGGCCAATCAGCTAAAAACTTTAGTAATCAGATATTAACATACTGCCATTTTTCGAACATTGTTCTTTATTGGCAAGTCTATTGTTCCTGCAAAGTAAAATATGGGAACCGGCCTTCCTTTTACTTTTCACGCGTTCCGTTAATAAAACTCCGATCATGAAAACAAAAATGAACTATTTGACAGCCACGCTTCTGGCAATATTTGCATGGGGCGGTACAGGCGTCGGTATGGCAAAACAATCCAAAAAGGCGCTAAGGCATCCCGTTGAAGACAACAAAAAATCTCCCGGAGTTTACGATGCGAATCAAAATGACCGTCAAGGCATTCAAGATGCGGAACAAGGCCCCGGGGACAAACCGGTTACGTGGAGCATTTCCCGTCCCAATGCCAAAAACGCGCTGTCTGAAGTCACAAAAGGAATTTACCAGATTCACGGCGGAGGTTTTCCGAACATAACTATTATTGAAGGACGGGAAGGCATCATGATCATTGCCCCTTTCGTCCCGAAAGAAACCATGGCCGAGAGTCTTGACCTCTATTACCGGAAGGCGGGAAAACGGCCAATCAAGGCTGTTGTAGATGCACATCCCCATACCAACTATTTTGCCAGTACCAAAAGAACGGCATCCGGGCTGGACATAGACGGCATAGAAATGGAATTCATGGCGGTTCCCGGAATGGGGGCCTCTTCTGCCGCACTGATGTATTTTCCCCAATTCAAGGCGCTTTTTTATGGAGAGGACACGGCAAGCGCCATACATGATATCTGCACTCTGGGAGTATCCAAAATAAGGGATGCAAAAAACAGGTGGAAAGCCCTTGATCAAGCCATTCAGCGTTATGAAGACAAAATAGAGATTTTGTTCTCACAACACCATTGGCCCAGAATAGGAAAAGAAAATATCAAACGGTTCCTGGCCAGGGAATGCCGCAACTGCAAATACATGCATGACCGGATATTGAACCTGGTTAGCAAAGGGTATTCCCCCGCAGAAATTGAGGAAAAAATCAATCCGATTCCGGAAAGCGGCAGAATCAGGAATAGCCCTCCGGAAATCACCGGGCAAAAGGACTATCGTCAAGACGCCGGGACATTAAGGAACGTTATGTCTGCCCATCTAAAAAGAGGAAACATAAGGAATCTGGTAAGAAATATGTTGAAACAGTTCGGTTATCAAACGGAATCCGTATTCCGGAACGATGAACTTCTCGTCAATGCCGGAGAACCGGGAATCGGGCTGCTTAAAAACTCCCGCGAACTCACGTTGACGGACACTTTATATGCCCTGACTCCGGAACTGCTGTTCGACTATTTGGGCGTCAGCCTGAATAGTGAGAAATCCAAAGGGAAAAAACTGGCTTTCAACTGGATTGCCCAAAACGGAAGATCATACGGCTTCTGGATTGAAAACGAAGTGCTGATGTACCGCGAAGGAAAACTGGTCAAACATCCCGACGCAGTCATCACCGGAGACAGGCTCCACTTCGCCCTGGTCGCCATGCGGGCAATGCCCTTAAAGACAGCTCTGGACAAAGGCATGATTAAAATTGAAGGCAATACGGATAAATTCAGGGAATTGCTCGGATGCATGGATAAGTTCCATGGAAATTTCCATGCCATAACACCCTGATTCCATTACCTTTTTACGTACGTTTCAGGTTTTTCATCCGGAAACAGGAGTATTGGCATTTTCTATCAATATCATGAACTGTGCCAGTAAATATTATTCAAACAGTCATGTATTCCGGCGCAAGGGAGCAACTGAAAAAAGGGATGACATTTATCCATGAACAGACATGTTCTCCCCCGCAAACATTCAACGATTTTTCCTTCCCATACAGTAAGAGCTGATATTAAATAGAAAGCATGAAACGATTCTGCCTTCCTGTTTTAGCTCTATTTGTTTGTGCAGCCGCACCTCTTTCCGCCCAGTCCAAGAAAGGAGCCGCCGTCCCGTCCACGGATGACTACAACCAGAGCCAGTTCTGGATAGGCAATTTTCCAGAGGGACAGTATGTGGTGCATCTCAGCCGGATTGTAGCGGTGGCGCAACACAAGTATATTCTGGACAATGCCTGCATGGTGTATGAAGTAACGCTGATTACCCTGGGTAATACGCCCACCAAGTTTTATTATCTGGAAACGCTGGGTCAAAATTCCGGTATCAACGCCATCAGGAATGTGACTGACCGTGCGAAGGAGCTTGGGGCCGGCGCCGTCAACCGGGCAACGGGAGGCAGCATTGACCCGGATACAACCGTTGCGAAAGCTTACCCGAATACGAATACCGTGGAATTCCGTGTAGCTACCCTGGAGCAGCTCAACAAAATGTATGCTTCCCTTCTCAAGGCGTGGCAGGACGGGAAAGGGAGGACGTTCAGGCCCTGACGGCTTGAATCAGTGATTAGAGAACAGCGCCGGGCGGTCAAATTTCAATTCGCGGGCTGCAAGTGCGGTTTTTACGCTCATCTCTCATCACTGCTAAATGTATTTCCTCTCCATCATGTGGGCCTTCAAAGGGTCCGCAGAGAAGAGGTGGGTGAGGCCGATCGCCAGAGCGTCGGCGGCATCGGATTCCGGCGTTTCCCGGAGTTCCAAAAGAGCCCGCACCATGAAGGCGACCTGCGTTTTTTGAGCGGCCCCGCGCCCTACGACGGAAAGCTTCACGCTTTTGGGGGAATATTCCATAATACGCAGCCCGGCTTCCGCCGCGGCAATGACCACGGCCGCCTTGGCCGCCCCCATCGTGATGGCCGTCTGATGAGACTGGACATAGATGATGCGCTCCACCGCCATTTCATCCGGGTTCCATTTGTCAATGAGATTGCCCAAATGCTGCTTGATGGCAAGCAGGCAGCCGGACTGGGACACGCTCCGGGGAATGGTAAGCGTTCCATAGTCCAGGGCGCGCGCGCGCCGGTAATCTCCCTCCACCACGGCATAACCCGTGTTGCGGATGGCCGGGTCTATGGCAAGAATGCGCATGGGATGATTTTCATTCCATCAGAGAGAAACATCATGTTTCCCCCTTCTTAGCGCCTGCGGCGCTTGGGACCTGCGGGTTTGGGCTTGCGGACGGATTTGACGGGCTTGTCTTCCAACAGGGCGGTGTACGTGTAGTTGAACCCGTCCAGTTTTTTGCGTTCAATGGGTTTCCCGATGAAATTTTCCACAGCCGCAGCAAAGTCCAGCTCATCCGCCGTCATGATCGTGAACGCATCCCCGGAAGCTTCCGCGCGGCCGGTACGGCCGATGCGGTGCACATAGTCTTCCGCGTTTTCCGGAACGCGGTAATTGATGACGTGGGTCACGCCGCTGATGTCAATGCCGCGCGCCGCCACATCCGTAGCCACCAGAATATCGTATTTTCCGCTCTTGAATCCCTTAAGCGCCTCCATGCGTTCCTTCTGGGGAATGTCGGAGTGCATGACGGCCACTTCCCCGCGGTAGCCATGATGCTTGAGCATGCCGCATACCGCATCCGCCTCCTTGCGGGTGCGGGTGAAAATCATGACGGAACGGAAGTCCGTCCCCTTGAGCAGGGCCAACAGCAGTTCATCCCGCTGGTCCAGAGCTACCGGATAAAAGGCATGGCTGATGGTGGCGGCCACTTCACGCCGGGCGATGGTAACTTCCGCAGGGTCCGTCAGGCACCATTTGGCAAATCCCGCGATGACCGGAGGCATGGTGGCGGAGAAGAAGAGGGTTTGCCTTCCTTCCCACGGACAGAGGTTGACGATTTTACGGACAATGGGCAGGAACCCCATGTCCAGCATTCGGTCCACTTCATCCAGAACCAGGGCCTTGACTTCACCGAAGCGCATGGTGCAGCGGTAGAAGTGGTCCACCAGACGGCCGGGGGTGGCCACAACGATGTCCGCTCCTTTTTTCAGGTCTTCCGTCTGCTTTCCGTATCCCACTCCGCCGTACAGCAACGCTACTTTCAATCCGGTAAATTCACCGTATTCGGCAAAGGCTTCCGCCACCTGGTCGGCCAGTTCACGGGTGGGTTCCAGCACCAGTATCTGAGGTTTGCCGATGGGTTGAAGTTTCGTCAGCAGAGGGAGGGCAAAAGCGGCGGTTTTTCCCGTTCCCGTCTGTGAGGCCCCAATGAGGTCTCTGCCTTCCAGAATGACGGGAATGGCCTGCTCCTGAATGGGGGTGGGATATTCATAACCGCATTTCTCCACCGCCTTCAAGACGGGTTCCGATAAACCTAATTCTGAAAATAACATTGATCTTGTATGCTTGCTAAAGAGTAGAACACGATTCCGCACAGCGGCGCAGGAACCGCGGTCAGGAGATGAACGGATTGGTCAGCAGTTCGTTCTTTACGGTGGTATAAGGCCCGTGTCCTGGGAAAATCATGGTCGTGGCGGGCTGGTTGAGCACTTTCTTTTCAATGCCCTGTTTCAGCAGGCGCAGGTTCCCCCCCGGGAGGTCCGTCCGCCCGATGGAGCCGGCAAAAATGACGTCACCAGTAAACATGATTCCTTCATCCGGCAAATCGTAAACAATGCTGTCCGGAGAATGGCCGGGCACCTGGTGGAGATGCCACAACAGACCGCCCCAGTTCGCCGTGTGAATGTCCGGAGTAAGTATTTCATCCACCACAAACGGCTGAACATTGAGGGGAAGCCCCCAGGCGTCGCGGGCCATTTTTTCCAGCGTCAGGCTTTCATTGTAGGGCTGCCCGGCATGAATGCGGCAGTCGAAAATCTGGCGCATGCGGCAGGCGTCCTCCACATGGTCAAAATGCTGGTGGGTAATGAGAAGGTCCGTGATGATAATATCGGGCTTTTTGGAATAAATCCAGTCCGCGAAACCGGACGGAGCATCCACAGCCACGTAAGTGTTATCCCTCGTTTTGAAGAGGTAACCATTACAGGAAGCCACTCCACCCGTATAAACGCGAATCCGATCCATGGGCAGGGATTGTAGTGAGATCGCCCGGAATATCCAGTATAAAGACAGCTCCCTTAAATTGCTTTCTGTCATCTTCCCCTGGAAAAGCCCCTCACATCACTCTCCAGGGAATGGTGCATCCGGCATCCATCGGCACCACTTTCTGTCCATGCCCTTCATAAGCGTCTGGCACCAGCATTTCACGCCGCTGCAGACGGACCGTCCTGGCAGGCGGATTCAACCCGTACAAAGCGCAGGCATGACTGGAAACGAAGCCCTGCAACCGGTCCAGGGCTCCGTGTTCGTCAAACAGGGCCGCCAGACGAGGAAGGGCGATGGGGGCGGTAAATACGCCGGCGGCGCATCCGCACGCTTCCTTGGCATGGATGGGATGGGGGGCGGAGTCACTGCCGAACATGAGACGGGGATGCCCGGAAAGGGCAGCCTGCAACAGGGCTTCCCGGTCTTCCGGCCTTTTGGCGATCGGCTTGCAGAACAGATGCGGCCTCAGCATGCCTCCGGCCACATCGTCTAAAGTAATGAGAAGATGCTGGAGGGTTACCGTGGCGGCCAGGTTTTCAAATTCGTCCAGCAGCTGCACGGCGGCGGCCGTGGTAATATGTTCCATGCAGATAGTAAGCCGGGGGAAGCGCGTGGCCAAATCACGGTAAACATCCAGGAATTCGGCCTCCCGGTCCATCACGAAGCCGTGGCTTTCGCCATGCACCAGCAAAGGAATATCCATTTCCTGCATGATGGACAGGGTAGCTTCCGCATCCTTCATGGCCTTCACTCCGCCCTCGCTGTTCGTGGTGGCCCCTGCCGGGTACAGCTTGATGCCGAACACCAGTTCCTTGAGCCGGGACAATTCCTTCTCGGAATAGGAACGGAAAAATGCCGTCATGTACGGCTGGAACACATCGTCTCCGCAAGCGTCCAGCACCCGCTGCCGGTAAGCCTGTACCGCATCCGCATCAGCCACCGGAGGCACCAGGTTGGGCATGATGACCGCTCCGGCAAAAGAGGCGGAACTTAACGGGGCGACCAGCTTCAGCATATCGCCGTCCCTCAGGTGAAGATGCATGTCCAGCGGGGAGTGCAGTTCCAGAATCATGCTGACATCATGAGGGAAAATTGCTCCTAAATCAAGCACGCTCCCCCGCCCTGCAGGAAAGCAGTTCTCCAACGGGAAGGAAAAACAGTCATTTTCCCGCAAACCGGAAGGGACACGGTACATTTCGCGCTGTTGAGATAAAGTCAAATTCCGGAAAACGCATCGTCAGCGGAGTAAAAAGCAAATTCCACCCCCATGCCTCAGAAGCAGGGGCCATCCCGGACGATTTTCCTGAAACAGCAAGCGGAATACGGGAACAGCAGCAATCCGGGCACAAAAAAGCCGCTTGGAGGCGGCTGTTTCTTCTGAACAAGGTGGCGAAGCGGACGGGGCTCGAACCCGCGACCTCCAGCGTGACAGGCTGGCGCTCTAACCGAACTGAGCTACCGCTCCATAACCTTGGATGCCGTCCCTGCCTGATGGCGGGGACGTGGAAGCTTATACACGCCTTTATACCCCGGTGACAAGAAAAAAAGACTTTTTTTGCAACTTCTGCAACCGCCGGCGGTTTGTACGGTGAAGAAACCGTAACTTTTCAGTTACCCGATTTATTTCAATACAGCAATAACTTCTCAACTTTATTTGTTTTAGTTTGACAACAATTAACCGGTTTTGACATAACACCCTCATGCTTCAGACTGCCGCGGATATCACAGCCTCCGTTCACAAATTCGAGACGATCCTCCACCAGTTCAAAAGGGATAACCTGAATGAGGTGGATCAGAGCCATTACCAGAAAATCATGGGGCTTTCCGTCCGGCAGATGAACGCCCTGGGTGCCCTGAACCACCTGATGACCAACCGCCAAGAAGGCATTCCCCTGAAAGAGCTTGCCTATTATCTCCGCATGAGCATTCCCTCCACCTCCCTGCTGGTGGACAGCATGGTGAAGAAAGGCCTGTTCGACCGCAAGGAGAATCCCCGCGACAGGCGTTCCCTGTGCATCCGCCTTTCCGAGGAAGGCGAATCCAGGTTCCAAATGCTTTTCAACGGCATGAAGGAAAAACTGGATACCCTGTTCAACACTCTGTCGCAAGAGGACAAGGAGAATTTCTGCCGTATTGTGGATACCCTTTACAACCACGTTTACAGTAAATAATACCATATGAAAAAACACACGCATCATCGGAAGGCGCCCCTCTGCCTGCTGGCCGGTTCCGGCCTGCTTTTTTCCCTGTTTGTTCCGGGTTATTCCCAGGGAACTCCGGGAGGGGCTGCAGCCAAACCCAGTACCGTACTCGTCCAGAAAGCCGCCGCTATTGACAGCGCGGTGAACAAGAAGTACATCGGCCAGGTGGAAGCCATTGACCGGGTGACTGTGCAGCCCCGCGTCTCCGGCAACATCGTAGCCACCCGTTTCCGGGAAGGAAAGGTCGTGAAGAAGGGGGATCTCCTGTTCGAAATTGAGGATACGCGCTACAGGGCGGCTGTGGAGGAAGCGGTAGCCAAAAAGGCCCAGCTTGAAGCCAAACTGCTTTACGCAAAAAATAGTTTTGAACGCTATAACAGGTTGCTGGCCTCCAAATCCGTCTCCATGGACACGGTGGAAAACGCCAAGAGCACCATGCATGCCCTGGAAGCGGAAATCCAGTCCGCAAACGCCGCCATTACGGTAGCGAAGGACGATCTTAACTATACCAGGCTCACGGCTCCCATCACGGGCCGCACAGGCCGCGTCACTTTTTCCACGGGCAATTACATCACCCCCACCTCCGGTTCCTTGGTGACCATTACAGGCATCGATGAAGTGTACGTGAAGTTCCCTATCAGTGAACGCGATTTCCTTTCCCTGTTCGGCACCCAGGAAAATATGAAGAAAGACGCCCTTGTGTCCGTCAACCTCGCCAACGGCAAGGCATACGACCAGCCGGGCAGGATTTTCATGACGGACAATACCGTCCAGACGACCACGGACACCCTGAATGTCTGGGCAAAATTCCCCAATCCGGAAGACGTGCTGACGCCCGGCGGCGTAGTCACGGTTAATCTTTCCAAGAAAAACGTGGACCGCTTCCCGGCTGCCAACATTTCCTCCGTGATGCACGATGCCTACAAGAGCTACGTTTACATCGTCAACGACCAGGGCGTCGTGGAACGCCGGGACGTTACGCTGGGCAACACGGTCAATAATGAACAGTGTTTCAGTTCCGGCGTCAAGGAAGGGGAAGTCGTCATCATCGACGGCATGCACAAGGTGCGTCCCGGCGCCAAGGTGAATCCGGTATATTCCGTTCAAAATTGAGCTACCCATGATTGCGGACCTGTTTATCAAACGCCCCAAATTCGCCATCGTCATCGCCATCCTGATGATGCTGGCTGGCGGCATCTGCCTGAACCAGCTCCCCATTGCGGAGTATCCGGAAATCGCGCCCACCAGCATCAACGTGCAGGCCACCTATACGGGTGCCAGCGCCCAGGTGGTGATGGAAACGCTGGCCTCCCCCATTGAGGAAGAACTCAACGGGTTGGAAAACCTGCTCTATTTCTCCTCCAAGTCAGATAACACCGGCGGGTATTCCCTGTCCCTGACGTTCAAGAGCGGCACGAATTCGGACATCAACATGGTGAACGTTCAGAACGCCTTGAAACGGGTGGAATACAAACTTCCCAAGGAGGTGACGGACCAGGGCATCAAGATCAGGAAACGCTCCTCTGACATCCTGGGATTCTTCGCTTTCCGGTCCACCAGCATGAGTTCCCTGGAGCTGAACAACTTCGTCAAGACCAGGGTGAAGGATGAGGTTGCCCGCGTACCGGGAATCTCTGCCGTCAACCTGATGCCGGAAAAGAATTACAGCATGCGCATCTGGCTGGACGCCCTGCGCATGTCCGCCCTGAATATCACGCCGGATGACGTTTCCAACGCCATCAAGGCGCAGAACGTTCAGGCCGCGGCCGGCTCCATCGGCTCGGAAGGGGAAAACAACTTCATCCAATACAAGGTGAACGTCACCGGACGACTGCAGACCGTGGAGGAATTCAGCAAGATTATCGTCCGCACGGGCCAGGACGGCCACGTTACCCGGCTGGATGACATTGCCCGCATTGAGCTGGGCGCGGAAACCTACACGGGCAGCAGCCGCAACAACGGGGAAGACTCCGTGAACATGGCAGTGTACCGCCTGGATGACGCCAATGCCCTGGAAGCCATGAACGGCGTGAAAGACACGCTGGAGAAGCTGGAAAAACGTTTTCCGGAAGGTGTGAGCTACGTCGTGAGCTACGACCCCACGCAATACATTTCCGCCACCATGGCGGAAATCGTGGAAACGCTTGTCATCGCCCTGATTCTGGTGGTGGGCATCACGTACCTGTTCCTGCAGGACTGGCGCGCCACGCTCATTCCGGCGCTCGCCATTCCCGTCTCCCTGATAGGAACCTTCGCCATCCTGCTGCCCCTGGGCTTTTCCATCAATGTGCTGACCATGTTCGGCCTTATTCTGGTAATCGGGTCCCTGGTGGACGACGGCATCATCGTGGTGGAAAATACGATGCGCATTCTGGAGACGGAGGATCTCTCGCCGGAAGAAGCCACCAGGAAGAGCATGCACCAGATTACAGGCGCCATCATCGCCACCACGCTGGTGACGGTAGCCATTTACGTGCCCATCGCCTTCTTCGGCGGCATGGTGGGGAACATTTACATGCAATTCTCCGTAACCATGTGCGTGGCCCTCTGCCTTTCCGCAATCAATTCCCTGACGCTCAGCCCCGCGCTGTGCGTTCTGCTGCTGAAAAGGAAGCAAAAGAAACAGAGCAGGTTCAGCCTCTTCCGCCCCTTCAACGCCTCTCTGGAATGGGCGCGCAAAAGCTATATCAAATGCGCCGGCATCATGGTGCGCCGCGCGTGGCTTACGCTGATTCTGCTGGCCGCTGTCCTGGTCGGCAACTGGAAACTGTTTGAGACCGTACCCAAATCCTTCCTCCCGCCGGAAGACAAGGGCACCGTTTTCTGTGATATCCAGCTGGCCCCGGGCGCCACGCTGGGCCGTACGGAACAGGCCATGCGCAGTGCGGAACAGAAGCTGATGAGCATCCCCGGCGTGCGCCAGGTTTCCTCCACTTCCGGATTCAGCTTCATGGGCGGCAACGGAGAAAACCTGGGCATGTGCATCGCCCAGCTTGACCCCTGGGACAAACGCAAGACGCCGGAGCTCTCCCTGGATTCCATCATGCAGAAAGCTTCCGTTCTGTGTGATGAAATTCCGGCGGCCAAGGCCACCGTGTTCAGCCCGCCCGCCATCATGGGGCTGGGCCTGACGGGTGGCGTCTCCTTCATGCTCCAGGCCAGCGGGGAGGAAACTCCCAAAGACCTGGAACGAGTGACCAACGACCTGCTGGACAAAATCAACAAACTGCCGGGAACCATGTACGCCCGCAGCGCGTATGAGGCGAACACCCCCCAGCTTTTCCTGAACATCGACCGTGAAAAGGCTCAGAGCATGCACGTGCCCGTCAGCCGCATCTTCACGACGCTTCAAAGCAAGCTGGCCTCCATGTACATCAATGATTTCAACCTGATCGGCTACACGTTCAAGGTGAAGATGCAGTCTGCGGCAGAGGACCGCACCACCATCAATGACATCATGAACACCTACATTCAGAACGATCAGGGCCAGATGGTGCCGCTCAGCTCCGTAGCCACCCTGTCTTACATGGTGGGGCCGCGGCAAATATCCCGTTTCAACCAGCTCATGTCCGCGGAAGTGACCGCCCAGGCAAAACCCGGCGTCAGCAGCGGCGAGCTGATGAACCAGATTGAGGCTATTCCGCTGCCGGAAAATTACTCCATCACCTGGACGGACATGAGCTATCAGGAACGGCAGAACGATGGGAAAATCGTCCTGCTGATGGGGATGGCCCTGCTCTTCGGCTACCTGTTCCTGGTGGCGCAATATGAAAGCTGGACGGTCCCCATTTCCGTCATTGTTTCCGTCTCCGTGGCCCTGCTGGGCGCTTTGCTCGGCCTGATTATCTGCAACACGCCTCTGAGCATTTACGCTCAGCTCGGTCTGGTGATGCTGGTAGGCCTGGCCGGGAAAAACGCCATTCTGATGGTGGAATTCTCCAAGATGGAGCGGGAGCGCGGCGTTCCCATCCAGGAAGCCGCCCTGGAAGGGGCCCGGCAGCGCTTCCGCGCCGTGATGATGACGGCCATTTCTTTCATCATCGGGGTATTCCCCATGGTCATCGCCTCCGGAGCGGGCGCGGCAAGCCGCAAAGCCATTGGCATCTCCACCTTCTACGGCATGATTCTCGCAACAGTAGTGGGCATTCTGTTCATTCCGGCCCTGTACGCCATGTTCCAGCGTTACCGCGAATGGGTGAAAGGCCTGTTTGCCAGAAAGGCGGAATAAATGTAAAGGAAAACTGCTCCATGAAGGACGGGGCGGCCTTGGCCGCCCCGTCTTTTTCTTTTTTATGCTTCAGCGCCTCCCGCGGAGTTACGGACAAGAGCGGCTATTTGACCTGCTCGTACAAATACAGGTCAAAATCTTCAAAATGTTCCTTCAGGACGGCACGCTCCAGCCGGTTCTCAAATGGAGGAAGAAAAGTATCCGCCGGATATTCCCCCTTTACTTTGGAAACCCACATGCGGGACATGGCCGGCATCATCAGGGAAAAAATCTCCGCACCCCCGATCACCATGATTTCCGGGTCCATCAATTCCAGACATTCCAACTCCCCTGCGGAATGAACCACCTGAACGCCTTCCGCCGTCCACGCCGGGTCACGGGTCAGCACGATGTTCTGCCTGCCGGGAAGAGGCCTGCCTATGCTCTCATACGTTTTCCGGCCCATCAGCACGGGGTGCCCCGTCGTAATGCGCTTGAACGTCTTGAGGTCGTCCGGCAAATGCCAGGGGAGCGCCCCCCGGTAACCAATGCCGCGGTCGGGAGCCATGGCGACCACTCCTGTATAAGTAACGGGTTGTGACATGATGGATTAAGGGATGAATGTTCTAAACGGAGATGGGAGCCTTGATGTGCGGCAGGGGATCATACCCCACGAGCTCAAAATCTTCATAATGGAATCCGTCAATGGTTTTTACCTCCGGATTGAGCTTCATGACCGGGAGAGGACGGGGCGTGCGGGAGAGTTGTTCCCTCGCTTGGTCCAGATGGTTCCGGTACAGGTGCAGATCCCCGAACGTATGGATGAATTCCCGGGCTTCATACCCGCATACCTGGGCGGTCATAAGCAGCAGCAGCGCATAGGAAGCAATGTTGAAGGGAACCCCCAGAAAAAGATCCGCGCTGCGCTGGTAAAGCTGGAGGGAAAGGCCGTGCTTTTCTTCTCCCGGCTGGGCGGGAATCACGCAAAACTGGAACAGGGAATGGCACGGAGGGAGGGCCATGTCATCCACCAGGGCCACATTCCACGCACTGACGATGTGCCTCCGAGACCATGGATTGTGTTTCAGGCCGTCAACCAGTCTGGCAATCTGGTCAATGGGTTTGCCGTCGTTTCCCGGCCAGCAGCGCCACTGCGCGCCGTACACGGGCCCCAGATCTCCGTTTTCGTCGGCCCATTCATCCCAGATGCTGACGCCGTTGTCTTTCAAAAACTTGATATTGGTCTCTCCTTTCAGGAACCAGAGCAGCTCATAAATGATGGAGCGTAAATGAAGCTTCTTGGTGGTAAGACATGGAAAACCGTCGCGCAAATCATACCTGCTCTGCCGCCCGAACACGCCGATGGTGCCCGTTCCGGTACGGTCCTCCCGCCCCGCCCCATTGGTCAAAACATCCTCCAAAAGTGCCAAATACTGCTTCATTCCCTTAAATTACGCTTTTCTAATCCCTGGACCCGTGATAATACGAGCATGCGCCACCTTAGTATCATCTCCTGCTCCAAAAGCCAGCCTTTTCACTTCTCCCCGCCGTTTTCATCCCCCGCATCTTTTCCGGTTTTCCGTTCCATGATCATTCCTGAAGAGCCATATTTGGGATTTGCCGCCTTTTGCCACATTGCAGGCGCCTTCTGCCTGATTCCGGCCCTGCTCCATACGCGTACGCCTCAGGGAACAATCGCGTGGCTCATTTCCCTGCTGGCATTTCCATATATTGCCGTCCCCTTTTACCTGATCCTGGGACGCCGGAGATTCAGCGGATATGTGGAAACGCGCCGCCGCCAGACGGACCCCGAATCCGCATGGGGGGAACTGACGGATAAAATTACAAACTGCATGGTTCCGTATGCCGTACAGTCATCAGACACGGCGGGAAAAATCATGCGCACGCTTTCCAATATCGTGCGGCTGCCCGTCTGCCGCGGCAATTCCTGCCGCCTGCTTATTGACGCGGCCAATGCTTTCCCGCGCATCTACGACGCCATCAAGAACGCGGAGCATTACATCCTGATTGAATTCTTCATCATCAAAAACGACTCCGTGGGGCAGAACCTGAAGGAGCTGCTGATTGAACGGGCCAGGGCCGGCATCCGCATTTACATGCTGTATGATGAAATAGGCTCCCACAAGCTCCCCCCCGGTTACATTTCCGCCCTGCGGAAAGCAGGAGTGAACATTGAACCTTTCAACGGGAAGCGCCATTTCCTGAGCAACATCCTGCGGCTGAACTTCCGCAACCACCGGAAACTGGTGGTGGTGGACGGCTCCACCGCCTTCATCGGAGGCATGAATATAGGCAGGGAATACCTGGGCAAGGGCGCTCTGGGCTACTGGCGCGACACGTTTGTTCAGCTTGAAGGGCCTTCCGTCCAGCAAACGCAAATCAGCTTTCTGGAAGACTGGAACTGGGCCATGCTGAAATGCGGCCCCTCCTCCCTTCCCCGCCTCCGCTGGGAAATCACGCCCCAGCCGGAAGATGAAACCCTGCTCATCCTGCCCTCCGGTCCCGCAGACGTCATTCCCGCCTGGAAAACCGCGCTCATCGCCCTGGCAAACAGCGCCACCCGCCGGCTCTGGATCGCCACGCCCTACTTCGTCCCGGACGAGGGGGTCATGGCCGCCCTGCAGGCGGCGGCCCTGCGGAATGTGGACGTGCGCATCCTGCGCCCGGAGCGGGCAGACCATATCCTGGTGAAACTGTCTTCCTTTACCTTCCTTCGGGACCTGGACACATACGGCATCCAGCTCTGGGCCTACCAAAAGGGGTTCCTGCATCAGAAAGTGGTTCTGATGGACGATGACATAGCCACCGTGGGAACCGCCAATCTGGACAACCGTTCCCTGGCCCTGAACTTTGAAATAACCGCCGTTATCCATTCCCCCTCCGCCTGCGCGGGGGTAAAAGCCATGCTGGAGCAGGATTTTTCCTCCTCCAAGAGGGAATCCCTGGCGGATTACAACAACAAATCCCTGGGCTTCAAAATGCTCTGCAACCTGGCGCGACTGACGGCCCCCGTCCAGTAGTTCTTCCGGAGAATCCGCTGTTGTATGCTTGACCTGCAAGGGAGGCTGTGAGAAAATCATTCTCCAGAAGCCACCTCTTCAATTTTTAACAACAGTTAACTAAATAATGAATCCTGTTACATTCAACTGCACCGTTCTGCGCGACGGGCATCAATCCCTGGCGGCAACACGCATGAAGACGGCAGACATGCTGCCCATCGCCCCCATTCTGGACTCCATGGGCTTCAGCGCCCTGGAAACCTGGGGCGGCGCCACCATCGACGCCGGGCTGCGCTTCTTGAAAGAATGGCCTTTCGACCGGCTGGACGCCCTGAAAAAAGCGGCCCCCAAGACGCCGCACATGATGCTGCTGCGCGGCCAGAATATCGTGGGCTACACCAACTATGCGGACGACGTGGTGGAAGCCTTTGTCGCCATGAGCGCCAAGCACGGCATGAACATCTTCCGCATTTTCGACTGCGTGAACGACCCGCGCAACATGGAAACCTCCATCCGCGCCGCCAAGAAAGCCGGAGCGCAGGCCCACGGCACCATCTGCTACACGACTTCTCCCGTGCACACCACGCAGACTTTTGTGGACATGGGGCGGGAACTCGCGGATATGGGAGCGGACGCCATCGTCATCAAGGATATGGCCGGCCTCATTCCTCCGTATGTCACCCAGGAACTCGTCAGCGCCCTGAAGAAAGACCTGAACATCCCCGTCTGGATCCACACGCATGACACCGCCGGCCTCGGCGCATCCACTTACCTCAGCGCCATTGATGCCGGAGTGGACGCGTGCGATGTCTCCATCTCCCCCTTCGCCAACGGCACGGGCCAGCCGGACTGCCTGCGCATGCTTGCCCTGCTGAACGGCAATCCCCGCAAGCCGGATTACGACGCGGACAAGCTCATTGAAATCTCCGAAATGCTCAAACCCGTCTATGAAAGTCTGGGCAAATTCGCCTCCCACCGCAACGAAGTGGTGGACTCTGACACGCTCCGCTACCAGGTGCCCGGCGGCATGCTTTCCAACTTCCGCACCCAGCTCAAGGAACAGGGCATGGAAGACAAATTTAAGGAAGTATTCGCGGAAATCCCGGTAGTCCGCAAGGCCCTGGGCTGGATTCCGCTGGTGACCCCCACCTCCCAAATCGTAGGCGTGCAGGCGATGCTGAACGTCAAGTTCGGCCGCTGGAAGAACATCACCCCCCAGGCGGCGGACATTGCCCTGGGCTACTACGGCCGCACCTCGGCTCCCGTGGACCCGGAAGTGCAGAAACTCTGTGCGGAAAAGATGGGCAAGGAACCAATCACCTGCCGCCCGGCGGACCTGATCAAGCCCGGCATGGAAGACCTGCGCAGGAAACTTGCGGAAAAGGGGCTCCCCACGGACGACGAACACTGCGTCATCTACGCCATGTTCCCGCAGCAGGTGGAAGACTTCTACAAAAAGCCGGAACCTAAGGAAGAAGCCCCCGTGCAGGTGAACACCGCTCCCGCCGCGGCTCCGGCGGCCGCGCCGTCCATGACCGTCATTGACAACGGAATCACCGCCCGGGTGAGCGGCCCCTCCGGTTCCCGTGACCTGACCATCATCATCAACGGCCAGTCCCACTCCGTGAAAGTGGAACGCATCGGCTAAAATCTCCGAAGCATCTGCTCAAACCGTTTGCGGTCGGTTCCCTCCATGAAAGGGACCGCCCGCTTTGCATGAACGCTCCTGCTTCTTATTCAACCACTCTGTTTTCCTACAGATAGGGGGGACTTACGCCGCCAACCAGAAGGCACGGGCATCCTGCCTTCTGATTTCATCCATATTCAGATATCTGGTTTTCAATAAATGGGCGTTTTGGTGCCCCATCTCCCATTGCAAGCCGGCATAATCCCGGAATTCCAGCGCGTGGTAACTGGCAAAAGTGTGCCTTAACACATCCTGCACCCATGGCCGGCTGTTATTCCAGCCGGCGCGGGCACGCACCAGCCGCCACTTGCGTTCCCATCCTGCCGGGCACAATGGTTCTTCCCCGGAATGATTCCGGAAAGCCCGCAAATACTGCAACGCTACCGGCCGAAGGGTCACCCGCCGCGCCCCTCCCGTCTTGGAATGCCGTGCCGGAATGAGCGCCGCTTTTTCTTCCAGCCTGATATGCCGGAATTGGAGCCTTCTGACCTCCTGCGGACGCACTCCGGCATACAGCATCAGCGCAGCTGCTGGCAGACACTCGCCACCGCACACCTCCTGTGCTGCCGTCATCAGCCTCCGGCACTCCTCCGGCGTCAGCACAGGCACTCTTCTTTCCTTCACATGCGGACACGGCGTCTCCGCTGCCGGGTTCTTCCCCGCCCATCCTCTGCGGCAGGCAAAAGCGCATATTCCGTGCAGAATGACGCGCGCCTTGCGCCGTCCGCTGGCCGTCGGGAATATATTCAGGATGCGCTGGCAATCCTCCCGCCTCAGTCCCCGCATCATCTTATGCCTCAATTCCGGCCATGACTTCACCATCCGCGCCGTAACGCACCGGATTTCTTCCAGCGTGCGTCGCCGCCGATGCGCCCGGGCTTTCAGGGACTCCGCCACGCAAACGGAAAAACTGACCGTCTTTTTCATCGCTTTCCATTCCTTAATCCCCAGCTCCACGCATTGCAGCCGCCCGGCCATCCCGGCCGACACTCCCCGGAGCAAGCGCGCCATGACCATCATTTCCGCGGCCTGCACGCGTTTTTTACGCATCCAGCAAATGAGCAGGGCCTCTTCTTCCGTCAATTCCTGTTGAGTCATGAAACAAAGATAAGCAAACGGATTCCTAATCAGCATCAAGTCTAAAACGGAAAGAACTGAAAAATAATAAGGAAATACGTGCATAAATGGGAATTTGATACTTTCACCCGCAGATATGGAAATTTTATTTTCCCTCATTTTATCACTGTAAAAACACTTAAAAAACATGGATAGGACTCTTGCTGATTAGGAATCAGCCTATTTTTCCCAAGTGGGTTCCTTATCGTCAGAGTTATCTCAAATTAAATCCCGTAAACGGGTAGCGAGACATGGAGAAGTATTCACCCCTGACTGGCTGGTGAATGACATGCTCAACCTGGTGGCGCATGAAGCGGAACGCATTGACAGCCGCTTTCTGGAACCGGCATGCGGAGAAGGAGCCTTTCTGGCCCCTATCCTGTTGAGGAAGCTGGCAACCGTCCGCCGGCAATACGGCAGTTCCCCGGCGGATTATGAGTTCCGCGCCGTGCAGGCTCTCATGTCTATCTATGGGGTGGAATTGCTGGCGGATAACGTCCGCGCCTGCCGGGAACGCCTGCTGACCCTGTGGTTGGCGGAATATGAACGGCGTTTAAAACGTCCGCCCTCCGCGGAATGCCAGAAAACCGTCCACTTTGTCCTGGAACGCAACATTCTTAACGGCAACGCCCTGAGCATGAAAAAAGTAGATGCTTCCGCCCAGGATACTCAGGAGCCTATCCTCTTTTCCGAATGGTCCGCCGTGGGCGGCGCCCTCATCAAACGCCGGGACTTCCGGCAAGATGAACTCCTGCGTGATCAAAACGCCCGGACTTCCCTGGAACAGGCGGAAGGGGAACTTCCTCTGGAATACGTACCCAAATACCCGGTACGTGAGTTCCCCCCCATGGATTACCGCAAACTGCCGGAAGCGGAATCATGAACAATAACATCCATAACCCTGACGTATTGAGCTGCCTGGCCAATCTTTCCAGTGACGAGGTGTTCACGCCGCCGGAGATTGCCAACGCCATGCTGGATTTGCTCCCGCAGGAGCTTTTTTCCGACCCTTCCGTTACCTTTCTGGACCCCTGCTGCAAGAGCGGCGTCTTTCTGAGGGAGATTGCCAAAAGGCTCAACAAGGGGCTGGAAGCTCACCTCCCAAACCGGGAGGAGCGCCTGGAACACATTTTCAGAAATCAGCTCTTCGGCATCGCCATTACGGAGCTGACGTCCCTCCTCGCCCGCCGCGGAGTGTACTGCTCCAAATACCCCAATGGGCCTTACTCCGTCGTTCGTTTTGACAATGCCGAGGGCAACATCCGCTACAAACACATCACACATACTTGGAAGAGCGGCAAATGCGTCTTTTGCGGCGCCTCTCAAGCCGCCTATGGAGAGCAGGCACGACAAGAGGGACTGGAAAGCCACGCTTACGAATTCATCCACGCCAACAATCCGAATAACCTGTTTCCTATGAACTTTGATGTCATCATCGGTAATCCTCCCTACCAACTCAGTGACGGAGGCGACACGGAGGAACGACGCAGAGGCGGAGCTATTCCTCTTTATCATTTATTTATTCAACAGGCCAAAAAACTTGCTCCCCGTTATTTGATAATGATTGTTCCATCCCGATGGTTTTCTGGAGGGAGAGGACTCAATCAATTCCGAAATGAAATGCTGAATGATAAAAGGCTTGAACAAATCGTAGATTATCCAGACTCTTCCGAATGTTTCCCTGGTGTTCAAATAGAAGGCGGCATCTGTTACTTTTTATGGAATCGTGAATATTATAAAAATTGTTTAGTTAAAACTATTCAAGGAACAAAAATATCAAGCATGATTCGGCCTTTACTGGAAAACCAAGCTGAAACTTTTATACGCTATAACGAATCTATATCAATTTTAAGAAAAGTTCAAAAATATAACGAACCAATTATCAGTAAATTATTTAGCAGTCAAAAACCTTTTGGGCTTAGAACATATATAAAAGGGAGAGATAAAAAAGAATATGATAGTATAACTCTTTATGCCAATAATCATATTGGATACATTAGAAAAGAAGAAATTTTACAAAATACTTCATGGATTGATACTTACAAAGTATTTATTTCTGCAGCATACGGTATGGGAGGAAAATTTCCAACCTTCGTTATAGGTAAACCATTTCTTGGAAAACCAGGAACTTGTTGTACAGAAACATATTTGTTTATTGGACCATTTAAAACAAAAATAGAAGCGGAAAACGTTATTTCTTACATTCGAACAAGATTCTTCCGTTTTATGGTCCTTTTGAAAAAAAATACCCAGCATGCTGCTGCTCAAGTCTACTCCCTTGTACCAATGCAGGATTTTAGTAAGGCGTGGACGGATGAAGAACTTTACGCAAAATATGGTTTAACGGGAGAAGAAATAGAATTCATAGAAAGTATGATCCGTCCGATGGAAGGTTAACGGGAGCAAGAAAAAGAGGAGCAAAAACCATGGAAAAGAACGGGCGTTTTTTTGAAGGGAAGACGAATGCGCGGCCAATGATTTATGCCTATGAGGACGCCAGCTATCCCGGTTGTCTGAAAGTGGGGTACACGGCGGTGGATGTGGAAAAACGCGTAGCGCAGCAGTACCCTACCTTGAGGCCGGAAGGGAAGAAACCCTACCGGGTTATCTTCGCGGAACCGGCTCTGTATGAAGATGGAAGCAGCTTTACGGACCATGCCGTACACCGGATGCTGGAGAAAAAAGGCGTGGAGGGAGTGGGCGGAGAATGGTTCCGCTGTACGGAGAAAGAAATCAGGGCGGCATGGCTGGCGGTGCGCACCCGGACGGCCAACATGGAAAACCGTACCAGGGATTTTACCATGCGCCCGGAACAGGCGGAAGCCGTGGAGCGGACGCTGAACTACTTTAAAGCGGAACGCGCGGATGGACGCACGCCGCGTTTTCTGTGGAACGCCAAAATGCGCTTTGGCAAAACCTTTGCCGCTTACCAGCTGGCACGGCGGTTGAACGCGCGCCGGGCGCTCATCCTGACCTTCAAGCCGGCGGTGCAGACGGCGTGGAAGGAAGACCTGGAAACGCACCTGGACTTTGAAGGCTGGCAATTCATCTGCCGGGAACAAGGACCGGACGCCCAGCCCATTGACGAGCAATACCGGCAGGCGGACGCCGGACAGCCTATTGTGTGCTTCGGCTCTTTTCAGGACTTTCTGGGGGTGAATAAGGAAACGGGCGGCATCAAGCCCCAGCATGAATGGGTGCGGGAAATCAACTGGGATCTGGTTATCTTTGACGAATACCACTTTGGGGCGTGGAAGGAAAACGCCAAAGCTCTGTTCCTGATGGAGGATGAGGAAGAAGAATACAACACCGCGCCCCCGGAAACCAACACCGGCAATGTCTGCGATGAACAGGATCTGCCTATCACTGCGGACCACTACCTGTACCTTTCCGGAACGCCGTTCCGCGCCCTGAACTCCGGCGAGTTTATTGAAGAACAAATTTACAGCTGGACGTATTCCGATGAGCAGCGCGCCAAGGCTGCCTGGCAGGGGGAAAATAACCCGTATGCCGCCCTGCCGCGCATGGTGCTGCTCACTTACCGCATGCCGGAGGACATCCGGCAAATCGCTATGGGGGGAGAGTTCAACGAATTTGACCTGAACGTCTTCTTCCAGGCGGAAGGGAAAGGGAATAAAGCCCGTTTTATTCATGAAGAATACGTCCAGAAATGGCTGGATCTGATCCGCGGCTCCCATCATGCCGCGGCGACGGATGAGCTGAAGCTGGGCGGCAAAAAGCCCCCCATGCCTTACTCGGATACCCGGCTGATGAGTTTGCTCAACCATACCCTGTGGTTCCTGCCGGATGTGGCTTCCTGCCACGCCATGAACAACCTGCTGCAACAACGTCAGAATACCTTTTACCACGACTATCAGGTCATCGTCTGCGCCGGACCGGAAGCCGGCACGGGGGCGAACGCCCTGCCGCCCGTGTTGAAGGCCATGGGCGGCAATCCGCTGGAAAGTAAAACCATTACGCTCTCTTGCGGCAAATTGACCACGGGCGTTACCGTCAAGCCCTGGGCCGGCATCTTCATGCTGCGCAATCTCTCCAGCCCGGAAACCTACTTTCAGGCAGCCTTCCGGGTGCAAAGCCCGTGGACGGTGGACAGTGATCAGCCGGGGAAAAAAGAAATCGTCAAACCCAACTGCTACGTCTTTGACTTTGCCCTGGACCGCGCCCTTAAGCAAATAGCTGACTACAGCTGCCGCCTGAACGCCAACCCGGGCAATCCGGAAACCAAGGTGAAGGAGTTCATCAGCTTTCTTCCCGTGCTGGCCTACGACGGCAGCGCCATGAAACAGGTGGAAGCCGCGGAAATACTGGATATGGCCATGGCGGGAACCAGCGCCACCCTGCTGGCCAGACGCTGGGAAAGCGCCCTGCTGGTCAATGTGGATAACGTCACCCTGCAGCGCCTGCTTGCCAGCCGGGAAGCCATGGATGCCCTGATGAGCATTGAAGGCTTCCGCAATCTGAACAGTGATCTTGAGACCATTATCAACAAATCAGATGCCGTCAAAGGAATGCGCAAAGGAAAAGACGATCTGACCCCTAAGGAAAAAAAAGACCTCTCACAGGAAGAAAAGGAAATCAAATCCCTGCGCAGGCAGATACAGCAGAAACTGATCAAATTTGCCGCCAGAATCCCCATCTTCATGTATCTGTCAGACTTCCGGGAATACTGCCTGAAAGATGTGATCACCCAACTGGAGCCGCATCTGTTCCGGAAAGTAACCGGGCTGACGGAAAAAGATTTTGAACTGCTCGTCAGCCTGAACGTCTTTAATGAAGCTCTGATGAATGATGCCGTGTACAAGTTCAAACGGTATGAAGACGCCAGTCTTGTTTATACGGGTATCAATCGCCACGCGGAGGAAAACGTGGGGCTGTACGCTACCGTCCTGAGCCGGGAAGACTATGAAATGATGGCCGGGGCCCAGCAGGATTCCATGGCCGGCGCTGTAGAGGAAAAAGCCCTTCCCTCCCCAACGGCGGATGACCGCATCGCCTGCCGTCCGGAAGAGGAAGAAGAGGAACCTCCGCCCGCTCCGAACGTGCGTATTCGTAAAGGGACGCTCCTTACCCACCGGGAATACGGCACGGGCATTGTAGTAAAGTTGGACGAATCCTCCGGCCGAATGACCGTAAAATTTGGCGAAGAGAAAAAACTCTTCCCCTACCCGCGAAGCCTGGAACAAGGAAAACTCATCCCTGCTGAGAAGGCAATCCCGGAAAAAGAGGGGAATTAACCTCTCCATAAAAACAGGAGGGGGCGTCCCTTACTGTTCATGGAGCCGCATCATCTTAAACTCCCGTTTAACGGTACGGACGACGCGCCAGAGCAGCAGCACCGCCGCTACAGACAAGCCGATGATGAATCCCGTCCAGATGCCGCGCGCTCCCATGGCCGGGACAATCCAGTCCGTACGGGCGAGGATGTAGCACGCCGGAAATCCTACCATCCAATAAGAGAAGAACGTAATGAAGGTAATGGACGCCGTGTCCCGGAATCCTCTCAGAACCCCGACGGAAAGCACCTGCAAACAGTCCGGAAGCTGGTAGGCCGCCGCCAGAACCAGCAGGACGGAAGCCGTGCTGACAATCAGCTCCGAGTCATTGTACAGGTGCACAATCTGCTCGCGGAACAGGGGGATGCCTCCAAAGGTGCACAGACAGATGGTGAGCACCAGCACGTAGGAGGACAGAATGGCGGATCTGGTGCCTGCCAGGTCATTCCTGCCGTGATGGTACGCCACGCGGATGGAAGCCGCCAGCCCTACGGAGAGCGGGAGCATGAACACCAGGCCTCCCACGTTCCCGGCAATCTGGTGGCTCGCCACCTGAGTCTCTCCCAGCGGAGCCAGCACCAGAGCCGCCGCGCAGAAGAGCATCACCTCGCACAGCTGGGAAACGCCTATCGGCACGCCCAGACGCACCAGGTGCGTGATGACGGAAGGCGTAGGCCGCCGCCAGGAAATGATGTGCCTGCGGTACGGCCTGTGCTTGGGATTGAAGTAAACCAGCAGGAACATCAGCAGGAATTCAATGTAGAAAATGACTGCCGTGGCCGCGCCGCACCCCGCTCCGCCCATGCGGGGAAAACCGTACATGCCGAAGACGAACATGTAGTTCAGGGGAATGTTGAGCAGCAGGCCGCACAATCCCACGTACATGGCGGGACGCGTCATGTTGGAGCCTTCGTTCAGGCTCTTCAGGGCCACGAATCCCAGGTTGGCGGGAAGGCCCCACATAATGGCGAACATGTAGGCGGAAGCCATCCGGCACATGGCGGCGTCATCGGAAATCCAGCCGAATACATTTCTCAACACATAAATGACCGGCATGGAAACCAGGCTGAGCATCAACGCCAGCCACAGGCCGTGGTTGGTCATGTAGCCCACGCGGCTTTCATGGCTTTTCCCCCGCATGTTGGCAATCACGGGGCCGATGATCATCAGCACGCCGCAGGCGAAGAGAGCCACGGGCAAGTACACGGAAGACCCCAGGGCCACGGCGGCCATGTCCGTCACGCCGGCGCGCCCGGCCACAATAGCGTCCACCGCCCCCATGCCCACAATGGAGAGGTTGACCACCAGCACCGGAAGGGCCAGCGGTATCAACTTTTTCATTTCCTTCAAATTCCACGTCTTATTCATTTTTTATTTCCTTCCATGCATTCCTCATTCAAAGGAGCCGGAACATGCCGGCAAACAAGCCGGACCGGAGCGGCAGGCTCCAATCCGGCTTCAAATTTAAGGGTTACCAACCGTACCGGGCCTTCCGCCCCGTCCGGGACATTCAGCGGTCAAGCACCACGCGGGCACATTGTTCAGCCACCTGGCGGAACGCGGCGGAAACCGGATTTTGCCCGGGATCTTCCAGGGCCACGGGGCGGCCTTCGTCCCCGCCGGAGCGGGTGGAAATATCCAGCGGAATCTTGCCGAGCAGGGGCACTCCCAGTTTGGCCGCTTCCCGTTCGCCGCCTCCTTCGCCAAAGATATGGTAAATCTTGCCGTCAGAGGGGCACTGGAAATAACTCATGTTTTCAATTATGCCCAGAATGGGGGTTTCCACCCGTTCAAAGAGGCCGATCGCCTTGCGGGCGTCAATCAGCGCCACTTCCTGCGGGGTGGTCACTACCACCACGCCGTCCAGTTCGGCCGTCTGGACAATGGTCAGCTGAATGTCTCCGGTGCCGGGAGGCAGGTCCAGAATCAGAAAATCCACATCCCCCCATGCCACGTTGCGCAGGAACTGCTGGACGTAGCGTGTCGCCAGAGGACCGCGCACCGCTACAGGATCGGATTCATTAATCAGCAGCCCCATGGAAAGAAGTTTCACGCCATGGGCCGTTACCGGGATAAATTCGTCATTCTCATTGGCTCCGGGGCGTTCCTTGGTGCCGAACATCAGGGACATGGAAGGGCCGTAAATATCCAGGTCCACCAGACCGACGGAATACCCCAGCTTGCTCAGGGCCACCGCCAGGTTCGCGGAAACGGTGGATTTGCCCACCCCGCCCTTGCCGGAAGCCACGGCAATGACGTGCTTGGCGCCGGGAACGGAGGATTTCCAGGTAGAGGGATCGTCATTGATTCCTTTTTTGGCTTCCGGAGCCTTATGCTCGATATTGACGTCGCAGTGCTTCACGCCGGGCAAATGCTTCATCACGCCGTGAACGCCTTCAAAAATGTAACGGGGAATATCCGCATTTTTGCTCTCAATCACCAAATCAATCGTGACGTTGTTTTCAGCGTCAATGTCAATCTTTTTCACCAGCCCGAAAGATACGATATCGCGGCTGAACCCCGGAAATTTTACCGTGGTCAGCGCAGCCCGTATCAATTCCGGAGTCAATTCCTGTTGTGTCGTCATATCTCTGAAATATTCATGGTTGCATCAACATTCCGGCCCCGCGCCTCCGGAATGCAGAATGCTCCGGGATATGAAAAAAGGGGACGGCAAAACCGGGAAGTAAAAATACTCCCTTTTTTATTTTTGACAACGCCTAATTCAGACAAAACGGCTTTTTGCCCGCCGGATTTGCAATGCCCCGGATACTAAGAAATGGCGGGACGGCCGCAGCCCCGCTATTGGTGAAATAAAAAACAGGAGGGAGGGGGAAAATTTATTCCCCCTGCTGCTTCAGGGTCTCCCGGATATCCTGGAGAGCGGCGATGAAATCATCCAAAATTTCCGCAGGCACCATAATCCGGTCCCGGTTGGAGCTCACCTTTTCCGTAATACGCACCACTTTGCCGCGCGCATTCTGTTTGAGATCAAGAAAGAACGTCTTGCGTTCCGCAATGATTTTTTCTGTACAAATAATATCGTCCTCCACGGCTGTAATCTACCTCTGGTTGAATGAGGATTTCAGGATAAAGCTTCCCCGCTGGCGGGTCAATGTTTTATTTATCCCGGCAGATGCGGCCGGGAAGCAAAAACCGGAAAAATAACGGTATTTTCCCGGCAGGGCATCCGTTCTCCGGGCAAACTGGCAGCAATCCAGCGTTAACTGCGGCAACGTGGTTGACCAACATGAATGGAGAACAGGAAAGAACACAGGAGCCGTCTCAAAAAAGGACACCGTCGCCCGAACCTGTTCACGAAGCTCATTGCTCCTCTTCCTGTTCATTTTGAGCCATTCAACCGACAGGAGGAACCTTTTCCGCCCTTCAGCTTCCGGCCCGCCCCTCGCAAAGGAACGGGAAGAAAAAGGAAAAGCCATGAGGGGCGCCCACGTCCCCTGGGAAGGAGCGCCGCACCTCAGCATTCCGCACGCCATCTGGCCTGCTCCGTCTTGTAGAGCTTGTACGTGACGGCGTCCGCCAGGGCTTCCAGGCTGGCCTCAATAATGTTGTAGGAAACGCCCACGGTGGTCCAGGTGGCGACGCCGTCCGAGGACTCAATAAGCACGCGGACATTGGAGCCGGTGCCGTTTTCATCCTCCGCCTCCGGAATGTTCGTCCGGGTGGGGGAAAGCACGCGCACCTTGTAGTCGATGAGGTGCATCTGTTCCAATTCCGGATACCAGCGCGTCAGGGCGCGGCGCAGGGCCCTGTCCAGCGCATGCACGGGGCCAAAGCCCCCGGCGGCGGTGTGCTCCACATTGCCGTGGACATCCAGCTTGAGGGAGGCTTCCACCATCATGTCCGGGTCCATTTCATGGCGTGAGGTCAGCACCACAGTGCGCAGGATGTTGAAATACGGTTTCAAGGCATTGTCCGGCATGTGCCGCAGGAAGAGCAGCTCCGCGCTGGCCGGGGCGGCCACGTAATCATACCCCAGTGCGGCATTTTTCTTCACGGCGGCGGAAAGCACGTCCAGAAGGGGGTCCCCCTTTTCCAGTTCAAAACCCAGGGTGCGGGACAGGGAAAGGATGTTGCTCCTGCCGCCCTGCTCCGTCATCAGCACGCGCTGGGCGTTCCCCACAAGGGAGGGGTCGATGTGCTCGTACAAAGCGGCTTCCTTCATGATCGCGCTGACATGCACTCCGCCCTTGTGGGCGAAAGCGGCGTTCCCTACGAAGGGCTGCCGCCGGAAAGGCGCCAGATTGGATACTTCCGAGACAAAGGCGGCAGTGGATTTGAGCCGCGTCAGGGAAGCGCCGCTGAGGCAGGAAAATCCTTTCATCTTCACCTGGAGGTTGGGGATGACGGAACAAAGATTGGCATTTCCGCAACGCTCCCCGATGCCGTTGACGGTCCCCTGCACCTGGATGGCTCCGCTGTTTACCGCGGCCAGGCTGTTGGCGACGGCCAGTTCGCAGTCATTGTGAGCGTGGATGCCCAGGGGGGCGAAAGGCAGGCGTTCCCTGACCGTCCGGATAATGGAGCTGATTTCCTCCGGCATGGTGCCTCCGTTGGTATCGCACAGCACCAGGCAGTCCGCGCCATGTTCCCGGGCCGTACGGAGCACAGCCAGGGCGTATTCCGGATCCCGTTTGAAGCCGTCAAAAAAGTGTTCCGCGTCAAAAAAGGCTTCTTCCATATTTTTTTTAAGGAAGGAGATGGAATTGCCGATGATTTCCAGATTGCGTTCCCGGGAAATGCCCAGGGCCACTTCCACATGGCGGGGGCAGGATTTCCCAAAGACCGCGGCTACCCGCGCGCCGCTGGATACCAGGGCATTCAGCGTGGGATCCGTCTCCGGGGTATGGGAAGGATGGTGCGTGCTTCCAAAGGCGGCCAGTTTTGCATTCCTTAGTTCGACGCCTCTCATGGCGTTGAAAAATTCCGTTTCCACCGGATTGGCGCCGGGCCAGCCGCCCTCAATGTAGTCCATGCCCAGATAATCCAGCTGGCGGGCGATGCGGACCTTGTCCGTCGCGCTCAGGTTGACGTCTTCACTCTGCGCGCCGTCCCGCAACGTGGTATCATAGAGAAAGATTTTGGTGGACATCCCCTTGATTCATACATGCAAACGGGAAGCCGTTCAAGACCGGGCCCCGGCTTTTCCCCTGATGCAGACACGAAAAGCGCAAGGCTTGAAGGAGAAACCGGCTTCCAGTAGAATGGCCGCCATGAGTTTACTCAGGCAGTCTCTTTATCTCCTTTTCCTCTTCCTTTCCGTGTCCCTTCCCTCCCCGGCGTCCATTTCCGCCCACCCTTTTCTGGACAGGGAGCGTCCCATCCGCTGGAGCCGGCTGACTCCGGACAAACTGGAACCGGATATTCAGGAAGCCATGCGCCGCACCCGGGCCTCCGTAGAGGAAATCAGCCGCCTCCGTCCGGAGGAAATGACGTATGAAAATACATTCGGAGCGCTGGAGAAAAGCAATGGCCTCCTTACGGAAGGCATGTGCAAGGCCTATGTCCTGAAAAGCCTGTGCGACAGCGGGGAACTTCGCAAGGCCATGGATTCCGTGGCTCCCCGCGTGTCCGTCTTCCTTTCTTCCGTCACGAAAGATCAGGCCCTGTGGAAAGTCCTGAAAACCGCGGAGGAACGTCTGCGGCAAACCCATCTGACTCCCGAACAGAAACGGTACAAGGAACTAAGCATGCAGAGCTTCCGGGACAACGGCGCTGATCTGCCGCCGGACAAGCGCGCACGGCTTGAGGCCATTGACAGGGAACTGACGCTCGCCTCCCAGCGTTTCAACAATTTGTACATGGACGCCAGGAAATCCTGGACCTGGACGGTGCGGGACGCCGCTCTTCTGGAAGGGATAGACGGAAGCGCCCTGCAACAGGCGCGCAAGGAGTTCCTGAGACGCCATCCCGGCCAGTCCGATCCGGGCTGGACGTTTACGCTGGACTCCGCGGCTTCTGCCCGGGTCATGGAAAAAGCCCGGCGGGAAGAGTGCCGGAAGGATTTATGGAAACACCGCCAGTCTCTGGCCACGAGAGCATGCGACACGGAACCCGTCATCAGGGAAATCCTTTCCCTGCGCCGTGAAAAGGCGCATTTATGCGGATATAAGGCGTACCCGGATTACGCCCTGCGCGAGAGCATGGCGGGAAACGGGGAACACGCCATGAAGTTCGTCAATGAGCTGCTGGACAAGATCAGGCCCTCCTTTTTCCGTGAAATGGAAACGCTCCGCCGCCTGAAGGCCCGTCGCACGGGGCAGGAAAAAGCCCGCCTGAATCCCTGGGACGTGGCCTATTACGCCAATCTCCAGGCGGAGGAACGTTTCCGGCTGGACCAGGAGGAGCTGCGCCGCTACTTTCCCCTTCCCCGCGTTCTGGACGGCCTGTTTTCCCTGGCGGAACGGTTGTACGGCATCCGCGTAGCGGAAGTTCCGGCACGGCAGGCCTTATCCGGCATCCCGGCAGACAAATCCGCCGGAACCGTAGAGGTCTGGCATCCGGATGTGCGCTTTTTCACGATTGACGACGGCAACGGCAACCGCCTGGGCTCCTTTTATCTGGATCTTTACTCCCGTAACAATAAACGGGCCGGAGCGTGGATGAACACCCTGGACACGGGCAGCCCGTCCACGCCGGAGACCCCGGGAAAGCCGCGCCTGGGCATGGTCTGCCTCAATATTCACCCGCCCGCGGCAGGACACGCGGTGACGCTGACCCACCGGGAAGTCAGGACTTTATTCCATGAATTCGGCCATTTGCTGCATCTGATGTTTACCAGGGTTGCCATCTCCTCCCTGGCGGGAACCAGCGTGCCGCGGGATTTTGTGGAAGTCCCCTCCCAGTTCATGGAAAACTGGTGCTGGCGTCCGGACGTGCTGAAAAGCTTCGCCCGGCATGAACAAACGGGCCTCCCCATTCCGGAGGAGATGCTGCGCTCTCTGGACGCCTCCCGAGGCAATACGCCAGCCCTCGCGCTGGCCGGGCAGCTCCTGTACGCCAAGATGGACCTGGCCGTCCATGCGGCACCGGAACGTTTCTCCTCCGGTTCTCTAGATGATGTGGATTCCGCGGTAGCGGGAGACATGGACTATTTCAAAAATTTCAAAAGAGCCGGCAAGCTGCGCACGGCGCGCCATTTGTTTTCCTCCCCTTCGGGCTATGCCTCCTTTTACTTCTCCTACCAATGGGCTGAAGTTCTGGACAAGGATATTTTCGAAGCCTTTGAACGGGCCGGAGGACCGGACAGGGAAACGGCAGGAAAATTCCGGGAAACCATTCTGGAAAAAGGATACGCGGTGCCGCCCATGCGGCAGTTCATGGATTTCATGGGCAGAAAACCGCGCATGGACGCCATGCTCCGCAAGAGGCGGCTGGCATCCTGAAATCAAAAAGCCTCAAGCCGCCGCTTCCGGACGGCACAGTCGCAAGCCACATATTATACATTTGTTTAATTAAATTATCCTTTCATTATGCAAAGGTTACAGACATTTTGCAGAATTCAGAACACATCTTTGCGTTGACTTTGTAAGAAAAAGAAGAGAAAATTCTTCCACTTTGCCGCACCTTCCGGCACCAGCCGCAACCAACCGCATTCATTTATGTACAACAAGCCTTTGACGTTTGCCGCAACAACCCTGCTCCTTTGCTCCCCGGTGATCATGCTAACTTCCTGTGACGGGGAAAAGGATTCCGCCGCCCAGGCGCCGGCGCTCGTTCCCGAAGTGCAGGTGACCAAACTGGTCACGAAGGATGTTCCCATCAGGCAGGAATGGGTGGGCACCCTGCGCGGCACGGAAGATGCCGAAATCCGCTCCCAGGTGACGGGATACCTCCTTTCCAAGGATTACCGGGACGGCGCTTATGTCAAGAAGGGCCAGGTGCTTTTCCAGATTGATCCCCGCCCGTTCCAGGCAACGCTGGACCAGGCCCAGGGAAGATTGGAACAATATGAAGCCACGCTGAAAAAATACAAACTGGACGTGGAACGCTACACCCCGCTGGTGAAGACCGGCTCCGTCAGCCGCAAACAGCTGGACGACGCCCTGCAGCAGGTCCAGGAGACGGAAGCCGCCATCGCCACGGCAAAGGCCCAGGTGGACGAAGCCAGGATCAATCTTAAATTCACCACCATTACAGCCCCCATTTCCGGCCTGGCCGGCCTGGCCACCCCTTCCATCGGCAACCTGCTGACGCCCTCCAGCCCCACGCCGCTGACCACAATTTCCTCCATTGACCCCATCCGGGTGGATTTCTCCGTGAGCGAACGGGACTTCCTGAACTCCATGGACAATAATCTGACCAGTCAGAAGCACATCAAGTTTGACGTGATTCTGGCCAACGGCACGGAATACCCCATGCAGGGCGAACCCGTAGCCATTGACAGGAATGTGGATGCCCAGACCGGCACCATCAACATCGTCGGGCACATTCCCAATCCGAACCTGACGCTGCGGCCCGGCATGTTCGTCCGCGTCCGCGCCACGGTGAAAACGCTGGAAAACGCCGCGCTGGTGCCTCCGCGCGCCATTCTGTCCGCCCAGAGCGCCAAATTCATCATTTACCTGGATGACAAGAACATTCCCCACATGCAGGTCGTCAACCTCGGCCCCGTCGTTGACGGCATGCAGGTAATCAACGTCATTCCCATGCCGCATTCCACCTTCACGAAGGACAGCCCCATCGTGGTGGAGGGAATCATGCAGGCGGCCAAGGTGCAGGGGCACGCCCCCGTCAAGCCGCTTCCCTACAAGCCCGTAGTTTCCCAGCCCGTCATGCCCTCCATAGGGGCCCAGTCCTTTGAAAAGGCCAAAACGCCGGAAGGCATGAAGGATGGAGAAGCCCAGCCGTCCGCCAAATAACCTCCCTTCTCCGGAGACCCGGCATCTTCCCTTTTTCCCCGCGCATTTCCATGATTTAACGCCATGTCCAGCTTCTTCATCAAACACCCGACCATCGCCATCGTCATCTCGATCGTGATGATCCTGCTCGGCGGCCTGTCCCTGATGGGGCTCCCCATTGAGCAGTATCCCAACATCGTCCCGCCCACCATCAAGATGCAGGCGACCTACCCGGGCGCGAATGCGGAGACGGTGGCCAATTCCGTAGCCTCCCCCATTGAGCAGTCCATTTCCGGCGTCGTGGGGATGGATTACATGACTTCCACCAACGCCAACAACGGCATCTGCTCCCTGAGCATCGTCTTTGAAGTAGGCACGGACCCCAACATGGACCAGACGCTGGCCTACATGCGCTACGGGCAGGCCACCGCCCAGATTCCCGCGGAAGTCTCTCAGATGGGCATCACCATCACGCAGTCCACGGGCAGCCCGCTGGCCGTGGTCAACCTGTATTCTCCGGACGACAGCCTGAACGCCATCTTCCTGAGCAACTACGCCTACGTGAGCCTGGTGGACCCCGTGAAACGCGTTCCCGGCGTGGGCGACGTGCAGGTGTTCGGCGCGGGCCGCTACGCCATGCGCATCTGGCTGGACACCACCAAAATGGCCGCCCAGAACATCTCCGTGGGAGAAGTCCAGTCCGCCATCCAGGCGCAGAACACCGTAATTCCCGGCGGCCAGATCGGCGCGGAGCCGGCCCCTCCCGGAACGGAATTCACCTACAGCATCCAGACCAAGGGGCGCCTTCAGACGGCTGAGGAATTCGGCAACATCATCATCCGTGCGGAGGGGAACAAGCTCCTTTACCTGAAAGACATCGCCAAGGTGGAGCTGGGCTCCCAGACTTACAACGTATCCAGCAAATACAACGGCAGGGATTCCGGCGCCATCGCCGTGTACGCCGCTCCCGGCTCCAACGCCATCAACACGGTGGACGCTCTGGTCAAGCTCTTTGAAGACCGCTCCCGCAGCTTCCCCGCCGGAATGGAATACAACCTGACGCTGGACACCACGCTGGCCGTGCGCGCCTCCATTGAGGAAATTGAGCACACGCTGGTGGAAGCCCTCCTGCTGGTGGTCCTGGTGGTGTTCGTCTTCCTGCAAGGCTGGCGCGCCACGCTGATTCCGGCCATCGCCGTTCCGGTATCCATCATCGCCACCTTCGCGCTGTTTCCGCTCCTGGGCTTCACGTTGAATACCATCTGCCTCATGGGCATGGTGCTGGCCATCGGCCTGGTGGTGGATGACGCCATTGTGGTGGTGGAAGCCGTGGAATCCCACATGGAGCGCGGCCTTACGCCCCGCCAGGCGGCCTTCGCCGCCATGGAGGAAGTTTCCGGCCCCGTCATCGCCATTGCCCTGGTGCTTGCGGCGGTGTTCCTGCCCTCCCTGCTGCTGCCGGGCATTACAGGCACGCTCTTCCAGCAGTTTGCCGTGACCATCGCCATTTCCATGCTTATTTCCGCGTTCAACGCGCTGACGCTCTCCCCGGCGCTGTCCGCCATTCTGCTCAAACCCAAGGACCCGTCCAAGGGAGGCCCGCTGAAATTCTTCTACCGCGTTTTCAACCGCAGTTATGACGCCACGGCCAGCGGCTACACCAAAGTGTGCCACTTCCTGACCCGCAAGCTCATCATCTCCATTCCGCTGCTGGCTCTGATCGCCTACGCGATTGTCCCCGTAGCCAAGAAAATCCCCAACGGCTTCCTGCCGGACGAAGACCAGGGCTACCTGTTCGCGGCCCTGATCATGCCGGAAGCCCGCTCCCTCCAGCTGACTACGGCCGCCGCGGACAAGGTCTCCGAACTCATCCGTCAGAACCCGAACGTAAAAGACGTGATTGCCATCTCCGGCTTCAGCCTGCTGACGGGCGTGCAAAGCACGAACAATGCCTTCTTCTTCGTCATGCTCAAGCCCTGGGAGGAACGCCCCAATCCGGACCAGAGCGCCCAGGCGGTCACCGCCCAGCTGAACGCCCTGCTGACCACGAAAGTTTCCGAAGGCATCACCATGTGCTTCCAGCCTCCGGCCATTGCGGGGGTAGGTTCCGCCAACGGCGTCACCTTCATGTTGGAAGACCGCGACGGCAAGGGTACGGAATACCTGGCGGAACAAACGGACATCTTTGTGAAGGAAGCGAACAAGCTTCCGATATTCGACCCGAACAACAACGGCGGCGTGCGCAGTGTGATGTCCTTCGCCGTGGAACAGAAAGATGTGCGGCTGGATGAAGAAAAATGCGCCACGCTGGGCGTCAGCATCAGTGAAGCCAACAGCCTGCTCCAGGCCTACATGGGTTCCCTGTTCATCAACTACATCACCCTTTACGGCCAGCAGTGGCAAGTGTACATCCAGGCGCAGGGCAGTGACCGCACCGGAACGGACATGCTCAAAAACTTCTACGTGAAGAACAACACAGGCAGCTCCGTCCCCCTTTCCACCCTCGTGAAAATCACGGATATCAAGGGGCCGGAATTCCTGCTGCGCCAGAACCTGTACAACTCATCCAAGCTCATGGTCACGCCCGCCCAGGGCTACTCCAACTCCCAGGCCATGGAGGCGCTGGAAAAAACCTTTGAAGCCAGCATGCCTTCCGACATGGGCTACAGCTATGCGGACATGAGCTACCAGGAACAAAAAATCCAGAACGGCATCGGCATCGTGCAGATTTTCCTGCTCTCCTCCGTCTTTGTCTTCCTGATTCTGGCGGCCCTGTATGAACGGTGGTCCCTGCCCCTCAGCATCTTCATGACGGTGCCCATCGCGGCCCTCGGCGCGTTCCTGGGCCTGTACTGGTTCGGTTATGAATTGAACCTGTACGCGCAAATCGGCCTGGTGATGCTTATCGGACTGGCGGCCAAGAATGCCATTCTGATTGTGGAATTCGCCGTCATTGAAATGGAACGCGGCAAGACGCTGATGGAAGCGACGCTTTCCGCCGCCAGAATCCGCCTGCGCCCCATCCTGATGACATCCTTCGCTTTCATTCTGGGCTGCGTTCCGCTGGCGCTGGCCTCCGGTTCCGGCGCTTATTCCCGCAATATCATCGGTATCGTGGTCATTGCCGGGATGACGATGGCGACGGTCGTGGGCATTTTCCTGATTCCGTGCTCCTTCTACTTCATCATGAAGCTCTTCCGCGTACGCATCGCCCGGAAGACGGTGGAAACGGAAGACCCGGACGAAATCATCGCCCGCAAACACCTGTTCCACGAAGCCCATGAATCGTTAAAAGGGTAAAACCGCCCCTGCAACCATCTAAAAACAGACTAAACGCATATGCGAACAAACCCATACATCACACGCGCCATCCTGCTGGGAACGGCTTTTGCCGCCTCCTCCTGCATGATGGGCCCCGACTTCAAACCGGTGGACATGCCCATGCCCGCGGCATTCAGGGGAGCCCCCGCGGCGACGGAATCCATTGCGGACCTTCCCTGGTGGAAAGTTTTCAAAAACAAGGATCTTCAGGACCTCCTGACGGACACCTACAATAACAACCGCGATTTGAAAGCTACCATGGCGCGCGTGGAAAAGGCACGCCAGTACATCACCATCACGGAGGCCCCGCTCTTCCCGTGGGCGAATTATTCCGGCTCCGTCAGCAAAGGCTCCAACTATACCGGCGGCAGCATCGTCCAGACTACCGGAACCACACTGACGCCTGGAGCGCTTGCCGCCGGCATTTCCTGGGAACTGGATATCTGGGGCAAAACGCGCCGGATGACGGAAGCTGCCCGCGCGGACTATCTGGCTTCCGAAGAAGGCCAGCGCGCGCTCATGCTTTCCCTGCTCCGCCAGGTGGCGGACTCCTACCTCCAGCTCCTCCAGCTGGACGAACAGCTTGCCATTGTGCAGAAATCCGTGGAATCCTATTCCGAAAGCCTGCGCCTGTTTGACGAACAGCTTGAAGGCCAGGTAGGCGACAGGCTCCAGGTGGCTTCCGCCAAGGCGGCCCTGGCTTCCTCCCAGGCCCAGATTCCCGCCATTCAGGTGCAAATCGCCAATCTGGAAAATGCAGTCTCCGTCCTGGCCGGACGCGCTCCCGGCCATATCCGCCGTTCCGGCAGCACCCGGGACATCGCCTATAACGTCAAGGTTCCCGCCGGCATTCCGGCCTACATCCTTTCCAGAAGGCCTGACGTCCGCCAAAGCGAATACCAGCTGCGCGCCGCCAATGCGGAAGTGGGCGTGGCCATTGCCAATTACTTCCCGACCATCTCCCTGACGGCGGCGGGCGGCCTCGCCTCCGCGGATCTGCGCCACGTGCAGGGGCGCCGCGGCGGCTGGGGGCTGGGAGCCAATCTGACCGGCCCCCTCTTCCAGGCGGGCAAGCTGACGGCTTCCGAAAAGGCGGCCAAGGCCGAATTCCTGGCGGCCAGCAATGACTATGAGCAGACGGTTCTCAATGCCCTGGCGGAAGTTTCCAGCACGCTTATCCAGAGGGACAAGCTGCGCAGCATCACCGCCACCCAGTCCGAGGCCGTGGAAGCCTACCACACGGCGGTGAAACTCTCCTTTGAACGCTACCGCACGGGCCTTTCCAATTACATTGAAGTATTGTACGCCCAGCAGAACCTGTACCCCGCTCAGATTCAGCTTTCACAGTATTATTACCAGCACGCCAGCACGCTGGTTTCCCTGTACACGGCCCTGGGCGGCGGCTGGAACATGAGCCACAAGGCTATCATGGACGGCCCTGCCAGGCAGTAAAACGCGCCCCTTAAAACAGGGAATTTTCCTGACTGTTTTTTCATCCTCCGGCAAGTACAGCTTGCCGGAGGATTTTTTATCCGTTCCGCGGATTGGCAATTCGATAAAAAACGAAAGTTCTTTACAGAGGGGCACTTTTACCAACTGTTACAAACAATCAACATGAAGACTAAATATTTTGCTCTCCTGATCGCCGCCATGGGAAGTAGCTTATCCCTAGGGGCCTCCATCAGTAATCTGGAGTCCGCCTATTCAAAAAATTCCACCGTTTATGACGGGACAAACGGGGATACGCTGGACGTTTCCACCCCCACGACTCTTAACGTAAACGCCGACGGCTCCTGGACAATGGCATTCACCGTTTCCAATCTGACTGCAACCTCAGATTCGAATGTAGGGCTGCTGTTTACCTACAATACCACCAAATCTTATTACAATCTGGAAGGAATGGGCTATCAGCTGGCGGAGGACGGAACACTCACCCTGAACGTAGGCGGCTTTAACTACAACGGAGGAACCGCTGCCTCCTCCCCCTGGAAAACGCAAACGTTTTCCGGTTATTCCGCCAGCACGCCCCTGACCCTGTTTTACACATTCAACAGGGGAACTGTTTCTATCTCCGCCATGCTGGGGGATGACACGTCCACGCTGACCACGCTGGGAGACCTCAGCAGCGGTGCCGCTTTCAGAAGCGTCACCATGACCCAGATCAATTTCTCCGCCAAAGACACCTCCGGAAACACATGGAGCGCCCCAAATGGAATCACGGGAGAATATACCCTGAATAATTTTGACCTGTACACGGCGGTTTTAACAGAAGACCAGATGAGGGAATACGCCCTGAGCGCCGTTCCGGAACCGGCTGCGGCCTCTCTCAGCCTGCTGGGGCTGGGTATCTTTCTGATGCGCCGCCGCAGGGCCTGACTTTTTCCTTACCGCGTCCATTCCTGCTCCGTTCAGGGATGGACGTTTTCTTCACTCTTTTTCAAATATCCTTTTCATTTTTCCTTGACGCTCTGATGAAAGTCCGGCTCCCTCTCCCCCTCCTGGCTGCCCTGGCGGCGGCATTCCCCGCAGCAACCGCCGCCCCGGCGGGCACGGAACTGGGAAACGTCATGTTCGTTGGGGATTCCATCACCCACGGGGTCAACAGCGCCTCCTACCGTTGGGCCCTCCATAAAATATTTACAGACAACGGCATTTCCTACCGGGCGGAAGGCGTCAAAACCGGCAATTATTCCGGGGGAGTTACTGCGGGCACTTCCTACGGGGGCCAGATATTCAACAATGAACATTCCTCTCAGGCAAGCGCCAGGGCATGGGAAATATCCGGCAGGAGCAACGGAAGCAGGTTTGACGGCTCCAACATTAACAACTGGCTGGGGCTTTCCGGCACCAAGGCAAACGGAAGCGCCTATTCAGGCCAGACATTCACCGGAGACAATACGCCGGATACCTTTTTCATGATGATCGGCACCAACGATCTCCTTTCTGACGGAAACAATGCCACGCTGGCGAACCGCCTTGACTCCGTTTCCCAAAACCTCCTGAACGATATGGACACCATCGTGGAGGCCATGTTCCAGGCCAATGAACATGCGAATGTCATCATCCTTACCATTCCCTGCTGGACCCGGCACTCCAACGGCAATTCGGACGCCACCCACCAGGCCGTGGCTGATTACAATGATCGTCTGAAAACATGGGGGAATGGCAGGCAGAACGTCACGGTCATTGACATCAATGCCGGCATCATTGACGTAACATCCTCCACGCCGTTCTACGGCGTAAGCTCCATGTTCAACAACCCCGGCAGCGACGGCCTCCATCCCAATGCCCAGGGAGATCTGCTTATGGCCGGCAATATCGCCAGGGCCATGGGCTACGCGGGGCGCACCGCCGGACAGGAAAGAAAAGCAGCTGGCGGCCTGGCCATCAATTTTCACCAGGGCGGGCAATCCCCCGCATGGAGCTCGAACAGCCAGTTGGAAAATAAAGGGTTTTCCCTCGCCAATGTCACTGTGGACGAGAACGGCATCAGCCTGGGGCAATCCGGGGAAAGCTCCATTTCCTATTCCTGGGCGGAAGGGACGGAGCTGCAAAACGGCTTTACCTTTGATTGCAACCTGGTTCTGGGAAACGGCGCAGCAGACGGATGGGATACTGCCTCCGATTTCAGCATCAGCCTGGGGAACAGCTCCTTTTACGGCACGCTCAATATTAATGAGGCCTACATCAAATGGGGCGATGCCATTCTGTATTCCCTGGACATGTCCGCCAATGCGGAAAACCTGCGTATGGCATATATCCGCGGCAATGAGCTGGAAGGGCTGAAAGGCGGCTATTACGTCTGGCTGGGGGACATGCTGATTGGGGAAGCGCTTTCCGTTACCTCCGGCTCCGGCTGCAACGGCCTCACCATTCAATACAACGGCAGCGGAACCGCTGTTCTGCACGACCTGGCCCTGGACGGCACGGGTTCCTATGCCCCTGCCACTTCCGGAACGCTTAACGCGGAAAAGTCTTTTATTTCTTCCGGCTCCTTCACCCAGAGTGGAACACCGGAAGGCAATATTGAGTGGAAAACGGAGGGATTCACCAAAACCGCTGATAATCTGGCCGGCTCCGGTACCTTTAATGCCCGCGCCCAGGCGGATTCCTCCGCAGGGGGAACGGGGAATTCCGTAAACGTCTCCATTACCTCCGGAAACGCCACTCATATTTATGCGAACAGCGGCAACTACACGGGGGACGTCTGGCTGACCATCTCCAAGGAGGGACAGGCCTCCGCCTGGTACGGAGCTCACGGAGCTTCCGGCACGCTCAACGGGAATGTCTTCCTCCGTTTCACGGATGCCGCCACAGGCGGAAGCACGGTCTTCGGTGCCGTGAACGCCGCCGGCGTCACCGGAAACGTTTATCTGGAATTCTCTGCGGAAAACGCCTCCTTCGGCACCTTCACCAGCAGTAATTCCTCCTCTGTGGTCGGCTCCTATGCCACGGATATCCAGGGGAATGTGGACATTGTGGTCAACTCCGGCACCTTCAACCATCAAATCATGGGCGGCATCTTCGCCAATGCCAGGATCGGAACCACCACCATTGGAGGAAACACGCATGTTTACATCAATGGCGGCTCCGTCACCGGAAATGTTATGGGCGGCGGCCTGACAGGCTCCATTTCCGGCGGCGCCAACGTCACCGTCACAGGCGGCGTTATCAGCGGTTCCGTTTACGGCGCGGGCCAGGGAGGCTCTATCCTGGCAGGAAGCTCGGTTTGCTTGACAGGAGGCCTGGTTAAAGGGGACGTTTACGCCGGTGGCAAGGCGGGTTCCATTCAGGGGGACACGTCCGTCACCATCACCGGAAACACGGCTACGCTTTATAACGGGAGCTCCTGGGGCAGCATCTCCGGCGGCGGGTCCGGCGGAACGGTGGATGGAAACTCCACCGTACGCATCCAGAATCTTTCCTCAGGAACGACAGCCTACGGCTTTGACAAGTACGCCGGAAACATCAGCGGCGGAACCAATGTAAGCGGAGACAGGAGCCTGGTGCTGGACCATGTAACCGTGGACAGCCTCCAGGCTTCCCTGAGTGACTTCACCCATGTTTCCGCCGTCAACCAGACCCGCACCTCGCTGGATTCCCTGGGCGGGGCGCTCACCGTAACCATTGAGGCGGGAAGCAGCCTTATCCTGAACGGAACCTCTGACCTGACCACGCTTATTCTGGGGGAACACGCCTCCCTGACGCTTCAGGGGCTCACCGCAGATGCGGTCGTCGTGGACATCACGGGAACAAGCAATTACACACTCTCCCTGACAGAGATACCTGCCAGCCTGGACAACATCAAATTCCTGAACGACGGCGTTCTGTACGACGCGGCCATGTCCATGGATCTTCAGGCCAATTCCGCCATGCTTTTCGCCCAGGTGCCGGAACCCGGAAGCGCCGCCCTGGCCCTGGCCGGACTGGCCCCCCTCCTGTGGAGGAGGCGCAGAAAAATGTCCCATTGAGGCCCTTCGTTTTCTTCAGGCCCTGATGGACAAAAGAAGCCCCCGCCGGCGCAACACCGGCGGGGGCTTCCCATGCGGAAAAACGGCGGAGAAGAAAAGGAAAAGCATCCATCCCTCCCCGGGCGTTTTTCATGGAACGGGAGGAGATCAGGCCCCTCTGTTTTTAAACAGTTCCAGTGCGAGCTGAGACCAGGTCTCCAGTTTCTCAAACATTTCCCCGGAAAGTTCCTCCGGAGAAACAAAACGGAGATTGGCCAGGGCTGCTTCATTCGCGCGCACACGGTCCGTATCCAGCTCAAACAGGTGGACAATGCCCAGATGCACGGCCCCTACGTCATTGGTATCGTCATTAATCACGCCGAGAACCCGCTGGGTGCAGTTCCCGTCAATAACCAGTTCCTCGCGGATTTCGCGCTCCACTCCGGCCAGATAGGTGGAAACGTCGTCATGGCCGGATTGGCGGTCCACCGGATTGATATGGCCTCCGATGCCGATGGAACCCTTGTCATGCAGGCGGGCCTCGCCGCCGGAGCCTCCGCGCGTGTAATGCAGAATGCGGCCCTGGTGGCAGAAAATGGCATAGGCGATGATCTGTTTGTGGGAAGGATCATTTTCCGCAGCCTCCCGGTCCATGAACGAGGCGACGCCCGGCTTCATGAACGTATTCAGATAATGATCCCCGCCTTCCCGGTGTCCCTGGAAATAGCCCGCTTCCTCAAAGGCGGCGCGGGGAACCACCAGAACCTGTTCTCCATGGTAACGTGACATGGAGACACCCTACCCGTTTTCATCCCGCGCTCAACAAAAAAGGCGCTGAAACGGCAAATTGGCCCCTTCCTTCAGGAAGGCGCGGGCTGCCCCTCCGCATCAGGAGGCATCCTTCACTTCCACGCCATGATTCCGGAACCTGCGCATGATGCTTTCCAGCTGTTCCGCATCCATGAGATGGAGCGGCAGCCACAGCACCAGCTTCTTGCCGAACAGGAACAGCAGCGCGTGGCGCGTCCTGCACAACGTGGAAAAACGGTCGTAGGGAATATTCATGGGGTCAACGCCCTTGCTGGAGAACGTCAGGTAATCCTCATGAAAAACGTAATCCTTTTCCTGATGGTACATGGGCACCTTTTTATTGGCGGCCAGAGCGGCCTTTGCCAGAAAGGGGACGTAAAACCAGGACAGGATAATCGCCATCAGCGCCCCGGCCAGGGACAGCCAGGCGAATAAGGGCAAAGGGCGCAGGGAAAAGGAATACAGCGCCATCAACACAAAAAAGGCCGTAATGGCCAGGTCCAGCGGCTTTTTCCACCTGGGGCGCACCGCATGGTACCATGCCACCAGCACCTGGGTTGCCAGGCGGTCGGAAGGTACGGGCTTGACGAGTTTGATGACTTCTGAATCCTGCATCATGGCGGCAGGGTAGCTTTATTCCCGCTGAAGAAAAAGCCTAAAAGCAGGCTCTTCCGCCGCCATTGTGTCAAAAAACCCTCCGGAAAGGTTTCCTCCCCCTTTTTCCCGCCTCCCATTCACGGGGGAAAGCCTCCTTCCCCCGTATGCAGGCCAGAATTTCCTTGATAATCATGCCTCCCTTCATAGAATGAAAAACCAAAAGCCTTCAGAAGACCCGGTGGCAGACAATCTTCAAATTCACGTACGCACGTTCCAGCCCTCAACCACTCAGGCACAGGCTCTGGAAACCCTGACGGATTCCATGGCGGAAGTCCTTGACGACCGACAGCTAAGACACATCAAGAATGCGGTTCTTCTGCGTGAGGAAACGCAGACCACCTATCTGGATCACGGCCTGGCCGTCCCCCACGGACGCACCAGCGCGCTGGATTCCATGCAGGTCACCGTAGGCATCAGCCCAGAGGGCGTCCTCTGGCCGGACGATTCCCGCAACGCTCATCTCATTGTGATGCTGGGCGTGCCCGCCGCCATGGTGACCGGCTACCTGACCACCATGCAGAAATTGCTGCGGTGGCATAAAAACGCCCCCCTGGGCCCCAATGGGGAATGGACGGGAGATGAAGCCAGCCTCCTGGCGTCCCTTCAACAAGCCCTGCAATGACGGACAAGAAAAACCAGCCTGCGGAAAAGACGCGCCTTTCCTGGTCATGGCTGCGCATGGCGTTGAGCCTGCGTGAAAAAATCAAGCTGGGGGACAAGCAGGTCATCTTCATCTGGGCGGTCGTCGTCGGAGCGCTGGGCGCCCTGATGGCCCTTGTCTTTGAAATGGGTGTGGAACTGGTGCAGGACGTCCTGACGGGGCGGACCAGCTACAGGCAAATTCAGGTCTTTCAGGAAATGGCCAGCCAGGACCCGGCCTGGTGCATCTTCGTTCCGGCGGCGGGCGGCCTTTTGGCGGGGCTTACGCTTCTCTTCACCCACCGCTTTGTGCCGGCCAAGGCGACGGAATACATGGAAGCCGTGGCGCTGGGCAATGGATACGTGCCTCCCAAGCCCAGCCTTCTGCGTTCCCTGTCCGCCGTTTTCTCCGTAGGTTCCGGCGCATCCATCGGCCGTGAAGGCCCGCTGGTGCAGGCCGCCGCCGTAGCGGGCTCCGCCCTGGGGCGTTTCTTCCACCTCTCAGCTCCTCGCCTGCGCCTGGTAGTAGCCTGCGCCGCCGCCTCCGGCATGTCCTCCGCCTTCCATACGCCCCTGGCGGGCGGTCTGTTCGTAAGTGAAATCGTTCTGGGCGCGCTGACTATTGATTTCCTGGCTCCCCTGCTGGTTGCCAGCTGCGCGGGGTACTTTACCATGGGCCTGTTCCATGAACCCGCCCCCATCTACCAGCTCCAGCAGGAAGTTTCTCTGGCGGGCAACCAGCATGTGCTCTGGTGCGTGCTGCTGGGAGCCCTGGCCTCCCTGGTCGCCAGTTTCTGGCTCCTCATCCTCAAAAAATCGCGCCGGTACCTGAACGGCAAGCGCCAATGGCTGCCCGTGCGCCTGACAGCGGCAGGCGTGCTGGTGGGAGCCATCGCCATCTTTTACCCGGAAATCGTAGGGAACGGCAAAAATATCATCACCTCCCTCATTCATTATGAATTCGACGCCGCGAGAGCCGCCGTCCTGCTGTTCCTGAAAATATTCACCGTCGCCATCGTCTTCGGCGTGGGAACCGTGGGGGGCGCCCTGACCCCCAGCCTGACTATCGGGAGCGTCTGCGGCTTCCTGTTCAGCGCGGCTCTTACCCAGCTGGGGGTGCCCGGGGACCATGCCATCGCCTATTCCCTGGTGGGCATGGCCGCCTTTTTCACTACAGCTGCGAACGCCCCGATCACCTCCCTGGTGCTGGTGGTGGAATTCACCATGGCCGGGCAAATGATGTTCCCCCTGATTATCGGCGTGCTGGTTTCCTATGGAATGGCCAGGCTCACCAAAGCCCAGTCCATGTACCATGATTCCCTGGCCTTCGGCCCCAGAAGCACCTTTGACAAACCCCTGGCCCAGGTACAGCTTCAGGATGTAGCGCGCAAGGATCCGCCCGTGGTGCATCCCCTGGACAAATTCGGCACCATTGCCGCCATGCTCATTAAAAACCCGGCCCAGCCCATCTTCGTCACTTCCCCGACCGGCAAATACCTGGGAAGCGTGGTGGCGGAAGACGTGGCGGCCTTTGCCCGCAACAAAGAGCTGGCCCAGGCCGTACTGGCCATGGATGTGCTGCGCAGCGACATGCCTACGCTTCCTGCGGACATGCACCTCCCGGAAGCCCTGGGCATTTTCTCCCGCCCCCACTGCGCGGAATCCCTGGCCCTTGTGAACCCGAACAACGATCTGCTGCTGGGCGTGGTCAACAAGACGGACCTCTACCTGGTGCTCTCCGAGATCATGCGCAGGGAAAAGCTGCAATAAGGGCTGCCTTTCCGCATTAACATCCGTTGAAATAGCGGAAAAAACGCCGCTTCCATCCTCGGATTACGGGAAATGTCCGTTCAAAACCGAACACCCGGCCCGTCCAAAGGACATTTTCCTTTCTCCGTGTCCGCAGCACCCCGCCTTCCTTTCGCGCCTTATCCGGGCATGGCATCAGAGAGACGACGCATTTGGGGATGTTTCTCCATCCCGTTCATGAAAAAACACAGGGCAAAGGCATGCTTTCCCCGGCACAAGCGCCCTGCCGCCATTGCGGAAAGTGAATCCGACTTCTTCCAAAGACCTTTGCCCGGAGCCTCTCCGGCAAAATTTACTTCCTCCGGAAAACGCGGAAGAGCCGGGAAGCGTATTTTTTTCCTCTTCTTTTTTCACAATAGGGGTCAGGTTAAAAATAACAACAAACTTGCATTTCAGACCTTTTCCGGTACGCTTCCGGCATGAGCCGCACCCTGAGAATAGAATACCCCGGAGCAGTCTATCACGTGCAGAGCGAGGGCAACCGCGGAGACGCCATTTATCTGGATGACGAAGACAGGGAAATCTTTCTGCGGACTTTTCAGGAGGCGTCCCGCAGAAGCGGATGGACCGTGTACGCCTACGCCCTGATGGCCAATCACTACCACATTCTTTTCCAAACCGCGCGCGCCAATCTGGTAGATGGCATGAAATGGCTCCAGACCGCTTATACCCAGCGTTTTAACGCGCGCCACCGAATGCGTGGGCATCTGTTCGCGGGCAGATACCACGCCATGGTGGTGGAAGCGGATAACGCCCACTATTTTTCAACTATCATTGACTACATCCACCTGAATCCGGCCCGGTCCGGCCTGGCGCGCCGCCATACGTTCCTTTCCGGCTGCAAATGGACGAGCCTGCCCGCATGGCTGGACTCTCCCGCAAAAAGACCCAAATGGATTCATCCGGAACGCGGCCTCGTCTGCTTCGGCTGCGACGACACGGAAGACGGCCGCCAAAAGTACCTCAACCATCTGATGGGCCGTTTTGAAGCGGAACGCATGGATGAACGCTCCCTGCTGCCCGCCGGCCATGTAGGCCCCGGCACCGTCCAGCGGGGCTGGTGCTACGGCTCCAGCGCCTTCCGTGCCAGGCTGGTGGGGGAGCTTCCCCGGCTGGCGCGCAGAAAGCCCGTCACGACAGGGATGCGCGCGTCGGAGATCGGGGAATACCAGGCGGAAATCATCGTCAAAAACGGGCTGAAAGCATTCGGCCTGTCGGAGGAGGAGCTGCTGGCCACGCCCTACAGCCACCCGTCCAAACTCATCATCGCCCTGGCCGTCAGGCAAAGCACGCTGGTACCGTATGCATGGATCAGCAACCGGCTGCACATGGGCATTCCCAAATCCATGGGAACCTTGCTCCACCGGGCAAAAAAAATGGCGGAAACGGATTTGAAAACGAGGGCGTGGATCGAGCGCCTGAGCTCCTGACCTCCGTTCCTCCCACGGAATAATTTGAAAAATTTTCCTCCCGCCACAAGGATGCGCCGGGCATGAAACCGTCATCCCGCGGCAGGAAGCACTCAAGGTCAGCCCCTTCTCCGGCACATCATCATGCAGACCGGCCCAAGCAATCCCACGGATGCCGCAGCCGGTTCCGGAACTACTGAAAAAGCCATGGCGGCAATTCCGGCTTTCTGCCACCAATGCGGAAACCAAGATGGCTCCCACCCAGCGTTGTTTGTAACATTCCATCTCTGCCGCCTTGTCTGTTCCTGATAATTTTTTCCTTTGTCATCCATTCTGCATGGACACCGGATTCAAAATCCGCCTTATGGAAACAGGAACCCGAATAACCGCAAACAAACTCCATGTCCCCAGCATCCGAAACACGCAGTTCTGGCAGGCGTCAATCAGCAAGAACGGGGTCAGCTTACAAATCACAACATATAAACATATTTTCTATTTTCTTACTGACCCCTGAAAGCCGCCAGGGAAAAAAATGATTGCCAGCCCGCTTAGCGGAATGATAAACGGAAAGCGCGTGCGAAAAACTGCGCGTAAAGCGTCAACCCAAATACAACAACAGAAAAGATGGCACAGACATATTCCCAGCGCGTGCTCGACTTGGTTAAGGCCAAGCATAGCCACGAAAAAGAATTCATCCAGGCCGTTCAGGAAGTGCTCAGCACAATTGAACCGGTTTTGGCCGCGAATTCCAAGTATGAAGACCACGCGATTCTGGAACGGATCGTGGAACCGGAAAGAACCATCCTGTTCCGCGTGCCGTGGATCGATGACCAGGGCAAGGTTCAGGTGAACCGCGGGTACCGTGTGGAATTCAACAGCGCCATCGGACCGTACAAGGGCGGCCTCCGCTTCCACCCCAGCGTCAACCTCGGTATCCTGAAGTTCCTGGGTTTTGAACAGGTTTTCAAAAACTCCCTCACCACCCTTCCCATGGGCGGCGGCAAGGGCGGTTCCGACTTCGACCCCAAGGGCAAGAGCGATAATGAAGTGATGCGCTTCTGCCAGAGCTTCATGACGGAGCTTCAGCGCCACATCGGCGCGGATACGGACGTTCCCGCGGGGGACATCGGCGTGGGCGGCCGCGAAATCGGCTACCTGTTCGGACAATACAAGAGAATTCGCAACGAATTCACCGGCGTTCTCACCGGCAAGAGCCTGAACTGGGGCGGCTCCCTCATCCGTCCGGAAGCCACCGGCTACGGTTGCGTATACTTTGCCCAGAACATGCTTGCCACCCGCAACGACGGCCTGCAGGGCAAGGTCTGCCTGGTGTCCGGTTCCGGCAATGTAGCCCAGTACACGGTGGAAAAACTTAACGAACTGGGCGCGAAAGCGGTCACGATGTCCGACTCCAACGGCTATGTTTACGATCCGGACGGCATTTCCCCGGAAAAACTGGCCTGGGTCATGGAACTCAAGAACAAGCGCCGCGGACGCATTGCGGAATACGTGAAGCAGTTCCCGAAGGCCCAGTACTTTGAAGGCCAGCGCCCCTGGAGCGTTCCGTGCGACTGCGCCTTCCCCTCCGCCACGCAGAATGAAATCAACGGGGAAGACGCCCGTACCCTCATCAAGAACGGATGCACCCTGGTGGCGGAAGGCGCCAACATGCCTACGGACCTGGAAGGCATTGAAACCTACCTGGCCGCCAAAATCCTGTACGGCCCGGCCAAGGCCGCCAATGCCGGCGGTGTGGCCACCTCCGGCCTGGAAATGTCCCAGAACAGCCAGCGCCTCTCCTGGACGCGTGAAGAAGTGGACCACAAGCTGAAAACCATCATGGCCAACATCCACGCAAACGCCGTGGCCCACGCCCAGGAATACTCCTCCGACAAATCCTTCACCAACTACGTCACCGGCGCCAACATCGCCGGCTTCGTGAAAGTGGCGGATTCCATGATCGACCAGGGGGTAGTCTGACCCCGGCCCGACATACTTGCTGCCAATGTAAAACACACCAGAAGCGCCGGGTTCGCCCGGCGCTTCTCTTTTCTACGGAAATGTCTCCATTCCGGAAGTTCCTTTTTCCCGTATGGGCCAGACATGGCGGCGGAAGGACTTCAAAAGCCTCCCGGCATTGGGGACAACCACCCTCAGGACTTTTTCCCGGCTGCAGGGACTTTATCTGCTGCATCACGGCAGTCTCCGACTATTCAGACTGGGCGGTCAAAAGCGAGCCAGATGACCTGCTTCCGGAATTTGAAGGGCTATTCTCTTCCCCCTTTCCCATTTTCCTGCATCAAGAACCGGAAAAACGCTTCCCCGGCTCCAATTCTTAAAAGATACTGTTATTCCTTTAACAGGCGGCAGACGGCCTGGGCCGCATGTTCCGCCGCCCCTCCCTGCCCCAACTTGTCGGAGGCCTGTTTCATTTCCTTCAGCAGGGCATCCCTGTTTTCCGGAACAAGCAGACGTTCTATTTCACCAATCACCTTGTCCGGCGTAAAATCAAACTGAATCAGCTCCTTCACCACAGGTTTCTGCGCCAGGATATTCACCATGCCGATGAAGCGTATCTTGATGAGCATGCGGGCCATCCAGTACGTCAGCAGGGGAACCTTGTACACCAGCGTGTACGGCAGGCGGTGCAAGGCGGCCTCCATGGTGGCGGTGCCGGAAGCCACTACCCCCACGGCGGCGCGGTCCATCAGCTCATGATATCCCCCCACCGTAATGTGGAACAGCTCCGGCGGCATGCCGGCCTTCCGCGCCATGCCGCGCATTCTTTCCGCCAGAGCCTCCGTGGAAGCGGCGGTTTCAAAGGACAGTTCCGGCCGTTCCCGGGAAAGACGGCTCACTACCTCTATAAATACCGGGAAATGCCTGTCAATTTCACGGTTCCGGCTGCCGGGAAACAGACCGACCAGTGACGGCTCCCGGACGCCCTCCTTACGGATGGATGCAATTTCATCCACCAGGGGATGCCCCACAAACTCCGTTCTCAGGCCGGCTTCCTGGAACAAGGGAGCCTCAAAAGGGAAGATGCACATCATCAAATCCAGCATGCGCACCATCTTGGGAATGCGCCCGCGATGCCATGCCCACACCTGCGGGGAGATAAAATAAACGATTCTGGTGTGGGGACAACACTTGCGGACCCTCTCCGCCAGCCGCAGATTGAACCCCGGATAATCAATCAAAACAAGGCAATCCGGCTGGTCCTGCCGTATCCTCTCCAGAATGGAGAGAAAACGCCTTCTGAACCATCCGTATTTTTTGAGCACCTCCACCACGCCGATAACGGCGGCTTCATCCGCCCAGTCTTCCACGCCGGGACATAACGCGTGCATGCCCTGGCCGCCCAGCCCTGCGACCTCCATGCCGGGCATCAGGCGCAGCAGATTCTTCAACAGCAGGGCGCCATGAATGTCCCCGCTCTTTTCGCCTGCTATGATATAAAGCTTCATCACTATCTGCATCGGCGCACGCCGGACGCCTCTCTACCTTACCAGCCCCGTTCCCGGGACGCAATAAAAGACTTTCCTTTCAAGGATTTTAATGCAAGATACGCGCCGTTATGCATGAGTTGATCTCACTTTGGATGTCCTGGGTGCAGGACTGGGGATATGCGGGTGTCATCGTCCTGATGGCCATGGAAAGCTCCATCTTTCCCGTTCCCAGCGAAGTGGTCATCCCGCCCGCGGCCATCCTGTCCGCCCAGGAAGGAGCATCCATGAGCTTCTGGGGAGTGGTGGCTGCCGGAACGTTCGGCTCCTGGCTGGGTTCTGCCATTACCTACGCCGTGGCCCGAATCGTGGGCCGCCCGGTCATCATGCGCTGGGGCAAATTCTTTTTCATGCCGCCCCACAAGGTGGAAAAGGCGGAAATCTTCCTTCAGCGGTACGAAGTTTCCGGTGTCTTCTTCGCCCGCCTTCTGCCCGTCATCCGCCACCTCATTTCCATTCCCGCCGGCATTGTCCGCATGGGATTCGGCATTTTCTCCCTGGTCACCGTGCTCGGCTCGTTTGCCTGGTGCACGGTACTCGCCTGGTACGGGCACCGCATCGGGGAACGGCATCCGGAATTGCTCAAATCTCCGGAGGAGCTGATCCGCACCGTCAAGAGCGAAAGTCTCCCCCTTATTCTGGCCGTGCTGGTTCTGGCCGTCTGTTACATACTCATGCTTCGTCTGACGGACCGCAACAAGCCGGAAAAAGCCGCAGCGGACACGTCCGCAGAAAAAGAGCAGTAACCCCCCTTTTTCCCATGATCCCTTCCAAGGAAGACCGGGCAGCCCGGGCGCTGGATTATTTCCACCAGGGATATAATTGTTCCCAATCCGTTTTTGCTGCTTTTGCAGATGTCTGCGGCCTGACGGAAGAAACGGCCCTGAAACTGTCCTCTCCCCTGGGGGCAGGCATTGGACGCATGCGGGAGGTATGCGGCGCTTTTTGCGGAATGAGCATGCTGGCGGGAAGCCTGTACGGAAACAGTTCCCCGGAAACCGGGGAAAAGGAAAAAATCTTTTCCCTAGTCCAATCCCTGGCCGCCTCCTTCAAACAGGAATTCGGCACTCTTTACTGCCGGGAACTACTGGGGCTGTCTCCGGAGAGCTTGGCAGCGGAAACGGCGCGCCCCGGAGAAAGGACTGCCGCCTATTACGCCTCCCGCCCCTGTGAACGCTGCATTGCCTTCTGCGCCCGCTGCGCGGCCGAGCTGGAAGCAAAAGCCCGGCATCATGAAAATACCCGGCCCCCTTTGCAGGGGAACCGGGCGCTTTAACCATACGCAAGGCGCCGTCAATGAGAGGCGGAACTGCTGCATGCGCCGTCCGGGCAGGACGCCTTCAGCTTGTCTATCTTTTCATTCGTTTCCCCCATCCCCTCGTCATAAAAGCCCTGCTCGTCCGGGGCCAGCACCTGGAGGAGGCGGAGAAATTCGCCCGCGTGTTCCTTTTCCTCATTGGAAATATCCAGCAGAACTTCCTGGGCCAGTTTATGGTCTATGGATTCTGCAAGCTGGGTATAAAGCTGGATAGCTTCATATTCCGCTGCAATCATGAACCGGATGGCTCTCACTAATTCGTCATGGGTAAGTTTCCGGTTTTCCTTTAATCCGCTAAATGCATTCGTAAATTCAGGCATGCAGATATGACCCAGACCGCAATGAATACATTCAAAATGTTCCTGTCATATATTTTCAGCGACATTCTTTGAACTTTTATTCATAACCAATGGTCTAAAGAGGTCAGTATCATCCCGAATACGGATGAAACACGGGGGTTCGCTTATACTCCGCTTTTACAATACATTCCCGCCATTGGCACGTAATAAGGAAAAAAGATACCGCAAGACCGGAACAGAAAAAACGCCCGGCTTCTCCTGAAGAAAACCGGACGTTTTACAGCAAAGGATGAAAAGCACCGTCAATGAGCGGCGGAACTGCTGCATGCGCCGTCCGGGCAGGACGCCTTCAGCTTGTCAATCTTTTCATTGGTTTCCCCCATCCCCTCGTCATAAAAGCCCTGCTCGTCCGGGGCCAGCACCTGGAGGAGGCGGAAAAATTCGCCTGCGTGTTCTTTTTCCTCATTGGAAATATCCCAAAGCACCTCTTGAGCCAGCTTGTCATCAATGGAGGCGGCAAGCTGGGTATAAAGCTGAATGGATTCATATTCCGCTGCAATCATGAACCGGATGGCTCTCACCAATTCGTCATGGGTGAGTTTCCGATCCTCTTTTAGGCCGCTAAATGCATTTGTAAATTCAGGCATGCAGATGGGGCCTGATACGTAACCCCTTCATTCAATATGCTTTGTCATAACTTTTATACGACAGTGGCCTTAAAGCAGTCCAGCGAACAAATTTCCAGCCTCTCTTGCCGGAACAAAAAAAGAGCGCCGGATTTTCTCCCGCCGCTCCTGTTAATCAAGTTCCTCTCCGGAACACCTGCCTTACTTGCCTTCCGCTGTCTTGGGTGCGTATTTCTTGAAAAATTCAACGTACTGGGCGGGAGTACGGCCGGGAACATAACCCGTGCGGCCCAGCTCCTTGCCATCCGCATCCACCACCACCATGGCCGGCACGCCGGTAATGTTATACGTCTTGGCTTCCTTGGACTTGCTGAAATCCGAACTGCCGAACTCAAATTTGACGCCAATGGCCACGCCGTCCATGCCTTGTTTGAAATCCTTTTTGGAAAGGATTTCTTTCTCCAGCTTAACACAAAAGCCGCACCAGGACGTTCCCGTGAAAAGAAGAACAATGGGAAGGCCGGTTTCCGCCGCCTGCTTTTGAGCGCTTTTCAGGCTCTTGCCCCAGCGGAATTTCACTTTCGCCGCCTTGGCGGCCTTGGCTGCGGCTTCCTTGTCCGTGGGAACGCTTTGAGCCATGGAAATGCCGGAAACGCTGAATCCCAGCACAGTACACAATGCAAAAATAAAATGTCTGTTCATCATACTCTGTGAAACGTTCCTCTCAGACTAGCAGAAATACTTTGTATAGGAAGAGAAATCGGTGTCTTTTTCCTAGAAGGAACGCTTCCGTCCCCTGTCCCCAAAATGAGGCGTTCTCAAAAAAAGTATTGCTCTTTCCTCCTTAATCGGGTAATAATCCGCCCGCACTTACAAACGCGCGGTTAGCTCAGTGGTAGAGCAACACCTTGACATGGTGGAGGTCGTAGGTTCAAATCCTATACCGCGTACCATTTTTCTTAAAACCCCGTTCCTTTCCGGACGGGGTTTTTCATTGCCTCCCTCCAGTTAATAGATATAGCATCTTCTTTTCCCCGTAACAGGCTCAATTGAAAAATGCCGGCATAAAGAGACGGTTAATGCAAAAGTTTGCGTTGATAAGAAAAATACGGGATAATCCTATCTTTACTCACTTACAGTGAAAGATATAATGAGTATTTAACCTCATTGGTCTCCCATACAGGGAAAAATGTTTTTCCAACTTTTTTTGAACACAAGCCCCTTCCCGGGACGCTAATGGTAGGAGGGCAGCTTAAGGCCCCAGCCTTTACCCCCTCCTTCCCTGATGAAACAATGACTATTAAAAGCCCGGCGGAAAGCATTCCGCCGGGCTTGCTTTTTATGAGACTCCACCGGTTAAAACGTCCGGGAAATTAACGGGTAGTCAAACGATCATATAACTCATTGGCATATCTATGATTGGGATGGTTCACATTCATATACGCCTCATAAAGAGGATGGGATGGATCCGATTCCATCCGCATGGCTTCCTCCGCGGGGGAAGGCGCCGCATTTCCTGTATGATGGAGAGGAGCTTCATCAAGCAGGCGTGATGCCTGGTACAACAGGCGGATTGCATCCGGATTGGAACCGAGTCCCGGATTATCCAGTAAAGCGTCCGCATCCACCCCTGTTTCAGAGGCAAGCCGCCGAAGAACGGCAGCAGCCCTGCCCATGTTGCGTTCATAATTAGAACCCCATTCCTGCTGAAGGGACTGTTCCGCCTGCATTTCCATCTCCATCCGGGCATCTTCCATGTGCTCACGGGCCTCGTTATATGCCTGGGCCATTGTCTCCTGAAGAGCATTCATTGCCTCCGGCGGTACTCCGTAACGATAGGCCGTGCGGGCCATACGCTCTGCCAGCCCGGCATTCCATTCGCTTTCCGGCGTGGATTCAGGACGTTCCAGACGGTATTCTTCCTCCGACTCCGGCAATCCGGCCAGCCGGCGGAATCGCGCCATCTGTTCTTCATTCTCCACACCGGGATAACGTCGCAGGCGTTCCAGCTCCGCGTAACTCTTCGCCAGAGCCTCCGGCGTCTTAAACTTGGAAAGAGATTTCTCCATCCCTTTCAACTCATCAAACCGGGCGTACCAATCCGGAGCAAAACCTCCGTCCTCACCCAGAAGGGGAGGAAAAGGTTCAGTTTGAACTGCGGTTTCGGACAGCGCGTCCGTCTCCGGGGAAACGGCCCCGGAACCCTCCGCATCCCTGATAGGAGCGGCCATGCTGTTATCAATGGAATCAATCATTTTTCTCTTCTTCTGTAGTTTCTTTAATGGCTAATTGAAGCTGGCGGCGGATGTACAGAAAGATCTCCCTGTAGGCATCCCTCCTCATGGCATCCAGAGGATCGTAATTCCCCGGACTTCCTTGAAAAACGGGCAAATCAGTCTGGAAACGGGCTTCCAGAAAGGAAAGAGTCTCACGCCCGTCCGGGGTGTCAAACACCCGGAGAAGCTGGCGCCTTTTGAAACGGGCCTCCCGGACGGAGGCCTCCTGCTGCAATGTCGTATCCTGGTTCATTTCTGAATCGCGGTTAACTGGTCAAGCAAGGGATTGAGGGAAGCATAAGGATCCTCTTCCGCCGGAGCCAGGGAGGCTCCCTGCTGGAGGTCCGCCCGTTCCTTCCGCATGGCACGGACATCGGCCCAGGGCCTCAGCATGCTCTCCGGGGCGCCGTCCACACGGGCGGACAGGCGGAAACAGTGGTCCCAGTCCACATGATCCGCCAAATCCGGGGCAGCCTGCATCATCATATTCAGCCGCTGAAGGCTGCGGTCCATCCCTTCACTCTGCAAGCGCCTGAGCACCAGGGCAATCTTTGACTGATAGACAACCCTGGGTTCTCCCACGGCAACGGAGCCGTCCCTCCCTACCCTCAATACCGCACGGGGTGGCCTGGGAAACTTGCCCATCCGGAACAGCAGGGAAAAAATGCGTGTCATTGTGGAATACAGATCACTCACAAACAGCGTGAAGGAAGGAGAAAACATCAAGACGCGCTCATTCTCCCGCGCCATGACCTCCGTGGCAGTCATATTGCCGCGGTGCCCGCTCCAAAGCTCCAGCATGGGCAGATAATAGGCACGGCGTATCGCATCCTGCTTCTGTGCCAGACGGTCCATCCCAACATCATACCTGCCCTGCGTAGCCCATTCCCGGGGAAGGTGAAGGGAAGCGGCCTCCGGGGTAATGACGGTCCTGCCGCCGGCCCGCAAATCCACTTCCCCAATCTGGTTGGCGAGCTCCAGAATACGGGGAAAGGCGGCCACCTCGCCAAGAGTATCCAGAATACGGTTCAGGAACTGCACCTGCTGGATGGCGGGAAACACCAGCCTGCCGGGAGCCAGACCGTACGGGCCGCTGCCCCACTTCAAAAAGCGGGTCACCAGATAAGGGAACTCCATGTATCCCCCTTCCTCCACAATCACCTGGTCGTCCAGAGACAGGTAAACGCTTTCAAACGGCATGTGGGAGGCCTGCTCCCTGCGGCGGCTGCGCCGGGTGCGCGGGCGCACAACATGCAGAAACCTCAGAGTTGTGGCATACGGATTGCCTCCGCGCTCCAGAACTTCCCGAGCCTTGGGCCCCAGAGCTTTCACCCCGAACATGGAGCGTGCCTGATGAGCCGTGTAGGTAAACTCCCTGACGTAGGTATCCACCCGGCCTTCCGCATTCTCCGCACAGGCGAACTGTCCGCACGGAATATTGGTAAACAACAGCCTTCCGTCCGAGGATATGCCCGTAAACAGACTTCCGGTCCCCAAAGCCACCCGGTCCAGAAAACACTCATGAATCTCCGTATAAAAATTGGAAACGGACAATTCTTTCAGGGCAATTTCCGAACACTGGTTATACCAGGCCTCCGCCTCGTCGCCTCCCCGGTCATCCGGAGCCGACCACTTGAACCATACGTCATGGCTGGGCGTAATATAGGACATATGGCCGCTGGCCAGCTTCTGGCATGCCTCCACAGCCGTAGTATCCGTCATGCGGTCCATGGCGTCCCTGTTGGGTAGGGAAACATCCCCTTCCCGATTCAGGCGGCGAGGCAGCACGTAATCCCTCAGACGGTCCCACCACGTTTCCCATGGCGCGCGCTGGGCGGCCAGGGACTTGTACACGGAATTCAATTCCGCAGTTCTTTCTTCCATGGCAGCGCCTATCCCAGAGTTTTCCTAAGCAGAGTCCGCGGATTGACCTCCCCCTGCCCGGCGGAAGAATGACGGCGCGCCAGAATGGTGGAAATCATTCCCTGCCTCTGCCGTTCCCGGGCCTGATAATCTTCCCCTACTTCTTGTTCCACGCTCTCCGCCTTGACCGGGATGGTCTGCTCCGGAGCAGAAGCGGAAGGTGTGGACGGTTTCATAAATCCCATAATTTCTTTTGCTTTCTATTCATGGTTGATACTGATTCCCCTTCCCTTCTGCCGGATATAAGGCTCCAGAGGATGCCGGACGCCCGCCTCACAGACAATCCATGCGGCGGGAGCGTTCTTTTCCCATGGAAGGAAAGGGAGCTCTCTCCACCTGCCCGGACAATCCGGGCAAGTGCTTGCATTTATCAAATAAACAAATCGGCAAAAAATGCACCTGAGGAAAAACCGGACGCATACATGCCATTGGTGGCATCAAAGAGGTCGCCTCCAAACGTGATGCATTCCGCATCCGTTTCCTCCAAAACATAGGGCGCTATGATCAATGAATCCTTACTTCAGCCGGATACGCCATCCGCGCTGGACATATGCAACGCGGCCCTCTCCAAAATAGGGGAGGCACCTCTGGACGCGCTGATTGCCAATGAATCCACGGCATCCCGCCTTTGCGTTCTTCATTACCATCCGGCCCGCAGGGAAACCCTTTGCATGGCGCGCTGGACCTTCGCCGCCACGCAAACCACTCTGGACTCCGTTTCCGCACAGGCGCCCAATTCCCTGACCCCCTATCAATTCACGCTGCCCGCAGACTGCCTGCGCGTGCTGGATGTGGAATGCTCGGAATGGAAAATGCAGGGACGCCGCATTCATGCTTCCTGCGCCCCGCTGCCCCTAAGCTACATTGCCGATATTGAAAACGCCGACCAATTCGATCCCCTCTTCATGGACGCACTGGCCACCCGGCTGGCAGAAAAACTGGCCATGCCCCTGACGGGCAACCAAAGCCTGCGCCAGAATCTTAACCAGGAATTCCATAAAATCATTCTTCCGCAGGCGGCTACCGTCAATGCGGTGCAGTGCTTTTCCAATGATTCCCACCCGCTGCTGGATTTGCTGAGAAAAATCAAATCGCCCTCTTGCCCGGAAGAATGTGAATAACATGAGAATAATAAGCAAATAACATAATAATAAATTGTGAATACATACTCATGAAAGCACTGGATTTCATACAGATATTTGCCTCCAACGTCCGCAGGCTGGACTTTCGCCTCAGCAGTGCCCAGGTCATCCTGGCCGTCATTGCCGGGTACAGGCGCCACAGCACCATTACGGAAGCCACACGCCTGCACCCTAATACCGTCACCAATATCCTGCAGGATCTCATTGCGCAGGGATATGTCAACCGTATTGGAGACGGTCGCCCTTATGTTTACCGGCCCACTGCGGATGGAGAACAGCTTGCCGGAAACCTGCTGGACAAAAATACATTCCCCGGCACATGAAAAATCCCCTGCTCAGTACGGAAGAAAAACGCCGCTGGTTGGCCCGCGTTTTCCGGGACGAGGACGGGGAATACTCTCAGGCGGACAAATTCAAGGCGCTGGTGGAAGACACCAAACTGGCAGCCCTGCAGCAGGAAGAGGAGGAATTCAAACGCCAGCGGGAAATGGGCGCTGCACCACAGGACCCCATCCTGGCTCTGCTCCAGTCCCTCCCCCCGGCAGAACTCAATCTCAATAATCACCCCTCTTCCTGACAACTTAACAAGATGATGGAACAAAAAAGCTCTCTAGACCAAACAAGCTCGGAGAGCTTTTTCTTTTTCAATCCACGCACTCCTTGCGGAGTGCGACAAACGGGAGGGGAAATAACATGGACGCGTTGCTGGTTTCAATCCACGCACTCCTTGCGGAGTGCGACATTTACGGTGTAATCGGAATCCCCGGAATCCGTTGTTTCAATCCACGCACTCCTTGCGGAGTGCGACCTACTTTTTAGTTGGTCCGGAAAGTGAGGAACCGGTTTCAATCCACGCACTCCTTGCGGAGTGCGACTACTCGGACGGGGTGAGGCAGTTGAGGTGTGACAGGGATCATGGAAAAGGGGTGAATTTGGGGTGAAGAGGGGTGAAAGCTTGATGAATTAAAGGCTCGCAGGGTGGACAACGTGCAGGAAGAAAGAAGGTGAAAAATTCCGCGATAGAAATGAATTTGACAGAAAGATGGTGAATTTTTTTCGTTGAGTGCAATGTCGTTGCAAGAAGAGTGCAAACTAAGAGAAATAGCGGCCATGTCTGAATCAAATGCACCTCTTGTTATAACGCCGATCCCAGTGTACGGATCAGTTACTGTCATATCTCCGCAGGACCAGGGTAATGCCCACCATGCACCGGGTTTCAATCCACGCACTCCTTGCGGAGTGCGACTAAAACACCATGCTCAAGTTTCCGGCACCATCCTCGTTTCAATCCACGCACTCCTTGCGGAGTGCGACGGTCCGCGGCGTCATCTTTAATAACAGTTCCAAGGTTTCAATCCACGCACTCCTTGCGGAGTGCGACAGCGCAGCAGGCCATCCGCGAAACCCTGCGCCAGTTTCAATCCACGCACTCGTGAGAGTGCGACCGCAGTAATGAGTTGCGCCTTTTGTCATACAACTGTTTCAATCCACGCACTCGTGAGAGTGCGACGCCTTTATCTCTGACCCGCTTTGCCTTGCCCTTGTTTCAATCCACGCACTCGTGAGAGTGCGACGAAGATGTCTGGGAACTATGTCATTTTACAAAAGTTTCAATCCACGCACTCGTGAGAGTGCGACGCTTGCCGACGGAGGCGTCCGCCCCGAGAAGACCGTTTCAATCCACGCACTCGTGAGAGTGCGACTCCTGAACGTCTATGGTTTGATTATCAACAGTGCAACGGGTGTTTTGCGCCAACCTCCCATGGGAGGTACAAAGATTCCAGGCCGTGAAAAAGAGATGATAGTTGTCAAGATCAGAACCCCAACGGATTACGAAAACCGCCGGTGTCCCGGGAATTTTCTGTGAGCTTGGGGTCGGCGGAAGGGAGACCGGGAAAGGAGCTTTTCATGCGTTAAAAAGCCCGCATCTCCGGCAACCTAGGCCTGTACACGATGCTGGGACATCCTAGCCTGTTCCCTCTTTCCCGTCCAGAATTTTGTAGGCCTCTCCCCGGAAACCGTTTTATTCTCTTTTCCACAAAAGAAGAGACATCCCGGTACTGCCGTGTCCCCGAAGCGACCTGCGAAAAATATCTGCGGTTTACATGATGCTTTTGCGCGTCCACCTGTTCAGGCTCAACAGCCATACCAACGCCGCGGAGACAGCGGAGGCCAGACAGGCCATCAACGGAATTTTTACGGCGGAGGGCAGCCCTCCCAGCCCGATGAAGTTCACGAAGTCATAGGAGCACTGGACAAAGAAGAAGTGGCACAGATACACGCCGAAAGTAAGCGCCGCCACCTTGCTCAGCACTGGACCAGTCTTGATTCTGAGCCGGCTGACAATGGTAAAGATGGCAAAGGTCATCAGAAATACATTGATTCCGGAGAAATACCAGAGCACTTCCAGCTTGGAATATTGGCCGGGGAAGTGCTTCTGCGTTTCCAGAAAGCCGAAGAACGTAACGGCAAAACCAATCAAAAAGAGGGGAATAGTAATGGACAGCGTTTTTTTCCAGCTCCAGGCCAGCGGGTATTTGGTCAGGTAATGCGCCAGCACCATGTATCCCAGGAATCCGGAAAAGTTATAAAACATACCGTACGGATTCCAATCGCAAACACCCAGAATACCCATATTGCCGTAATTGCCCTCATACCCCAGTGCCGGAGCAAGCATCTGGATGTAGGGGAGAGTCATGCTGAATATCCAGATGCCCAGGAAGATTTTCACATCCTTCCTCCTGGCTTGCGTCAGCCACGCGCTCATGAGGGCATGAAGAGGTACAGGCCCACCAGCATGTATACATACCACAGGGGCGTGGTATCATAATTGAAATTGAAGAAGAAGGTATACAGCTTGCCGACGGTGGCGCTCCAGGTATAAGTGTCCATCACGATGTTGGGGCTGGCCGTTTGAACGCCTGCGGCAAAGTATCCGAAGTAGAGCAAGGGAAGCGCCAGTGACCAGACAATGAGCGGAACCAGCACCCTCTTGAGGCGCCTGGAGTAAAAAGCGCCCATTTCCAAGGTGACGGGAAAGAGCAACACTCCGGAGATCATGGCAAACAAAGGCACGCACGGCCGTACCAGACTTCCCCAGAAGACAGCGGATTTAAAGTTGAAGGAACCGTCAAAACTTCCAACGAACGGATCACAGCAATGGGCCAGGACAACGAGGAAGCAGGCCAGGATACGCAGAAAGTCCACCCAGGCGATGTGGCTGCCGCGGGAGTTCAATGATTGGTTGGTGTTCATGGTTACGTGGAAAAAAAGCGCCGCGTCATCGCAAACGTTCCTGGTAATATACCCGTTTCCCGGAAACGTTCTATCATTAAATGGAGAAAAGAAGCAAAAAGCACCCAATCCCTCCCCCGGCAACAGGGGAAAGCTCTTCGGGAAAGCCTGCGCTTCCTGCAGACTTCCACGCCTCTTCCTCCATAAGGATCATGGAACCTTTTCCCGCCCCACCGGAATTGTTCACCGTGAGGCCTGGTGAAAATTTTCTCATTCGGCGAAGTTCATATTTCATTCAACAGGATACTCCTCTTCCCTCCTTGCAAGTGAAACTTTCCCCCCTCTCCTTTCGGTGAAGAGCTATTCCGAAACGAAAGGGAAACACCCCCAACACCCATGTTTTCCTTTTGAACCGGCAGGAGGATTTCCCTTCATTTTTATGGCTAAGATACCCGGAAGCCGGGATTCAGGCCTTCCCTACCCTTCACACGCTGTCCTGTTTTAAAACTGCCCGGCGGCGGGATGAGATTGCCGTAGCGGTGAACGGTTTCGGAAACAGCCTGTTCCCGGAAATAACCCAGCAGCTCCAACCGCCCATTGGCAAGCACGGGACGGTCCAGTACTTCCACATCCCGGGCACGGGCGGCATTGGCCAGAGTCTCGGAAATATCTGTTCCACGCAGGAACCGTATGCCTGGAAGGGCTTCCGGCATCCGTCCGATCAATTCCGCTTCCGTTTCCACCGTCAGGGAAGCATAATAACCATGCATTTTCTGAATCCAAGGGCGGCTCGTCCCTATGCTCAGGTGCAGGAGCACCCCGCACAGTTTCGCCCCCAGCAGCAGAATGGCGACGTTATCGTCGGACATGTTTTCCACACGGGCCAGAATTCCCTTCACCGGGATATAGCGGAAGGTATTATTTTCTCCGTAAACACGGGAGGGATCATGTTCCACGCCGAATTCCTCCATCCACCACTTGGCCTGGGACCCGGCCGCAGAACGGATGCGCTTGGCGCAGTCCGGCAGCTCGGAACACAGTTTTTCCACCAGTCCGGAGATACGTTCACCCGGCGTACGCAGCTTTTGGGGCAGCGCCTTTTCCTCCCAACTTCCCAGCATGGTAAGGTAGTTGGGACCTCCGGCCTTGGCTCCAGGCCCCATGGAGGAATGGTTCCACCCACCGAACGGCTGGCGGCGGACAATGGCGCCGGTGATGACACGGTTGATGTACGCGTTGCCCACCTGCACTTTAGTTTTCCACAAGGCAATTTCCCGTTCATCCAGGGACTGAAGGCCGCCGGTAAGGCCAAATTCGGAGTCGTTCTGGATGTCAATGGCTTCCTCCAGGTTTTCCGCACGGATGATTCCCAATACCGGACCGAAGCATTCCGTCTGATGGAACCAGCTTCCCGGTTTCACCCCCAGCCGGATGCCGGGAGACCAGAGGCACGGGTTGTCTTCCGAAGGTTCCGGCTTGAGCAGCCATTCCTCCCCGGGTTCCAGCTGCGTCAGCGCACGGAGCAGATTCCCTTCCGGCTCCCTGATGAGCGGCGTCACCACGGAGTTGACTTCCCAGGACCCGCCTACCTTCAGGCTGGCGGCGGCATCCTTCAACTGACGCAAAAAGGCGGGATTGTCATAAACGGAAGCCTCCACAATAGCCACGCTGGCGGCGGAACACTTCTGTCCGGAATGACCGAAAGCGCTTTTCACCAAATCCTTTACAGCCTGATCCGGATCAGCCGTAGTGGTGATGATCATGGCATCCTTTCCGCTGGTTTCAGCCAGCACATGCAGGTCAGGCCGCAGTTCGCGCAACATTTTCCCGGTGCGGAAGGATCCCGTCATGATCACGCCGTTCAAGCGGGGGTCCATCAAAAACTTGCGGGAAATTTCATTGCGCGGCATCGGCACGAATTGAAGGACGTTTTTAGGCACACCGGCGCGCCAGAACGCCTGTACAATCTGCCAAGCCGTATAAACGGCCAGTTCAGACGGTTTGAACACCACGGCATTTCCCGCCATCAGGGCGGCAGCTACACCGCCCGTCGGAATGGCGAAGGGGAAATTCCAGGGAGACATTACGCAAATAGTACCCAGCGGGGACATTTCCACGCCGTCGTTCATTCCGTCGCGGTCCAGGCCTTCCGCGTAATAGCGGCAGAAGTCTATGGCCTCGCTCACCTCCACATCAGCCTCCGTGGGAGCCTTCCCGGCATCCCTCACCATGGCAGCAATAGCTTCCCCCCTGATTCTGGACAGCTCCTGCGCCGCCCGGTGCAGGATTTCAGCGCGTTCGCCAATGCTTTTGGACGCCCAGGAGGAACGGGCCCTGTCCGCCGTGACCAAGGCATGTTCAACCTGGTCAAAGTCCGCATAAGCGAATTTATAGGAAACTTCATTATGGCGGGACGGATCGCGCCCCACGCCCCACAGATTAGTCGTAATTTCCTCACCATCTATAACCAGAGGGATTTCCTCGCCGGATTTTTCCTTCTCCGCGGCAATCATCCCGTTGATCCATTCCGCATTCTGCCTCAGAGACCAGTCCGTATCCCGCTCGTTGGCAAAGGCATCCCGGTAATGTGAAGGCTGAATGGGGTCCGCAGCGCGGTTCTGCGTGCGGTTGGGTCCGTACTTCACCTCATCCTTTTCCTGACAGGCCTTCAAAAACCTCTTTTTCTGGACCTCCCAGCTCCGGGACCCCGGCGTCATGCCGAAGAGATCATGCAGGAAGTTCTCCTCACTGGTATTTTCATCCAGCCTCCGCACCAGGTAGGCAATGGCGCTGTGAAAATCTTCCTTCAGAACCACGGGGGCATAAAGGAGCAGACCGTCCGCCGCCTGGCGGATGACCCGCGCCTGATGGTTCGCCATCCCTTCCAGCATTTCGAATTCCACCTGGTCACGCACGCCTTCCCGCTCACGCAACAGCATGGCATAACACAAATCAAACAGGTTGTGGGAAGCCACGCCGAACTGCACATATCTGGCATTATCCGGCATGCAGCCGTAATGGAGCATTCTCTTGTAATTGGCATCCACCTGGGCTTTCGTGCCATATGGGGCCTGCGCCCAGCCATGCATGGAGGCCTCCACCTTCTCCATCGCCAGGTTGGCGCCTTTCACCAGGCGTATTTTGATGCGCGCTCCCCCCTGCTCCACGCGTTCCTTCGCCCAGGCGCACAGCTTCATTTGCTCCTCCCAGGAATCCGGCAAATAGGCCTGGAGCACAATTCCCGCCTCCAGATGCATGAATTCATCCTCCATCAACGTACGTTTGAACGCTTCCGCCGTCAGATGAAGATCACGGTATTCCTCCATATCCAGATTCACGAACTTGGGCTTTCTGGAACCGTCCGGCAACGTTACCGCATTGGTAATGGCCGCCCGGTACAGGATGCGCAGACGCTCCTGAATCAATTTGACGGTTTCTTCAAAGGCTACCAGATGAATCTGGCTGAAAATGGCTGAAATCTTGACGGAAATATAGTCACAGTCCTTGTCTGTCAGCCGGTCCACGACCTGCTGAAGACGGTGGTGCGCCTCGCTTTCACCCAGAATGGCCTCCCCTAACTGGTTGATGTTCATCCGGATGCCGCCCTTGCGCCTGCGGCGCAGGTGGGGGCGCAGTTTTCCATCCTCGGCAGGAAGAATTACATTGGAGCTCTCCTTTCTCAACTGGCTGGTAATCACGGGAATGACCACACCCGGAAATTGAGCGGAAAATCTCCCCCCCATCTTCATGGCGAAACGGTCGGCCGCAGACAAATAACGGGGAACGCCATATCCGTCCAGAAGATAGCGGAACAACTCCGCGCCCCGCGCCGGAGAAGAAGGACGGAACACCCGATCCGCCAGCGCCAGCGTAAACGCCTTGCCCGCCGGATCATTCATCATGCGCTCCATTTGCTGCGCCTGCCTCTTCTCTTTCCCTCTCATCCCGGCATTCGACTGCTTTAAAATGGACTCCGCCAGTTCCACAGCCTTGGCGGCCAGTTGCTGGTCAGTCCATTGGCCTCGGCGAGCCTCCGCCATCATGTCCGGGATGGATGAATCTGTCATAACGGTTCGAAGACTAGCCCCGGACAGGGGCAAAATCAAGCCAATTTGCCCGGTCCTTCCTGTGGAAAGAGGAATCACGGAAGAAAACGCATCCCTTGATTCCGTGACGGAAGCAGGGGGGCCTTCCTGTCCATTTCCGGCAACTCAGGAAAGACACATCAATCATACCGCGCAGCCGCCAGACGGGCTCTTCTCAGCTCTTCCCTGAGCTGGTGCGCCCGTCTGCCGCAAACGCTGGAACGGTTCATGTCCCGGACCTCTTCCAAAACCGCAACCGCCTGGTTGAAGGCATCCTCGCTTTCCGGAGTGTGGGCTTCCCGGTACAGAACCTTTTCCAGCCGCACCCAGAGGGGATGCACCATGGAGAGCAGAATTAACTGGCGCTCCTCCACGGATAACGAGGGGTCATCCGCGCAGGTACGCCATGCTTCCAGGCATGTTCGTATGGAAGAAGCTTTGCTGGCCCGGAAAGACTCGCCAAGCAATTCAGCCGTTTTCCTGTTTTTCTCCAGACGAAGGGCCGCCTCCCGGGCGTTAAGAAAAGCCGGAACCGTACAATTCAATTTTTCCAGACGCTTCATGGTGCCAGGATAATCCCGGAACCAGGCTTCCGGAGGCACCTGTTCCAGCTCCCGGCAAATGGAGGAGGCTTCTGCCGCAGGGTCCCCGCCCTTCGGAATATCATTCACCCGCGTCACCGGCCGCACGCGCTGCGCTTTTTCCGCAAGCAGGGACACTTTTTCCCGCAGAGAAGCTGCAGAGGCCCCTCTTTCCACCAGGTCGAACACACGTCCCTTGGAGTCAAGAAAAACCACGGAAGGCAGCATGCGCACACCATGCATCGCCGCACGGGACAGGCTGCCGTCTTCTTCCCAATCCTTCACGGAGGGATGTCTGGGAACCGTGACAAACTGCACGTCACGCACATATTCATCCAGCGCGCGGCGTTCTTCCGTGCCCGGCTGGAGAGCTTTCAACCAACGGGCTTCCGCTGAACCGGGTTCCTCTGAACCGTACACAACCAGAACAGGGGATGGAAGGGAGGGAGCCGCAGAACAGGAGACGGAAAGGGCATCCATTTCCGCACGTCCCGGAAACGCCAGCGCCAAAAACGCAATGACCGCTAAAGCCCTCATGAATAAACTGCCATCCATCAGCCCTTTCTGATGGTAATGCGCTTGTAACGGCTGTCCCCTTCTTCGGACTCCGTCACAATTCCGTCCATGGACTGAAGGGCATTATGCACCAGGCGGCGGTGGTAGGCATTCAACGGAGGCATCTTCATCGGCTTGCCGCTCTCCTGGACGCGTTCGGCCAGGGAACGGGCCTTTTCCAGCAAACGGGCTTCGTTGCGCTCCCGGTAATGGTCGCAATCCACCTTCACGCGGGGAGCATCTTCCATCTTGCGCTGGATCATGCGGTTGACCAGATACTGAAGGTCATCCAGCCTGTCCCCGTCCCCTCCAATGATATACTGTGAATCCGGGGAGGAAATATTCAGGCACACGATGCCGTCCGTTTCCGTTACTTCGATATCCGCGGAAAACCCCAGCGAAGCCAGAAGGCTCTTCAAACTCTGTTCAGCTATTTCTTGCACCGTCATTACTTTAAATTAATAGGAAAAGGGTTCCATACCGGAAAACCGCCTCGCGCCGGACGGCGCGGGCCTTGTCTCCAATACCCGATTGACATAAAAATCATAACCTATTTATTCCCCTCGTCTATGAAAATTTGTGGAAGCTCCGTTCCATATCATGTACGCAATGCCGTCCCTGCCCTGCCTTCCGGCAACACGGTTCCGTTCCACCTTCGGAACCAGATGCAGGAAACACCGCTCAGAAAGGAGGCGACTGTTTTCTGCCTGCCCGCGGACGTACCCCGGTTATCTCCGCTTCTCCCTGCCGCCAATGAAACATGGAATACAGGCATCCACAGCCATGCCAATCAAAAAGGCATCTCCGCACAGCCCGTTTTTTATTACATAAAATCTTAAATAACAGTTTCTATAAAAAAATTTTCATCAGCTCCGGAGAAATACTGATGACAAAACAGGACGAAACATCCCCGGAAAAAGGGAAGTCGAACTATTACCCACATAGAAAAATCCGGTCCCTCATGAACAAGCCAATGAAAAAAAAGAAACCGCCCATGGAAGACAGCGCCGCTCCTTTTCCCAATGGAAAAGAAGCCGCTCCCCATTATACGGATACAATTGATCCGGAATTGATCACCCCCACTCCAAAACCTACGCCGCCCAATGCGGAACCTTCCGCGCCCGGTTCCATGAAGATGCCGGATAACGCTACGGAAAAAATCAGGGAGCTGGATGCCATGCGCTCCAACGGCATGGGACAGGCCCTCACAAGCAACCTGGGAGTTAAAATATCCGATGATCAAAACACACTTAAAGCAGGAAGCAGAGGCCCATCTCTGCTTGAGGACTTCCACTTTCTGGAGAAAATGGCTCATTTTGACCAGGAGCGGATACCGGAACGCGTGGTTCACGCAAGAGGTTCCGGGGCACATGGTTATTTTCAGGTGTACAAATCCCTTTCCAAGTACACCAAAGCGGCTTTTTTGCAGGATCCGGGAGAAAAAACCCCGGTCTTTGTGCGTTTTTCCACCGTGCAGGGCTTCAGAGGATCTCCGGATACAGTAAGGGATATCCGCGGTTGGGCCACCAAATTCTATACCAAGGAAGGCAACTATGATCTGGTAGGCAACAACACGCCCGTCTTCTTCATTCAGGATGCCATCAAATTTCCGGATTTCGTCCATGCCGTCAAACCGGAACCCCACAATGAAATGCCCCAGGGGCAGACGGCCCATGACTCTTTCTGGGACTACGTCTCCCTGCAGCCGGAAACTCTGCACAATGTCATGTGGGCCATGTCGGACCGCGGCATCCCCAGAAGCTTCCGTACGATGGAAGGTTTCGGCATTCATACGTACAAATTGGTCAATGAAGAAGGAAAAAGCACTTTCGTCCGTTTCCACTGGAAACCGGTGTACGGGAAAAAATCCCTGGTGTGGGATGAAGCCCAGGTATTGACAGGACGCGATCCTGACTTCCACCGCAAGGATCTCTGGCAATCCATTGAAGCCGGAGATTATCCGGAATACGAGCTGGGTCTGCAGCTCATCCCGGAAGAGGACGCAGACCAATTCGACTTCGATATTCTGGACCCTACCAAGCTCATTCCTGAAGCACTGGTTCCCGTGGAAATCGTCGGGAAAATGGTGCTGAACCGCAACCCGGACAACTTCTTTGCGGAAACGGAACAGGCAGCCTTCTGCCCCGCCAATATCGTGCCGGGCATTGACTTTTCCGACGATCCTCTGCTCCAGGGCCGTATTTTCTCTTACAGCGATACCCAGCGGCACCGGCTGGGTGGAGCCAATTTCACGGAAATTCCCATCAACCGCCCCATTTGCCCCTTCCACAACAACCAGAGGGACGGCTTTCACCGTATGCAGATAGACGCCTCTCCGGCCAACTATGATCCCAATTCCATCGGGAACAACTGGCCGAGAGAAACTCCCCCGGAGAAAGGCGGCTTCACCACCAGCCCCCAGACGGTAAGCGGTGTCAAGGAACGTCTGCGGAGCCCCTCCTTCGCGGAATACTATTCCCACCCGCGGCTGTTCTGGATGAGTCAAACTCCCGTGGAACAGGAGCATATCATCAACGCGTTCAGTTTTGAGCTGGGGAAGGTGACGCGCCCCTATATCCGGGAACGCGTGGTGGACCTTCTGACGCGCATTGATCCGGACCTGGCAAGCGGAGTGGCCCGCAACCTGGGAATTGAACTCACCAGAGAACAACTCGGCAGGGAACTTCCCAGGCCCGTCTGCGGACTGGAAAAAGATCCGTCATTGAGCTTGTACGCCCATACGGACGGCAACCTTAAAGGCCTCCGCGTCTCTTTACTGGCAGCGGACGGCGTCAGCCTGAAATCCGTGAAAGAAATCTGCGACGCCCTGCATGAAGAAGGTATCCATCCCCAAATCATTGCCCCGCACATGGGAAGCGTAACAACGGAAGAAGGGGAAAGTCTGCCGGTTAATGGGACTCTGTCCGGCACTCCTTCCGTCCTGTTTGACTCCGTCATCGTCCCGGAAGGAGAACAAAGCATCGCAGCGCTCCTGAAAGACGGAGATGCCAAGTATCATTTGCGCCAGGCCTACAGGCACCTGAAAGCCATCGGACTTCCCGGCAACGCCAAAGCCATGCTTGAGGCAGCCTCCCTGCCCCAGGATATGGATGACGCCGGGCTGCTCATGCCGAAGGACACCAAGTCCCTGATGCTCCCCTTCATCACGGCCATGAAACAGCACCGCGTCTGGAGCCGAGAACCTAAAACCCTTGATTTCGGAGCCTAGATTCGTTTCTTATACAGGAACCGCTTCCATTTACGGGCTGCCCCGCCGAAAGGTGCGGCAGCCGTTTTTCACTAAAAAATCCGGGGGAGTTAAACAACACTTCGGGCAAATTGAAAAAGGGAGGGAGATACACTCAAAACGGGAACGGAAACCGGAATACAGCATGATGATAATTCCTTCTTAAAAGAAAACCCCACAAGCCTTTAAACTTGCAGGGTTTATTAATGGTACACGGAGAGGGATTCGAACCCCCGACCAACTGTGTGTAAGACAGCCGCTCTACCACTGAGCTATCCGTGCATGAGGTGGAAGGAATATATACCGGGAAAGCAGGCCCGGCAAGGAGAAAATGAAAAAAAATGCGTCCTCATTTCCCTGTTCTCCATGACTGTAAAATCCGGACACCACAAATTCCAGAAAATGGAAAGAAGGCAGACAAGGATTTCCTGTCCCTTTCCGGGAATATGTTTCCGTATTATTTCCGGAACCTGCTCCCCTACCTGACATCTACGCGCCGGAGCGCGCGGTAATGCAGGATAATGAAGAGAACGCACAATACGGCTTCGGACCAATAGAACATGTCTAACGCATCCCGACCGGAAGTGAAACCGTAGGAGTGCAGCCCCACTCCCAGCATATTGACGCCCCACCAGGCAAAGGCAATGATAACGCCGCCCACTACATTGCTGAAGTGGAGCAGCCAGGAAGACAGCCATCCGGCTTTCCGGGCATGCAATACGGTCAATTGCCACAGTACAATCATCAACGCTCCGTTTTCCTTGGGATCCCAGCCCCAGAAGCGCCCCCAGGATTCATTGCCCCAAATCCCCCCAAAAACCGTTCCCACCAGCGTAAACACCAGGGAAAAACACAAGATGCCGTAAGCCATGCGGTCCAGGGATTGTTCCGTTTTTCCGCCAATCAGGCGCAAGGGGGAAGCCAGCAGGTATATATGGGAGAGCACCGCCGCCAGCAACCCGGCCGCGTACCCCAGCACAATGGTAATGACATGGGTGGAAAGCAGGAAGTTGGAGCGCAGGATGGCCACCAGGGGATCCATATGGTCCACAGCCTGGGAGGCTTCATACAGAATACCCATCTGACAGGAGAAAGCCCCAAGCAAAAGCCCCGCCGCCAGTACGATTCCCTTTTTACTGAAAAGTTCCACCACAAGAGCGCAGAGCACTCCCATGCAGGCGATGAAGGCAATGGTTTCATACGTGTTGCCCACCGGGGACCTCATGGTGATGAGCATGCGGATGACCAGCGCCGCGGCCAGTACTACGGTTCCGCCCGCGCCTGTCAGCCACGCCAGGCTGAAACCTCCGGGCCGAAGAAAACGCCGCCAGAGGGGAGCGTTGGCGGCAGGGCGGAAAAGCGCACAGAGCAGCAGGCACACGAACGCCGCCACAAAAACGGCCAGGGAAATATAAAGCGGATCCAGACGGTAGTAGAAAATTTCTCTTTCCAGGCTGTGCCGCTCTCCGGCGGAGGCAGCTTCATTGGGTTGCGCCAGCTTTTCCAGCAGCAGGCCTTCCGCTTTCATCCGCAGTGCGGAAGCCTCCGCCCCTTCCATGCCGATAGCTTTGCGTTCCAGTAGGGACGCCATTGCCAAAAAGGCTCCGGCAGCTTTATCCGGGGCAGCCGTCCACAGGCGTTCTCCATCGCGGTCGGCAGAAGGAAACCAGCGTGGGAATTCCATCCGTTCCATGGCGGCAGGGTTTTCCAGCATGATCCGGGAGACAAGCATCCATCCCCGCATTACGTCAAAGTTGCGGGAAAGGGACAAAATTTCCTTCTGGGCTTCCGTCAGATTCGTTTCTCCCAACAAACGGATTTCCCGGACGGCACGGGTCATTTCCTCCCAGCGTTCCGCAAGCTGCGCGTAGGAGTATTTTTTACGCTTGTCTTTCTGGTCCGGCAGGTGCAGGCGCCTGACCACCTCTTCCCGATTGACCAGAAAAACAGGGTATTGTTCCGCCAGTTCCGGACGGAACATGCAGTCCAGCATCCATTCCACCGGGGAGAGCTTCCTTTTCCCTTCCGGCGTATCAACAACAAAGCTTCTTTTGCCCAGTGTCCGGAGCAGATGGAAGCCCGCATAAGTAGAAACAGGCTTCAGGCGGCCGCCGTCCTGGACGGCCATGGCCCCGGCCCGCTCCACCAAAAAGGGAGACCAGGGCACATAATGTTCCACCAGAACCGGATGGACGTCAGGCCGCGCCGCCAGCATGCCGACGCCAAAGATGGCCGCTACCAGCAGGCAAATGCCAGCCAGGCGCAGACGTTTTTTCCCGCCTGGGGCGGAAACGGCCTGCAGTTCATCCGTCGCCGCCGTTCCGGCAGATGCCAGACCGGGTTTGCGGCGCAGGTATCTGCCAAAAACACAGGCAAAATGCCACAGCAGCCCTACAGCGATGATGTAGGAGGACCATTTGGGCATTTGCTCCAGGGGATTATGGGAAGCACGGAGAATGGAGATAAGCCTGCCCGGATGCAGGGAATCCTGGCCCCAGCTCATCTGGTACAGCGTCCAGCCGGAAAGGCGCAGAGGCTCATTCATGCGGATAACGGCGTCATACTGACCGCCGGATTCCGGAAAAACGGTTATCTGGGATTCATAGGATTTAGGCTTGGAAGTCCCCGGATAAAACTCCGGCACAAAGCGGTTCAGGCGCAAATCAAACGGAAGGGAATACTCGTGCACCCGGTCCCCCTGGGGCAGTTCCACCTGTTCCACAGCCACCGTCATTTTGTTGCCCAGCATGATGCCGGCCAGCAGCAGCAAAATTCCCCCATGAGCCACCAGCACGCCTGCGTGCCTCCAAGTCCACCGGATACGGAATACCCCGCCTATGAGCAGGTTGGCGAACAGCAGGACACAAGTAATGCCCATGCCGGGCAAAGGCAGGGAAATCAGGGAGTTCTCCCCGCCCAGCGGTATCAGCACATAAGCCGCCCCGAAAAAAGACTCTATGGCAGCCTCCGACCCCATGGCAGAAGACAACCGCACCTGGTGCAGCGTCCCGGCAAAGGTCAGCACCAGAAGGATCAGCATCAGGGCAATGCCCAAGCCGTAGCTTCCGGCAAAATTCCAGAGGCTGCGTCCATATTTTTTCCATACCGCATCCGTTCGTTCCCTGTCCATCAGCGTAAGGCGTCCGTAGTCCAAAAAGAGGGCCGATTGCACGATCAACTCGTGAAACCGGCCCCAATCATATTCCTGGAGAAAAGGTTATTAAAAGTTGTCCGCCAGTTCTTCAAAGAATGCCTGGGGATGCGCACAGGCCGGACATACCTTGGGGGCAGTGGAACCGGTATGTACATAACCGCAGTTGCGGCACTTCCACTGGATTTCCTTTTCCTTGGCAAAAACCCTGCCTTCGCGCACATTTTCAGCCAGCTTGAGATAGCGGGCTTCATGGTGCTGCTCCACGGAGGCAATCTTGCGGAAAGTTTCCGCAATGGCGGGGAAGCCTTCCCTGTCCGCTACTTCGGCAAATGCAGGATACATGTCGGACCATTCGTCATGTTCACCGGCGGCGGCGGCCAGCAGACAATCCTCCGTAGATTCCAGGGGAGCCGTGCAGACGGCGTGCGTTACTTCAATGCAAGCGTCTTTCAGCAATTTGAAAAATACCTTGGCATGTTCCTTCTCATTGTCGGCCGTTTCCAGAAAGATAGCGGCAATCTGTTCGTAACCGGCCTTCTTGGCTACGCCGGCAAAGTAGGTGTAGCGGTTGCGCGCTTCTGACTCCCCGGCAAAAGCCTTGAGAAGATTCTTTTCTGTTTCTGTTCCTTTGATGGATTTCATAAATTAGTCATCTGGTTGCGTAAGCGAAAGCATCCTAATAAGACGCCGTGAAAAAAACAAGCAAATATTGAATGAATCTAAAAAATGTGCATATCCGGAAAAACATACGGCAGTTTCCTCATTTGGGAAAACTATCGCCATACACGCTTCTGCTGTCCCCCCATACGCGCCGGCAGCAAAACGGCATCCCGGGAAACAGGCAGGAACCCGTACCGCAGCATCAGGCCTAAGCATGAACCGGATCATTTGACACCCCCTGTGCAAACAGTAAAATTAAACGAAAAAAACCTTAAGCTCCATCCATGAATTCCGCCAATACCCCCTTATTGGAAACCGAGAGATTAATACTGAGAAAATTCACGGAAAATGATCTGGAGGCCCTGTTCAACATTTACAGCAATGAAGAGGTAAACACGTATTTGCCGTGGTTTCCATTAACCTCCCTGGAAGAAGCGGCGTCCCTGTTCAAAGAAAAGTACCAGGAAGTGTACAAACGGCCTTACGGGTATCATTACGCCATCTGCCCGAAAAACAGCAACCTTCCGGCAGGGTATATCCACGCAGGCACGGACGACAGCCATGACCTCGGCTACGGATTGCTTCAGGAGTTCTGGAACAGAGGCTTTGCCACGGAGGCGGCCAGGGCTGTTGTCGCCCGGTTGAAGAAAGACGGCATGCCCTACATCACGGCCACACACGATATCAGGAATCCCCGCAGCGGAGGCGTCATGAAACAGCTGGGCATGCGCTACCAATATTCTTATGAAGAGCTGTGGCAACCTAAAAATATTCCGGTCACTTTCCGCATGTACCAGTTGAATCTGGATGGACAGGAGGATCGGGTTTATCAGGAATACTGGAACAGGTCATCCGTCCGTTTCAAAGAAACTGGTATTTGAATTCCCAATACCCGGCCTCATCTTCAGGAGCTCCTTCCCGCCCTGGGAAACATTGCGGATACCTCCGCATCCGGTTATCTTTCCACCGGTTTTCCGGAGAAAGTCCTGCTCCACGGTTCTTCCAGCCTGTCCGGAACGCTTTCCAACTCCCGGAGTATTTTCTCCCGCTCTCGGGAAATCCGCTCCTGATCCGCAGAGGCCGGAACAGGCTGCTCCCCGGGCAGAGGCATCAGCCCGTCCGCCGTCCTGCCGCCGTCCGGGGCAATCGGCGGAGCAACAACCTTGCTGTCTTCATCCGTTTCCGGTTCAGGGCTGACCGGCTTCTGCTCATCCATCTTTCCGGTACTTTCCGGAACAGCCAGGTTCCGATACAGGAACACCAGGTCCCCCGCCTCCACAGCGCCGCTGCGGATATCCGCAGGAATGCGCGCACGCCCCATTCGCTCCTCCGTCACAATCAGGTTGGCGACTCTGCATTTTTCTTCCCGGCCCGGAGATTGGGAGATAAGCACGGTTCCCGGTTCATAAACATTCCCGGCCAGAGCAATCAGCACATAATGATGATTAGGATACACCTGCTCCACCTTGCCCACATATACGGGGGGAGGGACTGCTTTCTTAACGGGCTGCTGCACCTGCTGGGAACAGGAGGCCCCCAGCACCACAAACGCCGCCAGAACAGGCAGGGAAACAATTCGTCTCATGGGGAGTTTTTTCATCGTTTCATTCCACCAGCACCTTGCGTGGACGGTTGGTATTATCCGCCGGGGCAATAATGCCGCGGGATTCCAGCAAATCCATCATGCGCGCTGCACGGCCGTATCCAATGCTCAAACGCCGCTGCAGCAGGGAGGTGCTTACCTTACGTTCCACAACAGCCACTTCCAGGCACTTGGCATAGCATTCCTCTTCCGCGTCATCCAGCGGACTGTCCGCACCTCCGCGGGAAGGCTCGTCCAGGGACTTCTGAACCTCTTCATGGAATTTCTGCTTGGCCTGGGAAGCACAGTGGGCCACCAGGGCTTCCACTTCATCGTCAGAGATAAAGGCTCCCTGCGCCCGCTCCACCTGGGCGGAACCCGGCGGCAAATACAGAAGGTCTCCCTTGCCCACCAGTTTTTCCGCCCCCTGCCTGTCCAGAATCACACGGCTATCCGTACCGCTCGCCACCTGGAAAGCGATGCGCGTCGGGATATTGGCCTTGATCGTCCCCGTCACCACCTGCCTTCTTGGCGTCTGCGTCGCCACAATAAGGTGGATGCCTGCGGCACGGGCCTTTTGGGTAAGACGTCCAATATTCGTTTCTATGTCCGCTCCTACTGTCTGCATCAGGTCCGCAAGTTCGTCAATAATAATGACGATGTAGGGGAAGCGTTCAGGAATAACTCCGTCGTCCTCCAGATCCAGTTCATCATCTTCTTCCACAGGCCATTCCCCCTGGGATTCCAGGTCTCTGGCAATGGATTCCGCCAAAGATTCATCCACCTGCCCGTCTTCCGGTTCCTCCGTCTCTTGCGCAGGAACATCCGGCGGGCGCTTGTTGAAAGCTTCAAAGTTTCGCACACCCACCTTGGCAAAGCAATGATAGCGGTGCTCCATTTCATTCACGCACCAACGCAGGGCATTGGGAACTTTCTTGGGATCCGTCACCACCGGAACAATCAGATGCGGCAGCTTGGAATAAGGCTGCATTTCCACCACTTTCGGATCCACCAGAATAAGCCTCAGTTCATCCGGACGGAATTTCAGGAGCATGGAGGAAATAATGCTGTTAATGCACACGGATTTTCCGGATCCGGTGGCGCCGGCCACCAACAGGTGCGGCATGGACGCCAAGTCCCCGATCACGGTACGTCCATACACGTCCTTCCCCAGCGCCAGCGGAATCTTTTTCTTGGGGGAACAAAAAGCGGGATCCTGCAAAAGTTCCCGCAGGGGAACGGCCACCTTCTTCCGGTTGACGATTTCAATACCTACCGTATCCTTGCCCGGAATGGGGGCCACGATGTTCACGCTTTCCGCCTTGGTCGCCAGCGCAATATCCTTCGCATACTGGTCAAAAGTATTTACGCGCACGCCGCGCGCGGGATACACTTCATAACGGGTGATGGTCGGGCCTCGGGTAATATCCCCAGGCGTCACGTCCACGCGGAATGTCGTCAGAGTATCAATAATCTTCTGCTGTATTTCCAGCATTTCTTCCTTGTCCTCTGCCGTAGGGCCTTCCGGCTTTTCTTCATAATGCAGCAGTTCAAAGGGAGGCAGCTCATACTCGCGGAATTCCTCCGTGGGAGGAGTGGACAATTTGGAAAAAGGCTGCTCTTTGGGCGCGGGCTTCATTTCCGCCGGTTCCGCAACGGTAATCCTGGGGCGCGGAGCCAGGGGAAGGCGGCCCTGGGTTCGCGGGGCGCTGGGAGGCGGAACAGAATCCTCCGGCTTGGACGGAGCAACCGCCGCCGCTTCATGATACAAACTTTCCAGATCGTCCCCGGTGCGCTGCAGACGGGGAACGGAAGCCCGGCCCTTTCTAACCGGCCTGGGAGCGGACAAAGCGGCATCTTCCATGCTGGCCCTCACGCGGGCAGCTTCCCTGGCAAGCAGAGCGGTCTGTCGCGCCAGTTTTTTTTCCTTCCTGTTCATACGCCAGGCACGCCATTCCCGCAGCATGGCCCGGCAAAACGGCCGGGGACGCATCCCGGCGGCATAAACCAAGGCCAGCAAATAGCCCAGCCCGGAAAACGCCAGCACAGCGGATCTCCCGGCCAACGGAAGAAACAGACCAGTTCCCAGCAAATGGCCCGCCAGCCCCCCGGCGCCCTGAATCTGGTGGCGCGCCACCCATTCATTCCCCGGCACATGCCCGGCCGTCAGAAACAGGCATCCGAACAACAACAGGAACAAACCGCCGTAAACCACGCTTCGGGGCAGCCTTCCATGGTGGAGCAGGCGGTAAAGCCCCCACCACTCCAACAGGATAACCAGCATCCAGGCCATGCCTCCCAGCATCCAATAAAAAATTCCTGCACCATATAATCCCGCCGTTCCCAGCACATTGGAGGTACCCGGTATAACCAGCCCGGAGCCATTTAAATAACTCCAGCCTATTTCCCGCACATCAAATGTCAGCATAGCAGCCAGAAGAGCCACCCCCCCCAACAAAGACACGGCACCCCATGCCATTCCAATCCAAACAGGGGAACGCCCCTCTTCATGCTCAAATGCATGACGTTCCTGCATATCCAATGCCATACCTGTTTCTATTCTAGCAATTCTTCGCCCCAAACTCAAGGCTAAACAGGGAAGAAAAAGAATTGCCCGAATCCGCTTCCCTCAAAACAGGAATTGCCGGCTTACGGACCGGAAATACGGTTTTTAAACACTTTTGCCACTCTGGAAGAGTATCGCCAGGAATTCCCTTTTTTACCTGAGAAAAGACCGCCCCTGCACCGCAAATCAATAAAACCGAATCAATTTCAATGATTATTTTTCATATCCATTTGATTATTTATTATTAGCCTAAATATCTATTAAAAAAAATGTGCCGTTCGACATTTTTTCATGAGTTATGAAACATCCAGCGAATTTCAAATCCGTTACTTACTGAAATCAGTTGCTGTTTACCTGCTATTTATGAGAAGAATCGCCTCTATTTCCATGTTGGCTGTGGTATCCGCGCTTTCCGCGAGTGCTGCTACTGTATTATTTGATTTTAACAGTTCTCTGCTTCCGGAAACTCCTGCCAAGACTGTTTCTGTAACCGATTCCGGTTCAGGATTTGTTGCAACCCTGGCTACGGCATCCTCTTCCGCGAATCTGGGTTCTGCTTCTTCCGCCGCTTCTGGGGACTGGGTTTCCTCCGGAACTTCTTTTGATACACAGGGATTGGATTCTTTCATGGAAAACCAGATTTCTTTCGGAAACTCTTGGCAGACCTTTATCTCCGGCCCCAAAGGATCTTCTCTTTCCCTGACTATTTCCGGTCTGGTGGCTGGTGCTTCCTACCAGATTGCCCTTGTTACCGGGTGTCCGTTTGAGGGGGCCGGTGCCTGGAATTCCCTGGTGACTTCCAATACCTACGGCAGCGCGGATCCTTCCATAGGTGCGAACTCTCAGACAATTCAGGCCCGGACTCCCACGGGGTACACCATTAGTGACGTTATTGCCAATGAAGATGGCGAAATTATTCTGACGGTGAATACTCCGGGTTCCGCCCACACGCCTACGTTCAATGCTCTGGCTATTTCCGGAGAAACAGCCAGCGTTCCGGAACCGGCCACGGCGTCCCTGAGCCTGCTGGGGCTGGTGGCCCTGATGGCTCGCCGCCGAAGAGCTTGAGAATCTCTTTTCCGGCAGTTAAAAATGTTGTTGCCTGCAAGGTTCTGCCTTGCAGGCAATTTTTTGTAATCATCCGATTTGAGAAAACTGGGCCGTCCGGGTGACCGTTTTTTCCTGGCGGAACTCTTGCTCCGGAGGAAATAAGGCTCCTGCTTCTTTGACATTGCGGGAACGTTCTTCATCCGTTACTCTTTGCTCCGCCGTGGAGAGAAATTATCATCATTGCGTGGAACGCAACAGGGAATTGATTCCGCCGGATACGGATATGTTCCGGGTCATGGACGGGGCAGGGGATGGAATCCCCGGTGTCTTTGTGGATCAGATGGCGGATCGTATTCTCGTTTCCACACGCGGCTGTTCCATTCCTGCAGACCTGGAAAGCGAACTCCGGGATACGGGCATGCCCGTATCCCATAAAAAACTGGAACGAAACCAAAAAGAGACGTTCTGGACATCTTGGTTTTCTGTGGCGGTGTTATTCCCGTCCGGGACTATGACTTCCTGAAGGAAAACGGAGTTGTGGCTATCTTCGGCCCGGGTATCAACATTCCGGAAGCTTCCAGGGGAATCGTGGAAGCTCTTAACGAACAGTATGCTGAATAAGTATAAATCGTTGTTGGTCAATGTAATGACCTGTGAGAAACCGGATGAAAAATTCGGACTCTTTTTTTGCGGGCGGATTAACTATCCGCTGTCAAACTATTTTTTTAAAAAAAAGGAATTTACGCAGATTCACAGGCGGAAAAAACAGATTGGCAAATCATAGAGAATATCTGTGAATGTTTTTTGGCCGAGCTTATTTCAAATTTCATGATATATAATAAATATAATTTGATTTTCAATCAATTATGACATTTACCCATCATTGTGCGAGGACATTGTGCAATACATGGTTTTTTCCAGCGGATAGTTAATCCGCTAATTGAGAATGCTCTTCCTCATGGCATTGAAATTACAATCCGTTAACCAGTCACGACTTTCATGTGCAGGCAAGTCAGCGGCCACTCCCCGGCATTTTACCCGGCGGTACTGCTTCTGCCAGTATCTTTTCATTATTGATGATTATTTTCCCGATTTTTCCATGTGAGGGGAAATATATCCCCCTTTTTCAAACCCTTGCTTGTTTCAAACAAAAAAAAATCAAAATCATCAAATTTAAAATGATGACTGAACATATAGCGGCCTTTTTCTTTCAAACTTCCGGAAGATTAAAAGCATGGAGGGCATCACGCCATTCCCGTGGTGCTTCCGGGCCAAGGAAGAAAATCCTTTGAGCCGGAATGGCCTCTTTCCCTGTTTTTATCGCCATCTTTCCTCCCAAAAGCAACGTTTCCTCCTCCCTCACCAAATGAATACAAACAACCTCATCAATAAAGTCATTCTGTGCTCCCTGGCCATGGCCGGAGCCGCTCTCCTGCCCTCCTGCGTCAGCCCCAAGGAAGTCCTCTATATCCAGGATGTTTCCGGAAACTCCAGGGAAACCATCAAGGCAAACTACCAGACAACCATCCAGAAGGATGACCAACTCTATATCGCAGTCAGCAGCAAGCAGCCGGAGCTCACCGCCCCCTTTGCCATGTCTGAAATCGGTTCCTCCAGCGGCACCTCCAGTAACAAACCCAAAGGATATTTGGTGGATGCCCAGGGCTGCATCGTCCTGCCCGTCATCGGCAAAATGAAGGCTGCGGGCAAAACCTGCTCCCAGCTGGCCTCCGACATTGCCGCTACTCTCAAGAACAATGACTACATCCGGGATGCCTCCGTCAATGTTCAGATCATGAACTTCAAATTCTCCGTTCTGGGCGAAGTCAATGCTCCCGGAACCTACACTATTGAAGGACAGCGCGTAACCATTCTTGAGGCCATCAGCCGGGCCGGAGACCTTAATATTGACGGCAACCGGGACGTCACGCTAATCCGGGAAACCAACGGAACCCGCCAAATCGCCAGTATCGACCTGCGCAGCAAGGATTTGTTCACTTCTCCTTATTATTACATCCAGCAAAACGACATCATTTACGTGACACCCTCAGACCGCAAGGTCAACACGCGCAGCGACGCTGCTCAATGGTACGGCTGGGGCCTCTCCGGGCTTGGTGTCACTCTGGCCGTGATCGCCCTGTGCCTGTAACGGACATTCCGCCTCTTTCTCATCCGGCTTAATCATACCTGTGAACGGAAATATAGGGACGGTCCGATTGCATCGGACCGCTTCCCCAGGGGTCCAGTATTTCCAAACAACATTCCACCCTCTTTCCTCCATGGCAAATAATACCGCTCCCACTCCGCCTGTTACGGAAAACACAGAAGAAACAACTTCCTTGGACACGGTGCTGCTCGTCCTGCGCCGCTACTGGTTTATCATCATTCTGGCAGCCCTCGCCGGAGGTACGGCGGCTTACTACCTAGCCGGCCGACAGAATTACATTTACCAGAAGACGGCCAGCGTCCTGATGCGCGATGCCAAAACGAGCAGTGACGCATCTTCGGAACGCATTATGGCAGAGCTGGGCATCGATTCCGGCGCAGCCAACCTGGCCAACGAAAGCTTCATCCTCAAATCCACCGCATTAATGAAAAAAGTGGTGGAAGACCTCAATCTCAACACTTCCTATTGGCAAAAAAAAGATTTCAGGGAAATCGACCTCTACAAAACCAGCCCCCTGCTGGTCCATTTTGAACGGATCGATAAGCAACGAGCCTGTACCCTGCAGATCACGCCTCTAGATGAAAAGAGGTTCATGCTTAGCCATTCCAATAACCAGGGGGAATCAGTCCAGCTGGAAGGGTTTTACGGAAAACCTCTTACACTTCCCTTTGCCGTCATTTCCATCCATCCAACATCCCTGATGACCGATGCGTGGAATGAAAAAACTGTCATTGTCCGGCACAAGCCCGTGCTTGAAACTGCTAACAACCTGCTCCACGGACTGACAGTCACCCGTCCGGACGCCAAAGAATCCAGCCTTCTGGAAATGTCCCTGACGGCCAGTAATCCCCAGAAAGCGGAAGACGTCCTTAACCACCTCATCCAGGTTTACAACCAAATTTCCAAGGATGAACGAAACAAGGCGGCCCTTAAAACGGAAAACTTCATCCAGAGCCGCCTGAAAGAACTCGGAGCCGCCCTGAGTGACGTGGACAAAAAGATCACCGAATTCAAGACGAAAAGCGACATTGTCAAGGATACGGATACCACCATGAGCGCGGACTTCAGCACGTCCCAGGCGCTGGAAAAAGAAATTTTCGATCTCGAAACACAAATCAAACTGGCAGCCATCCTGGCAGACAATCTTAAGGAAACCGAACGCAAACAGGGCCTGATTTCCGTGGAAACCGGACTTCCCGATTCCGGTATTGCCCGGCAGATAGAACACTATAACGAAGCCTATCTGGAATATCAGAAAATTGCAGGAAGCGCCGGTTCCCAGAACCCAATTACAGTGAGCTTGCGCGACAGGATGAATTCCACCAGGGCGGCCGCCAACAAAGCTCTTTCCAACTACCGTAGCAATTTGAATCTCAAGCTCAACCAGCTCATCAGCAAACGGGATTCCCTTACTGAACGACTCACGGAGACAGCAAGCAGGGAACAGGAAATCATTCCCCTGGTCCGCGAACACAAGGTTAAGGAGGAACTTTACCTGATGCTCTTAAGCAAGGAACAGGAAAACGCCCTGGCTATGGCGGTAACGGAATCCAGCGCCCGGGTTCTGGAAACCGCCCATGGGCCCAACTTTCCCATTTCCCCAAAAACCATTCAATACATCGCGGGAGGAACGGCGGGAGGTGCCCTGTTCAGCATATTTGCCTTCATGGGAGCGGCCATGTTGAACAACAAGGTTAACAATAAACACGATCTCCCGTCCACAAACAGGCAGCCTGTCATTGCCGAACTGCCCCAGATGAACAAAAAAGAAAGTAGAAATACCGGTCTTTTCATTCAGGACGAACATTCCGTCATCGCGGAATGCTTCCACATCCTGCGCAATAACGTAGATTCCATGCTCCCCAGACCGGAACAGGGAGGACACGTCATTCTGGTTACCTCTACCCTCCCCGGAGAAGGGAAAACCTTCACCTCCGCCAATCTGGCCGCAGCTTTCGCCTATGCCGGCAAAAAAGTACTGCTTATTGACGGAGATTTCCGCAAATCCTCCCTGACCCGGCGTCTCGGCGGTTCCGGACGCAAAGGACTCACTTCCATTCTGCTCCAACAGAGCTCCGACACCACCGGCATCATTCGCCCCCTAAGGGAAAACTCCCGCGGAATGGATATCCTTTACACCGGCCCCATGGTGCCCAATCCGGTTACCCTGCTCAGTCATCCTCTGCTGGGTCAAATCCTGGGCATCCTGAAAAAACAATATGACGCCGTTATCATCGACGCTCCGCCCTACGGCATTCTGGCAGACACCGCCATTCTGGCATCCCTGAGCGATATTACCCTGTACGCCGTGCGCAGCGGAAAAATCGACAAACGGTATCTGCTCCAAATCCAGCAACTGGCCGATCAGGGAAAACTTCCCAATATGGCGTACATCATCAACGGCGTCAACTTCAAGTCCTCCAGTTACAGCTACTATGGCTACGGATACGGTTACCAATACGGATACGGCTCCGGAGAACCACGGCAAACCACCAGGAAACAAGATTAATAAGACACAGGCAATGCATAAGCCCAAGGCTTTCTTCCCTGCTCTTTACTCTTTTCGGCAGCAATCATGTTCGGCAACCTGTTCACTCCCCGGTATGCGACATCCAGCCTCTTTCCGGACGGCATGGACATGCACACCCATATTCTATGGGGAGTTGACGACGGAGCCGCCTGCCTTGAAGAAAGCCTGGGAATCATTCGCCGGCTCAAGGCCATGGGACTCAAAGGAGCTTACTGCACCCCCCATATCATGGCGCGCTACCCGGACAATACGCCCGATTTCCTGCGCCGCCGTTTTGACCAGTTGCTTGCCGACACCAGGGAAGAACAATTCCAGCTCCGGCTCGCGGCGGAATACATGCTGGACAACCAGTTCAATGAGCAGCTGCGCCGATACACTCCCCTGACCTACGACGGAATCCACCTGCTGGTGGAACTGCCCCAGTACTACCTTCCTGGCGCCTGGAAGGACATGATCAGCTCCGTCCGGGACAAAGGCTATACCCCTGTCCTGGCGCACCCTGAACGCTATGGCCGCCTCCTGCAACAGGAAGATTTCCTCCAACTGGCCCGGCAGGAAGGCGTCAAATATCAGGGCAATGTCGGCTCCCTGAAAGGATTTTACGGCAAATCCGCCGCAGCCCTGGCACAAACGTTCCGCACCCGTCAACTTTACGAATGGTGGGGGACAGACAGCCACAACATCGCCATGGCCAAACGCATGCCTCTGAAAAACTAACTCCGCCTACCCTATTAACAACCTCTCGTACTACACCCATGTCAGCCCCTATAACTAATATCCCCTTCAGCAACCCGCTGTATCGTAATCATAATTTTTACAGACGCTACGGAAAACGCGCCCTGGATTTCACGGGTGCACTCTTCGGCCTTATATGCCTGTTTCCGGTATTAGCCATTCTGGCTATTCTGCTGGCCATCGTCCAGCGGACATCTCCCTTCTTCCTGCAAAAGCGCATCGGGCACGGCCTCAAACCCTTTCATATCATCAAATTCAAAACCATGAAAGACACCAGGGACAAAGAAGGGAACCTGCTCCCGGATGAAGAACGCACAACAGTCTTGGGCTCCCTGCTGCGCAGCACCTCCTTGGACGAACTGCCTGAACTCATCAACGTTCTGTTGGGGGACATGAGCTTTATCGGCCCACGCCCCTGGATTCCCGATCAAATGGCCATTTTTACCCCTTCCACCCGGAAAAAAAGAATGTCCCTGCGCCCGGGCATCACGGGGCTGGCCCAGATTCGCGGGCGCAACAACCTCACCTTCCGTCAGCGGGTATGTTATGACCTGAGCTACCAACGCCACCTGACCTTCCGGTACGACCTGAATATCCTTTTTTACACCTTCCTCAAGGTTGTCGAGAGAGAAGGTATTCAGCAGCGTCCGGATGCCCTGAGTACACCGGCCCGTGTACTGAAGCCCAGAGATTTGATGACCTACGGATTGAAAGAAAATACGCAACTCATTTTAAGAAGTATCCGAAAAGAACCTGTCCCCTCCTTGAGCGTACCCGCCCATCCCTTGATCCCCAAAGACTTGCCTACCAAAGGTCTCAGGGCAAATACCCAGCTTATCATGAGGAGCCATCAGAAAAGCATCCAATAAATTTCCTCCACTCCCCCCCGCCAAAAATGAAAATTTCAGTCATTACGGTTTGTTATAACAGCATTGCAACACTGCAAGACACGCTGGAAAGCATTCTGCGGCAAACCTACCCGGACGTGGAAAGCATTGTGGTGGACGGGGCCAGCAAGGACGGAACCGTGGAATTGATTGAAAAATACAGTCATCAATTTTCCGGCCGCATGAAATGGCTATCCGAGCCGGACAAGGGAATTTATGATGCCATGAACAAGGGGATAGGCATGGCCACAGGAGATGTCATCGGTTTTCTGAATGCGGATGACTATTACCAGGACGAAAATGTACTGAAAGCCATCGCCAGGGCATTTGCCTGGCATGGAACAGATGCCGTACACGGTAATCTGCACTACATCAACGGAGTAAGGGACACCGTACGCACATGGCGCGGAACGGAATACAGTCCTGGATCCTTCCAGCGCGGCTGGAGCCCGGCACACCCCACATTCTATTGTAAAAAGGACTGCTTTACCCGTTACGGCGGCTTTGATCCTGCTATAGGCAGCGCGGCGGACTTTGAGCTGATGATGCGCTTTATAGAAAAAAACAGCATTTCCACCGCCTATATCGACCGCGACATGGTATTCATGCGCACCGGAGGCTCCAGTACGGCGGGCCTGAGAGCCATTCTGAGGAATACGCGCCAGAACAAGCAGGCATTCAAAAAAAACGGCATCCCTTACCCGTGGCATTACGGAGTAACCCGGCTGCTGGCCAAGGCTGGCAGTATGCGCAATCCCATCCTTTACCTGTTCAAAACCCGTTAAATTTTCTGTTCCCATTCCTTTCCGTCACGCCGTCATGAACCTGATTTTCTATTTTGACCAACCCATCCTGCCCCGTGCGGGAGGAACGGAACGGGCGGCATATCTTCTGGCGCAAGCCCTGTCGCGGCACGGCCACCGTATTTCCTTCCTGTCTCTCCAACAGGCGGATGTTCCTCCCGGCGGACTGCCTTATTTCACCCTTCCGCGGCAGGACACGCTCTTCTGCAGGGAAAACAGGGAATATGTGGAAAATCTATGCTCCGCACAAAAGACGGACGGCATCATCAACTGCGGGGCCAATCAGGATGACTCCTTTTTCTTCAGCCATGAACACCTTGACATCCGGGCTTCCATCATTTCCTGGATTTCCTTTGACGTCCGCACAGGGCTGGATTATTTCTCCTGCCTGCTCCGGAAGGATTTCTCCACCTGGGGCAATACCATGAAAACGCTGTTGCGCCATGCGCTGCTGCCCTGTAAAAAACACGCGGCCGTCAGCAACAAGATGAGGAAATACAGGGATATGTTCCGCGGATCGGACAAGGTGGTCTTTCTCTCCCCCCGGTATACGGAAGACGCCCTCCAGCTGGCGGGCCCCCCGGAAAGGGCCCGGCTGTACGCCATTCCCAACCTGCTGACTTATGATCCCGTTCAGCCTGACCTTTCCGGGAAGGAAAACGCCGTTCTTTATGTGGGACGGATGGCGGATTCCCCCAAAAAGGTGGATCGCCTGCTGAACGTCTGGAAAAAAGTGCAGCCGCTTCATCCGGACTGGCATCTGTACCTGGTGGGGGATGGCCCGGAACGCGGCAATCTGGAACGGATGGCGGCGCGGCTGAAGCTGGAAAACATCCATTTTGAGGGCGTCCGGGAACCCTCTTCCTATTACCGCAAGGCCAGAATACTCTGCCTCACCTCCACCCACGAAGGTATGCCCATGGTGATTAACGAAGCTCTCTCCTACGGCTGCGTCCCCGTGGTTTTCAACAGTTTCCACGCTGCTGAAGACATGCTGCCGGACCGGGAGACGGGACGGCTCATCCCGCCCTTCAGCCTGCGCCTCTTCGCGCGGGAACTGGATGAACTGATGAAAGGCCCCTACGTCCCTCCCTGCACCAAAGTATTAGCGAACTATCAACCGGAAAAGGTTATTCCCCTGTGGATGGAATGCCTGCAGGACCAGCCATGAGCAACATCGTCATCTATCTTCCCAATGAACCCCTGGGCAAACAGGGCGGCATGGAGCGGGCCACTCATCACCTGGCAGCCATGCTTGCCGGTGAAGGCCACCGGGTAACCCTCCTCTGCAGAAATAAAAACAGGCTGGGGGAAAAATACGTGCCTCCGGTGGATCTCGTGTTCATTCCCGCCTCCCTCAGCCGGAGGGAAGAACAGAATTTTCTGCTTAACCTGATTAAGGAAAGAGGAATTGAGACCATCATCGACCAGACGGAAGGAGGAATTGTGGGGCGGTGGGGAATTTTCCGGCGTCGCGGGCACATGAACGGGGTTTCCGTTAAACTCATTGCCGTGCAGCACAGCTCCCAATATACCTACCTGAAACATTACCGGACCGTCAACCGGAAGCCCGCCGGACGCGGCCTGATCGGCAAGACACGTTCATTTTTCTATAATACGTTTATCCTGGCATTAAAAAAATGCAGGGCCGTTTTGCTTCAGCGCAGCCTGTTCCGGGAACTGGCTTCAGACTATGACCAGATAGTGACGCTCTCGGAAGGGGGCATTGAAGAATTCAAAAAACTGTGTCCCTCCGTCCCCGGGAACAAGCTCTCCTGTATTCCCAATATCGTGGAACCGCCCTCTCTTCCTAGGGAAGAGAAAAAAGAACCGCGCTGCCTGTTTGTCGGCAGGCTGGACAACCCCTCAAAAGGAGTGGACAGGCTCCTGCGCATATGGGAAAAAGTGGAAAAAGCATGCCCGGACTGGCATCTGGATATTGTGGGTGACGGGCCGGATGCGGAGCTGCTTAAGGATTCCGCCCAAAAACTGGGGCTTTCCCGAATTGCCTTCCATGGCTTTCAAAATCCGGAACCTTACTATTCCAGAGCCTCCGTATTCTGCATGACTTCCACGTTTGAGGGATTCGGCCTCGTTCTTGTAGAAGCCATGCAGCACGGGTGCGTTCCTATTGCCTTTGACAGCTACCCTGCCGTCCGGGATATTATCTCCCACGGGGAAAACGGCATCCTCATTCCCCCCTTTCAGGAAGAAGATTACTCAAACGCTATCATGGCCCTGACGAACAATCCCGACGAGATGAAACGGTTCAGCCTTCACAGCCTCAGCATATCCCAAAAATTCAGCCCCGCAAACCTGGCATCCAGGTGGAACGCCATTTTGTAGGATCAGAAAAACGTTATCAAATCATTGGCAGAGATGAAAATTTGTTTTGTCGCATGGTCGGATTTCGGAATAGGAGGCGTCCCAAAAGTGCTGACCTGTCTGATGGACGCCTTGTCACGCAACCATGACGTAAGCCTCTATTCCCTGAAAAACCTTCCGCAGTCAGGCATTCACGGAATCAACCGGGAACAAATTCATATCTACTGCAAGGAAATGAATTTATATGAGAAAGTTCGCCGCTCCGCGGCGGACATTCTTGTCACCAAAACCCCTCTGTTCAGCTCCGCCCTCGGCTGCCGGCTATACGCGGCCGCGCGCTACACGTCAGGCTTCAAAAAAGCGCTGACGAACCACCTCAATAAACATCAATATGATGTGGTCATTTTTGGTTCCGGATTTGAAGACTCCCTGCTTCTCGCCCTTACCAAAAAGAAGCTCCTGCCCAGCATGAGAATCATGACGTGGTCCCATGCCTCCTATGACAATTATTTCACCAACATGGGTGCCTTCTTCTCCCGGTACATGAAGGAGGCCATCAAGGCGTATTACCATCGTTTCGATGAAGTCATCGTCCTGTCTGACGGGGACGAAAAAGAATTCAAGGAAAAACATCATCTTCCCGCCCGCCGGATTTACAACCCCAACACGATGAAACCGGCCGGAAAATCGTCCCTCACCAGCAAAACGTTCGTTTACGTCGGAGCTCTCTCCCGCCAAAAAGGGACTGATCTGGCCGTCCGCGCGTTCCGCAGATTCATTGAAACGGACCAGGAATGGAATCTCCATATTTATGGGGATGGCCCGCTGAAAGGATGGATTGAAGAATATATATCCTCCAACGGTTTGCACCACCGAATCATTCTGCACGGGCCCTGCGGAAATATGGAGGAAGAATTTCCCCGCCATTCCATCCTGGTCTTTCCCTCCCGCTGCGAAGGCTTCGGACTCGTCCAGGTGGAAGCCATGTGCTGCGGGCTGCCTATTCTGGCGGCGGATATACCTATCTGCCGGGAAATAGTAGGAAAACATCACGCCGGCATCTTTTTTGAGTCGGACAATCCGGAAGACCTGTACCGGGCCATGCGCGAGATGACGTCCTCAGACCTCTCCACCTATGCGGCAAACGGACTGGCCGCGGCGCCCCTATTCAACCTGGAGCAGACTGTCTCTGAATGGGAAAACATGTTCAACGCAGTAAAATCATGAAACATTTAACATTACTGGAACCTATCAGAAAAGAAGGCAATTACCAATTCTTCATGCAATGGTTCGCGGACGCATGGACAACCAGCGGGGGACAAACGGTCAAGGGAATCTCCGTTCCGTGGAATCTGCGTCTGTTGATCGCCAAATCCCGCGTTTCACGGAATTTCCGCCTGTTCACCAGTTCACGCAGGGCGCTGCTGGTGCCGGGAGCCGGTTATCCGGATTCATTCGCGTGGCCGTTCGGTTATGCAAATGAAATCGTGCCCATGCTGTGGGACGTCTGGCCCCGGTACTGGCCGCGCCTCATCTCCTCCCTGAGACGCCACCATGTGCAAACATTGTTGTGCACCTCATCCCAGGTTTGCGAATACGTGGCGGAAAAACTTCCGCATATTCACGCTGTTCATGTTCCGGAAGGCATAGACCCCGCCGGCTACCGGGACGGAGGCCCCCTGGAGGGACGCCGGACGGACATTCTCCAGATCGGGCGCCTGATGCAGCCCGTGCACGAGGCCATTCTTCAAATGCGGCAGTCGTCTCCCCGCCTCAGCTATCTTTACCCGGAAGAGCCGGGCTGCCTCGTCTTTCCGGACTTTCCTTCGCTGTGCGAAGGACTGGCTTCCTCAAAAATCGTCATCTGCTACCCGCGCTGCCGAACCCACCCGGAAATGGCGGGCGATGTGGAAACGCTGACGCAGCGCTACTGGGAATGCATGCTTTCCGGAACGCTCATTGTCGGCCATGCCCCCAAGGAACTGGTCGATCTGCTGGGGTACAATCCCGTCATTGAACTGGAGACGGATGAAGATATCGGCAGCCGGCTGTCCCAGATTCTGGACAACATCTCCTCCTATCAGGAATTGGCGGATAAAAACCTGGCCGCCGCCCGGGAAAACGCATCATGGGATACAAGAATGACCCGTCTCCTTCCGCAATTGCGCCAACTGGGATATATGCAGTAACAATCTTTTTCAGTTTCACTCAAAACCAGCGAATCCGGACATGGCCGCACTCTGCAAATACTGGGCTTTTGCCTTCATTCTCTGCCAGCTTGGCCAGCAGCACATGCTCTTAAACAGCATTGGCTCCATGGGGTCTTTCTTTCTTCTGGGGCTGGGAGCTCTGTTGCTGCTGATCAACTCCGGGCGCGTCTTTGACCGGAAGACGGTCTCATCATCTCCTTTCATCTATTCCTTCGTCTTCATTTTCATCCTGTATCAATTCACATTCGGTATTTTTGACCTTAATGAGAAAACGGGAATTTATCTGATTGCCAAGGTCGTCTGCTGCCTGATGATTGCGCTTTCCGTCCAGAAGGACCTGTCATTCTATTTACAGCGCCTCATGCCGATTCTGGCGGCCGTCACCAGCCTGCTCATCCTTCTCGGCTTTGTTCACAACAACGTTATTTTTGAGGGCCGCCACACCCTGGGATTCTGCAACGCAAATGGGCTGGGAGCTATCTCCTCATTATGCGCAGGAGCCATGATTCTGGATTCTTCCGACCGCTCAAAGAAAAAAATCGCCATCATCCTTCTATGCGTCCTGGCCACATTCCTTTCCGGCAGCCGGGCTTCCATAGGCATTCTCTGTTTGACCTTCGTCATCAAATACGGTCTGAACGTTAAATTTCTGGCAGTACTCCTGGCCGGAGTGCTCGCCTGGCAAATCATCCTGCCCATGGCGGGAATCTCTTCCACCGGCCTGAACCGGTTCACGGAATCCGTGGAAAATATGGATTTCTCATCCTCCCGGGAAGGCGAACGGAAAGCAACCCTCATCATGATTGCCGAATCCCCCATCCTGGGAAACGGCTTTGACGTGGAACAGAGCGAAAAAGCCAAGGCGGTAAGCGGCCTTGGGTCCCATAACGGCTATCTTGACATCATGAAAATGATAGGCATTCCCTACTCTATTTTCCTGTTTGCGTTCATGGCATATTATACCTGCTCCGTCTGGCGGAAATTCCACAAATCCGCCTGCGATTATGACAGGATACACCTGTTCGTCATTATCTCCGTTCTCATCGCCGCCAACTTCGAATCATATCTATGGGGAATCAACCAGGTGGTCACCACCCTGTTGTTCACCTCCTTCGCCGTATTGCAAAAACGCATGACAGCCCTTAAACATGGAATCTGAAAAAACTTATTTCTACCCTGTCCTCTCGGATTATGACTTTGGCTGGTTCCGTTTATCAGGACCGGGGCTTGCCAACTGCATGTTTGTGGCGGCTCGCGCCTACATACTCAGCAGGCGGGAAAACGCAGGCTACATTTCCCCCACCTGGACCAAACTCAGCCCGGGAACCTTCCTGCGCCGGGAGAAAGATAAAAGAGTCTATTTCAAAATTTTTAATAAACTGGGAATCAGCGGATTCAAAAAAATCCGACTGCTGCTTGCGGGAAAATTGCGCCCCGGCTCCCGGAGGGTGAAACAAATCCGCGGCATGGGGGAATACTTTGACGACCTCAATGAACACATGGACCTGGTGCATGAATTCATTGAAAAAATCACCAGAAAGGAAATTATTGAAAACGTGCGTCCGGAAGCCCTGAAAGACAGCATCGCCATTCACGTGCGGCTGGGGGACTATTCCCCGGAAATGCGGGTGGACATCCTCTGGTACGTGAATCTCGTCAAGGAAATCCTGTCCATCAAGCCGTCCCAGCAATTCCTCCTCTTTTCCGACGGCTCGGACGAAGAGCTGCGGGAGCTGCTGGCCCTGCCCAACGTCAGGCGCGCGTTTTACGGCAACGCCTACGCGGACATGTACGCTATCAGCAAGTGTAAATGGGTCATCGCTTCGGACTCCACTTTCTCCGCCTGGGGGGCCTTCATGGGGGAACGCCCCATCCTGTTCAACAAAAGGCATTTCAAGAGGGTGTTCCGGGACCGCGTTCCGGAAGCCGTTCTGGGGGACAGCACCCGCATTCCGGATGAATTCAAGACGCTGCTTTAAATATGAACAAGCAATATGACTTCATCTACCTGACCAATACGCCCTCCTTCTACAAGGCAAGGCTTTGTGAGGAACTGGCGAAAAAACACTCCGTTCTTCTGGTCCTTTACGGCTATGGGGCGGAAGCGGTCAATACCCGGCTTTCCGGCAATGAGAACGGCTTTGACTACTTCTTTCTGCATGAGGGAGACGCGGGAAAAAGAAACAAGGCCCTTGTCCTGTTCAGGCTTCTGAAACTGATGGCCCGGGTCCGGGCCCGCAGAGTGCTGTTCTCCGGCTGGATGGCGCCGGAATACAACATCTACAGCTTTCTTTCCTCAAAACGCCGCAATGCCGTCATCTGCGAATCGTCAGCCATTGATTCCGGCATGGACGGCTGGAAAGGCCTGCTTAAAAAAGCCGTCATACGCCGCATGAGCGCGGCGCTCCCTTCCGGTTCTCCCCACCGCGCCCTGTTTGAACATATCCGCTACCCGGGCGACATCCACGTCACGGGCAGCGTCGGCATCTTTAACATGGAAGGCCGCCGCCCCCGTCCCCCTTCCCCGTCCGCCCCCCTGAACTACATTTACGTCGGGCGCCTCGCGCCGGAAAAAAATCTGGAACTGCTCATCAGGGAATTCAACTCCAACGGACGGCCTCTGACCATCGTGGGCGACGGTCCCCAGAAGGAATTTCTCAAAAACATGGCCGGGGGCAACATCCGCTTTCTGGGCCACCTCCCCAATGACAGGCTCCCGGAAATTTATGAACGGCATGACGTGTTCATCCTCCCCTCGCTCTATGAACCCTGGGGGCTGGTCGTGGAAGAAGCCCTCTTCCGGGGGCTGCCCGTCATCGCCAGCGACAAGGTGGGCAGCGCCGCCGACATGGTGACCGCTTTGGAAACGGGCGCGGTCTTTTCCCTGGCCGCGCCCGACGGCCTGAGCAACGCCATTCATGAAGTTGAAGAGAACTATGAAACCATGGCGCGCCGCGTAGCGGACATCAACTGGAACGGCCGCGTGGAAGCGCAGCTCAAGGCATATACCTCCCTTTTAGATTAATGGCTCCCATATTACAAACCATCGCATCCCTTGACTCCCGTTCGGGGGGCACCAGCACCTGCACTTATGACCTGGTCAAAGCTCTGAACGCTTCCGGCATGCCCACGGACATCCTCACCCTCCAGCCCGGCTCCCCGGAAGAACGGATGGTGGGAGAAGACAGCTTTATCCATGCCTGCCCGTTTGACGCCCGCACTCCCCTCGCCGTCTCCCGGAACATACGCCGTTTTCTGGCCGGTTCCCGATACAGCCTCTACCACACCAACGGCCTGTGGCTGGACGTCAACCACGCTACATGCGCGCACGCGCGCAAAACGGACACCCCCTGCATCGTTTCCCTGCACGGCATGCTGTACCCCCAGGCGCTGGAGCGCGGCGGCTGGAAAAAGAAACTCATGCTCGCCCTGGGGCACCGGAAAGACATCTCCGGAGCCGCCTGCGTCCACGTCACCTGCGGCAAGGAAATGGAATACTACAGGGACATGGGCTTTTCCAACCCCGTGGCCGTCATCCCCAATCCGGTGCGGATTCCGGAATATCTTGCGGATATCAGGCGCCCCGGGCACGAGGGCTTCCAGGCCGGATTCCTGGGAAGACTCCATCCCATCAAAAATCTGGAGGCCCTGATCACGGCCTGGGGGCAGCTGCGCCTCCCGAACGCGGAGCTTCTGCTCATCGGGGACGGAGACCCGGAATACAAGGCCCGGCTGGAAGAACTGGTCCGGGCGGAAAACATTTCCAATATCTCCTTCACAGGCTTTGTCTCCGGAAGACGGAAATATGAAATGCTCGCTTCTCTGGACGTCCTGTGCGCCCCCAGCCACCAGGAAAACTTCGGCATGAGCATTGCGGAGGCCCTGCTGGCGGGAACGCCCGTCATCGCCAGCCGGGGAACGCCGTGGGAAGCGCTGAACACCCGCCGGTGCGGCTGGTGGTGCGGCAACGATTCCTCTTCCCTGGCCGCAGCCCTGGAAAACGCCTTCAGCCTCTCCCCGCAGGAAAGGCTCGCCATGGGCGAACGCGGCCGCGCCCTCGTCATGGAAACCTGCGCCGCCCCCCACGCGGCCGACTGCATGAAACGCCTGTACCGGTATCTGCTGGGGCAGGAAGCCAAACCGGAATTTGTCTATCTCCCATGAACATCCTCTTTTTGCTCGGAAAATTCCCTTCCGTGGGCGGCGTGGAAACCGTCACCGCCATTTTGGCGAATGAATTTTCCGCCCGGGGCCATGCGGTGCACGTGGTTTCCTTTGAACAGGTGACGGAAACGCCCACCCCTGCGCTGGACAACCGGGTCACCCTGCACCGGCTGAGCTACCCCGTCTCCAGCCGGGCCAACCGGGATGCCCTGCGGGACATCCTGGCCACCTGCCGCATTGACGTCATCATCAACCAGTGGTGCCTGCCCTTCCACGTCACCAGGCTGTGCCGGAAAGCCATGAGGGGACTGCCCTGCCGCCTGCTGGCCGTCCACCATAACGCCCCGGACTGCAACGCACGGCTGGAAGGCCTCCGGATGCGCATGGCCCGGACGGGAAACCCGGTGAACAGGGCGTTCCTGCGCCTTCTGCTGAAAGGCTGCGCCATGGCCACCGGGGCCAGCCTGCGTTACGTTTACGCTCACAGTGACCGTTACATTCTCCTTTCAGACAGTTTCCACCAGGCTTTCCGGAACATCACCGGACTGAAAGATACCGGAAAACTTCTGACGATTCCCAACCCCATTACCGTGGAAAACCCGGAATTCCGCTATGATCCGGCCCTCAAGAAAAAGGAGGTTCTCTTTGTCGGACGGCTGGAACCCAACCAGAAACGGGTCTCCCGCGTGCTGGAAACGTGGGCGCTGCTGGAACCCCGCTTCCCGGACTGGACTCTCCGCCTGGTGGGTGACGGGCCGGAAAAACGCTCCCTTCAGGAATTCTGCGCGGAACACCGCCTGGAACACGTCTCCTTTGAAGGCTTCCAAAATCCTGCCCCGTATTACGAACAGGCCTCCCTGCTCTTGTTAACCTCGGAATATGAAGGATTCGGTCTGGTAATCGTGGAAGGCATGTCCTTCGGCGTCTCCCCCATCGTTTACGGAAGCTTCTCCGCCGCCTATGACCTGGTGGACCACGGAAAGGACGGCTGCATCCTGCCCGCAGCCAGCGGTTTCCAGGCGCATCGGATGGCGGAAATGGCCGCAGGGCTGATGCGGGAACCGGCCGACCTGCGCGCCATGGCGAGGAACGCCATAGCCAAAAGCCGGAAATTCACGCGGGAACATATCATTCCCCAGTGGGAAAAAGCTTTCCGCCCAGACGCCTCCTGAACACGCCTTCCCCCTTTCCCTCTACATGGAACAGACCCGGAAACAAACGGACATCGCATTCACCGTCAGCGGGAGGCTTGCTGCGTCCTGCGCCGTGGCCTATATGGCGCTCCCGACCATCCTTTTCCTGCTGGGATGGGTCAGGCCCCTGTTCTCCGTTCCGGCCGCTGCGGCCGTAGCCGCGGCAGCCGTCCTGCTGGGCGCAACAATCCCGGCCCCCACGCTTCATTTCACCAGGCGCCAGATGGCCATTTACCTCTGCGTCCTCGCCCTTTCCCTTCTGTGGCTTCTGGCGGGCGGAATGACGGGAATCACTTCCCAGCACGCGGACTTCGTGGTCCGCAACCCCATTTATGAAACTCTCATCCGCTGCGACTGGCCGCTGGTGGACGCGGGCGGGCGGCCCTTCATCTACTACCTCGCCTTCTGGCTTCCCCCGGCTCTGGCGTGCAAATGTTTCTCCTGTTCGGACATCTTCATCATCAACTACGTCCTGACCGCCTGGACGGGGCTGGGCCTGGCGCTGACCCTCACGGTCCTCTGGAGCAGATTCCGTACGGCCACCCTGCTTTTCCTGCTCCTGCTCATCTTCCAGGGCCCGCTGGACGGCATCGTCAGGTGGGGGCTTCATTTATTCCATTTGCAGGGGCCGCTGGCCCATGAACTTTACCTGACGGCACTGGCGTTCTTCGGGGGCGTGCCCCCCACCATGCAGCTTCACAATACCTTCCATCACACCACGCTGTTGTGGCTGTTCCTGGCCATGGCGGCCGCCTGGGACATTCCGCCCAAATACCAGCTCTTCCTGGCCTCCCTGTGCCTGCTCGCCTCTCCCATCGGCTCGCTGGGCCTTCTGGTCTTCATCGCCGTACGCACGCTGATCCGCCGCACGCCCGTCAGGCAATACTTCTCCTCCTGGACGGTGCTGGCGGGCGCCGCGCTGGTGCTGCTGGCCGGCATCTATTTCACGAGCAGCAATGGAAACAACCGCATCCGCCTGACGTGGCAGGATTCCCCCTTTGACCTGCTCCAGTACGGCAACTGGAAATTCTGGGCCGCCATGGCCGGCTCCTGGCTGCTGACGGTAGGCGTCCCGGCGGCGCTCCTGTTCCGCCGCTTCAAAAAAGACGCCCTGTTCTGGTCAGCCCTGGCCATTCTCACCCTTACCTACTTCATTTACATAGGTTCCGTGGGCGGCTACAATGAATTCTGCTACAAGGCCTCCAGCGTCAGCTTCTTCTGCCTGGCTCTCCTCTTCACCCGCATCTTCTCGGAACGGATGGGGCCGCCCCGGTGGCGCCGGCTGTGCGTCTGTTACCTGATCCTGGCCGCGCTCCCCAGCCTCTCCGTCTTCGCCAAGGCCGCACCCACGCTCGCCTTGACGAAGCCCGCGCGGCTCGCCAACATGCAACGGGAATGGAAGGGGCATCTCCACCATCCGGCACATCCCTGGAACGCCCCGCTTTGGGGAACCGGAGAAGGACGCGCCTTCCGGAACATCTATTTCCAAAAGGCGGGCCAGTCCGCGGACGGCGCGCTAACCCCCTTTTCCACTGGAATAAGGACGGATGCGGAACCTGCCTCCGTCCCGCGACCATGACCCTTCACCATCCACCCCCTCCGCCATGGACCTTTCCCGTTACCAGGAACACTACTCCCTCAGCCACCGCCTCAAACGGTATTGCTGGTACATCGTCAACCGGACTCTCTTCCGGCTCATGGTCACCAACGCCATGAAAGTCCCCCGGAACCTGCTGCTCCGCCTGTTCGGGGCAAACATACCGCTTGCCTCCCTCGTTTACCCCAGCAGTAAAATCTGGGCGCCATGGAATCTCTCCGTAGGGGAATACGCCTGCATCGGCCCTGATACGGAAATCTACAACAAGGCCCCCATCTCCATCGGAAACCACGCCGTCATTTCCCAGGGGGCCTTCCTCTGCACGGCCTCCCATGACATCTCGGACCCCGCCCACGCCCTTATCTCTGCCCCCATTACCGTGGAAGACCAGGCATGGGTGGCGGCGCAGGCCTTTGTGGGCATGGGGGTGACGGTTGGCCGGGGAGCCGTGGTAGGAGCCCGCAGCGCCGTATTCAGGGATGTGGCTCCCTGGACGGTTGTGGGCGGAAACCCGGCCCGATTCATCAAACAACGCACGCTCCGCTAAACCATGCTTGACCTCTCCGTTATCATCCTCGCCAGAAATGAGGAACTCCATATCCGCCGCTGTCTGGAAAACATTCTGCCCGTCGCTAAAGAAGTCTTTGTCATTGACTGTTTTTCCACAGACAACACCGCCGCCATCTGCCGGGAATACCCCAGGGTGAAGGTCATCCAGCATGAATGGCCCGGCCTGTACGCCCTCCAGTTCAACTGGGCTCTGGACAACTGCCCCATCACCGCAGAATGGGTGCTGAGGCTGGACGCGGACGAATGGTTCATGCCGGAAGCCCTGGAAGAGCTGAAGGAAAAACTGCCCGCCCTTTCCCCGGACGTCACCGGAATCATCCATAAGCGCAGGCATATTTTCCTGGGCCGGTGGATGAAGCACGGCGTTTACCCGGTCAAACTGCTGCGGCTGTTCCGCTACGGCGCGGCCAGGTGCGAACAGCGCCATATGGACGAACACATGGAACTCAGCCGGGGCCGCTCCGTTGAATTCGAATATGACTTCGTGGACGAAAACCTGAATGACCTGGGATGGTGGGCGCACAAACACGTGGACTATTCCGCCCGGGAAGCGGCGGATATTGAAGACATCCTCTCCTCCTCCGCGGCGGCCTCCGGCATCGACGGCCAGGCAGGCAGAAAACGCGCCATGAAGGAACGCTACGCCCGCCAGCCGCTCTTCTGGCGTTCCTTCGCCTACTTCTGCTACCGTTACTTCCTGAAACTGGGTTTTCTGGACGGCAGGGAAGGATTTTTATGGCATTTCATGCAGGGATGGTGGTACAGGACCCTCGTGGATGCCCGGCAATTCGAGAAACAGAAACAAGGCTCCGCCAACACGGAACGCTGACCGCCATTACCCCGCTTTATCTCCATGCCCCCCCTTTTTTCCATCATCATCCCCGTTTACCGTTCCGGCCCCTTCCTCAGGGACTGCCTGGACTCCATCAGGAACCAGACCCTGACGGACTGGGAATGCATCTGCATCAATGACGGCTCCCCGGACGACAGCGGAGCCATCCTGGACGAATACGCCCGGAAGGACGCCCGTTTCACCGCCATCCACCAGGACAACCGGGGCGTAAGCGCCGCGCGCAATGCGGGGCTCTCCGTGGCGAGGGGAAACTGGACCGCCTTTGTGGACGGGGACGATACCGTGGAGCCGGACATGCTGGCCTGCCTCCATGAGGAAGCTCTCCGCGCGCAGGAAGCCGCCCTCCTCTGCTATGGAATCAGCAAGGACTTCCATGCGGGTTCCCGGCTCATCCGCACAGAAACCACCCTTCCAAGCCGGAACCAGCACATCCCCGCGGGGGAAACGGGGGCTTTCCTGCGCTACCTGCTGACCAGCCTGGACATGGAATCCTCCTGCAACAAACTGTTCCGCACGGAACTCCTGAAAAAAAACGGCATTCTCTTCAATACCTCCGCCGTCGTGTTTGAAGACTTCCAGTTTGTCCTGGACTACCTTTCCGCCTGCGCCCCGGACATCATCCTGCTCAAAAAAGCCTTCTACCATTACCGCGCCCAGGAAACGGAAAACGGAGCGGCCAAGCGCAGCCGCTTCAATCTCGTCCGGGACATAGACGCGCTCACAACCAAATTCCTGGCCTGGGCCAGCACCCTTTCCCTTCCGCAGGAAGATATTCCCATTGTCAAAGGCTACATCCTGCAAAAAATCAGCGTGATTTTCCATGCCCTCCAGCGGCAGCCTTATGCCGCGCGCAGGGAAGTATTCCGGGACTTCCTTTCCAGCGGCCTGGCCGCCCGCAAGGCGGAGCTTCCCCTGTGCGGCCGCTACTTCCACCTCGTCTGCCGTCTGCTGGCGGCGCGCAGGTACCGGATGGCCCACCTTCTGCTGAAGGCAAGGAACATTTAACCCTCTGCGCACCCTCATCCAAACGGCATCGCCCATACACAGCCTTTCAACAATATGACCCAGCCTCTCGTCAGCATCGTCATTCCGGTGTTCAATGTGGAACGCCATCTGCGCCAATGCCTGGATTCCGTTCTCCGCCAGACCCTGAAAGAATGGGAATGCATTTGCATAGATGACGGGTCGCCGGACGGCAGCGGAGCCATTCTGGACGAATACGGAAACAAAGACGCGCGTTTCAAAATCATCCACCAGCGGAACAGGGGCGTTTCCGCCGCACGCAATCTGGGCATCAAACTGGCCTCCGCCCCTTATTTGACATTCATTGACTCGGACGACTGGGTTGAGGACGACGCGCTGGAAAGCCTCCTTTCCGCCATGGAAGAATCCTGCGCCGATATGGTGATGTGTTCCATCTGCATCCATCAGGAAAATCATCAGGAGGTTTCCATGGAAACGCCTTACCCTCCCTCCGGAAACATGCGGGACGAATACGCGGTGACTGAAAAATCCTTCTCCGGAGCGGCTCTGGTAGACGTCTCCATCTGGGCGAAACTTTTCAGCGTGGAAACGATCCGCGCCCATCAAATCCACTTTGCGCCGGAACTCAAAGTCTCCGAAGATATGGAATTTTCCACCCGGATGCTCTGTCACAGCCGCCGCGTCTCCATCATCCGGAAACCCCTGTACCATTACCGTGCCGGCCACGAAAGCAGCATTATGAACAATATTGTCCGCGGAAGAATGAAAACGTCGGATTTCATCAATTCCATCAATGCCATCTACCGCCTCTACCGGTGCGTCCCCTCCGGCCTGGAACGCGGGGAATGCAGGGAACGCATCACAGGCACGCTGAGAAGGGCCCTTTCCGGAAAAAACTTCTACCGGCAAATCATCCGGCAGCTTGACCACAAGGATCAGGCTGCCATCGCGGCCTCAACCTCCTTCCCTTACATGAATTACCTGAGGAGGGGGAAAAAGCTTGCTTCTCTCCAGATGATTCTGCGGCACCTCAGAATGCAGTTCGGCCTCGGAACCCGTCTTCAGGCTCTCTCAAACGCCGTTAGAAACTCTTTTAAAAGCTGACGCCCAATGAAGATAGGCATTATCACCATCCATTATTCGTTCATCACCCGCAACTACGGCTCCCTGATGCAGTTATATGCCATGCAGCAGGTGTTGGAAGGAATGTCCGTTCAATCCGCCCTGATCAAGCAGCTCCCCAGACCGCTTCCCGTCCCCCCCCCTCCCACAACTCGGCAAAAACTGGACTATTACTGCCGGCATCCCTGGAATTTGCTTGCCCGCTGCGCCCGTTCCCTGAAACCGGAACGGAAAGCCCCGCGGCCTGCCCCTTCATTTGAATCCTTTATTAAACAGGAGATACATTCCCTGTCCCCCATTTTCCTCCCCGGAGAACTCAACGCGCAAGAACTGGATTTTGACGCATACCTGGCGGGCAGCGACCAGATATGGACATCCTGCGAACCGGAAAAACTCCTGGATTTCGCCCCTGCCGGCAAGCGCATAGCCTATGCCGCCAGCGCGGCATGGGGGAAGCAGCCCCCGGAATGGCTTGCTCTGGCCCAGCGGGAATTCCCTAAATTCTCCGCCATTTCCGTACGGGAAAAACACGGGGTGGAAATATGCCGGAAAGCCGGCGCAGAAAAAGTGGAAGTTGTCTTGGATCCCACACTGCTCCTGGACCGCCGGGAATACTCCCGGCTGACGGAAGGGAGGCCGCCGTACTTTTCCGAACCGTGCGTCCTGGGTTATTTTCTCAACACAGGCCAGCTTTCCCGGCTTCCCTGGAAGCAGGTGAAAGAGGCCGGGAAAAAAATGCGCGCCCCGCTCCGCGTCATTCCTCTCCAGGGAGCAGAATGCTGCATCCCGGAAAAATATTCCATCTCCCCGGATCCTTATAAATTCCTGCAGGCCTTCCAGGAAGCCCTCTGCATCATCACCAATTCCTTCCATGGCACAGTATTCGCGCTTATCATGCGCAAGCCCTTTATAACCATTCTTCAAAAAGGAGAAACAGCCGTCCAGAACACGCGTATTTTCTCCCTGCTGGAATCTCTGGGGCTGGAAGACAGGATCTACCATCCGGAAAAAGGCTCCATGGCCGAACAACTGGACCGTCCCATTAACTGGACGGCCGTCGAACGGAACTGGGAGGCTCTGCGCATTCATTCCATGGAGTTCCTGAAAAACGCCATTCAACAATGCACCTCCGCTACCCGCCATGGCTGAAGAAAACAGCAACAAACGCATTGCCCGCAACACCATACTGCTTTACACCCGTTCGTTGATCAATCTGGTCATCGGGCTGTACACGTCGCGCCTTACCCTGGACGCGCTGGGAATACCGGATTACGGGATTTACAACGTCGTCGGCAGCCTGGTGGCGCTCTTCGGCCTGTTCAACGGCAGTCTGAACACGGCGATCAGCCGGTTCATCACCTATGAACTGGGAAGGAACAACAACCAAAGGCTGAACAAGGTTTTTTCCTCCTCCCTGAGCATCCTCTTCATTTTTGCCCTGGTGATATTCATCCTGGGAGAAACCGTGGGGCTGTGGGCAATTAATTGCCGCATGGTTTTTCCCGCGGACCGAATGAATGCCGTCAACTGGGTCTATCAGATTTCCCTGATGACATTCCTGGTAAGCCTGCTCAACGTGGCGTACACCGCTACGCTGGCTGCGCATGAAAATTTCCGGGTGCTGGCGACAGTAGAAATCCTGTTGACAGGGGTCAAAGTAATATGCGTCATCCTGCTGTATTACGTTCCCATGGACAGGCTGATTTACTTTGCCGGGTACAGCTTCCTGCTCACCCTGGCTTCGAGCGGCTTTTACGTCTTTTATTGCATGCGGCATTACCCCATCTGCCGCTACCGGGCCATCCTGGACAAGCCATTCCTCAAGGAAATGGGAGCATTTTATTCATGGAACCTCTTCGGCTCCATCGCCTGGCTGCTGAAAGGTTCCGGCATCAACGTGGTCATCAACCTCTTTTTCGGCGTACTCATCAACGCCGCGCAGGCCGTGGCGTCCCAGGTATCCGCCGGGGTCACGGCCCTGATGGGAAGTTTTTCCAGCGCCATGCAGCCGCAAATCACGAAAAGCTACGCGGCGGGAGACTACGAACACATGTGGAAACTTGTCTTCAACGGAACGCGCTACAGCTTCTTTCTGCTGGCCGTCTTCATTCTCCCCCTGTGCTTCAACATTGATTTCATCCTATCTCTCTGGCTCAAGGAAATTCCCGCGTACACCAACATCTTCGTTATCCTTTTCCTGGCCAATGTGCTGGCGGAAAGCTACTCCACCTATTTGATCACCGTTCTCCTTGCTACAGGGAAAATCGCTTTCTACCAGGCCAGCGTGGGAACAATCCTCCTGTTGAACGTCCCGTTAAGCTATCTGGCCTTCCAATGGGGATATCCACCCGTTTCTTTCCTTGTAGTATCCATTATTCTGACGTTCGCTGCGTCTGCCCTGAGACTTTTCCTGCTAAAGAAAAGATTTTCCTTCTCCATTACTCTCTTTCTTCGTTCCGTCTTTCTCAAAACGCTTCTTACTATTCTCCTGGTCAGCGCGTTGAATTTCATGTTGCTGAATCTTCGCTCACTCCTTCCATATGGGAATATCCTCGTGCTTCTCTTCTCCTGTCTTATTTCCATGGGAGGCATTTACATCCTAGGCCTCAACTCGGAAGAACGCCGCATTGTCATCGTGCAGGCAAAAAAATACCTTCACCGTTAACTCTTCATTCACGAACATGATCATTTTGGAAAACAAATACGATTGTTGCGGCTGCCACGCCTGCGTGACAATCTGCCCCCGGAAATGCATTTCCATGCATCCGGATCAGGAAGGCTTCCTTTATCCGTCAACTGATCAAAACCTCTGCGTGGACTGCCATCTGTGCGAGAACGTCTGCCCCATGATTTCACAGAAGGAAGAAAGAAAAAACGCCGCGGAAGAGGCAGACAGAGAACCAATCAAAGCGTATGCCGCACGCAGCGGAGATAGCCTAACGGCGCAGAACAGCGCTTCCGGAGGAATATTTCCCATTTTGGCAGAGAAGGTATTGAATGAGGGAGGAGTCGTTTTTGGAGCCAGGTGGGACGAAGATTTCATGGGAGTCCGGCACGATTTCATCACAGACAAAAAAGACCTGTATCTTTTCCAAGGCAGCAAATATGTCCAATCCACCATAGGAAACGCATTCTTTCAGGTCCGTGATTTTCTGAAATCAAACCGTAAAGTCCTTTTTTCCGGAACTCCGTGCCAAATTCAAGGGCTGAAAAAAGTCATCCGGAAAAACTCCGAACTTTTAATTACCGTTGATATTGCCTGCCATAGCGTACCGTCTCCGAAGGTTTGGAAGTCCTTTTTCCGCAATCTGATCGCCAAGAACAGGATTTCCGATGTTTCCGGCGTTTTCATGAGAAAAAAGACTTTCTCTCCTGCGCGGGGCTGGAGATGTGATTCCTTCGTGGTGGAATCAACCAACACCCCACCCCTTGAAGATTCCATTTATGAAACCGCCTACGGACGCGGTTTTTTGGAAGGCATGTTTTCCCGCCCGTCATGTGAAAAATGCCCTGCCAAAAATATGGAAAGCGGCAGCGATATCACGCTTGGAGATTTTTGGGGAGTGGAAAACTATTTTCCGGATCTGGTCATGCAAGAGGGGCTTTCCATCATTATCTGCAAGACGCCCAGGGCTCACGCATTGCTGGAATCTGTGCGCGGCTCTCTGTCCGTTTTACGTCCTGCCGAATATAAATGGGCGGCAGCGCATAATGAGGGATTACGTTTTGATCCCCGGAAAAACCCTCATCGGGACTCCTTTTTCCGGAAGCTGGCCAAATGCCGTTCCGATCAGGCGGCGGTCAATCTGATGGAATCATATTTTCGCCCTAAGCTTCTTGCAAAGATAAAGACGAAATTAAAATCCGTGTTGAAATGTATTCTTTACCGCTCACTGTTCCTTGCCGGCAGAAAAGAAAAAAACCACTCTGAAAAGTCTTAACAGTTGCCTGAATAAACTGATTATCAAAGACCTGCATAGTAATCGTCTGAAATGCGACACCTTTCAGATTTAAACACGTTCCGATCAACATGAATAAATGTATAGAGGAGAAAACAGGAAGGCTGAGATACTTTGACGCCCTCCGGGGCTTTTCCATGATTTTCGTCGTATTCAGTCATGTAGTACTTTTCTCCATGGGCCTGACCGACGTGAAGGACAGTACTGTAAACTGGGTGATCATGACTTTCCGGATGCCGCTGTTCTTTTTTGTCAGCGGCTTCTTCGCCTACAGGGTTTGCACGAAATGGACCGCCTCCCTTGTGGGTGACGTCATCAAAAGGAAGATTCAGGCACAGGTAATTGGAACGATTGTGTTTTGTTCCCTGTTCCTGTTTTGTCAGGGTCAGGGAATCTTTACATGGCTGCACACGGGTTTCCAGGGATATTGGTTTACCATCACCCTGTTTCAGATGTTTTTAATCTTCCTGGCTCTGCCTCTGTTATCCAGGTTATGTTGCACGGAGCGCATGCTGGACATCGGGCTCCTGCTCGTTTCTTCCGTCTATTTCCTCTCTTTTGGGGTGCCGGTAATAAGAGAATTCTGGGATTCCCCGCTGGGAGGCATATTGTGTGAGTATGAGGTAACCCGCTATTTCCAGTTTTTTGCATTGGGAATCTTTTGCCGCAAGTACTGGAACCAGTTTGCACGGTTATTAACAAAGGATTGGTTTAAAACCTTTTTCATAGTTATTTTTGTAATGTGTCTTTGTTTTATGAATTTAATTGAAAATTCCCAAATATCCACCCCCCCAATTCCACCAAGATAGTCGGCATTCTTGTACGATATGCCGGTTTAATAGTCGTAGTTTCATTCTTCTTCAGCAAGGAGAGATACTTTAACGAAGGCAATATCTCTGGTAATCTTCTGGAATACATCGGCCGGCGCACATTGGACATTTACCTTCTCCATTTCTTTTTCCTTCCCAATCTGAAATTCTTACAGCCATTTTTAACCACAGGCAATACGGTCATCATTCAACTGTTTGTCGGCATCACCGTATCAGCAGCCATCATCACCCTCTGTTTATTGATAAGCAATGTATTTCGTTCCAGCAACTTTCTCGCGTCCTGGCTGTTTGGCGTCAAACCGCCTCCAAAGTAAAGAAATTCACGGCGCCCCATACCTGACAGCTCCATGGATGGTTCTTGAATAAAAAAGAAAGTCCCAGTTTCATAAGCGACAAACGCAAAACATATTAGATATTTTCCAAAATTCTCATCCATATGAAGCAAATCACTTCACTCAGAGGGCTGGCGATTATTCTGATCATTCTTTTCCATCTCAATCCGGAGCATTTCCCCTACGGCTACTTCGGCGTAGAAGTATTTCTGGTGATTTCAGGCTACCTGCTTATGAAATCCTTCCAGAAACAGCAGATGCAAATCCGTCTGGGGGAATTTGCCCGTAAAAAAGTGTTAAGGCTGTTTACCCCGGTTGCCGTCATCATTCCGCTTACCCTCCTGGCCGGCATGTTCTTTCTGGACTACACGGACCTGGCGACAGCCAGCTCCACAGGCGGATATACGCTGATAGGCGCCGCAAACAGGTTCCTGGCCGTCATCCAGTCCGACTATTTCGCGCAGGATTCTTCCGGCAATCCGTTCCTTCACATGTGGTACCTGGCGGTGACGGCGCAGATTTATCTTCTGTTCGCGGGGGGATGCGTCCTGTACCGCTACCTTCCCAAACGGGCAGCCGCCTCTCTTTTCTGGATCGCCGGCATCGGGTCCTTTCTCTGGGCCTATTCCTATCCCATTCACAACCTGTTGCAGGAAATCGGAGTGCCCGTCTGGGAGCAGGTCCGCCCCACCTCCCATTACATGACGCTGCCCCGTTTATGGGAGGTTTGCGCGGGGATTTTGTTAGCAATCTACCCCCCCTTAAGTTCAACACGTTGCGAAAACCGCAAGAAAAACGCTCTCCTCTTTCTTCTTGGAATATTATGCATCCTCGTGCCTGCCCTTTCCCGCGGAAAGGATGTCTCCCTCTGCTCGGCGGCCGTAGTTTTGGGGACATGCCTGGTGATCCGGTATGAGGAACCCGGCTGGCTGGCTCACTGCTTCAACAATAAACTTCTGCTGTGGATTGGAGGAATCTCATTCTCCCTTTACCTGGTGCATATGCCCCTCATCGCGTTCTATCATTCGTGGTTTCTCCATGCTCCCGGATGGCCCGGCATGCTTGCCATCGGAGCGGCGTCCACAGTCCTGGGAGGCCTCCTGTACCTTACAGTAGAGAAAAAGCGCATGAAGATGAAATTGTTTATCCCCCTGTACCTTTTCGCATTGCTTCTATGCGTTGCAGGAAGGCAGACGGAAGGATTCCGGAACTACATCAACCAGGAAATCAACTCCATTTCCAGCCCCCAGCTGCATGGCGCATCGGAAATCAAATCTCCTGAAGCCGCCCGGGGATTTGATAAGGAAGCCATCAAATTCAATAACAACATCTTTGCCTTCGTCAGCAAATCCGATTTCAAGGGAAGTGCGGAACCCGGCCTGCTGCAGCTGGGTTCCCCTGCCAAAGCTCCATCCATAGTCCTGCTGGGGGACAGCCACGCCTCTGCGGCCTTTTGCGGATTGGACGCCGTATGCAGGGAATTGGATATCTCCGGGATTTACGTTTCTTCCGTCATTTCCCCATTCTGGAACAGGGAATTGCCCGCGCTGCCGTTTGATGCAAGTTACTATTGCGACGAGAAAAAAATAAAGGCCCTCATGGCATGGCTGAACGTCCATCCGGAAATTAGCCATGTAGTGATAGCCCAGCACTGGAGCGCCCGTTACGACAGTAAAAATGTAATGGACTGGAAGCTGAAGCCGCTTCCCTCCGGAGAACCTGCCTATTCAGACTCTCTCCGTGCGTTTATCTCCGAACTGCGGGCGATGGGCAAGCAAGTCATCCTGCTGGCCCCCACTCCGCTCATCAAGCAAAATGATGTGTCCAAGTACATCAGGAACCTCATACGCAGAGGGAAAACGGGAAAAGGCCAGGAAAGCCTTACCTGCACGCGGCAAAAATACAGGGAAGATCACGCCGCCGTACTTCCCATCCTTGACCGTCTTGAACAGGAAGGGCTCTGCACCGTCCTGCGCATACTTCCCTATATACCGGAAGACAGGCCGTTCAACGCCTATGAACACGGGGAAATCCTGTACAAGGATGGCGACCACATGTCCAGTAAAGGCTCCATCAAGCTCTTCCGGTACCTGAAACCCCAGTTAAAGGAAGCGCTGAAAAAAGAATCCACGGCATCATCAGGTTCATAAAAGCCATAGCCGTGAACACGTCCGCCGCAGAGCCGGCTAGAAAACATTTAAATAAAACCGGCTTTTGTGGAAGCTATAGAGTTTTCTTTTGGAAAAAATGTCCTTGCATGATGAATAATGCGCCAAATATTTAACACTTTTTGTCATACATTGAACATATTTTCATATTTCTTTTCTGGTATTGAAGATACACTTGCTAAAAATAAAAATATTGTTATTGTATTTTTCCCCTCTAATTATGCAACATAAAACCATTATTGCTACATGTGCGGCCATGGCCGCTTTTTCCGGCATGGCTACTGCCGATATCCAGCTTCCCCTGGATGTTTTAAACGCCAATAACGGCGGCAAGACATTCTCCGCCCAGCTGGGAGCAGGCTACGCCACCAAATACATCAGCCGCGGTCTGGCTTTCCAGAATTCCGCAAGCGATCATGTCATTCCCCTGGAAGCCGTCGGCGCCTATCAATTGAACAATCAATATTCCCTGATAGGCGGATTAAAATATCAGTGGCTGACGGATAATGGTCTGGAACACAATGATTCCGGCATTTGCGACGAAGGATCGGCCATTTTAGGTGTCAGTCGCAAATTCGGAAAATCCACTGTCGCGGCTCTGAGTTACCAGTTTGTTCATGGCGGTATCCCCGGAAGTTTCAACATCCACAATACAGGCAACAACTCCGGCTTCCCTGCTTTCAGCCACAACAGGCCGGAAGAACACAGCTTCGTTCTGGACATTCACCATGACTTCGGCAAAGGGCTGGAAAACTTCTTCTGGGACTGCCGCGTACAATATACGTTCCGCTGGATGACTGGCTGGTGGTTCACCAATACTCTGGGATACAAGTATGACGTCAACAAATCCACCTCCGTCATCGTGGCTGGCACCTGGAACGCCACTGCCGACTATTTTGACAGCAATTCCCTGAACGCCAATGGAACCCAGGGCATTTCCCTGACGGTTTCCGCCCCTGTCAAGGCCACGAAAGACCTGACTGTGACTCCGTTCGTGGGTACGGTCTGGCTCGGCAACGGCGGCCTGGCGGCCAACCACCGCGGCGCCTCCGCCCGCTTCCCCTACAGGGAGCCCTCCAAGGTTTACCGCAATTTCACCTTCGTCGCCGGGGTAGGAGTTGCCTACACCTTCTAACAATCTGGCTGTCATTCACTCAACCAACGCAAGCTCCGGCATGTGCCATCAATCATGCCGGAGCTTTTCTTAACTCCCCATGCCCCTGTCTGCCGTTTTCCACACTTCCTCCCTTCAGAAGCAAGTGGCCGCCCTGAGCGACGCATTCGCCATCGCAGGAGAATTCCTCCATTGCGACGTCATTAACAGCGGCCATATCAACATGACCTTCCGGGCCACCTACAGGAAGCCGGACGGCACCACCCGCCGCTACATCTTCCAGCGCGTGAACGATGCCGTGTTCCCATGCCCCAGGGATGTCATGCACAACGTGGAAAAGGTGACCAACCACATCCGCTGGAAAATGCTCCGGGTGCTGAAAACGCCCTTCCGCCAGACGCTGAACCTGTACTCCGCGCGGGGCGGCCGCAAATATCTGGAAATTCCCGGTTCCGGCTTCTGGCGCTGCTACAACTGCATAGAAAACACCCACACGTTCGACGTGGCGGACCATCCCCGCCAGGCTTACGAAGCAGCCCGCGCTTTCGGCGCTTTCCAACAGCTCCTGTGTGACATGAATCCGGAGGACATCCATGAAACCATTCCGTTCTTCCACCATACCCGCAGACGCTTTGACCATTTGGAAAAAGCCGCGGCAGCGGACTCCCACGGACGGCTGAATACCTGCCGCAAGGAGCTGGACTTCATCCGCCGCCGTGAACGTTATGTGGACGTGCTGCTGGATCTCCAGGAACGGGGGGAGCTCCCCGTCAGAATCGTCCACAACGACACGAAAATCAACAATGTGATGCTGGACAGGGAGACGGACAAGGCTGTCTGTGTCATTGACCTGGACACCGTCATGCCCGGGAGCGTCCTGTACGATTTCGGAGACATGGTGCGCACCATGACCTCCCCTGCGGCTGAAGATGAAGAAAATCTGGATAAAACCTTCCTGCGCATGCCCATGTTCGAGGCCGTCGTCAAGGGATACCTGGAGGCCGCCAGGGACTTCATCACGCCGCAGGAAGTCTCCAAACTCGCTTTTTCCGGTCTGCTCATCACGCTGGAAACGGGAATCCGCTTCCTGACAGACTACCTGGAAGGGGACGTTTATTTCAAAACGAAAAAAGAACGGCACAACCTGCACCGGGCCCGCACCCAGCTCAGGCTGGTGGAAAGCATGGAAGAGCAAATGCCCGAAATGGAAGAATGCGTCCGGAAATGCTTCCAGACTGTTAACGGCTGAGAGGGCATGACCGGCATCACCCCAATTTTATGATAGTACCGGAACGCGGGCTGGTGCTATACTGCGGGGCATGTTAAAAAATATTTCTCCCCTCATCAGCCCTTCCCTGCTGAAAATTCTTGCGGAAATGGGGCATGGCGACGAAATCGTCTTTTCAGACGCCCACTTCCCCGGCCATACCTTCAACCCTACGGTGCTGAGGGCGGACGGACTGGGAGCGGATGCCCTGCTGGCTGCCGTCATCCCCCTCTTTGAACTGGATGCCTACGCAACGCCCGTCATCATGATGGCCCCGGTTCCGGGGGACTCTCTGGACCCTGCGGTGGAAGCCAAATACCGCAAGGCGCTGAACTATGACGGGGAAATTGAGCAAATGGAGCGCTACGCTTTTTATGAACGGGCCAAAAAGGCCTATGCCGTTGTTATTACCGGGGAAACGGCCAAATACGGCAACATCATCCTGAAAAAAGGCGTTACCCCTCTTTCCTGACCATTGGCCGCCAGACAAACCTTCCATGCAGTACGATTTTGACGAAGTAATTGAGCGCCGCGGCACCGGAGCCCTGAAATATGAAGCGCTACTTCCCCGCTGGGGCCGGGACGACCTGATTCCCCTGTGGGTGGCAGACATGGACTTCAGGACGCCCCCCTTCATCATGGAAGCTATCCGACGCCGCTGCGAGCACGAAATCCTGGGATATACCGTCAAGCCCCGCGCTTTCTTTGAAGCCATCAGGGACTGGGTGGACCGACGCCACGGGTGGAAGGTGAACGCCTCGGAAATAGGCTTCGCTCCGGGCATTGTTCCCGGCATTTCCAGCGCCATCCAATGCTTTACGGAACCGGGGGACAAAATCATGATCCAGCCTCCGGTGTACCACCCCTTTGCCATGATCATCCGGGAAAACGGCCGGGAAATCGTCAACAATCCCCTCATTCTGGAAAACGGCCGCTACCGCATGGACTTCAACCACATGCAGGAAGCCGTGCATGGCTGCCGCATGTTCATCCTGTGCAATCCCCACAACCCCGGAGGCCGCGTATGGAGTCCGGAGGAATTGCGCCGCGTGGCTGAAATCTGTACGGCAAACGGCACGCTGGTCGTTTCTGATGAAATCCATGCGGATCTGACCCTTCCCGGCCGCAGGCACACCGTATTCGCCACCGTTTCCGAACAGGCCCGCATGAACTCCGTCACCTACATGGCGCCCAGCAAGACCTTCAACGTGCCCGGCCTGGGCAGTTCCTACGTGATTTGCCAGAATCCGGACCTGTTCGCGAAATACCAGGACTTTGTCAGCGGCAGGGAGCTTGCGGAAGGGCACGTTTTCGCGTACGACGGGCTCATCAGCGCCTATTCAGGCCCGGAAGGGGAGGAATGGCTGGCCCAGGCGCTGGACTACATTCAGGAAAACATCCGCTTCATTGACGCGGAACTGCGCCGCCGCATGCCCAAAATCAAGGCCATCATGCCGGATGCCTCCTACCTGGTCTTTCTGGACTGCCGGGAACTGAACCTTTCCCAGAAGGAACTGGTGGCGTTTTTTGTGGACGGCGCGCGCCTGGCTCTCAACGACGGTTCCATCTTCGGCAAGGAAGGGGAAGGCTTCATGCGCCTGAACGCGGGATGTCCCCGCTCGATTCTGGAACGGGCGCTCAGCCAGCTGGAGGAAGCCTATGAAAACCGCGGCTTCCGGCAACAACAATCACAAAATTAAAGACACGCCTCACGCTCCCCGGCAATGGAGTTCATTTCCGGAACCATGCATTGGGGGAATTTTCCAGGGGACATCCGGCCCCGCCGTATTTTCTCCTGTTGAGCCCCTTGCGGAGAAGGCTGCGGCGCGGTGGAAAGGGAATATCCGCACACCCCCTTCCGCCGTTTCGCCCGCGGCCCCCCCTTACTTTCCCATCCCATGCTGAAAAACACGCCCGGGATGCCGCCATGACTTTGCTTGCAAAACGGCAGGAAAGGAGTATCGTCCCCCGCATGTACTATATCACCACGGCCATTGACTACACCAACGGACCGCCCCACATCGGGCACGCTTATGAAAAAGTCCTGGCGGACGTTCTCGCGCGCTGGCACCGGATGAAGGGGGAGGAAGTCTATTTCCTGACCGGGGTGGACCAGCATGGGCAGAAAGTGCAGCAGACGGCTGAAAAGCTGGGCATTACGCCGCAGGAGCATGTCAACAATATCACGGGGCAATTCCTGGCGCTGTGGGACCGCCTGGGAATCAGCAATGACGGATGGGCCTCCACGACGGATCCGCGCCACAAGGCCTGCGTGCAGAAAATCCTGACGGACCTGAAGGATAAGGGCCAGCTTTACAAAAAATCCTACAAGGGATTCTACTCCGTGCGCCAGGAACAGTTCCTGACGGACAAGGAACGGGACGCGGAAGGCAACTTCGGCCCGGAATGGGGGGAAGTGGTGGAACTGGAGGAAGAAAACTGGTATTTCCGCCTGACCGACCATGTGGAATGGATGAAGCAGTTCGTGGAAAAGAGCAGTGATTTTGTCCTTCCGTCCTTCCGCAAGGCGGAAGTGCTCAACGCCATTGACTTTGACTCGGACCTCTGCATTTCCCGCCCCAAGAGCCGCCTTTCCTGGGGAATCGAGTTCCCGTTCGACCCCGAATTCGTCACCTACGTCTGGTTTGACGCCCTGATCAACTACATTTCCTTCGCCGGCTACCTGGCGGAGCCGGACAGCGGCCTGCCGGATTTTGCCAAGCTCTGGCCCGCGGACTGCGAAGTCATCGGCAAAGACATCCTGGTGCCCGCCCACGGCGTGTACTGGCCCGCCATGCTGCATGCCATGGGCTTCTCCGACGAGGAAATGCCCACCCTGCTCGTGCACGGCTGGTGGAACATCAACGGGGAAAAAATGTCCAAATCCATCGGCAACGTGGTGGACCCCAACCTGCTGGCGGAACAGTTCGGCCCGGAACCCGTGCGCTATTACCTGGTGCGGGACATCACCACCGGGAAGGACGCCAACTTTGATGCGGACCGCCTGGTCATGCTGTACAATACGGAGCTGGCCAACGACCTCGGCAACCTGTGCAACCGCTCCATCAATATGACGCGCCGCTATTGCGATTCCGTTATCTCCGGCGCGGAGGCATATGATGACGAAGCCTCCAGGGCCCTGCGCGCCACCATGGACCAGGCCGTCACCCTGTTTTCCAAATACATGGACGACAACATGGTCTCCGATGCCCTGGCGGCCCTGAACGCCCAGGTTTCCGCCTGCAACGCGTACATTGAGCAGCAGCAGCCCTGGCAGCTGGCCAAGGATGAAGCCTCCGCCCCACGCCTCCGCTGCGTGCTGCGCCATTTGCTGGAATGCTGCGCCCAGACGGGCTATCTCATCGGCTGCGTCCTCCCTGACGCCTCCGCCCGCATTCTGGACCAGCTCAACGCCGGGGACCTGTTCCGGAGCCTTACGCCGGCCGCGCTGGAGTGGGGAATCCTCCCCGCAGGGCACCGCATCAATGAGCCCGCCCCCGTCTTTCCCCGCATTCTTTCGGATGAGGAAAAGGCCAAACTGGCTGAAAAAGCGGCCAGGGCGGCAAAAAAACAAGGCTGATTCCCGTGAACTCCCCCGCATCCTTCGTCAAATCCCTGCTGGCCCAATGCTGTCTGGGCGGCATTTGCGAGTGGGTGGTCTGCCCCGGCGCGCGCAACATGGCGCTGCTCCAGGTGCTGGCTGCCGCAGAGGATCTGGTGAAATGGACTCACTTTGACGAACGGTCCGCCGCCTTCTTTGCGCTGGGCCGCATTCAGGATATGGGGCTGCCCGTGGCCGTGGTCACCACCTCCGGAACGGCGGCGGCGGAACTACTCCCCGCCGTGGTGGAGGCCTACTACCAGCGCCGTCCCCTGCTCCTGCTCACGGCAGACCGTCCGGCGGCCTGCCGGGGTTCCGCCGCTCCCCAGACCATCGAACAAGTTGACCTGTTCGGCATTTACGCACCCACGATTGACCTGGAAACGCCGGAAAGCCTGCCGGAAGACATTCTGCAAGACTGGGATTACGCCTCCCCCCTCCACATCAACGTGTGCCTGCCGGACCCGGACCCTGCCTGGAACCCCGGCATCTGCGACCTTTACCCGGCGGAGCCTCCGGAGGAAAACGGATTCCGGGGTTCCCTGGCGGAGCTGGCCCGGGCCCTGCGCTTCAAATCGCGCGACGGGCTGGTAGTCATGATCGGCGGCCTGGACCCCACGGAACAGGCCCCGGCCCGGTGGCTGGCCAACGAACTGAAAGCCCCCGTGGTGGCGGACGCCACCTCCGGGCTCCGGGAAGAGCTGGCCCATCTGGCCCTGACGGACGCGGACGCCCTGCTGAGGGAACATCCGCCCGCCGTCCTGCTCAGATTAGGGGACGTGCCCGTGGCCCGCTTCTGGCGCGACCTGGAGGACATTCCGGCCACGGAAGTCTTCTCCGTCACCCGCACCGGCTTCTCCGGGCTGGCCCGCCCCTCCACCGTCGTCACCGGAAATCTGGAGGCTATTCTGCATGCGCTGGGGGATATAGATACCGTGGGCGACGTGAACGGACTGCGCTCCATGAACAAACGCAGAAAAGCCCTGATGGAGGAACTGCTCATCACCTGCCCGGAAAGCGAACAGGCCATGGTACGCTCCTTCTCCTGCTTTGCCGCGGACGGAGACTGCATTTACCTGGGCAACTCCATGCCCGTGCGGTACTGGAACAGCTTCGCCCAGACAGCCATCCCCACGGAAAACGTCCGCGCCAACCGGGGAGCCAACGGAATTGACGGGCAAATCTCCGGTTTTCTGGGGGTCTCCGCCCGCTGCTCCCGTTCCTGGGCCCTCGTGGGCGATCTGACCGCCATGTATGATTCCAATGCCCTGGCGCTCCTTCCCCAACTGGACAGGGGCACCCGCGTCCTCGGCGTCATCAATAACGGGGGCGGCGGCATCTTCCGCGCCCTGCCCGGGGCGGACGGACACTCCGAAGCCATGAGGAAACTGCTGGTGCAACCCCACGCCCATTCCTTCAAGGCCATTGCGGAACAATGGGGAATGCGCTACCTGGCGATCCGCACGGCGGAGGACTTCGACCAGCTTGATTCCCTGGAGGAAAACAGCCAGACGCTTGTAGAACTTATCCCGGACAGGGAACAGACGGAACAGATGCGCCTCCGGCTGGCTAACGCCTAAATGAAGACAAGCCTTTACCAAAGACCGGAGCGAAGACGATCCTCCGCCCGGCCATATCTTGCGGTTCTCTCCACATGGCTTGAAAATACCAGATAAAAATAACATTTCCTCCATCTGACCATAGGGGAATTTCTTTCTTGCCTGACGAAGAGAAGAAAACAGCCTCACTATGGTGGTATTCACCAAGCCGCATTCAACAGGGAAACGCCGGGCAACAGCATGTCCGTCTTAATTCATACGGAAGGAAGCGTCGCCCGCAATCCCTCTTTCCGCCTCCAGAATGCTCTGATGCAGTATCCCCGCCAAACAAACACTTCCCTGTACGGGCATGCAAAAACCGGGCGGAACATCAGTCCACCCGGTTTTTGCAACCGCCCGGCGCGAACGCCGGAGGCATGGGTTTTCCGGCTTCCCGCCGGGATCCCCGTTAAAGGTAGCTGCGCACCACGCCGGCGACGCGTTCACGTGCCGCGGCAATGCGCTTGCGCAATTCCAGCGTATAGGCCTCCATATCCCGGATGGGGGACTGGGCCACGCCGGAAATCATGGCCGCCTGGGCTACCGCCGGGCATTCCCATTCAATGATGCGGGGATCAATGGGCTTGGGAATCACGTAATCGATGCCGAAGCTGAGCGGGGCTCCCCCGTAAAGGTCAATCACCTCCTGAGGAACGGGTTCCTTCGCCAGATCAGCCAGGGAGCGGGCGGCGGCGATCTTCATCTGTTCATTGATGACAGAAGCGCGCACATCCAGGGCGGCACGGAAAATAAAGGGGAAGCAGGAAACATTGTTCACCTGGTTGGGCCAGTCGGAACGTCCGGATCCCATGATGCAGTCAGGCCGCGCTTTTTTGGCATCCTGGTAAGTGATTTCCGGGTCCGGATTCGCACAGGCGAAAATGATGGGGGAAGGAGCCATAAGCTTGACCATGTCCTGCGTGAGCAACCCCTTGGTGGAAAGCCCCAGGAACACGTCCGCCCCGGTGAGGGCCTCCCCCAGGGAACAGTCTTCCGACTGGGAGAACTGGGCTTTCGTGGCGTGCAGGTCAATGCGCCCGGTATGAATCAGCCCCTTGGAGTCAAACATATAGATATGTTCGCGGCGCACTCCCAGCGTCATGTAGAACTTGGCGCAGGAAATGCCGGCGGCTCCGGCCCCGACGACGACGACCTTCATATCCTCCAGCTTGCGGCCCGTCAACTCGGCGGCGTTCAGAAGGGCGGCGCCGGAGATCACCGCCGTTCCATGCTGGTCGTCATGGAACACGGGAATATTCATCTCCTGGCGGAGGCGTTCCTCCACCATGAAGCATTCCGGAGCCTTGATGTCCTCCAGATTGATGGCGCCGAAGGTGGGCTCCATGGTCTTGATCGTTTCAATCAGCTTTTCCGGCTCCTTCACGTTCAGCTCAATGTCAAAAACGTCAATGTCCGCGAATACCTTGAACAAAACGCCCTTGCCTTCCATCACCGGCTTGGCCGCATCCGGGCCGATATTGCCCAGCCCCAGAACGGCGGTGCCGTTGGTGATCACGCCCACCAGATTGGAACGCCCGGTATACAGGGCGCTCTGGGAAGGATCTTCTTGAATGCGGAGACAGGGTTCGGCTACGCCCGGGGAATAGGCAAGCGTCAAATCCCGTTGTGAAAAGCAGGGCTTGCAGGGAAGCGTTTCCACCTTGCCGGGGCGGGGCTGGGAATGATACTGCAAGGCGTCTAATCTAATATCGAAACTCATGATTGTAATGGAAAAACAAAAAAGCGAGCCTTGCTTGCACCACATAATCGCCATGCATTCAAGCAAATAATCAATTAATCGCGTCACACGCTCCGGCCCCAGAAAACCTCTTTTTACATTGATAGAAGCCTCCGGATATGCTAACAGGCAGTCGGATAATCACCTGTCATGTGACCATGGAACATACGCCTCCCCTCCCTTCCGGATTTAATATCAACGGTTATCTTATCCGATCCCTGAAGCAGACGGATTCCCTCTGCCATGTCTATTACGCTTCGGACGCCAACCATGTTCAATACCTGCTCCGCGAATTCTGTCCCCAGGGGCTCGCTGTGCGCGACCCGGAAAGCGGGAAACTGCGTTATCCGGAAAACACGGATATTGAACGGGAAGTTCTTCCGCTGAAGAATGATTTCGAAGCGCAGTTCCGCACGGGCTCCCTGGGGGAAATCCCCGCTCTGGGCACCCTGTACCTGGCTTATGCCATTCCCGGCGGCCATGCCGCCGCGCAGCCGGCTCCCGGCACGGCCGCCCCTGCGGCATCCCTCCTCCAGCGCGATCAGCGGACCCTGGCCACTCCCGGAACCGCCGGGGCGGCGCCCGTTCATGCGGGCTCCCTTCCCCAGCTGCGGAAAAAGAAGAACTCCGCCGGCATATGGATTCTCACCCTGCTCCTGCTGGGAGGAGCATGCGGAACCTATTATTTCACCCGGAACCCCGCGGAAAAACCCGTCTCTGCTCAGGAGCCGGACGTTCCCCACTCCAACAGGGAAAAGAAGGGAGCCGCCAAACCGGAAAAGAAAGCCGCCCCGCCCGCCGTGAGGGGAGAAGCCTCCCCCGAACAGGAAAACGCCGCGGGCCTCTCCCCGTCCGGACTGGCGGAGCAGCCGGAAAAAACGCCGCCGGCCACTTCCTCCGGGGAACGGAATGAAGACGTCCCGGGCGCTTTGGAGGAAAAATCCGCAGCCACCCATGCACAGCCTGACGAAAACTCCTCCGCCCCGGCAGATGACGCTGCGGACGGAAAACAGCCGGAACCGCAACAGCCCGCCAACCGGGAGGAATCACAGGAGGGACAGACTGCCGCCAAACCTGCGCCCGTAGTGCGTCCGCGCGGGAAAGCCGCCAGGCAAACGACCAATATGGGGGATGTGAACGCCTATGTGAAAAAATTCGCCAAGCCCATGCCGCTGAACCAGTGGAGAAAACAATACGCCGAGCTGTACACGAGCTGGTTCGGCAATTCCGAGGAAGTAGCCAAAGGCTGGATCACCACCTTCGGCCCTCTGGGCTTCCGCGCCCGCGGCCTGGACGCCTCCTGGCCGGACACGAACTTCCGCGGCTTCTTCCCCAAAACCATGCTGGACCCCAACGGGGAACCCGTGGCGAACCTTTACACGGTCACCCAGGTGATTGAGGGTTCCCCTGCCGAAAAATACGTCAAAGAAGGTGACCTGATCCTGGGCATTGACGGACACCTCTTCAAAACGTCGCAAAGCCTGGACGTGCTTTACGGCCCTTATCAGCACCAGAACCGGCGCGGCCTGGACATGCACGCGGGCCTTCTGGTGGACAAGGCGGAAGGCGCCGGAAAAATCACCCTGAACCTCATTCCCGCGGAAAGCGTGGAAAAAATCCAGGGCATCCAGCCTCTCTGGAAGGAAGTCTTCCGGGAGGAACAGGCTAAAAAGCCCGTTTCCCTTTCCATTCCGGTAAAGGGCGGCCAGCAGGTGCGCCTGCGCGTGGATGACGGCGGCAACGGCATCGGCAGCGACGGCTTCGAATGGTCGGACCTGAGGCTGGAAGGCCCCGGCGGAACCGTTCCGCTGACCAAAGCCCAGCAATACACCGTGGGTTACGGAGAAGCCAGGTACGACGCCAAAAGCAAAATATGGCAGGCGCACGCCGTCTCTTCCCTGGTCTTTGATATCCCCAAGGGTGACTGGAACCTTAAAGGAACGGGAACCCCCAGGTGGTCCGCCTCCGTGGGCGTGACCGTACAGGTGGGCGGCTCCTCCGCCCTGCCGGACGCAGTGAAGAAATATGTGAAAAACGTCACCTTCAAAATCCCCCAGCTTGGTTCCTATGCCCTCGGCTTCCCCAAAAATTGCGCCAAGAGCAAAGCGGTAGTCCACATGATGAGCGAATGGCTGGCGGCCCAGCAGCGCGAGGACGGCTCCTGGGAACGCCCGGGCGGCTACTGCGGCAACCATTATGATACAGGCTGGGCCGGCCTGGCCCTGATGGCCACGGGCAACCCGAAGTATGACCCCGCCATTAAAAAAGCGGCTCAGTACATCGCCTTCTCCGGCTCCCAATGCTGGTGGGCCGTCCCCCAGGCTTCCGCGGGCATCTTCCTGTGCGAATACTGGCTGCGCTACCGGGACAACTCCGTGCTTCCGGCCATCCGCAACAGCGTGCAGCGCATGAAAAACGAAGTTCTTTATGGGGACTTCGTCACCGGCCACGGCATTCACCCGGGCTACCGGGGAACAGGTGTCAGCATCGGAGGTTCCCACATGTGCCTGTTCCTGGCGCTGGCCAGCAAAACTCCGGCGCGCACGGAAGACGGCGTGCTGGACAAAATGATGGACCATGCCCAGTCCATCTGCCCCACCGGCATGGGGCCCTATGGCCGCATGACGGAAACCTTCACCTTTGAACCCGACCGTGAATGCGGGGGAACCTACTCCGGCCGTCACGGCCCGTACTACATCGCCTCCCTCATCTGCGGCGGACCGGAGCTGTACACAAAAAACAGCCGCATCATGTATGGGGAAGGCCCCATCGGCGGCTGTGACCAGGGCCACTCCTCCGAGACGCTCTCCATCATGTGGGCTCTCCCCGCCTACTGGCGAACCAATCCGGAAGCATATTACAAAAACATGGAGGCTTTCCGGTGGAAACTGACGCTGCTGCGCCCCTTTGACGGCGGCATGATGCAGAACCCCAACCGCCTGGAACTAATGACGGCGGACTCCGTCATCGGCACCTACATCCGCACCAGCATCTGGATCACGGCCCTCTGCGCGGAACGCCAGAATCTGGCAATTACGGGCAAGCCTGAATTCCAGGCCAAAACGTTCCGGAAGGTGCCCCCCATCATTGACACGGAATCCCGCTTCCTGAACACCTACGTGCGCAACTGGTCCATGGTAAACGCTGCGCTTGGAACCAAGGCTCCCGCCTCCCTGAAATCCGCCATCCGGGAATTGAAAAATATTCCGGTGGAACAGGGTTGCCGCTTTAAGCTTATCAATGTCGTCAACAACCGCGCCCTCCCCATCGCCAAGGCCATCATGGAGATTCCCGGGGTGGACCAGCTCACCAGGGCTACCTGCGCGGAAATGATTCTGGGCATGGATGTGCGCATTTTCTTTGAACCCAAGCTCAACGACGGTAACCCCCAGCCCGGGGAATATTCTCTGAACGTGGACGTCCAGCAGCCTCTGGGCGGCCGCGCCCTGGGGCTTCACCGCGACAAGGAGCTGGAAGGGAAAGCCAACTCCGCCTACAAATATGATTTTGCCGGCACGGTGCAATTCAGCGACACGACCACCTTCTCCCCCATGGAAACCATTTCCTGGACGCCCAATTCCAAATTCGGCGGCCAATGGAACGTCTACTCCTACAAGAAGGAACTCAGCGGCCCAACCCAGCCGGGCGTGCAAAAAATGAACGCCAAAATCAAATGGCGCGTCAATGACCTGGAGGTGGAATACGACCGCCCCATTGCCGTGGGCGGCTTTGAAGTGGGATGTGCAGAAAAGGCCCTCTCAGTCACCAACTGCAACCATCTGTGGGTGCCGGGCATCCTGATCCGGGATCACGGCAACTGGGGCTGCTCCTTCCATCTGCCGGACGGAACCTACATTTCCGCGGCCTCTCAGGGCAACCAGATAGAGGTGTACGACAAAACGGATAAAAAGAAGGAAAAAACCTGGGTTTCCCCGAATGACTCCTGCCTGACTCAGGGTTCCCGCTGCCTGTTCCGCGTTTCCACGGACTGGCACGGCCTGGAATGCCGCGTGCGTGAACTGAAACTGCTGGGAAGTTCCACGGAGGAAGTGGAGGACTACAAGCTGAAAGCCTCCACCGGAGGCCGTGTGGACACGGCCAAACTGATGGACCGGGACGCCACTACCGTTGAGGAACTGGACGCTTCCCCCACGGAAGACGAGCCCCTGGTGCTGGAACTCACCCTGAAATCCCCTGCCGCCCTGCGCGCCGTGGACATCAAAATTGAAAAGGGCCACAACCGCCTCATCATTGAGGCCTACAAGGGAGGCAAGTGGATCCCCATCCACTGGGGTTCCCTGGGAGCCTCCACCGTCGGCGTCAGCGAGGCGCAGAAAGCCATGTACGCCAATGAACCGGAAGTGCTGCGCATGCTCCAGCTTCCGGGCAACGGATTCATCAAATGCATGCGAACATTTGACCCCGTCACCACCAACAGGCTGCGCGTCAAACTCTTCCAGAAGGGCGAAAAAGTCCGCCTTGCGGAACTGCACGTGTACAAGGCGAACGCCGCCAAAAATATGGCTCTCCGCTCTTAAGCTGCGGCCGCCCGCAGCTGGAAATAACAAAAAGCCTTTGTGATAAGAGAATCCCGGCAGGGGCGCCAATCGCCGCGCCCCTGCCGGGAAAACAGAGCAATCCCTTTTAGGGACGGAGGGAATTTCCTTCTCCATGCCGAGGCCGCCTGCCAATTTTTTGTCTATTGACACTCAGCGGCGCCCGCTCTATATTTTCTCATGATGTTCATCAGAACGGCACTCCTTTTTCCTCTTCTCTTTCTCTCACTTTCAGCATCTTCCGTCATGGCGGCGACTCCCTGGGCATCCGACAGGAACTGGGAACTCGTTTTTGAAGACGACTTTGACGGCTCATCTCTGAACGAACATAACTGGAGCCGCATTGATTACGTAGGCTATAACGCCCCGGACTGGCGCAAGTACCAATCCCGGGACGAAAGCCTTGTGGAATTCCGGGAAAAGGACGGCAACTCCGCCATGACCTTGTGGGGAAAATACGGGGACTACACTACTCAAACCAACCAGACCGCACCGGCCAAAACATACGCCTGCGGAGGGGTATATTCCCTGAAAACCTTCTCCTTCCAATATGGCTACGTAGAAGTCCGCGCCAGATTCGACTGCGTGCAGGGCGTCTGGCCGGCCATCTGGATGATGCCCAAATCCGACAGCATCGGCTGGCCTGTCGGCGGGGAAATTGACATCATGGAACACCTGAATTACGAAGGCCGTGTTTACCAGACAATCCACTGGTCGCAAAACGGCGTTCCCAATCAGGATAAATCCCAAGGGGTCACCCCCAGTTGGAACGATGGTGCTGAAAAAGCAAACTGGCATACCTACGGGATGGAATGGACGGAAGAAGGCATCACCTTTTATGTGGATGGAAAAGCAACCGGTTCATTCAAAAAGCCCAATAACGCAAACTGGCCCTTTGACAAGGACGGAAACGAATTCTACCTGATCATCGACCAGCAGATTGGAGGCAACTGGGTGGAAAATGCAGGAGTTAATAAGGGAATCGACCAGAATACGCTGGCCAATTCCGGAGCCGCATTCGACATCGATTATGTCAAAGTCTATTCCTCAAGGATCTACAACCACCTCGTTCCGGAACCCGCTGTGGCTTCTCTGGGACTGTTTGGAGCAGCCTTGCTGGCGGCTCGCCGCAAAAGAATCTGATCGCCCACACACCTTTTCCTTTTGTTCCTCCCTGCCGCGGGAATAAATCTTCCGGGACATTCCCGGCATATTCTCAGGCAAAAACCGTCATTGGCACCTGCCTCAATATTTCTGGACTGGGGATGAAGGCAGCTTTTCTCCTCCGTCCTCTTCCAGGCGGCACAGGGCCTCCGCACGGCGGAGGCAGGAATCCCACAGGGAAGCCTTTTCCGGAAACGGGAAACACAGGGAGTCGCTCAGCTTTTCCACCCGTTTGAAAGAATCCTCCCGGTCATAGGCGTTCAAACCTTCCAGACGGGAAGCCAGCCCATCCAGCCAGGGAAGAGGGTCATGGCAAATCAGGGGAAGATCGCATCCGGCCCGCAGGGACAGGAAAGCGGCGTCATCCGGGGAATACTGCGCCGTAATCGCCCCCATGCACAAATCATCCGTAAACACCACGCCCCGGAAACCGAGGCGGTCGCGCAGAAGCCCCCTGATCACCCGTTCGGACAAGGTGGCGGGATAATCGGGATCAATCTGAGGCAGCATGATATGGGCGGACATAATGGAGGACAATGCCGGGCACAGAGCCAGAAAAGGCAGCAAATCCGTCTTGAACAGCTCCCGTTCATCCAGGTCAACCACGGGAAGGCTGAAATGGGGATCCGCCAGGGCACGGCCCATGCCGGGAAAATGTTTGCCGCAGCTCTGCACGCCGCCCCGGCGCAGGTTGGAGGCATAAACGCCGCCGCGTGAAATGACGTCCTGGGCATTATCTCCCCAGCAGCGGCCGGGAAGCGCGTTGGCCGCGGACGGATCATGGCAGATATCCAGCACCGGGGCAAAATTCAGGTTCACCCCCAGGTAGCGGAGAGCCAGAGCCGTCACCGCGCCCAGTTCCACTATGCCGCCAACTGAACCGAGCCGGGCCAGCGAAGCCGGGGAGGGCAAATTCAGGCCCAGGGAAGCGGTGCGCACCACACGGCCCCCCTCCTGGTCCACGGCAATGACAGGATGGTGGAGGCAAAGTTTCCGCAGTGTCTCCGTCAGCCCGCGCACCTGCTCCACGGAATCAATATTCCTGGAAAACAGAATGAAACCCGCCGGCTGCCAACGCCGGATGGCAGCCTCTTCCTCCGCGCCCACTTCATGGCCGCTTATGCCGATCAGGGCCGGGAGCATGAACGGAAAAGGATTAACGACCCAACAGGGAAGTCCTGGTGTACAGCGGGTAAACGGGAATGCCGCGTTCCTCAATCGCCTGGCGGCCGCCTTCCTCGCGGTCCAGCAGCACCAGGGCGGCGGCAACCCTGCCCCCTTCCGCCTCAATGGCGTCAATAGCCTTCAGCGTGGAGCCTCCTGTCGTGATGACGTCATCCACCACGACCACGGTATCCCCGGCCTGGAAATTGCCTTCAATGCGGCGGCCGCGTCCATGGTCCTTCGGCTCCTTGCGCACGGTGAACACCTGAAGCTTCTTTTCCGCTCCTTCCAGAGCGCTGGTCATGCCGACGGCCAGGGAAATAGGGTCCGCCCCCATGGTCATGCCGCCGATGGCCGCCACCTCCGGGAAACGGGGCAAAATATCCTCTTTCACCAGCTTCCAGCCCAGAGCGCCCACCAGGGTGGCTCCTACGGGGTCCAGGGCTGTCATGCGGCAATCCACATACAAGTCGGACACCTTGCCGGAAGCCAGTGTAAAAGTTCCCGTGCGCACGGATTTTTCCAAAAGAATGCTTTTAAGAAGATCGTATTGTTCGCTCATGAAAAATAGGGATGAATGAAATGGTTCGCCGTATATAACAGATACCCCCGGAATAAGCAACGGATAACAGCATGCAAATCTTGACAAAAAGGAGGACAGGCCCCATAACCTGCCTGTCATTTTCCCGTTCCCATGAAATCCGGCATACTGGCGTTAGTTTCTATCAGTTCCGCTCTTGTTTCCTGCACATCGTACGAGAGGCCCCCGCTGTTTGACCAAATCACCGGAAAAATTCAGGGAATGTCCGGACGGGACGATTATCTGTCCGGAGTGGGCGCCACCTCAGGCGTCAACACGGACCTGCCTCCGGAAGCCCGTCTGGGCCAGGGATATTGGGACCTGCCGGCGGGCACCCAGGGGGAAAAGCACATCATCATTGACCTCAAGCAGCAGAAAGTCTTCTACTACGTGGGAACCACGCTCGTGGGCGTTTCCCCCATGTCTTCCGGCAAGGAAGGTTACGGCACTCCCAGGGGAACATACAAAATCATCCAGAAAGACGCCAACTACAAATCCGGCACATACGGCGTTCTGCGCAGCAAATCCACCGGAGCCGTCGTCAACGGGGATTACAACGCCAGGGCTGGCGGAGCGCCGGCAGGAACCTACTTCGACCCCGCCCCCATGCCCTACTGGATGCGGATTACGGGAGGCTACGGCATGCATGTGGGTTTTGTCACCGGATATCCGGTCAGCCACGGCTGCGTGCGCCTGCCGGAGGACATGGCCAAGACATTCTTTGAACACACTCCCATCGGCACCAAGGTCACCATCCGTTAGCCGTTTCCTGCGCGGCATCGCGCCGCAGAAATGCCACACTTTCCGGAAACCGGCGTGTTTCGTATTCCCGCCGTCCGGAAGCGTTCCGTGCTGATAACTGCTCCCGTTTCATGGCGCAGCTTCCTCACTCCGGCATTGACAAACGGCTCCGAACCTTTTAGAATATACGGGATCTTTGACCTCTTGATTCGTCATGACAATCCCTCTTCCCCCTGCCTTGCCGCCCCATTTCAACATAGGCGGCTATAAAATCACGGCGCTTGTAGAAAGCGGTCCGGACTATCATCTGTACCAGGCTCTTTCCCCGGAAGGCCATGCCGTCCTGATACGCGAATTCTGCCCCCGGGGCCTCGTTACGCGTGACCTGGCCAGCGGAGAACTGGCTGTCTTTCCGGAAAATGAATCCCAATTCGCCCAGGCCCGGGAAGCTTTTGAAACCCAATACGCAGCAAATGCAGAAAGCAAGCTGAGGGGATTCGGCACCGTGCTCTTCCTTTACCCGCTTTCTCCGGCGCAGCCCCAGCCGGCTGTAGCGCATGCCCAGGCTCTCCGCCCCGCAAAAAAACCGCAGCAACCGCAACTGCGGAAGCCTGTAGTCGGCGCCGCCATCCCCGGAACGCCGCTGCCGCGGGTAAAGCACTCCGGAGGGTTTCCGGTCATCACGGTCATTGTGACCGGGATGCTCGCCCTCTTCGGATTTCTGGGCTACCAGATACTCAAGGATAAAGAAGAACCCGTCGCTAAAGCCGTTACCGTGCCCGTACCGGCTCCGCCCAAGCCCAAATCCAAGCCCGCTCCGCCAAAACCGGAACCCGTGGTGGTCGCTCCCGAACCGGAACCCGTGGTGGTCGCTCCCGAACCGGAACCGGAGCCTGAACCGGAACCGCCTGCTCCCGACCTTTCCCCCTCCCCGGAAGTCATTGCCATGGAAAAGGCTTTACGGGAGGAAGCTATCGCGTCCAAGGGGAAATTTTCTGAAAAACTGCTGAACAAATATCCCTATTACGCGGAAGCCTACGTGCGCGACTACGTAAAAAAACGCGGAGGCAGTTTTTCTCCGGATTTTGAAAAATGGCTGAAAAACACGAAAAACAATCGTGAGGTCTTCGCCATGTTTTTCCCGCCGGACCCCAGCGTCGCCACCAATGTGGCTTTCATGATTGATGAACTGGGGCTGGAAACGACGGAAAAATATGACCAGCTCGTTCTGGCGTTCGCAGTAGGACGCCGCGAATTCGGCATGGGGGCCTTCGACCTTACCCAGCAGGGCCGCTACATTGATGCCCAGGGCAAGCTGAATGACCTGAGATCCTCCGGAGTCATGCCTCCGCCAGCGGACCTGTATTGCGCCGGAAAACCGCCCGTCAACTGGTATGGGAACGCCCCCCGCACCGTGGATGAGGAATGCTACAAAAAGGTGGAAGCCTATCTGGACCGCAAAAAAATCACCCCAAAGCAGGCCTGGCTCAGGAAATACCCCACCGTCTCGGAAATCGGGGACTCCGCCATTACGGAAGACAACCTGGCCGGCTTTCTGCACGAATACATGTACCGCCACGGCCAGCTGAGGCGCAAAAGGGACCCCTTCCCCACTCCGGTGGAATTCTTTTCCTACCTTGTGGATAAATATGAACATTGCGGTGATTTGCGCGACGTGGACCGCAAGCGTGTGGAATGGACCGGCGTTTCCCTGGAAGGAACGCCCTGGCCGGCCATGATGGCCCTTTCGGAAACGCGACCTCTGCGTGAGTGCGACAGCGTGTGGGAACGCTACATGGGCCAGCGGGGCCCGACCCGCCTGTGGCTGTACGGCCCCTACCGGGCGGATGACGACAAGGAACCGCCCATCCTGTTCAGCTTTGACCCGGATCCGGAATGGTCCAGGGAATCCAACGAACGCAAGCTTCATGAAGGCGGTGTGTGCGGCACCATGTCCCTTATCTCCCGCAATTCCCAGATTGCGCGCGGCATTCCCGCCGCCCCCGCCGGGCAGCCCGGCCACGGCAATCTGATGACCACCCATTTCAACGGTAACGGCTGCTGGCTGAGCGTGGGGCAAAGCGTGGACACCCTGAAAGCCACCACGGGATTCTGGTACTTCCGGGATTCCAACGCACCGCGCACCGGCAATGCGGAATACCAGTCCGGACTGGCCCTGTCCATGAACATCGACTATGAAAAGTTCATCGACAGCCGCTTCGCCATGAACATTTACAAACTGGCGGCCATCGGCTCCACCACGGAAGAGACGGCCGCCCCTTCCGTCACGCTCCCCAAGGAATTCACGCAGACCGCCATGAGGACCGTGCTCAAAGCCAACCCGTTTTATACGGAAGCCTGGTACACGCTCTTCAAGCAGGAACCTCAGGACCTCATGGGAGCCACCAAGATGGTGGATGAAGTAAGGGAGGCCCTGCCGGACGGCATGGGCATCAGAAAACTCTGGAAAACGCGCAAATACGTTCCCTCTGTAGGCCGTGGCGACAAGAACGGCAAGGAAATGCTTGCCAGCCACGCCAAGGAATACGTCAATGTGCTCTGCTCCGTAATTCTGGAAAATGCCTTGAAACAGGAATATGACTATAAGACCTTCCAGTGGGCCGAACTCATGTCCTGGCTCAAGTCTGAATCCAAGCGCAACTCCTACCCGGAGCCTCAGGCCGCGTATCAGATAGCGTATGCCAAGGCCCAAGGCACAGACAGGCTCAAAAGAACCGTAGACAGGGGATTCAAGAAAGCCCTCAACTTCTACCGGGACGACAACAACGCCCTGAAGGAGCCTAAGGATGTGGATCAGGAGGAAATGTCCTTTTCTCTGGACGCCCTGTGCCAGGCCCTGCCCAAGGAAGAACTGGTCCCCTGGATGAAAAACATGCTGGACACCTGTCCGGACGGGTTCAAATACAAGCCCAAAAACAAGAAGGAAACGAAAATCCACCCATTCTACAGCGCCCTGACGAAAAACTACATGTCTCTGGCTGACGATTCGGAGAAATCCCGCGTCAAGACGGAAATGAAAGACGCTTCCGACAGGATTCTGGAACTCTCCCAGAAAAAGAAGGAAGACGGGGAATCATCCTCCGGACGCCGCCGGAGACGCTGATTCCCCGCTTCCGTGCACCTCTACGTCCACATTCCCTTCTGCCACCGTATTTGCCCGTACTGCGCTTTCTTCAAGCACACGCCGGCCTCCACGGACATGAAACTCTTTATCCGCGCGCTGGGGAGGGAAGCGGAATCCCGCGCCGCGGCCCTGTCCGCGGGCCGCGGGGGGGAAACGGACACGCTCTACTTCGGAGGGGGCACGCCCTCCATGCTCTCGGATACGCACCTGGGGCGCCTCATGGAAACCCTGGACCGTCTCGTGCCCGTGGACAAACTGGATGAATTCTCCTTTGAGGCCAACCCCGCCACCTTTACGGAAAAAAAAGTGCGCTTCTGGCGCAGCCTGGGCATGACCCGCGTCTCCCTGGGCGTGCAGTCCCTGGATTCCGGCATCCTGCGTCTGCTGGGGCGCGAGCACACGCCGGACCAGGCCCTGCGCTCCGTGGAAATGCTGAAAAATGCGGGAATGCCCCATATCAACATGGACCTCATGTTCGCCATACCGGGCCAACCCCTCTCCATATGGGAAGCCACCCTGAAGGAAGCTGTCCGCGCCGGGACGGACCACATCTCCGCCTACAACCTCACCTATGAGGAAGACACGGAATTCTTCCGGAGCCTGCTGCGGGGAGAAAAAAGGCAGGATCCGGACGAAGACGCCGCCTACTTTGAACTGGCGGAGCACATGCTGGAGGCGGCAGGCATGCGCCACTATGAAACATCCAACTACGCCCGGGAGGGCTGCCTCTCCCCCCACAATATGGCCTACTGGAAGGGAGAAGACTATGTAGGCATAGGGCCTGGCGCGGTCAGCACCATCAACGGCATACGGTACTCCAACACGCGGGATACGGACGCCTACATACGCAGCACGCTGGAAAACGGCCTCCCCCTTTCCGAACAGGAACCCGTCACCGAGGAAGACTACCGTCTGGAACGCATTGCCCTGATGCTCCGGACGGATGAAGGGCTGCCGCTGAAATACATCCTGCCGGAATCCCGCCCCCTGCTGGGACAATACCGGGAACTGGGCCTGGCGGACATTTCACCGGAACAAAGACTCATCCTGAAAGGGCGCGGCCGCCTGCTCGTGGACGCCATCGCGGCGGAACTGTGCTGAATGGCATTATTTTCCTAACTTAATATCAATAAGTTGGAAATAAATTAGAAAAACGATTAAAATTAATTTCTTGACATTTTTCAATTTTTATCTCCCATTATTCCATAAATAGACAGATATGTTCCATGCATCCGCTGTTCAACATTTCCTCTGTTTCTTTGCTGGCAGGACTTCTTTTCCTGTTGCAGGCCTCCTTTAACCACGCATGGGGAAGTAGTAAGCCGCCGGCATCACCACAGGAGCCCCAAACGTTCATCCTGCCCCTTTACCTGAAATCCACGCCTCTTTCTGAAAAAAGGCAGGTCTTCCGGAAATCCCTATCCGCCTTTCCTTTTGCTAAAAAGAATCCGAGAATCCATCAATTTGTCCGGGAATATCCGGCTTTGACCTTTGACGAAGGCGTATCTCTTTTCGTTCAACGGACCGCCATGGGACAAACACCTGGTGATGTTTGTGCCCGCCTCAATGAATTGACAGCCCTGATGCAGCATAAAAATATGCAATCAGGGCAACGCCGCTCCTGCCTTACCGGATTTTTGGAAAATGCCTTTCTCCGGACGTACTCCGCCCGGTACTCCCCCTTGGATATGGAAGCTTTATCGCTTTGCGCCCTGATGGAACTGGAAATGGAGGAAGGATGCCCATTGATCCTTCGGTCTCGCATTTTAAAAATTTGGGAAAGCGCAGCTATATCCATGGAAAAAGGAACCGGCATGCAAAGAAAACTGGCAGCTCTTTTATTTATAAGGACACTGCGGCATGGAAAAGAAGATCCTTATTTAATGGCCCGTTGCGGATACCGGTTAGCCAATCTTTATATACGCATGAATGAACCGCAAAAAGCCCAGTGGGCAGCATCCTTTATTCCGCCTATTCGGGGCATGGAAGGCGCCCGTGCTTTAATCCGGAAATGGACAACACCCGCTTCCAACAAAAAAAAGCGTAAAAAATAATCTCATTCAACCTGCCTGATCATCATATGGACAACGCATTCATCTCCCGATGTTTTCTTCAAATGCCTGTTTTGCTTGCAATTGCCGGCATTGCTGCACTATCTGCCCTCCTCGCAAAAGGACAACAAATTTATGAAGGGAAGACAACATTGGAATATTCCCTGTCTCCGGTTGAAGTGGTAGCCAATCTTTCCCAGCTTGCAGATAAATTGAAACAATGCTGCGCCGGAGAAGTGAAAATCCCAAATACAACGAAAGTCACTGACCCAAAATCTCCCTCTACTATTCCTTATAATGGAAAAATTTCCCTCAAGGATTTTAAGGATGAACGTATTAGCCAACCTACTACTGTTGCGTGGCTTTCATTGGTTTCCGACGATGGGTGCGACATTTCTTATACCACAGGGAACGGAGAAAAAACAGACTGGTTAAAAGAATACGGAAAAGGGCATGACATTTCCAAAGGGCGCCGGGATTGCCCGCATGTCCTGAAAGCAGGTTCTTACAATTTCCAAATCAAATATTCGCAAACCTATTACAATCCCAAGCCGGGCACAAGTGATTTGGACGGCATCAGCCTTGTAGTCGCTCCCATTGTCGTGGACATTTGCATTGGAGAAAAATCGATCCCATATAGTAAAAGCCACCTTTTCTTGGAGAAAAAAACAGAACTCCGGCTCGCTATCAACAAAATTTACCTGGCAAAAGGGCCTTCCGAAAACTCCGAAGACATATCCATCACATGGGAAGCTCAAACTTACTCCAAATGCCCGCAACGATTTAATGGAGTTATTCTGGCGTGCAACCATACATTCCAACCAAACAACGGCGCCTGGAAACCCATCGGCAAAGGCCCATGCATCACCTATACTCCAACGGAAGCAGAACTAATTCGTGTGACCATCGGTGATAAAAGCTTTTATTACGAAGGCATTCCCAATCGTTTAGGAGAAATTTACTGGGCCATCCGCCCCTGCCAGGGACTGCCCATAGCAAACCATCACTTTCTGCTCTTTGTCCCTGACGACCCGGTAAAATTAAATCTTCCGAACCCTGGGCTTGCTAATTGCACCGCTATCCCCAGAATGAAAATCATCACTATCGGAGGGGATGCAGGGCCAGAAATCAAATACCGAAAAAAACTCAAAATCATCCCAGCTGCCGGAACCGTTTATTATAAGTGGATTTATGAATCCCTATCTCCTCCATTTGCTCAAGCAGGTGTAGCCAGCAAATATATTGATTGCTTAACTAACATGGTTTACCATAAAAATGACAATCCTGATATAGTAGCTGTTGAAAACTGGTTCAAAAACAACCATGATAAAAAATTTACAAATTTTACAAATATCATAGCCATTCAAAACAAGGAACTATTTCAAAAAGTTCTTCATTTTTCACAAAGTTATAATGAGCAGGAACGATATCTAACCAATCCATCAACTAACCGAAATCCAGAAAGTACAGAAAATGGATCAAATTGTGCTTCCTTAGTTTCTTCTATTTTACAGTATAGCGGAGCCACTTGGGAACAGATACTTGAATCAGCTGACACAAACGGCATTGATGTTGGAGAACGCCATCTTATCCCTATTAAACGTTTTAATCCCTAATTTTCATGATACAATCAACCACCATAGCATTCTTATCGTCGGCTTTTATATATTTCTCAGTTTGCCAAGGAGATATTTGTCAAATCAATGGTCTGAGTCCAGAAGATTTGAAAAATCTCTCTTATGACCCTCCAAGGAATGAATTGCTTTCTGAGGCACAAGATAAAAAGGCATGGCAGACATTCGTTGAAACCTATGAAGTGCCTGTAGGTAAAGTACAGGATTGGTATAATTCCATCAGGGATAAAGATTCCGCTGATGCTGCAGCCGATGCGTTCAAGAGAGATGTCCTGCCCATTCTTAAAAAGCTGACGGGACGTTCTGCTGATATAAAGAAACAAGTCCTTGCTATTCCAGCTTCTTCTGAAATGCAAAAACTGATTCTTTCACGTATCCTCACATTGCAGAGCCGCTTGCTAATAATTTTTCTTCCTATGCAAGACAGTAAAAAGTCAAGTTCCGATGCTTATTATCATGGCAGTGAAAAACTCTTTGACATATTTCTAGGTCTAACGTCAACAACAGCCATGGATATTTCAAAATTTATTGAAACTCAAAATGAAGACCAGGAAAGCATTGAAGCAGCTTTCAAAGAACCATGGACAGAGACATCATCTTCTTAAAAAGCAGGTTACATAGAAATTGCGTTGATCTCTATTGAATTTCCATCCTTCTTTTATTCCCCTTCATTCAGGAACCCTGTCATGCTTCCATAATCTGATGATCTTGAAATACTCAATCTTCCTCACCGGTTGCATCTTCCATTTTTATTTATGTTCAGCATCCTATGGGGATACCTGCCAAATCAATGGACTGGAGCCGGAAGTACTGAAAAGCCTTTCTTACGAACCGCCCAACAAGGAATTGCTCTCCACCGGACAAAATCAAAAAGCATGGCAGACTTTCATTGAAAACTATGAAATCCCTATCCGTAAGGTTCAAGATTGGTATAATTCCATTGTCGATAAACAATCTGCCGATGCCGCAGCCGATTCTTTCAACAAGGATGTTCTGCCTATTCTTAAAAAACTAACGGGACGAGCTGCAGACATGAAAAAACAGGCTCTTGCTATTCCAGCTTCTTCTGAAATGCAGAAATTCATATTCTTACGCATTTCTCAGCTGCAGGGACGACTGCTAATTATCTTCCTGCCTATGCAAAATGAAGAAAAGGCGAGTCCAGAAACATGCTACCGTGGAAGCACAAAACTTTTTGAAATTATTCTGGGATTAACATCCCCATCAATGATTGACATTTCAAAATTTATTGAATCTCAGAACGAATCACAGGAAAGTTTTGAAACCGTTTTCAAGGAATCATGGCCTGAAACTCCATCTGCTTAAAAAGCAGTTTACAGCAGAATTGTGCTGATTACCATTTCCTTCCCTTTCCGTTCCATCATGATTCAATACCTGATAATCATGAAATATTCCATCATCCTCACATTTGCATCTTCCCTCCTTATTTATGATTCAACATGCTATGGAGACGCCTGCCAAATTAACGGTCTGAGCCAGGAAGAGTTGAAAAATCTCTCTTATGACCCTCCAAGGAATAAATTGCTTTCTGAGGCACAAGATAAAAAGGCATGGCAGACATTCGTTGAAACCTATGAAATACCTGTAGGCAAGGTACAGAATTGGTATAATTCCATCGTGGATAAAAATTCCGCAGACGCAGCGGCAAAATCTTTTTCTACGGAAGTTTCACCTATCCTTAAAAAACTTACAGGACCCGCTGCCGACATGAAAAAGCAGGTTCTATCTATCCCAGCATCACCGGAAATGCAGAAATTTATTCTTTTGCGGATTCTTCAGCTTCAAAGCCGTCTGCTGGTCATTTTCCTACCTATGCAGAGTGAAAGGGAAATGGACGACAACACCTGTTACCGAGGCAGTGATCTTCTTTTTGATACTATTTTGGAACCTACAGCTCAATCAGCCCAGGACGTTGCCAAATTCATTGATTCCCGGAATGAATCCCAAGAGCATATAGAAGCTTCATTTAAAGAGCCTTGGTCCACATCTGCCGAATAAATTATTAATAGTGCAACTATTCTAACCTTTATTTGGCGCAGGATGTGAAAAGCATCTTTCCGGAATCCCGTCCTCTGCTGGAACAATACCGGGAACTGGGCTTGGCGGACATTTCCCCGGAACAAAGGCTCATCCTGAAAGGCTGCGGACGCCTGCTCGTGGACGCCATCGCAGCGGAACTGTGCTGACGGATAGTTTTTCTGCCTCAGAGATCAGCAGTCTACGGAATCCGGTGCGAACCGGACACTGGAATAAGCGGGCATGGGCTACTTTGTTCCCTGATTTTCAATATCCAAGGAGCATCCCGCAAAAAAAAGATACCGGTATCTGCGTATTCGGATTTTGTTTTTTCATCCCGGCTCTTTGGGAAAGGGATTTCTTTTTGTGACCATGCGGCTCTCTGCAAAAAGATTCCATGCAACAGGAATTTCAGCAAGGGGCGCTTCACAAAAACAATACTTCACGCCGGCAACACCCACGTATCTAATCAATCTGGAACTGGCGTGCCATTTTTTTCAACCACCAGTCCCGGTGCCTCATCTCGTCCCGGCTGCGTTCCAGTTCCCGAAGCTCGCTGCCCCGCATCCCTCCCTTCATATAGCGTTCATCCAGCTTGCGCGCCTCCGCACGGGTATCTTTCCTCAGGGCCTTGTAAAACTGGGCCCCCGTCACCAGGCCGCCGGCGGCTCCGCTCCGGCCCACCAGATTCATGTAAAGTTTCCTCAACCTGTTGTAATCCTCCACCACCCGGTTGTATTGCAAGGCGGCGTACCGGTAGCGTTCCTTCCAATCCTCCGGTCCCGGATTGATCAGCCGGTCCTCTACGGAGCCGGGTGCCGGCGCGGGTTCAGGAGAAGCCTGGCCGCCGGAAGGCAGCGGCGTAAGCGGCGGAGGCTGGGGAACGGGCCTGCGGCTTGTTCTGGGGACGCTTCCGACCGTCACGGAAAGAGGGGAACGTTCCTCCAGCAGGGAATCCATGCGTGCCTGTTCCAGCGCTTCCTGCAGATGGACGCGTTCTTTTTGCAGAGACGCATTCAGTTCGCGTTCTTCAGAAAGCGACTGCTTCAGCGTCCGCATGCCGCCGGACATTTCCGAATAAACCAGCGCATACGCCCCGACGCACCCCAACAGGAAACCCAGGCCCAGCATGATTCCCCTTTCCCGCCACGGTCCGTGGCTGCGTTCCGGAGCCGGTTCCGGAATATCCGGCTCCGGCTCATGGGAAACAGTCAGGTAGTGTTCCAGGGGGCCCTCGTCAGGCATGGGCTGATTCAGGGTTGGGACGGGAAAATACCGGTTCAAGCCTGTTCCGGACGGATGCAGTCCGCGCCGAAATACGGCACAAGAGCTTCCGGAATCCGGATGGAGCCGTCCGGCTGCTGGTAAGTTTCCAGAAGGGCCACGTACAGCCGTGGCAGAGCCGTTCCGGAACCGTTCAGGGTATGGCAGAACTGGTTCCTGCCGTCGGCATCCTTGTAACGCAGGCGCATGCGGCGCGCCTGGTAGTCCGTAAAGCAGGAACAGGAAGAAACTTCCAGATACTGCCCCTGTCCCGGAGCCCATACTTCAATATCATACGTCTTGGCGGAGGAAAAGCCGAGGTCTCCCGTGCAAAGTTCAATCACGCGGTAATGAAGCCCCAGCTTCTGAAGAATGGATTCCGCATGGCCGCGGAGCACTTCCAGCTCCCGGAAAGAGTCTTCCGGCTTCAAAATCTGCACCAGTTCCACCTTGTCAAACTGGTGGACGCGGATCATGCCGCGGTTGATGCGGCCGGCGCTTCCGGCTTCCCGGCGGAAGCAGGGCGTGTACGCGGCCATCTTGATGGGCAGGTCGCTTTCCTGTAAAATGGTATCCCGGTACAGGTTGGTGACCGGAACTTCCGCCGTGGGGATCAGGAACATCTGCTGGTCTTCCGTGCCGTACATGTCTTCCTCAAATTTAGGAAGCTGGCCGGTGCCTTCCATGCACTCCCTCTTCACCACAAACGGAACGCCCACTTCCTGATAACCGTTTTCCACGGTCTGCGTATTCAGCAGGAAGTTGATCAGGGCGCGTTCCAGACGGGCGCCCGCCCCACGGTACACCACAAAACCGGAGCCCGTAATCCGCGCTCCGTCTTCAAAGGAAATCATGCCCAGATTCGCGGCCAGTTCCACATGGTCCTTCGGGTTTTCAATGGCGGGCTTTTCTCCCCACAGCTTGATTTCCGGGTTGGCCGTTTCATCCGCGCCCACGGGACATTCCAGGTGCGGCAGATTGGGAATGTTCATCAGCAGGGAGGTGAGCTGGGCTGCATTTTCCTCCGCGACACGGTCCAGTTCCCGGATGCGGTCCCCGATTTCGCGCACGCGCGCTTCAATAGAGGACGTGTCTTCCCCCTTCTTTTTGAGCATGCCGATCTGCTTGGAGGTGGCATTGCGCTCGGACTGCAAGGCCTGCTTTTCCGTTTCGGCATTGCGGCGCGCCTCATCGCAGGCCAGAACGTCATCAACAAGCTTCCACGCGTCGCCGCTGCGGGGCTTTAACCGCGCTTTCACTTCTTCCGGATTTTCTCGTATTACACGGATGTCGAGCATAACGCGCACAGCTTGCACTCCATCCCCCCGCCACGCAAGCCAAATGAACGGCCTTCCATGGAAAAACGTTACCCTTTCACGGAAAAACGCTGCGCGCAGAGGCATGCTTTCCCGAATGCCGCCCCTTTCCGGAAACTACCGTTTTTCCCGTGTCAGACAATGATTTTTTTCCTTCTCAGGAAAACCGTACAGCAGGAGGACCGGACTCTCCATGTTTCCGGGAATCATGGACATCCGGCGCCAGGGTGTATTGCAGGAAGGACCGGGAAGGAAATTCCTCCCGTTTTCAACAGGCGGAGTTCCTTTCATCACTATTTGTTCTTGAAGAATCCGGGCGGCTAAGGATAGTGTAAGGACATCATGCAACAAACCGCACGCGCCGCTGTCCTGACAGCACCAAAGACATTTGAAATCCGTGAATATCCCATTCCCGCCATCGGAGACGATGAAATGCTGATCAAGGTGGAAGCCTGCGGCGTTTGCGGAACGGACGGCCACGAATACAACCGGGACCCCTTCGGCCTCTGCCCCGTGGTTCTGGGCCATGAAGGCACCGGGGAAATCGTCGCCATGGGCAGGAATATCACTAAAGACACCGCCGGAAATCCCGTAGCGCTGGGGGACAAGATCGTCACCTGCATCATTCCCTGCGGCACCTGTGACGCCTGCCTGAATACTCCGGCCCGCACCAACCTGTGCGAAAATGTGGGCGTGTATGGCCTGATGCCTGACGACGACGTGCATCTGAACGGCTACTTCGGGGAGTACCTCGTCATCCGCAAGGGCTCCACATTTTTCAATGTTTCCGGCATGACGCTGGACCAGCGCATTCTGGTGGAACCCGCCGCAGTGGTGGTCCATTCCCTGGAACGCGCCAAGTCCACCGGGCTCCTCAAGTTCAATTCCGTGGTGCTCGTGCAGGGCTGCGGCCCCATCGGCCTTCTTCAAATCGCCACGCTGCGCACGCTGGGCATTGAAACCATCATCGCTGTGGACGGCAATGACTCCCGCCTGGAACTGGCCAGGGAAATGGGAGCCTCCCGCACGTATAATTTCACCCGGTACGCGGATCTGAACGAACTGCTGGATGCCGTGAAAAAGGACAACGGCGGCCGCCTGGCGGACTTCGTCTTTCAGTGCACGGGCGTAGGCAAGGCCGGGGCCAACGCCTGGAAGTTCGTGAAGCGCGGCGGCGGCCTGTGCGAAGTGGGCTTTTTCATGGATGGAGGGGAAAGCGTTATCAACCACCATTACGACCTCTGCAACAAGGAGGTGACCGCTGTAGGCTCCTGGGTGTACTCCCCGCAGGACTACCCAACTACATTCGACTTTCTGAAGCGAGCCTACGGCATCGGCCTGCCGCTGACCAAGCTGATCTCCCACCGCTTCAAGCTGGATGAAATCGCGGAAGCCCTGGAAACCAACGTCCAGATGAAAGGCATCAAGATTGCCGTCATCTGCGGCTAGCCGGAAAACTCTTCATTTCTTCCCATGCCGCCGTTTTTCAAAAACGGCGGCTTTTTTACGCCATCTTTCCCCGTAAAAAACACTCAGCCTCCCAAAGATTAATCATCATCCCAATCCAGAAAACGGCCCGTATTGGGAGGACAGGCCATAGCGGAAACGATTTTTTCCTTCAACCGCTCCAGTGCATCAGGGTCAAGAACCATGGGTTCGCTCGCTTTAAGGCACAAACCTTTCCGGTACACCTGCCTTTCCAACGTCAGATATTTATTGACGATGCCATTGGAATTCAGGGCGGCGTCAACGACGAAATGCAGCAGATAATCAGCATCTCCAAGGTAGAAATCAAACTCATAAATCCAGGAAAAACAGTATTCTTCGTCCTCTTCGCAAATCATTTCCCTGGCAGGAATTCCGCAATCATACAGATGATTGAGTTCCCTCAACAGGGTCAGAATATGCTCACGCCTCCGCACGGTTACCTGGCATCCCAGCTCCCCAACCATGCCCTGAAGGCAGTCGATGACCAAATCATCACACTGTTCTTCCATGTCAAGGAGAACTTCCCGGACCTGCGCCCACTGCCGCTCCAATGGTTCCTCGGAATACATAAACCGGGCAAAGGGGGAAGGTTCACCTGCCCCAGCGTTCCGTAATGCCGCCGTAGGAGTCAATGCGGCGGTCACGGAAAAAGGGCCAGATGCGGCGGTGGTCTTCCAATGCGTCCAGGTCAAGGTCCGCGTACAGGATGGCTTCATCGCTGACGGGAGCCTTCGCCACAATCTGGCCATAGTAGTCCGCCACAAAGGACTGCCCCCAGAATTCGCTTTCCCCTTCCGTCCCCACCCGGTTGACGGCGCAGACATAGCAGCCGTTGGCTACGGCATGGCCGCGCTGTACGGTTTCCCACGCGCAGTGCTGCTGTTCCCCCAGCAGGGGCTTTTCCTCCGGCAGCCAGCCGATGGCCGTGGGGTAAAAAATGATTTCCGCCCCCTGCATGGCCGTCAGGCGCGCGGCTTCCGGGTACCACTGGTCCCAGCAGATGAGCACGCCGATGCGGCCGAATTTGGTGTCGAACGCCTTATAGCCCAGGTCGCCGGGGGTGAAGTAGAATTTTTCTTCAAACCCGGGATCCTGCGGAATATGCATCTTGCGGTACATGCCCAGGAACGAACCGTCCGCATCCACCACCCAGGCGGTATTGTGGTAAAGCCCGGTGGCGCGCTTTTCAAAGCCGGAGGCAACAATCACCACGCCCAGTTCCGCCGCCAGTTTCCTGTGGGCTTCCGTCAATTCCCCGGGAACAGGTTCCGCCAGGTCGAATAAATCGCATTCCTCCGTCCTGCAAAAGTATTCCGTGGTAAAAAGTTCCTGGGTGCAGACAATCTGCGCGCCGTTGGCGGCGGCTTCACGGATGGCGGATTCCGTCTTTTCCTTGTTCACGGAAGGCCGGGCATCTACGGACAGTTGAATGAGTGCAATTTTCGGCATGCCCCTTCCTTACCCCGTTTCCCTTCCCATTCCAAGCAGGGAAAATGAACGTGGCGCGATTATTTGGTGGAAAACGGCCCGGAAAGTGCTATGAAATTGCAATATGGAACCCGTCACCCCCACTCTGCCCGACGACGACGTAGCCGCCATTGACCGGCTCGGCGCCATTTACAAGGAGCTTTCCTCGGAATTGAGCAAAATGATCATTGGCCAGCAGCGCGTCGTGGAGCTGCTGAGCATCGCCCTGTTTTCCCGCGGGCATGCCCTCCTGATGGGAGTTCCGGGCCTGGCGAAGACGCTGCTGGTCAGTTCCGTGGCAAAAACGCTGGACCTTAGTTTCAACCGCATCCAGTTCACGCCGGACCTGATGCCCGCGGACATTACCGGCACGGACATCATCCAGGATGATTCCGCCGGCGGCAAGCGCCAGTTCGAGTTCATCAAGGGGCCCGTGTTCGCCAACATCGTGCTGGCGGACGAAATCAACCGCGCCCCCGCCAAAACCCAGTCCGCCCTGCTGGAGGCCATGCAGGAGCGCCGCGTCACCGTCATGGGCCGCACCTTCACCCTGCTCCTCCCCTTTTTCGTGCTTGCCACCCAAAACCCCATTGAACAGGAAGGCACCTACCCCCTGCCGGAAGCCCAGCTGGACCGCTTCATGTTCCTGATTGAAGTGGACTACCCCACGGAGGAGGAGGAAATGCGCATCGCCCGGGAAACCACCGGAACCCGGAGCGAGGAACTCAAGCACATCCTCTCCGGGGAGGAAATCATCTTTTACCAGGATCTGGTGCGCCGCGTTCCCGTTCCGGAACATATTTACGAGTATGCCGTGAAACTGGTGCGCGCCACCCGCCCCACCCTGGAAACTTCCCCGGAATGGGTAAAGCAGTATGTAGCCTGGGGCGCAGGCCCCCGCGCCGTCCAGTTCCTGATTCTTGGGGCCAAGACCCGCGCCGCTCTCCAGGGCAGCTACATCGTCCGCAGGGAAGACATAGACGCCATTGTGGAACCTGTGCTGATGCACCGCGTGGTCACCAACTTCGCCGCGGAATCCCAGGGCATCACGCCCCGTAAGGCCGTGGCGCGCCTGGCGGCGGAAATCTGACCGCCGTCCCGGCATCATCAATCCCCTTTCCCTGCCCCATGAAATACCTGAATCACAACCTGCTCAGCCGCCTGGGGAACCTTCCCCTGGAAGCGCGCCACAGCATGACGGGGAACGTATCCGGCCGCCACAGAAGCGCCAGCCGCGGCTCCTCCGTGGAGTTTGCGGAATACCGCAAATACGTGGCCGGAGACGATACGCGCCGTCTGGACTGGAAAGCGTATGCACGGTCGGACAGGTATTACATCAAGGAGTTTGAAGCGGATACCAACCTGCGCGCCTACATCGTCATGGATCTTTCCGGCTCCATGAATTATCATCCGGAGCAGGTGGAGACCAAGTATATGCGCGCGTGCAGGCTGGCGGCCAACCTGGCTTACATTGCCATCCGGCAGGGAGACGCGGTGGGACTGAGTTTTGCCCGGCAGACGAAGGACGGCGCCGCGCTGCACATCCCCGCCTCCCGCCGCCCCGCCCACCTGAACGTGCTCATCAGCCAGATGGACACGCATTCTCCGCAGGGGGAGACCGTCCTTCCCGATACCCTGCATGAACTGGCGGAACGCGTCGGCCACCGCGCCCTGGTGTTGATTTTCTCAGACCTGTTCACAGATACGGCGGAGCTTAAAAACGCCCTCCGCCACCTCCATTTCCGCAAGCATGACGTAGCCGTATTCCATCTGGTGGACCAGCTGGAAATAGATTTTGACTTTGACCGCCCCATCCGCTTCGTGGACATGGAAGGCGGCGGCTCCCTGATTACGGAGCCGGACCTTATCGCGGACGAGTACCGGGCTATCGTGGCCAGCTATCTGGAAGAAACGCGCCGGATCTGCACGGATATCAATGCGGACTACCGCCTGGTCGGAACCGGAGATTCCCTGGAAGACGTGCTGACCGGCTTCCTGATGGGACGTCAGAAAAAGAAGGCGGCCGGATAAATGCCCGGCTGTCTCACGGAACGGTTGATTGCTCCGCGGAACGGATGCAGGATGCACCCAGACGCTCCCCGGATTGCAGGAAGCGTCTGTTTTTCATCTCTTTCCCTTTTTTCCATTGTGGATGCACCCGTTAAAATGATCGTGGGCCTGGGCAACCCGGGCAGAACCTATGAAGACACCCGCCATAACGCGGGGTTCATGGTGCTTGACCGCCTGGCCGCCCGGTGGGGGGCCGTATTCAAGGCGGACAGGCAGCGCAAGTGCGAGGTGGCCGCCGGCCCCGGCGTCCTGCTGGTGAAACCCTCCACGTTCATGAATGAATCCGGTCTGTGCGTGGGCCCCATGATGCGGTTTTTCAAACTGGATCCCCGCAGCGTGTTCGTCATTCATGATGAAGTGGATTTCCCCCTGGGCGTGATCAAGCTGCGGGAAAAAGGCTCCGCAGGCGGCCACAACGGCATTAAATCCCTCATCGCCCACATGGGCACCCAGGAATTCCCGCGCCTCCGTTTCGGCATCGGCCAGCCCCGTGGCAAGGGGGAAATGATAGGGCACGTGCTGGGCAAATTCCGCCCGGAGGAACGCGAGCTTCTGGACGTGATGCTTGGCAAGGCGGAGGACGCCGTGCTGTACACCATGGAACACGGCATTACCAGGGCAGGCAATATTTTCAACGCTGTTCCAGGCTGACAGCCGCATGAAAGGCCGCCCCATTTGCGCCATGACGCATCCCTGGACGGGCCGGAGAGCGTTTTTTCCTGAAGACGGAGCAGCCCGGGCTGCAGGATGATACGGCTGCCTCAGGCGCCCGGCGGCGTCCAGGAATACTCAGGGGGCGCGCATGCCTTCTTTTTTCGCCCGCCCGCCATGTACGGTATTGCTAAACAAACGGGAATCCGTTAGGATTTTTGCACCTTTTCCCCTCTCCTCAGGACCAATCCTGCTTCATCTTCATGGCTGAATTAAGTTCACAAGCTCCCCGCAGGCACATGCAGGCCAACAAAAGGCGGCATCCCAAGGCAAAGCCCAGGAAACGATTCTGGAGCTTTATCCGAAAGCTTGTCCTGTGGTGCCTGGTGATGGCGGCTATCGGCGCGGCCGTGGGATACTTCGGATTCATGATGGCCTGGAAACGTTATGACAACTGGGCGGCGGAATTTGATCTGGAACGCATCAATGACCTGGAAAAACCCAGCATTATTTATGACCGGAACGGGGAGGAAATAGGCCGTATTTATGTGGAGAACCGCAGCTACGTCACGCTGGACAAAATCTCCCCCGCCATGATTAATGCGCTGATTGCCCAGGAAGATTCCCGCTTCCGGGAACATCCGGGCTATGACTTCCTGGGGATTCTGCGGGCAGGCCGGGAGTATATCCACAACAGCGGGGACGCCAACCAGGGCGCCTCCTCCATCACCCAGCAGCTTGCCAGAAATGCGTATGACCTGAAAAACCGTGCCAAAGCCAGGAATGAGGGCAGCTTTGGCCGCAAATTCGTGGAAATAGCGCTGGCGCGCCGCATTACGGAACGGTACAGCAAGGACCAGGTTCTGGAATTTTACCTGAACCGCGTTTACTTTGGCAGCGGGTTTTACGGCATCCGGGCCGCTTCCCTGGGCTACTTCGGCAAAGAGCCGGCGGATCTGACCACCCGGGAGGCCGCCTCCATCGCCGCCCTGATCAAAAACCCGAACGGACTTTCCCCTCTGAATAATCCGGCTAGCAATCTGAAATGGCGCAACCACGTTCTCAACCGCATGGCCAAGGAGAAATACATTACGCCGGATGAAGCGGAACGCCTCTCCGCCATGGAGCTGGGGCTGAATCCCAAGCCGCTGAAACGCGGCGTCTCCCACATTTACGACCGCATTTCCTCAGAAATCACCGCATACCTGGGGGAGGAGCGCGTCAATGCCGCCGGGCTTAAAATTTACACCACCATTGACAGGCAGCTCCAGGAAGTTACCGGAAAAGCCCTGGAACAGGCTCTGGAAAACATTGAAAAACAACCCGGTTACCGTCATCAGAAGGCCGCAGACTACCACAGCGGTTCCGCGAACAAGCCGCGCTATCTGGAAGGAGCGCTGCTGGTGGTGGACAACAAATCAGGCGCCGTCCTGGCCTACCACGGAGGCAGGGATTACACCAAGCGCCAGTATGACGCCATCAGGGACGGAGCCCGCCCCACCGGCACCTCCATCCTCCCTTTCCTGTACGCTACAGCCTTTGACACGGGAAAAAGCCCTGTCACCCGCATTCTGGACGATGCCATCGACAACCGCCTGACGGGCATCGGCGGTTCGGAAGGAATCCTGGGGGAATGGGGGGCGGAAAACTCCAAAAACCGTTATGAAGGCATGATTACCGCCCACCGCGGCCTGTCCGCCTCCAAAATCGCCGCATCCCTGCGCATGGGGATGGAGATGGGCACGGCCCCGTTCGTCAAGAAGCTGACGGATTTCGGCATCCGCAAGCCCGTGAGGGAAGCGGGCAGCACGGAAGTAAATCCCGTTTACCGCCCCAAAATTTTCGTGGGCACGGAGCCTGCCTCCCTGAAGGAAATGACGCTGGCCTACACTGCCATCCCGAACGGGGGTTCCCGCCCTCAGGATATTTACTATCTGGACAGGATAGAAGATGAAGACGGCCAGCTGATCTGGGAATCCACCCAGGCGATTGAAACCCGGAACAATGCCCAGATACGGAAGGGGGCCACATCCACAGCCACGGCTTTCCAGCTTCACAACATCCTGAATTCTTCCCTGAAAAACGGTTCAGCCCAGCGCGTTGCCCCGTATCTGCCGAAAAACTTCAAGGGCGGCGTGAAAACAGGCACCACGTACGACTTCGCGGACAACTGGCTGTTTGGGTATGACAGCCGCATTACCTGCGGCATCTGGGTAGGGTTCCTGGAAGGCAAAAAGCCCATTTATCACGGAGCCTTCTCGTCAGACACCTGCGCTTCCGTGCTGGGCACCGCCATCACGGAAGCGGAACGGCAGTTCCCTGCCGGAGAACTGGCCCCTCCCCCCAGCGTAGAACGGGTGGAAATCTGCCTGACCACCGGGAAGAGGGCCACGCACAGCTGTTATGACATTGACCCGTCGGATAAAAAATACCGCCGACACACCATATTCGAATACCTCCGCAAGGGGGATTCCAGCCTGCCTTTCTGCGACCTCCACGGGGAGGACGTCTCCGCACCCGTCTCCACCTTCACGGCCCAGAACCGCATTCTTCCCCTGCCGCCCATCCTGCCCACCAGGCCCATCCTCCAGGGGGACGATCCCTACCATACGGAGCTGAACCAGGTCCCGGCCAACCGCAACTTTGAACTGCTGGGGGCTGGCGAAAACGTGCCGGAAGCGCAAGCCATTTCCGCAGATCCCGTTTCTTCAGACCATACGGATACAAGCATTACGCTGCCGGCGCCCAGGCCCATCACCATTCCCGTGCCGGAATTCATCCACCTGTAACTTTTTCCCCTCATGCCTTCCCCATCCCAGGACACGGTAGCCTGCACATGCCCGTCATGCGGCAACCTCTTCGCCGTGAAGGCGTCTTTTCTGGGACGCCAGGTAAAATGCCCCATCTGCACCGCTTCAGTCACAGCCAGGCAGGAAGAAAAGCCCAGGCCGGAAACGGAAGAACAGGACGCCGTCCCCTGCCTCTGCCATATTTGCGGCAATTCCTTTGCCGTCAGGGCCGCCTGCGTAGGCAGCCGTGTGGAATGCCCCGTCTGCCACTCCGCTGTCACGGCCGTCAAACGGGAAGAAGCGCTTTCAACATTCCCGGGCCGGACGCCTGAAGCTGCAGAGAAAGCGCCCGGAAATCCGAAACACACGGCTATTCCGCCATCTGCCGCCGGTGTTCCGCACACTTCCGCGTACTCCGCTCCGCATACACCGCTCGCACCAAAGAAAAAGACGGACAAACGGACCATTTCCGTTCACGGGCCCACCACTCCGGGCCCCAATAAATCCACGACAAAAATCCGTAAAAGGAAAGAGGGAAACGCCGCTCCGGCCATTGCCGCGCCACGCTGCGCCGCCCTGGCCCCGGAAGAGCCGGAATACCGCGCTGCCGCCGCGGATACCATGCGCAGTGAACGCCGGCCCACCTGGCATATATGGCTTTTTGTCGCGGGACTGGTTCTTTCCCTTCTGGGCGTGTTCATGTTCCTGCGCGGGAGGGATATGGAAGCGGAAAACTCCAAACTTCTGAATATCTCAGACCGGTTCGTGGATCATGAAGCGCTCTTTTCACAGGAAGTGAATAAAGACCTGCTGGAGCAATTGCAGCAGAGGGAGCGGCAATACCTCATAGCCCACAGCCGCAGGGAGGAAGACCGGAAGGCGGAATCCATTTCCCCCCATATTACGGCGGCCATGAATGAACTGGCCCTCTACTGCATGGCGGAATCGGATGAAGAGAGGCTCAACTACGTAATGAATCCCGCAGCCGTAGCTCCCAAAATGGCCTATTGGGCCTCCTACGGCCAATACAAGGACTACCTGCCCCAGGAAGCGGGCAGAAGCTCCAAAAACGGGGACCTGCTTCAGATCTCCGTGCTGATGGACGACAACACTATCCGCCCTGCGGTTTTCCTGTATGACCGGAATTCAGGAAAATGGAAGCTGGACTGGGAAGCCTGGGAGGGCTATTCCCCCATGCTTCCGGCGGAGCTGGAAGCCAAAAAGCCCTCCACCCCCGTTCCCGTCAGAATCATCCTAAGCATGTCCGGCATTTATCAGCCCCCTTTCCTGGAGGAATCCTCCGCGGAAAGCTACCGCAACACGTCATATCTCAACTTCACCCTTGAGTTCCCCAACGGGGAACGCCTGAATGCGTACGTGGACAGGTATTCCCCGCTTGCCCTGGAACTGACCAGGCTGCTTTACAACGGCCCCGTGCGCACCTGCGTGCTCATCCGCTATCCGGAAGACCTGCCCGGAAACCGGGCCGTTATTATTGACCAGCTTCTGCACTCCGGCTGGATGAGCGACGCCACCCGCAGGCTTCTTCCCACCAATAATTGAAAATCAAAAATCGGTTCCCGCTTTCCATGAGTTCCAAAGCACTAGCGCAAACACAGGACAAAGCCCTCCAACTCAACCTGGCTTCCACCATTTACGGCACCTTTGCGGAAATCGGAGCCGGACAGGAAACGGCCAACTGGTTTTTCCGGGCATCCGGAGCCGCCGGAACAGTGGCCAAAACCATTTCCGCTTATGACATGACCGTCAGCGACACCCTGTACGGGCCGGTCAAGCGCTACGTTTCTGAAGAACGACTGAAAGGCATGCTGGACTACGAATTTACCCAGCTCGTCAACCGCCTGGGCCCCCAGCGTGGCAAAGACACCCGCTTCTTTGCCTTCTGCAATACGGTAAAAGTCAAAGGCTACCGGGACAACGGCCCCTGGCATGGCTGGATAGGGGTGCGCTTCCAGCTGAAACCGGAGGCAAAACCGTCCGACCTGATTATTCACGTTCGCCTGAACGACCCGGACCACGACCGCCAGATGAAGGACCTGGGCATCCTGGGCGTCAACATCCTGCACGCCGTCTTTTTCAAAAGGGACCGTCTGGAGGAATTCATTGAATCCCTGGTGGACAATCTGGATCCCCGGCTGGTGGAAATAGATGTCGTCCGTTTTGAAGGCCACGGTTTTTCCATGGTGGACAACCGTCTTTTCGCGCTCCAGCTCGTCCAGTCCGGCCTGACGCCGGCCACCCTGTTCCTGGCGAACGGCCAGGTGGCCCAGGCGGCGGATGTGCTGTACAAGCGCCCCATCGTGTTGATGAGGGGCAGTTTCAACCCCGTCTGCAATCTGCATCTGGAAGTCATGGCCCAGGTGAAAAAAACCTTCCTCTCCCACATCAATGAGACGCAGGCGGACCGCTGCATGGAAATTTGTGAAATATCCATGAATAACCTGCTCCGCGGCGATGATGTGGACCATCTGGAATTCCTGGACAGGGCGGACAGCCTCAAGGCTCTCGGCAAAAACGTTCTGATTACCAAAATGGCCCGTTTCGACAACCTGTCCGGGCTGCTGGCGCGCTACACGAGAGAACCCATTGCCATCGCCCTCTCCATCGGCCTGCTGAATGAGCTGTTCAAGGAAAAATGGACGGAGGACATTCCCGGAGGCATTCTGGAATCCTTCGGACGCACCTTCCAGAACAAAACGCGCCTGTACGTCTCCCCGTGGCTCAACCGCAAATCCGGGGAATTCGTCACGGCACGCACTTTCCGCGCGCCGGAACAATACGTGCACCTGTACCAGCACTTCCTGGCGAACGGCCTGGTGGTGGACGTGCCCTTTTTCAATGAATTCCTGCTGCGCCACACGCCGCGGGACATCCAGCGCATGATCGCTGCGGATGAAGACATCTGGAAAACGCTGGTTCCGGAGGAAGCGCACCGTTCCGCCCTCCACTTCCGCTGAGTTCCTTTTCAGCAGGCCGCCCCTTCCTCCCCGCGGCACGGCCCTCCCAATGCCGCGGTCTCTCCGTTCCTGAAACCGGATAATCCGGCACGGCCCCTCCCGCCTGCCCTGCCGGGCTTCCCGCCACTGGTCAGGAAAACTTAACAATTCCGTAAGATTGTCTTGCCATAAGGCAGGAATCTCATTAAGGTCTTTGAGTTCCATTTTTATCATGAATACCATTATTATCGGCTCCCAATGGGGCGACGAAGGCAAGGGCAAAATGATCGATTTCCTGACGGAATCCGCCGACGTGGTGGCACGCGGCCAGGGCGGCAACAACGCCGGCCATACTGTAATTGCCAATGGAAAGAAATACATTCTCCACCTGGTTCCCTCCGGCATCCTGTGGCCGGACAAGCTTTGCGTCATCGGTAATGGTGTGGTGCTGGACCCCATCGGCCTGGTGGAGGAAATCAATGAACTCCGCGGCCAGGGCGTGACCATCACAAAAGACAACCTTCTCATCTCCGACCGCGCCCACGTCGTACTTCCCTTCCACAAGGAAATGGACGCCGCCCAGGAATCCGCCCTCGGCAAAAAAGCCATCGGCACCACCAAGCGAGGCATCGGCCCCACTTACGCGGACAAGGCGCGCCGCATCGGCGTACGCATGGCGGACATGAGGGATCCCGGGATTTTTGACGAAGTGCTGCGCCGCCGCATCAAGATGGCGAATGCGGAAATGGAACGCATGGGCCTCCCCGCCATGGATGAAGAAAAAATGGTAGCGGAAGTAAGCGCCGCCGCGGATGTGCTGCGCCCCCATATTACCAACACCATTCCGGTTATGCACGAAGCCGTGGCCTCCGGAAAAAGCATTCTCTTTGAAGGGGCTCAGGGAGCTTACCTGGATGTGGACTTCGGCACCTACCCGTTCGTCACCTCCTCCAACACCTCTTCCGCCGGCGCCTGCACCGGCACGGGCGTTCCTCCGCACAAGATTGACCGCATCATCGGCGTCTGCAAGGCCTACACCACCCGCGTGGGCGCAGGCCCCTTCGTCACGGAGGATGAAGACATCTCCAACCATCTGCACAGCATGGGCCGCGAATTCGGCGCCACCACGGGCCGCCCCCGCCGCTGCGGCTGGGCTGACGGCGTGCTGCTGCGCTTCTCCGCCATGTTCAACGGTTTTGATGAAATGGCCATGACCAACCTGGACGGCTACGACAAGTGCCCGGAAATTAAAATCTGCACGGGTTACGATCTGGACGGGGAAATCCTGGCTTATCCGCCCGCCACAGTGGATGAATGGGAACGCTGCAAGCCCGTGTATGAAACGGTGCCCGGCTGGATGCAAGACATTTCCTCCTGCCGTTCCTGGGAAGAGATTCCGGAACAGGCCAAGAAATTCGTCAAACGCATGAGCGAGCTCATCGGCTGCCCCGTCACAACCGTGGGCGTAGGCCCCGACCGCGAACAGACGATCGCCGTGCAATAAGCCTCGGCAAATCTTGATGATTTCCTTCAGAGCAGTTCCGCCATGCGTGCGGGACTGCTTTGTTATTTTCAGGGGAAAAAGACAAAACACGCATTTCAACGCTTTCTCCTCAACCGTTTCCAGGTCTCCAGGATGTATGAAAACGGCAATCCTGCCGCTTCCAGACCAGGAAGAGGAAATAAACACGGCACGGCAGACAACCGGCGCAACAGGCCTGGGAAAACCAGGCGTGAAATTCCTGGAACAAGTTCACAAACACGGATATGTCCCGCCTGATAATAAAAAAGGAGGCGGGATTTCTCCCGCCTCCTGTAAAAACAGCAATGACTTTCGCGGCTCAGGCGCGTCTGCGGCGCATCATGAGGGCAGCCAGACCAATCAGGCTGAGGGATGCCGCAGCCGGTTCCGGAACGGCAGCCGCCGCAATGGCGCTAAGATTGGCTTTCTGGGAAGCGGTGGCGCTCAGCGTTTGATTATCCACGACAAGGTATTTGACGTAATTCTCGCCATAGGTAAATGAAGTCAGGGCTCCGAACCTGCCCGCTTTCAACCCTGAATCATTTCCTCCGTAAGTAGAGGCAGTCCCTTCGGAATCAACCAGGGTCAGATAAGTCCAGGTACCGGTGCTGGTAATTTGATAAGTAACGGCGATGGACTCATAAGTGTTTGAGGAGAACAGATCCCCCAATCCCGAACTCAGGTTGACTGCAGAGTTATTGACGGGGGTAATCGCGCGGGTGTAATTCGTATTCAGCCAGGAGCCGTAGAGGCCCGCGTTGGGAGTGGTGCCGATGCCCAGGCCTATATAATTATTATTGGCCGTGAAAATAGTCCCGGAAGCGTCGCCTGCCAGAATGGCGCTTTGGAAAGCCTGAGCGTCCAGGGCCATCGTCACGGAGAAATTGCCGTAGCCGGAGTTGATTCCTTCCGTCAGGGAGTATGAACCGCCGGCCAGCTGCAATGCTTCGGAATCCAGAGTAAGGACAGGCGAACCATAGGCCAGGGTAAACAAAGACGCTACCACCAGCGTAATAAATGCCGTTTTCATGTGCTGTAGTGAACGATAAATAATGGAAAGGAAGCGGTCTTATTTCTTCCTGAAACTTGATGTAACGGATTAGAAATCCGCAGTCAATACTATTTTTTCACAGGAAATGAATTCGCCCCATTCCGCTTATCGCTTACACGGATATCTTTATTGGTGTTTTTTGTTAGAAATATTTATATATAACTGAATATCATATATTTATATCACATTAAAACTGCTGGCTTGCCAAAATCGGATTTCTAATCCGCGCCTCATCCGAACTCTTTTCAAGAGACTTTACACGACATTTTTCCGCATCTGAAAAAGCCCCTTATGCGGTTTTAACCATATTTTTCTTACTTTTAAGACACGAACACCTCAACAGAATTAACTTGAACAACTGCTCAAAAGTGCAGTACTCAAGCTATTCGCGTCAGCATCGGGCGGAGTTATGATACTTCCGGGAAAAATCTTGTCTGACTGTCCATATGAGACATGTCATTCTTCCCTCCATGTGCGCTGTTGCCGTCGCAGCCTCCTGCAGTCCCGTCCTTGCCCAACAGGCGGCTTCCCCTGCCTACCTGAACACGGAACGCGGTCTGCGCGTGAAAACTCTGGAAGGCAGGGAAATAAGCCCCAGCCTGATGAAAGGAATGCGCCCGGAAGAACAAATCACCAAGAGGACGCCCGGCGTTCCCACCAGGCCCAGCGTGCTGCTTCAGCATGAAGGCGGAACTTCCGTTCCCGGTCTGGAATGGTTTGCGGCCAGGCCCCTCAAAATGATGCCGTACCTGGACAGTTCCTACGTTTTCGGCAATACCTGCGCGGAACCGGACGCCTGGATACGCGAAGACGCGATTTCCACCGGAGCGCAGAAACTCAAGACCGCCCTTTCCAGATACGGCATTACTTATTCCGCCCAGTTCGGATTCAACTACACGGGACTGGCGGGCGGCGGCCTGAACGGAAAGACGGATTTCCCTTCCTACAATGGTTCCCTGCTGACCAATATCACCATCCTCCGCAATCATTCCACAGGCAGCGGCCTGTACCTGGCCTCTGAATTCGACTTCGGCAACGGCTTTGACTTCAATGAAGGCAGCAAAGGCCCCAAAACCACGCTGGGCTCTCTCCAGAACCCCACCAGCTCTTTCCAGGGGCCGGATCCCCACCTGAGCAACCTGAGCCTGGCATGGGTGGGAGCGGGAGGAAAGCTTCTGCTGATGGCGGGCCAGCTGGACACCACCAACTACATGGACCACAACGCTTACGCCAATTCCCATAACAATAACCTCACCAACAGCGTTTTCGGCAATAATCCCGTACTCCCCCTGACGGATAATTCCCTGGGTTTCCATTTCGCGTGGCAGCCAACCACCTCCTTTTACGTGATGGGAGCCACCGCCGCCAATAACATGACCCAGAACCACAATCCTTTCCGGAACCTGAATTCCGACAACTGGACGAACGTGCTTGAATTCGGCTACGTGGCGGAAGATTTTTGCAGCATGGGCCCCGGGGTGTACCGCCTCCAGCCCTTTTTCACCACCAGCAACGGTGAAAACGGGGGCGGCGTGGCCGTAAACTTCCAGCAGCAGCTGGGCCGCAGCAGCCACCTGGGGTGGTTCTTCCGCGGCGGCTGGGCAAGCGATGACGCAGCCACGCTGACCGGCGTACGCTGCGCGGCCACCACAGGGCTGGTGCTTCTCTCCCCCTTCCGGGGAAAAGGCGCTTCTAATGACGGCTACCTGGGCCTCGGTCTCCTCTGGCAGCAGGGGGCTAAAAAGAACGGCCCGTACGTGAACAGGAATGAATACGGCATTGAATTGACGTACGTGGCCCAGGTGACGCCCACCATGACGCTCCAGCCTGATATTCAGCTTGTCAAGAATCCCGTCAACGGCCGCAGAGGGCAAACGGCGGTGGTTTTCCAGATCCAGAACGTCTGGTCCTGGTAAAAGCCCTCCCGGAAAACTGGAAAATATTGATCGCATTTCCCGGAAATCCTGTCTAAATGGAAATGTTCTTATTTGGACCACGCACATGAAGCGCATTCAGCAACCTTCCATGCAGGAGGCGGAGCAGGCCTCCCTGAATCATGAGATTTTAAATACATGGCGTCCCGGGGAAACTCTGGGGGAACACATGGAGCGCCGCGGCGTCAGCCGGCGCGAATTCAACAAATGGTGCCTGAAAATGATCTCCCTGATGGGTGTTGCCACTGTAACGGGCGGCATTTCCAACGCCCAGGAGATTGCGGACAAGATGGCCGCATTGAAACGTCCCGTAGTCGTCTGGCTCCAGCTTCAGGAATGCACCGGATGCCTGGAAAGCACTATCCGCAGCTATAACGAGGAAATCGGGGACATGGTGCTTTCCGCCGTCTCCATGCCTTACGTGGAACTGCTGATGGCCCCTTCAGGAGAGGCCGCCAACCAGGCTCTGGAAGACGCGATCAGGGAGCCCCACATCCTCGTCATCAACGGGTCCGTTCCGGTTAATGACGGTGGGGTGTACTGCACCGTGGCCGGAGATACCGTGGAGAACATGCTGCGCCATTGCGCGGAAAACGCCTCCCATATCCTGGCCGTGGGTTCGTGCGCGTACTTCGGCTCCATCCAGGCCGCCCGTCCCAACCCCACCGGGGCCGTGGGCATCCGGGACATCCTGACGGACCGCACGGTCATCAACGTGCCCGGCTGCCCGCCCATCGGGGACGTGATTACGGCCGTCATCATGTACATCCTTACATTTGACCGCGCTCCGGAATGCGACCTGGAGTCGCGCCCGCTGATGGCATACGGCACCCGCATCCACAATAATTGCCCGCGCCGCGCCCATTTCGACGCCGGACAGTTCGTCAACGTGTTTGACGACGAGAACGCGCGGGAATGCTTCTGCCTGTACAAGGTGGGCTGCAAGGGCCCGGATACGTTCTCTCCCTGCCCCATCGTCAAATGGAATGGCGGCGTCAGCTTCCCCATCCAGTCCGGCCACCCGTGCATCGGCTGTACGGAGCTGTACTTCTTTGACCGCATGACTCCGTTTTACAAGACGCTGCCGAACGTGAACGGCTTCGGCGTGGAAGCCTCCGCCAACATCATCGGGGCTGTGGGCGTAGCCGGCGCCGGAGCGGCAATCGCCGCCCATGCCGTGGGCTCCGCCATTCATTACAGGAAGCAGCACATGAAGGAGGAAGCAAACGTCTCTCTGCCCGCCTTCGGGGACGCTCCCGGCTCGCCCGACAAGGACACTGAAGAATAGCCAGAAGCCCTCACCACCAGATTACCATGAGCAATTACACATCAGCGGACGTTCCGGAATCCAGCCGGGTGGTCATTGACCCGGTAACGCGCATCGAAGGCCACCTGCGGGTGGAAATGGAGGCTGGGGACGGTGTCATCAAAAATGCCTGGACGTCCACCACGCAGTACCGCGGCATTGAGGTGATCGCCTGCAAGCGGGACCCCCGGGACGTTTGGGCTTTTGTGGAACGCATCTGCGGCGTCTGCACGGGTACGCACGCCATCGCGGCCCTGGCTGCGGTGGAAGACGCGCTCCAGTACCCGGTGCCCGTCCAGGCCCGCCTCATGCGAGACCTGGTCAGCGGAGCCCTGGGCATCCAGGACCACGTCATCCATTTTTACCAGCTCCAGGCCATGGACTGGGTGGACGTGATGTCCGCCCTGAAGGCGGATCCCGCGGAAACCGCCGCCATCGCCAAGTCCCTTTCCGACTGGCCCCTGTCCTCCGCCGCGTATTTCGCCGGAGTGCAGAAGAAGCTGAAGGACTCCATCGCCTACGGGCAATATTCCATCTTTACGAACGGCTACTGGGGCCATCCGGCCTACAAGCTGCCGCCGGAGGTGAATCTGCTGGGCGTGGCGCATTATCTCCAGGCCCTGGTCTGGCAGCGGGACATGATCAAAATCCACACCATCCTGGGCGGCAAGAACCCGCACCCGAACTTCCTGGTCGGCGGCATGGCCTGCGCCATCAACATGAACAATGACCAGGCCATCAACCAGTTTTCCCTGAGCTACCTGAAGCAGCTGGTGCAAACCTGCCACGATTTCATTCACAAAGTATATTATCCGGACATTGTAGCCATCGCCGGATTTTATAAGGACTACGCCCACATTGGCGCGTCCAACCCCAACTTTTTCTGCACTGGGGCTCCGTCTGAAATCAACACGGGCGCCCCCGCCGGCAAAGGCATGATCAAGCCCGGCGTGCTTCTGAATGGGGATTACAGGAACGTGCTTCCCTTTGACCAGGACAAGATCAGGGAATTCGTCACCAGCTCCTGGTACAGGTATACGGAAGGCAGGGACGCGGGCCTGGCTCCGTATGACGGGGAGACGAATGCGGACTACAACGGCCCCAGGCCGCCCTACAAATGGCTTTCCGACCACCCGCAGTACACCTGGGTGAAAGCCCCGCGCTATGACGGCCACGCGATGGCCGTGGGTCCGAACGCCCGCATGATGATTGGCTACGCCCAGGGGGTTCCCGCCATCGTGGAACGGGTGGATGCCGCCTGCGACAAGCTGGGCCTGCCGCGCGACAACGCCTTCATGAACTCCACGCTGGGCCGCGTGTACGGCCGTGCGCTGGACGCCCTGATCAACGTGGACATGATGGTGGACCAGCTCCAGGAAATGACGGACCGCATCAGGAACGGGGAAACCTCCACCTTCAACCCGGAAAAATGGGAACCGGAAACCTGGCCCTCCTCCTGCAAGGGCGTGGGTTGGGTGGAAGCGCCCCGCGGCAGCCTGAGCCACTGGGTACGGATTGAAAACGGCCAGACGGTGAATTACCAGGCCGTAGTCCCCAGTACATGGAACAGTTCCGGACGGGACGCGGCGGGGCAGATGGGGCCATATGAATATTCCCTGGCCCATACCGGGAAACACCCGCTGGTGGACCCCTCCCGCCCGGTGGAACCCCTGCGCACCATTCACAGCTATGACCCGTGCCAATCCTGCGCCGTCCATTTGTTTGACGAAGAAGGGGAGGCCATTCTGACCAGACAGGACCCGTGAAAACGACTCTTATCGATAACGACCTCACCCTGGCGGTGGAGGATGCCATTCCGGCCAGTCCGGTGTACGCTCCGGAAGAAATCCTGGCTCTGGCCGTGTGCGCCTCCCCCAACGGCAGCAGGGACGCGGGAGACCTGGCCCTGCTCCATGCCGCGCGTGAACGCGGCATAACTCTCCCTTACGCCCAGCGGGAAAACTCCTGGGAGGCTCCCTCCCGGGAAAGGCCGTACAGCACGGCTGTTCTGAAAGCCGCAGACAAGGCGGACGCCTCCCCTTTCATGGTAGCCCGCGGCAACCTGAAGGCGCTGGAAAAACTGTGCGAAGTCAGCTCCCTGGAAAAGGAGCGCATGAACAAGGCCTTTGAAGAGCATTCCCCCTCCGGCTTTGAACCCGTGGCCGTGGCCGTCCACCGGTCCGGCGCGCCGTGGCGCCTGTTGGGCGTCGTGCCCATGCACGCCATGAGGGACGTGCGCCGCCTCTCCATGGCCAAGGCCAATTTCCGCTATTTCCACGTCTGGGACTGGCCTCTGCGCGTGCTGCACTGGACGTGGGTGCTCTGCATCATCGGCCTGTCCGCCACAGGCATCTGCATCGCGGAAGGGTGGTTCCTGAAAATGGGGGATCTGCACGGGGCTTTCCAATTCGGAACGCTCCGCTTCGTGCATTACGCGCTGGGGTGGATTCTGGTGGTGGTGATGATGCTGCGTTTTTCCTGCTTCTTCATGGCCTCCAACAAATACCAGAGTTTCCGGGCCCTGTTCCCCGTTTCCAGACAGGAGTGGAAGGATTTGTACGCCACAGCGGTGGACTACCTGTTCGCCCGCAGTTATGACGGCCCCCGCTACATCGGCCACAATCCCCTGCAGCAGTGGACATACACGGGCGTGTACGTCCTGTTCACCACCATGGTGGTGACCGGGCTGGCCCTGTATGCCCTGTATGAGCCGCGCCACTGGTTCTACCGTTGGTTCATGCCGCTGAACGACTTGATAGGCATTCCGTACGTGCGCCTGGTGCATTTGATCGGCATGTGGTGCTTCATCATCTTCGCCATGATCCACGTGTACCTTTCCATCCTTTCCGGGAACGTGGACCGGGACGGCACCATCTCCTCCATGTTCAGCGGCGGACGATGGCTGCGCAAGGGCGTCAAATTCCGGGATGAATAACCTCTCCGCCCTCCCCTTGACATGAAATTGGAGCCATACACGGAAGAACTGCGGGGCTGCCCCGTGAAGGGAAATGCCTATCCCGTGCTCGTGCTGGGCATCGGAAACCCGCTCATGGGGGACGACGGAGCAGGCGTGGAGCTGGCCCACCGCCTCCAGGAACGGGACTACGGCCCGCTGGTCCACGTGGAGGAAGGGGGAACGCAGGGCATGACCCTGCTTCCCCTGCTAGAAGATGCGGACACGCTCATCCTGCTGGACGCCGTCAGGACGGGGGCCCTGCCGGGAACCGTCGTCACGCGCAGCCGGGAAGAACTGCCGCGCCACTTTTCCCGCGTTATGTCTCCCCACCAGATAGGCATGAAGGAAGTGCTGGGGGCGGCCCAGCTGTGCGGCACCCTGCCGCGCGCCATCACGCTGGTGGGAGTGGAGGCCCTGCATACGGATTTCTGCCGCCCCATGTCCGCGGAAGTGCAGGAAGCCTTGCCGAAGGCGCTGGACACGGCGGAGGCCCTCATCGCCCGCGCCCTGGCGGAACATCAGGCCCGGAAAAACGCCCATGCATGAAGTAGGCATCATGGAAGGCGCGCTGGACATGGCCCGGCGGCTTATGGAAAAACGCGGAGGGAACAGGCTGAGGCGCGTGTACATGACCATCGGCAGCCTGAGCGGCGTGGTGCCGGAAGCCCTTCAATCCGCCTTCCTGGCCCTGAAAGACTCGTATGCGGCGCAGGATGCAGACCTGGACGTCGCCTGGGTGGAGGCCGTGTGCCGCTGTGACGCATGCCGGGCGGATTTTTCCTTTACGGAACACGGCTACATCTGCCCCGGCTGCGGAGAACCGGCCCTGGCCATCCTGCGCGGGCAGGAACTGGAGCTGACCCGTGTGGAGTGGGAATGAACAGTGCCCCTTCCGGGAAAAATAAGGGAAATTTACGCGAACACTTTCCCCGGATGGATGGTCTAATACCATTGGAGCGCATCCATCGCGCTTCAAACGTCAAACCAACTATGTAACCAGAGCCATGAGCAATATCAACCCATTCATTCTAACAGGGATGATGCCGCTTTCAGCCTCATCCATGAACCGTGTCTCCTACATGTGCCCGGTCACCATCAGCAATGATGTAGTGCAGGGCCAGACGGACATTCAGGATTCCCTTACCGTTGATTCCGGCGGAAATCTTTACATCATCAACGCTCCTGTTTACGTGGGCGGCCCCAACCAGCCGGACCACGGGCACCGCACCGCCCACCTCGTCATCCGGAACGGAGGCGCCATGACGCTCTTGGGCAACCTGCCGGACCATATGACCGTTTTCCTGGGGGACAAGGCCAACGGCAGCCTGGAAATCAACGGCGGCCGCCTTCTGATGGGCCAGGGGCGCATTCAGGGCACCAGGGAGCATGAAGGCAGAATCGCCATGACGGACGGCTGGCTCTTCGCCTCGGAAGTGGATCTGCCAGCGGAGGGCTCGGAACTCGTGATCAGGCACGGCCTGATGCGTATCAGAAAACTCTCCGGCAATGCATCCACCCGCATTTACGGAGGCGTTCTGCACGTAAAGGAGGAAGCCCGCGCCAGCCGCATCCATCTGATAGACGACGGCGTGCTGCTGCTGGGCAGCGTCACCAGCCAGCCTTCCGCGGACGTCATGGCCGGAGCGGGCATCAACTTCCGCGGGGACGGCGGAGCGCTGGTAATCCGCATCCCCCACCCGGAAAACGCTCTGACGCGCACGCGGGAAGCGGAACATGTCTTTGACGAACTGCTCCGGAGGGGCAAGCTCTTTCATGACAGTGAACCCATGACCAGCTTCCAGGGGTTCCATATGAGGGAGTTCACGGGGCATGACGGACTGGCGTACGCCGCGCTGCGCCCCTCCGCCCAGCTGAACGCGGAACAGAATCAGGTTACCCGTCTGCTCCATACGTTCATGTACGGCGGCAGTGAAAAGGACATGCCCATCTGAACCCCTCCGGCAAATGGAAAGCCCTCATCAAAAAACCGCCGGCATTCCGTACCGGCGGTTTTTTCATCTGTTGATCTGCTGAAAAACGGAAAAACGTTATTTCAGGAATTTAATCGTGAAGGGAGCCACATAATCGTAATTCCCGTTCGCCGCCTTGACGGCAGCGATAATGGAGAAAACGATCCAGGCGATAACCACCACGGGGGCGAGCACGAACCCGATCAGGATCAAACATGAAAGACAGGCCGCAACCGTATAAATCGCCCAGGAAATCTGGGCATTCAGAATATTCTTTCCTACTTTGTCCACCAGAGGGTTGGCATCCTTCCAGACCAGCCAGCAGATCAGGGGCGGAATAATGTTCACGCCGGCGGAGCCTCCGAAAAAGACGGCCACCAGCGGAGAAACCGCCGTCAGGATAGCCTGCGTTTTATCCGATTGTTTCTCAGGGGCGGGCTCCTGAACCGGTTCCTGGATGATTTGTTGTTCTTCGTCCATAAAAATAAAGAGATGGAAAGCGGATGAAGGAAAACGGAAACCTTTTCCGTTTCATTCCGCCTTGATGAGACCTTTTTTACATATTCCTCCCCGTAGTCAAGCTTCCAGACCGTCCGTCCCCTGAATAAAAAACGTTCTCCAGCAATCATCCTTGCCACCAAGCAGGCCGGAAGCCATACTGCCGGGCATGACCAATGCCCTGACGCTGCTCGTCTTCTCCGCCTGTCTGGGAGCCTGCGCCCCGGGAATACCGGAAATCCCGCCTCCCGCTTCTTCCGTCACCCGCCGTGAAACCCTGGCAGCCAGCCGGGCCTATACCTCCATGATTTGGAGGGGCTCTCTCCGGAATGTCCGCCACGGAACGGACGGGGACGGCATCCGGACAGACACGCCGGACGCCTCCGCAGCCGGATATGATGCCGGAGCATGGTGGAAACCGGGCATGCGTTCCATCGGCATGCCGTACAAATGGGGCGGCTTCGACACCCCGCGACAGTTCTCCGAACGCCTGAAGGCGGATGCCGCCAACGGAGGGCTTCCCGCTGCGGCCGGCGACATGGGCACCCCGGAAAAGCAGGCCGCGGGAGACGCCGCCGTCAGCCGCTTTGCCGCCGGAGTGGACTGCTCCGGCTTCGTCTCCCGCTGCTGGCGGCTGGACAGGCCCTTTTCCACACGGGAACTCCCCGCCCTCTGCACGCGGCTTCCCTCCTGGGAAGACCTCCGGACGGGAGACATCCTGATTGTGCCGGGGCGCCATGTGCTCCTGTTCATTCAGTGGGAGGGAACGGAAAAGAGCAGGTTCCTGGGCAGTGAAGCCGGCCCCCTGCCGGCCTGGAAATGTTCGGAGCATGTGTTCAGCCGCTCCATGCTGGAAAACAGCGGTTACCGCCCCATGAGATACAGGGGCATGCGGGACTGAAAACAAGTTCCGGAACATCCGTGCCCCTCTTTCTTTCCCGGAACAGGAATAAGGGGGAAGACATCGGGAAACATTCCGGAAGTTTTCCTCTCCCCCCTTCCATAAAAAGAAACCCGGCATCCCATGCGGCAGGGATGCCGGGCTGCAGGCCGCCCCGTCAAAGGCGGCGGCCTGGCCAAATGCCGGGAATTACAACGGCTGTACGTTCATATGGAACACCTTCCCCTGGAAGGAGGAGCCAAGTTCCTTCAGAGGCAGAATGAACGTGGAACGGTGAACTTTGGGACGATGCTTGAATTTGTCCGAAAAATCCTTGGACTTGTCGGAAAAATTCTTCAGCACGGCAGTTCCGGCAGGTTCCCCGTCAAGCAACAGGCTGGTTTTCTCCGGTTCTCCCACAATTTCCACCTTGACCTTCTTGCCTACGGGCAGCTTGGCGCCGAAGGAAAATTCCAGAGAATCGTCACGGCGGAATCCGACGGTGCCGTCCTTCATGACCGCAAGCAATTCGCCCTCAGGCGCGGCAAGCAGCACCTGCTCCTTCCCTTCCGGCGCGGCAGTCAATTCCAGTTCCATGGTCAGGCGGTAATTCGGCCCCAGGGCAGGTTTGTCCAGCTTCTGGGGGAGGGAGGAAGGCTTCACCGTCAAGGGCTGGCTGTCTTTCCATTTGTGCAGGGGATTGGTGCGCGGAGCGTTGCCGATGGAGGAAACCAGCTCGCGATGCTGTTCAAACGTATCCGGAGCCTTGGCGGTTCCCCACAGTTTCTGGCTGAGCACGTCCATGGAACCGGAAATGATCCCCCAAATGTCATAAGGCGCGTACCCCGTATGCATAATGTCCGTTTCATCATTCCAGACGGCGAAGGTGCCCCCAAGGAGCTGGGGATGCCCGGAAGGCAGCGTTTCATTGCCGATGCGGTTGGGAATCCAGTTATTGTACAGCCCCTTATGGTTTCTGTCCATCCGGTAGTAGCCGGCAAAAGGAACGATATAAAGGGCTCCATCGTTCGTATTGATCACATCATAGCCCTGGTTGACGGCTTCCCATGCTTTCATCCAGCCGGTGCTCCAAAGGTTCATCTGGACCCCTTTGCTGACTACCGGGGTCTTGCCCGGCTTGGCGCTGAGGCTTCCCCAGATGCGGGGCGTATAACCGCGCTTGAGGGCATGGCTGAGCACGGCGTTTGCAAAGTGGCGGTAATCTTCCTTGTCCCCATAAAATTCATCCGCCCCCACATGCACCACGCCGCAGTCCGCGAACACGGGACGGCCCAACTTGGGATCCTTCAGCATGTATTCATCAAAAACCTTGCTCACCAGGTCGATCGTTTCCGGGTTGGCGGCGTCCAGCATCTCGCAGCGGCGCTTCTCATGATTCATGGGCCCTTTATAAATGAGATCAGGCCGCAGGCGCGTAAAGGAAAGGGCATGACCCGGCGTGTCGAACTCCGGAACAATATTGACGCCGTACTTTCTGGCATAGCTGACCAGGTCGGCAAATTCCTTCTTGGTATAAAAAAGATCCTTGGCTGTCAGGGGCGTTCCGTCCTTTCCCTTCATTTTGGATTCCAGACGGAAAGCCGCATAGCTTTCCTTGAACGGATCATGGCCGTTGTCCACATAGTGTTCGTGGAAAATATAGTTGTTGTTGATGACCAGGTGCAGGTCATTCATCTTGTACCAGGCCATGGTGCGGATCACGTCCTTCAGGTAACTGAGGGGGTAAGGCGTGCGCGCGACATCAAGCATGAACCCGCGGAGCTGGTAGCGCGGAAAATCCACGGCCGTGCCGCAGGGCACGCTGCCGGGCGTCTGGCGGAGCATCTGCAGCAGGGTGCGCGTGCCCCAAAACAGGCCGGTGGGAGCCGCCGCACCAAGGCGGACGCCGTCCCTGGCAATCTGGAGCCGGTATCCTTCCCTGCCCAGATTGCCGCCCTTCAACAGGGAAAGGGAAATATCCGCCTTCGCCCCGGGGGCGACAAGCTTGACCTTCTTCCCCAGCACGTCTTCCATATCCGCCGCAAACAATTTGCCCAGCTCCTTGTCCGGGCATGCTATGGTGACCGTATTCCCCAGCTTATATTCTCCCTCTCCCCCCTTCCATTGCAGGATTTCCGGGATAATCCGCGGCTTGGGGTTGCCCTGGGCGGCCTGAGGAGCCTGCAGCATGATTTCATAATCCTTGCTGACGGCTTCCTTGCCGTCCTTGGTCACCTCGAAGCTGACGTTGACGGGGGTATCTGAAATAACAGGGGCTATCTTGCCTTTGCTGTTGACGAGCTGCTCATAGTCGGCCCCCAGCAATTTAATCTGGGCTCCGGAAACGCTCGGCATGGGCAGTTGCTTCGCTCCGGCTTTCACCGGAGGGATGGAAAGGGAATCCGCAATCTGCTTGGCGTCCTGCCCCATCACGGGAGACGCGGCAAGAACGGCGATCATCAGGAATAGGTTTTTCTTCATGTTTTAGTCTTGTTTAGGAAAAGGAAATGTCTGATTTGCTCCAAAAACTACGCGCCCGCCGCCCCTTTCTTGCAGAGAAAGGGAGAAAAGCGGAAGAATTCTCCCTCTCTCAACCGGGCGGGACGGACATTCCGCCCAAACGGATTGCCGCGCGCCGGGCTTCATGAAGGAAAACCGTCGGCCAAGAGAGGCTTTCCCTCCTGTTCCAATAAATTATTATCCCAAAGAACCCGTTGTTGGCGAGATAAAAAACGTGGAGCCCCGGGCTTCAGGGAAAAAAGATGCCGCACGACGGCAAAACGCCCCCCCACGGCAAAAAACGGGAACGGGCCGTCCCTATTAGGGCGGCCCGTTCCGGACAAAAAATAAAATCAGGCGCGGATATCAATCACCTCTCCGGCGGGAAAGCGCACCTTGGCCTCGCGGGCATAAGCGTCATCCTTGGCGCGGTAGCCCAGAGCCACCCCCACCACAGAGCGGTACGGCGTACCGTCCAGGCCCAGGATTTCATCATACTTGGCGCGGTCCATGCCGCCGATCGTGCAGGAATCCACCCGCAGGGCGGCGGCGGCGCTGAGCAGGAACCCCAAGGCAATGTACACCTGGCAATCCAGCCAGGCATGCATCTTTTCCGGAGCCAGAGCCTCCACGTAGCTGGTATAAAAATCGGCGGAGGAAGCCAGTTTTTCAGCGGAGGGTCGGCGCGTGAATTCAATCTGGGCCAGGTAACGATCCACATCCCGCCTGGTGGCGTCGCGCCGGGAGCACAGCACCACGTAATGGGAACAGTCCTCCACCTGGGACTGGTTCCAGGAAACCTCCCGCAGGCGAGCCTTCAGTTCCCTGTTGGTCACGACGACAAACTTCCAGAGCTGAAGCCCCAGGGAGGAGGGACTGAGACGCAGGCTTTCCGCCAGCGCATGCCAGGTGGGCTGTTCAAGACGGGCTTCAGGATCAAATTTTTTGCAGGCGTAACGCCATTCCAGACCGTCAATATACTGTTCCGGGGAGATCATCATGCAGGGTGAGACACGAAAAACGGAAAAACTGTTTAAAGAACCTCTTTCAATACCTCAATGCAGCGGGCGTTCTCCGCAGGAGTGCCCACGCTGATGCGTATCCATTCCGGCAGGCCGTAACCGTCCTGCGCGCGGACGATGACTCCCCTGGCAAGCATATCCTGGAACACCTGCTTGCCCCGGCCCACTTTCACCAGGATAAAGTTGCCCTGGCTGGGAATCCATTCCAGGCCCATTTCCCGGAAAGCCTGCTCATAAAAACGCATGCCTTCCTTATTATTCTCCACAGTGCGGCGCACATGCTCCCGGTCCTCCAGGGCGGCCAGGGCGGCCTCCTGGGCCAGAACATGCAGGTTGAACGGAGCACGCGCCTTGTGCAGCATGCTGCAAACCGGTTCCGGCGCAATGCCGTAGCCCACGCGCAGCCCCGCCAGGCCGTAAGCCTTGGAGAAGGTGCGCAGAACAACCACGTTGCGGCCTTCTCGCACAAATTTGAGGGTATCCGGAGGATTGTCGGAAAACTCCCGGTACGCCTCGTCAAAGACCACCAGCACATGTTCCGGGACCTTCGCCATGAAATCGTCTATTTCCTGCTGTCCCACTACGGTGCCTACGGGATTGGTGGGATTCGTAATGAACACGACGCGCGTATTCTCCGTAATAGCGGCCAGGAAGCCGTCCAGGTCATGCGTCCAGTCCTCCTTGTTGGGCACTTCCACGTACGCGGCGCCAAACAGCTTGGACATGATAGGGTACATGGAAAAGGCGTGTTTGGCGGCCACCACCTCCGCACGGGGATTCAGCAGGGCATGGCAGATCAGTTCAATCACTTCGCTGCTGCCCGTGCCCACTACCGTCTGGCCGAACTCCACGCCGCAGAACTCCGCAATAGCGGAACGCAGGCGGAAAGCCGCTCCGTCCGGATAAATGTTCACGCCGGCAGCCGCACGGGCAATCGCCTCCACCGCCTTCGGGGACGGCCCCAGAGGATTTTCATTAGACGCCAGTTTCACAATATCATGGGGATTCAGGCCCAGTTCCCGGGCCGTCTCCTCAATCGGCTTGCCCGGCTGATAAGCCACCAACTCCAGCACATGCTGATTTGCGAAACTCTCAATACTCATAGCGGCGGAATGTTACCGCCATTCCCCGTTTCTGGCAATACGGATTTCCATCCGGCCGGCCCCTGGGAAGATGACAGCCGTTTAGAGAATCTGCGCTGGCGGAAAAGTGGAAACCTTTTCCGGAATTTTTCCATTCTTCCTGCAACGCCCTTCTACCGGAGAAAGGCAGCCGTCCACTTTCTCCGGCAGATTTCCGCCTGCTTTTCATGACGGACCGCCCAAATATGAAGGAGCACAGCCCCGGAATTCTTCAATGCCCCATAAGGTCAAAAACATTTCCCTTAAAAAGCGGGACGGCATTCCGTGACGGACGGTAAACCGGCCCCCTGCCCTCCTATTTTTTACGGCTGCGGCCCCTGCGCGGGCGGCTGCGCAGGGTCTGGTACCCGGCCACGACAAAGGCGAACGCAGTCACCGCCAGAAAGGAACGGAACAGCCAGGCCAGAAGTTCCCAGTAAATCTCCTGAGTCATGCGGAAGGTTTTTTACCGGAATCGGGAACGTTCCCCAAATCTTCCCGGAGGCGTTTGACGGCACAGGCAATCAGGGTGGCTTTATCCAGCTGGCAGCGTTCCATGTTCAGCGCGTCCGCTTCCGCATCCCGGAAAAAATGGACCGATAACGGCATTTTCCCCTTGATTTGAATTTTTTTCTGACTCTTTTTTTTATTTTCCGTCTTCATAAAAATCCTTTTTTTGGTGCAATAACGGCCTTAACAGCCCTTTTGCGCCCCTACAATGCACCTGAAACGGTATTTCAGTCAACAAAAATATACCATTAAAATGACTTTATGCAAAAAAGGTTGAAAAATAGCACCATTTTCGTTACAAAGGGTGCATGAGTGAGAATCAGGACGAACTCAAAGTGCAGATCAAGGCTTGGCTGAAACAGCAGAACATTTCCCGCAATGATTTTGCGGCGGAATGCTTCGTGTCTCCCAACACGGTCCGCAACTGGCTTGCCAAGGTGGCCATCCCCAAAGACAAGGAAGCTCTCATCCGGCTCATGATGGAAAAAACGGAAAGGGAGAAAAAACTGAAAGAGGCGGCAAGAGCCAATTGGAAGCCCTTTGTCGTCATGCTGAGTTCCGAGGATTACAAACTCATCGAAGAAGCCGCCAGAAGGGACAACATGACGGTGGAGGAATGGGCGGAAGCCACCCTGATCAAGGATGCCCAGAAGAGGATGAAAAATTATTACGACGACAGCAGCCTTCCGGAAGATGTATCCCTGGCGGCGGAAGTACCGGAGGAATACGGAGCTCCCAGACGTTCCGGCCCTTCATCATCTCCGCCCTCTTCTGCCCGCCGCAAGCCGCGGCAATAAATCCTGGAGGGCATGGCATCCCGCTGATGTCCCGCCTGCCTGCCGGCTTCCGCCAGCGTGCTGTTCCGCGGAGGGCTTCCCCAGGCGCCGGGAACACCGATCTCCTTTGTTGTGCGCCGAATCAACTTTTCTCTTGCTTGCCGTTCTCCAAAAGTTCTATTTCCGTTGACTGTGAGTCAATTATTTTATCTACTGCTTTTTCCCGCCTTTTGTTTCCCGCTTTCGGCCCGCGCGAAAGCGGTTCCGCCGTCTGTTCCCGCCGTCTCCGTCAGGATGGTGCATCCGGACAGCCAGGAGCTGGACCGGGAAAGGAGCCCTGTTCCGGAAGGATACACGCCTTATACATACGAATTCCGCGACCGCCATGGAAAAATGCAGCGGGAACGGCTGTTCCTGAAAAATACCCCCATCATCACGGAATCGGAAGTGGAACAGGCAAGAATTGAGCCGGAGAGAAGAGAATGCCTCCACATCACCCTGAATACACAGGGCGGAAAAACCATGAAAGCGGCAACCTCCGCCATGAATCTGGGCCGCGACAGGCTGGCCCTCGTCGTTCAGGGAAAAATCAAGTCGGCCCCCGTGGTGCAGGCCGTCATATCCCGTACTTTTGAAATCTCCGGACTGGACGGAAAAAATGAAGCCTCCGGACTGGCGGAACTGCTCAACCGGCAGGCACCCACAGAAAAAAACACACCCTTCATTCCACAGGATCTGGCCCTGTACGCCGTCCATCCGGAAAGCCGCCGTCTGGTGGAAGAAGGAGTCCTCCGCGTACCGGGCTTCAGGCTCTGGAAGCTCCCGGCGCACCGGCAGGAAAAAACGGGAGAGGAAGAATATCTGTTCCTGGGGAATTCTCCCATCATTTCCGGAGACTGCGCCAGACATGCGGAGCCAGATATGGAACATCCGGGAAGCCTGGACATCACCTGGAACGAAGAAGCATTCCGTAAACTGGAGCGGGCATCGGCCGGACTACGCCCCGGCAAGGACAGGATTGCTGTCGTTCTGCGCGGAACCATTCTGTCCACCCCCTTATTCCAGGGAATGCCTTCCCGCACCACTCTTATTCCCGGTCTGGGGGATGACAGCCGGCTGGATGCCCTGTGCCGGGCCATCAACAACACCCTTCTGCCGCTGACGGAACAGCAAAAACGGCATGTGAGGGAAAACGTGGCTCTTTATCCCATCCATCCGCGCAGCCGGGAATTGGAACAGCATTTTCTTCCGGAACTTCTGCAGGGAAAATCCATCCGCCTGAAAAGCGGATTCCGTTCCATCCCCTATACCTGCCCCGATTTCCCGAACCCCGTCCGGACCTATGTCTTCATCCGCCCGGAATCCCTCATTGGGCCGGAGGACATTCAGGAGGTGGAACGCGACCAGGGTGGAACAATCTCCTGCCAACTTCTGCCCGGGGCATGGGAAAAAGCGTTTGCTTTCATGAAGGCAAACCCTGCGGGCCAGGTGGAGACGGCAGTTGTTTTCCGGGGGAACATGCGCCTCCGGTTTGAAATCAAAAGATTCTCCCTTCAACTGTGGGGGATGCCTGTGCTGGATTCCATCCAGCCAAATTCTTTCATTTACCTTCCTGAGCCGGAAGAAGAGCAACGGATGTACCGGGAGTCCTTTCACCTGGCAATCTACGGCTTCCTGGAACCCGTTTGCCCGTGGTTCTTTAAAAGCTCCCCCCTGTTCCGGGCATTGGATTCCCGGCATCCCTTTCTGATGATTGACTCCTCCCTGAAAGGCCCCTGATTGGAGAAATCGTTTCATCACACGCACTGCGCCGCTCTTGCCGCCGGCCGGCATGTTTCACATGGGCCAGATACGGCAGAAGGAACGGGGCGAAACGTTTCAGGGCAAAATAAAACAGGACGATGGCCGCAAACACCAGCAACGGAGTGAAAACGGCGAGAACAGGCTGGATTTTCATGACGGGAGGCAGGAAATCGTAAATGGGCCAGTGCAGCATGAACGTCAGAAAACAGGCGGGAGCCAGCAACGCTATTTTCGCGGACAGGCCGGGCAGGTGCTTTTCCATCCAGATGCCTGCGTACATAATCATCATGACTCCCAGAAGCATGCCAATGGCCGTCTCTTTCCACAGGGGAATCATTCCGACGGAATAAAGCGCAATCAGCACAACGGGCATAAAAATGCTCACCCAGAAAAAAATGCCGAATTTTTTATTCATCACCAGATGAATGTCGTCAATCCGCCGGGAACTGAGCGCAACGCCCAGCAGGTAAAAAGCACAGGTTCCAATGGAAATCGTCTCCATGTGGTCCGGCGCCACATTGAAGAAACAGAAAAAGAGGAGCACCGCAGGAAACAGCAGGATTTTGACGCGTACCAGAAGAGGCGTCAGCAACGTGAGAATGATAATGTCCCTCAGGAACCAGGAAGGGCCGATGGGAGGAACGGCATGGGAGTCATCCGCGGGGAAAAGGTTGATGCCCGGAAGGAAGACGTCTCGAATGCCGACCAGATTCTCAAGGCGGAAAGGAGCGCCGTCATGAGGCAGAACAAGGAGCACGTACAGCACATTCCAGAACATGAATGGAATGAAGAGCCATAAAGCCCGGTTGAACGCCTTGTTCCAGGTGATGTTCCTGCCCAGGAAGTACCCTGCCAACACCAGGAAAAAAGGAACCCTCCCCAGGTAAAAGAGATGGAGGCTCACCGCCTGGAGAAAGGGGGAGGACAAGTGGACGTACATGATCAGAAGGGCTGCAATAACCCTTGATACGTCAATCCATAAGACACGTTTTGAGGGGGGGGGGGGGGGGGGGGGTAAGCGTGTCAAGAATCGGAGGCTGGTTTTGGAAGTTATACACTTAAGCGGGGAAAAAGTAATGCAGGCGGGCGTCAAAGTCAAGTATCCGGAACCTTTTCGGGCATGGGCCCCGCATGGGGGCATCCCTGATTTTTTTGCTCGAACCGGGTTCGGAGCTTCGCTATATTGGCTCCTGTTATGGCAACACCGGATTTTCATTATCAGGATCCTTTTCCCATGGAAAAGGACGACACCCAATACCGTCTCATCACGTCAGACTATGTGAGCGTGGGCGACTTTGAAGGACATCCCATGCTGAAAGTGGAACCGGAGGGACTGCGCCTGCTGGCTGCGGAAGCCTTCCATGACGTGGCTTTTTTCCTGCGCCCCGCCCACCTGAAGCAGGTGGCCGCCATTCTGGACGATCCGGAAGCCAGCGATAATGATAAAAGCGTGGCTCTGACGATGCTCCGCAACGCGGAAGTGGCGTCCGCCGGCATCCTGCCCTTCTGCCAGGACACGGGAACCGCCACCATCGTAGGCAAGAAGGGTCAGCAGGTCTGGACCGGCTGCGACGACTGCGAACAGCTTTCCCACGGCGTTTACGACGCCTATACCCAGAACAATCTGCGCTATTCCCAGACGGTGGCGCTGGATATGTACACGGAGAAAAACACCGGCACCAATCTTCCCGCCCAGATTGACCTGGAAGCGGTAGAGGGCATGAAGTACTCCTTCCTGTTCGTCGCCAAGGGCGGCGGCTCCGCCAACAAGACTTATCTTTACCAGGAAACGAAGGCCCTGCTCAACCCGGCCACGCTGAAAAAGTTCCTGGTGGAAAAGATGAGCACCCTGGGCACGGCGGCCTGCCCCCCCTACCACATCGCGTTCGTCATTGGCGGCACTTCTGCGGAAAAATGCCTGAAAACCGTGAAGATGGCCTCCACGAAGTACTACGACAACCTGCCTACTACGGGCAACGAATACGGCCGCGCCTTCCGTGACCTGGAACTGGAAAAGGAATTGCATGAAGAAGCGTGCAAGCTGGGCCTGGGCGCCCAGTTCGGCGGCAAGTGGTACGCCCTGGACGTGCGCGTCATCCGGCTGCCCCGCCACGGCGCCTCCTGCCCGGTGGGCCTGGGAGTCTCCTGCTCCGCGGACCGCAACGCGAAAGCCAAGATCACGCCGGAGGGCATCTTTATTGAACAGCTGGAAACCAACCCCGGCCAGTATATTCCGGAAGCCCTGCGCATGACCTCCAGCGAAGCCGTCTCCATTGACCTGAACCGTCCGATGAAGGAAGTTCTGGCGGAACTGGGCAAGTACCCCGTCACCACGCGCCTGAGCCTGAACGGCACCATCATCGTGGCGCGCGACATCGCCCACGCCAAGCTGAAGGAACGCCTGGAAAAGGGCGAAGGGCTGCCTCAGTACATGAAGGATCACCCCGTGTACTACGCCGGCCCGGCGAAAACCCCGGAAGGCTACCCCTCCGGTTCCTTCGGCCCCACGACCGCAGGCCGCATGGACTCCTACGTGGACCTGTTCCAGGAAAACGGCGGCTCCATGATCATGATTGCCAAGGGCAACCGAAGCCAGCAGGTAACAGATGCCTGCCAGAAACACGGCGGTTTTTACCTGGGCTCCATCGGCGGCCCCGCCGCCATCCTGGCCAAGAACAACATCAAGAAAGTGGAACTGCTGGAATACCCGGAACTGGGCATGGAAGCCATCTGGAAAATTGAAGTGGAAGACTTCCCCGCCTTTATTCTGGTAGATGACAAGGGCAATGACTTCTTCGCTAAAATCCGCGAAGGGTGGGCCTGCGCCGGTTGCGGGCATTAAGCCTGACCCGGAAACAAAATGATTCGCGGCCGGAGTCCTTCGGGGCTCCGGCTTTTTAATGCTCCGGTCTCGCTCCTTCCTCCCGGTCCGGACGGCGTGAATATCCGGGGGGGAAACTTCCGGTATTCATCATGCGCTTCTTCACGCAAACAGGTAATAAACCAGCATCAGCGCCAGATTGACGCCGGCAGCCAGCAGCGCCCTGCCCGGCCTCAAATACCGCGCCTTTCCAAGAAAAACCGCCAGCACCGCAAAGACGGCGTACAGGGAGATCCACATCAGGAAAAATGCTGTCAGGCTCTGCTCATTCCCCAGGCCGGCCTGGGCCATGTTCCCGCCAAGGAAAAGAAACGGCAACGCCGGAAGCACGGCGTAAATGACATATACCCAATCCCTAGCTATCACCCTGAAAGAGACCGCCAGCGGCTTCCTGCCAAACAGAATATTACGGGAGCAGGCATTCCGCGTCTTTTCCTCCCTCAGAGCGCAGGGCAAATAGAAGGGAAGAAGCATCAGCGCCAGGACGGGCCCGGCATACAAAATGGCGGTCATTCCCGCTACGAAAGCAAAGAAAGCGGCAAAGAGGACAGGCACGCCCGCCATGAGCAGGAAAAGAAAGGATGTGCTACGCTCCGCCTTCTCCCCCATTTTCAGGAAAGACCATGAAAGATAAGCCATAGGGTAAAAATATGGTTTTTTTGAAGTCTGCCAGAAATCGAGGCCATGCGCAAGGGAAAGCCGCCCAAAAACATCCGGAGCAGCATAGCCCCATCCCTACGTACGAGACAAAATGAGAACCAGACAGACTCTGATTGGGATTGCCCCGCGCCCGCGCCCACGTTATCCTGCCTCCATGGTCTACCGAATTTGCAAATCCATCGAACTGGAAAGCGGGCATCTTCTGTCCAAACATCCCGGCAATTGCAAATTCCCGCATGGCCATACGCGCTCCGTGGAAATGGTGTTCCGGGCGGAAACGCTGGATGCCAATGACATGGTGTTGGATTTCAAGGCTATCAAGCAGATGATGGGGGATTTCCTCCAGCAGTTTGACCACTCCCTGTGCGTGAATACGGAGGACCCCAACTTCGCCGCCTTCGTGGCCGCATACGGGGAGCGCATCATTCCGTTCGACCGGGAAGACCCCACCAGCGAGGTGATGGCTCGCGTCATTTTCAATGTTGCCCGGCACGCGCTGGAAAAAGCCAGGGAGAATCCCGGCGAATATCCTGTGCGGGCCTGTGTTGAGCTGGAACGCGTGCGCGTGTGGGAAACCAGCAGTTCCTGGGCGGAATACGGGGAATAACTGAAACAGCGCGTTTCCCGCCGGGCGGAACGCTCCGCAAAGATTCCCGGCCCCGTGGAAAGAACGGCCGCAACGCGGCCCCCCCTCCCCCGCAGGTTCATCCCTTAAAAGGGATTCAGGGAAATCATGCGTTTCTGCGTCCAGTGCCCGTAGGCGGAAGAATATACATCCGTAATTTCCCGGGCCCATTCGTCAATAGTGCGCTGATGGTGGGCGTATTTTTTAAAATCCTTGGTGTCCACGCCCAGCAGGGAGCTGTGGTCTTCCTCATAATCCGCAAATTCGGAAACGATGCGGCCGGACTCATCCCTCAGGCGGCCCGCCATGGCAATGTGCCCTTTCTTGATGAACCGTTTGACCAGCCCTCCCCCCTTGATGCCGCTCAGCGCCGTGACAAAGATGCCGGCCCTGGCATTCGTGGGAGTGATGGAAATGATGGCGAGTTCCAGCGTATAGGCCCCCCTGGTTCCCGGAGGCACCATTTCAAAATGCGGATTTTCAGCAACCTCCTTTTCCATTCTGGTTGCAACGCTCTTCCGGAAGTACTCCGCCAGGCCGCGCAGGGCATCAAACCCCTCCGCGGTATCCGGCCTTACATCCATGTGCTCCGTATCCACCGGAACAACGGCCATCATGACTTTTTTGCCATCCACGCCGTTCACCCTGTCATTCCAGATTTTTTTATCATCGGCATTCCAGTACGCGTCAAAGGGAATATGGGAATCCTTATTTTTTACCTGATGAGCGATAAATCCTGTTTGGGGAACATGTTTGAAATTATTGGAACAAGACACTACCGCCATGCAGCCGAGCAGCACGAGAGCCATCAGGGAAGCTGAGAATAAAAAACGGTGTTTCTTCATATCAAATAATTCCATATCAATTAATTGGCAGAACCGTTTCTATCATGGCCCGGCATCCTCTGTCAATAAAACCTGCGGGTGAACATCCGGGGCGGCGGTCCTCCCGCCGTGCGGAAGGGGCCAAAGCGGGAATGCCTAGTCTTCTTCCCCCATGGGGCGGTATTTCACGGCCAGTTTTTCCAGGATATTCAGAGCCCTGGAGGCGCGGCTGCGGAAGGATTTGTAATCCCGGGGGTCGCAGTCGCTCCAGGCGCGTTCGGACAGGGCCAGGGCGCGCGGCCACGCCATATATTCCACCAGACCCATATTGTACAGGTATTCCGTCCATATGTTCGCCTGGAGGCCGCGCACCCTGGCGGTTTCCTCCGGGGAAAGTTCCGGCAATTCATAGCCGTACACCTGCTTGAGCGGAATAAGGCCCCCTACGGCTTTCGGCTCCGTGGACGCGGCGGACTGGTAATAGTCAAAATAGAAGTGGGAACACGGCGCCAGGATGACGGGATGCCCTTTCCTGGCCGCCGCCGCGGCAAAGCCGTTGCCGCGCCACGCCATGACGAGGATGCGTTTGTCCGCCTCCAGTTCCCCGGCTTCATCCCAGACAATGGCTTCATAGCCGCCCTTCCTCACGTAGTCCGCAATCCGCTGCAGGAAATCCCGGCTCAGGGCTTTGAGATCCTTCTCCCTCAGGCTTTTTAAGCGGTTCTGGCAATACCGGCATTTTTTCCATGCCTCGGCAGACACCTCGTCATGGCCCAAATGAATGGGGGAGCCGGGCGGAAAGACGGCCTTAAGTTCATCCACCACGTCTTTCACGAAGCGGAGCGTTTCCGGCCGCCCCATGCAGACGGAGTCCCGTCCTTGTTTCCCCTCCACGGGAAAGTCCACGCCGTCGCAAATCAAATCCCCGTAGGCATGCATGGCCGCATAGGAATGGCCGGGAAGGTCTATTTCCGGAACAACGGTGACCTGGCGGCTGCGCGCATAGGCAATGATCTCCCTCATCTGCTCCTGGGTGTAAAAACCGCCGTAGGTAGCTTCCGGGTCATGCTCCCGGATGGCGAGTTTCACTTCCCGCCAGTTCCACTCTCCGTCAGCGAGCGGAACGCGCCAGGCGCTCATGGAGGTAAGCAGCGGATATTTTTTAATTTCCAGGCGCCAGCCGGGGCCGTCCGTCAGGTGCAGATGGAGGCGGTTAAGCTTGAACAGGGACATGGCGTCAACCATGCGTTTGACTTCCGCCACGGTGAAAAAGTGGCGGGAAACATCCAGCATCATGCCCCGCCATTCAAAGCGGGGAATATCCCGGAGGGAAAAAACGGGTACGGAAAAACCCTCCCCGGTCCGGTTGGCGTTCAACACCTGAACCATGCTCTGCCACGCGTAGAAAAGGCCCTGGGCCGCCGCCGCTTTCAGATGCAGGATGCCCCTCCCTTCCCTGTCGCGCACCAGGCGGGCCTCATACCCTTCGCCCGTCCCCGAGGGGCTTCCCTCAACCGAACAAACGGCATCCGCAGAGGCTTTGTCACGGGTTATGGAGAGGCCGGACAAAACGCCCTGGGCGTTGAGCACATTCAGGAGGGCTTCCACCACGGGAACATCCTTTTCCGGCGCATAGACCGCCAGCCGCTGCGGGAGATGAGCCACGGAGGACCGGTCAGACCTGCATGCGGAAGGCGCGGGGAGCAGCACCTCCTCAGCCGGCAGCGTTTCCGCCATACCCGTGCCCGGCACTCCGGACAGAGCCAGCCATGCGGCCAGCCGGAAACAACGCCCCTTACTCATCATGCTGGAAGTACGGCCTCCCCTGGTCTCTTCTTTCAACGGAAGGAGCCTTCCCTCAGGCCCCTGTGTTCCGGAAAGCAAAGGCGCGGCCGTATTCAGCCGCGCCTGCCAGTTTCCATCCTTTTTTACATTTACCTTCGTCCGCCAAAAAGGCCGCCGAGACCGCCACCTAATCCACCCAGGCCTTTCAGACCTCCCAAACCTCCTCCCATGCCGGGAAAGCCGGGAATCTTGCCCCCCTTCCCTTTCATGGAAGCCATCTGCTTCATCATGGCGCCCATTTTTCCCTTGCCGGACATCATCTTGCGCATTTCGGAAAAATTCTTGATCAGCTTGTTCACTTCCATCAAAGGACGGCCGCATCCCGCGGCAATGCGGCGGCGGCGGGACGGATTCAGCAGGTTGGGATTGCTCCTTTCCTTGGCCGTCATGGAGAGCACAATGGCCTCCATGTGCTTCATCCGCCTGGGGTCCAGGGCTCCTTCCGGAAGCTGTTTCTTGATTTTGCCGAAGCCGGGGAGCAGGCCCAGCAGCCCTTCCAGCGGCCCCAGGCTCTGCATCATTTTCATCTGGTCCAGAAAGTCATTGAAATCAAATTTGCCGGACATCATGCGATCCATGGATTTGGCCGCCTGCTCTTCGTCAATGCGTGCGGCGGCATGCTCCACCAGCCCGACAATGTCGCCCATGCCCAGAATGCGATCCGCCATGCGGCCGGGAACAAAGGGGCCGAACTGATCCAGCTTTTCCCCCTCACCGGAAAATTTGATGGGCTTGCCCGTCACGGAACGCATGGAAAGGGCCGCGCCACCGCGGGCATCGCCGTCCAGCTTGGTCAGGACGATGCCCGTTACGTTCACGGCTCGGTCAAAGGTCTGGGCCACGTTCACGGCCTGCTGGCCCGTGGCGGCATCCGCCACCAGGAGCGTTTCCCTCGGCGCAAGGAAGGCGTGCAGATGGCGCAGTTCGTCTATCAGGGCTTCATCCACTTCCTGACGGCCCGCCGTGTCAAAAATCATGACCGTCCCATTCTGGGTCCGGGCCCATTCCAGAGCCTCGCGCGCCACGGCCACTACGTCCCTGCTGCCTGGTGCGGGCTTATAAACGGGCACTCCTATCTGTTCCGCCAGAGTAGCCAGCTGGTCCACGGCGGCGGGGCGCACCAGGTCACAGGCCACCAGCAGGGGGCGGCGCCCCTCATTTTTCAGGCGCAGGGCCAGCTTCGCGCTGGTAGTGGTCTTGCCGGCGCCGTTCAGCCCCACCACCATGATTCTGGCAGGATCCGTCAGATCCAGCCCCACGGCGTCCCCGCCCAGCAGGGCGGCGATTTCATCACGGAAAATTTTGACGATTTGCTCTCCGGGCTTGATGGATTTGAGCACTTCCTGCCCCATCGCCCGTTCCTTCACGCGGCCGATGAATTCCCGGGCCACGCCAAACTCCACGTCCGCCTCCAGCAAGGCCAGCCGGATGTCGCGCAGGGCGTCTGCAATATTTTTCTCGGAAATCTTGCCCAGGCCGCGCAGCCTCCGGAACGTGTTATCCAGTTTATCTGCTAAAAGTGAAAACATAATCGTATGATGCGCCAGACTGTGCCACATTTCCCCCTTCCCGTCAACAAGCGCGCCCTGCATGGGACATGATGCTTGACTTGCCGGGGGCTTCGCCCCATCTTTTCCCGCATGGCACCCTTTGACCTGAAAGAGGAAATTTTACGCCTGAAAGAAGAACGCAACGCCATCATCCTGGCGCACAGCTACCAGACCGGGGATATCCAGGACATGGCCGACTACGTGGGCGATTCCCTGGGGCTGGCCTACAAGGCGCAGAATACGGATTGCGATGTGATCGCCTTCTGCGGCGTCCATTTCATGGCGGAAACCGCCAAAATTCTTAATCCGGACAAAACCGTCATCCTTCCGGATGCTGACGCAGGATGCTCCCTGGAAGCCTCCTGCGATGCCGGGGAGCTGGAAGCCTTCTTAAAGGAAAACGCCCATAAGAATTACTATGTAGTGGCGTATGTGAACTGCTCCATCGGCGTCAAGGCGCTGGCGGACGTAATCGTCACTTCCGGGAATGCCGTAAAAATCGTCTCCCAGGCTCCGGAGGGCCGCCCCATCCTGTTCGTCCCGGACCAGAATCTGGGTGCATGGGTAAGCCGCCAGCTTGGCCGCCCCCTGGAACTGTGGAACGGGGCCTGCCACGTGCACATGGAGTTCACGCGGGACCAGATTCTTGCCCTGAAGGAAAAGCACCCCGGCGTGCCGGTAGTGGCCCATCCGGAATGCACGGAGGCCGTGCGCCTGCTGGCGGACCATATCTGCTCCACGGAAAAAATGATCCCCTATTGCACGGAAAGCCCCGCCAAATCTTTCATCATTGTGACGGAATCCGGCATTCTGCACCGTCTCCGCAAGCTGGTGCCGGGCAAAGAATTCATTCCCGCGCCCACGGAGCAATGCTCCTGCAGCACCTGCCCGTACATGAAAATGAACACGCTGGAAAAACTGTACCTGGCCCTCCGGGACCTTTCCCCCGCGGTGGAACTGCCGGAAGACCTGCGCAGAAGGGCGGAAGCCCCGCTTCTGCGCATGCTGGAGCAATCCCAATCCTGACCCCTGCCTTCCCTGCATGATACGCCTTTCAGACCACATCGCGGCCGCTGGCGGCTGGCTCTCCCTGGAAGCTTTCATGCAGCTGGCCCTGCACCACCCGCAGGAAGGGTACTACTCCTCTTCCATTGAAAACATCGGTCAACGCGGGGATTTTTCCACCACCCCCACGCTTTCCCCCATCCTCGCAAAAGCCATTGCCGCTCACTGGAAAGAAGCCTGCTCCCGCTGCGGCAGGCGGCTGCCCCTGCTGGAAATAGGCGCCGGCTCCGGCGCCCTGGCCGTCAAAATCCTGGAGCGGCTGGGATTCTGGAACCGCCTGAATACGGATTACGTGATTGTGGAATCTTCCCCAAGGCTGCGCGAATTCCAGCACCTTCTGCTGGGAGGAAGGGCCAAAATTTACTCCACCATGGAAAAAGCGCTGAAACACTGCGGAGGCAAGGCCTTTATTTTCTCCAATGAGCTGGTGGATGCTTTCCCGGCGCGCGTATTCGAATACACGGAACAGGACTGGAAGGAAGTAGGGCTTGTCGTGAAAAACGGAGCCGTCCGGGAAGAACTGCGCCCCGTCCGGCAGCAGCCGCTTTTCTCCCATATGCTGGAATACGGTTCCCAACCGGGGCAGCGGGTGGAAATTCACGACTCCTACGCGCGCTGGTTCACAAGCTGGCTTCCCCTCTGGAACATGGGCGTCATGACGGTCATCGACTACGGGGATGAAATGGAGCGGCTGTACTATCGCCGCCCCCGGGGTTCCCTGCGCGGGTACAAAAGCCACCAGGTTCTGACCGGGGAGGAACTGTACCGGAACCCCGGCCTCACGGATTTGACCTGCGACGTCAATTTTACGGACCTGCTGGAGCTATCCCGCAACTGCCTTGGGGACCGGGTCACTCTCATGACCCAGCGGGACTACCTGCTCCCCCATGCGGAGAACACGCCGCAGGATGCTTTCCTGACGGATGAACACGGCGTCGGAGGGCACTTCCGCGTACTCATCCAGGAACGCCAGCGGCTGCAGCCGGAATAACCCTTAGACGCCAAAACGCCGGGTTTGGAACAACCGGAGGAAATCCAAGGGACTCATCCAACGGAAAAGACAAGCACTCTTTTTGCGGGGAAAGACATTCTTCTGAAAAATCTGACCGACGCCTGGAAGTGAAGAATTCCGGCGGCGTGGTAGCTCAAGTGTGGGTTTGAAAGAAAATCCGCAAACGGCGGGAGCGCAGGGAGAACACAGCTGCCAAGGAACAGGAAAAACGTAACGGCCTCTCCGTCCGTTCCGTCACTTTCCTCACAGGCGTCACAAAGAAATGAACTCCTACCCCCGTATTTTTTGAATAAATTTTCACACAATATATTTATTTTCAATCATTTAAATATATACCTGGCGTTTTGTCATAAAAATTTCTTCTTTTTGAACGGGCGATCCTGTCCGGGACTCTAACCTGCATCAGCAACAAACCGGACGGCGGGAGGTAGAGAGACCGCCGCCCATTATGGGGAGTTCTGAGTTTCATAGGTAATATAGTTGGATAAAAAACCCGCACGGGGGAAACCCTGTGCGGGTTTATTCATCCCCCCTCCCGGGATGCCGGAAAACAGAGCCGGAACAGGCCGCAGAAAATCATGGCTGAACCAAATTAAGGCTTGAGAGTTGAAGGCATCTCGCTAATCTGGCTTCAGCAAGAATCATCTGTTATCATGGTCACCACGAACGAACCGAATATTTACGAAACGGGAGTACTGGACTCCAATGCGGAAGGCAATTTTGTCTATACCACCCTGGACGCCGCCATCAACTGGATTCGTAAAAATTCCCTCTGGCCCATGCCGATGGGGCTTTCCTGCTGCGCCATTGAGTTCATGGCCGTGGCCTGTTCCCGGTATGACCTTTCCCGCTTCGGTTCGGAAGTGACGCGTTTTTCCCCCCGCCAGGCGGACGTGATGATTGTAGCCGGCACCGTCACTTATAAAATGGCCCTGGCCGTCCGCCGCATCTGGGACCAGATGCCGGAACCCAAGTGGTGCATCGCCATGGGCGCGTGCGCTTCCTCCGGCGGCATGTTCCGCTCCTATTCCGTGCTCCAGGGCGTGGACAAGATTCTTCCCGTGGATGTTTACATTTCCGGCTGCCCTCCCCGTCCAGAGGCTATTCTGGAAGCCCTGCTCACCCTGCGCAAGAAGATGGATACCCAGCAGCCCGCACGCACTTTCTTCAAGAAGGAAGAGCCTCGCGAAGCCAACGCTCCCGTCCCGGTCAACACGGAAATGCCCCTTGAATAAGTTTTTTTCAAACGTTTTTTCCGTTCCACTTTTACCATTTTTTCTCCATGCTTTCTCTAGAATCACAGATTAAAACCGCCGCAGATAACGCCCAAAACCGCTTTGGGAAAGACATCATCACGGACCGCTACGAATTCCGCGGAGATATTACGCTGACCGTCGCGCGCCAGGCTGTGGCGGATGTCGTCCGCTGGCTGCGGGATTCCGCCGGGTTTGATATGCTGGTTAACCTTTCTTCCGTGGACAATATGGGGGAAAGCCCCCGCTTTGAAGTCAACTACACGCTGACACAGTCGGAAACGGGAGCGAACCTGAGCCTCAAGACAAAGCTGGATGACGGAGAAGAAGTGCCCAGCGTCACGGAAATTTTCCAGTCCGCCAACTGGCATGAACGTGAAGCATGGGACCTGATGGGCATCAGGTTCTCAGGACATCCTGATTTGCGCCGCATTCTGATGTGGGAAGGCTATCCTTACTTCCCCCTGCGAAAGGATTTCCCCGTTCAAGGCGTACCTACTGAACTGCCGGGCGTCGCCTTTACGGAGGCGGCTCCCACCCAGGGTGCGCCGTTCGCTACGGAACAAGGCCGCTGCCCCAGCGCCTGCCGCGAACCCCGGTCCCATAAATTCTAGCCCATTTTCCAGCCCCGCAAGGCGGGGTCCCACCCATGACCCGACTCCCCTTCATCCTGCCCATATGCATCATCAGCCTGCTCAGCGGCTGCCAAGACGCCAACCCGGCAGAACGGGAATGGAAGGATCAGTTATATAAAAACCTGGCCATCGTGGGGGCCAGAAACTGGATTGTCATTGCGGAATCCTCCTTTCCCGCCTACACGGGAACCGGCATCAGAACCATGGTTTCCGACAAGACATCGGATGAAGTGTTTCTGGATGTGCTGAATATGCTGGAGGAAGAAGCCCACGTGGTGCCCCGGATCATGATCAGCTCGGAGCTGCGCAGCGTTACGGAGGACTATGCTCCCGGCATTAAGCGTTACCGTAATAATATTAATAAAATGCTTCCTGGCCGCCAGCATTTTGAACTGATGAGCCGCACGATCAATTCCCTGATCGAAGACGCGGCCAGACAATTCAACGTGCTGGTCATTAAAACCAAGACATCCCTGCCTTATTCCAATATTTATATAGAACTGGATTCCGGATACTGGAATTCGGAATCGGAAACGGCGCTCCGCAAGTCCCTGGAAGCCAGGGACGCCGCCAACCGCCGTGCGGCCCAGGACAGAGTGCTGGACGTGCCCCTGGTTCCGGGAGCCGCGCCCGCGCCACAGGGCGTCAAGGAGAACCCGCCATTGCCGGGAACTCCCGCCTCGCCCACGGACAACCTGCCGGAGCTCCCGCGGGAAAACCGCCAACCGGCTTCCCCCTCCGGAGACAGGGCCCCCGGCGTGCCTCCGCCTCCCATCAGGGATCCTCTGGGAGGGAAAACCGCCATTGCCAGATTTTCATGAACCATCATATGGACAAGGCTACAGAAGAACGCCTCCGCGCGGAGGCATGGGTAGGGGACGCCATTCTGGCGTTGTACGTCAGGGAATGGATTCTGGCGGAGGAAGGAGCGATCAACGGCAAGCTTTTCGTAGAATTCACCAGCAATGATTTTCTGCGCCGCACCGGCAACGCCACAGGCGTAGAAGCGGAGATAGGCCGCACGTTCAAAGCGGGCGGCCTGGAAGCAGCTTATGCATGGATTGAACACCATTTGAGGCCCCGCATGGAGGAACGCTGGCACACCCTGCGCAGAAAGGTCCTCCGGTAAACTGCCGCCGCCATGCCCGCCGCCGGAACACCCCTGCCCTGGGACCGTGGCAACGGCCCTTGCGTGATGGCCCCGCCCCATTTGAGGGGCTGGGCGGAAGAGGCCGCCGCCTTTCTTTCCCGCCGGGGCATGGATGGAATCACGGCTTTCGCTACCTCCGGCTCTTCCGGTTCGCCTCCCAAAGCCATTTTATTCACCCGCCGCGCCCTGGACATATGCGCGCGCGGGGCATTGGAACATCTGCATGCGGAAAGCGGGGACTGGTGCTGCCCGCTTCCTCTCTGGCATGTGGGGGGCGCCATGATTTATCTGCGCGCGGCCCTGGCCGGAACCGCCGTCCATACGCTCCGCGGTAAGTGGTGCCCGCAGGCCTATGCCGACCTGATGAGAAGCTCAGGAGCCAGATGGTCCTCCCTGGTTCCCACGCAGGTAGTGGATCTGGTCCGCCTCGGCCTCCGCGCGCCTTCCACCGCCGGGTGCATTATCGTAGGCGGCGGCGCGCTGGACGCGGAGACGGGACGGAAAGCACGCACCCTTGGCTGGCCCATAGTGCAGAGCTACGGCATGACGGAAGCCGGCTCCCAATTAGCCACAGCCTTTCCCGGAGATTCCTTTCATACGGACCGCCTTTCCCTTCTGCCCCATTGGGAAGTTCAGACGGACAAAGGCGGCCTCCTGCGCTTCCAGGGGGAAGGCAAATTGTCCGGCCGCCTGCTGACGCAGACGCATGGAGGATTCCTTCTGGAAAGAGTCGCTCCGCAGGAGTGGTGGGGCACCCGCGACCTGGTGCGCCTGGAAGGGCGTCTGCTGACCTTTCTGCGCCGGGCGGACAGACTTGTCAAAGTCTTGGGGGAACTGGTGGATCCGGATGCCGTCCAGGACGTTTTGCGCCGCAGCGTCCCGGAGGCTGTCGTGGAGGCAGTTCCACATCCGCGCGCCGGAATGGAACTGGTCGCCTGCGGTCCTTCCGCTTCCCCTCTGGAGCAAGCCTGCCGCGAGTGGAATGCGTCGGCCCCAGGCCCCCAGCGCATCCGCGCCGTCATGGAAACGCCCATCCCCCTCACGGTCATGGGAAAGCTGGACAGAAACCGGCTGCGCTCCCAGTTGAGCGGACATCCGGAAAAGTTGAAGGGAATTTACTAAAAGGTCATCTTCCGGGGATATTCATCAAAAGAATCCGGACCTGATGGAATGAAGAAAAACGGCGGGGTTGGAATCCCCAATCCCTTGCCCACTTCATTCATCCCGTCTCCCAGGAAGCCATTTTCCTCCGCCTTGCGGGCTTCCTCACGCGTCTCCGGAACCTCCCGGCCCCACTCCATTTTTTTTCTTTAAAAAAAGAACGTGACATGACCAATAATTAAACATTCAGACACGTGAAAAACGCTTGTAGGGCAGAGGTTTTTCCTGCTAGAAAAGAGTTGATCCATGCGAGCCCGTCTTTTGCTTATTCCCTTTATTTTTTCCGTTCCGGCTTATGGCCAGGACATTCCGTCCGCCGCTGCGGCAGCTCCTCCCGGGCAGGAGGAATACGCTCCGTTCCGGGACCTTTCCCAACTGCCTATGGACGGCGGCTGGACGTACGGGGAAGTGCTGGACAAAGCCGCGGCTGGAGACTTCCGGGCCAATATGCTGGCCGGGGAATACTGGATGGGGCTTTATTACCTGAACCGTGGAGACCTGCCGCTGGCCTGCCTGGAACATATGCAGCATTTTTTCCGTGACGCGGCCACTGCATCCGGTCATCCGGCACCCAAGCTCATGATGACGGATCCTTACGGGATTTTCGGGATTTTCAAGGCGCAACCCATGCAGCCGGAACATGCGGAATGGCTGGCTGCCTGCCGCAAGCTTGCGGAAAAGGGAGACATGGACGCCATCACGGCCCTGTACACCGTCACGGATCTTCCGGAAGCCGAGTTGAGGCGCTACCTGGCCCCCCTGGAAAAGAAGGCCGCTTCCGGCGACCAGGATGTGCTGGCCCAGCTCGCTTTCATCAAAGTGGATTGGCTGAAGGAAAATCCCGCCAACGTTATAGAGACCCTAAAGCAATACCGGAAAAACGCCAAACCGGTTCTTCTGGCACGGATAGGGGAACTGGCCCTTTCCCTGGACGGCGGCCCTTCCGGAACCGGCAAGGACGGCAGGGTATGGAGGGATACGGCCATTCAATCCCTTTCCCGGGCTGCGGAAAAGGGGCACGCGGGGGCCATGCGGCTCCTGGCGGAATTGACGAAGGGGGCCGCACCGGCACAGGCCGGAAAGCTTTTGGCGGAACTGCGCTCCAGGGGGGATCTGGAAACCCTGCTGGCGGACCTCTCCGCCGGCATGAAGGAAAAAACAGGGGGAGGGAAAAGCCCCCTCCTGCAGCCTTTGTTCGAGCAGGCCAGGAAACTGGGCAGCAATAACGCCTGTGCCTGGTACGCCCAGTTAATTTCCGAAACGCAGCCCCCGCAGGAACAGGAGCTGCGCAAGGCGGCCCTTGATCTGCTGTCCCTTCATGACGAACGGGGCATGCCCTACCTGAAGGAACCTCTTTCCTTCCCCCAGAAAAAACTCAACCAGCTTCCCCCCTACGCCAAGACGCATAAGGAGCTTGAGCTGGCCTCTCAGCTTGGGGACGCAGATTCCAGCGTACAGTTGGGCGAGCTGTGGAAGGAGGAACTGGCCAATACACTGGATTCCGTAGGGAAGGCCCATGAAGCGCGGGAAAATATGCGCGTATGGTACAGGCAGGCGGCGGAGGAAGGACACCCCCTGGCCAGGCTGCGCCTGGCCCAGATGGAAAACCCGGACTTAATGGACAAACCGTCCGCAGAACCTGCCAGAACGCTGCTGAACGATTGCTTGGCAAAAGCCGCCGCAGGAGATTTCATCACGCTGAAAGGAATTTCCGAATACGTCACGCCGGAACAATGGGAACAGCTGACCGCCACCCTCCGTAAAAAAGCTCAGGGGGGGAACGCCCGCAGCCAGGCGGACCTGGCATACCTGATGTTATTCAGTTACAGGAGCGAAGAATCCGGCTACCCGGAAGCCCTGGCCTGGGCCCGGCTTTCCGCCGGACAGGGGGATCCCTGCGGCATGTACGTGCTCGGCCGCGCCCTCATTTATGAATTCGGCCTGGAAAAACGCATGGCCGAGGGGGATTCCTGGATGTTCCGGGGAGCCTTGAAAGGCCATGTGGACGCGGCGGACATGTGGAGTTCCAACAATGAGAACCTACAGCCTTACAGCGCCATGATGCACGGTCTGGCGGCACGGGGACATATCCCTTCCCTGCTTTTCCTGGCCAACCAGGCGGCCTATCCCCAGAATACGGGGGAAACAGCGGCCCTGGACAACGGCTCCCCTTCCGCCTACCAGCAGGTCAAGCTGACCCTGAACGGAGGGGAGGCCAACACTCCGCCGTGGCTCCGGAAACCGGAACAGAAGGGTAAGGAGGAAGATACTCCGGCGGATGCCGGAACCGTTCCTCCCTGGATGACCCCGTCCGGCAGGGAACGCCAGGCCCCGGCCCCGAAAACCATCAATCCGGAAGCCGTGAAATTCTGGGAACAGGCTGTGGAACTCGGCAGCCTGACGGGACTGGACGAGCTGGCCAATTATTATGAAACCGTGGCAGGGAATGTGCAGGAGCCTGCGGAACGGCAGCAGCTTCTGGCCTCTGCCATAACGGCAGCCACCGCCCTGGTGAAAAAGGAGGACGTACGCGGTTTCAAGAGGCTGGCCCGCTATTACGGGCAGGGCATCGGCGTGCAGCCGAACAGGGAACTGCACAAGGATTATGTACTGAAAGCCGCGGAAACCAGGGATCCGGAGGCTCTGGTGGAGAAGGCGCGCCTGCTCATCAAGGGCGAGGATCTGGAGCCGGACCCGAAATTGGCGCTGGATATTCTGACCGATCTGGAAGAGAACCAGACGCATGCGGTGCCCGGCATGCATTTCCTGCTCGGCTACTTGCATGAAGAAGGCCTCGGCACCCCGCAGGATATGGCCCTGGCCTATCAGTTTTACATCAAGGGGGCGGAACAGGACGACGCCAAGTGCATGAACAACCTGGGTTCCATGTATGAACGCGGCACCGGCGTAGCCAAAGACCTGGCCGAAGCCCAAAAGTGGTATGAACGGGCGGCGGAGCTGGGGAATGAAGACGCCCTTGCCAATGTGGAACGGGTAAGGGAAAAACTCAACACGAAGAAGAAATAGGCTCCTTTCCCGTTCCGGAAATGCCACGGAATGGCGGCAGAACACAAATTTTTGGCGCAGGTTTCTGCAGACGGCAGAAAATAATGTGTGCGAAGCGGACGCGATTTTTTAAAGCGGCCTTGCCTGTTTCAAGGGAAGTAAATGATTTTGAAATTCGCGCATTCTTACACAACTAGCCAGTCGGCCGGTGCGGCACGGATACGCGAAACTTCTAATCCGGGGCCATGCCGCTCCGGGCCGGGAGGCATTCTCAAAAAAACGTCATCAGCAAATAAGCGGCTCTTTTGAAAAATACCTTAATTATCAATGCTGTTGACCATTTCATCCGTCCCTGTCCATCAAACCGGAAAAACTGCGTGGAATGAAAGTAAAAAAGGAGGGGATAATTCATCCCCTCCTCACATAAAACCGGCTTTGACACAGTCTGCCCGGTTATAATCATTTGTATGCCCGTCATCAGTTTCTGCGGCGGCGCAGAAGAAGAGCGCCCAGGCCAAGAAGTCCCAGAGAGGCCGTAGCCGGTTCCGGCACTGCTCCCCCGGAAATAAGAATATTGCTGATCTCACACCCCATGCCGCCGGCATTGGCCACACGGGTATTATTGAATATTAAGCCAAAAGAAGAATAATTCGCATCGGGGTCCAACTGCAGGTCGAAAGAGACATCAACAGGCTCATTCTGGGTAAGAGAAGCTTTGGCATTTTGCAAAGACCATGTTCCTATGACCGTGGATGTTCCCTCGGCCGTGAATCCATACACATTGCAGGTATAATCGCAGTTGAAATTTGCGGCTCCCCAAGCAGAGGTGTAAGTAATCGTAAAAGACATCTTGGCTGACTCCACTCCTGAAGGCATGTCAAATTTGAGACCGGCAAAATTTCCCTTGCCGACATCGGCTACTCCGCCGAGTTGAAGACCAAGGGAACCATCGTTTAACGACACCTGGCCCGACAAAGCGCTTTTCGTTATAGTTCCATGCCAGACATCGGTTTCATAACCAAAGATATCCTGGGGTGTTATTCCGTCAAGGGATACGGTGTTCTGAGCCCCGCCCCCGGTTGGAGAAAGATCCAGAGAAAACGAGGCAGCATTTGATAGAGAAGACAATGCCAAGGCGGCTAAAAGACAAAGTGTTTTTCTCATGACAAAAAAATCCGTACCGGATTTAGAATCCGCATTTCGAATGCAAAGAATGAAACATTTTTGGTACAAAGAATGATTCAGTCATTGGCATTTCATCTCATTATGTATGTAATGCATTAATAATTTAATCTAAAAATTATTTTCATGGGGAGAAGCGCCGTTTTTCTTCCCTTCTGTGTTTCCATAATGGGCGAAGGGGACAATTCGTTTTTTTTCCGTTCGGGACTGGAGGAAAAAACATGGTAACAGATTCAGTTATCTACATTTTTGATTCTTTTATGTTGACACCGGATTCTAAATTCGCCTAAGAAAGGAGAGTATTTTATATACAAAAAGGCGCAGGCATTTTGGATGCCTGCGCCTTTTCCTCTCCCACAAGGAGGAAAACCGCATCAATAATTCAGGATGCCTTCCGCGACCTTGCGTTCGAAGTCAGCAACATCTACCACCTGCCCGCTCAGCCGGGCGTGTTCCGTGGCAAAGGCCATCACATGGGAATGGGCGGATTCCTCAATGGAAGTGGTCATATCTTCCGGAGAGGGCACCGTCAGCATGTCATCATACAGAGCCTCAATCAATCCCCAGTCGCCGCCGCCGTGCCCCTGGTAGCCTCCGGCCAGTTCCTCCAGCTCCACCACGCGGGTTTTTCCACCAAAGTGGGGCGTCACGGTTATTTCACCGGGGCCGTTTTCCTTGTAGAAGACTCCGGCTCGGATTTTGCCTTTGGTGCCATACACTTCAATGTGGCGCCCCTGTTCGAAAGCCGTCATCGTGAACGTGCCCGTCAAGCCTCCCTCAAAGCGCATGATAGAAACCTGATGGTCCGGCTGGTCGTTGTCGCACTGGAGGTAGTCCCTGCCCCACGGGGAGGTTTTCAGCCATTCGCAGATTTCCTCTGCGGTAGCTTCCTGCGCCCGGTCATATACCATGCCCAGCCAGCGTTTGCATTCGTCGTCCGTGGCGTATTTGCGGGCGTCCCAGGGGTCTTCCCCCACCGGGGTGGTCCAGTCCGTGCAGCGTTCCGGCCGGGGTGAGGAGAGCGTCTTTTTCGTAAAGAAGGTAAGCTCCCCGAAGCTGGCGACGGAAAGGCATTTACGCCGGCCCATGAGCCAGTAGAGGATATCCATGTCATGGCAGCATTTGGCAACGATCATGGGAGTGGAGGTTTTGCTGTTGCCCCAGTGTCCGCGCACGAAGGAGTGGGCAAAGTGCCACGCCCCCACGCCTTCATTGGCATTGAAGGTGATGACTTCCCCGATTTCCCCGCTGTCGATGATTTTTTTCAGGGTCCGGTAAAACTGGGTGTAGCGCAGCACGTGGCACACGGCCACGCGGCGCTTCAGCAGGCGCGCCGTATCCCTCAGCTCCAGCGCTTCTTTCAGCGTCTTGGCGATGGGCTTTTCCAGCAGGACATGATAGCCCAGCTCCATGGCCTTCCTGCACGGAGCGTAATGGTAGTCGTCCTGCGTGCCGATGATGGCCACGTCCGCCAGGCGCGGTTCCGCCAGCAGGGAAGCGGCATCCTTGAACAGGCGGACGGAATCCCGTTCCTCCTCCGGGGCAAAGTCGCGAACGGCTTCCGTGCGCTGTTTGACGGGATCCGCCGCGGCGGCAATGCGGTAGCGGTTTTTTTGTTCCATGGCCAGCTTCATGTAGGTGCGCGTACGGGAACCGCACCCGATGCCGGCGAGGGAGAGTCTCTTTTGTTCAGGCATAAGGATTGTGCAGATAATATGGGTAGAGAGGTTAAAGAACGCCGGATTTGACAAGCAACGCTTCCGCATCCGGATCACGGCCCATGAAGTCGCGGTAGAGTTCAGCAGCAGGCTTGCTGTTGCCCTTGCTGAGGATGCAGCGGCGGAAGTCGCGCCCGGTCCGGGGATTCAGCACTCCTTCTTTCAGGAAGCGGCTGAAAGCGTCCGCTTCCAGCACCTCCGCCCATTTGTAGGAGTAATAACCGGAAGCATAACCCGTGGGATCCGCGAAGATGTGGGTCAGGCGGCGCGCCACGGAAGGGCCGCGGTCCGTCATCGGCACCCGGTAATCCGCCAGAATGCGTTCATCCGTTTCTTCCAGCGGAACACCCTTGTACTGAGGCCAGTTTACGTGAAGCTCCAGATCCAGCTTGCCAAAGCAGAGCTGGCGCATGAAATCCGTGCCGCTCATATAATTGCGGGCGGCGCGCATTTTGGAGAACAGTTCGTCCGGTATTTTTTCACCCGTTTCATAGTGGGCGGCGAAGAGGTCCACGGATTCACGCTCCCAACACCAGTTTTCATTAATCTGGGAGGGCAGTTCCACAAAGTCCCAGGCAACGTTGGTGCCCGACAGGGACTTCACTTCCACATCGGAAAGGAGCTGGTGCAGCAGGTGGCCGAATTCATGGAAGATGGTTTCCACCTCCCGGTGGGACAGCAGCGCGGGCTTGTCCCCTACGGGCTTGGTCATGTTGCCGACCATGAGACCCAGATGGGGAACGCGGGGTTTTCCGCCGTGCGGAGGTTCCCCTACGCTCAGGTAGTTCATCCACGCTCCGGCGCGCTTGGAGTCCCTCGGATGCCAGTCCGCATAAAAGGAACCCAGGTGTTCCCCGCTTTCCGCATCATGCAATTCATAGAACAGGACGTCCGGATGCCACACCTCCACCGCGCCTTCCGGCGCTTCCCCGGATTCACCGGGCTTGAACGCCACCGTGGGACGCGGCGTGACCGTGATGCCGTACAGGCCGGAGTAGATGGAAAAGAGCCCTTCCATGACTTTTTCCACGGAGTAATACGGGCGCAGGTCTTCCTCGTCAAAAGCGTACAATTCGCGGCGGCGTTTTTCAGACCAGTATCCGGTTTCCCACGGGGAGAGCTTTTCCACGGGTTTTCCTGTTTTTTCCTCCTTGTACCTGCGAACGGCTTCCATGTCCTTCAGGAAAGAGGGCTTCACCCTGTCATGCAGGTCGTTGATGAATTTCAGGGCGTTGGCTCCGCTCCCGGCCATGCGGCGGGAAGTGGCGTAATCCGCAAAGCAGCCGTACCCCAGCAAATGGGCTTTCCTGTCCCTCAGTTCCAGGATTTCAGCGATAAGGGCTTCATTATCGTATTCTCCGCCCTTCCCGATGGAACAGGAGCCCTCCCACATGCGGCGGCGCAGGCTGTCCGAGTCCGCAAACTGCATGACAGGCTGGAGGGAGGTGAATTTCTGGGTGAAGCGCCAGCGGGGGGCTTCTTCCGTGCCGTGGCCGTTGGCCAGGGCATCCAGGCGGGCGGCTTCCTTCGCGGAATCCGGCAGCCCGGAAAGTTCCGCTTCATCTTCCACAATGAGTTCCCAGGCGTTGGTGGAGTCCAGCACGTTTTCCGCGAATTTCTTGGTCTTCAGGGAGAGCTGGGCTTCTATCTCCGCATATTCCGGCTTCACGTCGTCCGGCAGGTCCGCCCCGCTCTCGCGGAAGTCCGCCAGCGTTTCCTGGATGAAACGCTGCCTGACGGGGGAAAGGCTTTTCACCCAGTCACAGGAGGCCGCGGCTTTCAGCACCGTCCACAGGCGCGGGTTCAACGGCACGGAGGAGGAGAAAGCCACCACTTCCGGCAACATTTCCCCTATGGCCTCCCTCTGGGCGGGTTCGTCATTGACGGAGTCCAGGTGCATGATACGGCCCCAGCCCAGGTGCAGATCCTCGGAGGCCTTTTCCAGAGCGCCGAAGGTGCTTTCATAAGTCAGGGACTCCAGCGGCTGGTCGCAAATGGTCCGGATATTCTCTTTGGCGCGGGAGATGGCTTCCGTGATGTCCGGCCTGATGGCCTCCGGCGTAAGCCGGGACCAGGAAACCAGAAAGGAGGGGTCCAGATAGGGATGGTTCATATTGCTTGATGTATGATGTTATTGAAAATGAAAACGGACGCGTTCCGGTATTTGCCGCAACAGCCATGAAAAAATAAAACTTACCATGTTTAAGGAACATCCGGCGGAACAGCCGCAACCTGCTGAGCATCTTGATGAATGCTGCGGCGGATCCGGCCTCCGGGGCATGCGGACCGAACATCTTCATAGCGGCGGAGAAGGAACCCGCAACCTTCCGGGCACGGCTTCACGCCCCTTTTTTATCACCGCAGGCTTATTTTTCAAGATGAACAAGCTTCCTGTCCCGGGATTGGACGTCATGTTCCATCGTGATGAGGGGGAATGCCATCTCCAATCCATCCATGAGGAAACCGGGCATCAAAACCGCTCCCCCACGTTTATTCCTAATTATTTTCCGGAAGAACGGGCCTTGTCCAGGGTCTCCAGCACTCCGGCATGGTTCGGGAAGCGTTTCAGCGCCTGTTCGCACATATCCGCGCATTCCCGGAATTTTCCGGCCTTCAGGTAGGCGCGGGCCAGCACCCATTCCGCAGGGTATGGCACTACGGGAGGCAGGAGCAGGGAGGAAAAACGCTGGCTCCGTATGGCCTCGGACATCCAGACATTGGCGGAATCCGGGAACATGAGGGAGCGGATTTCAGAAGAATACAGGCTGCCCGTCTGGAGACAGCGCGCCCAGTAGGAGACGCTCATCTGCCTCCGGGCGGCGTCCGCGCCGTCCATCAGCAGCCGCAGAATGCCGGACATCTTGTCAAAGGCGGACGCCACGGCGTCCGTTCTGCCCTGCCTTGCGGCGTAGCATGCGCCCATGTATTGGGAGGCCACTGCGGTCATGCCGTTGCTCAAATCCGGAAACCCTTTGGGGAGAGGACCCGGAAAAGCCTTGAGCACAAGGGCCTGCCGGGGAAGGCCGGGCCGGGCCAGCATCAGGCGCGCAGGCAGCGTCCTGGCCTCCCACAGCTGAAGGAGGGTTCCGGGAGCCAACGGATGCTTTTTGTCCAGGGGAACGGAAGCGGCTCTGGAGGCGATGGCTTCCGCCCTTTTGTAACGGCCGGCGCAGAATTCGGAAACGGCACGGTAAAGGATGGAACGGAAGTAGGCGTCATCAAGCGCGGGAGACACGTTTTCCGCCTTCTCCCAGGCCAGGCACAGATTTTCAGACTCCTTGAACGCGGCGGATGCCCCTTCATAATCTCCCGTGCGGAACAGGCAATGGCCCAGTAAATGATGGGCGGATGCGGAAAAGGGGTTGGCGGACACGGCCCTGCGGGCGGTTTCCACCGTTGCCGGATAAATGGATGGCGCCACCTCTTCCAGCAGGGCGCGCATGAACAGGGCGGCCTGGGAGCCGGGGCGTTCCTTCAGGACGTCTTCCACCACGCGGACGGCCTCCTTCTGCCCTTCTCCGGGGTTGCCCTGCCCGTCAAAGCCGTCCCGGAGGAGCATGGCGTAAAAGAGGGGGGCGTATGGGTCGCGCTTCCAGGTGGAACAGATGGTTTTCCACGCTTCCCGCGCCTTCACGGGGCCATCCATCAGCAGCACGGCCAGGGCATCCGCATAAGCGCGTTCCCGTTCCGGGCAGTCCGGGCGCAGCGCCAGCTCTTTCATGTGCTTCATGGAATGGACGCGCTGGTTCTGGAAGGCGGGCCCCGCGCCCATCAGGCTCATGCACCTGCCCCAGTGGGCCATGAGGCAGTCCGGGTCCAGACGGAGAGCGGCGTCAAATTTAAGGAAAGCCCGCATGTCCCCGAACGTGAGCAGATGCGTCATTCCCTCCAGCACCAGCATTTGCGCGGCGGGAGATGAGGAACCCACCATCATCGGCTCCACTCCGGGCGGCAGCACGGCAGGCTGAGCCGGAACGCCGGCGCGGAAGACGGCTTCCCGCCAGCCGTTCAGGGACGGGCTGTTCATCCAGTACCCGTGTGCCCCGTCCGCGGCGGCGGAAGAACACCCCGCCACGGCGGCGGCCAGCAGGACATGGAAGAAAGAGGCGGCCATACGGAAGAAACGGTTACATCCTGTCCGGGAGCTGGATGCCCAGCAGGCCCAGCCCGTGCTTCAGCGTGCGTGCGGTCAGCTCGCACAGGGCCAGGCGGGAGTGCCGCACCGTCCCTTCCGACTTCAGGACCGGACACGCCTCATAGAAGGAATGGAAAGCCCTGGCCAGGTCAAACAGGTAGGCGGCCAGCACGTTCGGACGGCAGTCGTCCAGCACCTGCGGCACCACTTCCCCGTAGCGGGCCAGAAGCCGGGCCAGATGGATTTCCGCGTCTTCCGAAAGCTGAATGGGGGCGGACCAGTCCAAAGGCCCGCCGTCCAGCTTGCGGAAGATGGAGCGGACGCGCACGTAGGAGTTCTGGAGGTACGGGGCCGTATCTCCCTGAAGGGCCAGCATCTTGTCCCAGTTGAAAACGTAATCCGTCATGCGGTTCTGGGAAAGCTCCGCAAACTTCACGGCGCCTATGCCCACCACTTCCGCCACGCGCTTCTTTTCCTCCTCCGGCATGTCCGGGCTCTTCTCCTCCACCACGCGGGCCGCGCGTTCAATGGCTTCATCCAGCACATCCTGAAGGGAAACCGTATCCCCGGAGCGCGTCTTAAACGGCTTGCGGTCATCCCCCAGAATGGAGCCGAACGCGATGTGCCGGTAGTCCCCGTCCATGCCGCGGCGGCGCTGCGTGGAGAAAATCTGCCTGAAATGCAGAGCCTGCGGGGCGCCCACCACGTACCAGATGGAATCCGCGCCCCACGTCTTGATGCGGTGGTCCAGCGTCGCGAGGTCCGTGGTGGCGTACAGGAAGCCTCCGTCCGCTTTCCGGATAATGCAGGGGTTGGCGCGCCATTCCCCCTTGTCCTGCACAAGGAAGGGGTCTTCATTGGGAGGCACGGAACCGTCGGAAAACACGCAGATGGCGCCGTCGCTCTCCCGGGCCATTCCGGCGGCGATCATGCCGTCCACCAGCGGGGCCAGGGCATCATTGTAAAAGCTTTCCCCCAGCCAGTAATCAAAATGGATGTCAAGCTGGTCGTAAATCTTGGAAAGGCCGGATTTGGAAACTTCCACGCAGCGTTTCCAGATGGCCAGGTTTTCCCCGTCCCCGGCCTGGAGCTTCACCAGTTCCGCCTTGCAGGTATCCAGCAGTTCCGGCTTTTCCTTGCACATCAGGTTCACATCCTTGTACACCCGCAGCAACTCGTCAATGGGGTTGGCGGCCAGCGCCTGTTCATCCAGAATATTCTTCCAGCCCCACAGAATCATGCCGAACTGGGTACCCCAGTCCCCGATGTGGTTGTCCGTAATCACATGGTGCCCCACAAAACGGGCCACGCGGGAAAGGGCGTCACCAATAATGGTGGAGCGGATGTGGCCCACATGCATCGGCTTGGCGACGTTGGGAGCGGAAAAGTCAATGACAATGGTTTTGGGGGCCTGCACTTTTTCCACCCCCAGCCGGTCATCCGCCAGCATGGCCAGCAGGCGCGCTGCGTAAAATTCCGGCCTGATGCGGAAATTGATGAATCCGGGCCCGGCAATCTCCAGGGAGCACACGGCATCCTGCCCTATCCGGTCCGCCACCTGCTGGGCGAGCGCGCGGGGATTCGTGCGGCACCGCTTGGCAAGCACCATGGCGGCGTTGCTCTGGTAATCCCCGAACCGCAAATCCGCGGAGGGCGTCACCGAGGCGCGAAAATCAGCGGGAAGCTCCTCCCCCAACACCGCCTTTAATGCGGAGGACAACTTTTCTTCAAGAATTCCGGGTATGGTCATGTCTGCCCAGATGAACGGACATTCCACCGCCGTAGTCAAGGCGCAACTGTCATCAAGACATACCTTTTCCGGTAAAAACAACAGGACGGAGATAACATCCCCGTCCCAGCCGGCGAACCGGACGCCGGCGCCCGAATCCGCCCTTCCCTTCAACGGGCGCTTCCTTAAAAGGAGCGCATTCTGGAAGCCTTCAGCCACGCTTCCAGTTTTTTGGAGGCCCTGGCCTCCCTTTCCCGTTTCTTTTCCGGCACGGACTTTCCGGAGAAAGCCTTCGCCAGAACCGATGCCAGTTTTCTTTTCATTTTCATTTTATTTATATTACAGTTTTTGTTCCTCCGCATGCGGGGGTTTGGGAATCATCCCGCCCCCCTCCGGGGAACACTTCCTACATACTGTACCAGGTAAGTTTAGTCCATAAGAAAAAAACAATTCCTTGTCATACTTGATACAGTAAGACGTAAAACGTTCATTAAAAACATCTCTCCATCAACTCAGCGTCCCCTGCTGCGCGTCAATCAAGGAGCCGGCCATCCTTTATCCCCATTTCCTGCCTCCGGCGCGGCGGCACGCTTTTCATGGCTGATCCGGCGCACGCTTCACTGCGGATCTGCCGCCGCGCGCCATAAAGCGGGCTGCCGGAAACGATACGCTGCCCGGAAGCCCCAACAGCCCCGCACCCCATGATTTTCCGCGCAGGCGCCGGACAGGCATTACCGGAAGAGGGTCTCCTGCTTCATTCCCCCCTGAAATCATATTTCTCCGCTTTCCACAGGAACATGCGCCGGTACAGGTGGTATTCCGTCACGCAAAGGACGGGCATGCCGATGATGCCGATGAACGGCAGCAGGCGAAACAAATGACGGCACAGAAAAAGAACCACCATCAGGAAGCTTTCCCGGTACACGGTCATGTACAGGGAATACGGGTTGATGAGCGTTCTCCTGTACAGGGAGGAAGCCAGCAGCGGCCCCAAAATGGGAACCACCCCCAGCACGACCACGGCAGCGAAGGTCCACCCCCTGCGGCGGCCAATATACGCATCATACCGGTCCACGGACTGCTCACCCTGGAGCACCGCCTTGCCGCAGGCGGGGCAACGCTGGTCAAGAGAGGGCTCACGGAGAGGCTGCCCGCAGTAAAAACACCGCCGGTAACTGCGGAGAACTTCCTCATGCCTTTTCCATCCGGAGGGAGGAACCACGGTGCGCAGCCTGGAATATCCTATCCAGTTCAGGGCACGGGGGGACGGATTGGGCGTGCCGCACTCCGGGCAGTGCAGCCCGCACGGGTACATCATGGAGCCGCATTTGGAACAGAAAATACGGTGGGAATATTCCCGGCGGCGGCAAAAAATGAAGAAAGCCCCAAGCCCCAGCCCCCCCAGCAGGGCCAGGATGACGACTACCCCCGGGTACAGGAGGGAATAGGCTACCAGGTATTCCGACCAGGAATGGTCCGACTGGTGCATGAGGGATTCCGGACCGATGGGATTTTGCGCCACGTCCGGAAGCTGGCTTACGTATTTTTCACCCATGTCCCTCAGAGGCCCCGCGGGAAGCCATTGTTGTATGGGAATGGGTTCTTTCATGACTGGACATGCAGGGTTCGCCATAAAAACAGCATTTCCCGGAAGGCTGTCAGAAAAACGGCGGCATTCAGCATAGGATGTCTCCGCCGGAATAGGTAGGGGAAAATAGGCCATGCCGGAAAATTCCGCCGGAAATGGGGAAGAGGCCCTTTTCATCCGGCGCTTTTCCGTGTAATATTTCTGCCATGCCGACTCTCCGCCAAGCCGCCAAGGACGACATCACGCTGATCCATGAACTGGCCTGCCAGGCTTTTCCGGCCACATACCGGGACCTCCTTTCCAGAGAGCAGATAGATTTCATGATGGACTGGATGTATTCCCCCGCCAACCTGGAAAAACAGATGGAGGAGGGGCACGTGTACTTCATCGCCTCCCATGAGGGAAAGGACTGCGGCTACCTGTCCGTCCAGCCGGAAGGCCCCGGCGTCTTCCATTTGCAGAAAATCTACGTTCTGCCCGGCTTCCAGGGCCTGCATATAGGAAGCTTTCTGTTCCGCCACGCCATCAGCTACATCAGAAGCATCCACCCGGAACCGTGCCTGATGCGCCTGAACGTGAACCGCGATAACACCCGGGCGGTGGAATTCTACCAGCGCATGGGCATGCGGACCCTGGAACGCGGGGATTTCCACATCGGCCACGGTTACTACATGACGGACTACATCATGGGACTGGATATAGCCTGAAACGCCTCTCCCTCAGGGAAAAAACAGCCAAATCTTCCCAGGGCAGGGAGTGCCCCGCCCCCCATCCCCGGCGCATGCGGGCCGTTGAACCCTTAGGAAACTCCAGTTGAAAATTCCGCTTCCTCCTTGACACTCAATGCTGAATTCTTCATCATCCGTTCCATGAACGCCTTTCCTGCCTTTATTTTATCCGGTATCATCGCCGCCATGGCGGTTCCCGCCTCCGCCCAGGCGGCGGAAAGCAAAGTCACCTATCCAGCCTTCAACGACGGCAGCCATATCCACGGGCCGAAACTCAAAGCTTCCGACCTGAAAGGGAAAGTGGTATTTTTTGAATACTGGGGCATCAACTGCCCGCCCTGCATCGCCAGCATGCCGCATCTGCAGGAATTGCAGGAAAAATTCCAGTCCAAGGGCTTTACTGTCATAGGCAGCCACAGCCAGCTCCCGTCCCCCAGGGTCAAACAGTTTCTGGAAGAAAAGAAGATCACTTTCCCCATCTATCAGAGTCTGAGCATTCCGGAGGCTCCCTGCCCGGGCGGATTGCCTCATGCCGTTCTGATTGGAGCCAACGGAAAAATCGTGGCCAAGGGCTATCCTCCCCAGCTCTATGACCTGGTGAAAAAGGAAGTGATGAAGATGGAACGCGGCCTTCCTATTCTGGAAGGAGTGGAACTGAACAAATACAAATCGCTGGCCAAAACGGTCGTTTCCACCGGCAGCAACATCGAATCCAAAATCACACCTCTGAGGAAAAAAACGAATGACGAGGAAGCGCAGGCCGTATGTGAAGCTTTTGACGCATGGTTGGAAAATACCAAGGAAATCGTGCAGGCCCGGATCCAGTCCGACCCTCTGGAAGCGGTAACGGCCATCATGCGCCTCAAAACGGCGGTTCCCTCCGTCAAGGAATTTGACGAACCTCTGGCGGCCCTGAAAGCGAACAGGGATTTATCAAAACTGGCCGACCTTAATAAAAAAATCTCCGCTCTGGAACAGCGCAAGGCAAAAGGGCGCAAAATATCGGAATCCGACCTTAAATCCCTGACGCAGGCCGTGGACAAATTCACGGAGTCCGACAACGAAGCCACGCAAACCGCCGCCTCCAGCCTGAAGAAGAACCTCTCCTCTCTGGCCGCTTCGGAAACTCCCGGGAAATAACCTTCCCCTCCAGCAGCCATTTCCTGCCGGCAGGCGTCTAAGGGCGCCTGCTTCTTTTTTCACCGGACGCCTTTTTCTTTTTCCCCTCCAGAACAGACGGAACAGCCAGAATGGAGCATGTCTCCCTGACAAGGGAGGAAAGGGTCCGGTCATCGTCCAGATCCGTCACCAGGAAATGCGGCCTGGCGCCGGGATAGGGGCAGCCCTGCTCCTGTTGCGGAAACATCTTCAAACCCGACTCCGTTATCTTGACATACAACTGGTTGTCACACACCAAACCGAAGAATGTCCGGCCGCAGTACAATCCGTAGTCCCCAAACATTTTTCTGAAGGAAATATCCCCGGCATGCCGGAGCTGGAAACAAATATATTCTACTACATCCGGGGAAGAGGCCATGACGAACTCTCTCATGCCTCCCCCGTCCGCTGCAAGAAGCAAATGACGGCCGGGAAGGCTTCCGGCAGGAATGAGGCATCCCCGTTATTGACGGGAAAAGGCGCAGCATGCCCCACGGAGTCATGACGAACGGCATCCATGCCGCCACAGCCGCTCCGCAAGAAAATCCTTCCCGGCGTCTGCCCGGCAAGACATGAACGGCAGCAGCGATTCCGTCCGCACAGAGCCATTCTTATGATTGCCCTGACGGAGCTTTTTATTCATGATGCCCATGAACCTTCCATGACCGCCGCGTCCGACATCCTCTGGAAACCAGCCTGCCTCTCCCGCCAGGAAGCCCCCACCCTTACGGAAGGGGCCGGAACCTGCCGGCCGGGAAACGGTGACCGGAACACCTCCGCGAACCGTCCGGAAAACCATGAAACCATGGGAGAAAAAGACCCTGCGGAGAACCGGAAAGCGCCCCGGCCGCGAAGCGGGCGCGTCATCCTGCTCAACGGAGCCTCCAGCGCGGGAAAAAGCACACTGGCCCGGAACTTGCAGCTTCTGCTGAAAGAGGCAGCTATGATTTTCTCCATGGACGATTATCTGGCCATGAGCCGGGGAAAACATGAAACCGCCCTGGATGCCGTCAGGGAATCCGGCCTGCCCTTCATTGAATCTTTCCACGCCGCCATTGCCGAGGCGGCCCGGAAAGGCGCCCTGGTCATCGTGGACCACGTCATCGGAGAATCCCGCCGCTGGATTCAGGACCTCCTGAACCGCCTGGACGGCATCCCCCGCATCCTGGTCAGGGTGGAATGCCGCCAGGATGTTCTGCTGGAGCGCGAGCGGCGCCGCACTGACCGGACTCCTGCTCCGGCCCATGCCCAGCGCCAGCACGCAGGCATCCACCGCCATTTCCCGCATGATTTCTCCATAGACACTTCCGCAGACACTCCCCGGAAATGCGCCATGCGGCTCATCAGCCTCCTGCCGGGAGAATTCCTGCCCTGATGCCGTGGGAACAGGCGGAAGCCTCCCGTTTGAAAAAACAGGCTGTTCCCGCAAACATGTTGGAAAGACATGAATAGGACTTTACAGAGCCGTCTCCTTCACGGTAGCCTGTGCCCGCGCTTGTTGCACGGAGAGATGGCAGAGCGGTTTAATGCAGCGGTCTTGAAAACCGCCGTGGGGCAACCCACCGTGGGTTCGAATCCCACTCTCTCCGCCAAACTTCTTTTATGCCGGGCGCAAGCCATGCCTGTTTTCACGGAACAGAAAAAGGCAGGCGAATACGACGGCCGCCCCGGCATTCCCGGAACGGCCCTGAGTGCCTTATTGATCCTTCCTCCTGCCTAAGACTCCCCATTCAGTTCCCGGCGGATGTATTCCGCAGTGGGGGATTCTTTCCCGGCTATCTGCTCCGGCGTGCCTTCCGCCACGATGGTTCCTCCGGCATCGCCGGGTCCGGGGCCCATGTCGATGACGTAGTCCGCCTCCGCCATGATTTCCGTGTTATGTTCAATGACGACGACGGTGTTCCCCTGGTCCGCCAGACGGTGCAGCACGTCAATGAGCAGCCGCACATCCCGCGGATGCAGGCCGATGGAGGGTTCTTCAATCAGGTACAGGTCTCCGGGCAGTTCCCTGCCTTTCATCAGGGCGTTCCGGCTGACACGCCGGCCCTTGATGAGTTCCGTCACCAGCTTGAGCCGCTGGGCTTCCCCGCCGGAAAGCGTGTTGGAGGCCTGCCCCAGCGTCAGATAACCCAGGCCGGTTTCCGACAGCAGTTTGAGGGGGTCCGAAATGCGGGGCTGGCTTTCAAAAAATTCCGCCGCTTCCGCAAAGTCCATCTGGAGCACGTCCGCAATGGTCTTCCCCTTGTACCTCACGGTCAGGGTGGCGGCGTTGTAGCGCTTGCCCCGGCAGGTCTCGCACGGCACATAGCAGGGGGGCAGGAAGTCCATTTCCAGCTTTTGCATGCCCGTGCCCTTGCAGGATTCACAGTTGCCCTGCCCCGTATTGAAGGAGAAACGGCCGCGGTCAAAGCCCAGCCTGCGGGCATCCGCCGTCTGCGCGAACAGGGTCCGGATGTCGTCCAGGAAACCCACGTAGGTGGCCGGGGTGGAACGGGGCGTTTTGCCGATGGGGTTCTGGTCCACGCCGTACACCATGCGGATGGAGTCAAAGCCGGAAGAGGTTTTCCATAATTTTCTCTGCTCCCTCGTGAGCTTGTCGCCGATGGCCTGGCGCGCAGCCAGACGGATGGTTCCCGTCATCAGGGAAGTTTTCCCCGCTCCGGATACGCCGGTGAGCACCGTCAGCCTCCCCTTGGGAATGGCAACGTTCACCCCCTTCAGGTTGTGCAGGCAGCAGCCCTCCACGCGCAGCCACGCGGATTCATCCTTTTGGGACGGAATCCTGCGCCTTTTCCCGCGGTAGGGATGCCTGGGCTTATGGTGCAGGGCCGCGCCCGTGACGGAGTCCGGCATGGCGGCCAGTTCCTCAAAGGTGCCCTGGGCCATGATTCTGCCGCCATGAATGCCGGCTCCCGGCCCCATGTCCACAATATGGTCCGCGCGCCTCATGGTATCTTCATCATGTTCCACCACCAGCAGGGTGTTGCCCCGGCGTTTGAGTTCATCCAACGTGCCCAGCAGCAATTCGTTGTCCCGCGGATGCAGGCCGATGGTCGGTTCATCCAGCACGTACAGCACACCGCGGAGGTGGGAACCCAGCTGGGAAGCCAGACGGATGCGCTGGGTCTCCCCGCCGGAGAGCGTCGTGGCGCTCCGGTCCAGGGAAAGGTAGCCCAGCCCCACCCGCTGGAGGAAGTTGAGGCGCTGCGTGATTTCCGCCACTACGTCACGGGCAACGAGCGCTTCCTCCCGTTCAAATTGCCACCCTTTGACCAGTTCTGCGGCGGCCACGGCAGGCAGGGAGGCAATGTCACCGGGAGTCACGCCCTGAAGCCGCACGGCGCGAGCAAATTCATTCAACCGCACGCCCCGGCAGGCAGGGCAGGTTGTTATTCCCTTGTCATCGTCCGCCTGCCGCGCCAGTTCCCTGTCATATTTCAGTTCAGCCTCCAGCAGGGATTGCGCCTGGTCTTCCTTTACTTTCCCCCTGCCGACGATTCCATGCCCGCGGCATACGGGGCACCACCCGCGCGGAGAGTTGAAGGAAAACGTGTACGGTTCCAGTTCCGGGAAAGATTGCCCGCAGGAGGCGCATGCCAGCCTGGTGCCCATCAGTTCCGGACGGACGGAACCGGGCGGGAGCACCTGCAGGAACCCTTCCCCCATCTCCAGCGCGGCATGAACCGCCCCGGCAAGCTTTTCCGGCGGCCAGGAGGCCTCCGGCCGTGCAACGACCAGGTCCAGGTCATGGCTGGAATAGCGGTCCAGCGGCTGAAATCCGCTCAGGGGAACCAGTTTGCCGTCCACCCACATTTCCTCATATCCCTTTCCTTCCGCCCAGCGGGCCAGGTCGGCGTAATGCCCCTTGCGTCCCCTGACGAGGGGGGCCAGCAACGCGAGTCCGCCATGTTTTTTCAGCTCCCTCGCCACCAGCTCCACCACTTCCGATTCCGACCTTTTGCCCACCGGAACACCGCACTGCGGGCAATAGGCCTGCCCCAGCTTGGCATACAGCAGACGCATGAATTGCCAGATTTCCGTGACGGTTCCCACGGTGGATTTGGTGCCCCCGCGGGACATGTTCTGTTCAATAGCCACCGTGGGGGGCAATCCGGTCAGGCGGTCAATGTCCGGACTTTCCAGCTGTTCCGTGAATTGCCGGGCGTACGGGGACATGACGTCCATGAAACGCCGCTGCCCTTCCGCGAAAAAGATATCAAAAGCCAGGGAGCTCTTCCCGGAGCCGGAAAGCCCGGTCAGCACGGTCATTTCTCCGCGCGGCACGTCCAGGTCCACGTTTTTCAGGTTGTGGTGGCGCGCTCCCCGCAGGGCCATCACGCCTTCCGGTATATCCATGTCTGCGGATTCCGGGACGGCGGCGTCCGCAGGGTCGTAAACGGAAGGGCTGCCTTCCAGAACCTCCCTGAGGTATTTGCCCGTGTATCCCTTCCCGGCGGCTACGATTTCCTCCGGCGTGCCCGTGGCCACCACATGGCCGCCTCCGGCGCCGCCCTCCGGCCCCAGGTCAATCACGTAGTCCGCGGATTTGATGAACTCCGGGTTGTGTTCGATGACCAGCAGGGTATGCCCCTGCTCCACCAGTTCCCGAAACACGGCCAGCAGAACTTCAATGTCTGCAAAGTGAAGACCCGTTCCCGGCTCGTCCAAAATCAGCATCTTGGAGCTGTTCGCGCCGGAACCTATCTGGTCCAGCAGGATTTTAGCCAGCTTCAGGCGCTGGTTTTCCCCGCCGGAAAGGGTATTCAGAGGCTGCCCCAGGGTCAGGTGCCCCAGCCCTACGCGCTGAAGCACGCCCAATTTGGAAGCGATGCGGGAAGCTTTGGCCCCTTTTTCCACGCTGAAGCATTCCAGCGCAGCCGCTACCGTCATGCCGAGCACGTCCGCAATATTCCTGCCGTCACGGTACACGCTCAGCACTTCGCTCCCGTACCGGGAACCGTGGCACAGCGGACACTGAACGAAAATGTCGGAAAGAAACTGCATTTCCACTTTCTCACTCCCCATGCCCATGCAGCGCGGACACCGGCCGTCCCCACTGTTGAAAGAGAAAAAACCGGGCTTCATGCCGCGCGCGCGGGCCGTCTCCGTTTCCGCGAAGAGGGAGCGTATTTCTTCAAAAACTCCGGCATACACGGCAGGGGTGGAGCGCGGGGTGCGGACGATGGGGCTCTGATCCACCATCACCACCTCATCCAGATATTCCCAGCCCTTGATAGACTTGACACGGGCGGGTTCCTCCTCGCATACGGCTCCTTTCTCCACCAGCGCGTTCAGGTAAAGAACATCGTGGGCCAGGGTGCTTTTCCCGGACCCGCTGACGCCTGTCAAGCAAGTGAAGACGCCCAGGGGCACTTTCACGTCCAGTTTGCGCAGGTTATGGCGCGTGGCTCCGGATACGGTCAGAAACTGGCGCGGCTTTCGCCTCTTTTTGGGCACCGCGATGCGTCGCCTGCCGGAAAGAAAAGCCCCCGTCAGGGATTCCTCAATTTCTCCAATCCGGGCAGGCATCCCGGAATAAACCAGCCTTCCCCCTTCCCGTCCGGAACCGGGTCCCATATCCACCAGGCAGTCCGCGGCACGCATGACCGCTTCCTCATGCTCCACCACCACCAGGGTGTTCCCGCGCTTTTTAAGCCGGTTCATGGCGGAAATCAAACGGGACGTATCGCGGGGATGGAGCCCAACGGTAGGTTCATCCAGCACAAACAGCGTATCCGTCAGGGAAGCGCCCAGGCAGGTCGTCAGGCTCACGCGTTCAATTTCCCCTCCGGACAGGGACCGCGTAGAGCGGTCGGACGTCAGGTAGCCCAATCCCACTTCATTCAGATATTCCAGGCGGCTCCTGAGTTCCGCCACGGCATGTTTCAAGCCGGGGTCTTCATCCGCCCGCGGCGTCACGTACCTATCCACCCAGGCCAGCAGTTCATCCATGGGCATACAGGAAAGTTCCGGCATGCTTTTGCCGCCCACCTTGAATTGAAGGGCTTCCGGCCTCAGGCGCAAACCGTGGCAGGAGGGGCATTCCTGATATGTGCGGAAACGGCTCAGGTACACCCGCACGTGCATCTTATGCGTGCGGCTTTCCAGATATTTGAAAAATCCCGCAATGCCGTACCACAGCCCCTGTTCATACATTTCATCCGGGTCATCGCCGTCGCCGTACAGCAGCCAGTCCCGCTCCCATTGCTTCAAATCCTTCCACGGCACATCCAGACGGACTTTACGGGCGTTTTTGCGCCAGCCGCGCATCAGGTCCCGCTTGCATTCGGAAAATACTTTTCCGTCCCCCTCAAAAATATGGATGGCCCCGTCCTGAACGCTGAGTTCCGGCTTGATGCACCGGTTGTAGTCAATCGTGATGACTCGCCCGTAGCCGCGGCATTCCGGGCACGCCCCCAGCGGGGAATTAAAAGAAAACAGGCCCGGCCGCGGTTCCATCAGCGGATGCCAGTCTCCGCGGAATTTCAAAGCGGACAGCAAGACGCCGTCCACACGGGGAATCACATGGGCCACGCCGCCGCCCAGGCGCATGGCCGTCTCCAGAGCCTCCAGCCTGCGTTCCCTCTGGTCTTCCGACAGCCTCACGCGGTCCTGAACCACCAGCAGCGGTTCTCCTTCCTCCAGCGTCCAATCCTCATCCTCCAGCCGGAGGATCTCTCCATGCGCAAAAGCGCGCAAATACCCCTGTGCCACCAGATTCCTTTTCAACGAGGGAAGATCCACGGATTCGGGCCGCGCCACCTCCAGGCAAACCATCACTTCCGTTCCGGCAGGGAATTCCGCATGCAGCTTTTCATCAATGGTACCTGGCGTTTCCGGCTTGATTTCCCGCCCTGTTTCCGGGTCAATGCCCACGGCCAGACGGGCGAAAACAAACTTCCAGTAATCATTCAGCCCCGTCATGGTCCCCACCGTGGAGCGGGATGTCCTGACGGAGTTGCGCTGATGCAGGGCGATGGCCGGAAGAATATTCTCTACGGCGTCCACATCCGGCTTGTCCATGCGGTCCATGAACTGGCGCACGTACGGGGAAAAGGTTTCCATATAACGCCGCTGGCCTTCCGCATACAGCGTGTGCATGGCCAGACTTGTTTTCCCCGATCCGGAAGGACCCGTCACCACCGTCAGCCGCCCCAGGGGAATGTCCACATCCACATTCTGCAAATTATGCTCACGGGCGCCGCGGATGCGGATGCGCCCATCCTCACAATGACTCATGGAGAAAGAATATCATCAATTTGGAATCATTCCAAGAGAAGCGCCTGTCATGAATCCGGGTTTCCAGAGGAGTCCGGCCAGGTCCAACCTGCCTATTACGTCATCATCAGCACAAATGGAGGGCCGTGCTTGCATTTCTTCCGGCAGCCGCTAGTATTTTTCGATTCTTAGACCGCTGAAAGCGACTCTACCTCGTCAATTTTCAACAAGACAAAGATGATTAAGTGGATTCTAACCAAGATTGTCGGCACCAAAAACCAGCGTGAAGTGCGCCGTCTGCGCCCCATTGTGGAACAAATCGTCTCCATTGAAGAATCATGGAACGGCAAGGGACAGGAATTCCTGCTTGAGAAAACGAGGGAATGGCAAGGGTACCTCCATCGCTTCCTCCCCATGGATCTGCCCCCCGTGCGCATTGTGGAAGCCGCGCCCAGGGAAGAGCTGGAGGAAATAGCCGCCAAACTGAACGCCCGTTTTGAATCCCTGAAAAGCGAATTCGCTTCCCTCCCCGCGGTGGAAGCCACTCCCGCCTCCATTGAAGAAGGGAAAGCCGCCTGGAACAACATTACGCCCCAGTTTGACAAGCTGCGGGAACGCTACCTGAACCAGATACTGCCGGAGGCCTTCGCCGCCGTCAAACACGGCGCCCGCCTGCTCTGCGGGGAAGAACGCGATATCTGCGGTCAAAAACAGGTTTGGGACATGGTCCACTTTGACGTGCAACTGCTGGGCGGCATTGCCCTGCACCGCGGCTACATTGCGGAAATGGCCACGGGGGAAGGGAAAACGCTTGTCGCCACCCTCCCCGTTTACCTGAATGCCCTGACCGGCATGGGTGTGCATGTGGTGACCGTGAACGATTATCTGGCGCGCCGCGACTCGGAATGGATGGGCATGCTCTTCCAGTTCCTGGGGCTGACTGTCGGCTGCATCCAGAGCATGATGCCCTCCCAGCTCCGCCGGGAGCAATACGCCTGCGACATCACTTACGGCACCAACGCCGAATTCGGCTTCGACTACCTGCGCGACAATGGCATGGCAACCTCCAAGTCCGAACAGGTGCAGCGCGGGCACTACTTCTCCATTGTGGACGAAGTGGACTCCATCCTTATTGACGAAGCCCGCACCCCCCTCATCATTTCCGGCCCTGCGGTCGTCACCCGGGAACAGCAGTACGATACCCTGCGCCCCGCCATTGAACGCGTGGTGAAGGCCCAGACGGACCTTTGCAACGAACTGATGGCCCAGGCCCTGAAAGCCCAGGAAGAAGGCCGCACGGAAGAAGTGGGCCGCTGCCTGTTCAAAGTAAAAATGGGCCAGCCCCGCCACCGCGCCTTCCTGCGCGCCATGCAGGATCCCGAGCTGCGCCGCATCGTGGAAAAATATGAACTGACCCTTTACCAGGATACCCGCAAGAAGGAACTCTACAAGCTGAAGGAGGAAATGTTCTTCACCGTGGATGAAAAAACCCACGACGCCGACCTGATGGAAAAAGGCCGGGAAGTCATCTCCCCCGGCCATCCGGAAGATTTCGTGCTGCCGGATCTGGGAACCGCCTTTGCGGAAATGGACGAAGATCCACGCCTGACGGAAAAAGACAAACTGCGCCGCAAAAATGAACTGACCAAACAGCTTGACGAAACGGGAGCGCGCCTGCACACCACCTCCCAGCTGCTGAAGGCCTACTGCATTTACGAAAAAGACGTGGAATACGTCGTCAAGGAAGGCAAGGTCATCATCATCGACCAGAATACGGGCCGTGAAATGCCGGGACGCCGCTGGAGCGACGGTCTGCACCAGGCGGTGGAAGCCAAGGAAGGCGTGGAAGTGGAGCGGGAAAACCAGACGTACGCGACCATCACCATCCAGAACTACTTCCGCCTGTACAAAAAACTGGCGGGCATGACCGGCACGGCGGAAACGGAAGCCGCGGAATTCCATGATATTTACAAGCTGGACGTTCTTCCCATCCCGACCAACCGCCCCTGCATCCGCAAGGATCAGAATGACCTCATCTTCAAATCCCGCCGTGAAAAATTCAATGCGGTGGTCAACAAAATCCAGGAACTTCACGACAAAGGCCAGCCCATCCTGATCGGCACGGCCAGCGTGGACGCCTCCGAAACGCTCTCCCGCATGCTCAAGAGGGCCAAAATCCCCCATGAAGTTCTGAACGCAAAAAACCACCAGCGCGAAGCGGAAATCGTGGCGCAGGCCGGCAAGCGCGGAGCCGTCACCGTCTCCACCAACATGGCGGGCCGCGGCACGGACATCAAGCTGGGCGAAGGCGTAGCCGACCTCGGCGGCCTCTTCGTCCTGGGTACGGAACGCCATGAATCCCGCCGCATTGACCGTCAGCTGCGCGGCCGCTGCTCCCGCCAGGGGGACCCCGGCGCCTCACAGTTCTTCATCTCCTTTGAAGACGACCTGATGCGCAACTTCGGCGCGGCGGAACGCATGACCAAGATGATGGAACGCCTGGGCGTAGCCGACGGTGAAGCGCTGGAACACAGTTTCCTGAACAAATCCGTGGAATCCGCCCAGAAACGGGTGGAACAGCGCAACTATATGTGGCGCAAGCACGTGCTGGACTATGATGACGTAATGAACAAGCAGCGCGAAATCGTTTACGGATACCGGAATGAAGTGCTTTCCACGGAAAACCCGCGCGAAATGATTTACGATATTCTGGAAGAAGTAATCGCCACGCGCGCCCATGAATTCCTGGACCCGGATGCGGAAGGCGTCACCCACCCGGACGAATTGCTCGCCTGGATGAACGCATCCTTCCCGCTGGGACTCACGGCGGAGGCCGCCAAGCTGGAAGAACGGCCCATAGACGACACCATTGCCTTCCTCATTGACAAGGTCAAGGCCACTTATGAAGACAAGGCTTCCCGCGAACGCCCGGAATACCTAGACCACATGGAACGCCAGATCATCCTGGGGGCCATTGACAAAATGTGGCAGGAACACCTGTACAACATGGACTCCCTGCGGGAAGGCGTGCGCCTCCGCGCCCAGGGGCAGAAAGACCCCCTGGTGGAATACAAATCGGAAGCTTACGATCTCTTCATCACCCTGATGGAAAGCATCAAGAGCGAAGCCATCAGCAACCTCTTCAAGAGCACCACCAACCTGGACGCCTTTGAGGACTTCCTGGCCAGCCTACCCCAGTTTGAATCTTCCGACGAAAATCAGGAAGGCGGAACCAGCCTGCCGGAAATCGGCTTTGACGGCATGCCTTCGGACCTGCTCTCCGCCCTGAGGGAACAAGTCTCCCGGGCACGTGAACAACAATCCGCCCGGCAGGCGGAACCGGAACAGGCCCCGGCCGTCATTTCCGACGCCACCACCATTGGGGAAGGTTACAAACCAGCCGTGGCGGAACCCAAACTGGTCATGCCCAAGCGCAAGGTCAGCGTCGTGCTCCGCAAGGAAGAAGCCTCCCACGCGTCGGCGGAAACGCCGGCCCCCGGAGACGGAGAAGAAATTGCCGTCACTCTGGACTCCCAGGACTTCGCGGAAACCATGGACAACCGGGATTCCGCGGATACCCGTACATTCTAAAAACGCAGCGCATCACTTACAGGCCGTGGGAAAATGGAATTATCCTTTTCCCACGGCCCCAAGCTTCCGGTCAGCCTTGGCTACGCTCCCTCCCAACAAATCCGCCAATGTCCGTTCCGTGCTGGAGTATGTTCCGTACTTCAGGGATAAAATCTTTGCCGTGCATGTGGAACGTCCTCTGGTGGATTCCGAGGAATTGGTGGACGCCCTGCTGGACCTGGATGTACTGCAGGAAATAGGCGTCAGGCCCGTTCTGATTGTGGAAGGGGCGGACGCTTCCGCGCTGTACGAACACACGCGCGTCTGTGAAATGCGCTCCGCCCTGGTGGAAGCGCCGTTAAAAGGCGGCCAGCTTGTCCGGGAAAGAGTCCGGGAAATCCTGGGGCGTCACCAAATTCCCGTGGTGGCTTCCGGCCGTTCCGGCTCCTTTGACCCGGAATCCGTCCATATGGCTTTCAGCCTGGGGGCCTCCAAATACATCGCCCTGCTCAATGACCACAAGGTTCCGTCCCTGGACGGACGCCCCATTGCCGCCATTCTGGAATCGGAAGTAGCGGAGCTGGCAGGAAACGTAACCCACCGCGAACTGCTTGACCAGGCGGCGGAAGCCTGCCGGGCGGGAATCCCCCGCGTACACCTGCTGGATGGGAAAATGCGCGGCGTGCTGGTGGAGGAACTCTTCTCTGAAGAAGGCGTAGGAACCATGGTTCACACGGACTCCTACCGGGAAATACGCCCGCTGAAAGAAGAAGATATTCCGGAGCTTCTCTCCATGATCGCCCGTTCCGTGGTAGACTCCAAATTAGTCAACCGGAATTACGAAGACATTGCCGCCAGAATGGACAGTTACTACGTGCTGACCCTGGACGACAGCATCGTGGGCTGCGTTGCCGTTTATCCCTACCCGGAGCACCACAGCGCGGAACTGGGCTGCCTGTACATCAAGCACCGCCATGAAGGACGCGGCTATGGCCGCGCACTATGTGAATTTGCCAAAAGAAAAGCGGAGGAAATGGGAATGGAATTCATCTTCGCCCTCTCCCAAAGTGCCGTCCATTACTTCCGGGACCGCATGCATTACGCGGAATTTTCCCGCGACAGCCTGCCTCCGGAACGTCTGCGCACCCTGGAACTCAGCGGCCGCAAATCCGGGGTTTTCGGGTTAAGGCTGAAATAGTTTTCTATTGACCAATCTTGCCCCGTTCCTGCTTATGGGCGGAATTCACTGGTCCAAACGGGCGGACAACAGTTCCCGGCTGCGGCTTCTCCGGGCCTTTTTGGTTTAACTGCTCTGATGATACGCCGCAGCATCTAAAACCCATTCCCCCCCTGTCTCCTCCGCCGCATGGCCAAAAACAATGATTTTTTTATTTTCCCGCATCCGCCAGGCGCCGGAGCTTTAACTTCATGCGGTGTGCTAAACGGCAAAATCTTGAGAAAAGAAAGCGCAGCTTCTCACAAGAGGAACTCCAATCCAACATTCATATCCCCGCGTGGGATATGCGCTCAGGGATGACAACCCGCCACGGTTTTCCAGGGCGGGAAGTGCAGGGGCGCGGCTTCCAATCGTCAACCAAGCTGTGCATAATTGTGCATGCTTTTTTGACTACATTATACCCTTTTTCACTGTTTTCCAGCATGGAATGTAAACTATGCTCTAAAAGTAACAAGCCCCTTAAACCGTTGGATTTAAGGGGCTTTGAAGATGGTAGCAGGGAGGTGATTTGAACACCCGACCAAAGGCTTATGAGTCCTCTGCTCTACCACTGAGCTACCCTGCCGTTAAGTGGTTGATGCCGTAAGGCGGGGAGATATTTAGCCCGGATTGGAAAGAATGTCCAGATTTTTTTATGGTTCAGGAGCATTTTATCATGACAATCCGCCTTTCCCTCCGGGGAAATCATTACTGATGAATCATTTTTCCACTCAACCGTCTCATATGGCCCGCGTCCCGGACCATTTCCTGCATACCGACATTTACAACGCAGGGTATGATTATTCCTCCAGCCCCATGCCATTGACAGAGCGGGACAGGAAATAGAGACCCATAAAGATTTTCGGATCCACCACTTTTCCCTGCTCCATCTGCTCCATCAGCCAGTCATGCACCAGAGTAAGAGGAATGCGGTGCACAGTAATATTTTCGTGGGCCACACCGCCTCCTTCCGATATTCGATGCAGGCCTTCCGCCATATAGAAAGATACCATTTCCGTAGTCAATCCCGGAGAGGAAGGCCCCGCAAGAAGATACGTCCAGGAATCCGCCCGGTACCCGGTTTCCTCTTCCAGTTCACGCCGGGCGGACTGCAGCGAGCTTTCCTCCCCTTCATCCCCGGAAATACCCGCAGGCAGCCCTACGGTCCGGGCATGCAGGGGAACACGGTATTCTTCCACCAGAAGCAGTTCTCCTTCTTCCGTCACGGCCACGATCATAACAGCTCCGCTGGCATTCACCCGGCGCACGTATTCCCACCTTCCCTCTTTCAGGAGTTCCAGAAATTTCCCCCGGCAGAGAGACAGGCATGCTTCCTCTGGCTGTTCCATTTGTTCCATGATGCAGCCCACGTTAGGTTTCCGTCCGTCTGTTGTCAACCATGCGGAACGCCTCCCTTCTGCATCTTCCCGTGCAGTTCCAATCCGGTTCCTGTAAGTGGTTGATTTCCGGCGGCGTAATCATGTCCTTTTCGTCACCCAAGCCTGTAACAAAACCATAATATATTGACAATAAATAATTTATAAAATTACACAGAAAATATACTCAGGAGGACTAAATTATCGGAGGAAGCAAGAACAAAATATTTTTTCATGTGGAACCCCCGTGGAACGTAGGGCCGAGGAACGATGACTCGCGCTGTTTCAAAAAGATATTTTTTTCTCAGTCGCAAATCAGTAATTTGGCGCTCCCGTCAACCGGGGTGTCGAGCTGAAAGCGGATGAGTTCGCCTTCTCCACCCCGATGGACGCCACGAGCTGTCACGGCTGCGGATGAACCTGATCCGGTTCCATCCGCGGGCGGCCTCGTAGCGGGACGGAACGCCTTACGGCTATTTCTAACCAGCAACATCTTTTATTTCCAATAACAATGACGCCGCCATCAGAACTGTCAGCCACCTGGTCCAGAATCACGGGAGCCTTGCAAACAATCATGTCCCCGGAGGTTTATGGATTGTGGTTTCCCAAGTTTTCCCTGCTGGAGGATTCAGGGAAGGCGCTGACGCTGGTGTGCGACGATCCTATGGCCGCCCTCTGGGTGGAAAACAGCTATACGCCGGAGCTGAAGCAGGCCGCCATGCTGGCTCTGGGCACGGAACGCCAGATAAAGTTCATCTGCACGGATGAAGTGGCTTCCATGCCCGCTGCAGAAGGCCAGCCGCAAAAGGCTTCCTCCCGGGCCAAAACGCCGCAGACGGCGGATTCCCCGGCCGCACCGGCAAAAAAACAGCGCACACCGGCCGCCAGGGCATGCCTGAATGACTTATATACGTTCGATTCGTTTGTGGTTTATGAAGACAGCCGCTTTGCTTATCAGGCAGGGCTGTCCGCCGCACAGTCGGAACGGGCCCTGTTCAATCCGCTTTTCCTGTACGGAAAATCCGGCGTTGGCAAAACCCATCTGCTCCAGGCCATCGGCCATGAGGTGCTTCATCAGGATTCATCCACCAATGTGGTGTACGTCACGGGCGAACAGTTCGCCAATGAATTTATTGACGCTTCCCGGACCCAGAACGGACAAAGCTTCACCAAACTGCGCCGCAAGTACCGCAAGGCTGACGTCCTGCTGGTGGACGACGTGCAGTTTATTTCCGGCAAGGAAAAAACGGTGGAGGAATTTCTGCATACGTTTGACGAACTGTTCCATGCCCACAAAACCATCGTGATTTGCGCAGACGCCGCCGCATGCGATATTTCCAATCTGGATCCCCGGCTGGCGGCACGCCTGGAATCCGGACTTACGGTAGAATTGAACCTTCCGGACGACAACGCACGGCTGGAAATCCTGCGCAGCAAGCGCGACCGGGCTGGCATGAACGTATCCGACGAAATTCTGGAGTTTCTGGCCAGCCGCATCCAGAAGAGCGTGCGCCGTCTGGAAGGCGCACTGCTCCGTGTAGCCACCTTTACTTCCCTGTCCGGAGACATGCCTGACATCGCCAAAATTGAGCAGCTTCTACGCGACATCCTGCGGGAAGAAACAAGCCGCATCCTGACCGTGGATTCCATCCAGAAGCGCGTGGCGGATTTTTACGAACTCAAGGTCAGCGATCTGACCGGCAAGCGCCGCCCCAACAGCATCGCCTTTCCGCGCCAGATCGCCATGTACTTGAGCCGCCGCCTGACGGAACGCTCCCTGAAAGATATCGGCCAGGCATTCGGCGGCCGGGACCACGGCACCGTCATCCATGCGAATAAGCTGGTCGCCTCCCGTATGGAAGAAGATGTACGCGTGAGGGACATCGTCCAGAGGCTGGAAGAAGAGTTGAGGGATTGATTTCCTTATCTTCATTCCCTCCCGGCCAGACAGGAAAAGCATCGGTCCCGTTAGCCCCCATGGCTTTTCAGGCGGAAGAAGCGCTTCCGCGGCGCAGGGGAGAATAAGCTTGAGGCGAAAGCGGTTTGGATTAGAATCACCCTGTTCCCATTGATTCCATGATCCACGCCGACCAGCTTTCCAAAGAGTTTGGCCGCTTTCAAGCGGTAAAGAATGCCTCCTTCCAGATTGAAAAGGGGGAAATCGTAGGGTTCCTGGGGCCGAACGGCGCAGGCAAGACCACGACTTTGCGCATGCTGACCGGCTATCTGCCCCCCACTTCCGGCACAGCCACGATTGCGGGGTTTGACATTGTGAAAAATCCCCTGGAGGCTCGCAAACATCTGGGCTACCTGCCGGAACACGTGCCCCTTTACGACGACCAGCGCGTCACGGAATACCTGAAATTCCGCGCCAGGCTTAAAGGCATCTCTTCCAAGCAGATCTGGCCTGCCGTCTCCAAGGTTGTAGAACAATGCGGCCTGGATCCCGTGCGCCGCAAGATGATCCGCACCCTTTCCAAAGGCTACCGCCAGCGCGTAGGCCTGGCGGACGCCCTGCTGGGGGAACCGGACCTGCTGATCCTTGACGAACCTACCAACGGTCTCGACCCCAACCAGATACGCCAGATACGAGAGCTAATCAAAGGTCTGGCGGCCAACCACACCATTATTCTTTCCACCCACATTCTCAGTGAGGTGGAAATGATTTGCAACAAGGTCATCATCATTGACCAGGGAACTATCAAGGCGGCGGATACCCCCTCCAACCTGACGGCCAATCTCCGGGCCGCCGGCAAGATTACGCTGGAATTCCGGGGAGACCTGGCCCTGATTACGCAGAAACTGGAAAATCTGGAACATGTGAAGAAGGTCATCCATGAAGGAACGGACGCCGACGGCTGGCATACGCTGACCGTACGCGCGGAGGCCGGGACGGATACCCGTGAAAAGGCCGCGCGCCTCCTTGCGGAACAGGGATGCCCCCTGCGCCATATTTACCGCCACACCCCCACGCTGGAAGAAGTGTTCGTGGAAATGACCCGTAAAGATTAACCCCCATTTTCCATCCCCGCCCATCCACCACCTCCCATTTCCCTTTTCTCCCCATGTCTCCAGTACTTACCATTTTCAGAAAAGAACTCAGAAGCTACGTAATGACTCCGTACGGATGGGTTATCCTGGCTTTCGTCATGGCCCTTCAGAGCGTCTCCCTGTCCGGCACGCTGAAGGCTTTTCAACTGGCCCCGCAGAAGGAAGGCATCCTGTTCTTCATCCTGCATTCCCCCATGTTCTGGTTTTACTTCCTGTTCATCTTCCCACTGCTCACCATGCGCTCCCTGGCGGAGGAGGAAAAGACGGGAACGCTGGAATCCCTGCTTACCACGCCCATCAAGACATGGCAGGTGGTCCTGGGAAAATACTTCTCCGCGTACGCTTTTTACATCATCTTGTGGCTGCCCATGCTGCTATACCCCCTCCTGGCGGACTGGTCCAACCTGATTGTACAGTGGATTTACGGGTATGATGCGGGCATGGTTCTTCCCTACCGCCTTGCGGACTGGGCCGGGGCATACGCTATTCTGCTGCTGATCGGCGCCTGGTTCACGGCCATTGGCATTTTCGCCTCTTCCATGACGGGCAGCCAGATTATTTCCGGCATCATCACCATCGGCCTGCTGGTTCTGATTTTCTTCATGGGGCTGATTCCCGTGGTGTGGGGGGAATTTCCCGCAGCGGGGATTTTCCACTACATGTCCTGCTCGGAACATCTGGACCGCTTTTCCGCCGGGCTGGTTGACACGCGCCCCGTCATATTTTACCTGACCATGACGGTTCTGACGCTGGCCGTCACCATCCGCATCATTGACCACCGCCGCTGGAAACACTGATTCATTCTGCCTTCACCCTTTTTTATTTTTATCTATCTATGAGCGAAACACCAGACACCCCCGCCGCGGCCGCGGAAGCCTCCCAGCCCGCCTCCCGCAAGGTCAAACGCCCCTGGATGACCTGGATCAAGCTTTTCCTGCTGTTCCTTATCGTCGTATGCCTGAATTACGTGGGCTGCCACGAGTATTACCGCCGGGACCTGACGGAAGACCAGCGCTATGAAATATCCCGTCAGAGCATCAACATGCTCCAGTCCCCGGAAATCCAGAAGCGCAAAACCCCCGTCAAAATCACGTTCGCTTTCCTGCGCACCACGCAGAACTACACCCGCATGCGTTCTCTTCTTGAGGAATACGAACGTTATTCCAACGGCAAGGTGAAAGTGGAGTACGTGGATCCCCTCCGCCAGCCGAACAAGGCCCGTGAAATCTCCAATATCTACGGAATTGAATTCAAGAAGAACCTGGTCATCATTGATGCCCGGGAAGATACGGAAAAAGCACTCAAGACGTTTGAAGGCACCCAGGCGGACGCCGCCCACGTGCGCATCCTGCCCGGAGACGCCTTCGTAGTGTACGCCCCCGGGCCGGACGGCAAAAGCATGAAGGCGGTGGCGCTCCAGATTGAAGACATGATGACTGCCGGCATTTACGGAGCGGCCAACGGCGAACCTCGTAAAATCTATATCGCGGCGGACAAGAGCAACTTCAACGAAACCCTGAGCAACAACCAGGAGGAAAGCATTTTCACGACGCTGGGCAAAATCTGCCGTTCCGTCAACCTGCAGCTTGTGCCCATCCGCATGAGCGGTCTGGAAGAGATTCCGGAAGATGCCGCAGGATTCATGATTATCGGTTCCAGGTATGATCTGTCCCCGCAGGAGGCGGAAGTGCTCCAGCGGTACTGGGCGCGACCGAACGCCGCCATTCTGATCATGCTGGAACCCCAGAATGACACCCCCAAACAGCTTTACCGCTTTCTCCGCGAACAGGGGCTGCGGCCCCAGAATGACCGCGTGATGCTCCGCAACAGGAGCAACCGTTCCGTTTTTGAAATTAACTCCATTTTCGCCCCCTCCCTGAATTGCACCCGTGAATTCTGGAATTCCAGCACCGGACTGGAAGGGGAGAGCATCTCCCTCATTCTGGATTCCGACAACGCGGCCATGGAACAGAAGCGCATTACGCCGTATCCCCTTCTGGTGACTACGGAGGATTATTACGGAGAAACCAAATACAACCAGTTCCCGGCCAAGTTCGACGCAAGGGAAGACAATCCGGGGCCTCTGATGATCGGCGCGGCCCTTATCCGGGGGAATGCCGGAGACGTGAACCAGAACAAGACTACCGGACGCCTGGTTCTGCTTGGCAATACGGACCTGCTTCAGCCCCGGCAAATCAAACCGGAGCAGAGGGATTTCATGCGCACGCTGATCGGCTGGATGACGGACCGTGAAGAATTGCGCGGCCTCGGTTCTCGCCATGACCTGACCGTCAAGCTGAATCTGGACCGCAACGCCCTGGGCGTTTTGGAACTCCTGACGAATATCGGCCTTCCCCTGCTGGCGCTGCTGATCGCCCTGATTATCTGGAACACTCGCCGTCATTAACCCCATCCACGCCCATTACCGGAAGCACATGCGCACATTCCGCTTTATCCTTCTCATCCTCATCACCCTCGCTTCTGTCGGCGCGGCGGTGCTCCTCACCATTGACGGCAACCTGTCCCGCATCATCGGGCGCACCGCCTTCAGTTCCGGAGAACGGCTTTTCCCATACACCCGGGAAGAAATGAACGAGGTTTCCTGGATGCGCATCAATTGCGTGGGGGATGTCGCGGAATTCCGCCGTAAGCCCAACGGCGTCTGGTGGTGCGAAAAACCCTGGAACGACCGTATGGACCCTCGCGCGGCGGCGGCCATTCTCCAGTACACGTATTCCACCAGCATTGTGGACGCATTGCCTCTGCACAAAATTGATTCCGCTTCCCTGAAGGAATTCGGTGTAAAGACCACCCCCGTTACCATCACTCTCAAGGAAATGAGCGACGACGGAAAGCGTTCCTCCACCGTAGCGCGCTATACGCTGGGTTCCCCGGCGCCCTGGCTGGTGGACGATCCGGAGAACAAGACCACGGATGACACCACCTATATGCAGACGGATTTCTACGGACGGGACACCCGCATTCTGGTGGGCACCGGCAACATCCTTCCTCTGTTCAAATCCGGTATCCGCCAGCTTCGGGACCATCGTCCCCTGCTCCTGCATCCGGCCATGCCCGCCTCCATTGAAATCAACAACCGGGGCCAGCGCATCGCCCTGAAACGCGAGACTCCCGGCTCTCCCTGGAAAATCACGTATCCCCTTTCTCTGGATACGGACCCGGCCATGATGGATGTGCTGCTGGGCACGCTCCAAAAGCTGACCGCCGTTCGCGTATACAACCCGGAGGAAACAAGCGTACCGGACATGACGGATGATCAGATCACCTCCGTTTCCATCAGGAATTTCACAGGCCGTCTTTCAGAAGACGGCAAATCCCTGCAAATGGAGGAACAGCCCGTCACGCTCCGGATTTACCCCCCCTCCGACAACGGAAGCCTGTCCGAACTGGTCAAGGCCACCGTTTCCGACCGCAAGGCCGTCTTTGAACTGGCTCAAACGACGGAAACCAACAAGGAAATTCCCGGCGTACGCAATATTCCGCTGGATCTGGGCCTTTTGCGTTCCAAGCAATTGACGGACATCGGGGATTACAAAATTACCGGCCTTTCCATCCGCAAGAGCTTTCAGGATTACCCCACCATCGCCCGCTTCATTCAGGGGGATGAGAAAAAAGGCATCAAGCCCACCTGGCTGTACACGGCAGAGGGCGCCCGTTACCAGGAAGCGAATCCGGAACATCTCATTTCCCTGCTGAAAACAGTTAAACAGGGGAAAGTGGCCGGATTCGCCTCGGACAAGGCTACGGATCTTTCCGTATACGGGCTGGATAATCCCAGAATGACGCTCACCATGTCCCTTCTGCCCAAGCCCGGTGAAGAGTCCCGCCCCCCCGTGACGGTATTTTTCTCCAAGGGGGCGGACGGTTCCTGGTATGCCCTCCAGGCCGGGAAACCCACCGTCGTCATACTGGACAACGCCTACATGAGGGATTTGCTGGCAGATGCCCTGGCCTGGAAAAAAAAGAGGCTTCTTTCCTTCAGCAGGTTTGACCTCAGAGAAATGCACCTGGAACGCATCGGTTCCGGAGGCCCCCTGGTCCTGAAATTCGACCGTCTGGACGATTCCTGGACGGCTTCCAGGAACGGGAAGGATGAAACCCTGAATATCAACCCGAACCGCGCCAACCGCTATCTGGACGAACTGGAAAAAATGGAGGTGAGCGCCTGGCTTCCCTATACGGACGCCACAGCGCATGAAGCCCTGAAAAATCCCGTTTTCCGCCTGAAACTCATCCTCCAGTCTTACAAGGAGGCGCCCCCCGTGCCAACCAAATCCGGGACCGGCGACATTACCTTTGCCCCGGAACCGGAAACGGAGGACAAAGTCATCACGCTGGAAATCGCCCCGGCGGGGGAGGCCGGATACAGCAGATTTTATTACGGCAGAGTAAATACAACCCCGAATTATTTTATCCTGAACATGGACGCCGTGCGCCTGCTCGGCGCCAGCCTTTCGGAAGATAACTAACCATTCCTCCCGCATGAGCAAGATTGAGCTGCACACCGCCATCTCCTTTCTGGACGGAATCCTTTCCGTGGACTCCATTCCGGACGCCCCCCGCGCCCTGAACGGCCTTCAACTGGAAAACGGAGGCTCCGTTTCCAAGGTGGCCGCCGCCGTGGACGGCTCAGAAAAGGCCATTCATGCTGCCCTGGAAACAGGGGCGGACCTGCTCCTTCTTCACCACGGCATTTTCTGGCAGCCCATGCAGCCCATTACCGGCATCGCCTACCGGAAGCTGAAAGCCGCCATGGACGGGAACCTGGCGATTTACGCCGCCCACCTTCCTCTGGACGTCCACCCCGCATACGGCAACAATGCCCTGCTGGCGAAGGCCTGCGGCCTCCGGCCATGTTCCCATGATGGGCTGGACTACCACGGCGTTTCCCTCGGTACGCACGGAGAATTTTCAGGTACATGCGCGGAATTGGAGCAAAAACTGGAAACCGTCCTCGGCGCGCCCGTGCAGGCCTTCTGGAAAGATTCCCCGGAGGCTCCGGCCGGAGATGTCTTCATCTGTACCGGAGGCGCGGGAGATGATCTTGCCCAGGCAGCGGCCCTCGGCTGCCGCACCTACGTGACCGGGGAAGGCTCCCACTGGAACATCCCCCTGGCCCAGGAACTGGGAGTCAATCTGGTCTTCGGCGGCCACTACTTTACGGAGACGTTCGGCGTAAAGGCCCTGGGGCTTCTTCTCAAGGATGTTTACGGGCTGGACTACACTTTTATTGACCTGCCGCCCTCCGCCTACAGCCATTGACCAAACTCCACGGAACATGAATCTGACTACGGACGACGCCGACGGGAAAATCCGCCTGGATCAATACCTTGCCGCCCACCTTCCGGAGCTTTCCCGCTCCAGGATCCAGAGCCTGATCAAAAGCGGGGATGTGTTGGTCAACGGCTCTCCCGCCAAGCCTAAAAACCCCGTCTCCCGCGGTGATTCCATCACCGTCCGCATTCCGGAACCGGAACCGGCGGAAGCCCAGCCTCAGGATATCCCCCTGGACATCCTGTATGAAGATGAAGACGTGGTAGTCATCAACAAGGAAAGCGGCATGGTCGTGCATCCCGCGGCCGGCAACCCGGACGGCACCATCGTAAACGCCCTGCTCCACCACTGCGGGGACCTCTCCGGCATCGGCGGAGTGGAACGCCCGGGCATCGTCCACCGCCTGGACAAGGACACCTCCGGCTGCCTGGTCATCGCAAAAAATGACGCCGCCCATCAATCCCTGACGGCGCAGTTCGCGGCCCGAAGCACGGAAAAGCGTTATCTGGCCGTCGTCCAGGGCATTCCTTCCCAAAGTTCCGGCACGGTCTTCACCCATATCGGCCGCCATCCCGTCAATCGCCTGAAAATGGCAGTAGTCAATCCCGGTTCCGGGAAAGCCGCCATTACGGACTACGATTTGCTCTGCGCGGACCCGTCCACGGACTCCTCCCTGGTTCTGTGCACGTTGCACACGGGCAGAACCCACCAGATACGCGTGCACATGCTCCATCTGGGCCATCCGCTCATCGGGGATCCCATTTACGCCAAACCCGCCCGGCAAAAGGCAAAACCCGGCAGGCTCATGCTCCACGCGTGGCGGCTGGGCTTCGACCACCCGCGCACGGGAAAGCGCATGGATTTCGAAGCGCCCGTCCCGCCGGAATACACGCCGTGGCTCCAGCTCTTCCCCAACGGGCTTTACGGGGCCATCCCGGAGCCGCGCCCGGTACAGGAAGACGGAGGACGGAACTAAACCTCCCCGCCATTTCCCGGCAGCGGAAGCCGCTTCAACGGACAGAATACGGGAAAGCGCCATATTCAAATCCCAGAGCCGGCCCGGCCTTCGTCAGCAATCCGCCGTCATCCGGCGCCCCCATCCTTGCGGACAAAGATGCGGCAATAGACCCGTCGTTCACCTTCTTACGCCCCCTTTCCGGCAGGAGCGTCTACGGTCACAGTCAGCCGGGAACAATATTCTTTTCATCAATCAAGGAGAAATGAACCTGCCCGGCATCTTCCGCGCATGCAAGAAGAATCCGCGGCGGAGACCTCCCCTTTAATCTTGATTTGCCCCCCCGGAACCGCTACCCTGACACGGCTTTAACCACACAGCTTTCACAGAGACATGGAGACCACGCACCACGGGGAGGATGCCTCTCCGGACAATTCCCCCAGGCAGCAAAAAAACGGAAACACGGATGAACAGACCATCGCCCTGACAAAGGCGCGCCTGGCCATTGACGAGGTGGACGCCCGGATTGTAGAGCTGTTAAAAAAACGCGCCGAATGGGTGCATGAAGTCGGCCGCATTAAAAAGGAAAAAAATTCCCCCATCTTCGTTCCCGAACGGGAAACGGCCATGCTCAACAAACTGAACCGCCTGAATGCGGGCGTGCTTCCGGAAGCCTCCCTCCAGGCCATTTACCGTGAAATCATCTCCTGCTCCTTCTTCCTGGAAGGCGGCCTGACCATTGCTTACCTGGGCCCCAAAGGGACCTGGAGCCATCAGGCGGCTCTCAAGCAGTTCGGAAAAAGCTGCGAACTCATTCCGTGCCAGAGCTTCAAGGACGTGTTTGACATGGTGGACCGGGGAAAGGCCCAGTACGGCGTAGTTCCCGTGGAAAATTCTTCGGAAGGCTCCGTCACCGCCGTGATGGATCTTTTCGTCACCTCACCCCTCAAAATCTGCGCCCAGATCAATCTGAACATCCGCAACAGCCTGATGGCGGATATTCCGCGGGAACACATCCGCATCCTGTATTCCCACCCCCAGGTCCTCGGCCAGACGAGGAACTGGATCCAGCGGCACTTCCCGAACGCGGAACTCGTGGAAACGTCCTCCACTACGAAAGCCAGCATTCTTGCCAAGGAGAACGCCGCCATGGGCGCGGCGTCCCTAGGCTGCCCGCTGGCCGCGGAATTGTTCGGCCTGAACATCCTGGAAGAAGACGTTCAGGACCAGTCCTGCAACACCACCCGTTTTGCCGTCATCGGACGCCAGGAAACGCAGCCCAGCGGCAGGGACCGCACCTCCCTGCTCATCCGCATCCAGCACAAGCCCGGCACCCTGGCGGAAGTGGTCAACTGCTTCCAGCGGCACAACAATAACCTGATACGCATTGAATCCCGCCCGTCCAAAGTCATCAACTGGGAATACGTCTTTTACATAGATGCCGTCGGCCACATTCAGGAATCCCCCCTCCGGGAAACCCTTCCGGAGCTGGAACAGCACTGTTCCATGCTGAAGATTCTGGGCAGCTACGCGGATACGGACGTCATTTAAGCCGGTTCAGCCTTCCCCTCCAGCCTCACACCATCCTGAACAACCATGAACATAGCCACGATTGCCGCTCTGGCCGCCACTCTGGGGCTTCCCGCCCCGGCCCAGCAGTCCGTCACTAAAATCATTACGGAAAACGGGCAGCCCTCTCTGGCCCTGGACGAACAGTTCGCGGCCCGGCTGCGCGGCGGTGGAACAAAGCAGAACTCCCCGGCCACCGTTCCCGCGGAATTTTCGGCAGCCGCGCCCGGACTCCCCCTCCCCGCGGATGCCAACCATGCCGCAGTCAGAGAAACGGCGGAGGAACGTAACCGGCGCATGGAATGGTGGAGGGACGCCAAATTCGGCATGTTCATCCACTACGGCCTGTATTCCGGACTGGCCGGGGAATGGAAAGGCAGGCCCGGAGGTTCCGAATGGATTCAAAAAAACGTGGAAGTGGATACGGACACCTACGCCGCGGAAGCCCTGCCCCTGTTCAAGCCCAGGGAAGGACTGACGGAAGAATGGGCCCAGCTCGCCCGGGATGCGGGGTGTCAATATATAGTGCTCACCAGCAAGCACCATGAAGGCTTCGGCCTGTTTGACAGCGCCTTGACGGATTACGACGCCAAAAGCGCCGTGAACAGGGACATCATCCGCGAATATGTGGACTCCTGCCGCAGGCGCGGCCTGAAAGTGGGCCTCTACCACTCCGTCATTGACTGGCACCACCCGTCTTATGACAACACCATCTGCCCGGATCTCTGCTACCCTGCGGGGCAGGCGGCCATGCTTAACAGGAAAAACATTCCCCGCGACCACGCCGCCTACCAGAAATACCTGCACGCCCAGGTCCGGGAGCTGATGACCCGTTACGCGCCCATCGATATCATGTGGTGGGACTACTCCCAGGGGGCCATGGAGGGGGCCAAAGGCTGGAAAGCGCCGGAACTGATGGACATGGTGCGCTCCATCAATCCCGGCGTCATCATGAACAACCGCCTGTACGCCTATTCCGGCCTGAACAAGGACCAGGCCGGAACGCTGGACCTGCGCTGCGGGGACTATATTACTCCGGAACGCTTCATCCCCCGGCGCGGATATCCCGGCGTGGACTGGGAATCCTGCATGACGGTGAGCGACAAATGGGGCTACAACCGCTACGACACCAACATCAAGTCCCCGGAAACCATCATTGAAAAACTGGTGGAATGCGTTACCAAGGGAGGCAATCTTCTGTTGAACGTCAATCCCATGGCAGACGGCACCATTCCGGAAAAAGTGGCCGCCACCATGCGCGGCGTAGGCCGGTGGCTCAACATCAACGGTGAAGCCGTGTACGGCACACGGGCATTCATTCAACTGGACCAGCCGGCCTCCATCAATCGGCAGGGGGATATCTTCGTCTTCCTGATTCCGCCGCCGGACAAAGGAGCGGCCCAGCCGCCCAGCGAAGGAACCATGAAAGAACTGACGGCGGGCGCGGAACACGCCCGCATGCAGCCGCTGGACGCCACCGGTTATGAAGATGATGAGGGAACGGCCATCACCCTGCCCGCCGGCTATTCCAAAGCATTGCTTTTGGGGGACAACACCGTCCTTCCCGTCGTCAACGGAACGGTTCTGTTCAAGGCTCATGAACATTCCAAAACACCCTGTTCCGTCATCAAACTGAGCAAATAGCCATTGTTCCCACTCATTTTTCCTATGGAGGAAGACCTTTTTTCCCTGGCAGCCGGCAAACAGCCTTCACAGCAGGCAACGAATGAAACGGCATCCCGGGCTGGGGAGGCGCGGGAAAACGCCGGCGCCGGCCACCCCGGAAACGCGGAGGACCCCGCTCACCGCCGCATAGACTACCTGCGTGCCGAACTGCGCCGCCACAACCGCCTGTATTACGAACAGGCGGAACCGGAGATTTCCGACGCGGAATATGACGCCCTGTTCCTGGAGCTGGAAAAACTGGAAGAAGCCCACCCCGAACTGGCGGATCCGGACTCCCCCACGCGCCGCGTAGGCGGCGCCCCCCTCCAGGGCTTCAACCAGATCAGGCATGCGGTGCCCATGTTGTCCATTGACGACATTTTTGAGCAGCGGGACGCCCCCGTGCCGGATGAAGAACTGGCGGAATTCTACCATAAGCTGGCCAGGGCGCTGCAAACGGAGAAAGTTCCCGTCTCCGTGGAGCCCAAGATTGACGGAGTGGCCCTTTCCATCATGTACCGCGGCGGGAAGCTGGCTTACGCGGCCACGCGCGGAGACGGAGACGTGGGGGACGACGTAACGGCCAACGTACGCACCATCCGCAGCGTCCCCCTCACTCTCCCTCCCGGCGCGCCGCCCGTGCTGGAAGTGCGCGGGGAAGTCTTCATGCCCAATGAAGCCTTCGCCAAACTGAACGAAGAACGGGACGCCGACGGGCTCCCCGCCTTCGCCAACCCGCGCAACGCCACCGCCGGAACCCTCAAGCAGCTGGACCCCCGGCAGGTGGCCGCCCGTCCGCTGGCCTTCCTGGCCCATGGACTGGGCGCGTATGAAGGCCCGGAACTCAGGGACGCAAAAGACTTCTGGAACATGCTCCGCCATTGCGGCATCCCCTGCAATGAACCGGTGTATTACACGGACAGCCTGGAATCCACCCGCCAGGCCGTGCGGGATATTGACAGCCTCCGCCATACGCTCCCCTACGGCACGGACGGAGCCGTTATTAAAATCAGTTCCATGGCTACGCGGGAAGCGCTGGGCGCTACGGCGCGCGCGCCCCGCTGGGCGGCGGCGTATAAATTCCCCCCGGAACAGAAGGAAACCACCCTGCTGAATATTATCGTGCAGGTAGGACGCACCGGGGTGCTGACGCCCGTGGCGGAATTGCGGCCTGTGCTTCTGTCCGGTTCCACGGTGGCGCGGGCCACCCTGCATAACCAGGATGAAATCGACCGGAAGGACATCCGCATCGGAGATACGGTGCTGGTGGAAAAGGCGGGGGAAATCATCCCGGCCGTTCTGAAAGTGAACCTTTCCAAACGCCCGGCGGACGCCAGGCCCTACAGCATACTGGAAACCACGCGGGGGCTGTGCCCCGCCTGCGGCAATCCCATCATGAAGGAAGAAGGGAAAGTAGCCTGGCGCTGCACCAACTTCACCTGCCCCGCGCAGGCCGTGACGGGCATCACCCACTTCTGTTCCCGTTCCGCTCTGGATGTGGAGAGCATCGGCTCTTCCGTGGCGGAAGCGCTGAGAAGCTCCGGTCTGGCATCTTCTGCGCTGGACCTTTTCTCCCTGACTACGGACCAGCTCGCCACCCTGAACCTGGGCACGCCGGAGGAACCGCGCCGCTATGGGGAAAAAAATGCCCGGAAAGCGCTGGACGCCCTGCAAAACGCGCGCGGGCTTCCGCTGGAACGCTGGCTCATCGCCTTCGGCATTCCCCTGGTGGGGGAAGTTGTCGCCAAGGCGCTGGCGGACACGCATCCCGACCTGAAGCATGTGGCGGATTCTCCCTACCTCCGGGACATCGTCCGCCTGGATGAACTGGTGGAACAGGCCGCCAAAACCAACCCCAATACCCGCGGCAACAAAAAGGCGGTGAAGGAAGGCGCGCTTTCCGCAGAAGCGGTACAGGAACGCCACCAGGAACTGATGGAGGAAATCGACCGCCTGACCGCGCCCTATCTGGCAACGGGCTACCTGCGTAAAAACACGGCCAAATTCAGCTATGGCTCCGAAATAGGCGTGGCGGCGGCCAAATCCCTCCAAAGCTTTTTCGCCTCCGCAGCAGGGAATCACACCATGGACGTCCTGAACGGATTGGGCATCAATCCCCAGTCCCAGTCCTACCGGGCCAACTTTCTGGAAATCCCGGCGGGATCCCTGTCCGGAAAAACCTTCGTCATTACGGGAACGCTCAGCCATCCGCGAGACTACTTTGAACAGCTTATCGCCTCCCACGGAGGAAAAGCTACCGGGGCCATCTCCAAATCCACCTCCTTCCTCCTGGCAGGCAACGGAGGAGGCTCCAAGCGGGACAAAGCCCTCAAGCTGGGCGTGCCCGTCATTTCCGAGGAAGACTTCTACAAAATGATCGGAAATTAATTGCCGTAAAACAGCGGGAACGGAAAGCAGGAACTGAAACGCGCGCATCATGGTCCGGCTGCCTGTATCTTTGTATTCCCTTCTCTTTTTTCCGTGCGCCGTTTTCCGGAAATTTCATTCCTGAATCCAGCAAAAAAGCTTGCTACGGGCAGACATCTGTCCCCTAATAAACCGCGTATGCTGAACCTGCCCAATGCCATTACCCTGACGCGTATTGCCCTGGTAGTCGTCTTTACGGCAGCAGTCAGCGTCGCGGACCAGTATTCCTGGGGATACCTGGCCGCCCTGGTCACGTTCATTCTGGCTGCCTGCACGGACTGGCTGGACGGCTACCTGGCCCGCCGCCTGAACCAGGTCACTACCTTCGGCAAGCTGATTGATCCTCTGGCGGATAAAATAGCCGTCTCCGCCGCCTTCATTTACCTGACGGGGGAAGGGCTCTGCCCCGCCTGGATTACCATTCTCGTCATCAGCAGGGAATTCCTGGTCACCGGACTGCGCCAGATTGCGCAGGATCATGGCGTCATCATCCCTGCGGGAACGTCCGGCAAATGGAAAACCGCATTCCAGCTGGCCTTCTGCATCGCCTGCCTGCTGGCCCTGACATGGACGCATACGCCGGAATACCTGCCCTCCATCGCGGACCGGCTGGCCGCGCTCTGCCTGTGGCACGGTTCCGGCGCATCCAACTTGCTGTACCAGGTTACGCTGTGGGGGTCCGTCCTACTGACTGTTTATTCCGGAGCGGTTTACTGCGCGGGCGCCCGCAAATTCCTGCAACGCTGAACGTTGTCTTTTCCCCATCCGTCAGGAGGGTAAACAGCATTTTTCATTTTCCGGAACATTCCGTATCCCGGGCGCATGATTTCATTCCGCCAGGCTCCTGGATAAAAGAACGCACACGCTGAACCTTCTTCCATTGCTCTTCGTGCGCATGCAGAAAAGTCCCGCCCCCTTGAAGCCATCCATCCTTTGTTCCGGGAGAGGAGCGCCTGTACAGGCCTCAAGCCTCTTTACCTGTCCCTGATATGACGTTCCTCAAAAATATTGAGGGGATCATCGTGTTTGGCAGTTGGTTTGCCTCCGATACTGCCTGATTTCTGTTTACCGGCCTTTTCCTATAATCTTTCCAGGGAAACAGGAGTTCCGTTCAAATCATACCGGCCAAGAGCAAACTGTTTACTGTCCCTGTCAAAATAGTAATTGTAACAATCCTTTCTTGGATAACAAAAAGACTTTTTGTTCGGGGCGGAAGCAAAAAACTGTAATGATCCCTCTTCAGAATTATAAACCGAAATCTTTCCTTCTTGATCAACGCAAAGAAACAACGAATAAAAGATACCCTTTCGAGCATCATAACTGTGCCATCGGCTCCAAGCGTCATCCCTTCCCTCCTCACCCCTTATCCCGCCAAAGAGAAGCTCCCCATCCTCACCCCGCTTAACAAAAGTCTGTACAATATATAAATAATCTTTGCTGTCTTCCCTGTACCACGCAACATATTTTGAATCATTCTTTCCCTTTCTATCGACACAAACTCCAAAAACAACCTTTTTTTCATCATTATCAGAATACAATGTATCTTGTTGTTCAATATTTACATACCTCTCATCCAATTTGTAGAACGATTCCTGCATGACACTCTTCCATTGAGGTTCATTGGAATATAATGGGGTTGGCAGATACTCCCCGGTAAAAAGGTTTGTACGCATGGAAATAGACTTCCTCTTTTGCAACATTTTCTTTAAATATTTCATATTGAAAGAATTATCTTCTTTCACAAAATCCACCGGATATTTGTAATGATACGAATTTGCCTGTTCAAAAAGAGCATCAATAACATTTTGATAATATTTTATCCCTGCCTCAGGAGTAAGACGTTTTTGTTTCGCTTCAGCAAGAAATCTGACAAATGGATGCTCCTTGCCATTCCTGCCGGAATCCGGAAAACCGGCTTCCCCGCCCCGGTTTTCCTCCCGCGTCAGATTATTCAATAACCGCTGATCAGCTTCTGAAAGTTTTTCCAGTAAAATGGTTTTGACCTTTCCTCCATTCACGACCAGCTGAATTTTATTACCCACCCTTCCCTCATACGTTGCTTTTAACTGATGCCCCGTCACCGCTGTCCAAATCCGGGGCTTGCTTAAATCCGCCCTTTCTTCCGATTGGAAATCCGCAAAGAGAGGGCTGCCGCAACATACGGCCAATACGGAAAAAATGACCATTCCATTCTTTATTTTTGTTTTCAGGGGCATAACTCATTTAACATGGTTTATCCAATGAATAAGTATACGGATAAGGAATCCGCTGATTGGAATATGTTGTCTCTAACATGGCGGGCTGCATCCCTGATGCAGATGAACCCTGAATTGGAACAGGAACAGGACCTCTTGGACGTTTCCCCTAAATTGTTCACCAAAAAATGAATCAGGCCATTCATACGCAGAATTTAGGGTTGACGGCGGATTCCTTACCCGCTTCATCCAATAATCCGTTTATACTCAGTTCCTATAAAAAATTCATGACGAAAACTGTTTCCAAAGCGGAGGGGAAAAGGAGCTTCCAGGAACCAGACGCGTACCGGAATATGGAGCCATGACAGAGCAGGCGTTTTTATTTTTCTTGACAGATGCTCTTCGTCGTGTTCTGATGAAGCCGTTCCCGCCGAATGGTGTTTGGTTGTTGATTGTTGATAGTCATTTGCGGTTGGCGGAATACGGGCGTCCCCGTCTTGACCTTTTCAGTATCGCTTCAGCGGGCTTTTTTGTTCCGTTATTGCCGTGATTCCGTCAGTTCATTGCAGCCGGGGCGCATTCACAGACACACCCACAGACATGGTATCGACTACATTCAGGGAGCTTGGCTTGTCGGCTCCCATTCTCCGCCAACTGGAGAACCTGGAGTACAAGACCCCCACTCCCATCCAGGCCGCCAGCATCCCGCTGCTGCTGCGGAACAAGGACCTGCTGGGGCTGGCGCAAACCGGAACCGGCAAAACGGCCGCGTTCGCCCTGCCCCTTATTCAACATCTTTCAGAACGTCCCGGAAAACCGCCGGGCCGCCGGGTGAGGGCGCTTATTCTGAGTCCCACCCGGGAACTGGCCGCGCAAATTCATGAAAACATCCTCGCCTACGCCAGAGGGCTGCACCTGTCCACCGCCGTCATTTTCGGAGGCGTGGGGTATGCTCCCCAGTTCAAAAAGCTGGCGGACGGTCTGGATATTCTCGTAGCTACGCCCGGCAGACTGATTGACCATCTGGAACGCCGGACTGTCAGTCTGGACAGCGTGGAAACCCTGATTCTGGATGAGGCGGACCATATGCTGGATATGGGATTCGCTCCGGCCCTGAAAAAAATCGTCTCCAGAATCCCGGAAAAACGCCACACGCAAATGTTTTCCGCCACAATGCCGGAAAATATCCGGAAACTGGCCCAGACCCTGCTTCAGGAACCGGAAACGGTGAGGGTCTCCCCTCCCTCCTCCACGGCGGACAAGGTGGAACAGTTCCTTTGCATGGTCGGCTCCCAGGCGGAAAAAAGGCCCCTTACCCTGAAACTGCTGAAACAGCAGGAGTTGCCTGGCCGCACGCTTATCTTTACCCGGACCAGGCACGGAGCCGACCGCCTGGCCTCCTTCCTGTCCGGAAAGGATTATCCGGCTTCCGCCATTCACGGGGATAAAAGCCAGGGCACGCGCGAACGCATGCTCCGTGAATTCCGCTCCGGGGAAACACCCGTCCTCGTCGCCACGGACATCGCCGCCCGCGGCATTGACGTGAAAGACGTGCGGCTCGTCATTAACTATGACCTGCCGGAAGAACCGGAGGTCTATGTGCACCGCATCGGCCGCACGGCGCGCGCCGGAGCCGCCGGGCAAGCCATCGCCCTCTGTTCCCCGGAAGAAATCAGAAAAGCCAGGGATGTGCACAAGCTGCTGGGACGCCTCATTCCCGTGCACGCTTCCAGCACTTCCGTTCCTGATGAATTGCGTACGGTTCCGGGCGCGTGCAGGAAAAGGAGCAACTCTATGCAGGAAAAACGTTCCTCATTCCGCAGGGGGCCGCGGGAAGGATACGGAAGACGCAACTCCGCTGGAAGGCACGGCAGCCGTTCGGAGGCATGATTTTAATCATTCAAAAAACTTTTGAACGGAATTGAAGTCAGCGCGGTCTCACTTGCTGCAAACGGTTCGCCGGACCGTTCCAGTCGGGAAGCTTCAACCGGAGTTTCAATCATGAAAATAACCTCGTTCATCATCAGGACACTATGCGCGGGCACCGTCGGTTCCCTCGCCTGCCAGGCCGCCATGCAGGCTTACGCGGATGACGTTCCCTCCACCTTCGTGGAAGGAAATTATTCCCCGGAAGTAGCCCGCTACGTGCAGAGCATCGCAGGCGTGGCGCTGGCCTCGGGCATTCATGATGATGACGAAAACGCCACCAGCAGTTATCAGGTTCTGGCTCAGGTCCTTAATAGCGGCAATGTAACGGAATTGCCGGAAGATCTGAAACGGGCCATTGGAATGCTGACTGGCTACGTCCCCAACCCGAATGAAACCATCCAGCCGATCATGTCCAGAAAACAGATTGAGAGGATGAGAAAGATGGCAGACCGCATCAAGAACCTGATGGAGGAAAAATACGGAGTGGACCTGGAAGACTGCACGAACATCATGAAGCGCACTCTGGCCCCGTCCATCCCGGACATCCTCCGCTCCTGCGGCATGGAAGGCACCCAGCTGCCTGCCACCACCGCTTTCCGCCCCAGGCTGGGCAAGGCTCTGAATGAAGCCTATGCCAGGCTTGCGGCGCCAAAACTTCCCGCCGCCGGCATGGCGCAATAACCGGACCATCTACGGATGATCGGGAAGATAATCCCGATTCCACGGCACGCGGCCCCCTGCCAGGGTCCCCTGAATAGAAGCCGCAGGAAACGGAATGATCTTCCCCTTCTCCGGGAACGGAAACGGCAGCCAGCGTCGGCGGCAACAAGCAACACCCTCCGGATGTCCTCCGATGCAGGGCCGATCCTTCGGAACGCGGAGCGGCGATACGCCCGCTCCCCTGTTTTATTCCCAAGCAACGGCATGCAACATCGGCACAACCGGATGATGCCCTTACAGGCCCCGTCCTTCCCGCGCTGCGGCAGGACCGGGGCTTTTTCATATCCGGGATTTTCAAAAGGCGGCGGCATACCCTCCTGATTCTCTTCAGGAATCAGGGATATTCCGTTTTTACAGAGGAATGCATTTTTTCATCATCTGTGAAAGAAAGCTTCTCAAGCCTCAGTATTTATGGCAGACTAGGGATTCAAATCCTTCATACAATTACCATCCATGGATAATTCATCATCACGCCGTCGTTTCCTTCAGACCCTGGGCCTGGCCACTGGCGCCCTTGCTGCCGGTTCCTTTGCCAACGCCCAGGAAGTAGCCCCCCTGGCTCCCAAGAAAATCACCATTCCGGACCCGAATAACATCGGCCCCATGACCACGTGGCCCCCGCGCAAGCCCGGCGCCATCTACATGGGCGGCTTCAGGGCTCCCAAGCTGGACAAGGTGCGTGTGGCCTTTGTCGGCGTGGGTGAACGCGGTTCCATGCACGTGGGCCAGATGGCCGTTATAGAAGGTGCGGAAATTGTCGGCATTTGCGACCTGTATGAAGACTGGGCCAAGCGCAGTGCGGACGTCGTGGAAAAGAAGACGGGCAAGCGCCCCCCCATTTTCACGAAAGGGCCGGAAGACTACAAGCGCATGATGAAGGAAGTCAAGCCGGACGCCGTCATCGTCTGCCCCAGCTGGGAATGGCACTGCCGTGTTACCTGCGACGTGATGAAGATGGGCGCCCACGCCTTTGTGGAAGTGCCTATGGCCGTCTCCATCAAGGAACTCTGGGAAATCGTGGATACCTCCGAAGAAACCAGGAAGCACTGCATGATGATGGAAAACGTCAACTACGGACGTGAAGAACTCATGTACTTGAACATGGTGCGCCAGGGCGTCATTGGCGACCTGCTGTACGGAGAAGCCGCCTACATCCATGAACTGCGCGGACAGATGAAGCAGGCGGAACGCGGCACCGGTTCCTGGAGAACCTATCACTACGCCAAGCGCAACGGCAACGTGTATCCCACGCACGGCCTCGGCCCCATTGCCCAGTACATGAATCTGGCCCGCAAGGACGACTGCTTCGGCAGGCTCGTCTCCTTCTCCAGCCCGGCCCTGGGCCGCGCCGCGTACGCCAGGAAAAATTTCCCGGCGGACCACAAGTGGAACAAGCTGGACTTTGCCTGCGGCGATATGAATACTTCCATCATCAAGACCACCATGGGCCGCACCGTCCTGGTGGAATGGGATGAAACCAGTCCGCGCCCCTACTCCCGCCTGAACCTTATCCAGGGCACCCTGGGCACCCTGGCCGGCTTCCCGACCCGCGTAGCCGGCGAAAAACTGGGCAACGGAAATTATCATGAATGGATTGAAGGCAAAGAAAAACTGGCCCCCATTTTTGAAAAGTACGACCACCCGCTCTGGAAGAGAATCGGGCCGCTGGCCCTGAAGATGGGCGGTCACGGCGGCATGGACTTCGTGATGCTCTTCCGCATCATCGAATGCCTCCGCAATGGCGAACCGATGGACCAGAACGTTTATGAAGGAGCCTTCTGGTCCTCCGTCTCCGAGCTTTCCGAATACTCCGTGGCCCAGGGCGGCATGCCCCAGGTATTCCCGGACTTCACCCGCGGAGACTGGAAAACGACTGCTCCGCTGGGCATCGTCCAGTAACAACCGGCGACTTTCCCCGGCCCGGAGCTTTTCCGCCTCCACGGCGGGCTTCCGGGCCGGGGCCAATGCCCTCTTTGCAAAAAAACAGGCCCAGCTTGCAAGCGGCCTGTTTTTTATTGCGTCAACGACATTCTATTCCAGGCGTTGAAAGACGCTGCAGGCGCTCCACTTGCCCGGAAAAGCTCCCGAATGACGCCAAAAAGCGGAACTCCATGAAATTTTCCTTCTGCGCGGAACCGTATTTAGACAAGAAAAACATCCTGCGGCAAAACGCCGTTCCCCTTACATCGCACACGCCTTCATGCTTTCCTATTGTACTAATATTCATCCCGCAGAATCCTGGGCGGAAACCAGGGAGGCTCTTTTCACCTGCGTTCCCCGCATCAGGCAGGAACTCGCGGCGATGGACTCCCCTCTGAAGGATCTCCCCCTGGGCATCGGCCTGCGCCTGTCCGCCAGGGCGGCAGCGGAGCTTCTGGAAACGCCGCACGCCGTGGAAACCCTGAAATCATGGCTGGAAGACCAGGGCGCGCGCGTAGAAACCCTTAACGGGTTCCCTTACGGAAATTTCCACGGGCAGCGCGTGAAAGAACGCGTTTTCCAGCCGGACTGGACTACGCCGGAACGTTTTGAATACACCTGCAACCTGTTCCGCATTCTGGCACTCATTGGAGACGAACAGGCTGACAGGCTGACCGTCAGCACGCTCCCTGCCTCGCACAGCTGGTTTCATGCGGATGAAGAACGCATCTTTTCCCGGCTGGACGCCATGAGCGGATTCCTGGATGTGCTGGGCAGGCAGACCGGCCGCCTGATGCAGCTGGGGCTGGAACCGGAACCCTTCGGCCATTTTCACGATACGGATGGAGCCATCCGTTTTTTCAACGGCCTTCGCAACCGTTCCCGCCGTCCCGAACTTATCGAACGCCACCTGGGGCTGACATACGATACCTGCCATTTCGCCATTCTCCGGGAAGAACCGGAATTCACCCTCTCCGCCTGGGAGGAAAACAACATCGCCCTCTGCAAAGTGCAATTCTCCAACGCCCTGGAATGCCGCATATGCGGGGAGGAAGACCTGGAACGCCTCCGGCAGTTTGACGACGGCGTTTATTTCCATCAGACCAGCATCCTCCACCGGGAAGGCTCCATGCTTTTCCCGGACCTGCCCAATGCCCTGGCCTATGGACGGGACTATGCAGAGGAAATACGGGATTCCCAATGGCGCATTCATTACCACATTCCCCTGTACGCTTCACCGGAACCACCCTTGAAAAGCACGGAAGAATTCATCCTGAAAACGCATAATTTCCTCCGGGGCCGCAAAGGCCCGCAACCGCACCTGGAGGTGGAAACCTATACCTGGAGCGTCCTGCCGGACCACATGAAGATCCCCCTGGCAGCCCAGATTGCCCGTGAACTGCATTATATTGAAACCCTGTAAAGCCATGATGCCCCGCATGCATCCCTCCGCCGTCCTGTCTTCCGGATTCCTGCTGCTGTCCACCGGTCTTTCCTCCTGCACATTTCTTCCCATGTTTTCCTCCGGGAGGCAGGAAACGCCGCGGACCCTGGGCGCACGCATGGAAAAACACACGGAAGTCCTGCAAAAAGACATCGGGGCAAGAAACGCCAGCCAGCCCAAATCCATGGAAGCCGCCGCCAAATACATCGCCGGGAATTTCTCGGACATGGGGTACGCCGTCACCATGCAGCCCGTATCCGGAGGAAACGTGAAAAAAGGAGCGGCCATTTACAACATCCTGGTTTACAAGCCCGGCCTGTATTCCAACAATCAAAGCATCGTCGTGGGAGCCAATTATGATTCCAGCGGACGGCGCAACAACGGCAGCGGAACGGCCCTGCTGCTGGAGACGGCAAGAGGCCTGAAAGACATCCCCACCAATCACAATATCTATTTTGTCGCATACGCGAACGGAGCGGAGCCCGCAGGGAAATCCATCTCTTCCGGAGCCTGCGTGCATGCCGGCACCCTAAGCGGCAGCATTGGAGCAACCAACATCCTGGGCATGATCAATCTGGAACCCCAGAAGCTGGATGCCGGAGGGGAACGAAAACAGCCGGGCCCGGAAGCCTCCCGGGAAGCCGTTCTGTTCACGACCACCCCGCACGGCAAGAAATTTGCAGGCCAGTGCGCCGCCCCCTTCGCCAAATCCTGGGAGCAGGCGCCCACTACCTTCTACCGGGAACCTTCCGCCCTCACAGGCAATGACCGCCATTACGCGGTCCTGGGCATTCCCACGGTCTCCTGCCGGAGCAAGTATCCCGTCACGGATGCCCGTACGGAAGAGTATGTGCAGGCGCTGACGGACATGATTCACCAGGTAGCGGACAACGACGCGCCCGAACCGGCAAAAAACGCCGGCCAAGGCGAAAAAGCATCCTGACGTTTCCCTCTCTCCCCGTTACCGGGACAGCTTTCTCCTTCCGTGGCCGCCGCCCAGCATCAGCACAGGCATGAAGGAAAGGGCCACCAGCGCAATAACCATAGGCATCCAATTGTCGGAATACCTCTGCATCAGGAACGAAGTCAGGGAAGGGCCGGCCAGCGTGCCCAGGGAATAACTCAACAGCAGAAGCTGGTTCATAGTCACCAGTTCATCCCGGGAAGCTTCCTCGCATCCCCAGGCCATGGCAACAGGGTACAGGGAAAATCCGGCCAGCCCCAGAGCAATCAGGGAGGGAGCCATCAGCCCCCCCTTCAGCATCAGCCCGGCACAGGCCGCCGCCACCAGCAGGGACTGGCATTTCATGACGAAAGCGCGGCCGTACCTGTCCGCCAGCCGCCCCATGGGCCACTGCCCCAGAATGGCAGCGGCAATCAGCAGGGCCATCCAGTATCCCACGGAAGAGTGATCCATTCCCTGGTGCTTCAGGAACAGGGGCATCAGGCAATAAATAGTACCCAATACCACGCCGGAAATCACACATCCCACAACACCCAGAAAGACGCTGCGGCGTCTCAGCAGTGTCCGAATCTCTATATGGGAGGATGATGAAACCTGTCCATTGCCCGGCTCCAGACGCGCAAACATCAGCGGAACCATGCCTGCCACTGATAAAATGCAGACTTCCGTCACAATCAGGGGCATATCGCTGGGGAACCAGCCCAGAAGCAACTGCCCCAGCACCGTGCCCAGATAATAAACCACCATATAGGAAGCCAGCAGAATGCCGCGGGTTTGCAGCGTTCCGGCCCTCAGCAGGGCGCTTTCCACCACCACCCAGACCAGGGCGCAGCTGATCCCCGCCAGCAGCCGGAGGCCGCTCCAGGCCGGCACGCCGGGAAACACAGGCAGCAGAACGGTGGACACTGCACATAAAAAGCATGCATATTGGTAACTTCCTTTGAACCCGGCCCGTCGAATCACGCCGCCAGCCAGCAGCGTTCCGGCCAGGTTCCCGAGAAAAAAGAAAGCCCCCACCAGCCCTGCCTCCCAGGTGGCGGCATCAAATTGCTCCATCCACAGGGGAACAACCGTATTCAATACGGCAAACGCCACTGTCTGGAAAAGAAGCCCCGCCAGCAGCAGGGCAATAGGCCAGGTAAATGTACGCATCACGATAAAGCGAGGACTATAGCACCAAAGCCGCATCAGTCAACCGCCTCTTCCGTCGGAAAGAAAAACAAAAAAAGAGCCCCATCAACAAAAGACACAATACATTGATTGTAAAATTATTAATAAACAATTCAAAATATAAGGGACTGTCATATTCCCCGGCGCAGGGAAGCGGGCAGTATCTTCATCTGCTCCCGATATTTGGCCACCGTCCTGCGGGCGATGTTCACCCCTTTTTCTCGCAGCGCGGCCGCCAGCCCGGCGTCACTGAGGGGTTTGGATGAATCTTCCTCCGCAATCAGCCGCCGCATCAGCTCCTGGACGGCTCCGGAAGCCACGGCTCCGGAGGCCGCACCCTCCGGGGAAACGCCGCCTTCAGACGGAACTCCCGCACTGAAAAAGGATCTCAGCTCTTTCATCCCCCACTTGCACAACAGGTACTTGTCCCGGCACGCCCGGGAAACCGTGGAAACATGAACCCCCATCTCCTCCGCCACCTCTTCCATGCCCATGGCCTTCAGGCGGGACGGGCCGGACCTGAAAAAATCCTCCTGCCTCCGCACAATGACACGGGCCAGGCGCAAAACGGTCTCCTGCCTCATATCCAAAGCCCGCAACAGCTCCTGTCCCTCACGGAACGCCCTGCGGAGATATTGCCTCAGCTCCCGGCTTCCGGAACCCTCAGCCATTAACTCCATATACCGTTCATTCATGGACAGGCGCGGAAGATACTCGGAAGTGAGGATAACCTCCAGCACGCCGGAAGGCCCCTCCTCCACAATGACGTCAGGCAGCAGATGAGGGTTTCCGCCGGGGGCGTAGGCTCCCCCTGGATCAGGAGTCAGGCTCCTAATCACCTCCAGAGCCGCCGCCACGGCCCCCGGTTCCACGTCCAGCAGGCGTGCGGCTTCCTCATACTTGTGCGCCGCCAGTTCCCGCCAGCAGCGCTTGACCAGGCGGAAAGCAAGCGAACGCTTCAAACCGCGCTGTTCAAGCTGGATCAGCAGGGAATCCCTTAAATTCGCCGCCCCCACTCCGGGCGGGTCCATTTCCCTCAGCGCAGCCAGAGCTTCCTCCATGTCCCGCATGCTGAAACACCCCTGCTCTTCCAGCTCCTGCGGAGACTCCGTCAGAAACCCGCGTTCGTCCAAAGCGTCAATCAGCAGGAACAGGGCGTCCCGGGCGCGGCCCGTCAATGCGGAATGCAGCGCCTGATCCATCAAATGGGTTTTCAGGGATTCCGGAGCCACTACGGATTCATACATGAAATCACGGCGTGCGGCCGCGTCCTCAGAAAGGCGGCCTTCCGCCGTAAACTCATTCCACCCGTCTTCCCGTTCATTCCTGTCATCTCCGTCCTCCAGCGCTTCCGGGGAAGCGTCCGACAATTCCTCAAGCATGGGATTGGTTTCCAGCGCCTGGCGGACAATCTGCCTCAATTCCAAAGCGGAGGCCTGGAGAATCTGCATTCCCGTCTGCATGGACTGGGAGACGGCCATCTGACGCGTCATTCCATGCTGCAGGGATACCTCACTCATACGGCCCACAAGCTACACCACCCCCCGGAATCTGGCAAGGGGGAACACCCTGCCGCAAAAGCTGCCCGCACACCGCAACAGCGAAAAAAAGGCCATCACTTTCATGTGGCGTTTTTGGAAAGCTCCCGTACAATAAATGCCCATGAAGATTTTACATATACTTGCTTTCTCCCTGCTGGCCTCTCTTCTCTCCACGGCTGCGCCGTCCCCTCTGGTTCCGCTGCCGCGGGAACAGCCCCAATGGTGGAGAAAGCAATATGAACAGCAGGTGGAACAAATAAAGAACAACCCCTGCGGCGTCCTTTTCCTGGGAGATTCCATTACGGACTACTGGAAAAGGGAAGGGAAAACAATATGGGAAAAGGCGTTCGCCCCCTATCATCCCTGCAATTTCGGCATTTCCGGGGACCAAACCACCAATCTGATTTACCGCATCACGGACTCCGGTATCCCGGCCCAGACGGATCCCAAACTCTGCATCGTCATGATCGGCACCAATAATACCGGTCATTTCAAAGGAGGAGAAGCTCCGGAACAAACGGCTATGGGCATTCTGGGCGCCGTTGAACACCTGCTGGTCAGGTTCCCGGACAACCACGTCCTTCTGCTGGGCATCTTCCCGCGCGGCACAGGACCGCAGGACAAGCTGCGCCAGCATAACGACCGCATCAACGCCGTTCTGGCCCAGTGCAAGCTGCCCCGCACCACGTACGCCAACATCAACAGGCGTTTCCTGGATTCCGCCGGAAAACTGCTCCCCGGCATCAGCAGGGACAATCTGCACTTTACGGAAAAAGGCTACGCCATCTGGGCGGACGCCGTGCTGCCCTATATCAAAAAATACTGCAAATAGCTTTCTTTCCCATCCTCAACGCATGGCTGCCGGAAGACGTCTTTCCATCAGTCATGCGTGCGGTCCGGGAACATGCATGCAGGAGACATGCCTCCCCGGCTGAAAGATGGAATCAAGCCTCCACCGCCTGTGCCGCATTTGGAATCAGAAAAAAGCGCAAGGAACAAAAAAATTGCTTTTTCCCGGGGATATCCTAGAGTGCCTCTCCGCAATGAGCATGCCGCTTGCCGACTTGATCTTCCTGGCTTTTGCCCTCTCCGTGGACGCTTTCGTCGTGGCGTTCTCCTACGGCCTGCTCATTAAGCAAAAGCGTTTGAGCAACGGAATCAAGCTCTCCCTGTCCACCGGGGCCGGTCAATTCCTGATGCCCGTGCTGGGTTTTCTGCTTACAGGCTCCGTGCACCGGTATATTGCGGCCTGGGACCACTGGCTGGGCTTCGCCGTGTTCACCTTCCTCGGGGTCAACGTCCTCCGCGAAGGCTGGAATCACCGCAACGAAGAAGAGGATATGCCCCACGTCACCAGCCTGACGCTTCCTACCCTTATGGCTGTGGGAATCGCCACCAGCATCGACGCGCTGGTAGCGGGCGTCAGCATTTACCTTTCATCCGCCCAGTGTGGAACCGACCCCACCCTCCATGCGGTGCTTCTCCCCGCCGCCGCCATCGGCTTCACCACCTTCCTGTGCACGGCGGCCGGCTTTTTCCTGACCGGACGGCTGCACCGCTTTCCGACCTTTCATCTGGAAGCGGGAGCCGGGCTCATCCTCATCGGCCTGGGCGTCAAAATGCTCTGTGACCATTTGTGCTGAAATATGCCGCGAAGGATGATAAAAACGTCCTTCCGGCATCGTAATAAGTCGAAAAACGCACTGGTTCCCTCCCCCCTCTTTCTGCTATTATCAAGTAATCCCTTCCACATGAATATTTCACATCTTCTTCTCTGCACTTCCCTGCTCGCGGCGCCCGTCTGCGCGGCGCAGGGCCCGACGGAAATTGAAACGGAAACGCCGGCCTCCTCCAGCCGCCTGCCGGCGCCCCTGGCACAAAAAATTGTCTCCGGAGACTTTGATGGCCTGCAGACGGAACTGCGCTCCACCCTCCTGAAGGCTGGAGAACAAACGAAATCCGAACAGAAACTGCTCCAGAACAAGCAGTACCGCCATTTGCTGGACATTCACGAACTCCTGCGCGTCACAGGAGCGGACAAGGTGAAAGCCGTTTTCTCCAAAAGCGCGCAAGATGCCGCTTTCATCAAAACCTTTCTACAGGACCCGGCGTGGATGGAGCTTTACCTTGGAGCAGGCCTGATTCCGGAAAATTCACCGGAAGGCCTTCAAATCCTCTCCGACATCTGGAAAGCGGACGGCAAGAGCCCGGATTTCCGGAGTTACCAATCCCTGGCCACCGGGCTGGCCTCTGTCTTTTCCACCGGCCCCATGGCGGGAAGGCTCAAAACCAACTCCGCCAACAGCAATCCGGTGCGCCGCTACCGGATTTTCAAAAAACTGCATCAGGAAAACAGGCTGCATCCGGGATTCATCAAACTGCGCCCATGGGAAATGCGCTTCGTCGTGGGAAGTCCCTGGGACGATAAATCCTATGAATGGAGCAATGAACACGTCAACCTCCCCTGGCGGCGGTACACGGCCGCCTGCTGGGCCGCTCCCTATACGGGCCACAATTTCTTTGGCGATACCATTCAGGGGCCCCTTTTCTACGTGCCGTGGAGGGATCTTAACACGACCGCGGAAAACACGCAGATCATCGGCGGCGTTTGCGGCGGCCTCTCCTATTTCGGCACCATGGCGGCCCAGGCCCACGGCATCCCCGCTTATCCGGTAGGACAACCGGGCCACTGCGCGTACGCGGTGCGCGTGAAGCGGGGGGAATGGAAAGGCGGCTTCGGCGGACCAGACGGAGGCATGCACAACCATATCTTCGGCTCCCAGGCTCCTACTTCCTACCTGCTGATGGAAAATGTCTTTGCTGACAACGATAAGGCGGACCAGGCCTACCTGTGGGCCGCCCAGGCCCGGCTGGACGAGGCTTCCGGCAACAAGGACAAGGCCATCCAGGCATGGGAGGAAGCGCTCAGACAAACACCGCTGCACCCGTTCTTCCGCACGGAACTTCAACGCCTGCTGATGGAAAAGGAAGGCATGCAGCCTGTCGACTGGTACGTTTACGCCAAGGACGCCCTTTCCCACTATCAGGGCAACGGCTTTGCCGCATTCGACATCCTCAAGGACGTACAGAATAAATTCCTGATGGATATTCCGCCCGCGGACCGGATTGCCTGGTTCCGGGACCTGCATGAAGCCATCGCCACCACTCCCACATCATGGGCGGTGAAATTCCAGCCCGTGCTGGACTCCCAATCCGCCTTCCTGGCAAATCCGCAGGAAAAAGCGGCCTATCTGGAAACAGTCCTATCCACCCACCTGAAAACGGGGGACGGCACCAACTTTGGCCAGGCGTTGGAATGGGGCGTGAAAAACTTTGTGGAAAACGGACAGGCGGACGTGTTCTCCAACGCATTCGCCAAGGTAGCCCAACAAACGGGAAAAACCGGGACCTCCGGGAAAGCCCCCGACCCCAAAAAGCTGAAGGAAGCCTACGGCAAAGCCATCTATGCCACGGAAACGGCCCGCTCCATTCCGGCCTTCCAGGCCTTGAGCAAAGCGGCGGCCTCTTTCTCCGGCGCCAATACGACGAACAATACGGTCAAGGCGTCCATTCCGCAGGGCTGGAAACTGGTGCCCACAGACGGCATGGTCCGGTGCTCCACCACGAGCCAGTGGGACAGCCCCTGGGACCATATCAACCTGCTGCGTCCCTGCGGCGGAGCCCAGCATACGGATAAGGAAGCCAATCCGAACGTCATTGTAGAACTGAAAAACGGAGTGAACCTGGCCGGGCTGGTAGTCACCAAGCGCGACGGCAATGAAAACCGGATGAAGAAAATGGAGGTCTCCACGTCCACGGACGGAGCCACCTGGTTCCCCCTGTCCGCCACGGAAAACATGCCCAAGGAATGGGTCATCACCGCTCCGGAAGGCGCCAGAGCCAAGTGGATCAAGGTGGAAGCCAAAAACGCACAGCCGGAATTCATGCATCTGCGCCATATCCTCGTTTACGAAAAATAAATTCTCCATTAACGCCATGCTTCATCACATCAATCCCGTTTCCGGCCTGCTGGCCGCAGCCCTCTTCCTGTCCGCCCCTGTCCAGGCGGTCCTCCCCGCTTACAGCGCCGTGAAAGACGAGGCGAAAACCGTCAATAAATACATGATCGTCGTATGGGCCGGCACGGACTGGTCCCCAAAATCACGTGAAATCACCCGCGCCGTGGAACACCTGGCCAAGAACTCCCCGGAACCCGTGCTCTGGTGTATCCAGGACGAGCGTGAGGAAATGACGGAAGAAGAGCAGAAACTGCCCAAGCCCCCGGGAGAAATCTGGAACATCCCCGCCATTCAGGTGGTCTCCCCCACCGGAAACATGGTATTCCTGTCGGAAGGCGTCTCCAGGGAAACATTGCCAGCCGTCATGAAGCAGGCAATGGAAGCCGTAAAACAGCAAAACAAGGCCAATGCCCTGTGGGAAAAAGCCGCCGCTTCATCCGGAACGGCCGCGGCCCTTCTTTACGGAGAAGGGCTTCAGCAGCTTCCTCCTTATGCGGCCTCTGCCAGAAAGGATATTCTGGAAAAAATCAAGAAGGCGGACCCGGAAGACATCAAGGGAGTGCACTTCAAATACACGTTCAGGCATCTGCCCTACATCGAAAAAGTGCAGAGAATGGTGAATGATTCCGCCAAAGACGGCGGTCCAAAGGATTACAAAACCGCCCATGCCTATGTAAACAAACAGCTCAAAACCCCCGGCCTGACTCCCCTTCAAAAACAACAGGTCATGGCGGCCAGGTTCTGGCTCTACCGCAATGAGGGGAAAAAGGACCAGGCGCTGAAGACCCTGACGGACATCGCCAGGATATCCCCTAAAACCCTCATGGGAATAGGCGCCCAGAACTACTACCGCTACCTGACGGAACCCGTCACCCTGAAAAGTCCTCACTTCACAGGCTACGACCTGCGTCCGGAACTGACGCCTACCCGCGTCAACGTCAGCAGCATGCTTGACGGCCCCGGAAACTACAAGATCACCTTCAAGATGAACAGCGGCGGCTGCAATATCCGCAACCCCCGCTTCATGAAGGGCAACCGCGTAGTCAGCGAACTGCCCAAGGACCGTCAGGACAAAAACGGGCGCGAATTCACCCTGCGCCTCTCCGGTTCGGAAAAGCCGGACCTAGTTTTCGACTGCCAGGGACATGGATGGTTTGATGCGGACTGCGACATCATCGTGACCAAGGAATCCTGATTCTTGCCGGCAAACAAACACGCCGCCATATCACAACCTTCACAGAGGCAGGATATTCCCAAGGGATTTCCTGCCTTTTTTCCGGAGGGGGAAGCATTCCCAACCGGCGCTCAAGCGGAAGCCGCCCCTCTCTCCCTGCCCTTTGCCGGCCCAGGCCGAACAACATTCCCGGCAGCTTCAAGGGAGCGATAAGGGAAACATTCTTCTCATTCCCGCGTCTTCAAGGGAAGATTACCCCTTCTTCCCGCCTTCCCTCGCGTTCTCCGCCAGTTGGCGGCGGTACTCCATGCGCTCCCTGATCCGCAGTTCCAGCCCGTTTCCGGTGGGAGTGTAATACACGCGGCCTTCCGGGAGGTAGGCCTGGGGAACGTAATGTTCCGGATAGTCGTGGGAATACAGGTATTCCAGCCTGGCGGCATCCGCGCCTCCGGCGGCGGCCAGCTTCTTGCGCGTGGGCGTCCGGAGGTGCTCCGGCACGGCCAGCGTTTTCCCATTGCGCACGTCATCCATAGCGGCGTTGATGCCCATGTAGGCGGAATTGCTCTTGGGAGCCGTCGCCAGGTAAACCGCAGCATGCGCCAGCGGGATGCGGGCTTCCGGCATGCCGACCATTTCCGCGGCGCGCGCCGCGTCCAGAGCCACGCGCAGGGCGTTGGAGTCCGCCAGCCCTACATCCTCCGACGCGGCGATGACCAGCCTTCTTCCGATAAAGCGGATATCCTCCCCTGCTTCCAGCATCATCCCCAGCCAATACAGGGCGGCGTCCGGGTCAGAGCCGCGCATGGATTTGATGAAAGCGGAAATCGTATCGTAATGGGAATCCCCCAGGCGGTCGTACCTGATGGCCTTGCGCTGGATGGATTCCTCCGCGACGGAGATGTCCACATGAATGATGCCGTCTTTCCCCGCGGGAGTGGACAGGACAGCCACTTCCAGAGCCGTGAGCGCCTTCCTGGCGTCTCCGTCCGCCTTGGCGGCCAGATGGTTCAGGGCATCCTCCTCCATATCCACGCGGAATGCGCCCAGCCCGCGCACCTCATCCGCCAGGGCGCGCTTCAGCAGGGCGGCCAATTCCTCCTCCGGCACCGGTTCCAGCGGAAAGACCTGGGAGCGGGACAGCAGGGGGGAGTTAATCGCAAAATAGGGGTTTTCCGTGGTCGCTCCAATGAACCTGACCGTTCCCTTTTCCAGATGAGGAAGCAAAACATCCTGCTGGGCCTTGTTGAACCGGTGCAGTTCATCCACGAAGAGGACGGTTTTCCGCCCGTGCATGCTCATCCTCATCTGGGCCTGGGCTATTTTTTCCCGGATATCCGCTACATTGGATTCCACGCCGTTGAGCATCATGAAATGGGCATTCGTCGTCCGGGCGATGACGGCGGCCAGAGTAGTCTTCCCGCAACCGGGAGGCCCGTAGAAAATCAGGGACGTGAACCGGTCCGTCTCAATGGCCCGTCTCAACAGCTTGCCCGAAGCCAGCAGATGCTTCTGCCCGGCCACTTCATCCAGGGCGCGCGGACGCATGCGCGCGGCCAGCGGCATGGCGGAAGTATCCGCTCCGGGCTCAAAACCTTCCCGCGCTTCCGCTTCCTGTAAACTGAACAAATCCATCGGAAACACTTTACCCGGTTGAAAGACCGGAGAAAAGGCCAATCCCCGGAATCCTGAAAGTTTGGCGGAAGAGACACCGTTTCCCCCCTCAGGAAAGAAAGGCGCCTTTATCCCAACCTGGACCAGAAGGACAGCATGAAAACCATGCTGACAGGGGCCAAAATACTGAACAGCAGCCCCGCCACAGCCAATCCCCTGCGGTTCACCTCCCAGTAATGAAGGGAGGCGATCAGCATCCAGATGGGAATCACAACCATGTGGACGAGAGCCAGAAGCCCCCAGCCTGCCAGCACCAGCAAAAAGAGCCATGACTGCGAGCCGTCCGCATTATTGCTCGGCATGACAAGGCCAAAGAAGCGGTACACAAACAAAAAGAAGACGAATACGGCAAAAGGTATCCATCCCCAGCGGGCTTCCTCCTTCCGGCGGGCCAAGGCCAATTCGAAACAGGGATCTTTAAACGCAGGCCATTGCTTGGCGGAAGAATCTCTGAAGAAACGCATATCGCCCGAAGTCTCTATTATCGCGCCTTTCTTCCTTCAATGATATTCAATGCCAGTCCGGCTTTTTCCCGCAGAAAATTTTTTCCTCTAACAAATACGGGACATCGGCTTCAGCCAATTACCTTATTGTCAAACCAAAGGACTGTGAAAATTCATGAAAAACTTTTGACCATAAATCATTTTTTCATTCTTCCTCCCCCCGCTCTTCTTCTTTTCCCATGATGGGAAAAGTCTTTTTGCATGATCCAAATTTCAACACCCGTCCAATTTGTCATACACATCCCCAATTTCCCATAAAAAAGACTGCCTCCGCCACAGGAGCGGAGACAGCCCGGAGTAATATAAAACCGGAAATTACGGAAGGCTACCTGCCCAGAATTCCCTTGAAGTATTCCAGCGTCGTCGCCAAGCCTTCCGGCAAAGTATGCCTGGGCTGCCATCCGGCATTGCGGAGCTTGTCCGCACAGGCGCGGGAATGCTTGACGTCTCCCGGACGTTCCGGAGCATGAAGCACCTTGGAGGAAGAGCCCGCAGCCTTGATGATGTTCTGCGCCAGCTCTTCAATGGTGATCTGACCGCCGTAACCGGCATTGAACACGCCGGTGACTTCCGGGTGTTCCGCCACAAAGGTCAGGGCTCCTACAATGTCTTTCACATAGATGAAATCGCGCGTCTGGGAGCCGTCCCCATACACGGTGATGTCTTCCCCCTTGACAGCTTTTTCAATGAAAATGGGCACCGCCGCGGCATAGGCGCCCTTGGGATCCTGCCGGGGGCCGAAAACATTGAAGAAGCGCACGACTGCCGTGTTGATTTTTCCTTCCGCCCGGAACATGTTGAGGTAGTATTCCCCGTCCAGCTTGGTAATGGCATAGGGGCTCTTGGGTTCCGGGTACATGGTTTCCAGTTTGGGCACCGTAGGATTGTCTCCGTAAATGGCGGCGGAAGACGCCAGCACGATTTTTTTGACTCCTGCGGCGGAAGCTTCCTCCAGCACGTTCAACAAACCGTTGACGTTGATGTCAATGCATTCGCTGATCTTGCTCATGGATTCCGGCACGGAGACGAGCGCGGCCATATGGAAAATATAGTCCACCCCCTGCACCGCCTGGCGCACCAGCTCCCGGTCGCAGATGGAACCTTCGATGAACGTGTGTCTGAGCCCTTCCAGGTTCTTAAGGTAGCCCGTGCGCAGGTTGTCCAGCACACGGATTTCCTCCGCCTTATCCTGATAGTGTTCCACAATGTGGGAACCGATGAATCCGGCGCCGCCGGTTACGAGAATCTTCATGTTTTTCCGATGTTGGTAAATATTGATTAATAACGGTCCACAATGGCCTTCATTTCATCCATCTGCGCCTCAATGGATTCCACCAGGGCCATCTGCGTGCGGCAACGGTCCAGGTTGTGTTCCGGACGGTGGATTTTAAAATACACGTCACCGGACAGGTAGTCCGTCAGGAAGCGGATGCCGCATTCCATCGTGAGCAATTTGCCGGAGAACGGCAGCAGGCTCTTTTCCAAAGGCGTCAGGAAACTCTTGGCGGAACTCAGGTAACCCTGCACCAGAGCTTCAAACATGAACATGCGCATCGTGACCTTGGAGACGTCCTTCTCATCTTCCGCGGCGGGAGACGTGGCCGTCCGGATCATGTCACCGAAGTCGTAAATGGCGGAACCGGGCATCGTGGTATCCAGGTCAATCACGCAAATGCCTTCTCCGGTTACATCGTCCAGCATCACATTGTTCAGCTTGGTATCATTGTGCGTACAGCGCAGGGGCAATTCCCCGGATTTCAGGTAATCCACCACCATGTGGCAGTCCGCCTCGCGGGAAAGGTACCAGTCTATTTCCTTCTGCACTTCCTTCACGCGCCCCAGGGGGTCGGACTGGATGGCTTCTTTCAGAGCCGCCAGGCGGGAAGTGGTATTGTGGAAATTGGGAATGGTCTCAAACAGGGGCTCTCCGGGCAGGTCTGCCGTGAGCTTCTGGAATTCGCCGAAGGCGCGCGCCGCTTCCTGGCACTGCTTGGTAGTTTCAATCTGGTCATACGTGCGTGCGCGTTCAATGAACGGGTACACGCGCCAGCAGTTGCCGTCCGAATCCAGGGCGTACGGCTTGCCGTCCACAGAGGGAACCAGCGTGAGAGTGCGGCGGTAAGCTTCCGGGCACTGCTCCTCCTTCAGGCGCTTCAGCGCGTGGTCCGTCACGCGCTTTACGTTTTCCATCAGAGGGATGGGCTGCTTGAACACGTTATGGTTCACGCGCTGGAGGATGTAGCGGATGCGCTGCCCCGCCTGGTCCACCCAGATGCAGTAGGTATCATTGATGTGGCCGCTGCCGTAGGAGTAACCGTGGACAAAATCGCCGCGGAGATCGAACAGGGTTGATACAGCCTTGAGATCGTGCATAGGGAAAAAGGCTTAGTTGAGCTTTTCAGGGTATACGCCCTGCTGAATAAGTTTGTTGATGCCTTCCACAACCATGGGCTTGTCCCCCGGATAGGTCATGCCGAACCAGGAGGAAGAAGTGGGAAGAACGGCGCAATCCGCCCGGTCCGCATGAATCAGGGCGTCCACCACGGTGGGAATAAAGCATTCGCTCTTGGGTTCCTGGCCGTGTTCTTTCAGGAAGTCGACGAAATGATCTTCCGTCAGTTCAATGAAGGAGGGGGAGAACAGCCAGAAATTCATGGAAACCAGTTCTGCGGGATCCACCGGCAGGCGTTCGCCCTTCAGATTGTTTCCGCGCACGACGCCGTCTTCGTCAGCCTGGATTTTTACGAATTCCTCCACGCCATCCAGAAGGCCGCCCTTGATGGAGCAAATGCCGCGGTTCACGTCCCCGTTGTCGGAGAGGGTGTTCTTCAGCGGATAGCCGATCATGCCGTAATGGGCCTTGCCGGGTTCATCCGTAGTGGAGGTCAGGAACTTGGCGGCCTGCACAAAAGCGTCCGCACCGTAAAAGTCATCCGCATTCACTACGGCAAAGGGTTCCTTCACCACGTGGCGGGCGGCACGCAGGGCGTGGGCGGTGCCCCAGGGCTTTTCCCGGCCTTCCGGCACGGAGAAGCCTTCCGGCAGGTCGTCCAGGGACTGGAAAGCGTAATCCACCTCAATCTTGCCGGCAAAACGGCTGCCGACCTTTTCCTTGAAAATATCTTCAAAGTCACGGCGGATAATGAATACCACTTTTCCGAAACCGGCCCGGATGGCATCATAAACAGAGTAGTCAAGAACTACTTCCCCGTTGGGGCCCATCGGGTCAAGTTGCTTGAGACCGCCGTAACGGCTGCCCATGCCAGCTGCTAAAACAAGAAGTGTAGGCTTCATCATACGCAGGCCATTATGACCAAGCCTCCCCGTTTGGCAACAGGAAAATGCCGGAAAACCGGAGAAATCCGCCCGTTAAAAAACGTAAGAGCACCAAAGCCCCAGCACTACTTTTTTGAAATCGTCCCGCCCGTAGCCGCAATACCACCCCAGGAAAGGCTCCAACCGCAGACCGCCGGAAACGGCCCACAGCGCCCCCGTGCGCACCATCAGCTCTTTCAAGCCGTTCCTCCCCAGATAATCGTGGGCAAAACCCAAGGAAACCGTATTCACCATGGCGACGGATTCGCACAGCAGGGGCTGCCAGGTAACGCCCCACTGGGAATATGCACCCTCCTGTCCGGAATCATACAGGAAGGAACCGCGGAAAGACCAGGAAGGGGTGGGATTCCATTTAAGGGACAGGCCCGGCTCCGCCCCGTTCTTCAGGGGACAGGAATCGTACCACTGCCCGTTGACAAAAAGCCCGGCCGTGCATTCGTCCGCCAGATAATACTGGACTTCCCCGTGTAAAGTGGCCTGACTGAAATGGCGGCCCTGCCAGTTGCGGATGGCGAAAAGTTCCCCGCTCACCGCCCAGGAATCAGACAGGGAGGCTCCGCCGGAAATCTGGCCCTCCGTGGAATCAGCCCCCATCTTTTCCCCCCGGTGGACATAGTATGAACGGTAGCCGCCAAGCATCTCCCCGCCCATGCGGATGGGGGAACGGCCGTCCACCTCCGTCAGGGGCGGCGGCCCGTCATACCCCAGGACGGCCTGCACGGCACAGCACAGGATGATGGAAAACAGCCTCATGAAAGACTTTTAACACAATTCGCTGCGCCGCTCCAACGCCAAAACGGTGCATGCACATTCTCCGGGCTTGGCAAAACGGAAATCTGCCCTTACCCTCTCGCGCATGGTTCATTTCACCCTGTTCGGGATACCTGTTTACATCCGCCCCAGCTTCTGGGTGGTGCTGGCCATTTTCGGCGGTGCCCTCAGCATCAGCAGTGTGGAAGATCTCATTTATCCGGCCCTGTTCGTCATTGCCGGCTTCGTCGCCATCCTGTCCCATGAAATGGGGCACGCGCTGGTGGGCCGCAAGCTGGGCGGCGGCCAGCAGACGATTGTTCTGGAACTCTTCGGCGGCCTGACAAGCAGCCATGGCATGCAACTGACGCGCGGAGGGCGGGCCCTCATGATTCTGGCAGGCCCCATGATGACCCTGCTGCTGGGCATTATCAGCCTGGGGCTCACCTGGAACATCGTCGCTCCAGTCATGACTTCTTACAACCTGAACTTCTGGGACCTGGCCATCAGCCCCTTCACAGCAGCGCTCATCTCCCCCAAGCTGTACATTCTCTCCTGCCTCATCATGATTGGAGAATGGTGGACTATCCTGAATCTGCTGCCCATCTACCCCCTGGACGGCGGCCAGCTGATCGCACAGTACATCCGCTCCCCCAGGAAAGTATTCATGACCGGATTCATCACGGCCATCCTCATCGGACTGCTCAGTTTCCAGCTCTTCCACGGCTACTTTATCCCCATCTTCATGGCCCTCTTCGCCTACAGCAATTACCGGGAATACAAAAACGCCCCCTTTTAATATTATTCCGAGTTTCCTTCGCGGGCCCTGCCCGTTCTATTCAACAAACCATCCAATATGTCTCAGCAAACCGCAATCACCCCTACCCGCGCCCAGGATTTCCCCGAGTGGTACCAGCAAGTCATCAAGGCCGCCGACATGGCGGAAAATTCCGAGGTCCGCGGCTGCATGGTCATCAAGCCATGGGGCTACGCCATTTGGGAACTCATTCAAAAGGACCTGGACCAGCGCTTCAAGGACACCGGCCATACGAACGCCTATTTCCCCCTCCTGATTCCTATCTCCTATCTGGAAAAGGAAGCGGAGCATGCCGAAGGCTTCGCCACGGAATGCGCCGTAGTCACCCACCACAGGCTGGAAGCGCAAAAGGATGAAGCCACCGGCAAGACACGCATGATTCCCACCGGGGAGCTTACGGAACCCTTCGTCATCCGGCCCACCTCGGAAACCGTCATCGGCGCGGCTTTCGCCCGCTGGACCTCCAGTTACCGGGACCTGCCCCTCAAAGTCAACCAGTGGTGCAACGTGATGCGCTGGGAAATGAGGCCCCGAATCTTCCTGCGCACGGCGGAATTCCTGTGGCAGGAAGGGCATACGGCCCATGAAACCCGCGAGGAAGCCATTGAGGAAACCCTCACCATGCACAAGGTTTATGAAGAATTCCAGCGAGACGTGCTCGCCATCCCCACCATTCCAGGGGAAAAGACGGAGGCGGAACGCTTCCCCGGCGCGGAGCAGACCTATACGGTGGAAGCCATGGTGCAGGACCGCAAGGCCATCCAGGCAGGGACCTCCCACTTCCTGGGGCAGAACTTCTCCAAATCCCAGAACATCTGCTTTGCCGGAAGGGACAACACCCAGCAATTCGCATGGACAAGCTCCTGGGGCGTTTCCACCCGCATGATCGGAGCGCTCATCATGATGCACTCCGACGACGACGGACTCGTCTGTCCTCCCCGCGTCGCTCCCCAGCAAATCGTCATCATTCCCGTCACGCCCAAGGAAGAAAGCCGCCAGGCCGTTCTGGACCACTGCGAGGAGCTGGCGCGCACCCTCCGCGCCAAAACCTTCCACGGCCAGCCGCTGCGCGTGCTGGTGGACAGGCGCGACCTGGGTGGCGGCGCCAAGAAATGGGAATGGGTGAAAAAAGGCGTGCCCGTGCGTCTGGAAATAGGCCCCCGGGACCTGGAAAAAGGCTCCGTCTGCCTTCAGCGGCGCGACCGGCCCGCCAATGAAAAATCCTTCGTCCCGGAAACGGAACTGCTCGATACCGCTGCGGATATTCTCCAAAGCATCCAGGACACCCTGCTTCAGCGGGCCATTTCCTTCCGGGACTCCCATATCCGCCCCGCCTCCACTCTGCGGGAATTGGAAGAAAACTTCTCCGGAGAGGGAGATGCAGACTGGCTCCAGGTACCGTGGGACGGGTCTCCGGAAGAAGAAGAAGAACTGGCTAAACGGCTGCGCATTTCCATCCGCTGCATCCCGCTCGGCGAGTTGGGCCGCGGCGAGCCGGCACCCTGTATCCTCACCGGACGCATGACGAAACGCCGTGTTCTCTGGGCCAGAAGCTACTGAACCCTGCCCCCCCTTTCAACGGGATTGTTTCAAGACAGGCAAAACGGGCCTTTTCGGAACAATCCCGTTTTTTACGCCTCTCCACTTTCCCCAAAAACGTCATGAACAAGGAACGGAGCGGCATACCCCACAGGGCAGAATTCTCCCCTCTCCTGCCCCATACGCCGGCAACAACGCACACATGTCGGCAAAACAGGATTTTTCTCTAAAAAAATCTTGCCAAGGCAGAAAAACCTTATATACTCTTGGCACACGGACGCCGTAAGGCTCCAATCGTTCCAAGCGGATGTAGCTCAGGGGTAGAGCGCAACCTTGCCAAGGTTGATGTCGTGGGTTCGAATCCCATCATCCGCTCCAACTTTTTATAGCAAAAGGCCCGCACAAATGTTGATGATGTGCGGGTTTTATATTATGGTTCGTACAGAAAAACCTGCCCCCTATTGCAACACCGTTCCAGGAAACATTTTCATCTGCTCTGATGAGGCCCACCGGACGTTCCTCCTCCATGCATTTCATGGAAATGTTGCCGAAAGGCGGCCTCCGTCAACGTTGCAGACGTTGCCGGTTATCACAGGCGCATCCTGTATTATTGCTTAATGATTCAGTGTTTATCCTCCGGGACACAGGCGGACTTAATGATCACCGTATCAAGAACCTGCCGCCATCTGTCATACGCGGAATGATATAACGCAAATCAGGTTTCCTCATTTAAGCATTCGAATATTCGCTGAAGAATCAGCGACAGTTTCATTCCTGCCACGTTCTATTCTCTCTTGACGGCCAGACTGACCATAAGAAGCGTATTCGTGCAAAGCACACTGTCCTGAACGATTCCCCAGATAGAGCGTTCGTGTTCTTGAACGTGTCGTGTGTATAGTACAACTCTTTCATATGGGTTTCCGTCTCATTGTAGACAGAAAAGCGAATGTTTTTGTCGAATAGCGTTACACAAACTATAGGAAACAGGATCAATGATGGCACATGCTTAAAATAATCTTATAACGCTTCGTTCATCAACTGCCGCAGAAAGTCGGTCGGCAACGATGAGAATCTGGCTCCCTCCATCAAGAATTAGAAAAAGATAAAACAAGCAGAGCAATTCCCGTAGAAATAGGGAACATAATTCCGCATTTATTTAATAGAAAAGTCTCCAAGGAAAATATATTTTTTCGCAACAAACCCTGTAAGGCTTTTCCTTTGATTCAGGGGGAATTTTGATTTGCACTTCGATACGGCAGCCTTTCACGAGGTCAGGGTTGTTTAACAGATACTCCTCGACTTCCGGAGGAATCCGGGCATTCGTTCCGTCTTCGACAACGAACCAGATCTCACAAGTTTTACCTCTCCAGGAAGCTCCATCGCCTGTTAATTTCATTCCATGCCGGGCAAATATCTTATGGAGTTCCAAATCCTTTTTCACTGTTTTCAACAGAGTTACACTCCTCTTCATACCGTTTCCCTTATCTATGCCCGACCAGAAGAGGGAGAACGGTAAATAAATGAAGTAAAGAGCGGCTATTCCTATGACGATCCACATTTTCTTTTTCATCTTAAATAATTTATTAATTCCCTTTTTGTTTATTTGCAAGGCACTCTTCCTTCGCCATAGCCTCTATGCCCTTGAGGAGCTGGAGCCAGAAGAGAAGTATCGGGGGCAAACGGGGCTACAAAACCAGCTCTTTCCACGATTGCACACGCCCATCCGCAGCAATTTCTTGCTCCCGAGTTGTATAGTGAATATAGAGGGACATTCTTTTCATCTTCCCGGATCTGCTCTTCAACTTTACTTACTGACTCAGGACAGGCTTTATAAGTGTAGGAATTTCTAGGATCGGCAGCTCCTTCATTATGGGCATCATCCTGAATTTCTCCGGCTCCAACGCCTAAAGCGCCTTTGTGCCAACTTCCGGGGTAGAGGCCTCTCTGCATATTGGGCGTTTTGACCCAAGCATGTCCTACATTTCCTAGCAAATTCCTGAATGGTTTAACCAGAATAAAAATTTCCTGTATTTCATATTCGCAGCATTCCCTTCCTGCGTCATCCGCAATTTTAGAGTATTTTACACCATCCTTGCAACATTCCGTTTCAGCATCTTCAGAAAGTCCAAGCGTATCAGAGTACAGGCATGTATTGTTCTTGACAAAGATATAAAGATTCCATCCGCTCTGTTCATCGGCAGGATCTCTGCTAATCCATCTTCCATCTTGGGGATTATAGTAGCGGTAATTGTAGTAAACCAACCCCAGCTCGTCATCAGCATACTCGCTGGAGAACCGGAACGGATTCAGCCCCCCCGCATTGCCTTCCATCTTAAGAACATTCCCATACGGGCCGTATTCGTACAAGGCTCGGCGGCCCGCCTTGATGCCGAAGAGCGCCGTCGTGTTCTTCAACGCGTCATGCGTATAATAAAGATCTTCCACATAAATTCCCGTTTCATCAAAGACGCTCATCGCCAAAATGCGCGTGGCTACTGGTTCCAGGGGACCCCACTGGTACGTTTTACGCAGGACGGGGTCAGCGGATTCCGGAGCGTCCGCAGCATTCAGCTCCACGATTTGTAGATATTCGCCATAGATGAATCTCTTCTGGAAGGCGGCTTGGACAAACTCACAGAGTTTGCCCGCCGTTGGCATCTCTGTCGTAGGCGGTCGTTTTGACTGTTTTTAGATTATGATTCAATGACAATACTTTCTATTTACATTTCTACTTCGAATGATTGCGTTTTCATTCGCCAATATACATGTGATATCTCACGATTGCCATAAACTCTATATCGTGCATAAACATAATGGTTTATGGATGGATATATTCCAACCAATTCAGCTTTTTGTACAGAATTTATATTTTTACATATTTTTTGCGGAATTGAAAATAAAAATAGTTTAATAATCAGCAAACTCCCAATAATTAAAATAGAAGATAAGATTGTAAGTGAAATTATTTTTTTGGCCATGGGTTTGTTTTTCTATTCGGACAGTTTTGATCACATGATTCTGAGCTTTTACCACTATAATCGACTCTTACTGGAACAGGATTATTGAAATCTCTGCGAATATCATTGAAAAAATCTATATCATTATGTTCTATATCAATACAGCCAGCAGACCCTGGAGCATCCCCTCCATGTATATTAAAGTTAGAACGACCATAAGTATCTGTGCCAGAAACAGGGGTTAAACGTCCAAACCGATTTCCCCAAGGATAAGAGCTTCTTTTATCAATCCTAGTTCTCCAGGGTGCATAATTGAGGATGTTATGACTTGCGTAATCATTCCAATCAGATAAATCCCAATTTCCTGATTCAGAAGGATCATCAGTTTTATTTGGAGGCAACGTATAATCACCTTCCGGTAATGGCCCGGCATTTGCCTCTCTCTGTCTTTCTTTTGAAAAGTCATTAAAAACCGGATTGCCCGAACTGTCTATTCCAGACGGTTTTCCTGAAACTGCCTCCCAACATTTAAAACATTCTTTGAAATCATCGCTTACCCGACATAATTGTTTCCCATCGAAAACTAATCTATCCAACCCTAAAACGTCTACATATATTGAAGGCATATTTGATATATAAATATACATATTGATTCCTCCATTTATACCAATAGGATCTTTTCTTATCCACCGCCCATCCTTCGGGTTATAGTATCGGAAATTGTACTGCACAAGCCCGGTTTCCTCATCGAAATACTCGCTGGAGAAGCGGAAGGGATTGATTTCTGCCGCATTGCCTTCCATCCTGAGAACATTCCCATACGGGCCGTATTCGTACAAGGCTCGCCGGCCCGCCTTGATGCCGAAGAGCGCCGTTGTGTTCTTCAACGCGTCATGCGTGTAGTAAAGATCTTCCACATAAGTTCCCGTTTCATCAAAGACGCTCATCGCCAAGATGCGCGTGGCTACCGGTTCCAGGGGATCCCACAGGTACGTCTTACGCAGGACGGGTTCAGCGGATTCCGAAGCGTCCGCCGCATCCAGTTCCGCGATTTGCAGGTAACCCTGGTAGATAAACCGTTTCCTTGACATGAGCGCTTCCCCTTCATAGACGGATTAATAAAAATTTTGCTAGCTATTCCGTGTTAAGAACCTATCACGCTCCCTATGATCATGATGGCAAACCATCCACCCAACAAGACAAAGGCAATAAGATCGTTTTTTGTTAGAATCAACAATAAAACTACACAATGCCCAAAATAAGCTTGTAAGTTGACCTGCTAACGCCTCTGATCCCAAGAAAATATAGGCATACTTGGAGAGAAAAATACTCTTGCTAATTATTGATTCACAACCCAATGGACAGCATCATTGTCCCCAACCGATTATTAAAGGTGTATAGGATTTTATAAAATATCGTTTTTTGATGACATTTGTAAATTACATTTTTTATTTACTCATACTTGTATTTTAAATATTCCGCACTAACGCCTAGGTCAGTCACGTTGAATCGGCAATATTATTTACGCTCTTAAAGTGATTTATTCTGTAAAATAAATTTTCAGAATTTTTCCTGAATAACTATTCAGATCAACGCTCCAACCGCCTCCTAATGTGAATGGCGGCAAATCCGGAGTAACAGTATAATAATCATCATGATCAATTACTTTTAGTTTTTCCGCAATCTCCTTTTTTTGTTTTAATAAAATCGTTTTTGCTTTTTCAAGAGCTTCTTCTTTTGTTAATTTATTTTTCATAGATTCTCTTTCGGAATAATTATTTTCCAAGCTATTTGATTTAAAATCGCAAGAAAATATTGTAAATCCCAATACAAGTAGCATTATAAATTTCATATTAGTCGCGTGTTATAATTGTGATATCTCCATTGGGATCGGCTCTATCCACATTGCCATATCCGCGTCCGACATAAATTGGTACCCTTTTACGTCGAGCGAAATTGAGATCTGCTTCCGAGAATGGGCCATAATCAGATCTTTTCGTATGTGAATGGTACACACCAACCATTGTATAACAAGACGGGCACGGAGCCTTAAGTGGTTGACACGAACTTGAGCTTTTTGTTGAATTTCCTCTTACAGGTCCAGTATATATTAAAGTAGAAAGATATTTATGGCGGCAGATACATCCACAATATTCTACTTCAGAAGGTTGTCTTTTGTCATTTGCAGTTGCCACTGAAGCAGCATTACAAGCCCTGACACCTTTGGAATCAACAGAACAAGATGAAAGACTCTCCCCTGCTACAGCTATAGCTATGATGATAGGTATCCAGATTATCTCGCCTTTCAAATCTATCGCCAATGTTGGAGCATTATTCGCAAAATTATATCTGTTTAACGATACATCTTCACCTTTTAGATCTCGTCCGATCCATCTCCCATCCTTCGGATTATAATATCTAAAATTGTACTGCACAAGCCCGGTTTCCTCATCGAAATACTCGCTGGAGAAGCGGAAGGGATTGATTTCTGCCGCATTGCCTTCCATCCTGAGAACATTCCCATACGGGCCGTATTCGTACAAGGCTCGCCGGCCCGCCTTGATGCCGAAGAGCGCCGTTGTGTTCTTCAACGCGTCATGCGTGTAGTAAAGATCTTCCACATAAGTTCCCGTTTCATCAAAGACGCTCATCGCCAAGATGCGCGTGGCTACCGGTTCCAGGGGATCCCACAGGTACGTCTTACGCAGGACGGGTTCAGCGGATTCCGAAGCGTCCGCCGCATCCAGTTCCGCGATTTGCAGGTAACCCTGGTAAATAAACCGTTTCCTTGACATGAGCGCTTCCCCTTCATAGACGGATTTTTCTACCCTCCTGTTCAGATAATCGTAAACGCACTCAATACGTCTGTCCCCCTGCGTGAAGCTGACCGCCTGATTCAACGCGTTGTAGGCGGCTTCCCATTCTCCCGTAGACGTCTGAATTTTCGTCTGGTTGCCGTCAGCGTCATAGGTGGGAACAAAGGGCGGCTCCGTACCTTCGGTGATATCCGTGTATTGATTAAGCCGGTTGGCAACGTATGTGGTGGGAAGGGAATCCGTTCCCTCCCGGGAGGTTGTGCGGTTGCCGATGTTATCGTAGGCGTAACTGTATATGCCGCCCCGGCTCATCGCGTCGCTCACAAGTTCATTCCTGTCGTTGTAGGCGTAGGCGTGGGTGAGGTCGGGCGCGGACGTGTTGAAATAGTCTTTCTTCGTGACGGGACGCCCCAGCACATCGTAAGAGTAGCCGGTTTTGGCCGGGTAGTTGGCGCTGCCGGGGCGCAGGTAGTCAATATTCACCGGGAGGTCGCGCTTTTCTTCCAGAGTGCGCCGCCATTTCAACGTGTTGGGGTAATCAAGAGTGTCCAGCAGGCCGCTTTCCGCATTGTAGCCGTAGGTGAAGGGCTTCGCGACGGCGTTCAGCGAGACGGAGGAAAGCCTTCCGGAGGCGTCATGCCCCCATGCCGTCTGCAAGGCGGCGGCGCCCGCATAGTCCAGACAGTAGCCCGCGGGCCTCCCCACTCCGTCACGGCGGAGGGTCAAGACGCTTGCCGCAAGGCCAGCCGTCGTTTCCGTTTCCTGTTCGTTATACTGATTGTACGTGAACGTGCGCGTTCCGGAAGCGTCTTCAATTTGCGTCAGCTGCCCCAGATGATTGTAGCGGCTGCTGATGGAGGGGGTAAAACCGTCGTCATTAAAGGTAATGGAGGTAAGCTCCCCGGTAAGGGGGGCGTAGGAGCGGGAGGCAACGGTTCCCCGCGCGTCCGTCGTAGCGGAAACGCGGTTGAGCGCATCATAAGCGGTATCCACATGGGTGGCATTGGCATAGGTCTTGCGGACAACCAGCCCCGTAGCGACATCGTACGTCCAGGTGGTGATGTCCCCATCCGTCCGGAGGCGGGGATCAGTAGTGATGACATCCCCGGGATCACGGAAGGTGGAAAGGCTCACTATATGGCCGGCGGCGTCATAAGCGTATACGGCGGGCTGTATGGCCGTCCCCCATTCGGCTTCCTTGCGGCCCCGGATATCATAAACGGAACAGGCTGTTTTACCAAGGGCATTGGTAACGCAGGTAGGCAGATCAAAGGGCTGGGCATAAGCGTAGGTGGTCGTGTTGCCCGCGGCATCCGTGCCGGAAATGATGCGGCCGGCAATGTCGCAGACGGCGGTAAAGACGTTACCGCGCACATCTGTGTCCGCATAGGTGATGCCCGTTTCCGTATAAGTGCGCTGCCGGCGGGCGGTTGCGCCGTCAAAGCCCGTAACCGCCGTCGTGAATCCGTCCACGACGCGCGTGAGGGCAACGCTCCCGACGCCGGGCACGGTTTTCTTCTGCAGGCGGACAGAACCGCCTCCATACTCCGTCCACTCCACGGTATCCTGGCCGCGGGGATCCGTCATGACGTTTTTGCCGGCAAGAACAGAACTCAGAGCAGAGAGCAGGACCGCCTGCTTTTGAAGAACGGGAGTACCTGAAGAAGTATAACTTGTTATGGAAACAAGTCTGTAGATGCCGTCTTCACGGCTCTCGGCCACATAAGCGTAATCAGTAATGCGGGAGTTCAGGATGGTCGGTTCATCCTCCAGGGCGACGATTGCCCTTGTCCTGTTCCCAAAGGCATCATAGGCATAGAGTGTCGGCGCCATGTCCGCCAGCTGTTCCCTGATAAGGCGCCCCTTGTCATCGTATGCAAGAGTGCGCACGTTTTCCCCATTCAGGGTATTGGCGGCAGCAATCCGTACAAGATCGCCAAAGCCGTTGACGGTGGAGCTTCCCGTCACGACGCGGGGCTCTCCCCCCTCCCCGCCCGGCACAGCCTCCGTCGTACGGATCCCTTCCGCCGTGGCCTCAACGGTATAAAGGATATCCTGCTGCCCGGTGCCGTAACGCCGCACTACTGTTCCGGAAGGGCTTTTCCGGGTGATGAGCGTAGCGCCGGCGGGCGTGGTAACAGTTTCTACCAGGCCATCCCCGCTATAAGAGCGGACGGTGGTGCGCCCCAGAATATCGGTTTCTCTTATCAGGCGCCCCAGCAAATCGTATTCCCGGCTTTCCACCGTCGTCATTGGGCCTGCATCCCTGCGCAGGGAGGTAATTTTACCGAGAGCATCACGGGTATAGCTCGTGATGGTTTCCGGAGTGATCATGGTTTCCCCGTCCGTAACGGCTGAACGGATGGTTTCCACCAGCTGGCGGGCCGTATTGTAGGAATAGGAAGTGGTCACTCCATTCTCATCCCTCTCCCACAACGGGCCGCAGCAGGTCATCATGCGCTCGTAAACGCGCCCATTGGCGCGGGTGCGCTTTACCCAACGGTTCTCAACGTCATATTCATAAGAAGACGCGTCCGTCATGGACCAGGCGCCATCGGCCAGCCGGGCGTATTGCTCATAACGCATGTTATTGCCCTGGCCGGAGACGTAAGTAACCTTCCGCGAGCTCAGGCCGGGGACGCTCTCTCCCGCTATCCGCGTTTCCGCGGTCACTTTGTAAAGGGCTCCGTACCGGTCCGTCTCTTCATAAAAATAATGCGTCTGAATGCCGTCCATGCCCTGTTTCATCTTCAGGCGTCCGCGGGCATAAACATTGGGAGCCGTGCCGAGCCAGGATTCCTTCACTTCCAGACGCACGTTTTCTTCCCCCAATGCGGTGGTGCGTTTTTCCACGCGCCGCACATGATTTTCCTCAACGTAGGTGTAATCCGCGCGCCAAAGTTCCGCCGCAGTGGCCGTCAACGTCACCCATTGGGTGAGGATATCCGGATCCGCCTGCGTCTGGTCCCGATACGTGGTGTAAGTGACCTTATCGCCGGCTTCCGCCCAGGGGACGCTGGACACGATTTCACGGCCGAAACGGTCGTATGCCCACGTTTTGACACTTCCGTCAGGAGCAGTTTCCTTCGCGATTTTTCCCATGCCGGTGTACTCGTAAGTCGTTTCCCGGGCGTAGTCCGTTCCGTAGCCTTCAATACGGCTGGTGCACAAATTGCCATTGCGGGTGACGGCATAAGTCTCACAGACGCGGGAGATGGGAGCGCCGTTTTCCCCCCGCTGGATGGTGGTGATGAGTTTCCACGTGCCGGACGAAACGATCTGCTTTTCTTTCAGAGTGAATATGGCGTCTTCTCCTTCCCCCTGCGCCATGTTCCATGCTCCGTCGGCTCCCTGCCAGTAGCGGGTGGTGTAGGGAGCGCGCCCGGCGGTCTGTTCGGTAACGGAGAGTCTGCCCGCAGCCGCGTCCCCGGTAATTGTGAAGGTTTTAAAAGGGTCGCCCGTAACGGAATAAAGGCCGGTGGAACTGTTTTTCCCGCCCACCTGTTCGGGGAGATAGAGGGCGATGCGGTAACCGGACTCCGTGACATTTTCGATGTTGGCGAGCCCGTCCCACAGGTTCCATATTTGCCGGATGCTTCCATCCGAAGCCCGCACAATATCCAGCTTTCCGTCAAATTCTTCTCTTGTGTAAGCCGCGCCGTTTTTAGCGGTGTAGCCGGTGGCGTATTTCAAGGAAGAGGCCGAACCTGCGGTATAGTTAACGGTATTGCCCGTGTTTGAACGGATACTGAGGCAGAATTCTCCCGCCCTTGCCGGAGAAACGAATCTCCTCCCGAACCACGCCGAGCCCCCGCGCTTGGCGGATCCTGCAATGGGGGCCACGCTGTCACCCCTGCTGCCGTCTCCATCCGCGTAACAGTAGTAGTTAATGGCAGTTCCTCCGCTCCTGATTTGGAAAGCGGTATTCGCCCCGATGCCCGATGATGGCGCGGAGATGATTTCACGAGTCATCGGATGCCAGTAATGAAGCGCACGTGGGGACCAGAGCTCAGCCGAGAATGTGTATCCTACTATTTCCAGCAATCCCTGAGGCAGACCCGTCATGCCCCGGAAAGAGCCGAAATTGGTACGCCAGATCATTTCCGTCTTGAGCGTCCGGGCAACCACGCGCCTGCCGGCGGCCGACGAACCGTAAAGGGTGGAGGAAGAGCGCGCGCCGCGCGCCGAAGAGCTGCTGCCGCCCTCATTGTTTTCACAGGTGCAGGGATCCTCATCTTCACCGTTATCCCCTTCTCCGTTGTCTTCCTCCGGACAGGGAGAACTGGAACTGCTCTGGGAGCCATTGCCGCCAGCAGCCTCCTCCCCGCATTCACACGGCACGTCTTCCCCCTCATCTTCCGTACTTACGGGTTCCGGATAACCTTCATCCGGCTGATAGGAGGATGAGGAGGTTCCATCCGAAACCATGACTTCAATGGAATAATTAAGGATGGCGAGATTAGTCCATTCAGGAGGAACAGCCACGTTCTCATAAGTCATGTGCACGCGGTGCGGTCCCGGTTCAATGGGGAAGCTCAAGCTTTTTTCCCTATAAGACCCTCCATGGTATTTGCCCTCCCCAGGAATGAAAATTCCCTCGCCGTCAACAGTAAGAGAGCCGTTATCATCCACCCCCAGCATCAGACGGCACTCCGCCGTTTCCCCCGGGCCGAGCGGATCAACGACAATCCCCCAGTCCCAGCTGCCGCTGAACGCCCCGGCCTCTTTGTTAAACGGGACCGGCACACCTCCGGACGCTGTGAGGGAATTATCAGGCAGAGAATTCGCATGACGCTGAACCTGTTGATCTTTCATAAAATCCAGATAATTGACGATTGAGGGACGAACATCAAAGAAGACAACGCTTCTCTATATTCACTATTCTTATGTATCTCGGAAAACGGAACAGATCAATGATTCATTTTTGAATAATTGTTACTAATTACAATAAATTATTACCAATCAATATTCTTTTAAAATATATATTTATTCCCAACAACCGGAGGGAATAACCATGTTTTTCCGCGCTGCCTGACATCCCCCGCATCCACTGCCGGCCAAATGGCCATGGGGACGGGCTGAACAACTTCCCCGGCCTCCGTTAAGACAAACTCCGGCAGATCTATCTGCATCATCCCTTCAACGAAAGGGTCTCCCGTCTGGTCGTCCAGATAAGGCCGGTGTGGGCACTTTCTTTACGCCGTCCCAATTCTCAACCCGGAAATAAACCAATGAATAATACGACTCAACCGGGGGCCGCTCCAACAGGCCCCGCAGCAACAAGCAACGCTCCGGCGGTAAAATCCGTCCTCCGCATGGGAGTATTTACGCTCGCCATGATCAACGTTTCCGCCATTGTCAGCCTGCGCGGCATGCCTGCGGAAAGCACTTACGGACTGAGTTCCGTTTTTTATTACATTTTCGCTGCGGTTTTCTTTCTGGTGCCGGTTTCCCTGGTGGCCGCGGAACTTACTACCGGATGGCCTCAAAAAGGCGGCGTTTACCGCTGGGTAGGCGAGGCTTTCGGAAAGAAATGGGGGTTCCTGGCCATCTGGCTGCAATGGATTGAAAGCACCATCTGGTTCCCTACCGTTCTGACATTCGCCGCCGTTTCCCTGGCTTTCATGGGGCCCGGGCAAAGATGGGATGAAGCTCTTGCCGCCAATAAATGGTACGTTCTCATCGTGGTGCTGTGCGTGTACTGGGCGGCAACTCTGCTTAACCTGCGCGGCATGAAGACTTCCGCAGGCGTCACCAAATGGGGAACCATCATCGGAACCATTGTTCCCGGAGCCATCCTGATCCTCCTGGGCCTGGGCTATTGGGCCGGAGGCAATCCGATCCTGCTGGATATGAGCTGGGACAAGCTGGTGCCGGACATGAGCAATTTCAACAACCTCGTTCTGGCAGCCAGCATCTTCCTGTTTTACGCAGGGATGGAAATGTCCGCCGTGCATGTGAAGGATGTGAATAATCCCGGCCGCAATTATCCGCTGGCCATTCTGATTTCCGCCATCATTACGGTGCTTATTTTCGTTCTGGGCACGCTGGCCATCGGCTTCATCATTCCCAATTCCCAGATTAATCTGGTGCAGAGCCTGCTGATTACTTATGACAGCTACTTCAGCTTCTTCGGCCTCGGCTGGATGAACTGGATTCTGGCGCTTGCGCTGGCCGTAGGCGTTCTGGCCCAGGTAACCGCATGGGTGGGAGGCCCCTCAAAAGGCCTGTACCAGGTGGGCCTGGCCGGCAACCTTCCACCCGTCATGCAGAAGCGGAACAAGAATAACGTCCAGATGGGCATCCTGCTTATTCAGGGGGGAATCGTCACCCTGCTTTCCATCATGTTTGTAATTATGCCTTCCGTGCAATCCGCCTACCAGATTATTTCCCAGCTGACCATCATCTTGTACCTTATCATGTACATGCTGATGTTCGCGTCCGGCATTTACCTGCGCTACCGGGAACCGAATACGCCCCGCACCTTCCGCATTCCCGGCGGCAGAACCTTCGGAATGTGGGTTGTCGGGGGCCTCGGCCTCCTGGCAAGCCTGGCGGCTTTCCTGGTGAGCTTCATCCCGCCGAACCAAATCACCGTAGGCAGCAGTACCATGTACGTTCTTCTTCTGGTGGTGGGCACCTTCATTTTCGCGGGTATCCCCTTCATCATCCATGCCATGGCCAAACCCTCCTGGAAACGGCCGGTGGATCCCGAAGACGCCTTTGAACCCTTCGGATGGGAAAAAAGCAATGGTTCCCATTCCGCAGCAACCCCAAGCCATTCCATATCCCATGAGTAACATTCCTTCCAATGAACAAATCCGGACGGCCCTGGATAACGCATATGCCTACGCCAAAACCGTCCAGGGAGGCAAAAACGCTTCCTACATTCCCGCCCTGGCCCAGGTTCCTTCCGACCTGCTGGCGATTGCCGTGGTCACCGTCAACGGAGACCTGCTGACCGCAGGCTCCGCGGACGCGCCCTTTGCCATTGAATCCATTTCCAAGGCATTCAACCTGGCTTATGTCATGGATCTGATCGGCATGAAGCAGCTGCGCGCGAAAATCGGAGCGGACCCCACCGGGGAACCCTTCAATTCCGTAATGGCCATTGAGCTGCACGGCGGCAAGCCCCTCAATCCCCTGGTCAACGCAGGGGCCATGGCGACGGTCAGCCTAGTCAACGGTTCGGATTCCGATGAAATATGGGGAAACATGATCCATAATTTCAATAACTTCGCCAACACGGCTCTGACCGTGAACCAGGAGATTTACAAGTCGGAAAGCGCTACCAACCAGCACAACCGCGGCATTGCCTGGCTGCTGGACAGCTACGGCTATTTTTACAATACGCCGCCCATGATTGTGGATTTGTACACACGCATGTGTTCCCTGAATATCACCGCTTCCCAGCTGGCCCTGATGGGCGCCTGCTACGCCAACGGCGGGGTCAATCCCGTCAGCAAGAAGCGGGTGGTGAAAGAGGAGAACGTTCCCCCCATTTTGGCGGAAATGTGCATGTCAGGCCTTTATGATTCCACAGGGGACTGGATGTACAAGGCCGGCCTTCCGGCCAAGTCCGGGGTAGGAGGCGGCCTGGTGGCTGTAGCTCCCGGCAAGCTGGCCATGGCGGCTTTTTCGCCTCCCCTGGATCCCGCAGGGAATACCGTCAAGGGGCAGGCGGCGCTTCAATCCATCATCAGGGAACTGAATCTAAACCTTTTCCGGAGCTGATCCGGGATGAGAAGGTAAACCCGCGGAGCCAAAATCCGAAAGGATTCCCGCGGGTTTACTGTATCCTGTCCAGCTCCCCCGAGGCAGACCGCAGTTTCTCGACTGCGGATTTCAGCCATAAAAAACAGCCTTCCGGAACAGTATGCTGAAAAACGGATATATCCGGCGGACAACGGCCGCATCGCCTGCGCCCCGGCAGCCGCAGACAACCTCTCCCCGGCGCCCCACATCAGCTCCTGTTTGAAAAGTTGCACAGCTGCATGGCTACGCCGTCTTCCATAACCCGGAAGCCGTGCTTCTCATAAAAAGCGGCGTTTCTGCTCTCCTCCGGCATGATTTCAAGATACAGGTAGTCCCTGTATTTTTCCTTAACCATTTCCACCATTTTTCCAGCAATCCCCCTGCCCTGATAGGCGGGATGCACCAGAACATAATGCATGTAGGCAACCATCTCGCTGTCGTCCAGTACCCGCACCAGCCCTGCCAGGCGGTCACCGTCCCAGGCCGTAACAACAGTGGATGAATTCATGAGAGCCTTGAACAGACGCCCCGGATATTGTCCGGAAATCCAGCCAACGGACAGGAACAATTCTTGAACATCTTCCCTGGAAAATTTCTTCTCTTCCGTAAAAACAATCATTTTTTCTTTAATTAATTATTGATTATCCGCCTGTACCGTCGCGGCCACACAACCGCCTGAGCGGGAAACGCCTTTCCCTAGGCCGGATTGACACCCTGTTTCAAGGTTTTATCTGCTCCCACTGCCGCAGTCAACACCGTCTTGTCCGAGGGTTTTACCCATTCCAAGGACATGGCGGAGCCTGTGATAAGAACGCGCGCGCCGGAAACAGGCAACCCTTTCCACAGTCAGCAGCTCGTCCGCCCCTGCCTCCTCAGCTTCCGGGGAAGGAAGAGCCGCACCAGGAACACACATCTTCTTTTCAGGGAAACGATACTCGAATACGGGAGACGGCATTTTTCCTAGAACCGATTCCCCAAAAACGGAAAACTCCGGGCCCAGGTTCATAACATTGTGAAAAACCTTTCTCCGTCATTTGTTTAAGGACTTGTCACCACGCTTCTTTTCCCTAGAATCCCCCCGGTATGCTTGACGCCCTCCAAAATGCCTTTTTCCAGACCGGGGACACGCTCACATCCTGGCTGTCCGCTTTCAGCAGCTTTCTGTGGGGGTGGCCCCTGCTCATCATGCTGCTGGGCACGCACCTGTACCTCACCGCCATCCTGCGGTTTCCGCAGCGTTATCTGCTTAAGGCCCTGAAATTGTATTTTGTGAAAGATCATACGGACAAGGGAGATATCTCCCCGTTCAGCTCCCTGATGGTGGCCCTGGCAGCCAACATCGGCGCCGGGAATATCATCGGCGTGGGCGTGGCGATTGCAGCCGGAGGCCCCGGCGCCGTCTTTTGGTGCTGGCTGACGGGAGTTCTGGGAATGGCAACCCGTTATTCGGAAGGATTGCTCGCCATCAAATACCGGGTGGAAAACAAGGACGGCAATATGAGCGGAGGCCCCATGTTCGTGCTGGAACGCGGTCTGAACAGCAAATGGCTGGGGGCAGCCTTCGCCGTCTTCACGGCCATTGCCGCCTTCGGAATCGGCAATCTGACGCAAGGGAACGCAGCGGCGGAACAGCTCCACCACGCCTTTTCCATTCCCTCCTGGGGAACAGCCGCCGTTCTGACGGCATTGACGGCTCTGGTGATGCTGGGAGGCATCCAGGGCATTGCCAGGGTATGCGCTTTCTTCGTGCCGTTCATGGCCGTCATCTATATCATGGGATGCCTGTATATCCTGACCATACAGGCAGAGTATATTATTCCCGCCATCCGGTATATTCTGGACTGCGCCTTCACGGGAGAAGCCGCCGCCGGGGGCGCAGCAGGAGCGGCCGTCATGGCGGCAATGAGAACCGGTGTGGCCCGGGGCCTCTTTTCCAATGAGGCCGGCCTGGGATCCGCAGCCATCGCCTCCGCCGCAGCGCAGAACCGCAACCCCGTCAGGCAGGCGCTCATCTCTTCCAGCGGCCCCTTCTGGGATACCGTCATCATCTGCGCCCTGACGGGAATTGTGCTGACCACCAGCATCATCGCGCATCCGGACATTTCCTGCACGGACGGCCCCAGGCTTACTACGCTGGCATTCAGCAAAATTCCTTACATAGGCTCCCCTCTGCTCACGCTCAGCCTGGTTACGTTTGTAGTTTCCACCATTCTGGGCTGGTCCTACTTTGGAGAAAAAGCGCTGGAATACCTGGGAGGCATCCGGCTGATCATGCCTTACCGCGTCATCTGGGTGGCGGCGGTCTTCATCGGCTGCGTCTCTAAAATAGAACTGGTATGGATTTTTGCAGACTGCGCCAACGGACTGATGTCCCTGCCCAACCTCATTTCCCTGCTGGCACTTTCCGGCGTGCTTGTCCAGCAAACGCGGTACTACCTCTGGCAGCACAGGCTGGACGATTACGACGAATCCCACATACCGGAAGGAAAATAACGATTTTTTTAACTCGGATTCAAATAATTCTTGCCTTTCGGCTTCCGGTAGTATTTACTTCGCCGCGCAGTCCCTGCAAACCTAAAAGTCGCGTTCGTCTAGCGGTCCAGGACTCCCGCCTTTCACGCGGGCAACACGGGTTCGAGTCCCGTACGCGATGCCAGCTTTACCGCCGCGGCAGTTACGATAATTCCGCTTTTCCCCTTTTCAGGGAAGCATATTGGAAAAACGTAATGGCTGCGGTTTTCTTTTGGCCCGGTTTTCCGGATTCAGGAAAGCGCGGCAGAGGCGCCGGAAGCGGAATCCCCCCTGCTTTTAAATGCCGGAACATGTCTTACATCCCCCGGATTTGGCTTTCAGAAAACCCCGCCATCTTTTAAAATCCTTTACACGCAAACGCCATGGATTACACACCTCTCATTGAAAAACGCCGCCAGCGCCTGGAAGAATTGGAAACAGTCATTGCCGAACCGGACTTCTTCAATGACCAGAAAAAGGCCTCGGAAATCATGAGAGAGCACCGCCGCCTGAAGGAACTCATGGAAACATGGGATTCCCTGAACGCCACGGAACAACAGCTGGCGGACAACCAGGAACTGGCCAAGACGGACGATCCGGAACTGGCGGAACTGGCCGCCCTGGAGATTCCAGAACTGGAAGCCGCCCTGGAAAAACTGCGAAGCGACGTGCAGTACAGCCTGCTGCCCCGCGACACGACGGAAGACCGGGACGCCATCATTGAAATCCGCGCCGGAACGGGCGGGGATGAAGCCTCCCTGTTTGCCGGAGACCTGCTGCGGATGTACCAGCGTTTTGCGGAAGAACGCGGCTGGCGCTTCGAGCATCTGGAAAGCAGCCCGTCGGACGTGGGCGGATTCAAGGAAGTCGTCTGCCGCATTGCCGGGGAAGAAGTGTTCCGATTCCTGAAATATGAAGGCGGCGTGCACCGTGTGCAGCGCGTTCCCGCTACGGAAACGCAGGGGCGCATCCATACTTCCACCGCCACCGTGGCCGTCATGCCGGAAGCGGAGGAAGTGGACATAGAAATCCGCCCGGAAGATCTCCGCATCGAAGTATGCCGTTCCGGCGGAGCCGGAGGCCAGCATGTGAACAAAACGGAATCCGCCGTTCAGATATGGCACATACCCACGGGCGTTTATGTCCGGTGCGAGGAAGAACGCAGCCAGATGAAAAACCGAGAAAAAGGCATGAAAATCCTGCGCGCCAAGCTCTTTGAAGCCAAAAAACGGGAAGAGGCGGAAAAATACTCCGCCGCGCGCCGCAATCTCATCGGCTCCGGCGGCCGTGAAGAAAAGATACGCACATACAACTTCCCGCAGAACCGTCTGACAGACCACCGCATCGGCTACACTTCCCACAATCTGGACGGTATCCTGATGGGGCAGCTGGAAGACCTGATTATGGCCCTCCAGCATGCGGAAATGCAGGAACGCCTGGCGGAGGCCGGAATGTCCTAACTTCCTTTTTCCTTTCATGAAAACTTTACTGGAAGTCCTTCAGGCCGGCACGGATTATCTGGCCCGCCAGGGGTGCGACGAAGCACGCGCCACCATGCAGCATTTGCTGGCCCATGTCCTGCACTGCAACCGCACGGCTCTTTACTCCCAGTTTGACAGGCCCGTGGAAGAAGCGGAGCTGGCACCCCTGCGCGAACTGCTGAAACGCAGGGCAGCGGGAGAACCGCTGCAACATCTGCTGGGGGTCACGGAATTTTTCCGGAGGGATTTCCTGACGGATGCCCGCGCCCTGATTCCCCGCCCGGAAACCGAGGAACTGGTGGAAATGGTGTTAAAGAAAATCCCGGACCATCCGGTACGCATCCTGGACATGGGCACGGGCTCCGGCGTTATCGGCGTCACGCTGGCGCTGGAACTCAAGGAGCGCGCCGGAGAAGTCGTGCTGGCGGACATTTCCCCGCAGGCTCTGGATCTGGCCCTGGAAAATGCCATGCGGCTGGGAGCCAGAGTCTCCACCATCCAGACGAATCTGTTCGCCAACATTCCCCAGGAAAAAACGGATCCGTATGCGGAGGATGCCGATTCTGCTCCGGAGGGAGAAAAAGAGGAAAACGGGCGGAACAAGCTCTTTGACGTTATCGTGGCCAATCTGCCATACATTGCAGAGGGGGAAAAACTTGCCCCGGAAGTCATGAAAGACCCCCATACAGCCCTGTTCGGAGGCCCTAAAGGCTGGGAAATCATTGAACGCTTTCTGGCCCGCGCCCGGGATTACCTGAACGAAGACGGCTTTGTAGCCCTGGAAATCGGGTACGACCAGGCATCCGTCGTAACGCAAATCATGGATGGATACGGCTACAATTACATTGAAGTTCTGAAGGACATGAGCGGCGTCTCCCGTTTCCCTTTCGGCTATCGTTAATGTTATCCTCCTTTTCACTCCATGCAGGCGGCGCGCATTCTGGTTGACGGACAAAGCGATCTGGTACTGGATTACGGTATTCCTCCGGAAGCGGGAGATGTCAAGCCGGGCTGCCGCGTACAGGTGCCCCTGCGCAACAGAACGGCTACCGGAACCGTGCTTACGCTGTCAGAACCGGCCCCGGCCTGGAAGGACAGGCTCAAGCCCATTCTGAAACTGATCGATCCGGAGCCCCTGATTTCCCCGGTGATGATGAATCTGGCCTCATGGGCGGCGGACTATTACTCCGTGGCTCTGGATCAGATGATCCGGTGTCTGCTCCCGGAAACCGTTCGTCAGGAAAATACGGCGGAAAAAATGCGCAAAATGGTGTATCTGGAAAAAACTCCGGCACAGGAGGAACTGGACGCCCTGTACCGCAAAGCACCCCGGCAGGCCCAAATGCTGGATTATTTCTCATCCGCGAAACAACAGTCCGCCCCCCTGGCGGCATTCGGCGCCGGAGCCCTGAACGTTGCCCGCAGCCTGGAAGCCAAAGGCTTCATCTCCCTGAAAGAAGAGGCCGTGCACCGGGACCCCAGCACCGGGGAGCAATTCGTCCCCACCCAGCCCATGAAGCTGAACAGCCAGCAGCAGAAAGCGCTGGAAGAAATCACGGCCATGTGCGCGGCAGAGCGCAAAAAACCGGTCCTGCTGCAAGGGGTTACCGGTTCCGGCAAGACGGAGGTTTACTTACAGGCCGTTTCCCAAATAGTAAAATCCGGAAAATCCGCCCTGATCATGGTGCCGGAAATTTCCCTGACGCCCCAGACGGTTCAGCGTTTCAAATCCCGTTTCGCGGAACTGCCTTCCTCCGTGGCAGTGCTGCACAGCCTCCTCTCGGATGGGGAGCGCTTTGACGAATGGCATGCCATCCGTTCCGGAAAAGCCCGCATCGTCATCGGTCCCCGTTCCGCCGTCTTCGCCCCCCTCCAAAATCTGGGCCTGGTGATTGTGGATGAAGAACACGACGCCTCTTACAAACAGGAAAGCTCCCCCCGCTACCACGGGCGGGATCTGGCCGTGCTGCGCGCCCATCTGGAAAATTGCGCCGTGCTTCTTGGCTCTGCCACTCCCTCCCTGGAAAGCATCCATAACGCCCTGACTGGAAAATATTCCCTGGTAAAACTGACGGAAAGGGCGGACGGCCAGCAGCTCCCGCTCATTCGCATCCTGGACATGAAAACGGAAGGAAGGAACAAATCCGGTCCCAACGTTATCTCCGAACGCCTCAGGATGTCCATTGACCGGCGTCTCGACAAGGGGGAACAGGTCATCCTGCTGCTCAACAGGCGCGGATTCGCACGCTCCATCCAATGCCCGGACTGCGGCCACGTAGTCACGTGCCTGCACTGCTCCCTGCCCCTGACCTACCACCGTACGGAAGACCGCCTCATGTGCCACCTGTGCGGATTCAAAGCCCTCCCGCCCCGTTCCTGCCCGGAATGCCGGTCCGCCAACATCCTGCTCCAGGGGTACGGAACCCAGAAGGTGGAGGAACTCCTGCGCCGCACTTTCCCTGCGGCGCGCATCACGCGCGTGGATGCGGACGTGGCCCGGCGGAAAAACGCCGTCCGGACCATTCTGAACCAGTTTCGCGCCCATAAGATAGATATTCTCCTGGGCACCCAAATGATCGCCAAAGGTTTGGATTTTCCCAACGTGACGCTGGTAGGCGTACTGAACGCGGACCTGGGGCTCCACATCCCGGATCCCCGTGCAGGGGAACGCACTTTCCAGCTCCTGACGCAGGTAGCCGGCCGCGCCGGCCGCGGCGATCTTTCCGGAGAAGTCATTATCCAGACTTTTACGCCCCAGTCCCCCTCCCTGCAATACGCCCGGCATCATGACACGGACGGCTTTGCAGCCCAGGAACTGGAAATGCGGCGTACTTTCGACCTCCCCCCCTTCACCCATATCGCCGTATTGACCATACGTTCCCAGCATGAAAGCATGGCGGAATTCGCCACGCAAACCCTCGCGGCCCGCCTGCGCGGCATGCTCCCCCCTCCCGCCACGATGACCGACCCCATGCCTGCCCCCATCCCCCGTGCGCACGGACAGTTCAGATTCCAGATTACGGTCAAGGGGCCATCCGCCCGCATCCTCTCCCGCACTCTCCGGAAACTGGTGCAGGAAGCCGGGCTGGGGGAAGACCTGACGGCTGTCATTGATGTGGATGCCATGTCATTCATGTAAGCCGCCTTGCCAAAACCGGCCGGGAACATTAGAATTCCGGCACAACACAACTTACTATTATGCTGCTTCATTTCTACAAAATGACGGGTGCCGGCAACGACTTTGTCATGGTGGACAATCGTGACCTGAGTCTTTCCTCCGTGCTGGACAAAGAAACCATAGAAGCCCTGTGCGACCGCCGCTTCGGCATTGGAGCGGACGGTTTGATCACCGTGGAACCTTCCCAGGGCAAGGGGGGAATCGTCCGGATGCGTTATTACAATGCGGACGGCGGAGAGGCGGAAATGTGCGGTAATGGCGCCCGCTGCTTCAGCAATTTTGCTGCAGCCCTGCTTCATCACGACAAAACAGCTCCCCTGCCTTTTGAAACCATGGCCGGCGTCGTCACCGCCACTTTTGAAAAAGACGGCAACGTCACCGTCAACCTGACCGCCCCCCACTCCTTGCAGCTCTTCGTGCTGAATGCCGATCCTACTGTGGGGGCGGATGTCCATTTCCTGAACACGGGCGTTCCCCACGCCGTAGCATTTCTGGATAAGCTGGACGGCCTGGACATTTCCAGGCTGGGGGCTTATCTGCGTTACCACGATGCCTTTTCACCCAAAGGCACCAACGCCAATTTTGCCAGAATCCTGTCTCCGGGGCATATTGCCATACGTACTTACGAACGCGGCGTAGAAGATGAAACGCTTGCCTGCGGAACGGGGATGACCGCCTGTGCGCTGCTGCATGCCGTATTGACGGACGCGCCCTCCCCCATTCAGGTGGACGTAGCGGGAGGAGACACGCTTAAAGTCGGGTTCCAACGCACAGGGGACCGTTTCACTGACGTGACGCTGACCGGACCGGCAGACCTTGTGTTCACCGGAGACATCCAGATTTAGACCTGAGCCGTCCCGGCCCGAAAAAACGGACTCTTCCCCATCAGCGGGACTGTCTGTTCAGCAGGAAACATTCCGCCCTCACATACCCGCCGTAATTATTGCAGAACGCCTTGTACACGGCAGGGCCCATATTCGTTTCGCAATAATACTTGACGGTGATACAGCCGTTTTCTCGCTCAATATTCAGAAAATGGCTGGACAGCAGTACCAGATTGCTCTGGTAATTCCACAGAGCCATGTCACGAGCCATTTCCTCATTAATCCTTTCACATATAAAACTCTCCGGAGGAGGAAACAGAATGGCGCTGACAATACTGATCATGCAGATTCCCGGAATAACCCCTACGGCAAGGCCCCTGTGACATTTTCTGATCAAGGGAAGGTGATTTCTGAATTTCCGAAAAATGGTGAAACGGAACAAATACCCTGCCAGCAGCGCCACCGGAAAGAAGACATTTACATATTCGAATGCCAGGCTCATTCCTCCAAGAACAAAAAAACCGATTCCCTTCCACACCTTCCGGTAAACCGGAATGCAGGCGCAAAGAAACACGTACAGAATATAGCCCAGCAGACAAAGGAAAGGCAGAAGCGTTCCCGTAAAAACATGCTCCATCATGCGGTCCCACGGATATTCCCTGCTGGGAGAGCAGGCCTCCTGAAAAAACATGCATACCATGCTCAAAAGCACCAGACCGACAAGAAGGAAAGCCTTTGATTTTCTTGATTCATACAAAAGCCACAGCAAAACAGCCCCAAACGGCAATAAATAACAACCTATACTGTTGAATACAGTAGACAACATGGGAATATGAGGAAAGAAATTCATAGATCGGATACAGATGAACGGCCGGTTAACAGCTAAAATGCAGCAGCAACTGCGGAAACAGTAATTGGAAATAAAATAAATTCAAACATTCGTTTTCAAATAACTCATAAAAAATCATGTCCTTTTCACAAAAAACCGTTTATCCGGACTCTCCTGCTTGACAAAACAACTCTCTGAAAAGGATAATAATATCCTTGTGAAGCCCTCCCTTTTCATCCAGACCGTCCTCCTTCCGGTTCTCTTTTTCTTCCCCCAATGCGGCCGCAAACCGCTCCTTCCGGAATATACGCCACTGTGTTCCGGAATGATGCCGGGGGAACACTCTTCCCACCCGGCCCTCCGGGCACGGGAAAACAGAATCTACCGGGTCGGCCCGAAAGGCGGCGTATATTACATCAATTCCCATAATAAAAAAGTTTACATCAAATCCAGGAGGGTGCAATAGAAGACCACACAGCTTCTCCTCAATTTTCCAAATAGGAAATAAATAATCGTCCTGTCATGTTCCTATTGTATTATTGAGAAAATATTCCGTTCAAAAAACTCATTAAACTCATTTTTTTCTTGTCAAAATGAAAGAAGACGGGTAATGTCTGCCGCACCACAACACTAAATGGTGTCGGTAGTTCAATGGTAGAGCCCCAGATTGTGATTCTGGTTGTTGCGGGTTCGAGCCCCGTCCGACACCCCATCCCCTTTCCTTCATAAAAAGAGCACTTATAGTGCTCTTTTTTACTATCCCCAACCCTTTCCGCATGCGTAATCCAGAATTCGTCAAAGCCGCTTTTTCCGCTATTGCCCCGCGCTATGTGGCTACCAACCATGTGCTGAGCATGGGTGTGGACCTGCTATGGCGCCAGCGCGTCGTTCAGCTTGTCTCCGAATGGAAACCGGAAAACCTTCTGGATCTGGCGACTGGAACGGGAGACCTGGCCCTGGCCATCCTGAACGCGATGCCGGAAATCCGCCTCACCGGGTCCGACTTCTGCCAGCCCATGCTGGACATAGCGGCCAGGCGGGGACTGGATCATCTGGTTTGCGCAGACGCCATGAACCTGCCCTTCCCCTCCGCCTCCTATGATGCGGTCACTGTCGCCTTTGGCCTGAGGAACATGGCCAGCTATCCGGACGCCCTGCGGGAAATGGGCCGTATGCTGCGCCCGGGGGGCCATCTGCTCATTCTGGATTTTTCCCTGCCTGAAAGCCTGTTGAAAAGCCCTTACCGGTTTTATCTGCACCGCATCCTTCCCGTCATCGCAGGGTGGATGACCGGCCACCGGGAAGCATACGACTACCTGGCGGACAGCATTGAAGCCTTCCCCTGCGGGCAGGCCATGAAGGCTCTGCTGCGGGAATGCGGCTACAGCAATATCACGGCGGAAGCTCTGAACGGGGGAATTGCCAGCATTTACACAGCCCAGCGATGAGTGCGGGGGACGCAAGAGAAGGCATCATACGCGGCAAGGCGGCACGCGCCCGCCTGGGCGGAAAACTTGCCGGACTATCCCTGCCCCGGCAAATCGCCGTTATTGCTTTCTGGCCATTCCTGGAACAGCTGCTGAGCTTTTTCGTCACCTCGTCCGACCTTTTCATCGCCACTAAAATAGGGGTGAACGCCCAGGACACCATCAACATCTCTGACGGCATGGGCGCCGTCGTCTTCATCATGTGGTTCGGCTTCGTCATCCAGGGGTCTATCATGATGGGAGCCACAGCCATCGTTTCCCGCATGACGGGCGCCAGGGACTATCCCCAGGCCCAGCATGGCCTGCACCAGGCCGCCATGCTGGGGCTCCTGGCAGGAACCATCTCCTGCGGACTTCTCTTCACATGCAGCGATTTCCTGGTCACGCACGTACTGACCATGAATGAAACCGCCCGGGCCTACGCCCTGCAATACGTTTATATGGCCGCATTTGCGGCCCCGTTCAGCGGCGTGGTCTTTGCCATCAATGCCGCCCTGCGAGGCTCCGGAGACACGCGGCTTCCCTTCTGGATCATGATGAGCGTAGGCATCCTCAATGTCATCTTCAGCGTCATTTTCGTCTTTGCGGACGCTCCTCTGGGCGGCTGGCGTATCGGAGGAATTGCGGCAGGAACGGTCTGCGGCTACGGCATCAGCATGTGCATCCTCCTGTTCATCATGCTGCGGCGCAGAAAAAAAATCTTCACGGGCAGGAAAAATGAATCCCTGGAAGAACTTGTCCGGGAACGGGGAGAACACTATGCCCCGCCCCTGTACCTCAGCTTTTCCCATCTACGGCCGGACATGGGCATGCAGAAGCGCATCCTGAAAATCGGGCTGCCGCAGGCCGTGGAAGTCTTCGGCATGTGGGGCATCCAGATGTTCTGCCTTTCCATCATCAGTGAACTGCCTATTCAAGGCGTGCTGGGCGTCCACAACATCGCCGTCCGCATTGAATCACTCAGCTTCCTGCCCGGCTTCGCCATCGGCATGGCCGCTTCCACGCTCGTGGGGCAATACCTGGGCGCCCGGAACGCGCTTATGGCCCGCATCACCATCTGGAAATGCATGCGGTACGCCGTCATCTTCATGACAGGCCTGGGAGTGCTCTTCAGCGCCTTTCCCGCCCTGTTTATGGAGATATTTTCCAACGGCAGCACGACCCTCATTGATACCGGAATCCCCGTGCTGCGCACCATGCTGGTGGTGGAACCCTTCTTCGCCGCCTGCATCGTGATGAAAATGTCCCTGCGCGGCGCGGGAGACACCCGGAGAGTCATGCTTATTTCCTACGGCATTATGGGCTTTTTCCGGGTCGTCTGCACCTGGGTATGGTTCAGGCTGGCACCGGAAACCATGACCTTGTGGGGCATCTGGCTGGTTTTCGCCTTTGAAATGGCCGTTCAATCCGCCATCCTCTATAAAATCGTCAAGGGGCGGAGCTGGACGAAGCTGCAAGTCTGAACCTTTCTCCGGCCTCTCCCGCCTCCCGGCCCATTCGCAAATCCAAAACGTTTACTGCAGGATAAAAACTTTGCTTTCCTCCTCCAATTCTGCTAGCATCATTTCACGTTGTTCTGCAACGGGCTCGTAGCTCAGCGGTTAGAGCAGGGGACTCATAATCCCTTGGTCGTAGGTTCGAATCCTACCGGGCCTACCAAAATAAAGCCTTACAAGTTAACCACTTGTGAGGCTTTTCTTTCTCTTCCCGCTTCTCTCAAAAATTATTAAAAACGCGTAAAAACGTACCAAAACGCAAGAAAAGTTGCACCACTTTAGCATCACCATTTTTGCTACAGTAGCAGAAACCGCATGAGAAGAGGAGTCATTGCCGGAATTACAAATAGCTGGCAGAAGAACTGAAAAGCAGGAAAACTTCTCGTAATTCCCTGTAGATTCCTTAGATCATTAGGTCATACAACACACTTATGCAGAGAGTATGTAAACTGTAAAAAACACCCGATAGCGACGAAGTTCTTTATTCTCACGATTCATCGGAAAAAGTTCTTGGAGTTGCAGATGAGAGGATGGATTTAAGACGCCAAAAACCGGAAATAATTCTATAAATCGCACAGCTTTAAGGGTTACAGCAAATTCAGAAACACAAACTACTGAATCGTCAAATATTCTTTCTTCGAGAAAGAAAAACATTGATTACAGGAATTGGACTGATGCCCGGAAGGGATGGCCTCCTGTCAAG